>Ga0316217_10000022_pt1 | contig 234928 bp, 226 predicted proteins | sample 1anoAmetaG_FD_203633 | JGI IMG/M metagenome (GOLD analysis project Ga0316217, IMG submission 203633) | Freshwater microbial communities from Trout Bog Lake, Wisconsin, USA - 1anoA | ecosystem: Environmental > Aquatic > Freshwater > Lake > Hypolimnion/Profundal zone | place: USA: Wisconsin... | reverse complement strand
TGCGCTTGGTCATGCTGGCCATTTCTTCCAATGAGGAACTGGTTTCTTCGAGCGAGGCGGCCTGTTCGCTCGCGCCCTCGGCCAGCGTCTGGCTGGAGGCGGAAACTTGGCTGGCGGCTGCGGTCACCTGTTCGGAGCCTTCACCGAGAGAGGAAGAAACCCGCCGGAGAACCCGGTTCAATCCCGTGACCACTAGAAATCCTAAAAATATGCTGATGGCCAGTTCACCCAGCACGGTGGCAGCAAACATTGTTTTGGAGGCTTTGGCATTGTGCTGTATGATGTTGGCTGTGTTTTTGCTTGCTTCCGTTTCATAATCATTGAAATCCATGCTGAACTTGTCATAAGCATCGTAAGCGGCCTGCCCTGATGTCATCAAAAGGGCCATTGCCTCCTCGTTTTTACCGGCATCACTGAGTTGCAGGATGGGCGCGCGTGCCGCGATATAATCCTGTCTCGCTTGTTTCATTTTTTCAAAAATGTCTTTTTCCTGCGGATCGTTGCAGATCGTCTCAATGCCATTCATCAGTTTGGTATTGTCGGCGGCGATTTCCGTAAGTGTGCCTTCGAGGGTTTGCTTTTCATTCAGATTGGTGGAAACCACATGGCGAATAAGTGCCAGGTGCGCGTGGGTGAGGTGTTGCATGAGATCTGCAGACATGTCCATTCCGGGAATGGCATCGCCGGCCAAATCATCCGCGTGCTCGCCGATGGTGCGCATGGAGTTCCAGGCCAGGACTCCCATGATGGCGCTCAGCGCGACGATGGCAGCGAATCCGGCAATGATCCGTTTTTTGATGGTCCAGTTTTTCATAAAAAATTTAAGAGGAGTTGTTGAGTTTAATTTGGTTTTAGGTTGTGACTGATGTAGCTGCGGCCGTGCTGATGGTTTTCAAAGCCTCGGCACCGACAACCCCATCGATGTCCAGCAGCGTCTTGACCGCGCCCTTGATCTTGGCCATGCCGACGATGTAGTCCGTCGCAATCTGTCCGCCGAAATTGGGCGTCTCCTCGATGTCGGCGGCGGCGATGTTGGCCACTTCCTCCACGCCGTCCACCACCAGGCCCATCTGGGTGGCCTTGCCGTCGGGCAATTTCACCTGGACGACGATGATGCAGGTGTGTTCGGTGCTGGCGGCATCGGCGAAGCCGAACCGCAGGCGCAGGTCCATGACGGGAATGATCTTGCCGCGCAGGTTGATGACGCCGCGCACATAGGCCGGCATCTGCGGCACCACCGTGATGTTGGTCTGGCGGATGATTTCGCGCACCTTCAGCACGTCAATGCCATAGGATTCATCGTGCAGGGTGAAGGTGAGGTATTTGCCCGCCTGCTGGCGGCTGCCGGTGACGGAGGGTTCCAAATGTTGTGTAGCCATAGAGTTTGGTTGTTGAAATATTTTTCGTCGCCCACACCCGGCGCTGATCCAACGAACGCAGGCGACAATTTTTTGCTGCCTCGACTATCGGCAGGCCGGGAGGAAACTTGAATCAATTAATGTCCGGTGGCATTTAAGTTTCAGGCCCGGGGCTTCGAGTAAATCGCCGGCTGGATGAGCTGGAGCGGATGTTTGATGGCGCTCAAACTTTCGGAATGGCCGACCAGCAGATGGCCGCCTGACGCGAGCCGTTCGGCCAGATGACCGATCAACAATTCCTGCGTGGGCCGGTCGAAATAAATCATCACGTTCCGGCACAGGATGACGTGGAACAACTGGCTGAACGGATAGGGCGGCTGGAGCAGGTTGAGCTGATGAAACCGGACGCGCTGGCGCAAAGCGTCTTTCACGCGGAATTGTCCCGCCCGTTCGCCCATGCCCTTCTGAAAATGGCGGCGCAACAATTCCTGGCTGATGTCCCCCAGCTTGTCGGTGTCATAAACGCCGCGTTCCGCGATTTCCAGCACGCGTGTGGAAATGTCGCTGGCCTCGATCTGCCACGCGTTTGCCGTGGCGGGCGCAAAATGTTCGGCCAGGTGAATCGCCAGCGAGTAAGGTTCCTCGCCGCTGGAACACGCCGCGCTCCAGATGCGGAACGGTGTGTCATTGGCGCCGGATTTTTCGCGTGCCGCCGGGAAAATTTTTTCGCGAAGAAAATCGAAGTGTTTTATCTCCCGGAAAAAGTGCGTGTGATTGGTGGAAATCCGGTCGATGAGATATTGCAGCTCCTCCCCGCCGGCCGGCGAGCGCAGCAAGTCGCAATATTCGCCATAGCTGGCTAGTTGCAGTTGACGCAGCCGCTTGGCGAGGCGTGTGGCGACCAAAACTTTTTTATCCTGGCTCAAATGAATCCGGCTCCGCTCGTAAACCAGGCGGCAGAGAAAATTGAAATCCTCGTCCGCCAGCTGGGCGGCGCTCCAGCCGGATTCCGCACCCGGCGCCAGGTTCATACCAGTCCTTCGAGCATCTGCGGCAACTGCTCAAGCGTGCGGGTGAGCGAGGCGCGGGCGATGGCGTGTTCGGCTTCGCGTGCTTCCGGCAGCAGCATTTTCCAGCCGGAGGCGGCGAAGCACTCGGCGCGCGTGACTTCGCGGTGGTTGCCGCTGAAGCCCATTTTTTCGCTGCGCAGCAGCAGGTCGGCGATCTGCACCGCGGCGATGGTCTGCGGAAATTGCACCGCGGATTCGGGGCGGTGATGATAGCGGGCGCTGTTGACCATCAGTTCGGGCAGATGGTGGCGCTCCAGATAGAGAGCGCCGAGTTCGGCGTGGTCAACGCCCAGGACTTCATTTTCGATCTCGATGAGTTCGCGCGTGCCGGCGGCGGCCTGCCGGTGGATTTCCGTGAAATGATCGGGGAACGTCCAGGCCATCACAATTTTGCCCACGTCATGCACAAGGCCGGCCACATAATCGGCGTCCTCGGATTGCGCGTTGATGCTGGAGGTGACTTCGCGGGTGAGGATGGCCGTGCCGATGCAGTGCTGCCAGAATTCGCGCCAGGGAAAATCACATTGCCGCGTGAGCCGCTGGAAATCCTCGATGACCGGCGTCACCATCGCGAGCTGGCGGATCTGCCGGACGCCGAGATAAAAGACAGCCTCCTCGATGCTGTTGACCGGCGTGCTCAGGCCGTAATAGACGGAGTTGACCAGCCGCAGCAGGCGCGAGGTGAGGCTGGGATCGCGCCGGATGATTTCGGCGATGTGCGCGGTGTAGCGCTGTTCGACAATCAACAGCCCTTGGAGCGCTTTGTTGATGCTGCCGAGCGAGGGCAGCGACGGGCAGCGGGAAAGCTGCGACAGGATTTCCTTCCGGCCAACCGGAGCAACGCCTATTGACTTTATGTTTGGAGACATTGAATTGAAAAATAAAATTTCTCCACCATATCGGCGGTTCCCGGCGGGACTTGAAGCGCGCGCATTAATTATTTGAAAAAATTCCGCTCAAGCCCCGGCAAGTTTTGCCGATAGAGGGCAAGTGGCGTGCTGCGGTTGCCGGCCTGGGCTGGAAAAAACGGCGGGGAAAGACCCGCCCGGCAAAGATCGCGACCGCCGAATTATGAACAGGCTCGAAAAGTTGCGAGTTTGCGGCCAAACGTTATTTCTCGCCATCACTGGCGCGGCGGTTGCCGCATGTGCCGGTGGCCCGGGCCACTCCGTGTTCCGGCAACCGCTTCCGCCGCCCGCGCAAGCCTATCTGCTCGCCGTCGGTCCGTCGGATCTGCGGTTTGCCTCCGGCAATGCACACGAAAATATCGCGCCCACGCGGTTTTATCCGGCCGCGACGAACCTGGCAAAAGTTGAAATTCCCCCGGGCGGAACCGCGTTGGGCCCGGAGAATAATTTCCCCATCCCCACCAATGCCCCGCCGCTGGCTGCGGTGGTGATGCAAGCTGATTCCATTCCGCCACCATTGGGTTTACCCCCGGAAAATTTCGCGCCGGGAGGAACCGACCCGTCCATCGTGACGCCGGAAATGCTGGTGGGCTTCCTTCAACCAGCATCGCCCGGCAAAATCAACAGCAGCCGCAACAACAGCCCGGCGGTCGTGATGCCAATGAATCTGGGGTTCACGCCGCCCGCCGCGGCACCGGCACCGGGTAATTCCAGCCGCGCCGTCTATAAAAACGAATGAACCGGCGCACTCCCAAGTTTTTGCCCCGCCGCGCCGTCTGGCTGGGTGCGGCCGTTTTTTGGAGCGCGGCGGTGATGGTTTTGGCGCAGTCCCCGGACACCAATTTGCTTCCGCTGCTGACCGTGTCGTCCCCGGGCATAACGAACGGCCTGCGCGATCCCCTGGCCGAATCCAATCTCGTGATGCAGGCGGACACAACCAACGCGCCGGATGCGGCGACACCGGAGCAGTTGGAAAAATACCGCGCCGAGCTGGAACAGGCGTGCAGCCTTGTCACGACGCGCCAGTTCACCCTGGCCGAGCAAAACCTTCTGAAATTGCTCGCGGAAAAAGTGCCCGACGTCATCCGGCAGCCGGCCCTGTTGAATTTGGGCGCGGCGGTGGCGGCGGAAAACGACCTGCCGCGCGCACAGGCCATTTACACGCAGTATCTCGAACGCTGGCCGACGGATTTGCGCGTGCCGGAAATCCTGCTGCGCCAGGGCGGGGTGTTTCGGCAGATGGGCCTGGACAATCTGGCGCTCGCCAAGTTTTACGGCGTGATGACGGCGGCGCTGTCGTTGAAAACCGACCAGCTTGATTATTACCGGCAGCTGGTTTTGCAGGCGCAGCTCGAGATTGCCGAGACGTATTACCAGATGGGCCGGTATTCCGACGCGGCGGAATTTTATTCGCGCCTGCTCAAGCAGCCCGCCGATGCGCTGAACCGTCCGCTGATGCAGTTCCGGCTGGTGCGCTCGCTCGCCGCCACCGCGCACAATGAGCAGGCCGTGGCGGCGGCGCAGGATTTTCTCGCGCATTTCCCCGACGATCCCGAGGCACCGGAGACGCGCTATTATCTGGCGCAGGCGCTAAAGGCCGAGGGCCAGACCGGCGAATCGCTGCGGCAGGTGCTGGCCTTTTTGCAGGAGGAAAAAAAATCGGCCGAGGATCATCCCGAAGTCTGGGCCTACTGGCAGCAGCGGGTCGGCAACGAAATCGCCAACAGCCTTTACAAGGAGGGTGATTACATGAAGGCGCTGGAAATTTATCTGAGCCTGACCAAGCTGGATGCCGCCCCCGCCTGGCAGTTGCCGGTCAAATACCAGGTCGGCATCACCTACGAACATCTGTTGCAGCCGGAAAAGGCCGTCGCGACCTACAACGAGATCATCGCGGCTGAATCCGCCGTGGGCACGAACGCCACGCCGGATCTGCAGGCCGTCTTTGAAATGGCGCGCTGGCGGGCCGGCTTCATCAAATGGCAGGACAAGGCCGAACTTGCCAATCATTCGCTTTCCGAAACGGCCTCCATCAACAACCCGCCCGCCACCAACTCCGCCACGCCATGAACCCAATGCCCACCGTCAGTTTTGCCGCCCCCGTGGCCGCCGATCTCCGCGCCTTCCTGTCGCTTTGCGACGAGGCGCTCGCGCTGGCCACCAGTGAGAACCAGATTTTCATCGCCGGGCCGGATTACCGGCCGGCAGAATTTCTGCCGCGCCGGCAAAGCCTGCTTGCCAGCCTCGATCAGGCCGTGGCCAACCTGAAAAACATCCGGCGGGTCTGGCAGCAAACCGATCCCGCCGAGCGCGAGCAGTGCGGCGAGGTGAAATCATTGTTCCAGGCCGTCCAAGGCACGTTGATGAAAGTCCTGCTGCTGGACCGCGAAAACCAGCAGGCCATGCTCCGCCGGGGGCTGGTGCCGGTGCGGCATCTGCCGGCGGCGGCGGCCCAGCGGCCGCATTTCGTCACCAGTCTTTACCAAAAACATTCCGCTAATTAGATTTTATTTGCTTTTGTATTTGTAAAATTTATGTCAAATTACGCGCAACAAATGACAACATCGGGAAAGCCGGATTTGGTTTTTCCATGTTAATTTTGAAGTTTTATGGCCATTGAAAAAATCATCGTGTTGGAGGACGACGCCATTGTCCGGGCCAACCTTGAAAATTTTCTCCGCCGGAAACATTACGATGTTGCCGCCTCCGCCACCATTGCCGCCGCGCAGGAATACCTGAACCGGGACAATTTCGACATGATTTTCCTCGACGTGCGCCTGCCCGACGGCGACGGCACCGAACTGCTCAAGCAGATCCAGTCGCGTCCCCAAAAGCCGCTCGTCGCCATGATGACCGGCTTCGGCTCGGTCGAGTCCGCCGTCGAGTGCATGAAGAACGGCGCGTTCGACTATCTCATCAAGCCGTTTTCCACCGAGCAGATCGAGGTCGTCCTCCGCAAGGCGGAGGCCTTCACCCAGCTCGTCAACGTCAACCAGTTCCTGAGCCAGGACACGGAGGACGGCGAGGTTGAACTGCTGGGCAACAGCCATGCCATGCAGCATCTCCGCTCGCTCATCCGCAAAGTCGCGCGCACCCAGGCCACCGTGCTGGTGCAGGGCGAAAGCGGCACCGGCAAGGAGCTGGTCGCCCGCGCGCTTTACCGCATCAGCTCCCGCGCCAGTGCGCCGTTCATCAAGGTCAACTGCGCCGCCATTCCGGAGAACCTGATTGAAAGCGAATTTTTCGGCCATGAACGTGGTGCCTTCACCGGCGCGTTGAACAAGCGCGAAGGCCGCTTCGAGCTCGCCCACGGCGGGACGATTTTGCTCGACGAAATCAGCGAGATCTCGCCGAGCGTGCAGGCGAAGCTGCTCCGCGTTTTGCAGGAACGCGAGCTGGAACGCGTCGGTGGCAACCGCACCATCAAGGTGGATGTCCGCGTCATCGCCACCACGAATCGCGACCTCGAACACAGCGTTGAGAAAAAGGAATTCCGCCAGGACTTGTATTTCCGTCTCAACGTCGTGCCCGTGCATGTGCCGGCCCTGCGCGAGCGCGCCGAGGACGTGCCGCAGCTGGCCGGGGAATTCATGCGTCGCTTTGCCCGCAAACACGGCGTCCACATCAAGGGCTTCACCGATGCCGCCATGCGCATCCTGAAAAACCACAACTGGCCCGGCAATGTGCGCGAACTGCAGAACGTCGTCGAACGCGCCGTCATCATGTGCGGCGACAGCGGGATGCTGGAGCCGGAACATCTCGGCCTCAGCGGCGCCGCCGCGTCATCCGCCTCCGTCGTCGTCAACGGCGCGCTCGAACCCGTGCAGCACACGAACGGGTTTCCCACGCTGGCGGATCTGGAGAAGCACCACATTTTCGCCGCGATTGACCGCTGCAAAGGCAACCGCACCCACGCCGCCAAGATACTCGACGTGAGCATCCGCACCCTTCGCAACAAGTTGCACGAATACAACGGCACCGCGCCCAAGTCCGACGAGGACCGGGAAGTCATTGGGACTTGAGTTTTCCTTTGCGGCAAATTCCGCCGCGTTTCCGTCCGGTTGACAATCTTGCCTAGCAGGCGGCTTCGCGCCGGTAACATTTTCCCACCGCCGGAACCACAACTGCAAAAACGCTGGTTTTTCAAAGAATTTTTCCGATGGCATCGTCGTTGCTTATCCGGTCACGGAAAGCTTTATGATCGAAGCCCTGTTCAACCAGCCCGACTATCTGGCGGCAAAAAAAAACCTCGACGCGGCGGTGGTGCGCCAGGATGCCATCGCCAGCAACATCGCCAACCTTGAAACGCCCGGCTACAAGCGGGTGGACCTCGCGCCGTCGTTTCAAAAGGAGCTGGAACGTGCCAGTGCCAGCGGCGACCCGCAGGCACTCGCCAGTTTGAAGCCCACTTTGGCGGTGGACACCACCGCGCCCGCCGTCAGCCCCGACGGCAACACCGTGAATCTCGAAAAAGAGCTGATGCAGATGAACCAGAACGCGCTGACGCATTCGTATGAAACGGAACTCGTCAGCAACATGCTGGCGCGGATGCGGCTCGCGATCACCGGCCACTCCTGATTTTTATGATCCAACTGCTCACCGGAATCCAAAGCACCGCCGCCGCGCTCGACGCCGAGCGCACGCGGCTCAACGTGATTTCCGAAAACATCGCCAACGCCAACACCGCACGCGGCACGGACGGCAAGCCGTATCAGCGGCAAGTTGTCGTGTTTGAATCCGCGCTGAAACAGGCGATGAACAACGACGGCACACAACCGCCCGCGTTGCAGGTCGCGCGCATCGAAAAAGATTCGCGCCCACCGCTGGAGGTTTATGAGCCGGGCAATCCCACCGCCGACGCCAACGGCATGGTCGCCATGCCGAACATCAACATCCACGAGGAAATGGCCGACATGATTTCGGCCTCGCGCTCATTTGAGGCGAACCTCGCGGTGGTCAAAAACGCCCGTTCGATGGCCAACCAAACGCTCGCCATCGGCCGGCACTGAAAATAATTTTTCATGTCACCCCTCTCGGCGATTCCTCCAACGATGCGCGGCATGGCGGCGCAGATGGAGACGTTTTCGCCGGATGTGATGCCGCTGAAGCCGTCGGAAACGGCGCAGCCCAAACAAATTTCTTCCACCCAGCCGGCGGGCGATTCATTCGCCTCAATGCTGGGCAAAATGGTCGCCGATGCGAGCGCGGAGCAGAACGGCGCGCTGCAGTCGGTGCGGGCGGTGCAAGGCGGACAAAACGTGCCGCTGCACCAAGCGGTCATCGGGATGGAGGAGGCGAACGTGTCGTTTCAATTGATGGTGGAAGTGCGCAACCGGCTGCTGGAGGCGTATCAGGAAGTCATGCGGATGCAGATTTGAATTTTCTAAATGAATCAAAACCTTTCCAAGCTCCTCGGCCAGTTGCGCGCCATCTGGAGCCAGCTCGGCGCCTCGCAGCGGATGACGGTGGCGGCCGCGACGTTTGTGCTGGTGGCCGGTCTGGCCGCACTTTCGATGTGGTCGTCGCGGACCGACTACGGTCTGCTTTACGCGGGGATTTCAGATTCCGAGGCCGCGAAGGTCATCGCCGCGCTCGATGACGCCAAGGTTCCTTACAAGGCCAGCGGCGGTTCGATCCTCGTGCCGCAGGACAAGGTTTATGCGATGCGGATGCAGCTCGCGGCCAAGGGCGTTCCCCAGAGCGACGGCGTGGGCTTTGAGATTTTCGACAAGCCGAACTTCGGCATCTCCGACTTCGTCCAGCGCGCAAACTACACCCGTGCCGTGGAAGGCGAACTCGCCCGCACGATCAGCCAGATTGACGAGGTCGCGGCGGCGCGCGTGATGGTCGTGCTGCCGGAAAACCGCCTGCTGCTCAACAAAGACACCTATCCGACGGCGTCGGTTTTCGTGCGCGTGCGCGGCAACACGGAATTGCAGTCGCAGTCCATCAATTCCATCAAATTTCTCGTCGCGAATTCCGTGGAGGGCCTGAAGCCCAACCACGTCACGATCATTGACAATCTGGGCAACGTGCTTTCGGAAAATTCTGACGACGATTCCATGACCGGCCTAACGAGTTCGCAGCTCGCCGCGCGCCGCAATCTCGAACAATACCTCAGCAAGAAGGCGCAGGACATGCTGGAAAAAGTCCTCGGCCCCGGCCAGGCCATCGTGCGCGTCTCGGCCGAGATCAATTACGACACGCTCACGAGCACGCAGGAAAAATTCGACCCGGACGGCCAGGTGATCCGCACCCAGACCAAGAACGACGAGAACAATGATTCCTCCACCGCCTCCGGACCATCTTCGCCAGTCGGCATTTCAGCGAATACCAGCACGGCGACAAATTCGGCAGGCCTCGCGGGCGGACCGGTCAACAACATGCTGAATCACAAGGTCACGTCCACCATCGAATATGAGATTGGCAAGACCACCAGCAGCACCGAGCAGGCGGCCGGCGGCATCAAGCACCTGACGGCTTCGGTGACGGTCGCGGCGCAGATGGAAGGCACCGGCGCCGACCGCAAAGTTGTCGCCCGCACGCCGGAGGAACTGGACAAGTTGCGCCGCATTATTGCCGGCGCAGTGGGCGTGGACACGACGCGTGGCGACACGATGACGCTCGAAGAGCTGCCGTTCAACGACCAGTTCGCCACCGACGTGACGCGCGAGCTGGACGTGCAGCAGAAACATGATTTCTGGTGGCAGCTCGCGCGCAACGCGGTTTATCCGGCGATAGGCATCATCGCGTTGTTTGTCCTGTTCCGGTTGTTCAAGCAGACGCCGGTGCAGGAAATTCCCATCGGCGTTCCCGTCGGCCGGCTGATGCCGCGGTATAACGGCAATGGCAATGGCAACGGGAATGGCAACGGACACGCGCCGCGCTTCGGCGAAGCGTTTGAGCCCCAGCCCGGCGTCGTGACCGTGGATGTGCTGAACAAGCTCATCAAGGAAAATCCAACCAACATGACCCAGGCCATCCGCGACTGGATGAGCAAAGGCCAGGGCCGTTCGTCCGAACAAAATTAAAACCATGGCAGCCACCCTTGAAGCTCCCGCCGAAGCCGCCTCGGAAAACGCCGTCTTGAACAAGACGCAAAAGCTGGCGGCGCTACTGGTCATGCTCGGCCCGGAAAGCGCCGGACAAATTCTAAAACAATTTCAGCCGCGTGAACTTGAGGCAGTTTCGCGCGAGATGGCGCGGTTCAATCTCATCACGCACCGGCAGCAGCAGGAAATTCTGCTGGAATTTTCCGATGTCGCCGTCGCGGCCAGCACGAGCATTTCCGCCGGCGTCGAGGTTACGCGCAACACGCTCGAACGCGCGCTCGGCAGTTTCAAGGCCAGCGATGTCATGGGGCGCGTCGTTTCCACCCGCGCACCGCTGGGCGCGATGCAGTCCATCGCGGACATGGATCCGCGCCACATTTTTAATCTCATCCGCGAAGAACAGGCGCAGGCCATCACGTTCGTCGTCAGCCATCTTTCGCCGGAAAAGGCCGCGCAGGTTCTGGGCATGCTGCGCACCGAGCAGCGGGACATGGTGATCGACCGGCTCGCCACGCTCGCGCCGACGCCGGTGGAGGTCGGCGAAAAAGTCGTGGACGTGCTGAACGCCAAACTCGGCATCAAGCAGACCCGCGCGCTCGCACAAACCGGCGGCATCACCAGCACCGCCGACGTGCTCAACGCGATGGACAAGGCCGTCAGCCGCGAAATGCTCGCCAGCATGGAGACGCGCAACCCGGAATTGTCCACGGCCATCCGCAAAAAGATGTTCACCTTCGAAGACCTGCTGCTGTTTGAACCGCCGGTCATCCAGCGCATCATGCGTGAAATCGACATGCGCGACCTCACGCTTGCGCTCAAGAAGGCCAGCGAACCGCTCAAGCGGCTCATGCTCTCGAACATTTCGCGCCGCGCCGCCGAGTCCGTGCAGGAGGAACTTATGTTCCTCGGCCACGTCAAGCTCCGCGATGTCGAGGCCGCGCAGTTCCGCATCATTGATGCCGTCCGCAAACTGGAAGCCGAGGGCGAAATCGACCTCGACGAAGCCCGCGCCATGGAAAATGAAATGGTCTGATTCCATCCCGTTCCGCCAGCCGCTCAGCGACGTGCGCCTGCTCGTGCAGGTGCCGGCGCAGGGCTGGAACGATTTTCTCCGCGATCGCGAGCAGGCCGCCTACCAACGTGGCCAGCAGGATGGCGAACGCGCTTTGACGCAGCAGTTGCTGCAGCAGCAGGGTGAAACTGGCGAACTGCAAAACGGCGTTTTGCAGTCGCTGACCCGCGCGATTCCACAGGTGGTGCGGGAAACGGAAAATGTTTTGATTCAACTGGCGCTGGATTCCGCGCAAAAAATCGTCGCCGGCATGCCCATCACCGCCGAAATGATTGAGGCTGTGGTGACCGAGGCCGTGCGGCAGGTCGAAGGCTCGGCGGAAATCACCGTGCAGCTTCATCCTGAGGATTTCAAACTGCTGCGGCTGCATCATTCCGCCGTGCTCACCGGCCTGCCGGAAAGCGGTCCGCTGCATTTCACCGGCTCGTCCGAGGTCACGCGCGGCGGCTGTCTCGTGCAGACGCGGTTCGGCGTGATTGACGCGCGCCGTGAAACGAAACTCGAACAGCTCCGCCAGACTTTAAGCACATGACGCCAGCCATTCCATGTTCGATGTCCCGGCTGCAAACCGCCGCCCGCCGCGTGCGCGAGGCGCGCGTCACGGAAACCTGCGGCCGTGTTGTGCAACTCATCGGCTTGGTCATCGAATCGGAAGGTCCGGTCGCCGCGTTGGGCGAAGTCTGCCGGATCCAGTCCGCGCGGAATGACGGCGAGACGCTGGCGGAAGTTGTTGGCTTTCGGAATCATCATTTACTCCTGATGCCGCTGGGCGAAATCCACGGCATCTCGCCCGGCGCGGAAGTCATCGCCACCGGCGCGCCGTTGCGCGTGACCGTGGGCAGCGCGCTCAAGGGGCGCGTGATTGACGGCCTTGGCAATCCACTGGACGACCTTGGTCCCGTCGTGGCCGAACATTCTGTCGGTCTGCATCTGCGACCGCCGCATCCGCTCAAGCGGCATCGCATCCACGATGTTTTCCAGACCGGCATCAAGTCGGTGGACACTTTTACGCCGCTCGGTCGCGGCCAGCGTCTCGGCATTTTTGCCGGCAGCGGCGTCGGCAAGTCCACGCTGCTCGGCATGATGGCGTCGCACGCGGAGGCGGACGTGAACGTCATCGCTTTGATCGGCGAACGCGGCCGGGAAGTGCGCGAATTTCTGGAACGCGATCTGGACGAATGCGGGCGGAAGAAATCCGTCGTGATCGTCGCCACGTCGAACGAGTCCGCGCTCAACCGTGTGAAAGGCGCGTTTCTCGCGATGGCCATTGCGGAGCATTTTCGCGATGCCGGCCAAAATGTTTTGCTGATGATGGATTCGGTGACGCGTTTTGCGATGGCGCAGCGCGAAATCGGCCTGGCCGTCGGCGAGCCGCCGACCACGCGCGGCTACACGCCGTCGGTTTTTTCGCTGCTGCCGCAACTGCTCGAACGCGCCGGCGCGGGCGAAAGCGGTTCCATCACCGGCCTGTTCACGGTGCTGGTCGAGGCGGATGACATGAACGACCCGATTGCCGATTCGGTGCGCTCGATTTTGGACGGCCACATTGTTTTGTCGCGCGACTTGGCGACGCAGAATCATTATCCGGCGATTGACGTTTTGGAAAGCGTGAGCCGGTTGAACCGTGATTTGCTGAAGCCGGAACAGCTGGGTCTGGCCGCCGCCGCGCGCGAACATCTGGCGGTCTATCGGAAAAATCAGGACTTGATCAACATCGGCGCGTATCCGGCGGGCAGCAATCCAACGATTGACCGCGCCATCGCCCTGCACGAGCCGCTGGACAAATTTTTGCGGCAGGGCGTGAACGAAGGTTTCGCCGCCGCGCAAAGCTGGCCTTTGCTGGCACAAGTTTTATCGACGCAAACTCCGACTCTGAAACTGCCCGTGAACAAAAAATAACCACCCATTATGAAACTGTTCAAATTCCCCCTCGAATCACTCCGGACGCTTCGCAAACAAAAAGAGCGCGTCGCGCAGCAGCGTTATGCGCGTGCGCTCGCGGCCTGCGATGCGGCCGGCGAGCAATTGCACGCTGCAGACCGGGAACTGGCTGCGGCGTGGGAACAACTCGTGCTCGAAATGAGCGACGGCATCGCCGCCGCGCAAATCCTCGGCCGGCATACCTGGTGCGAGAAATTGGAAACCCGGCGCAACGAACTTCAGGCCGTGCTGGATGAAGCCCGCCGCGCCGCCGAAACGGCGTTGCAGGAGATGCTCGTCGCCGCCCGCGACCGCGAGGCGCTGGACCGGTTTTGCAACCGGTCGCGCCGTGCGCACGCCCGCGCCACGCAGCGCGAGGAGCAGAAAAACTTTGACGAACTGGCGGTGCAGATGAATGGCACGAACGAACTGCTGCAACTGGCCGGCCACGAAATCTAATTTACCATGACCCGAATTTTTCAATCTTCCTGGTTTGCCGTGCTGATCGGCGGCGTGCTGTATCTGGCGGCGACCATTTTGGTTTTGCAGCCGGCCAAGTTCGCCGGCCTGCGGCCGGCCGGGCCCACCAACCGTTCCGCCGATGACGATCCGTCCTGGCGCTTTCGCAATCCCGAATTCAACCAGTGGGTGGCGCAGATCAAGGAGGAAAAGGATGCGCTGGCGTTGCGGGAGCAAAACCTGACCGAGCTGCAAAACCGGCTCGCCGCCGAGCGGCAGGAAATTTTGACGGTGACGCAGACGGTCGCCCAGTTGCAGATGGATTTCGACCGGAATGTCATCCGCTTCAGCTCGCAGGAGACGGAGAATGTGCGGCATCAGGCCAAGCTGATCGCCGCGATGTCGCCCGCCGGTGCCGCCGCGATGATCGCCGAAATGCCCGACGATGATGTCGTGCGCATCCTGTTCACGATGAAGACGGACGAAGCCAGCGCCATTCTTGACAGCTTGAGCACGCGCGGCAAGGACGACGCCCGGCGCGCGGCTGCGCTGACGGTGCGCATCCATCAGGTTTTACCCGCGACCACCAACTCTTCCGCGACGGCGGCCAATCTTTGATGCCGGCTCTGGACAACATTTTTCCGGCGGCGAACAGCGCCGCAGCGGATGACAACATAACCGGCGCGCTTTCGGGCGCGCACCCGGCCCAAGGCGAGCCGTTCGACCAGGTGATGTCACGCGCGTTGTCGCCCCGCGAAACCAACACGCCGGGGATTCAAAACCGCCGGCCGCCGGCGAATATTTCCGGCGCGCAAAAACAAAATTCCGTTGATCCAAAATCGTCGCCGGCACCGGCTCCGGTCGCGGGAGATTCACCAGCCGCCGATTCAAGCGTGCCGGTGAAAACCAAAACCGGTGCGCCGAAGGAAGATGCTGTCGGCAAGGAGGTGGATCTGTCGGCGCAAATTGGCTCCGGCGATGTTCTTGACGTGGCGCAAACCGCGCCAATGGTTCCGCCCGCACCGACGCTGGCGGCGTGCCTGTTGAACTCGCCCGTTCCGGCGGCTCCGAAATCCGAAGCGAATAATCAAGCCGAGTCGGTGGCAACGGCTCCGGGCGTTGACGCGGCGGCGAAGCAATCGGTTGCAGAATCAATTTCACAGCTTGCTTCCGGTGGACCGCAAAAACAGGCGGCGGCAAAAAATTCCATCGCGGAAAATGCGCCGTCGGAAAAGACGGCCGCAAAGATTGCCGACGTGTCTGCGGCCGCTCCAAAAATTTCCGAACTGGCCGGAGCCGGGGATGCTGCACTGAAAAAAGTTGAAACCGTTTCATCGGGTAATTCCCTGCCAGAAGCTTCGGATCACCCGATTGTTTTGCAAAATCTGGCGGCGGATTCCGCCGCCGGTGCGCCAGCGAAGTCACATGGCACGTCCGCTGCTAAACAGGATGTGCCGATGAAAAACGCCGAACAAACGAACAAAGTTGCCGGGCTGGCCGGGTCGGGCGAGAAAGTTTTGCCGGGCAACGCGGTGTCTGTCCTGCACGCGGCGGTTTTGCCGGGTCGCGGCAGCTCCATTCCGGTTTCAGCGCGTGTTCAGCCGTTGGAAATGAATTCCGCCACCGCGCCGGCGGCACCGGACAACACGGTTCGCAGCTCGGTTTCGGCAGACGAGGCGGCGGTTATTTCAAATTCTTCGGACATCCGCAGCCAGACGCTGGATCGCACGCAAGACTTGATGACGCTGCACGCGTCGCGATTGGTGGATGCCAAAACTGACTCGCTGCAAGTGGTGATCAAGCCGGATGCCGGCACGCAGTTGTCGTTGGAACTGCGGCAGCGCGGCGGCGGCATCGAGGCGCAGGCGGTTTTGCAGAAGGGCGACTTTGAAAATTTGAAGCAACACTGGCCGGAGTTGCAGCAGCGGCTGGAACAGCGCGGCATCAAGCTCGCGCCGCTGACGAATGATGGCGATTCCGCTTCTTGGAGCGGCAGTCAGGGATTCAAACAACAACCAGACCAATCGGCTGAACGCGAGTCGTTCCCAGCCGGAGCGTTTGCCGGATTTGTGTCGGCCGGCGCGATGACCCATTTGCCGGCGGAGCCGGCGATTCCTGCCGCGTCGTCGCGCGGCTGGCAAACGTGGGCCTAACTTAATTCAACTTTTTATATTTATGCAAGTCACCTCCGCCACCACCGCCACCAGTGGAATCACTTCAACCGACTCCACCACCAATCCATCGCAGGTGTTGAACCAGAAAGATTTTCTGCAACTGCTCGTTTCGCAGATGGAAAACCAGGATCCGATGAATCCGCAGTCGGACACGCAGATGGCCGCGCAGATGGCGCAGTTCACGTCGCTCACGCAGTCGAGCGCGTCGTCCGCCTCGCTCGCCATGATGCAGGCCAACAGCCTGATCGGCAGCACGGTGACGTTGCAGGTGGATGCGCAGACCACGGCCACCGGGGCCGTGCAGGGCGTGGTGATGCAAAACGGCACGCCGGAAATTCTGGTGAATGGCGCAACTTACACCATGAGCCAGGTCACGTCGGTTGTCCCGACGGTCACCAACCCAACTGCAAATCCGGCGGCCAACTAAATCTGAATCCAACCACCCAACGAAAGAAAAATTATGCTTCTCTCCCTTGATTCCGGCGTCAGCGCCCTCGACCAGTTTCAGCAACAACTTAATGTGGTCGGCAACAACATCGCCAACGTGAACACCGTCGGCTTCAAGTCCGCCGACGTGAATTTCGCGGACGCCTTGAGCCAGACGCTTGGCTCCACATCCGCCGGTTCCACGCAGGTGGGCAGCGGCGTTTTGACGGCCAGCATCACCAACCAGTTCACGCAGGGCTCGATCACCAGCACCGGCGTGCAGACCGACATGGCCGTCAATGGCAATGGATTTTTTCTCGTCAAAGACTCGTCCACCGGCGCGAGTTATGCGACGCGCGACGGCGAATTCACCATGGACTCCAGCGGCTATCTGGTCACCAGCACCGGCATGCGCGTGCAGGGCTACAGCGATGCCGGCCTGACCACGCAGGGGGATCTCAAGATTGACAACACCGGCGCACCGAACGGCGACACCTCGGCCGTGCAAAGCTACAGCTTCGGTTCCGACGGCAAATTGAGCGTGGAGCTGGCGGACGGCACGCAGTTCACGCGCGGCCAGGTTTTGCTCCAGAATTTCACCAACCCGGAACAGTTGATAAAAGTTGGCAACAATCTGTTTTCCGGCCTGACCAACGCCGGTCCGCTGGCCGCGCCTCTGGCGCCGTCCAGCAACGGTCTTGGCGACCTTGTCTCCGGCGCGGTGGAAATGTCCAACGTGGATCTCGCCGGGCAGCTTACGTCGCTCATCACCACGCAGCGCGCCTACGAGGCCAACACCAAGGTCATCACCACCAGTGATGAAATTCTCCAGGATTTGATCAACCTGAAACGCTAATTATTTATGCCCGAAGACCGCACCAATCCCGAACCGGCGGACAAGGCTGCCGCCGCGCCCACGCCCGCCGGTGGCGGGCTCAAGGCGTGGCTGCCGCTCATCCTTTCCATTTTGCTCATGCCCGCGCTCGCGTTCGGCGTGACGCAATTTGTCCTGCTGCCGCAGCTCCAAAAAGGTCTCGGCATCAAAGCTTCTGCCAGCGCGTCTTCCTCCGAAGACGTCAAGACCAAGACGAAAAAAGAAAGCGCGGACGCCAAACGCGAATCCGTGATGATGAACAAACTGCTGGTGAACGTCGCCGGCACGCAGGGCGCGCGTTATTTGCTTTGCAGCCTTTCGGTGGTCGGCTCCGGCGCGGATTTCAAGGCCAGCATGGAGGAACACAACGCGCAGTTGATTGACATGGCCAGCAACACGCTCAACGTCAAGACGCTCGCCGACCTGGAAAAGCCCGGCGCCCGCAATCTCATCCGCACCGAATTGATCAATGGTTTCAATAACATCCTCGGCGACGACGTGGTGAAGGAGATTTACTTCACGGAATTTGCCATCCAATAAAATCATGAGTGAGACCGGCCCTGCCACCCTAGCACCCGACGCGAGCGACGTGTTTGTGCTCTCCGCGAAGGGCGGGCGCGAACGCCATCAGGCAGGCGACATCCGCAGTCACGATTTCCGGCAGTCGGGTTTTCTCGCCGCGAGCGAACTGCGCCGCATCCGCCAGCGCCACGAGCAGTTCGTCCGCTCGCTGGCTGCGCGGCTGGCGATTTTTCTCCGGCTCGAATTTTCCCTGCAGCTTTCCAAGGTGCACATCGTCAGTTACGAAAAATACACCGCCACGCTGCCGAGCCCCACGCACATCACGCTGTTCAAAACCGACCCGCTCAAGGGCGTCGGACTGCTGGTCCTCACGCCGCGGCTCGGCCTGACTCTGGTGGACCGTCTGCTCGGCGGCTCCGGCCAGCCGGCGGAGGAACAGCGCGACCTGACCGAGATCGAGACCGCACTCATTGACCAGGCCGCCACGCTCATCCTCACCGAATGGTGCAACCACTGGCCGGAAATGCGCGACCTGCGTCCGTCGCTGCTCGGTCACGAGAACAACAGCCATTTTTTGCAAACTTCGCTGCCGGAGACGGCGATGCTGATTCTGACGATGAACGGCGGCATCGGTGAAGTGTCGGAGCAAATCCAACTCGTCTTTCCTTACGCGACCATCGAGCCGCTGATGCGGCTGCTGATCCCGTCGCTGCCGGAATCCGACCAGTTGCCGGCGCGTAACACCAAGCTGAAATGGAATTCCGAATTTGACGACATGTTCGTGCCGGTCATCGCCGAATGGCAGGGCCTGAAAATGTCCGCCGGCGCCATCACGCGGCTCCGGCCCGGCGACGTGCTGACGCTGGATCCTGCCTGCGCCGCGCAGGTGCAGGTCAGCCTGAGCCACATGCCGAAATTCACCGGCCGCGCCGGCACTTCCGACGGCAAATGGGCCGTGCAGCTCACCGCCGCCGTCAACAACCCGAATTGATTTTAATGAACGCCATTGCTGAAAATCCCTCCAACCTGAACATCGTCCTCGACGTGCCGGTCAGCCTCACCATCGAACTGGGCGGCTGCCAGCTCCCGATGCGCGAAGTGCTCCAGCTCAACATCGGTTCCGTCGTCCAGCTCGACAAGCCGGCCGACGCGCCGGTCGAACTGAGCGTCAACGGCAAGCTCATTGCCCGCGGCGAAGTCGTCGTCATCGAAGATCGCTACGGGGTGAAAATCACCGAAGTCATCGGCAACATCGCGATGTAAACGGAATTTAGAAGGAAGAATGCAGAATGAAGAAACTATCCGTCAGAACGCTCGCTTTGGTTTCTGCCTTCTGCCTTCTGCCTTCTGCCTTCGCGCAGTCCACGAACTCGGCGGTGGTTCCACTCACGGCGCCGTCTTTGCCTGACGCCGGTCTGTCGGTGATCAGGGTTTTTGGTGCGCTGGCGCTGGTGATCGGTCTCTTTCTCGGTGGCGTCTGGCTGTTCAAAAATTGGAAGCGTCTGGCCGTCCCGCGCGGCTGCGCGCCGAAGCTGAATATTTTGGAAACGCGTTCACTCGGCGGCCGCCATTCCGTTTCCGTCATCGGCTATGAACAGGAACGGTTTCTGATCGCCACGTCGCCGGCCGGCGTCAGTTTGCTGAGCCATCTGCCAACCGCGGCGGAAGCTGAAACGTCTACATCGGAAAACACCACGCCGCCGTCCTTCGCGCAGGCGCTGGCGCAGATGCTCAAGGGCAAATGAAGACGCGATTAACATTTGCCGCTGCAGTTGCCTTTCTGCTGTGCATCACAGTGGCGGCTTCGGCGCAGACGAACACCACGAGCGGTTTTGCCCCGATTCAAATTTCCCTCGGCAGCGGCAGCGCCGCGCCCGACGTGGACATGGGCGTCAAAATCCTGTTGTCGCTGACGCTGCTTTCAATCGCGCCGTCGCTGTTGCTGCTGATGACGTGCTTCACGCGCGTGGTGATCGTCCTGTCGTTCGTGCGCAGCGCGCTGCAGTTGCAGGGCGCGCCGGCGAACCAGATCATCATTGGATTGTCGCTGTTCATCACCTATTTCGTCATGGCCCCAGTCTGGGAAAACATCAATCGCGACGCCCTCGCGCCGTATCAGGCACACGCGATCAGCGGCGACGTGGCGCTCGACCGCGCGTCGGGTCACATCCGCACATTCATGCTCAAACAGACGCGGCCGAAGGATGTGGAACTGTTCGTCTCGATGGCGAAGCTGGAGCCGACCGATCCCGGCCAGTTGCCGCTGCGCGTGGTCATTCCCGCGTTCATCATCAGCGAACTGCGCACGGCGTTCCAGATGGGTTTCCTGATTTACGTGCCGTTCATCCTGATCGACATCGTGGTGGCGACGGTGCTGATGAGCATGGGCATGATGATGATGCCGCCGATGACGATTTCGCTGCCGCTGAAACTGCTGCTGTTCGTGCTGGTGGACGGCTGGTCGCTCGTCGTGCAATCGCTCGTCCGCAGCTTTGGAATGTGACTTATGAATCCTGAATTCGCCGTTGAGCTGCTCAAAACCATGATTTACCAGGCGCTGGCCATCGCCGCGCCCATCCTGCTCACGGCCATGATCATCGGGCTGTGCGTCAGTTTGTTCCAGGCTGTGACCACGATCAGCGAGCAGACGTTGACGTTCGTGCCGAAAGCGCTCGCGGTCGTCGGCGTCGTGCTGCTGCTGCTGCCGTGGATCGTGCGGTCGCTGATCGAATTCACCGTCAGCGTCATCCAGAAAATGCCGCAGATGGTGCAGTGAATCCAAGGCAGAAGGATGAATGAAAAATGAAGAAACAAAAAAACCAGACACGTTCAGCGTGCTGAAATGTTTCTTCGTTTTTCCTTTTTAATTCTTCCTTCGCGTTGAAATGGAAATGGACTATTACAACTGGCTGTTCGTGTTCATGCGCATCAGCGCGTTCCTGCTGGTGCTGCCGTTTTTTTCGATGGCGAATTTCCCGGTCACGCTGCGCGTGGCGCTCGGTGCGCTGGCGGCTCTGCTGCTCGCGCCGCTGCTGCCGCCGTTTGCGGCGGGACGGCTGGATTTTTTTTCATTGCTCGGCGTGATGTTCCAGGAAGTCAGCGTCGGACTGCTGCTCGGGTTTCTGGCACGGCTGATTTTTCTAACGGTCGAACTGTCGGGCAGCATCATTGGCACGGAAATGGGCCTGAACATGGCGGCGGTGTTCGACCCGGTTTCGAACCAGTCAGAGCAGATGCCATCCACGATCCTGTCCCTCCTGGCCACGCTGGTGATGCTCACGCTGAATTTGCACCACTGGATGCTGCTCGGTTTTGAGCGGACGTATTCGGTGCTGCCCATCGGGGCGGCGCATCTGAATGCCGCGCTGTTTGAGATGCTGGTGGCGCGGACGAGCGATGTGTTTTTGGTGGCGCTGCAAATCGCCGCGCCGGTGATGGCGGTGTCGTTTGTGGTGACCGTGGTCTTCGCGCTGCTGGGCCGCGCGGTGCCGCAGATGAACGTGTTCAGCGAAAGCTTTGGTTTTCGCATTGTCGCAGGACTGGTCGTCTTCGGGTTCACGCTGCAAATCTCCGCCCAATACGTGCAGAATTATCTGAACCGCCTGCCGAATGATTTGCTGGCGGTGGCGCAGATGCTCGGAGGCGCGCGATGAGCGAGCAAGTCGGCGAAAAGACCGAGCAGCCGACGCAGCGCAAGCTGGAAAACGCGCTGAAGCAGGGCCAGATTCCGCGCAGCGCCGAGGTGCAGACCGTCTGCGTGCTGATGGGCGGGCTGGGCGCGCTGGTGTTCGCCGGCCGCGAAATCTGGCAGACGCTCGCCGGCTCAACCGTGCTGATGTTGAGCCATCTGCACGACACGGAAATTTCCGCCAACTCGCTGCAGGGCTACGGCGTCTCCGGCGTTTTGCTGGTGTTAAAATGCGCCGGTCCGGTGGTGCTGGGCGCGGGCCTGTCCGGCCTCGTCGCCGGCGCGATTCAAAGCCGGTTCAACACCGCGTCCGAGGTGCTTTCGCCCAACTGGAACCGCATCAATCCGCTGGAAGGTTGCAAGCGGCTTTTCTCCACGCGGATGTTTGTGCCCACCGGCCTCGCGATCCTCAAGCTCACCTTCATCATCGCGCTGACGTGGTCGGAAATCCGCGCCATCCTCGACGATCCGATTTTCACCTCGTCCGTCAGCGTCGGGCGGCTGGCGGAATTTCTCGCCGGCGCGGGCCTGCGGATTTTATTCCGCGTCGGCATGGTGCTGCTCATCATGGCCGCCGCCGACTACGGCTACCAGTTCTGGCGCAACCAGCAGGACATGATGATGACCAAGGATGAGCTGAAGGAGGAAATGAAAAGTTCGGAAGGTAACTCGCTTGTCAAGGCCGCCCGCCGGAAAAAGAAAAAAATCAGCAAGGCCAAGGCGCTCGCCGACGTCGCCACGGCCGATGTCGTCGTCACCAACCCCACGCACATCGCCATCGCGCTGCGCTACGACCGCAAGACGATGAAGGCGCCGAAGGTCGTGGCGAAAGGCATCCGCCTGAACGCGCAGCAAATCCGCGAGATCGCCCAGCGGCATCAGGTGCCGATTCTGGAAAATAAACCGCTGGCCCGGATGCTGTTCAAGCACGCGCGGGTCGGCGGCGAAGTGCCGGCGACGTTGTATGCCGCCGTCGCGGAAGTGCTGGCGTGGGTTTATCGCGTGAACCGCTACCGCTATTACGCGGAACTAAACCAGGCGGCGCAATAAACTGGTCGCGTCGAAAATCCGTTTGGCGAGCTTCCTGCTAAACGGTCATGGCGGCCAAACTTTTCCGCCCGCCGCAATTTTCTGCGGCCCCAAATTTAATTGAAAATACACGCATGGGAACTTTGAGCGACAGGATGCGAAAGCTGCTTCGCTACGGTGATTTGTGGCTGGTTTTCGCGCTGTTTGGCACGATTTTGCTGCTGATTCTGCCAGTGCCGCCGGCGCTGCTGGACCTGCTGTTGACCGTCAGTATCGGATTGTCGCTGTTGACGCTGCTGGTCATTCTTTACCTGCGCACCCCGGCAGAATTTACCGGCTTTCCCACGCTGCTCCTGTTCATCACGCTTTACCGGCTGGCGCTCAACGTCGCCTCCACGCGCCTGATTCTGCTCAACGGCTACGCGGGCCACATCATCCAGGCGTTTGGTAATTTCGTCGTGCAGGGCAACTACGTCGTCGGCCTCGTCATTTTCCTGATCCTCGTCCTGATCAATTTCATCGTCATCACCAAGGGCGCGGGCCGCATCGCGGAAGTCGCGGCGCGGTTCACGTTGGACGCCATGCCGGGCAAGCAGATGGCCGTGGATGCGGAACTCAACGCCGGCCTCATCAATGAAACCGAGGCGCGCAACCGCCGCCGCGCGGTCGAGGAGGAGGCGGATTTTTACGGCGCGATGGACGGCGCGAGCAAGTTTGTGCGCGGCGACGCGATTGCGGCAATTTTAATTACGCTCATCAACATTGTTGGCGGCTTTGCCATCGGCATCGTGCAAAAAGGCATGACGATGAGCGAGGCGTTGCAGCATTTCACAATTTTATCCATCGGCGACGGTCTGGTCTCGCAGGTGCCGGCGCTCATCACGTCGGTGGCTGCGGGTATTTTGGTGACACGCGCGGCGTCGAAAAATGATTTGGGCCGCGAGTTAAGCCGGCAGCTTTTATTTTATCCGAAGGCGCTGACGATTCTGGCCGTGATGATGGGCGTGCTGGCGATTGTGCCCGGCCTGCCAACCATTCCGTTTTTGACGATGGCGGTCGTCGTCGGTCTGGTTTCCTACACGTTACATCGCCACGGAATGCCGGATGTTTCCGCTGCTGGCTCGCCCGCCACTGCCGGCGGCATGAACGGAAAAACCAATGATAGCAAGGCTGGAACTGCCGGCGCGCCGGCGACCGCTGAGGCCAAGCCTGGCGAAAAATTGGAAACTTTGCTGACGCTCGACACGCTGCAAATTGAACTGGGTTTTGGCCTGGTGGTTTTGGCTGACACGAAAAAAGGCGGCGACCTGCTGGAACGCGTCACCGGCGTGCGACGGAATTTTGCGTCGGAAATGGGCGTGCTGATTCCACCGATCAAGCTGCGGGATAATCTTCAACTTGGCACAAATGAATACCGGTTTGTGCTGAAGGGCAATCCCATCGCGCAAGGCCAGCTCATGCCGCAGCACTGGCTGGCGATGAACGCGACGAACAGCAAGACAGTGCTCAAGGGCACGCCAACCGTCGAGCCGGTCTATCAACTGCCGGCGACGTGGGTGACGAACGTGGAGCGCAAAAACGCCGAAGTGGCCGGATTCACGGTGGTGGACGCACCGTCGGTGCTGGTCACGCATTTGTCGGAGACGGTGCGCCGCCATTGCCACGAGATCCTGACGCGGCAGGATGTGCAGGCGCTGATTGATAATTTGAAACTGACGCACGCCGCCGTGGTGAATGAATTGATTCCTGGCCAGTTGAGCCTGGGCCAAGTGCAGCGCATTTTGCAGAACCTGCTCGCCGAAGGAATTTCGATCCGCAACCTCGCCGGCATTTTGGAAAAAGTCGGCGATTACGCGAGCATCACGAAAAATCCCGACGAACTTTCCGAACACGCCCGCCGCGCGCTCGGCGCGCAACTGACCAAGCCGTTCCAAAATGAAACCGGCGGCCTGCGCGCCATCACGATTGATCCGAAACTGGAGGCGCAACTCGCGCTCGGCGTCCGGCAGTCGTCGAACGAAGTCGCGCTGGTGGTGGATCCCAAGCTTGCGCGGCATGTCGTGGAAGCGCTCTCGAAATTTGTGCAGCAGATGATTGCCGCCGGCCAGCAGCCGGTGGTGCTGTGCGCGCCGCAACTGCGGCTGGCGTTCCGGCGTTTTTTTGAAAACACCTTCAACGACCTGGCGGTGTTGTCCTACGCGGAAATTCCCGCGCGGATGCAGGTGCAAAACGCGGCGGTGATCCCCAGCCCTGAATGAAATACATCTCCATTGTCGCGGAAAACGCGAACGCGGCGCTGGCGCAAATCCATGCCGAGCTGGGCCCGGACGCCGTGGTCGTGAGCGTGCGCAAGCTGCCGGCCAGCGGTATTTCGCGGCTGTGGAAACACACCGGTTCCATCGAGGTCACGGCGACCGTTCCCGAAGCGGAACCACGAAAACACACGGTGCCGCCGGGCGAAGATGCGTATGTGCCGTTCGGCGACAAGATTGAAATGGAACCGGTGCACACGCTGGCGGAGCGCCGCTGGAAAAGCATTTCATGGCTCGAATCACTGGGCTTGATGTCGGCCTTTGCGGATGAGCTGGAGCGGCGACTTTCCACCTTGCACGGGGAAAATCCGCCGTCGATGCCGGTGGCGGAATGGACGGCGGTGCGCGCGGCGCTGGCGAAATTCTGGAATCCGGCGCGGCACACGATGGAAGGCACGGGCCGGCCGCATATTTTTGTCGGCCCGGCGGGTTCGGGCAAGACGACCGCGTTGTGCAAGTGGATGACGTCGGCGGTGCTGCGCGATGAGCAGAAGGTCGAGGTTTGGCGCCTCGACGGCGAGAATGCAAACGTCGCGGAATTTCTCACGCTGCACGGCGAGATGATTGGCGTGCCGGTGGAACGCTTCTGGAGCGCGCCGGCGACGGAGTCGGATCTGCTGCTGGTGGATTTGCCAGGCGTCGAGCCGGGCAACACGCAGGCGATGCTGGCGTTGCGCGAGCGGATTTCCGCGCTGCCGTCGCCGCATGTGCATCTGGTGCTGAACGCGGCGTATGAAACTTCCATTTTGTTTGAGCAATTTCACGCGTTTGCGCCGTTCGCGCCGGAGGACGTGATCTTCTCGCATCTGGACGAGGAGCGCCGGCGCGTGAAGCTGTGGAATTTTGTGTTGGGCACAAATTGCTCCGTGAGCTTCCTCGGCGGTGGGCAAAAAATTCCCGGCGACTTTCAGCGCGCGGAATCGGCGCTGTTGTTCCCCAACGAAATTCGCCGGTGAACATTGGCGAATCTGCGCGCCTGGAAAAGTTTTTCGCCGCTGGCAAACGTCCTGCTAAACGTCCGGTGAACGCGCATGAAGCCATTTATGATTTTAGGTTCCTTGGCCGGATTTGTGATCGGAGCTGGATTCAGTCTGGCCGGGAATTGTCCGTGGTCCACCGTTTTGTGGCGTGCGTGCGTGGGCGCGTTGCTCGCCGGGATGCTGGCGCGCTGGTGGGGCCGCATCTGGCTGGAGGGAATGCAGAACGCCATGGAAGAACGCCGCAACGCCCGTCCGAGAAGCAACATTGAAATTAAACCCGCTGTCAAACCATGAGCACTTGCATCGCCGAACCGCCGGAAACCAACCTTGTCGCCACCGTGCCGTGTCCGTCGCCGCAGGAACTGTGGAAGCGCTATCACCGCCGCGCGTCGGCCGAAGTGGAAAACGCGCTGGTGGAAAAATATCTGCCGCTCGTGGCCGCCGTCATGGGCCGGCTGGCGATGACGCTGCCCGACCATGTGGACCACGACGATCTTTACAGCGTGGGACTGGTGGGTTTGTTGCAGGCGCTGCGAAATTACGATCCGACCTGCGGCACGTCGTTTGAGACGTATGCGCGGGTGCGGGTGCGCGGCGCGATGCTCGACGAGCTGCGCCGCATGGACTGGGTGCCCCGCACCATCCACGAAAAGGCGCGCAAGGTGAAAACCATCATGGCGCAGCTCGAACAGAAGCTGGGGAAAGCGCCCACCGAGGTGCAGATGGCCAAGGCGCTGGGAGTTTCCGCGACGGAATACGAGGAGCTGCTCAACGAAGTCCGGCCCGCATCGTTCGTCTGCCTGGACGCCGCCGGGGCATCCGATGACAGCGATGGCGGCGCGTTGCACGAGGTGATCGCCGACCTGACGGAAGACGGCCCGGTGGAAAAAGTTTCGCAGCGCGAACTGAAAAAATTGATTTTCGAGCGGCTGAAGCAATTGCCGGAGATACAGCGGAAGGTGCTGGCGCTTTACTATATCGAGGACATGCACCTGCGCGAGATCGCCGAGGTCTTTGGCCTGACCGAGTCGCGCATCTCCCAGATTCATTCCCAGGCCATCCTGTCCATCCGCGCGTATTTGCAACGCTTTGAATCCGGCCTGGCTCCCCGCCCGGCCGCCACCCGCGCATGATCATCATCGTTGGCGCCATCACGGTTGTCCTGTGCGTCTTCGGCGGCTTCATGCTGGAGAAGGGCAACATCTGGGTGATCCTGGACGCTCTGATGAACGAGGTGATCATCATCGCCGGCGGCGCGGCGGGCTCGCTGATCATCATGGCGCCGAAAAAAGTGCTGCTGGACATCGTGCGGAACCTGATTCTTTGCCTCAAGGGCACGCCTTACAACCGGGAGTCCTACGATGACCTGTTGAAGGTGCTTTACGAACTGTTCCTGCTGGGCCGGCGCAACGGCATGATCGCCCTGGAAGAACATGTGCTGGAGCCGAAGACCAGTTCCATCTTCAAAAAATATCCGCGTTTCGCCGGCAACAAACATGCGGTGGAATTTCTCTGCGGCGCGCTGCGGCCGATCATTGACGGCAAGATCAAGCCCGACCAGTTGCGCCTGCTGCTGGACGCGGAGATCGAGCGCCAGGAGATCGAGCATCACGCGCCCGTTTCCGTGCTGCAAAAAACCGGCGATGCCCTGCCGGGCTTCGGCATCGTGGCGGCGGTGCTGGGCATCGTCATCACGATGGCCTCGATCACCGGCGCGGTGGAGGTGATCGGCACGCACGTGGCGGCGGCGCTGGTGGGCACCTTTCTTGGCATTTTGCTGGCCTACGGTTTTGTGGGGCCGCTGGCGGCCAACATGGAATTTGTCTGCGAGGCGGAACTGGACTACACGCGCTGCATTGCCGCGTGCGTGATCGGCTTTGCCGGCGGCATGGCGCCGGTGACGGCGGTGGAACTGGGCCGGCGCGGCTTGAGCAGCGAATTCCGGCCGGGCGCTGATGAGATGGAGCGAATGTTCAAGGCGCTCAAGACCGGCAAATAATTTTTCCTGCGCATGGCCAGAAAAAGACATCTTCACCACGGCGGTTCCTGGAAGGTCGCCTACGCGGACTTCGTGACGGCGATGATGGCGCTGTTCCTCTGCCTGTGGCTCACATCGCAGGACCAGAAGATCAAGGACGCCGTCGAGCGCGCGTTCCGTAATCCGTTTTCCTCCGTCACCAAGGAGTCCGTCGGCATCATCCCGAACAAGGACGCCTCCGCCACCAGCAAACAGGCCGGCAAGTTTCAATCCGTCTCCGCCGTGGAGATGGAGACGATGCGCCGGTTGAGCGACGACCTGGAAAAACTGCTCAAGCAGCAGGACACCGACCAGTCGAGCGTGAGGATTGATCTTACGCCGGAGGGATTGTGCATCAATATTTTTGACCGCGCGCGCAAGCCCATTTTCACGACCAACTCCGACACCTTCACCGATTACGGCGCGTGGGTGTTCAACACGCTGGCGTGGGAAATCTCGCGCTACTCCACGTTCCGCCTGGAAATCCAGGGCCACACCGAGACCGGTGCGGAAACCGGGCGGGAAGCCCACGGCAAATGGGAATTGTCCGCCGAACGCGCCAACGCCGCCCGGCGCAAGCTGGTGCAAAACGGCGTCGCCGACTTTCAGGTCTGCAAAGTCTCCGGTTACGCCGACGTCGCGCCGATGCCGGATTATCTGCCCACCGACGAAATCAACCGTCGCGTGACCGTCCTGCTCAAGCTGCACGAATCCATCGAGTCGCTCACCGACTCGCCACCGGCGGACAACCCAACCACTCCCGATCATGACCCTGCTGCGAACTGAATCTTTTGTGCCGCTCACCGCCGCGCCCGTGGCGCCCGGCCAGCGGGAATTCCACGTCGGCGTCATTCCCCGGGACGGGCACTTCCGGCCCTTTCAATCGCTGGAAAGAAAACCGCTCGGCCCCGGTGAAACCGCGTTGTCGGACGAGAAAAAATATTGCGAACCGCGCATCTCGGTCCAGCGCGAAGGCGACCGCGTCACCAGCATCCGCGTGCAATGCACCTGCGGCCAGGTGATGGAGCTTGCCTGCGTTTACGAAGAAGCAGCCAAAGTTGCATGAAAAATCAACCGGCAATTTCTGCTGTCGCTCGCGGAAGCTTTTGCCAGCGCGCCGGGAGAAACCTCGTGAAACTGCTGCAAAATCGGCGTGGCACAGCCGATGCTTAACCAATTTTTGTATGGACGTCAGCCTCTATCAATCCGCCGCCGCGATGAACGCCACCGAGCGCTGGCAGGACATGATTTCCGAAAATCTGGCCTCCGCGTCCACGCCCGGCATGCGCAAGCAGGACATCACTTTTTCCGACGTCGAAGCCGGCCAGGTCGCCGGCGCGGGTGGCGCGAGTTGTGCCATTCCCAGCGCGACGGCGACGCTCAATTTTGAACCGGGTGAACTCCGGCCGGGCGGCGCGATGGATTTTGCGGTGGAAGGCAAGGGTTTTTTCACGGTGCAACTGCCCAACGGCCAACGCGGCTACACGCGCGACGGCGAGTTTCACATCAACTCGGCGGGCCAGCTGGCCACCAAATCAGGCGCGCTGGTGATGGGTGACGGCGGGCCGTTGCAGTTTGACCCGAACAACTCCAGCCCGATCAACGTCTCGGCCACCGGCGAGGTCAGCCAGGCGAACATCAGCGGCGGCACGGATCAAAAGGGGAATTTGCAGATTACCGAATTCAAAAAACCGCAACTGCTCACAATGACCACCGGCGGCAATTACATCGCCACTGACCCCGCCGCGCAGCCGTCCGCCGCCAGCGACTCGAAAGTCCGCCAAGGCTATGTCGAGGCGGCCAACACGTCGCCGACCCTGGAAATGTCCGGGTTGATCACCGCCATGCGGATGTTTGAAACCAACCAGAAAGTCATGACGATGCAAAGCGACCGCATGAGTCGCGTGATCACCGACCTCGGCGGCACCAGCTGATTTTTATTTTATGCTCCGCGCACTTTACTCCGCCGCCGCCGGGATGGAATCCCAGCAGATGAATCTCGACGTGATCTCCAACAACCTGGCGAACGTCAACACCACCGGCTACAAGATGAGCAAGCTCCAGTTTCAGGATCTGCTTTATCAGACCACGCGCGCCGCCGGCTCGGATCAGGGCGCGGGCAACCAGCTTCCGGCCAGTTTGCAGATCGGGCAGGGCTCGATTCCGATTTCCACCGAACGGATTTTTACCCAGGGCACCCTGACTCAGACTGGCGGTAATCTCGATGTCGCCATCCAGGGCAACGGATTTTTTGAAGTGCAAATGCCCGACGGCACGCTCGCCTACACGCGCGACGGCTCATTCAAAACCAATGCCCAGGGCATCATCGTCACCAGCGACGGTTATCCTGTGCAGGGCGGCTTCCAGCCGGTGCCCGCCGGCGCGACGAACATCACCATTTCCGCGAGCGGCCAGGTGAACTACACCACCGCCAGCGGCGCGACGACGTCCCAGATCCAGCTCGCGCGCTTCAACAATCCCGGCGGCCTCGATGCCGTCGGCCATAATCTTTACAAGGAAACCACCGCGAGCGGCACGGCCGAGCTGGGCGATCCGGCGCAAAACGGATTTGGCGAACTTCAGCAGGGCTACCTCGAAGGTTCCAACGTCAGCGTCGTGCAGGAAATGGTCAATCTCATCCTCGCCCAGCGCGCCTATGAGGTGAACTCCAAGGCCGTTCAGGCCGCCGACCAAATGATGCAGGACAGCAACAATCTCCAACGCTGATTTTTTGTGAACCCCTCCAACTTTCAAACTTCAGCATTCAACCTCCCATGCGTGCGCCGCTGCGTCGCTGGTTGTGCCGTGTTGAATTTTGGTTGTTGGTTGTCCGTAATTATCTTGTCCTTCGCCACCCGCATGAACGCTTCTGAGAACACGACGTTTTCATTGTCTTCCGTCGTGCAAACGGGTGGCGAAGGCATTTTCCTCCAGCAGATCGTCAAGGCCGACCAGCCGTTACCGGCGCTGAAATTGTGCGATTCGCCTGCGTTCGGAAAAATCATCGAACTCACCCGTGCCCAGGTCAATGATTTGATTGCCGCCGTCGCGCCGGATCTGGCCACCACGAATTGGAACGGCGCGACCGCCATCCGCATCTCGCGCCGGGCGCGGGAATTTTCCGAGACGGAAATGCTCGCGCAGCTCACCGCGACGCTGCAGCACGATTATGTGAAGGACAAGGGCGAACTCGAACTCAGCCTCACACAGCCGTGGAGCCCGCCGGTGATTCCCGACGAGCCGCTCACCCTGAAAATTCTGGAGCTGCCGACCGCCGGCGTCACGCCGGCCTTCATTGTCCGGTTTGAACTGCACACCGCGCAGGAAACGCTCGGTGCCTGGCAGGCCAGCGTGAAGGCGCAGGTCTGGCGCGAAGTGTGGGTAGCCCATTCTTCCTTGCAGCGCGGCGTGCCCGTGGCCGAAGCGGACATTGCCCGCGAGCGCCGCGACGTCGTGAACATCCGCAAGGAGTTCGCCAGTTTTGAAGCCGGCAATGATTCGCTGGAAATCGCCGAATTTGTCTCCGCCAACATGCCGCTGCTCGCGGACGAAATCCGGCCCAAGGTGGTGATCCATCGCGGCCAGGTCGCCGAGGCGCAACTGGACGACGGCGCATTGAGCATCCGCATGAAAGTCATCGCGCTGGAGGACGGCGCCCCCGGCCAATACATCCGCCTGCGCAACCCGGTTTCGCAAAAAAATCTGAACGGCACGGTGCTCGACGGACAAACTATTGCAATCTCCTTATGAAAAATAAAATCCTCCCGTTGATTTTTGCCGCCAGCCTGGCGGCGCCCATGCTGGCACCCGCGCAGTCGCTCTGGCTGGAAAATGTTTCCAAGCCGATGTTCGTTGACAAGCGCGCCAATTCGGTCGGCGACATCCTGACCATCGTGGTGCAGGAAAGTTCCTCCGCGAACAAAAACGACGAGACGAAAACGGAGAAGCAGTCCAGCTGGGTCGCCGCCGTATCCGAGTTTATTTTCCCCGAATTTTTGAAATACAAAGGCAACTCGCCGGCGGTCAATTACCAGTCCGACCTGAAGCATGACGGCAGCGGCGCCATCAACAATTCCCAGACCATCGTGGCGCAGGTGGCGGTGAAGGTCATTGACGTGCTGCCGAACAAAAGCCTGGTCATCGAGGGCAAGCGCGACACGTCGTTCGGCGGCGAGCACCAGACCATTATTTTGCACGGCATCGTCCGCTCCGAGGACGTCACCGCCGCCAACACGGTGATGAGCTACAACATCGCCGACGCCACGATTTCCATCGTCGGCGAAGGCTCCGTGACCGACTCCACGAAAAAAGGCTGGTTCTCACGCATTGTGGACAAGGTCAACCCGTTTTGAAATGCCCCTCGTGCCCCGACATCTGAATCCGCGTTCGCGCCGCAATTGTGCCGCGCTGCCGCAGGAATTTCCGGCCGGCGGAAAGCCCAAGTCGCGCCAGCATCTGGACCTTGGTTTTCTGAAGGCGGAAATCAAGTTCGTCAAAATCATTTTGCCGGTCTGGATTCTGCTCGCCGCGTTTTCCGTTTTCGCCGACAGCATCCGCCTGCGCGATCTGGTGATGGTGGCCGGCGCGCGCGACAACCAGCTCGTCGGTTACGGCCTCGTGACCGGCCTCATGGGCGAAGGCGACAAGGACCAGATCTACACCAAGCAGACCGTGGCGAACATGCTCCAGCGCTACGGCATCAACATTCCTGTCGCGACCATTTCCGCCAAGAACGTGGCGGTGGTCATGGTCACGGCGGACATCCCGGCGTTCGTCAAGCCTGGCGCGCGCATTGACGTGACGGTGTCTTCCATCGGCGATGCCAAGGCGCTTACCGGCGGCGTGCTGCTGCAAACGCCATTGATCGGTGCGGACAACAAGGTTTATGCCGTTGCGCAAGGCGCGCTGGCCACCGGCGGTTTTTCCTCCGGCGACGGCGGTCCGGGCGGCGCGACGGTAACGAAAAATTATCCGAACACCGGCCAGATCGTGAACGGCGCGCTCGTCGAACGCGAAATTCCCGCGACCATTGTGCGCGACAACAAGGTGGAGCTGTTGCTGCGCGAACCCAGCTTCACCTCGGCCGCGATTCTGGCCACGGCCATCAACGAAGTTTTCACCAACTCCACGCACGCGGCGGACACCACGTCCTTGCAGGTGCAGATGCCCGACGGCATGGAGGCCGATCCGGTCGGCTTCATCGCGCAGCTGGAAAACATCGAGGTCACGCCGGAAACCCCGTCGGCGCGCATCATCATCAACGAGCGCACCGGCACCATCGTGGCGACCGCGCGCATCCACATTTCGAGCTGCGCCATCGCCTACGGCAACATCACCATCAATGTCGCGCAAACGCTGACCGCATCGCAGCCAAGCGCGTTCAGCAATCGCGGACGGACGGTCGTCACGCCGAGCACGAGCACGGAGGTGACGGAAGGCAAGTCGTCCCTGATCCCGATGCCGGAGTTGCCGACGGTGGAAAAGGTGGCGCAGGCGCTGAACACGCTGGGCGCGACGCCGCGCGACATGATGTCAATTTTTCAGGCGTTGAAACAGGCCGGCGCGTTGCAGGCGGATCTGATTGTGAAATGAACATCGCCGCCCTCCAATCGAACAAAGTGTCCGCCGCCGACATCGCGCCGGAATCGCTGGCGGGCAACAAGAGTTTGTCCGAGCACCAGAAAATCGCCGAGGCGAGCCGGCAGTTCGAGGCGATGCTGCTGCGGCAGATTTTGTCCGAGTCGCAAAAGCCCGTCATCCAGTCGGAATTTTCGGACAACTCGACCGCCGCCGGGATTTATCAGGATCTGGCCACGAACCAGATGGCGGACAGCATGTCCAAGTCCGGCGCGTTTGGCTTCGCCCAGGTTTTTGACCGGCAGCTCGACCATCCGGACGCCAAAAATTTAAACCCGACTCCGGCCATCTCGGCCAAAATTTCCACCCATCCCAATTTGTCTCCCCACCATGAATGATTTGCTCCCCAATTTGATCGAGGCCCTGCGTGAAGAGCTGAAGCAATACGGCGAGATGCTCGCGTTGCTCGACCAGCAGCAGGATCTCGTGAAGCAGCGCCAGACCAACGACCTGCTTTCCAGCGTCGCAACCATCAACGAACAGACCGGCGTCATCGCCGTCACGCGCAACGAGCGCGAGCAGCGTCAGCGCCACATCGCGCGCCAATTCGATCTGCCGGAAGATTCCGGCCTGGCCGCCATCACGCAAAAGTTGCCAGCGGATTACCGCCCGCTGGTGCAGGCGCTCATGCAGGAAAACAACGAGCTGCTCGTGCGCGTCCAGCAGCGGGCGCGGCAAAACCACCTGCTGTTGAACCACGCGGTCGAGCTGATGCAGCAACTGATCAACTCGATCGTGCCCGGCGCGAAACCGAAGACCTACGACGGTTCGGGCCACATGCCGGCCGTCTCGTTGCCGCAACATTCACTCTACGAAGCCGTCGGCTGATTTATGCTCGGACTTTTTGGCACATTGAATTTGGCGGCCCGCTCGATGCAGGCGCAGATGACCGGCGTTGAAGTGGCGGGCCAGAATCTTGCCAACGTCAACACGACCGGCTATTCGCGCCAGCGCGTGGATATCCAGACCAGCCCGGATGTCACGACCGGCATCGGCCCGGAAGGCACCGGTGCGAACGTGACGTCCATCCAGCAGATCGTCAACACGCTGCTCAACACGCAGGTGCAAAATCAGCAGAGCACGAGCGGCTATTGGAACGGCCAGCAGAGCGCGTTGCAAAGCGCGCAGAACGCGCTGGGTGAATTTCTCAACGGCACCGCCTCGTCCTCTTCCACCACCTCGGCAACCAGCGATTCCTCGACCGGGCTGGCGTCGCAACTGAGCGGATTGTTCAGCGCATTCCAGGCGGTGGCGACTTCGCCGACTTCGACCACCGCGCGGCAGGCGCTCATCGGCCAGGCGCAGACGCTGGCGACGACGTTTAACAATGTCAGCACGCAGCTTGGCAGCTTGAAAACGTCGATGAATTCATCGCTGAGTGACAATGTGGATTCGGCGAATAAACTTTTGTCCGGCATCGCGACGTTGAACCAGCAGATTTCCGCCGCCGAATTCAGCGGCGGCACGGCGAACGATTTGCGCGACGAGCGCGAGCAGGACCTGGAAAACTTGTCGCAGCTCACCAACATCTCCACCAGCATTGAGACCAACGGGTCGGTGGATGTCAGCATCGGCGGTCAGGCGCTCGTCACGGGCTACAAAGTCGCGGACACGTTGCAGACTTACGACGCCGGCGGCGGACAAATGCTGGTGCAAACGGCGACCGGCGGCCAGCCGCTCACGCTTACCGGCGGTTCGATGCAGGGCACGATTGACGCGCGCGACGGCACGCTGGCGACGTTGCAGAACAATGTCAACCTGCTCGCCGCGACACTCATTACACAGGTGAACAATATACATAAAAGTGGTTATAGCTTGACTGGTTCGACCGGCGCGAATTTTTTTGACGGCGCAAATGCGGCCAACATCACCGTAACCCCGGCGCTGGTGGCCAATCCCGATTTACTCCAAACCTCCGGCAGTGTGACGGCTTCCGGCGACAACACGGTGGCGTTGCAATTGGCACAACTCGGTTCGACCGTGCAAGCCGGGCTGGGCAACCAGACGTTCAACGACAATTATGACGCGGCGGTCGCCGCGTTGGGCAATTCGCTCTCGACGGCGAATACGCAGGTCGCCAACCAGACGGCGGTGTCGCAGATGCTCTCGACGCAGCGCAGTTCCATCAGCGGCGTCAGCGTGGACGAGGAGATGACCAACTTGATGGCCTACCAACGGGCCTACGAGGCTTCGGCGCAAATGGTGACCACGATCAACACTTTGATGGGCGACACGCTGGCGATGAAAACTGGCTAGGCCATGAAACCCGAATAATTTTTATGCGCATCACCCCCAATGCCTACGACAGCTCGCTGGTGAACCAGTTGAACCAGCTTTCTGCGCAGCAATACACCATCCAAAACCAGGTCTCCACCGGCTTGAGCGTGCAGGCACCGTCGGACAATCCGGAGGCGATGGAAAACACGCTGGATTATCAGGCGCAGAACGCCGCGCAGACGCAATACAGCAGCAACATCGCCACGCTCCAGTCGCGGGCCACTTCGGTTTACAGCGTGTTGCAGTCGCTCCAGACGATCACCAGCCGCGCCGGTGAGATTGCCACGTCGGCGGGCAACGCGACCAATTCTCAGTCGGATTTGAACAACTACGCGGACGAGGTGAACCAGTTGATCAACCAGGTCGTCAACGCTGCGAACACCAAGGATCCCTCGACCGGGCAATATTTATTTGGCGGCACGGTTTCGTCCACCGCGCCCTTCACCACCACGACGGATGCCAACGGCGACGTCACCGCCGTGGCTTACAATGGCAATAGCTCGGTGAATCAGGCGCAAATTGGCGCGGGCATGACGGCGACGGCGGACATTCCGGGTTCCAACACCGGCAGCACCGGCGCACATGGCTTGATTACCGACAGCCAGTCGGGCGCGGATTTGATCAGCCATCTCATCTCGCTGCGGAATGATTTGACCGCCGGCAACACGACGGCGGTCACGAACACCGACAGCGCAAATTTGCAGAAGGACGAAAACAACGTCGCCTATCAGGTCGCCAACAACGGCGTGGTGCAAAGCCAGTTGACCACGGCCGCGACGTTCGCCACAAACAGTTCGCAGTCGCTCAATAAGATGATTTCCAATTCCTCGAGCGCCAACCTGGTGCAGGTGATGATGCAGTTGAGCCAGACGCAGAACGCCTACCAGGCGGCGCTGCAAAGCGGCGTCAAGATCATGCAGCTTTCGATTTTGAACTACCTCTGATGAAACCGACGCCTTGCCAATTATATCGCCGGGGAAATTTTCGCCCAGTGGACCGCCCATTTTTGCCGGGTGACGGATCCGGTGGCCGGCAATTGTGGATTAATACTGAAAAACACAGAGGTTTTTCAGGGGTTTTTGGGTGGCGCCGGATATATTTTGGCGTGGCACGCCCGTTGCTAAACAACCTTTGCGAACCAAATTGAAATGAAATGCGCCGAATCAATTGAGATGGAACCGCCCCCCGCGCCGCCGGCCAATCCCGTGCGCCTGCCGATGGGCCTGCTGGGTTTTGAGCAAATCAAGGATTACATCTTGGTCGTCAATCCCGGCGAGGAGCCGTTCGCATGGCTGCGGGTTGAGGGCAACATTTCGCTGGCGTTTGTCGTGATTGATCCGTTCGTGGTCCTGCCGGAATACCAGCCGGACATCCCGCCGGCGGACGTGGAGTTTTTGGGTTTGAAATGCGCGGACGACGCGCTCCTGCTTGGCATCGTGACCATTCAGGGCGCGAGCCAGGCCACGGTGAATTTGAAAGGGCCGGTGGTCATCAACCGCCACACGCACACCGGCAAGCAGGTCATCATCACGAACGCGGCGCAGTATTCGGTGCAACATCCGTTGCCAGTCGCCGACAATGCCGCATAAACTTTGTCATGCTTATTCTTTCGAGAAAACTTGGCGAGAGCATCGTGATCGACGGCCACATCCGCGTGCAGGTGGTGCGGGTGGAGGGCGACGTGGTGAAGCTCGGCATCGAGGCACCCATGACGGTGCCGGTGCACCGCCAGGAAGTTTATGAGGAAATCCAGCGGAGCAATCAGCAGGCGCTTACGAAGCAAAGTTCGCCGCTGCCCAGATTGACAGGCGCGGTCAGGCAGCCGGCGCAATCGGCGAAGAAAATGAATTTGTCCAAACCCTGACGGCGGGCGCAAGGCGCGGCCGGCGCGGTGACAGAACAATGTCAGTGATTATTGTCGAATGTTTTGTGTTTAGACATACGGCGAGACCCACTGGCTCCTTCCCCGGGCGGATCGGGTTTATCCCCGGTCCGTCCGGACATTAAAAACAAACTGATTTGCCGCCCATGAATGATGTTGCTCACCGCCGGTGTGCGGTTACAAAAAATAAAACCTGCATTTCCGCCTGTGCCTTCTCAATCTGAAATCCTATCCAAGTCCAGCCGGGTGGAGACGGCTGTCATCCTCCCGCACACGCTGAATCTTCAGGCCATTGATCTCTGCAACAGCCGCTGTCTGATGTGCCACATCTGGAAAGACGGGCGGCGCGAGAAAATGTCGCTGGATGAACTGCGGCAGGAGCTGGCCCGGCCTTTTTACAGTGAAGTCCGCCACGTCGGCATTACCGGCGGCGAACCGACGCTGCGCCAGGATCTGGCGGAACTTTACGAGCTTTTGCCGCAAGTCCTGCCCACGCTGACCGGCGCGTCGTTCATCACCCACGGCATGCAGACGGAGCGGACGGTCAAAGCCTATGCCAGAGTGCATGAATTCTACCGCCGCCGGAACCTTGCTTTCAACGGCATGGTGTCGCTGGACGGCGTTGGCGCGGTTCACGATTTAGTGCGCGGCCGCAAAGGCGCTTTCGACTCCGCTTCCAGGACCTTGTTGCAATTCAAGGCGCGCGGCGTGGGCGTCATGGCCGCCTGCACGATCATCCGCAGCAATGTTTACGGGCTGCATGATCTGCTCGACTGGGGCAAGGCGCACGGCGTCTATGTCCGTTTTCGTGTCGCGGAATTCATCCGCCGGCTTTACAACGATTCCTGCGCCGACGAAATCCGCGGCTTCAATCCGCGCGAACTTCGCCACTTGGTTTCTTTTTTCCACGTTTTGCTCGGCGAATATGAAACCGAGGAAACCATCCGAAAAACTTACACTTCCATCTTGTCGCTGCTCACGGGCGGCGAACGGCTCATCGGTTGTCCGTTTCAAAAAGGCGTGGCGGTCAACGTGGATAGTCGTGGCTGGCTGGCCTGTTGCGCGCCGAAAGCCGATGCCTTTGCGCCTGCTGTCGACGTCGGTGAAATTCATTCCACGTTGACAGCCCAGCGCGCGGAAGTTGCCCAGGCCCATTGCGCCAACTGCATTCACGATTATCACGACGATTGGAACGCCGCGGCGAGCCGTGAGATTGTTCAAGCAAAAAACCGCAGCCGCGAACTCTATGAAGTGGCGGAAGAATTACTCACCACGCCGGAATTGCCCGCGCAGCCATTGGACTTAACGGGTATGAAACAGCTTCTGCTGGCCGGCTGGTATGGCACGGAAACCGCCGGTGACATCGCCATTCTGCACGGCATCATCAACGAATATCTGGCGGTCAATCCGCAGCTTCAGTTTCAGGTGTTGAGCCTGTTTCCGTATTACACGCGCACCACCGTGGCGCTCTGGCCGGAGGCATTGCGCTCGCGGGTGAACGTCATTGACTACGCCAGCGAAGCCGCCTGGCAGGCGACGCTGGACTGTGACGCCGTCGTCATGGCGGGCGGACCGCTGATGGACATTCCAGACACGCGGAAAATTCTCTGCCTGTTCAAACGCTTTGCCGATCTCAACAAGCCGCGGGTCATCGAGGGCTGCGGCATCGGACCGCTGAACCGCGCGGAATTTCGCTGGAACGTCTGCCGCATCGCGCGGCTGGCCACCCAAATTTCCGTGCGCGATGGCGCTTCCCGCGACAACCTCCGGCTTTACGGCATCCGCAAACCGATTGAAGTGCGGCTCGATCCGGCGGTCACGTTCATTCGCAGCCAGGGCATTCGTCACCACGTTTCGGAGGCGAAGGTCATCCGCTGTTTTCTCCGTGAACTCACCTGCGAATATCCGCAGGCCACGTCTTCCGCGCAGGCGACGCAAAATCTGGAACTGCTGCTGCGCCGGCTGCTGGCTTGGTATCCCGAACACCGGATTGAATTGTGGGCCATGCACCATTTTCCGGTCGGCTGGGATGACCGGCTGTTCGCGCGCCAATTGGTAAAACAGATTGCCGATCCACGGCTCACCGCAATTTGGGAGCCGCGCACACCGAAGGAAATTCTCGAGGCGATGGCGGCGGCGGCATTCTGCGTCTGCATGAGATTTCACTCCTGCGTCTTCGCCACCGAAGTCGGCGTGCCGTTTCTGGCGATTGACTATACTGCCGGCGGCAAGATCAAGGCGTTCTTCGATGATCACCACCAGCCGGACCGTGTCTGCACGCTGACGGATCTGCCGGGACTTCAGCAAGAGCAGCTTGAAACCAAGCTGCGGCTGCCGATTCCGACGGCGACGGCGGACGAGTTGGTTTCCACGGAAGTAAAAACGCATCGTCCTCCGCGCATTCTCCATCTGATCCAATACTTGATTGGTGGGGGCGGAGCCCGCGCCATGATTTCGCTCGCGCAACATTCACGGCGGCTGGCCGGCTACGAACACCGGCTCGTTTCGCTGATGCCGGCGGATGATGTGGGCTTGGAGCTGGCCCGGCAGGCCAACCTTCCGGTGTTGAACCACCCCAGCCGGGATGAATTGCAAGCGGCCATCGCCGATGCCGACATTGTGCTCGTCCACTGGTGGAACAATGCGGATCTCGCGGCGCTGTTCCGGCGCGATTTGCCAGCGATGCGGCTGGCGTTGTGGCTGCATGTCGGCGGCTATCATTCCCCGCAAGTGTTGCAGCCGCCGCTGATTGATTTTGCCGATCTGACCGTGGCGTGCAGTCCGCATACTTATGCCCACCCGGTTTTTACCAGCTTGCCCCAGGACATTCGCGAGCAGCGCACGGCCATGGTGCTGGCCGGCGCGGAATTTGACCGGCTCAAAGGCTTCACCCCGCAGGCGCATTCGGGATTTCAAGTCGGCTACATCGGCACGGTTGATCCGGTGAAGATGCACGCCGAATTCGTTGACCTGAGCTGCGCCGTCAACGTGCCCGACGTTAAATTTGTCGTCTGCGGCAACGGCGACACCCGCTGGCTTACCGACCGCGCGGAGAAGCTGGGCCGGAGCGCCAGTTTTGATTTTCGCGGTCACGTCGAGGACATCCGCAGCGTGCTGGAGACGTTGGATGTCTATGGTTATCCGCTCTGCCCGGACACTTACGCGGCGGCGGAATTGAATCTTCAGGAAGTGATGTTTGCCGGCGTGCCGGTTGTGGCTTTTCCCCACGGCGGCATTGGCACACTGATCCGGCACGGCGAAACCGGCATTCTCGTGAATACGCCGGAGGAATACGCCCGCGCCATCGAACAGCTCTGCCAAAACCCTGCGGAACGGGCGCGGCTCGGCGCGAATGCCGCCGCCTTTGCCCGTCAACATTGGGGCGCGGAGAATGCGGCGCGGGAGTTTAACGACCAGTTCGAACGCCTTCTGAACCAGCCCAAGCGCACGCGTCAGTGGGAAGTTCCGTCGGGCGCCGAGGTTTCGAATTTGCCGCCATCGCTGGCCGATCAGGTTCCGCAACTGGCGATTCATCCTGGTGCCCGCCTGTTCGTCGAATCCCTGGCGGAAGGTGCGCAGTCGTTCCTCGACAGCCTGACGGCGACAAAACTCGACGCCATCGTGGGGGCGGAGGAGCGCATTGCCGGCTTGTCCCGCCTGGTGCATCACAACGGCATCCTGCCTTATCGCGACGCGCATCCGAAAGATCCGTTGCTTCAATTATGGGCCGGCCTTGGTTTTCTGCGCGCGGACAATGCTCACGCGGCGTTGGAGTCATTCATGGCGGCCTGGCAAAACGGTTTTGTCCATTGGCGCATCCACTGGTATCGCGCGCTCATGGCGGAACATGCCGGACGACCGGCCGAGGTGGCGGAAGCGCTGAAGCTGCTGTTGCAAGCTGCACCCGATTTCGCGCCCGCGCAGGAAATGCAACGCCGGCTCGGCATGTTTGTGCCGGAACCAAAGCCGCAACCTTTCCCGTCGCCGGCGGAAACCGCGCGGAATTGCGTCCAGCAGGCGGAACGATTTTTACAGCAGAACCAGCCCGCACCGGCGCGCGACTGGCTGGTGCGCGCCCTCGACCTGGTTCCGCGCCAACCGGAAGTGATGGAGTTGTTGGCCGAGCTGGACTGCCAGCTTGGCAACCACGATGCCGCCCGGCAGCTGTATGAAAACCTGGTCGCGCAGAATCCGCTGCGCCAGTCGCCCCGATTGGAAAAAATCCGCACCCTTCTTGGTTTGAAGTCAAAGCCTATGCAAGCAACCCACGCCATTTCATCGCCCGAAGCGGCCTCGCTCGTCCAGACCGCCGTCGCCGCGCTGCGCCGTGATGATGTTTCCGCCGCCATCACCGCGTTGCAGAGTGCCGGCCAACTCGATCCGCGCCACGCCGGCGTCCTGATCACGCTGGCCAGCCTCCAAAGTCAGGCGAACGATTTTTCGGCGGCCATCGTGACGCTTCAGGCGGCAGCTTCGCAGGCTCCGGACGATCCGTTGGTGCAGGTGTTGCTTGCCCGCGCGTTCGTGCGGGTGAATCGCATTCAGGAGTTTGAATCCGCCCTGGCCCGCGCGCTGGAAATTGACGCCGGCTTCGCACCAGCGCACCGGTTGCTCGGCGATCTGCTTCTGGAAAACCAGCAACACGCCGAAGCGGTTAAACATTATCGCCAAGCTCTGACGCACTCCGTTCCGGATGCGGGTCTGCTGCGGTCCTTGGCAACCTGCTTGGAACAATGCGGCGAAGCCGAAGCGGCCGCCACGGTTCGCGAAGAAATTTTGCGTCTGGCTCCGGCTGGTTCGGCTTATCGCGAAGCGATTGATTTGCTTGAGGTCATCGTTTTCCAACCGGCGATGCCGGATCCCGTTGTTTCGCCAAAGGAAGTGTGCGGCGATTCATCCGCGACCGCTGTTTGCCCGGTTTGTTCGGCCAATGCGCCGGTCAATTTGGTGAAAATGGGCCATGCGTATCATCGCTGCCCGGAATGTGAATGCGTTTTCACCCCGCGCATTGACAAGGCCGTTCTCAAAACCGAAAACAGCGGCGGTTCCGCGCGGCACGATCAGAATCAGGACGCCATTCGCTGGCAGCGCTTGGTGACCGCGCTGGGCCGCCACGCGAAAGAGGTGATTGATTTTGGCTGCGGCAAGGGCGAAACGACCGAATTCATCCGGTCGCAGGGCGTCAATGCGATGGGCATTGACCAGGACACGGCGCTGCAACTGAAGGATGTCGCGGACGATTCCGTGGATGGCATCATGATGGTGGAGGTAATCGAACATCTCTATGCGCCGCACGAAATTTTCCAGCAGTTCAACCGCGTGCTGAAAACTGGCGGCGTGGTTTACCTGGAAAGCAGTTTCGCGGACGAAAAAGATCTGGCGGCGTGGAATTATCTGGATCCCGCCATCGGCCATTGCACGGTTCACAGCCTGCGCTCCATGGGCCGGCTCGCGGAGAAAAACGGTTTCGACATTGCCTGGCTCAACGCCAACGTCTGTTGCTTCACCAAGAAAGTAACGCTGACCCAGGCGGCCGAAAATCCGATGGTGACCGACAACGTCGAAATCATCGGCGACGGAATTCCGGATCCGATCGTCTCGGTCGTCATCTCGACCTATGCGTCGGAAAAATTCATGCGTCCGTGCCTGGAAAATCTTTCGCGTCAGACCATTTTCAACCGATGCGAAATCCTCGTGGTGGACAGCGGTTCACCGCAGAACGAGCGCGCCATCGTTCTGGAGTTCCAGCAAAAATTCCCGAACATCCGCTATGTTCGGACCGAACGCGAAACCCTTTATGCCGCGTGGAACCGCAGTCTGGGTTTGGCGCGCGGCCGTTTCTGGGCCAACGCCAACACCGACGACAGTTTGCGCGATGATGCCTTGGAGATTCTGGTGGCGGCGATGGACAAACACACCGAATGCGCGCTGGCCTATGCTGATTACGCCTGGACGGACAAGCCCAACGATACGTTTCCTTCATCCAATATTTTAAGGACGGTGAAAAATCCCGACTATGTGCCGGCGGTCACCTTGTTTTATTGCATCACGGGTTGTCTCCAATTTTGGCGCAAGGACGCGCTGCGTCAATTGGGCGGTTTTGATGCGACGATGCGCGGCGCGGCGGATTACGGAGCGACGCTCCGGTTGATGGAGGCGAGAAAGTCGGCGGTCATTGTGCCCGAAGTGCTCGCGTGGTTTTACCAGAACCGGGCGGGAATTTCCCAGGCGTCTGACACCTCCACCAAGGAGATGGATGTCCTCATGAATCGGGCCAGAAACACACTGGACATCTCCAACATTTTTTGCGTGGAACCGGACCAGCCGGCCGCGGCCGCGCACGCATGGACCGCCCTCGGAATCTTTGCCTCAAAATTCATTGTGCCTTGGGAGGATCAGCTGTTTGAGCATCTGGATTTTGCCCTGGCCTGTTACCAGAAGGCGCTGGCGATTGATCCGGACAATAAAATTGCCGGCCTTAATCTCCTCCGGTGGTATTCCCGACTCAACCGGCTCAATGAGCAAACCGAGGCTGCATTGGTGAACCGTTGGCCCAAAATGCGGAAATGGATCCGTCTCTTCCGCGCGGGCGAAGTTCCGGAACTCCCGCCGGTAAAAAACGCCACCATGGGCCCGGTGTATCGGCCGTTTGAGATTGCGAGCCGTCCAACCAAAGAACAATTGGCGCAGGAACCGGCGGCGCTGCGTCCGTGGATTTGCCGGATTGACGGTCGCCACGTTTATTTGAGCGAGGAACTTTTCCCGCGCCCCGCCGGTCTGCGTTATCAGCCGTCGGAACTCGAGGCCGGAGCCAAACGGCTGGCGGCGCTGCTCGCGGAACTGCCGCCGTTTTACGCCCATTTTGGCGGCGCGGGCGACGCTTTGTTATTGCTCGCGTCGTTTTACGACCAGTCGCCCGACGCGGTAGTCTTCAGCCATCCGAACGGCGTCGGCGCAATGAAATCGCTGTTTGCCGCGTTCCCCAAGCTTTCAAAAATATATTTTCTGCCGATCCATGCGGAGCCGTTCTTTCACATCATGCTCCGGTATGCGGTTCAAGAACTGCGCAACTGTCGCGGCGCCGGCACCACGCCCAAGGATAATTACGGGGATGAATGGATTTCCGGCCTCGACCTCGAAAAAAAATATCAGGTCAGCAAAACTCCGCGCTGGGCGGCAGCGTTGCGCGACAACGAAAACTCGCGCTGGGTCGCCGTTGCCCCCAAAGGGAGCATGGCCGGCATGGTCGGCTCCAAGCGGAACATCATTCTGCCGGAACTCTGGCCGGCGGTGATCGCGCACATTGTGGAGCGCGGCTTTGAGCCGGTGATTTTGGGCATGCCTTCCGAAGCGAAGGAATATCCGGCGCTGCCTGGCTGCACGGATGCGCGCGGTGAAAGTTTTCCAGGCCAGATGAAACTGATTGGCCAGTGCGCGGGATTGGTCGGCGCGGATTCGTGGGCCAAGACCTTTTCCGCGCTGGCGGAAATTCCCACCATCGTCTTTGAGCCGGTCAAAGGCGCGGATCTCGCCGGGTGGAAAGACCCGGCTGAACATGTTTTTATCGAGCCTTGGCCGGCCATCAAACTGATCCGGTCGTTTGCTGAATTCCGCCGCGACTTTGACCGGCACATCGCCAGACTTTCCGAGGCGGAGCCGCAGGGAAATCCCCGGCCGGTCATTTCCTGGGAAGGCTCGTTTCTCGACCACGGCAGCCTTTCGCATGTGAATCGGGAACTGGTCGGCGCGCTCAGGGATTTTCCCGGCGCGCAGATCAAATGTGTCTCCAACGGAGCCGCCATCGCCGCCGGGGCCATGAATATCTGGCCGGAGCTGGTGCGCGAAGTTTCCTGGTCGGCGGGATCCGCTGCCGCCGTGACGGTGCGCCACGCCTGGCCGCCGAATTGGAAACGTCCGGCCACGGGCAAGCTCGCCGTGATCCAGCCGTGGGAATTCGGCTCGCTGCCGCAGGAATGGGTGCGCCAGGCGCGCGACGTGGACGAGTTCTGGGTGCCGTCGAATTATGTCCGCAACCTCTATGTCGAGTCCGGCGTGCCGGCGAAAAAAGTTTTCGTCGTGCCGAACGGCGTCGATGCGGAAAAATTCAATCCGCATGTGGCGCCGCTGAAGCTGGCCACGCAGAAGCAGTTCAAATTCCTGTTTGTGGGCGGCACGATCGGCCGCAAAGGTCCGGACCTCTTGCTGCAAGCCTACCTGAAAAACTTCTCCGCAGCCGATGACGTCTGCCTCGTGATCAAGGATTTTGGCGGTAAAAACGTCTATGCCGGCCAGACGTTTGAGGCCCAGATCCGCAAGGTGCAGGCCATCCAGAACGCGCCGGAGATTTTATATCTCAATGAGGAAATGCCGCCCGAATCCTTGCCGGGCCTTTATGCCGCGTGCCATTGTTTCATCCTGCCGTATCGGGGCGAAGGCTTCGGCCTGCCGGTCTTGGAGGCGATGGCCTGCGGTCTGCCGGTCATGGTCACCGCCGGCGGAGCGACGGACGATTTCGTCCGCGATGAATTTGCCTGGCGCATTCCGGCCGTGAAAAAAGTGTTCGGCCGCGAAATCAGCGGCCTGAAGCTGGTTCACGACGGCTGGCTGTTGGAGCCGGATCTGGCCGCGCTGGGACAACAGATGCGCCAGGTTTTCGGAAATCCCGCCGAGGCGCGCGAACGCGGCCGGCGGGCCAGCCGCCATGCCCGCCAGCATTTTTCCTGGAAAAATTCTGCGGCCATCGTTCAGCAACGCCTCGGCAAGCTATTGGGAAACCAGCCTTCGCCGGCCCAGTTGCCGCGCGTTCCGGTCCAGTTTCCGTCGGTGGCGCATTTGGGCCGGCTCGACGAGGCACGCGAATTGTTCGCGCGGAAAGAATTTCCGGCGGCGTGGGAATCTGCCCGCATCGCCCTGGCAAAACGTCCATTCCATCCTGAAGCCCAATTGCTGCTGGCGGAAATCGCGCTGGCGGCCGGCAACGGAAAAACCGCGAAACTGCTCGCGCAGCACGCCCGCGACCTCGCGCCGGGCTGGCAGGCTCCGAAACAGTTTTTGGCCAAGCCGCTCAAGAGCGATGCCAAACTGGACTGGTTCGTTCTGCCGGAATCAATCGGCAATCGGCAATCGGCAGTCGGCAATCGTTTGTCCGTCTGCCTCATCGTCAAAAACGAGGAGAAATTTCTCGCGCAGTGCCTCAAGTCCGTGCGCGGCCTCTCCGCGCAGATCATCGTCGTGGATACCGGCTCGACCGACCGGACGGTGGACATCGCACGGGAATTCGGTGCGGAGATTTATTCCTTCGCCTGGTGCGATGATTTTGCCGCCGCGCGCAACGCCGCGCTGGAGCACGCCACCGGCGACTGGGTTTTGATGCTTGATGCCGATGAGGAATTGCCGTCCGCGCAGCACGCTGCGCTGCTGGCCGACCTGAAAAAATCCAGCACGCTCGCGCATCGGCTGCCGCTGGTCAACGCCGGTCAAAACGATGGCCGGAGTTTCGTGCCGCGGTTGTTCCGGAATGCGCCGGGCGTTTATTATTCCGGCCGCATTCACGAGCAGGTTTTTCCCAGCTTGCTGCCGCATTGCAAAAATTGGGGCCTGAAGACCGCGCTCGGCACGGCGGAAATTCTGCATCACGGCTACACCCGGGAATTGGTGTGCGATCGGAACAAGATCGAACGCAATTTAAAATTGCTCCGGCTGGCGGTGGAAGAAAATCCGGCCGACGTGAATCTGGCCATGAACCTCGGCCTGGAACTCGTCCGTTCGGATGATCTGGCCGGCGGCGTGGAAAAATATCGCGAGGCGTTCCAAATGATGTCCGCGCAGCCGGCCGGCGAACTCGTGCCGGAACTGCGCGAGGTGCTGCTCACGCAGTTCACCAGCCAGCTTTACAAACTCCGCGCACACGCCGAGGTGGTGGAAGTTCTGCAATCGCCGCTCGCCCGCCAGGGCGGGTTGACGGCGTCGCTGCATCTGGCTTTGGGCCTGGCGCAATTTGAACTGAAGCAGTTCAGTGAGGCTGCTGATCAAATGCGCCAGTGCCTGATCAAACGCCAGCAGCCCGCGCTCTCGCCGATCAACACGGACATCCACACCGCCGCGCCGCAGCATTGCCTGGCGCTGAGCCTGGCGAAGCTGGGCGATTTGACCGGCGCGGAAAAAACTTTTCAACTGGCGCTGGCTGAACCGGGCGGCGGTGAACATCCGCGGCTGGATTTTGCTAAATTTCTGGCGGCGCAAAACCGTTTTGTGGATGCGCTGCAACAGTTGCATGAGATCGTCACGCGCAATCCGCGTCATGCCGCCGCGTGGCGGCTGGGCGGGGAAATTACGCTGGGCCGGCCGGAACTGCTGGAGTTTGCCCGTGAATGGACGGGCGAGGCGCTCCGCGCCTTGCCGGAGAATTCCGTTCTGGCCGAGCAGTGCGCCGAAGCGTTGCTGCTGAACGGCGACACGGCGGCGGCGTTGGAGTTTTTGGAAAAAATCTGGGATCGCGACCGTTCAGTCCGGACGCTGGCCGCCTTGATATTGTGTGAGACGGTGGAATTCCCGACAACTCACGCGCCGGACGAGGGCGCGGCCGAACTGGCCGCCAGCCGCGCGTTCATCGAGTGGTATCAGAAATTGATCGCGCTGCGGGCGTCGGCGCTGACCCTGCGGATCAACGAGCAGTTGGACAAGCTGTCGCGCGCGCTGCCCACGGCGGCGCGGATGCTGGAATCGGCATTGCAGGAAGCGGAAACGCCGGCGGAAGTTTGAAACCGAGCCGGGAATTTGGAACCGCGAAAAAGCGAGCCGCACGAAAATTTGTGGCCCGCGTTTTATTTAATTCAGTTTTGCCAGCAGCGCGGCGGCGGGCGCGTAGCCGGCTTTGGCGGCGGATTCCAGGCAGTCCTTGGCGCCGGCGGCATTGCCGAACACATGGTAAAACAGGCCGAGGTTGTAGTTGGCCAGAAACGTGCCGGTGCCGTGGACGCTTTTATAGCGATCGGTCTCGCCCAGCGCGAGGCAGCGCTGGAAACTTTGTTCCACCTTCGGCACCTCGGAGATGTGCTTCACCGTGTCGTTGCGGATGAGATTCATGTAGAACAGGCCGCGCGCGAGGTGAAAATCCGGGAACCCGGCCAGGGTTTTTTCCGACCGGGCCATGGCTTTCAGGCCGGCGTCGAATCGCTTCACCGTCATCGCCGCGTAAAGCAGGTCCACCACGACGTTGGGGGCAAACGGGTCGGCAGGCTGTATCCGCGCGAACGCCTTTTGCAGGCAGGGAAACGCATTTTCCGGCTGGTCGAGCGAGGTGTATTCGAGGGCGAGCTGGTGCAGCAGATAGGCGTTGTCGGGTTCGCGCGCCAGCGCCGCGCGCAGCAGCTTCACGTTGCGGTCGGACTTCCGGGTCTCGAGGTAGCCGTCATGCGCCAGCTCGCCGGCCAGATTGACGCGCAGCAGCGGTGAAATGATCTGCTCATGGATTTTCCCCTCGAAATGCGCGCCGCGCGGAAACAACCGTGAGACGAAAGTTTGCGAACGCAGCGTCTGGCCATTGCGCCGGAAATCGCTGACGATTCTTAACCGCCCGATCTGCGGCGGGCCGGCGACAAATTGTTTGATCTCCGCCGCCAGCGGTTCGCTGACGGTTTCGTCCGCGTCCAAAACCAGGATCCACTCGCCGGCGGTCTGGGCGAGCGCAAAATTTCTGGCCGCCGAAAAGTCGTCGCGCCAGTTGAAACGAAAAAGGTGCGCGCCAAATTCCCGGGCGATTTCCACGGTGCCGTCGGTCGAGCCGGTGTCCACGACGATGATTTCGTCCGCGACGCTTTGCGCGCTGCGGAGGCAGCGCGCGAGGCACCGCGCCTCGTTCTTGACGATCATCGCCAGGGAAATTTTTTTCATCGGAGGACTTCCGCGCATTTGGGTGTGAGTGCTTTCATGACCGCCTCCGACGCCTCGTGAATGTCGTAGGGTTTGGCGAGCATGGTGGCGTGGCAGGACCCCACGCGGGCGCAGGTCGCGTCGTCCAGGTAGCCGGAGGCCAGGATGAACTTGGTTGCCGGCCAGCGCGCGGAGACTTGTTCCATCAGCTCGACGCCGTTCATGCCGGGCATGTTGTAATCGGTGAAGAGAATGTCCACCGGGGCGGTGGACTCCTCCATGACTTTGAGCGCCTGCTCGCCGCTGTTGGCGACCAGCACGGTCAGGCCGGTCAGCTCCAGAAACGTCCGCGCGAGATCGCGCAGCAAATCCACGTCGTCCACGACCAGCACGCGGCCGGATCCCTGCGTGAGCGGCGCGTGATTGGGTGCGGCGACCGGCGTGCTTTTTTCCCGCACGAGCGGCAGGTAAAGATGAAACGTCGTTCCCTGGCCGAGGACGCTTTCGACCTCGATGAAGCCGCCGGCCTCGTGGGCCACGCGCTGGACGATGGGCAGGCCGAGGCCGGTGCCCTTGCCGTTCTCCTTGGTCGTGAAAAACGGCTGGAAAATTTTCGGCAGCATCTCCGGCGCGATGCCGCAGCCGGTGTCCGCCACGCTGCATCGTGCATAGACCGTGCCGGGCGGAAGGCTGTGCCGCACGACCAGTTCGGCGGACGGCTCCAAAACCGTGTTCGTCAAGGTCAGCGTGCCGCCGTCGGGCATGGCGTCCTGCGCGTTGACGCACAGGTTGAGCAACGCCTGGCTGGCGCGGGTGGAATCCATCTTCACGTTGACGGGTTGCGCCGCCGGCTGCAATGCCATCGCCACATTGCTGCGCAGGTTGCGGCGGGCGAGCTGCGCGGTCTCCTTGATGACCTTGTTGAGGTCGAACACCGTGCATTTCTCGTCCGACATCCGGCTGAAGGTGAGCAGCTGGCGGGTGATGTCGGCGGCGCGCGCGGCGGCCAGGTCGATTTTTTCTAGGCCGAGATGCAGCGGCGAACCGGCTTCCGTGTCCAGCAGGATCAACCCGGCGTTGCCGCGGATGGCCTGCAGCAAATTGTTGAAATCATGCGCGACGCCGGCGGCGAGCGTGCCGATGATCTCCATTTTCTGCGCCTGAAAAAGCTGGTTCTGCAGCTCGTGGTAACGGGTCTGGTCGGCGATGTTGCAGATGAGGCCGCGAATGTTCGGGCCGTCAATCCACGGCGAAATCCGCATCAGCCAGTGGCGGCCGTCCGGCGAATGGAACAGGTTTTCCTGCGGCTTGCCGGTGGCGACGACCTCCTCGAAGGCGAGGCGGAGCTCGCCGCGCCGGGCACCCTCCGGCACATGGTCGAGCAGCGGGCGGCCGATGGGCGGCGGGCCGCCGAACTCGATGCCGGCGTGCAGCGCGGGGAGTTGCCGCCAGCCGGCGTTGGCGTGCGTGAGGCGGAACTCGCAGTCGAGGCTGTAAATCGCGCCATCGAGCGAATGTAAAATGCTCTGGACGAAATCGCGCTCGGCGCGCAGCTCCCCCTGCAACTGGCGGCGGACGGTGATGTCGCGTTCACAGACGACGTAGCCCATGAAGCGGTCGGCGATGTCGGCGATGGGCGAGATGGTGCATTCGACGTGGTAAATTTCACCGTTGCGGCGCTGGTTGACCAGTTCACCGGTCCATTCGCGGCCCTGGCTGACGAGTTCGCGGTAGGCGAGGACCTTTTCCCTTTCGGCCGGCAGGCGCAAAAATTCATCGGAACGACCGAGCACCTCCTCAAGGCAGTAACCGGTGGCGGATTGAAAGGCGGGATTGACGTAGGTGATGCGCAGCTCGGCGTCGGTGACAAGAAAATGATCCGGAGTGGCATCCACGGCCGTGACCAGCCGCTGCACATGGGCTTCGAGCCGCAGCCGGCGGCCGGAATCCTTGAAGATGATCAGGCTGAAACCGTCGCCCAACGGAATGAATTCCAGATCCATCAGCGAATGCGGGATGTCGCTGCCGCAGGTGATGACGGAATGCAGCCGGTCGGCGGTGGCATTTTCTTTTTTCAGGAGCCGGCCGAGCTTGCGATCCGCCGGCGCGCTGAGCAGGTCGAAAATGGAAAACGCCCCCTCGTCCGTCTGGGGATCGAGCTTGAAGCGGCGGGCGGCCCTGGGATTGATGTGCTGCGCGATGCCGTTCGGGCGGCAGACCATTTGCGCATCCTCGGAAGCGTTGAAACAATTCAACCACCAATCGCTGGCTGGCTTCGTTTCCATCAAAGTATTTTCCACCAGTAGGTCGTTCATGTGTGTCGGGCCGCGTCTTCAACGGCGCACGCCAACAACCAGTTCATCGGCTGAATCCGGCCGGAGTTTAGGGTTATTTGCCGTTAAAAATCCGGCCGGCGCGGAAAAATCACCGGCAATGTTCGGCTTTCAGGAAAAGGAATGCACCGCCGGCCCGTGGGCAAAACCATACGCCTGCCGGAGCTGCTTCAATTTGATCCGGGTCTGGTTGAACTGTTGGAGTTTGGCGTGGGTCGCCGCGCGGACGAATTTGACCAAAGTGTGATTGCGGCGCTCCAGCTTGATCAGTTGGTGGACGGTGTCGTCGAAGGCCTGCATCCGGGCCGCGTAGTCGCCGCCGGCCTGCCGCCACTCGGCGCGCACGGCGGGCATGAGCGCGGACATGCGTTCGCGCAGGTGCTGGAGCGATTTTTGACAGGCGGCGCAAAACCCCCAGTTGCCGGTGCGGATGGCTTCGCCCTCGGCTTCCGCCAGCCGCCGCCATTCGCGGCAGGCTTCGAACAGATCGCGCTCGGGGTTCATGCCGTTTGCCATTCGGGACGGCTGCTGGCTTCCAACTGGGGTCGGCCCTGGTTGGCCAGCATGGTGGCCCACGCATCGCGCAGTTCCTTGAGATGAACGATCACCTCATCCACGCCGGCGCGGTTTTTTTTGAAATTGCTCTCCAGCAGCCGGCGCTCCATGTAGTCGTAAAGATCGCGCAGCGTCCGGGCAAGCTGGCCGCCGTCGTCGGTGTTCAGGCAGCAATTCAGTTCGCGGACGATGTCCACCGCGCGCTGGAGGTTGTTGTTGATCGTCGTATTCCGTTCACCGGGGTCGGTGAAAGCAAAGCCGGTGAGGGCGCGTTCCGAAAAGCGGATGGCGCCGTCGAAAAGCATCAGCACCAGCTGGCCGGGCGGCGCGGTCTGCGTGGCAATCTGGCGGTAGGAATTCCAGGGGTTGCGGGCGGTGGTGGCGGTCATGTTCGTCAACTGTTGATGTGCTGGGCCAGCAGCCCGGCCAGGCGGTCGAGGACGTCGTCGGACGGATAGCTGGGGTCGGCGACCAGGGCGCTGGCCTGCGCGACCTTTTCAGGCCGGACTTGGGATGTGTCCCTGAGCGTCTGCTGCAAGGAGGTGGTTTGATCGAACGACATGGTGTTATCCGTCGCAGGAGCGGACGTTTCCCGGCGGACCACCGGCTGGCTACTATCGGTGATCGGGCTCCGGCCGGGATTAAAATCAACTTCCATAATTTGTTTTTGGTCGGGCAGGTGAACTGTTTTTCACGTTCTTCAACTCTTTTATCGGCGCGTGTTGCATAAACTTTAGATGTTTTTTTAGCGGGCTGGCAGATGGCTTAAAAGCTCTGCCGCCGTGTAACTGCCGAACTGCCGGGGCGAACTGGCCAGCCGCCAGCGGATTTCGTCCTTCACCACCGTCTTGTCCCGATTTGCCATGAATTGCCAGGCCTTCCGCGAAACGGTTGGCTGGCCCGCGTCGAACACCTCGTCCGCCGCCCAGATGATTTTACGGGTGCGCACATCCGCCAGTTTCAGCCGCCAGCCGATGGCCAGCGGCGCATAGGCGTGATACACCGTCAACTCGCAGAACAGCACGGCATCGCATCCGTATTCGCGCCGGAGCGAATCAAAAAATCCCTCGGGCAGCGGCTCCGCCCCCGTCCACGCCGCGCGTCCGGAACTGGCGCGCAAATTTTCGGGCCGGACGGAAACCACCTCGAATTTTTCCGTCCGCACCAGTTCGTCAAACAGCACCGGCTGGAGCGCCTCGCAACCGTCCGGCAGATCGGCGTCCCGTCCTTCCGCCGCCAGCGGCAGCACGGCGACGCGGTGCAGCTCCGGCGGCAATAGTGACGGCCGCGCAAAAATATTTTCCGGCGGCAGATCCGCCGCCTGGATGACGCTGCCGAACAGCACGCCCGCCGCCAGCCAGCCGCATGCGCACAAAAAGCGATGCCGCCGGTTTCCGGCGCGGATATTTTTGGCGGCGTGACGGTTCATTTTTAGAGCGACCCGTTGGTGACCGCCTGGCTCAGGTAAGTCAGTTCCTGGTTGGTCTGCGACTCGGCTGTTTCCATTGCCTGAAACTCCGAGTTCCACTGGTTGGTGTCGTTGGCGATTTTGGTTTCCAGATTGGAAATTTGTGTGTTGATGTCGGTGCTCTGCTGCGTCAAATCCGCCTGCCGGGTGGTCAGCGTGCCGCTGTCGCCGATGGTGGCGTTGATGAACGTGTTCATTTGCACGCCCAGCCCGTTGGTGGTGTTGGAAAACAACGCCTTCACGCCGCTGAGATTGCTGGTCAACATGGAGGTCAACGTAGTGGCGTCACTCAGGGCGATCGTGTTGTTCTGGCCGTTGCTTTGAAAGCCCAGATCGGGCAACTGGCTTACGCCGCTGGTGGTGGTCTCAACCGCAGCCATCATGGAGCGCAGGCTGGTGACAATACTGTTGGCGTTGGTGTCGCCGGTGAGCGTGCCCGGCGTCACCGTGCCATCCGCCGCCGTGGTCACGGCCTGCTGGCTGGTGATGTAAGACTGGACCGAATTGTAGTCCGTGACAAATTTCTGGATGGCGGTGCTCATCGTGGCGGTGTCGGTGGCGACATTCACCGTGGTGGTGCCGGTGGTCAGCGCTGAAACCGTCAAGCCTTGGATGCCGGAACTCGAACTGGCGATGGTGTTGGACTGGCTGACGAGCTGCTGGCTGCCGCCGTTCAGCGTATAAAGAAGATTCTTGCCATTAGCCAGCGTTCCGCTGGACAGCCCGGTGGCGGCCAAAAAATTGCCCTGACCCGGGAGATCTTGCAGCGAGATGCCCATGTCGCCGGTAGTGTTGTTGGCCAGCACGAACCGGTTGTTGACCGAGTCATACGAGGCGGTCACCCCGGCCCCGGACTCGTTGATGTTGTTCAGCATGTCCTGCAGGCTGTCGGTGCTGGCATTGTAATTAATAGTGACGCCATTGATCTTGAATGCGCCGTTGCCGCTGCCGCCGTCGGAAACCGTCGTGTTGAGCCCGGCGTTGGCGAGCGTCGCGGAAAGTTTGGCGTGGCCGAGCGCCGAGGTGCTCGTGATGGCGCCGGTATTGGCGCTGGTGCCGCCATTGGTGTTGTAAAGCTGGGCGACCTGGAGAAAATTGCTGGTGTCCGTCGCGCTGCCGAGCGTGATGGCGCTGGAACTCGTCAACTTGATGGTGTCCGTGGTGGAATCATAGCTGGCCGTGACGGCGTTGTTCGTGGCCGAGGCGATGTTGTTAAACACCTGCTGGAGCGAGTCGCTGGATGAAAGGGTCACTTGCGCGCCGTTGACGGTGAAGGTGCCGTCGGTCACGGCCGTGGAAAATCCGGCGGTGCCAATGGTGACATCGGCGGGAATGCCGTCGGGCACGAGCTTCTGGCTCACGCCGGTGGCACCATTGATCTGCGCCGCCGTGGCCAGTTGGGAAATATTAAAGGAGAAATTGCCGACCGGCGTGCCGGATGCGGCGTTCGCGGAGGCGACGGCAGGGCTGGAACTGGTTGCGGCGACACTGTTGAAAAAGGACGGATCCAACAAGGTCTGCGCGTCGGTCTGGAGCGCCTGCAGGTCGGTCTGAATGGTGGTGTAGGCGGCATTTTGTGCGGCGATGGTGGTCTGCTGGTTTTGCCACTGGATTTCCGGCGACCGCTCGGCGGTGCCCAGTTCCTGCACAATGCTCGTCCAGTTCATGCCGGAAGCCAGGCCGCTGACCGCCATGCTGGCGGCCGTGCTGCTGACATTGCTGGTGGCACTGCCGATGCTGGTTACCGTGCTTTGAGTCGCAAACGGATTGCTGTTGCTGATGGAACTACCGACGCCGGTTATTGAGCTGGTCGCCATATATTATTTATATCGGTTGTTTTACGTTTCGCCGGACTCATTTCGGCCGGTGCCACCTAACTAACACCAAACTCGGACGGCGCGGGGCGCCGTCCGAGTGGTTTAACTGCCGTCGCTGCCAGCTCGCTTATTGCAGGAGCTTGAGCATCGTCTGCGGCATTGCATTCGCCTGCGCCAACATCGCCGTGCCGGATTGAACGAGGATGTTTTGCTTGGCGTAGTTGGTGCTTTCCGTCGCGACATCCACGTCAGTGATCTGACTGTTGGCGGCCGCGAGGTTGTTCTTCAACGAACTGAGCTGGTTGTTGTAATACCCCAGCGTTTCCTCGTTGGAACCAATGTTCGCCCGGTCCGACGCGAGCTGGGTGATGGCCGCCTTGACATCCGTCAACGCCTTCTGGGCACCACTGATGGAGGTGATGTCGTCAGCCGTCGCCGTCGTGTAGCTGGCGGCCTTGAGGTTGACCCCCAGGTTGCTGAACGTGTTGCCTTCGCTGTCGGAGGTAACGTTGAGCGTGTTGCCGTTGAACAGACTTACGCCGTTGAACGACTGCGTGGCCACGTTGTTGACGTAGGCGCCCAGGGTCTTGAACTCCTGCTGATACAGGGCGCGGTCGCTGGTGGTTTTGGTGACGTCCTGTGCCGACACAGAGAGTTCACTCATGCGTGTCAACGCACTATTCACCTGTTGCAGATAACCGTCCTGCGTCTGGTTGAATGAGATGGCGTTGCTTACGTTGTTCGAGGCCGCCCCGGTGCGGGCGATTTGGGCGCTCAATTTCATCGAGACAGCAAGACCGGCGCTGTCGTCGGCGGGCGAAGTGATCTTCGATCCCGAGGACAGACGCGCGAGCGACTGGCTCAAGTTTGAGCTGGACTGCATAAGCAGACTGGCAGCTGATTGTGCGGATGTGTTTGTGCTAATTACCATAACTGACTCCTTCCATGAGTCACCCCTTACGGGGTTTTAGATGTTTTGTTACGCGGCATCCCTGCCACGGAGCGGACCTTGTATAAGGGCGTCCACCCGGTTTATCCCTCCGGCAGTTTGCGGTCGCCAGGCACCGTTTCACCTTCAACTATCGGCGTAAAACGCCGGCACTTGAGGGACGAAAGTTTGAGGGGCGTTTTCCGCCAGGCATCGGCTCCCAGCCAGGGTGTTTAAACCGGCTGAAAAAGATGCGTTGGCGGACAAATTGAAAGCGTCGAACAACCACCGCGCCGGCACGCCTGGACGCCGGCGAAAAACAACAGACCCGGAGCGGTTGCGACCCGGGGCGTCCGTGTTTATCTCCCGGCTGAATTTTCCGGAGGCGACTGATGGCGTGGTATTCATTTTGGCGTTTGCGGTTATTTTGAAAATGGCGTTGGTGGCTGTTCGCGCTTTTTGGCAGCTGGCTCCTTCCCCGGCGGCGGACTTTTTTTCGTCCTTGGTCGGAGCCCGGACGGCTTTGGCGAGCCGTCCGGGTCCGTTCACCTGGCGGGAAGTCTAAGGATTAACCCAAGAGCTTGAGGACCGATTGCGGCAGCGAGTTCGCCTGGGCCAACATCGCAGTGCCGGTCTGCACGAGGATGTTCTGTTTGGCGTAGTTGGTGCTCTCCTGCGCCACGTCCACGTCGGTGATCTGGCTGTTGGCGGCCGAGAGGTTGTTTTTCAACGATTTGAGCTGGTTGCTGTAATACGACAAGCTCTCTTCGTTGGAACCAATGTTTGCGCGGTCGGAGGCCAGGGCTGAGATGGCGACCTTCACATCCGTCAATGCCGTCTGCGCACCACTGATGGACGTGATGTCATCCGCAGTGGCGGTAGTATAGGAGGTGCCTTTGAGGTTGATGCCGACCATGCCGAAGGTGTTGCCTTCGCTGTCGGTGGTGACGTTGAGCGTGCTGCCATTGAACAGGCTGACGCCGTTGAAGTCCTTCGTTGATACATTGTTGATGTAGCTGCCGAGGGCGTGGAACTCCTGCTGATACAACTGGCGATCGCTCGTCGTCTTGGTGACGTCCTGTGCGAGGACCGACAGTTCGCTCATGCGGCTCAAGGCCGAGTTGATTTGTGACACATACCCGTCCTGGGTCTGGGCGAACGACACGGCGTCGTTCACGTTGTTGGTGGCTCCGTCAATGCGCGCCATCTGGGCGTTTAACTTCATTGACACGGCCAGGCCTGCGCTGTCGTCCGCCGGCGAAGTGATCTTCGATCCGGATGACAAACGTTGAAGGGACTGGCTGAGGTTTGCGGAGGATTGCATCAGCAGCGTCGCTGCATTCTGCGCCGATAGGTTCGTATTAATTACCATAACTAACTCTTTCCGTGAGTCGCCCCGTGAGGGGCATTTTTATTTTGCGCAACATCCATGTTGCGGGTCTGTCATTTGAGGGGCGGCAAACCGTTGATCCCCGTCAGCTCTTTGAGGCTGCTGACCGCCTGTCTTGCGACAATACCTTTATCGGAGCATCTCGCTGCGACTTTAATTCCAATCAAACTTTTTTTCGCGGCAGGCAACGTGACGGATCCAATTCTGCAACTGGCTTGACCCTGGAAGGGCGTGACACAAAGAAATTGCCGATGGGAAAATCTCTCCAACAACTTTTGCGCGCCGAGATCAGAAGCTGCCAGCACCAGCATTATGCCGGGATGGAAAGCCTCTGCCGTCAATTGACCTCCGATCCGTTGCCGACCAGTCGCGCTGGAAATCTAATGCCCTGGTCCGGCGTGGCGCTGGAGCCAAATATCATTCATCATTCCGGAAATTTATTTTTTGCCACGGCGTGATTTTTGCGTCACAGTTTTCTACCAAATTTTTTCGTGAAGCCTCTAAACCAGAAAATACGCCAGCCAGGTTCCGCCGCGCAGCGCCAGCGGGAATTTCAACTTCAACAGGACTGGGCCTTCCAGTCCATGAACATGCTGGCCGGCGGCGTCGCGCATGATTTCAACAATGTCATCGCCGGCATCCTCGGCAGCGCGGAGATATTGAAAATCGATTTCCCATCGGATCAGCTGGACGATCCGGTCCTCGAACAGATTTTCACGGCGGGATTGCGGGCGCGCCACATCATCCACCAATTGAAAATTTTCAGCGAGCGCAAGGCTTGTCAGCGAACCTTGATCCAACTGCCGCCGGTCGTTGAGGAAGCGGTGCAACGATTGCGCTCAAGTGTTCCCGCCACGGTCGAAATCGTTTACCCACTGGGACCAAAATGCCCGGCAATCTTGGCTGACTCGGAACAAATCCAGCAAGCCGTTGTTAGCTTGGGCACGAACGCCGGGCATTCGCTGGGTGGCCGTCCGGGGCGGATCGAAGTCCGCTTGGAAATGTGCGACGTGGCTGCGGATCTGGCTGCAGCGCATCTTGGCCTGAAGGCGGGCCCGCATGTGCTGCTTTCCGTCCGCGACAATGGCCATCCTGTTTCCAAGGGCGGGCTGGAACGGATGTTTGAGCCTTTCGCCTGCAAGCAAATTGACGGTCACGACAGCGGGTTGGAATTGTTTGCCGTCCGGGAAATCGTCCACGCGCACGAAGGCGCCATTACCGTGGACAGTGCGCCCGGCGAAGGCACGGTGTTCCGCCTTTATTTTCCCGTTCCGGAAAGCGATGGCGGGGAAAACTGATCGCGGGATGAGTTAAATTTTGTCCAGGCGCTGGCGGATGATCTGCGCGAGCTTCTGCACTTCATACGGCTTGCTGAGAAAATTCAGGCCCTCCACCATGGGAAAATCATTGCTGGCGATGTCCGCGCTGTAACCGCTGGCAAACACCACCTTCAAATTCGGATCCTGCCGCAACAATTCACCGGCCAGGTCAATGCCCGTCATGCCGCCGGGCATCATCAGGTCCGTCAGCACCAGCCGGATATCCGCGCGGTGCTGTTTCCAGACTTCGATGGCGGCTTTGCCATGGGACGCTTCCAGCACGCGGTAGCCGAGGCGCACCAGGACTTTCCGCACATTGGCGCGCAAGACGGATTCATCCTCCACCACCAAAATGGTTTCGTTCCGTCCCTGGATGGCGGCCGGTGAGGTGCGGACAACTTTTTTACCCACCAGTTGATTCAGGCGTGGCAGATAGATGCGGAAAGTCGTTCCCCGGCCGGTTTCACTATACACATTGATCCAGCCTTGGTGCTGCTGGACAATGCCAAAAACCGTGGCCAGCCCCAGGCCGCTGCCCTTGCCAACATCCTTGGTGGTGAAAAAGGGTTCAAAAATTCTCGGCAAAACCTCCGGCGGGATGCCGCAGCCGGTGTCGGCCACGCTCACCCGGACATACGAACCCGGCCGGGCCTGAATCGTCTGGGCCGCCGTGGCTTCATCAATCTCCACCGCCTCGGTTTCAACGATGAGCTCGCCGCCTTTGGGCATGGCGTCACGGGCGTTCACCACCAGATTCATCAACACCTGCTCCAACATGCTGGTGTCGGCGTGGACCAACAGGGGTTCCGACGCAAACTTGAATTGGATGTGGATATGCTCGCCCAGAATGCGCTGCAGCATTTTGGCGGTGCCGTTGACGGCTTCATTTAGATCCAGATCTCCCAGTTGAAGGGACTGCTTGCTTCCGAACAGGAGCAGTTGGCGGGTGAGATTGGCCGCGCGCTGGGCGGCGCTCTCAATATCGCCGGCATATTCCAGTTGCTGGCTGGAAAGGCCCGGCTCCGCCTTCAACTGGCCGGCCTGCAATTGAATCACGGCCAGAATGTTGTTGAAATCATGGGCCACGCCGCCGGCGAGCTGGCCGATGGCCTCCATTTTCTGGGACTGGCGAAATTGGGCCTCGAGCTGCACTTCGCGCGTCACGTCGCGTTTGACGGCCACATAGTTGACGACCTGGCCGCCGGCGTCCCGCACGGGCGTGATGGTGGCTTCCTCTTCATAAAACGCGCCATCCTTGCGCCGGTTGATGAAGCGGCCGCTCCAGATTTCCCCGCGTTTGAGAACCTCCCACATCCGGTGGTAAAATTCGGCATTGTGCTTGCCACTCTTGAGCACGCGGGGATTCCGGCCGAGAATTTCCGCGCGGGTGTAGCCGGAATTCCTCTCAAACGCCGGATTGACATAGAGGATCGTCCCACCAATGTCGGTGATCACAATGCTCTCGGCGGCCTGTTCGACCGCTGTCGCCAGCCGGGCATGGGATTCCTCCACGAGCTTGCGCTCGGTGATGTCGCGCGAAATGCCCATGATGCCGATGATCTGCCCGGTGCCATCGCGCATCGGCATTTTGGTGCTGGACGCCCAGGTAACGTGTCCATCCGGCCAGTCTTCCCGTTCCTCCTGATCAATCATCGGCTGACCCGTGGCCATGATTCGTTTTTCGTCTTCGTAGGCTTGGCGTGCGTGCCGTTCTCCAAAGATGTCAAAATCGGTTTTCCCCAGCGCCGCGTGGATATCGGTAAATCCAGCTTTCCGGGCATACGCCTCATTGATTCGAATGAAGCGGCTTTCCCGATCCTTAAAATAGACCAGGTCGGGGACGGTCCTGATCAAGCTGTCCAGCAACCTTTGCTGCGCCGCGGCAATTTCCTCCACCCGCTTGCGCTCGGTGATGTCGCGGGCGATGCCCTGAATGGCGAAGGGTTTGCCGTCACGATAAATGAGCGAGGACATGGTTTCCACCTGCACCACCCGCCCGTCTTTCGTGCGCAGCCGGTATTCCGCGGTCTGTTCCTGCTGGCCGGTGGTGCGGATTTCTTCAGTCACCTGAAACGCCAGCGGGAGCTGGTCCTCGGAAAGCAATGATCCGAACGAAAGCGAACGGATGTCCTCCCGCCGATAACCAAGCAGATCCAACGCCGCACGGTTGGCATCCAGGAAATTCCCCGCAAAATCACTCAGGAACACGCAATCAATTGAGCGGTTGAACAAGGCGTCGTAACGCTCTTCGCCCTCCCGCAGCGCAACGCTCGCCAGCTTCCGTTCGGTGATGTCCTGAATGATGCCCACCATCTGCGCGACCTCGCCCCGGTCATCCAAGATGAGTTTGCCCAGGCCGTGAACCCAGCGGACCTGCTGGTCGTTCTGGCGGATGATCCGGTATTCGCGGTCAAACTCGGCCCGGCCCTTCACCACATTATCCTTCAAATAACGTTCTGTTTCGCCACGATCCTCCGGGTGGACAATCTGCAGCCAGCCCGCCAGGTCTTTCTTGAAGTGCGAGTCGGCGATGCCAAACAATTCATCCAGCACCACGGAGCTGTTCCACAGTCCGGTCGTGACGTCATAGTCATACGAGCCGATGCGGGCGATGCGCTGCGCCGCCAAAAGTTGCTGGGCCGTTTCCCGCAGCCTCTGCATGGTCTGCTGGCGGGTGGTGATGTCCCGGAGGGTGGCCAGTTCCGTCAGGCGGCCATGATGATTGATTTGATTGGCCGTGATTTCCACGGCAAACCGTTCACCGTTTTTTTTGCGATGCCAGCGGAGCGGAACGCAGAAATAGCCGCTGCCGATGATTTCACGGGTCAGTTCCGGCTCGGCAGAAATATCCTCCGTCGTTAGTTGGAGAAATTCCTTCCGGCTGTAACCGTAAAGCTGCAGCGCGGCCAGGTTGACGTCCAGAAACCGGTGGGTTTTGCAGTCCACCAGGATGACGGCGTCGGACTCCAGTTCAAAAAGCCGGCGGTAACGCTCCTCGCTCTCCTGCAACTGTTGCCCGGCAAGCTTGCGCAGGGTGATGTCGGAACTGGTTCCCACCATCCGCAACGGCGTGCCGTCCGGGGCGCGCGCAACCACCTTGCCGCGCACCAAAACCCATTTTGCGGTGCCATCCTTGGCGATCGCGCGAAACTCACACACGATTTGGGCCGAAGCGCCCGCAAGGTGTTCGTTGATCGTCTGCTCAACCGTGGGCCAGTCCTCCGGGTGAACCAGCCGCTTCAGGAACTCCCAGTCGGCCACCACTTCTCCCGCCGGATGGCCGATGATTTCCCAGTAGCGCGAACTCAATTCGGCGACGCCGGTTTTGAGGTTCCAGTCCCAGACGCCTTCGGCGGACGCCTCCAGGACCAGCTGCAATTGTTCTTCACTCCGGCGCAGCTTTTCCTCGGCGGCTTGCCGGGCGGCTTCCGCCTGTTTGCGCTGTTCCGCTTGCTGCTCCCAACGCTGAAGCGCGTGCCGCAATAACTGGTGCAACAAGATTCCCGTCAAAATCACGAAGATCCAGCCCTTGAAGACGGAAAAATAGAAATGGCCATCCGGCTCGCGGAAAAACATTTTTAACAACGTTCCGCCCGCGAACGAAATCCACCCGCCGGCCACGATGACATAAATCAACGCGACTTTAAATGCCAGGCGGCCGGTTTTACGATGCATATCAAATCAACTTCATCAATCGGGTGTGCTATCGGATGTCGCGCCGGATACTAAAGCTCAATTACGACCGGCTCAAACATTTTAGACAATAACCTTCAAGCCCGTTCCCAACTGGCCGATGCCGGTTGGATATCAGTGCGCCCGAAAAGCCCGGCCAAAATCTTTTGTGTTTCAAAAAATGAAACTGAAAGCGAGCGGCAAGCATGTCCATCACGGACAAACTCCGCCGCCCCGAGAGATTTTGCAAGCGGCTGATTGCGAAGATGGGGTGGCCGACGGGATTCGAACCCGCAACAACAAGCTCCACAAGCTTGGACTCTACCGTTGAGCTACGACCACCAACCAGTCTGCATAGGATAATTTTTCCAACGCCGCGCGTCAAGTTTGCATCATTGCCATTGTCGCGGGCGCGCTTTACGATTTCGGCAGTTCATGGCCGAATACAAAGTTCAATTCGAGGTCTTCGAAGGCCCGCTCGACCTCCTGCTGTATCTCATCAAGCAGGAGGAGGTGGACATTTACGAGGTCAACCTCACCAAGCTCGCCACGCAGTTTATTGCGCACATTGACCTCATGCGCGAATTCGACCTCGAGGTCGCCGGCGAATTTCTCGTGATGGCCTCGACGCTCATGTATATCAAAAGCCGCGAACTCCTGCCCGTCGAGCAGCAGGCCGTCGTCGAAGGCGAGGACGAAGGCGAAGATCCGCGCTGGGAACTGATCCGGCAGCTCGTCGAATATAAAAAATTCAAGGACGCCGCCGCGCAGTTGCAGACGCTCGAAGCACGCCAGGAAAACGTTTTTCCACGCCTGCCGGGGAAAATTGAATTTCAATCCGAAGCCGCGCCCGTCAAGCCGGAGGTCGGCATTTTCGACCTGCTCAACGCCGTCAACGGCGTGCTGGCACGGTTCAAAAAGCGCGAAGGCGACGCGCGGGAAATTTTCGAGGACAAATGGACCGTCAGCGAAAAAATCGAGTTCGTCCTCAAAACGATCACCGAACGCGGCAGCGTGCGCTTCGCGGAATTGTTTGAGACCGCCGCGAACCGGGCCGAAGTGGTCTGCACGTTTCTCGCGCTGCTGGAATTGATCCGGCTCAAGCAGCTCGTCTGCACGCAGCCCGAACCGTTTGCGGAAATTGAAATCAGCCGCGCGCAAACAGGCGTGCCGGTTGCAGCAGCAGAAAATCCAAATGCAACAAAACCAATAAACCACCAATGCGAGCAACATTGACCGGCAGCAGTGATTTCTTTAGCTTCAACGCATGAAATCGGAAGAATTTCTGCAAAAGCTTCAAGCTCACGCAACGTCTTTTGCCAAGGCAGTTGCGACAAATGAAGGCGAATGGATTATCAAAGGGTTCATTGATGTCTATCAGTGCATTTACACAATTTCAGTTGATACCAAAATCGTATCAAAAGTTTTGGAACTGCTTTTATTTCCAATGTTCGTGGAATTTGGAAAGACGCACGGTCTTCAAATTGAGTTGTGCCCGCAGCAGAATTTTTATCCTGACTTGACGTTCATCCATGCTCCCACCGGCAAAAAATTTGCAGTGGACATTAAGAGCACCTATCGAACGAGTGCCAACGAAGTGAACGGAATGACGCTCGGTGCGTTCACGGGTTATTTTAGAAACCGCGATAGCAATAAAAACACTCTTTACCCGTATGGCCAATATGCCGGACATTTTGTCCTCGGCGTCATTTATTCCAAGTGCGATGACGTTGCCGATGAACGGAAACAATTTGCTTTGGAAGATTTGTCTAAAATCCCCTCGGTGATTAAAGACTTCAAATTTTTCGCACAGCCTAAATATCGGATTGCATCAAGTCGTCCCGGCAGCGGAAACACAAAAAACATTGGTTCAGCAGTCAAGATTGACCAGCTTGTAAATGGCACTGGGCCATTTGCAGCGCTTGGTGAAGCAGTTTATGACGATTATTGGATGTTTTACCTGACGCGCGATATGTCGCAAGCTTTGACGGTTCAACGACCATATACAAATCTCAAAACATATCTCGAATATAAAGAGAAAGGCATAGACATTCTCAAAGCTCATCAAAAAGAAATTGCAAAACTTGCCGAAGAAGAACCAACCAAGAACGAGGAGGAAGCCGAATGAATCTTCCGCCGTTAGTTCCGCCGCTCAAGTGTCAGGGAATTAAAACCAAGCTGGTAGGCGAAATACGTAAACTCGTTCAAGAGCAGGCGTTCGAGCGCTGGATTGAACCATTTTGCGGTTCTTGCGTTGTTCCATTCAATGTGCAACCAAAAAAAGCCCTGTTGTGCGACTCGAATGTTCACATCATCCGCTTTTATCAGGACATTCAAGCCGGCAGATTGACGCCGGCAATCGCGAAATCTTTTTTGACACAGGAAGGCGAAAAATTACGAACGACTGGCGAAGACTATTTTTACATGGTTCGTGAACGCTTCAACAATCAGCCAAATTCCTTGGATTTCCTTTTTCTGAATCGTTCCTGCTTCAATGGCGTGATGCGATTCAATCGTCATGGGAGGTTTAATGTTCCTTATTGCCACAAGCCCGACCGCTTCGCGCAAAGCTACGTCACAAAAATCGTGAATCAAATCGGGCGCATATCAGAAGTCATTTCGACGCATGATTGGACTTTTGCCATCGCGGATTTTCGCACTACGCTGGCAAATGCGACGCCGAACGATTTCGTTTATGCTGATCCGCCGTATGCAGGTCGCCATGTGGATTATTTCAATTCATGGTCTGAATCAGATGAAACAGAGCTTGCAAGTTTTTTGAAGCGACTGCCGTGCGAATTTGTTTTGTCAACATGGCACAGCAACGAATTCAGAAAAAATGTCCTGATCGAGCGCAATTGGACAGTGCCGGGCATTCATCTTTTAACTCGCGAACATTTTTATCACGTCGGCGCGACAGAAAGCCTTCGGCATCCAATGATCGAAGCGTTGGTAATGAATTTTCCCATTCGCACGCCGCTTGACAATAAAGTGGATTATGAACAAATGGCTTTCATGGAGAGACCGTCACAGGGGAATTGAGCGTGCCGAATAAAGAATTTTTACTTTTGATTTATCATGGAACTTAAATTCATTCTCGAATCCCTGCTGTTCTCCGCGCAAAAGCCTTTGAGCGTAAAAGAACTTCGCGACGTCCTCGCCGGCGCCGCCGAGGCCGAGGACGCCGACGCCACCGCCAAGTCGCTCAAGAAAACCAAGGACGAGGAGGTGGTCGCCGCGCTTGAACAGCTCGCCGCCGAACACGAAACCGCCGCGCGCAGCTACCGGCTCGCGTGCGTCGCCGGTTCGTGGCAGTTCGTCACGCAGCCGGAATTTTCGCCGTGGCTCAAGGCCTTGGTCGGCGTGAAAAACCGCCCGTCGCGGCTCTCGCAGCCGGCGCTGGAGACGCTGGCCATCATCGCGTATCGCCAGCCCATCACACGCGCCGAGATCGAGCAGGTTCGCGGCGTGAACGTGGACGGCACGATGCAGACGTTGCTGGAGCGCGGCCTGGTGGAATCCGCCGGCCGCGCCGAGGTCGTGGGCCGGCCGCAGCTTTACAGCACGACGGCGCTGTTCCTTGAATATTTCGGCTTGGGCAGTCTGGAAGATCTGCCCGCTGCGGATGAACTCCGTCGCATCCCCATCGAAAAACCGCCCGCGCCCGTCACGGCCGATGCCGGCCTAGCGACCGTTCCGCCGGAGCAATTGAAATTGGAAGATGCGGAGAAAGCGCAGACTACTGAAAACGAAAGTCCAAAAGCGGCATAGGAATGAATGAATCCGAACAACCACCGATACTTGGCCAAAAACCAAGCAAACCGGCAAAGCCACTGTTAAGTCGCAAATGGTTGATTCTGGCGGGAACTTTTTCTGGCGCAATCTATGGCTTGATCGCCCGTTATGTGTTCGGATTTTTAGATCCGACGGAAAAATATTTCGAGGTGATGAGCAAGACTTTCATTTTGGGCGTTCCTTTTTCAATCGGTTTTATCTCTTCGTGGTTCGGCGATAAATATCCAAGGCAAAATGCCCTGTCTAACATTTTGGGATTCGTTTTCACACCAATTTTAGGTTCGGTCGCATTTGTGGTCATTGCGTTATTGATTCATTGGGAAGGTGTGATTTGTTTTGTGCTTTGGCTTCCATTTATCGTGCCGATGTCTTTGGTGGGAGCGCTTTTCGGCTTCATTTGTTTAAAAATCATCACAGCGAAACGAAATAAAACCTTCTGTGTGGCCGTGGTTGCGCTCTTGCCATTTGCGGCCTCGCCACTGGAACATTTGCAACAAGCTGCTGCTGAAATCAGAACCGTTCAAACTCAAATCAAAATCCATGCTTCAGCAGAAACCGTCTGGAAACAAATTCGCAGCGTCCCGCTGATTTCAGAACACGAACAGTCATATTCTTTTTCGCACACAATGGGATTTCCGCGGCCGCTCGAAGCCAAACTTGTAGGTGAAGGCGTTGGGGCTGTCCGTTACGCCACATTTGAGCACGGCGTCCTCTTCGTGGAAACAATCAATGAATGGGACGAACCTCATCGCCTTTCTTTCTCCATCCATGCCGACACCAAAAATATTCCGCCAAAAACTTTTGATGAACACGTCACCATTGGCGGAAAATATTTTGATGTCTTGAACGGAACGTATCGGATTGAAGACATTGGCAATGGCAATGTCATTTTGCATTTGAGCAGCGAGCAAAGACTTTCCACGCGATTTAATTTCTATTCACATTATTGGACGGAGTATTTAATGGCCGATTTGCAAAATTACATTCTTGGCATCATAAAGAAACGAAGCGAACAACAGATTTGATTCTTCATTCTAAATTTTGCATTCTTCCTTTGCTTGAACCTTTCCGAACATCGTGAGGCAATTGACCAGTTGGACGCGCACATCGTCCGGCTGCTCAACGAGCGCACGCGCCACGTCCTCGCCATCGGCGACATCAAGCTCAAGGCCGGCGAGGAAATTTACGCGCCGCACCGCGAGCGCGCCGTGTTCGACCGCGTCTGCGGCCACAACGCCGGGCCGATCACCAACGAGCAATTGCGTTCGATCTACCGCGAAATCATGTCCAGCGCGCTCGCGTTGGAAAAAACCATGACCATCGCGTATTTCGGGCCGGAGGCGACCTTCACGCACCAGGCGGCGATCCAGAAATTCGGCGCGAGCCTGAATTATTCCGCGCAGAAAACGATCGGCGAAGTGTTCACCGAGGTTTCCAAAAAGACGGCGGATTACGGCGTGGTGCCGGTGGAAAATTCCACCGAAGGCGTCGTCACCCACACGCTCGACATGTTCGTGGACAGCGAGCTGAAGATCGTTTCGCAGATCGTCCTTAAAATCCAGCAGTGCCTGATGAGCAATTCGCCGCTGGCGAAAATCAAAAAACTTTATGTCCATCCGCAGTCGCTGGCGCAGTGCCGCGGCTGGCTGGCGAAAAATCTGCCGCGCGTGGAAATTGTGGAGACGTCGTCCAACGCGCGCTCGGCGGAACTGGCGGCGAAGGGAAAATTTACCGCCGCGCTCGGCGGCGCGCTGGCGGCGGAAAAATACGGCCTGAAAATTCTGGCGGAGGACATCCAGGATAATTCCGTCAACGTCACCCGCTTCATCGTGCTCGGCCGCCAGTGCAGCCCGCCGACGGGCGACGACCGCACGAGCCTGATGTTAAGTGTGGCCGACAAGGCAGGCGCGCTGCACGAGGCCATCGCCGCGTTCAAGCGTTTCAAGATTAACATGACGAAGATCGAATCCCGCCCCAGCAAGCGCAAGGCGTGGGAGTATTTTTTCTTCATTGATTGCGACGGCCATGCGCAGGACCAGAAGGTGGCCAGGGCCGTCCAGCATCTGGGCAAACACTGCAACTTCGTCAAGATCCTCGGCTCGTATCCCAATACGGACTAAACGCTTTTTACTTGCAAAGCTAATGAATTGTGTTAGACAATTGCATTAATGGAGTCTGCCGCGCCAGCCAGTGACTATTTCATTTGGGGAATTGATGATTCGCCTTACGGACCGGTGTCGTTGGCGGTCTTGCTGGACTGGGTGAAAGACGAGCGTGTTTTGCCCGACACCTGGATTTTTGCGCGGAGCAGTGGTGAGTGGCAAAAGGCCTGCGAAATCAGTGAACTGAAGGATTTTTTCCAAGCCGAGGCCGGCACGCTTTCCGAAACCCATTCATCCGTCCGCTTCAAACCGGGCGCGTTGCGCCGGATAAAAATTCTCGCCGAGATGAAGGACGCCCAGCTGGCGCACCTTGCGGACTTTCTGGAGTTTCAAGAATGGCCGCAGCACGCCGAGGTGGTCCGGCAGGGCGAACCGGGCGACGCCATGTTTCTCATCCTGAAAGGCGAGTTGCGGGCGCGCACGCTGATGGGCGGGCGCGAAACGATTCTGACCACGTTCGGCGTCGGGGATTTTTTTGGCGAGATGTCGCTGTTCGACCAGGGGCCGCGCTCGGCGGATGTGGTCGCCAACGCGGACTGCACCCTGTTGCGATTGACGACCAGCGCCTTCGAGCGGCTCACGCGGGAAATGCCGAGCCTGGCCACGCCGTTTTTGCAGGCCACCGCACGCACGCTGTCCGCCCGCATCCGCGCCGACAACAAACGGCTGACGCGCGTGTCGCAGCAGTTCTCCGCCAGCGGCCTGTAAATCTGAAGGCCGACGACATTTAGTTTGCGGCGACGGCGGGCGGGTGATCCAAAACAACCATTGTTTCAGTCAAATCAAATTTGCCATCAAGCCGGATGTCACGGGAGGAACTGCCGACGAGGATTTTGTATTCCCCTTTTTCAGCGACCCAGCCTTTTTTGTCCGCGTCATAATAGGCGAACGCACTTGGATCGAGCGTGACGGAAACTTTTTGCATTTCTCCCGGCTGGAGAAGAACTTTCTTGAAGCCCTTCAATTCCTTGACCGGCCGGGACACGCTGGGATGAACCGGCCCCACATAGATTTGCGCAACTTCCGCGCCCGCTCGAGCGCCGGTGTTGGCGAGTTCAAATTCCACCGTCACCGGATTTTTGGCGGCGACGTTTTGCGCGAGATTCAGGTTTTTGTATTTAAATTGCGTGTAGGAAAGCCCGTGGCCAAAGGGAAACAGCGGCTTGATGTTCTCCGTGTCATACCAGCGATAGCCGACGAGCAGGCCTTCCTTGTAAACCACCGTGCTGTTCGTGCCGGGATAGGTGCCCAATTTGGCCGTGGGCGTGTCGGCCAGTTTTTTCGGAAAAGTGCAGGGTAGCTTGCCGGACGGATTCACGTCGCCGAACAAAACACGCGCGAGGGCGTTGCCGCCTTCCATGCCGGGATACCAGGCGTAAAGCAGCGCCGGTGTGTGCGAAAGCCAGGCCTTGTCCATTTCCAACGCGCCACCGCCGTTAAAAACGACGACTGTCTTGGGATTCGCTTTGACAATTTTTTTGAGCAGTTTGTCTTGGCCGCCGGGCAGTTTCAAATCCGTCCGGTCCGTCCCTTCGGTGTCATAACCGTCGCGATGATTCAATCCACCGACATAAATGACGACGTCCGCCGACTTGGCGGCAGCCACGGCTTCGGCGACAAGCTTCGCGTCGTCCGGTGTTGGAGTGGATTTTTTGGTCTCCGGCTTCGCGTCCATCCGCACCGTGCCGACCGGCGGATTGTAGCCCCGGGCGTAGATAATTTTCACGCCGTCGCCGAGCCGGTTGCTGATGCCTTGCAGCGCGGTGATTTCGTAGGTTGCCTTGATCATCGCGGAACCGCCGTCGTGGGCAAAGGTTGCCGCTGCGTTCGCGCCGATGACGGCGACGGTCTTGATCCGCGCCGGATCCAGCGGCAGCAGGTTTTCATTTTTCAACAACACAAAGGATTCCTCGGCGACCCGGCGGGAAATTTCCTGATGATCCTTGGTGCTCAACAGCGTTGATGCCGCCGCGACGGCATTGGTTTCGGACGGATCGTGGATCAGATTCAGCTTGAACAACACATACAAATGCCGGCGCACCTTGTCGTCCAGCGCCGACATCGGGAACTCGCCGGATTTCAACCCGGCGAGGAACGGAGCCGCCAGAAAGTTGCTCTCGTAAGGCTGGCGCGAACCCATTTCGATGTCCATGCCGTTGAGCGCGGCCAGGTCGGTGTGATGCACGCCGCCCCAGTCGGAAATGACGGTGCCTTTGAAGCCCCATTCGTCCTTCAAAATTTCGTTGAGCAGATGAGCGTTTTCGCAGCAGTGCTGGCCGTTGATCAGGTTGTAAGCGCCCATGACCGTGAGCACGCCCGCTTCCTGCACCGCTGCGCGGAATGCCGGCAGATAAATTTCGCGCAAGGTGCGTTCGTCAATGATTTCGTTGATGGAATTCCGCTCATACTCCTGGTTGTTCGCGGCAAAATGCTTGGCGCAGGATGAAACGCCCTGGGCCTGCTCGCCTTCGATGTAGCCCACGCCCATCCGCGATGTGAGGAACGGGTCTTCGCCCATGTATTCAAAATTGCGGCCGCACAAAGGCGTGCGCTGGATGTTGAGGCTCGGCCCGAGCATGACGTTTTTGCCGCGCTGCTTCGCCTCCTGGCCGATCACCGAGCCGTATTCTTTGGCCAGATCAGGATTCCAGGTCGCCGCCAGACCGAGCGTCGCGGGCATGGCCGTGGCAAAATCATCCGAGCGCCGGGCAATTTTGAACTGCTCGCCGACCTCCTCGCGGACGCCGAGCGGGCCGTCGTCCATCCACAATTCCGGGATGCCGAGCTGCGGCACGCCCGCCGTCGTGAAATTGGCGTTGCCGTGGACGAGCGAAACTTTTTCCTCCAGCGTGAGCTGCGGCAGCAGATTGTTGATCCGCGCCTCGACCGGCTGGCTGGCGTCCAGGTAAAGCGGCCGCTCCTGCGCGGTCGCATTGGCCAGCGTCAGGGCAAAAACGGCCGATGATAAAAGCGCCGGAACGAAATAACGGTTTTGAGAAATCATTTTCATTTTCAATTCAGGCCGCCAAAGTAGAAGAATTCTTTCGTCGTCGCCATCGCAAAAACTCACAGCACGACGAAACACGGTTGAATCCGCGTCGGACTCCTGACAAACTGCCCGCATGAGTCATGTTGCCCAGGCCCGCAAAGTGTTCGACATCGAACTGGCCGCGCTCAAGGCCGTCCGCGCGCTGCTCGACAAATCGTTTGACCACGCGGTTGAAACCCTCGTCGAGGCGCTGAAGCATCACGGAAAGATTGTCATCGTCGGCATTGGCAAGTCCGGCAACGTCGGCGCGAAGATTGCCGCCACGCTCACGAGCACCGGTTCCACCGCCGTCGTCCTCAACAGCGTGGATGCGCTGCACGGCGACGTCGGCATCGTCAACGACGGCGATGTGATTCTCGCGTTGAGCTACTCCGGCGAATCCGACGAGCTGCTGAACCTGCTGCCCGCACTCAAAAGATTTTCCGTCAAAATCATTTCCCTGACCGGCAACGTGAAATCGTCACTCGCCCGGCACGGAGATGTTTCACTGAATGTCAGAGTGCCGAAGGAAGCCTGTCCGTTTAACCTCGCGCCGACCTCCAGCACCACCGCGATGCTCGTGATGGGTGACGCGTTGGCGATGGCGGTGTTGCAGGCGCGCGGCTTCAAACAAAAGGATTTTGCCAAATATCATCCGAGCGGCGCGATTGGCCGCGCCATGCTGCTCAAAGTCGGCGACATCATGCGCACGGGCAACCGCAACGCCGTGGCGGACGAAAATCTGACGGTCAAAGAAGCGCTGCTCGTGATGACGCACGCCAAGTCCGGCAGCCTCGCGGTCGTGAACGCGCGCGGCAAATTGGCCGGCGTATTCACCGACGGCGATTTCCGGCGGCACATGGCGGCGAACGAAAACCTCTTGTCACTGCCGTTGAAAACCGTGATGACGCCAAAACCAATTTGCGTCCGCGACGATGCGCTCGCCGTCGAAGCGCTGAAAATTTTCAACGAGCGGAACATTGACGATCTGATTGTCGTAAACGGAAAAAACGAACCCGTCGGCCTCGTGGATTCGCAGGATTTGCCGAAGCTGAAAATCGTGTGAAAGGCAACATGCCAGAGCGTCCGACTGTTTTGATTTTCATGGGCGTGACCGGCAGCGGCAAGACCACGGCGGCGAAATTGTTCGCCAAAAAAACCGGCGCCGTTTTTCATGAAGGAGACGATATTCATCCGCCGGAAAATATCGCCAAGATGCACGCCGGGCTTCCGTTGACCGATGCCGACCGCGGAAAATGGCTGAAAACATTGCGGCAAATCGTTGTCCGCGCGCTGGCAAAAAATGAATTATCGGTCCTGACGTGTTCGGCATTGAAGGCGAAATATCGCGAACAACTGGCAGCGGGCGATTCCCGCGTGAAATTTGTCCATCTCGCCGGCCCGCAAACTCTCATTGAACAACGGTTAAAAAACCGGCGCGGCCATTTCATGCCGCCGGCGTTGCTGGAAAGCCAGTTTGCCATTCTCGAACCGCCGGCGGATGCGCTGGTTTTCAGTTGCAAGCTTCCGCCGAAGAAAATCGTGGCGGAGCTGATTCAAGTTTTGGGCATCGCCGGTTGAACCGGCATCGCGCTTTTCGGCAGCAGAAACGCCAGCGCCGCGGCGAGCAGCATTCCAAATCCCAGCGCGTTGAACGGAATCGCGGTGCTGTGATATTCCAGCTTGAGCCAGCCGACGATGTATGGCCCGGCAAAACCGCCGGTGTTGCCGAGCGCGTTGACCAGGCCGATGACCGGGCCGAAAACATTGCCCGGCAGCGTCTCGGTCGGGATCGCCCAAAACGGCGCGAGCGCGGCGAACGGGCCGGGAATCGCGAGGCACATGAAGGCGTAGGACAGCCAGAAATGTTCGCGCGTCAGCACGCTCAAAATCAGGCTCACGCCGCTCAAGGTGTAAACCGCCGCCACATGACCGCGCCGCTCGCGGGTTTTGTCCGAATGCCACGAGTTGAGCACCATGATGACGGCGGTGACGGCGTAGGGCGCGGCAAACAAAAATCCGTATTGCATCGGGCTGAAATTCTTCGCCTTCAAGCCGTCCGTGAAAAAGGCCATGCAGCCGTAGGCCGCCGAGTTGTGGAGGAAATTCATGGCGACCATCACCAAAATTTCCCGCCGCGCGAGCCGGTGCCAGAAGGGGATTTTGGCCGGCGGCTCCAGTTGCGAGGCTTCGCTTGCAAGCGTGGTTTCAAGAAAGTTTTTTTCCGCCGCCGAAATCCATTCCGCCTCGCGCGGATGGTCGCTGATGAAAAACCACCACACGGGCAGCCAGACGAACGGCAGCGCGCCCTCCAAAATCAACATAGTCTGCCAGCCATACGCGCCGAGCAGCCAGCCGGTGACCGGCGCGGAAGCGACCACGGCCAGCGGCTGGCACAGGTTCCAAAATGCCGTGGCTCGCGCGCGTTCGGCGCGGGGAAACCAGTGCGCCAGCAAAACGAGGGTCGCGGGAAAAACGCAGCTTTCGGAAACGCCCAGCAGGAAGCGCGCGATTTCAAACTGGTAAAAAGTTTTCGCCAAACCGCAGCCGACGGCGCACACGCCCCAGAAAATCAGGCACAGGCTGACCAGTTTTTTCGCGCTCCATTTTCCCGCGAGATGGCCACCGACCATTTGCAGCAGAACATAACCGAGGAAGAAAATTCCCGCCGCCTGGCCTTTCATCCGGTCGTCCATCGCCAGATCGCGCAGCATCGTGGAAATTTTCGGATCCAGCGCCAGCGAGACGTTCGTGCGGTCCACATACGAAATCGTATACATGACCAGCGCGACCGGGATGATGCGGAGCCACCTTTGGGGGATCATGCGCGGATGGTGGCGAAAGGCGAAGCGCCGCGCAAAGATTAAGTCGCGAATTTCAGGTAAATCACCTTCAAATACTCCGCCTCCTTGAAGCCGGCCGGATGATCTGGCGGATGCTGCAGCGTATTCAACTCCGTAAATTTTCTTCCTGACTTCATCGCCGCGCGGCGCACCGCATCAAAAAACTCCGTCGCGGAAACATGCGCGGAACACGAGCCGGCCACGAGAATGCCATCACGCGAAAGCCGGGCGATGCCCAGCGAATTCAGTTTTTCGTAAGCGTGAATCGCACCTTCGCGTTCCGTCGCGCGTTTGGCGAGCGAGGGCGGATCGAGCACGATCAGATCAAATTTATCCGTCGCTTTTTCCAGCCATTCAAAGCAATCGGCTTGTATGGTTTCGTGCCGGCACGCGGCCACGGCGGAAAAATGTTGATTCAATGCAAAATTCCGCTTCGCCGATTCCAAGGCGTGCGCGCTGATGTCGAGGTCGGTCACGGAGGTTGCGCCGCCGCGCGCGGCATAGACCGAGAAGCCGCCGGTAAAGCTGAACGCATTTAGCACCCGGCATCCCCGCGCAAGCATCTCAACTTCCGCGCGGTTTTCACGCTGATCCAGAAAAAAACCGGTTTTTTGGCCACGCAAAACGTCGGCTTCAAACCGAATGCCGTTCTCGGAAAAAATCACCGGGCCGGTCGGCGCCAAACCGGAAATGATCTGTCCGTCGGACCGCTGAAATTCCTTTTCCGCGAACAGCTGGATATTCCGGCTCAAGCGGAGAACAATGCGGTCGCACGGAATTGTTTCTTTGAACAGCGCCAGGATTTCATCCAGTCGTGGCAGCCAAGCGGCGGTATAAATTTTTAGCACCAGCGTCGTGTCGTAGCGGTCCAACACAAGACCGGGCCAGCCGTCGCTCTCACCGTGGATGAGCCGGTAGCCTGTGGTCGTCGCATCGAAAAGTCCTGCGCGCCGGGCGAGCGCCTGCTCCAGCCGCGCCTGCCACCATGCCGCATCAATCGCAGCCGGTTTGCCGGCGTGCAGGACGCGGACGCGGATCGGCGAATCAGGATCAAACAGACCGACGGCGAGAAATTTGTCTTTGCGGTCGAAGATGACCGCGAGTTCGCCAAGTTGTCCGGCGCGATTGGATTCGTGGATGCTGTCGGCGAACAGCCACGGATGGCCGGAGCGCACGATGGATTCCGCCGCCGCCGTGATGCGCAGGCGCAGGCGGGTCGCCGCAGGTTGATTTGCGGCGACAGGATTCATTCCAACCCGCAGTTTTTCCGGGCGCGTTTCAAGACGGTTTGCGCTAGTGTGCGGGCTTTGATCGCACCATCGGCGAGAACCTGGTTCACGAAATCCAGATTCGCCGCGAGTTCGGCGCGCTTCTTCCTAGCTTCTGTAAAATAATTCCAGTAGTTCTCGAACAGCGCCTTTTTCAAATCGCCGTAGCCGAGGCCGCCGGCGCGCAGACGATTTTCAAAATCAGTTCCAACTTCGGCGGGCGCGACAAGCTTGAGCAGTTGCACGGCAAGGTTTTTGTCCGCATCCGGCTTGGGTTCGGCGGGCGGGCGCGAATCCATGACAATGCCCATGATTTTTTTCTTGATGGCCTTTTCGTCGCCGAAAATCTCGATCGTGTTGCCGTAGCTCTTGCTCATCTTCTGGCCGTCGGTGCCGGGCACAACGGCAACCTCGTCGCGGATCTGCGGTTCGGGAATGACGAAGGTCTGGCCGTATTGCTCGTTGAACTTGACGGCGATGTCGCGCGTCATCTCGACGTGCTGTTTCTGGTCGCGCCCGACCGGCACCACGTTCGAGTCGTAAATCAAAATGTCCGCCGCCATCAGCACCGGATAGGCGAACAGGCCGTGGTTCGCCGAAATGCCTTTGGCGACCTTGTCCTTGTAGCTGTGCGCGCGTTCGAGCAGGCCCATCGGCGTGAGCGTGGTGAGCAGCCACGAAAGTTCCGTGACTTCCGGCACATCGGATTGCTTGAAGAAAACGGACTTTTTTGGATCAAGCCCGCACGCGAGAAAATCCAGCGCCACGTCCAAGGTGTTTTTGCGACGCTCATTCGCGTCGAACAACGACGTCATCGAATGATAATCGGCAATGAAATAAAACGCCTCGCCTTTTTCCTGAAGCTCGATGGCGGGGCGCATCATCCCGAAATAATTTCCGAGGTGCAGCGTGCCGCTGGGCTGGATGCCTGACAAAATTCGCATGAGGAAACATAACGGATAATGAGGAATGCAGGAAAGCAGGAAACTTCATCCGCCGATGGCGCAGATGGGCGCAGATATTTTAGAAAGGATTTTCTAATCTGCGAAAATCGGCGCAATCTGCGGATCAACTTTTCTGCAAGCTGCCCAATTTCACTTCCCACCGCTGCAAATCTTTTCCAAGTTCGCTTGGCCAGTTTTCCTCGGTGCAGGTCATGAACACCTGGCCGCTGGATTTGCGCGCGTGTTCGAGCAAAGGCAGCAGGCCGCTCCGCCGTTTCACATCCAGCTCGCCCATCACGTCGTCAATCAGCAGGATCGGCGCGCGACCGTGGATGCCGGCGAGATATTCCGCCTGCGCCATCTTCAACGCAATTGCCAGCGTGCGTTTCTGGCCTTCGCTGCCAAACTGCGCGGCGGATTTTTCATTCAGCAGCAACTGCACCTCGTCGCGGTGCGGCCCGACGAGCGTGGCGCGAAAAGTTTTTTCACGCGAACGCGCCTGCGCGAGTTCCACGGCAAAATCATTCTTCACGCTCGGCTGGTATTCGATGCGCAGTTCCTCCGCGTCGTTGGAAATGCGGCGATACGCCAGCCGGGCGAGCGGGGAAAATTTCGGCACCAGCCCGCTCCGGGCGCGGATGATTTCATTGCCAAGTTTCACGAGTTCGGCGGAAAAACTTTCCAGCGCGGCCTCGTCGGCGGTGCGGTGTTTGAGCAGGGCATTTCGCGCGCGGACGGTGTGCATGTAACGCTGGAGCAGCGGCAGATAACCGAGCTGCGTCTGCGCGAGTAGCAGATCCAGAAACCGCCGCCGCGCGCGCGCCGCGCCTTTGACGAGCTGCAAATCTTCCGTGCAAAAAACCACCGTGCGCAGCGCGCCCAGATAATCCGCGAGCTTTTTCACCGGCTGGCCGTCCAGCGACAATTTCCGTTCACGCAGCGCCCAATACATTTTGATCTCGTGGTCGCCCTGCCCAACGACATTGCCGCCGACGAAATATCCTTTCGCACCGTGCCGGATCATTTGCGCGCCGCCGACGCCGCGAAAGGAACGCAGCGTGGCCATGAGGTAAACCGCTTCGAGAATATTAGTCTTGCCCTGCGCGTTGTCGCCGAGCAGTAAATGGAAGCCGGGGGCAAAATCCACGTCCAACCGCGCGTAGTTGCGGAAGTCCCGGAGTCGCAGATGGGCCAGATGCACGCCCGGATTTTAGCCACAGATGGGCGCGGATGAAACACGGATTTGTTTCCGGCTTCATTCTACGGCGCAAAAATGGTTTCATGGAGCATGGTTCCGTGCGTGATTTTCGAGGACGAACATCTGCTGGTGGTCAACAAGCCCGCCGGCTGGAACACGCACGCGCCGTCACCCTACGCCGGCGAAGGCATTTACGAGTGGCTGAAACATCGCGAACCGCGCTGGGCGTCGCTGGCGATCCTCCACCGGCTCGACAAGGAAACCAGTGGCGTGCTCGTCTTCGGCAAGACGCCGCTGGCCAACAAATCGCTCACCGAACAGTTCACGGACCGGCGTGTCCGAAAAAAATATCTCCTGCTCACCGATCGCACCGTGCCGGAAAAAGAATTCACGGTGAAAAACTCACTCGTCCGCGTCGGCGAAAAATATGCGAGCCGTCCCGGCGGTGAGATGGCGGAAACGAAATTCAAGCTCCTGCCGGATTCCGAACTCAAAACTCAAAACTCAAAACTAAAAATTGTCGGCACCGAGCCGTTCACCGGCCGCACGCACCAGATCCGCGTCCACGCGGCGGAGAGAGGCTTCCCGATTCTCGGCGACACGCTTTACGGCGGCACCGCGTCGTCGCGCGTTTTTTTGCATGCCGGTGAAATTGCGTTCAAGCATCCGGCCACCAACGAACCGGTGAAATTTTCCGCGCCGGTGGATTTTGACTGCGAACCGCGCCAAGCCTTGCGCGCTGCCGTCATTGAGCCGGAAGTGACCAATGCCTTTCGCCTGATTCACGGCGCGAGCGACGGCTGGCCGGACTGGTTTGTGGAAAAGCTCGGCGATTTTCTCCTCTCACAATCGGAATCGCCGTTGAACGCGAGGCAAGGCGATGAATTATCGCGCCTGGCCAAAAAATTTTCTTCGCGCGGTGCCTATCACAAAATCCTGTCGCGCCATATCCGCCAGTCCAAAACCGCTGACGCCTCGCCGCAACTGGTTTTCGGGGAAGCTGCGCCGGAGCGGTTTAAGATCCTAGAGAACGGCGTCTGCTACGAGATGAGTTTCAACGAAGGCTATTCCGTCGGCCTGTTCCTCGACCAGCGCGACAATCGCCGCCGGCTGCTCACCGGCCACATCGCAGCGGACTTTCCGCTTTTCAAATCGGAAATCGGAAATCGGAAATCGGAAATTCTGAATTGTTTCGCCTACACCTGCGGCTTTTCGGTTTGCGCGGCGAAAGCGGGCGCGCGGACGACGAGCCTTGACCTCTCAAAAAAATATCTCGAATGGGGCAGGCGCAACTTCGCGCTGAACGGCCTCGACCTGGCGGCGCACGATTTCATCTACGGCGACACCTTTGACTGGCTGCGGCGGCTGGCGAAGAAAGGCCGCGCCTTCGACGCCATCGTGCTCGACCCACCGACATTTTCGCAATCGAAGGAGCACGGCACGTTCCGCGCGGAAAAGGATTACGGCAAGCTCGTCACCGCCACGCTGCCGGTGCTCAAGCCGGGCGGCGTGCTGCTGGCCTCGACGAACACAGCGGACTGGCCGCCGGAAGAATTTCTCGCGGATGTGGAAACGGCGATCCATTCCGCGAAACGAAAAATTGTGCAACGGCATTACGTCCCGCAACCGCCGGATTTTCCCATCAGCCGCACCGAACCGGCATACTTGAAAACGGTGTGGTTGCGAATCGGCTAAAATTGATTTCCTTAAACCAACTCCGGCTCCACGATTTCCTTCGGCGGCGGGTTGCAGGGTTTGCCGTCGCCGTTTTCGGGATACTCGAAAACTTTCCCCTCGAAATTGCGGATGAGCACGCGGCCGGCGTTGCGGCACAGGACGTATTCGGGATTGATCGGCACCTTGCCGCCGCCGCCGGGCGCGTCAATGACGTATTGCGGCACGGCGTAGCCGGTCGTGTGGCCGCGCAGTTTTTCCATGATCTCCAAACCCTTCGCCACGCTCGCGCGCAGATGCGCGGAACCGGCGATGAGGTCGCACTGGTAGAGGTAATACGGCTTCACGCGGCACATCAAAAGTTTTTGCATGAGCGCCTTCATCACCTCCGCGTCGTCGTTGACGTGCTTGAGCAGCACGCTCTGGTTGCCGAGCGGAATGCCGGCGTCGGCGAGCCGGCCCAGCGCGTCGCGCACTTCCGTGGTCAACTCGCGCGGATGGTTCGAGTGAATGCTCATGAAGAGCGGATGAAATTTTTTGAGCGTCGCGCACAGTTCCGGCGTGATGCGCTGCGGCAGAAACGTCGGGATGCGCGAACCGACGCGCAGAAATTCGACGTGCGGAATCGCGCGCAGCCGGCCCAATAAATTTTCCAATTTCTCATCGCTCAACAGCAGCGGGTCGCCGCCGCTCAAGAGCACGTCGCGGATTTCCGGATGCGCGGCGATGTAGGCGATCTGCTTGTCAAATTCCGGATGAAAGTCGTAGCCGCTGGCGTTGCTGACGAGCCGCGAGCGCGTGCAGTAGCGGCAATAGCTCGCACACCGATCCGTCACCAAAAATAAAACGCGGTCGGGATAGCGATGCACGAGTCCCGGCACCGGCGAGTGCGAATCTTCACCGCAGGGATCGGACATTTCCCACGATGCGGTGTGCGTCTCCTGGATTTTCGGAATCACCTGCTGCCGGATCGGACAATGCTCATCCGCCGGGTCAATCAGGTTGAAAAAATACGGCGTGATGCCGAGCGCAAGCTTTGTGTTCGCGAGTTTGGCACCGGCGAGTTCCGCCGGCGTCAGTGTGGGTAGAAATTTCTGCAACTGCTCGACCGTTGTGATGCGGTGCTTCATCTGCCAGCGCCAGTCGTTCCAGTCGGCGTCGGGGACGTCGCGCCAGAAGCCGCGTCCGGCGGATGAGAATTTTTTCAGGGATGAAGACGAAGCGCCCGAAGGCGGCTCGTCGCCGGAGGTTGGTGAATTTTCAGACTGCATCTTAAAGTAAGCGCACTATAAGTTTGAATTTCGTTCTGTCAAGCTGACCGCGCATAACCGCCGGCGTTCAAGCTAAAATTTGGGTTCAAGCCTCGGTTGGACGGACACGTCAGGCCTAACCTTTGATTCGATGGCCCGTCGTTCGGCATCGAGCGCGTCCAGTCTTTTAACCGTTTTGCCGGCGCCGATTTTTTTCGGCACGGCGGATACCTGTCTTGACCGGGGCGGGCCGGTCAGGATGACAAAAGGTTCGCCCAGATAGGCAGCCAACGCTTGGCGGTAGCCGTCGGTCAGGGCCACCAACTGCGGGGCCATGCGCAGTTCCGCGAGTCCCAGGTCGCGCAACTTGGCCTGGAGAATCGCCTGCTGGTGCGCGGCATCCAGGTTCAGGATCACGGCTTGCAGCGAAATTTCCGAGTGAGCCGGCAGGCTGTTTGAAGTCGCGCGCATTTCCACCGGCACGCTCAACAACTCGTCGAGCTTGGCGCGGCTGACCGCCAGCGTCCAGCCGGGCCCGCGGTCGTGCGCGGCGAAGTCGGCCAGTTGCAGCGCCCACCATTTTTCCAGATCCAGCGGACGGGGAAACATTTCACGAAAGGCCGACTGGAACGCGGTCTGCCAGTTATAATCGCGCGGCAACAATTCCAGCATCGTGCGCAGGCGGAGCGGGCCGGATTTTAATTGCAACAGATCGTCCACGAACAACTGCGCGCTGGCGCGATACGCGCCGCCATCGTCGCCGGCCAGTTGCGCGGCGGTCGGCCAGGTCAGCTGTTCAAACGTCAGCGGCGGCACTTGTTCCAGCACGCGCCGCGCGCCGGCCAGGGAATCCATGCCGCGCTGGGTGGCATTGATGCGCGTGACCGGCAGTCCGTTTACCAACTTGTCGGGCATGGATAAAACGGTTTCCGGCGCGCCGGCCGCCAGCATTTCCTCGGCCAGGCCGTCGGCCAGCCACGCGGGGATTTCCGCAGAACGCGATTGCGCCTGGCGGTTCGCATATTCCAGCAGGATCACGCCGGTCATGGCCCGCGTGAACCGGCGATGCGACAGGACATCGGGCAGATCCACGCGATAGGTGCCGCCGTCGGCCGTCAGCCGGGAAAAAATGGTGACGTTTTCGTCGAGCGACTGCGCCGGATGGATCACGAGATAAATCTGGCCGCGCCCAAGCGCCTCCTTTTTGATTTCGAGCCGGTGATACAGCACATCCTTGATGCGCTCGGCGGACACGGCCAGCAGGGCCGGTTGGAGCCGGACCAGGTTGGTGTCGGCCGCGACGCGCGGCAGGCCGGCCAGCTGTGAAAACTGCGCCGGCCCGCTGGCGATGAACTGGCCTGAAATGCTGCGCGTGGGTTCGCGGTCCGTTTTTGAAAATTGCGCGCCGGCCGCCGGCGGAAAAAACACGGCAGAAAGAACCAAGGCGGCGCAGAACGTGAAACCGTTGAACCGTTGAACCGTTGAATCGTAAATCCGGTGCAACGGTGCAGCGAGGCAACGATGCAGCGGCGACTTCATTTTTTTTCCGCTTTGGCGGCGGGTTTCGCCGGTGCGGGCTTGGCGTCGCCGGCGGGTGCCTTGGCGGGCGCGACATCTTTTTTCGCGGACTGCTTGTAGCCTTCGCTGCGATAGTCGGTGATGTAAAAACCGCTGCCCTTGAACAGCAATCCGCCGCCGCTGCTGATTTTTTTGGTCACCTTGCCGCGGCCCCATTTTTTTTGGGCGCAAAGCTCCTTGGGGCAAATGTCCAGCGGTTTCGCGGACATGGACTGGAGCGCCTCAAACTCGTGGCCGCATTTTTTGCAGGCGTATTCGTAGGTCGGCATGGCTGGCGGTCGGCAATTTTTTACGGACCGTCGTCAGTGGGAGGCGTTCGTGCCGCTCATCTCGTTCAACAGGGCCGCGCGCGCGGCGGCCTGGGCGGCATTGTCCTGCGCGGCAGGCGTCGCCGGCGTTGCCGGGATGACGTGAACCGAGCCGTCCGAGCCGACTTCCACATTCAAGTCATAAGGTGTCGCGGGCCTGGGCGACGTCTGGGTGACGGCGGGCGGCGGCGAGCCGGAGGGAAGTGAACGCTTCATCAACAGCTCGCCACCCTTGGGCTGGTGGTCGGGGTTGATGCCCGCGTTCATCCATTGCAAGCGGCGGGCCTCAAACAGTTCGGTCCGCAATTTTGAAAGCTGGCCGCGCACCGCGTCCACGTCGTTGAACTTGCGTTCCAGCTCGGCTTTTTGCGCCATCTGCTTCTCCAGTTCGGCGGCCAGAAAGGCGTTGTTGGTCTGGGACAGGGCCAGTTGCTGCTGCGTGGCGGCAATCTGGGCGTCCAGCCGGACGATGTTGTTCGAGAGCATGGTGGCGCGGTCGTCCAGCGCCTTGTTCTGCGTCTCCAGATCGCCGATGCGCCCGTTCAGGTTGGTGATCTGGTTCATGTCGCTTTCAATTTGCGTCTTGGCGTCGGCCAGCTGGCCGGAGGTTTGCACCAGATTGTTGGAAGCCGCCGTCAGCGCCTGACGGGTGGATTCGAGATCGTTCGTCAACATCAGGTTGACCTGGCGCTGGTCGTTGAGATTGATGCTGGCGGTGTCGAGCTGGTTGGAAAATTCCAGGATCGAGGCGGCATCTTTCACATGCTGGTCGTCAGCCTGTTTTTTCGTGGCAATCAAGGCAATCAGCAACCCGGCGCTGACCACCGCGAGAATGATGAGTCCAGTCTTGATTTTCATAACGTGTCCAAAATGCCGCGTTCAAACAGATTTGGCAAGCCCCGCGCCGCTCAGGGTGCGATGGCCGGGGCATTGGTCAACGCCGCCGCCGCCAGCGCCGCCGCCGCCGCTTTCAAGTCGGCATCCAAAATTTCCACATCCGCCGCCTTGCTCAAACCGTCAAGATAGGCCGGGGCCAGCTTCTCGGTCTTTTGCTGCGCCAGATAATCTTTGATTTTGTCGGCCACCTTGGCGTAAGGCACGGTCTGCGCCGGCGTGATGTTGAGCAGCTTGATGATGTGGAAACCGTAATCCGTGGTGACGACATCGCTGATCGTGTTCGTCTTCATGGAAAACGCCGCCGCTTCAAATTGCGGCACCATTTCGCCGTGGCCGAACGGCGGCAGCTCGCCGCCATTGTCCTTCGAGCCGGGGTCTTCCGAATATTGCGTGGCCAGGACCGCAAAATCCTCGCCGGACTGGGCGCGCTTCAAAATGTCGTCAATCTGCTTGCGCTTGGCGGCAATCTGGTCGGCGGTCAGCGGCGCGTGCGTCACGGGATCAATGGTCAGCAGCAGAATGTGGCGGACGTGGACGGTTTGTGGCTGCTCGAAATCCGTCGGATGCGCGGCATAGAAATTCGTCGCGTCGGCATCGGTGATGGTGACGCCGAGTTCGCGCGTCAAGGTTGCGGTCGCCGTCGCTTCTTGGGTGATTTTGGTGCGCAATTCGGTCGGCGTCATGCCGACCGCTTTCAACTGGCGGTCAAACGCCGCCTGCGAACCGGCGCGGGCCAGCAGGTTGGTCAATTGTTGTTCGGCCTTGGCCGCACCGGCGACCTTGTCGGCGGCGGTGGATTTCTGCAGCAGCAGTTGAATCTGGATCAGCCGGTTGAGCATCTGGCTCTCGATGCCCATCAATTGCTGCTGCGGAATCGTCTGGTTGCGCGCGGCGGCGGCGGACTTGATGCCGAGCACCACTTCATCCAGCGCGCTCTGCTTGACTTCCACGCCCTTGCCCTTGGCGATGACCGGATCGCCAAAGAGTGACGCCATCGTCGTTGCCGAAGTCGCATTCGTGTCCGCAACCGCCGGGGCGGCATTGGTGGACGACGGGTTGGCCGCCGCCAAGACGGAGCATGCTCCGAAAATTATCGCGGCGAGCGCGGCTGGGAAAATCAGTTTCATTTTGTTCTTCATGTGTTCGTTCGATTGGTTTGGGTGCGATTCAGTTCAAAAAAGGTTTACAACACTACCACTTTCACATTGCTGATGTCAGCGTCTTTCTGCAATTCATCCAGCACAGCCGGCGGCGGCGTGCTGTCCAGGCTTAACACCGTCAACGCCCGCCCGCCCGCCGTGTCGCGGCCGAGGCTCATGCTGGCGATGTTCACTTTATGCCTGGCCAGCAAGGTGCCGAGCAGGCCGACGATGCCCGGCTTGTCGGCGTTGTTCAACAGCAGCAAGGTGCCGGTGACGGGAATTTCCACCGACTGGCTGAACAGCCGCACGATGCGCGGATTGTTGGGCGAACCAAAGAACGTGCCGCCGGCCGAAACCAGCTTCCGCGCACCGCTGAACGCCTGCACATGCACCCATTCGTTGAACGTCACCGGCTCGTCGGATTTCTTTTCCTCGACGGTGATGCCGATGCTCTGCGCCACGCTGCGGACGTTGACGTTGTTCACGTCCTTCAAATTGCTGGTGGCCATGAAGCCGCGCAACACCGCGCGCGTCACCGGGTCAATGTTCGGCAGATGCCGCGCATTGCCGCCAAAAGTAATGTGCAGCTTGTCGGCGGTCGCCGGCGAAAGCTGCGCGACCAATTTGCCCAGCGCCTCTCCGAGCGGCAGATACGGCTTCACCTGCTCGTAAGTCTTTGCGTCGAGATACGGCAGGTTCACCGCGTTGCGGACTTCGCCGGTGAGCAAGTAGCCCGCGATGACTTCGGCGACTTCGATGCCGCACTTTTCCTGCGCTTCTTCGGTGCTCGCGCCGAGGTGCGGCGTCAATATCAAATTCGCCTGCTTGCGATACGGATGATCGGCCGGCAGCGGTTCCACCGCAAAAACGTCCAGCGCCGCACCGGCAACCTTGTTCGATTCCAGCGCCGCAATCAAATCCGCTTCCGAAATGATTTCACCGCGCGCACAGTTCACAATTTTCACGCCCGGCTTCATCTTCGCGAACGCGGCGGCGTTCAACATTTCCTTGGTTTCCTTGGTCACCGGCATGTGGACGGTGATGAAATCGGCTACGCGATAAACATTGTCCACTTCCGGCGCAAATTCAGCGCCGATGGCCTTCGCACGGTCTTCCGTGAGATACGGATCATAGGCGACGACCTTCATGCCAAAGGCAATGGCGCGCTTGGCTACTTCGGTTCCAATCCGGCCCATGCCTAAGACGCCGAGCGTTTTGCCGGCGAGTTCCACACCCTGAAATAATTTGCGGTCCCATTTGCCGGACACCATCGTGGCGTGTGCCTGCGGCACCTTGCGCGCGAGCGAGAGCAACATGGTGAACGTTAGTTCCGCCGTCGTGACCGTGTTGCCGCCGGGCGTGTTCATCACCACCGTGCCGTGCTGCGTGGCGGCCTCAATGTCCACGTTGTCCACGCCCACGCCGGCGCGGCCGACAACGCGCAATTGTTTCGCGGCCTCGATGATTTTTTTGGTGACTTTGGTTTCCGAACGGACGACCAGCGCGGTGGCGTCGGCCACGAGCGGGATCAGCTCGGCCTCCGGCAGGCGCTTCGGCAGGACGACGACATTGAATTCGGGACGTTGCTGCAGCAGCGCAATCCCCTTGGGCGAAATCGGATCACAAACAATAATTTTCATAAAGAAAGAGAACTGATTCTAGGGCAACGTCGGCGCAAGGTCAAATAACGAATCGTGTAAAATTCGCTGTGCGCCCGCCGGAATTAACGCTATTTTGCCGGGGCAAATGAGCAAGCTCCTGTTGATTGATGATGAAGAGGACGTGCGGTATTCGTTCCAGCGGATTTTGGAATCGCCGGAAATCGAGTTCGCCACCGCGTCGAGCGGCGAAGAGGGATTGAAGGTTATTCCCAAGTTCAAGCCCGACCTCGTGCTGATGGACGTGCGCATGGGCGGCATGAACGGCCTTGAAACCCTGCGCCGCATCCGCGCCACCAACCCCAAGCTGCTCGTCATCCTGATGACCGCCTACGGCACCACGCAGACCGCCATCGAGGCGATGAAGCTCGGCGCGTATGATTATCTGCTTAAGCCGTTCGACGCGGTGAAAATAAAGGAGCTTGTCGGCAACGCGCTCAAGGCCGCGCGCGACATGAAGCAGGTCGTCTCCTACGAGCCGATGCTCGAATCGGCCGACTACGAACTCGGCATCGTCGGCCGCACCGAGGGAATGCAGCAGGTGTTCAAGCTCATCGGCCAGGTTGCCGCGAGCGACGCCACCGCGCTTGTCACCGGCGAAAGCGGCACCGGCAAGGAGCTCGTCGCCCGCGCGATATACAGCCACAGCCAGCGCAGCGCTCAGCCGTTTCTTGCCATCAACTGCGCCGCGATTCCCGAACAGCTTTTGGAGAGCGAACTTTTCGGCCACGAACGCGGCGCGTTCACCGGCGCAACCTTGCAGCGCATCGGCAAGTTCGAGCAATGCAACAAAGGCACGATTTTCCTCGACGAAATTGGCGATATGACGCCGGCGACGCAGACGAAAATTCTCCGCGTGCTGCAATCCGGCACGTTCGAGCGCGTCGGCGGCAACCAGCCGATCCAGGCCGACGTGCGCGTGATCGCCGCGACCAACAAGCCGCTCGAAGCCGCCGTCGCCGCCAAACAGTTCCGCGAGGATTTGTTTTACCGGCTGAACGTGGTGCGCATTCACATCCCGCCATTGCGCGACCGGCGCGACGACATTCCGCTTCTGGTGAATTATTTCCTTAAGAAAATTTCACGCGAGCAGCAGCAGCCGCCAAAGTCCATCGCCGCCAGCGTCATCAAGACGCTCGAAAAATACCACTGGCCCGGCAACGTCCGCGAACTGGAAAACGCCATCCGCCGCGCCATCGTCATGGCCAAGAGCGACGCGATTTTGCTGGGCGATTTGCCGCCGGAAATTTCCGGCCAAAGTGGCAGCGGCGCCCCGCCGCTTTCTGCAGCCGCCGGCGTTGCCGGCAACGCCGCCGCGACTGACGCCGCCGCGCTGGCACGCCAGTTGTTTCAATGGGCCAGGCGCGATCCGAAATTAAAAATCATTCCCGCCGTCGAGCGCGAGCTGGTGATTCAGGCGCTGAAGGAAACGGGCGACAACCAGGTTCACGCCGCGAAACTGCTCGGCATCACGCGCGCGACGCTGCGCAAGCGCATTGACAAGTTTGGCATCACGCGCGAACTGACCGTGAAATAAACGGCGTCAAAACTGGTCTTCCTTTTCCTTGAACAGCACGTTGAACGTCGTCAGCGAGCCGTAGCTGCGCGTGATGTATTGCTGCATCTCCACCTTTTCGCCATCGGACAATTTTTCGTGCGCGTTGATCTTCTGCTCCAGCACGCGCAGATTGTTTCTGACCATCACGATTTTGTGGAAGAAAACTTCCAGCGGCACTTCCTTCGTCTGCAACGTCGCGTCCGCCGGATGCAACACCGCCTTGCCGCCGTGCCAGCGCAGGCCGAGCTGTTCCACGACCGAATCCGGCTTTTGCAAACCGAGCTTGGCGACCGCCGCGTCCACTGTCTGCTCGACGAATTGCTTCAGCGGCAGGTTCAGGCCGCTCACCGCCGCCTGCGGCTCGGCGGGTTCGAGCCCGGCGGCGGCGGGTTCCACCGTGCGCTTGCCGTCGGTGAACAAAATGTCCGCCGTGATTTCGGAGATGCTCCTGACCGTGCCCAGACCGTATTGCGGATGCCGCACGCTCATGCCGATGTGCAATGCTTCGATTTTCATGGGGCAATTTTAGCCGCAGATGGGCACGGATGGAACACAGATTTTTTGTTACGGAGTGGCGCGGCAAAAAATCGTGGCGACAAGGTTTTCAAAAGGAAGTAGGATTGCAAAAAGAATGAAACGCAAGGTGACACTTTGCTTGACAGCCCTCTTGTTGGCCGCGCTGACGGCGGCTTGGTTTGTTCCTCAAGGCAGGAGTTTCATTTCCGTCTGCCTGTGCCGTCTCAGGGGATACACTGGAACGATATATTTTTACGACAGCCAGAGCGGACGCGAATATCAAGATTACTATTTTCATGGTTCAAGAGAGGGCATTTGGAAAGTGTGGGACAAGAACGGCAAGCTTTTGAAACAGTGTGAATATCGGAATGATTATCCGTGGGACGGAGTGTGTCAGCTTGTTGATGATAAGTCCTGGCTCGGTGAGTATAAAAATGGCCAGCCATGGAACGGTTATATTCCGAAATCTGGAAAAGATTATTATAAGCAGCCTGAAGGCTGGGGCTATTTCATTGATGGCAAAGAAACAAGTTATTCAGAATATAACAATCGCAGGGGCAAATCCGGTTCAAAATCAATCTTCTGTGGACTTCACATTGTGGGAAATCAAAGCACAAATGAAGATTCATCGGTTCATCATTGATTCATTCCATGCCTGCCAAGTTTTCCAACTCGTTTGAATTTGAGCGCGTGCTGTGGCGGCAAAACATCGCGCGCGTCGCGGGCGTGGACGAGGCGGGGCGCGGGCCGCTCGCCGGACCGGTGGTCGCCGCCGCCGCCATCCTGCCGCCGCGCTGGGCGGAAATCGGTCTGCCCGCCGGACTCACGGGTTTGAACGATTCCAAGCAGCTCACGGAATCGCAGCGTGAAAAGTTTTTTGAATTTCTCACCGCCTGCGCGGAGATCGAATTCGCCATCGCCGCCGTGGACGCGGGCGTGATTGATGAGATCAACATTTTGCAGGCTACGCACCGCGCGATGAACGATGCGCTGGCGCAATTAAATCCGCTGCCGCCGCACGCGCTCGTGGATGGACGCCTGGTGAAAACTTTGCGCGTGCCGCAGACGGCCATCGTGAAGGGCGACGCGCGGAGCTATTCCATCGCCGCCGCGAGCGTGCTGGCCAAGGTCACGCGCGACCGGCTGATGCTGGGATATGCCGCGCAGTTTCCCGAATACGGTTTTGCCGAGCACAAAGGCTACGGCACGGCGAAACATCTCGCGGCGATTGCGCTACACGGCGCGTGTCCGATCCACCGGATGACGTTTGCGCCGCTGAAGCCAATGGTTGTTGAATTGTTTAATCGTTGAATTGTTAAATTGAGACTGGCAACGCACCGATTCAACCGTTTAACCATTAAACCATTCAACACGTCAAAAATGAATCTTTTGGAAAAGCTCAAGGCTCGGTTCGCCGGCAAGCCGAAACCGGAGCATTTGCGCCGCGGCGAACTGGGCGAGCGCGCGGCGAAAAAGTTTTTGCAGCAGGCCGGCCTGAAGTTTCTCGCGGCCAACTTCCGCTCCGAACGCGGCGAGATTGATTTGATTTTCCGCGACGGCGACTGCCTTGTCTTCGTGGAGGTAAAAACGCGTTCGTCGGAAGAATGGACGCGCCCGGCGGCGGCGGTGGATGCGCGGAAGCGAAAACTGCTTTCGCAGACGGCGCTGGATTATTTGAAGCTGCTGAAAAATCCGCCGGTGAAAATCCGGTTCGACATCGTGGAGGTGTTGCTGGCGGACGGCGATGTGCGCGAAATTCGCCATCTGCCGAACACGTTTTCTTTGAGCAAACCGTATCGCTACGGTTGAAAAAGGCTTGCGCCGACAGGTAAATCGGAGAAGCTTGATAGTGACCAAATGAGCCGAACTTGGGAAATCATCACGGATGTTTACATCGCCCTGTTTGTGATGGGGTTTATCGGCTGGGTTTTTGTCCGGTCACTTAAGCGCAGCGACGATCCGGCGGGGTTGGTTTTCAAATGGGTGTTGACGGTCATCTGCGTCGGCGGGGAAATTTTTCTTGCGCGGAGGGAAATTAAGGCACTTCAAGAAGGCGATCTGTTCGGAAATCTTTCCCAGGCGTTCACATTGGTCCTGTCGATTGCCTTCTGCGCGATTATCGTGACGATAATCTGGCGACACAGTATCACGGGTTTGGTGGCCAATCCCGTCGGTGCGCTTTTCGATGGCGGCCGCGAAAGGATCGAACCGAAGCCGGCTTACTCCGCCGCGCTTTCCAAACGCAAAAGCGGCCGGCCGTTCGAGGCCATAGTGGCGGTTCGCGAGCAGTTGGCGAAATTTCCCAATGATTTTGAGGGCGTGACGCTGCTCGCCAGCATCCAGGCGGAGGACACACAGGATTTGCCAGGGGCGGAAATCACCTTCAACCATTTTTGCGAGCGCAAGGACGCGCCGCCGCTGCAGGTCGCCGCCGCGCTCACACAACTGGCCGACTGGCATCTCAAACTGGCGCAGGACGCGGATTCGGCGCGCGCGGCGCTGGAAAAAGTCATCGCGCGGTTTCCGGACACGCCGCTCGCGGCGCAGGCGGCCCAGCGCATCGCGCATCTGGGCGGCGCTGAAAAAATCCTGCTGGCGGCGCACGACCGGCAGGCGACGTTTTTGCCGGCAGGCGTGAACAACCTCGGGCTGCTGGATTCGACCAAGCATTTGATTCCAGAGGAAGCGGATCCGGCGCAGCTCGCGGCGGAATATGTGAAGCAGTTGGAACAGCATCCGCTTGACACCGAGGTGCGGGAAAAACTGGCGATTCTTTATGTGCGGCATTACAAGCGTCTCGACTTGGCGACCCTGGAACTGACGCAAATGATCAACGAACCCAACCAGCCCACGAAGCGCGTGGCCCACTGGCTGAATTTGCTGGCGGATTTGCAGATCCACGGCGGCGCGGATTACGAGACGGTGCATGACACCCTGGAGAAAATCATCGAACGGTTTCCCGGCCTGCCGGTGGCGGATCTGGCGCAGTCGCGGTTGAACCGTTTGAAGCTGGAGATGAAAGGCAAACAGGAAACGGCGGACGTGAAGCTCGGGGTTTACGAGCAAAACATCGGGCTGAAATACGGCTCGCCGCGCCAGTTGTGAGCCTCGAAGCTTATTTCGCGTCACGCATAGAAATATCCCAGTTCGCGCAATGACGAATAATCCTTCGGCCGTTCCGCCGTCGCGCGACCGATGATGATGTGATCTACCACCTCGATTTTCAAAAGCTGGCCGGCGCGGATCAGATCGCGCGTCACCTTGATGTCCGCCTCGCTCGGCGTCGGGTCGCCGCTCGGATGATTGTGGACGAGCACGATGCCCGCCGCGTTCGCCGCGATGGCTGCGCGGAAGACTTCGCGCGGATGCACCAGAATCGTGTCGAGCAGGCCGTGGGAAATTTTCTCAACGCGAATCAGTTTTTTCCGCACATTGAGCAGAAGTGCCAGAAACGATTCCACATTTTCCAGCCGGTTCTCTTCGCGCATGAAGTTCACGACCGTCGCGGGATTGTCCAGCACTGGCGATTCCTCGCGCCGCTCCTGCTCCATGCGCCGCGCCAGCGCGAACGCCGCCACCAGCGTCGCCGCCTTGTCCGGGCCGACGCCGGCAATCTGCTTCAGCTCGTCCACCGTCGCCAGCGCCAGCGCGTTGAGCGAGCCGAACTTTTGCAAAATACTTTGCGCGACCTGCACGACATTTGCACCGCGCAATCCGGTCCGCAGCAGGATCGCGATCAACTCCGCGTGCGTCAGCGCATCCGGCCCGCGCGCCACGAGCCGTTCGCGCGGCCGCTCGCTCACCGGCTGGTCTTTGAGCCGCAAGCCTTCTGACATGGTGATTTACGATTTACGATTTACGATTTACGATGGAAAGCAAAATTTCAACGCCGCCCGCGCAAATCGTCAATCGCAAATCGTAAATTCAAATGGAACCGCTGCGCACCCAAAACGATTCGCTCACGCCGTCCCAGCGGCAGGCGGTCGCGGCGCGCGGCAACGTGCTCGTCATGGCCGGCGCGGGCACCGGCAAGACCCTGACGCTCGTCGCCCGCTGCCTCGACTGTCTCGAACGCAACCACGCGTCGCTGGATGAACTGCTGATCGTCACCTTCACCGAGGCCGCCGCCGCCGAGATGCGTCAGCGGCTCCGCAAAAGTTTGGAGGAAAAATGGGCCGCGTCGCCGGACGAAAATTTCTGGCCGGAACAAATTGCGCGGTTCGATCTCGCGCACATCGGCACGCTGCACAGCTTCTGCCTCAAGCTCGTGCGCGAGCATTTTCACGAGCTTGGACTCGACCCGCAGCTCGCCATCCTCGATGAAGGCGAAGCCCGCCAGCTCGCCGGCGAAACGCTGGACGAACAGTTTCAAGCGCATTACGCCGGCGAGGATGAATTTTCCCGCGCCGTCCAAAACCTGATCCAAATTCACGGCGGTGGCCGCGACGAAAAAATCCGCGCGCTCATTTTGCGCCTGCATCATTATTCGCAAACGCGGCCCGATGCCGCCGGCTGGCTCGCGGAACAAACCCAAAAATTCTCATCCGCTGATCCCGCCGAATGGCAACACTGGCTGCTCGCCGCGCTTGCCGGCTGGCGCGCCGAATGGCTGCCGGTTTTGGAAAACCTGGCCGGTGGAAACGAAAAGGCCGCTGAATTGGCGGGCGTTTTCAAGCGTCTGCCAAAAAACTTCACGCGCGAGCCGGCGGCGGAAGTTCTGGCGCAAATCCTTTCCGCCGACGGCAACTGGCCGGCGAAACGGAAAACCATTCTCAGAAAACCGTTGGAAGATTTATTCGATGAAGCCGCATTTCTCAACGCGCTCGCGCCGATTGGAAAAAACGGCAGTGATCCGCTCGCGGAAGACTGGAGCTGGGTGCGCGGTGACATGGCAACCCTGCTGCGGCTGGCGCAGGAATTCGCCGGGAAGTTTTCCGAACGCAAGCGCGCCGACGGGGTGCTGGATTTTCACGACCTGGAACAATTCGCCCTGAAGCTGCTCTGGAATTTTGCCGCCGACAAGCCGACAGCGATCGCCGAAGCGTGGCGCGCAAAATTGAAATTCGTTTTCGTGGACGAATATCAGGACATCAACGCCGCGCAGGACAGAATCATCGCCACGCTGTCACGCGACGGGGCAAAGGCCAACCGGTTTCTCGTCGGCGACGTGAAACAGAGCATCTACCGCTTTCGCCTGGCCGACCCAAAAATTTTTCGCGACTACGCCAAAAACTGGCATGGCGAAAACGGCCAGGTCATTCCGCTGGCGGAAAATTTTCGCAGCCGCGAATCGCTCCTGAATTTCGCGAATTCGGTTTTTGGTTTGCTGATGCACGCGGAAATTGGCGGCGTGACCTACGATGAAGACGCGCAGCTAAAATTCGGTTCGCCCGAAAAACGCGCAGAACTTGGCACCGTCAAGACTGCCGGGCCGTGCGTGGAACTGCTTTTGCGCACGAAGCAAAAAGCCGGCGAAGGTTCTGACGACGAAAACGAAGGGCTGGCTGATCTCGACGAGACAGCGAAGGAGGCGCGGCTGGTTGCGTTGCGACTGAAGCGGCTCGTCGAGGAGCAGCACGAAATCTGGGATGAAGATCATTTCCGCCCCGCCAAATTCAGCGACCTGGCGGTTCTCCTGCGTTCGCCCCGCAGCAAGTCGGAGGTTTTTGCGAAGGAATTTGAGCGCGCCGGCGTGCCGCTGTCCGTCGCGCGCGGCGGATTTTACGAAAGCGCGGAAATCCTTGACCTCTTAAACCTGCTGCAACTGCTCGACAATCCGTTGCAGGACGTGCCGTGCATCGCGGTGCTGCGCTCGCCGCTGGTGGGCCTGTCGCTGGATGAGCTGGCGGAAATCCGGCTGGCGGCGAAGGACAAGCATTTTTGGACGGCGGTGAACAGGAGCAAGGAGCAAGGAGCAAGGAGCAAGAGCGGGTCGGCAGGGAAAATTGCAAAATTTCTCGAACAATTTTCACGCTGGCGGAAGCTGGCGAAACAGAATTCTCTTTCAGAATGTCTCGAAGCCGTGCTGACGGAGACGCTCTATGTGGACTGGCTGCGGGCGCAGCCGCGCGGCGCACAGCGGACGGCGAACCTCGAGCGGTTTCTGAGTCTTGCCCAATCGTTTGACCAGTTCCAGCGGCAGGGGTTGTTTCGTTTTTTAAAATTTATCGAGGCGCAACAGGAGGCGGAAGTGGAGCCGGAAGTTCCCGCGGTCGCCACGGAAGACGCCGTGCGCCTGATGAGCATTCACCAAAGCAAAGGCCTGGAGTTTCCGGTCGTCGTGCTGCCGGATTTATCCAAGAGATTCAACGAGCAGGATCTGCACGGCGAAATCATTTTTGACGAGCAGTTCGGGCTTTGTCCGAAGGTGAAACCGCCGGCGAGCGGACGGCGTTATCCGAGCCTGCCGCACTGGCTCGCGCAGCGGCGGCAACGGCGGGAACTGCGCGGCGAGGAGCTGCGGCTGCTTTACGTCGCGCTGACGCGGGCGCGGGACACGCTGATTTTGTCGGCAAGCATCACCGAAAAAAGCTGGCAAGAGAAATGGTTCTATTCGTCGCCGGTGACGATGCAAAAAATCGCAGTCGCAAACAGTTTTGCGGACTGGCTTGGTTTGTGGTTTGCACAAACCGCGGGAAAATCGGAGCTGTTGCGCTGGCGGCTGGTGGACGATGCGGAGCTTGGCGGCAAAGACACGGCGGAAACCGAAGTTGTGAAGCCTGAAGCAGAACCAACCGTGCTCGATGCCGCGACGGTGGAAAAACTGCGCGCGGTTTTGAATTGGGAATATCCGCAATCGGCCGCCACGAAACGAAAAGCAAAAGCGTCCGTCACGGAACTGCGCCGCGCGGCGGAGGAAATGGACGACGAGGCGGAACCGGTTTTTGCGCGGCCGTTTTTGGCAGCAACGAATCGGAAATTGGAAATCGGAAATCGGAAATTGTCGGCGGCGGAAACCGGCACGGCCCACCACAAATTTCTCCAGCATTTCGCGCTGGAAAAAGCCGGCGATCTGGCGGCGGAGGTGGAACGGCTGGTCCGAGAAAATTATTTGTCGCCGGACGAGCGGGCGGTTTTGGATTTGCCGGCGTTGGCGGCGTTTTGGAATTCAGAGCTGGGCAAGAATATCCGGGTCAACGCGGAAAACGTGCGCCGTGAGCTGCCGTTCACGGCGCGGTTCAGCCCCGAGGAGATTGCACAAATCACCGGCAAAAGAACGGACGCGACAATGGCAAACGAATTCATCGTGGTTCAAGGCGTCGCGGACCTGGTCGTGCTGCTGCCGGACGAAATCTGGCTGGTGGATTTCAAGACGGATCAAGTCGGCGCGGGCGATTTGCCGACGAAAATCAAAACTTACAAGCCGCAGTTGTGGCTTTATGCCGGCGCGCTGGCGAAGATTTTTGCGCGCCCGGTCACCAACTGTTGGCTGCATTTTCTCTCCGCGCAGCGGACCGAGAACATTGACTTCCGCCGTTAAAGCGGCAGTTCGTCGCTTGCCTTTTCTTCTGGCGCGGGCTTGGCCGCCGGCGCTTCAGCCTCGCGCAGGCGCACGATCGCGGGACGCAGCAGTTTCCCCTGAAAGGTATAACCGGCCCCGACGGTTTCGGCGACGACCGCGCCGTCCGGAATTTTTTCCGGCTGGCCGACCACCTGTTGGCGTTCGGTATTGAAAGGTTCATCCGGCTCGGCGATGAAGGGCACGAGGCCGAGCCGCCGCACGGTCTCAATGCAGGCGTGCTGAAAATTCGAGATGGGTTCGATGAACCGCTGGTCGCCGGTGCGCACGGCGCCGGTGTGCAGCGCGAAAACATGATCGAGGACGCGCACGAGAATCTGCAGCCATTCGCCCTCCGCGCGGTGCAGCTTTTCCACTTCCAGCCGCAGCGTGGCCTTCTCGCTGTCGTTCATCTTGACCATGTATTCGGAAAACCGCCGGGCTTCCTCGGTCATCTTGTCGGCAATGGCCCGGGCGGCGGCGGTGGACTTTCCCGCCTCCGCCGAGACGGTTCCCTGGATGACGGCCCAGTGGTTCGTGGCGGAATTGATCTGTTCGGAAATTTTTTCGAGGTTCTGGATTTTTTCCGCGACCGCGCCGAGGGCATTCACTTCCAGCGCTTTTTCCATGGCGCGATAATCGAGATAAAACGGAACCACGCCCAGCACCGCACCGAGGAGGACAAAGGCGGCGGCGATTTCCCAATGATGGATCGGCAGCGCCGCGTGCAGGAAATAATAATAGGCAAAAAACATCAGCGCAGCATCGGCCAGAAAAAAAGGCCACTTGGGAACCTTCCAATTCGTCACGTCATTCATTATGGCCAGTTTTGCGGAAATTTGTAACAAACGCAATTCGCTTTCTCCTCGACTAACGGCGTCCGTGCCAAAATCATCTGCGCGTGCGCATCTGTGTCATCTTCAATCCCGCCGCGCGCGGCAACAAGGCGCGGCGGTTTCGGCATTTTTTGAACGAGCTGTCGCAGCAATGCTCGCTCAAGGCCACCACCGGGCCGGGCGACGCGCGGCGCTTTGCTCACGCGGCGGCGTCCATCGGCTTCGACATCATCGCCGCGGCCGGCGGCGATGGCACGGTGAACGAGGTTTTGAACGGCATCGGCGACGAGCCGGACGGTTTTTCCAAAACCCGGCTCGGCGTGCTGCCGCTCGGCACCGTGAACGTCTTTGCGCGCGAGTTGAAAATTCCGCTGCGGCTCGAACACGCGTGGAAAGTCCTGAAACGCGCCCGCGAAACCAAGATTGACCTGGCCCGCGCGGAATTCATGGACGAGGGCAAACCGGAATCGCGCTACTTCATGCAGCTCGCCGGCGCGGGGCTGGACGCGCGCGCGGTGGAACTGGTGAGCTGGAAGTTGAAAAAAAACGCCGGGCCGCTGGCCTATGTCGTCGCCGGCCTGCAGGCGCTCGCGGAAAAACAGCCGCGCATCACCGTCAGCGCCGACGGAAAAAAGCTGGAAGGCGAGCTGGCGCTGCTGGGCAACGGGAAATTTTACGGTGGACCGTTTGAAATTTTTCCCGGCGCCCATTTGAGCAACGGCCTGCTGGACGTCTGTGTTTTTCCGCGCGTGAACCTGCCGGCGATTCTCGGTCACGCACCCGGCTTCATCGCCCGGCGAAAATTATCCGAACCGCGCCTCCAGCGGCTGCGCGCGGGGAAAATTGAGCTCATGAGCGAGACGCCGACGGCATTTGAACTGGACGGCGAATGGGTGGGTAAATTGCCCGCTACGTTTTCCATCGAGCGCGAAAAATTGCGCGTGGTGGTGCCGTAATAAAATAACCGGTTCAGTTTTACCTTTTAATTCCGGCAATTTAGCGTAATTAGCGGATAGGAATCCTAAATCGCATGAGCCGCCGCAGGAAAATTTTAATCGTCGCCGGCATCGTTTTCGGCGTGGCGGTTCTACTTCCGGTTCTCCGCCATTATCAACTGCGCTTCGCGGTTGAGTCTTACATTGCCGAACTCAAAGCCAAGGGCGAGCCGATGGAATTGGCTCAAGTGATTCCGCCGCCCGTGCCGCCGGAGCAAAACAGCGCGCCAATTTTTCTGAAAGCGGCTTCACTTTTGGACACAAACTGGAATGTTTTGGGTAGCAATCCGCCGCCAGCCATGCGCATGGTTGTGCCGGGAAAGGCGGTGGTTGGTTGGGCGCAACCGGGTATACGCACTCAAGAGGGGGAAAATTCTTGGAAAGATATTGAAGCTGCGCTGACCGAAGATAGTGAAGCCTTAAAATTGCTTTCCAAAATCGTTGACCACCCAACACTTGATTTTAATCTTAAATACGAAGATGGCGTTGGCAAAATTAAAATTCTTCAGCTTTCTCCGCTGAAGCGATCTGCGCAAAGGCTGGCGGCGGCAGCGATGGATGATTTGCATCGCGGAGACACGGCTTCTGCCATAAAAAATGCTTCCGCAACGCTCGCAGAAGTAAACGGAGCGTCGCATGACCGGGTGGTTATCTCCGAACTTGTGCGCATAGCAATTGCACAGATTGCAGTGCCTGTTACATGGGAAATTTTGCAATCTACGAATGTCACGGACGAACAACTTTCGGCTTTGCAGCGCGATTGGATGAATATGGAATTTATTCGGGGCGATGAAAATGCTTTGGCAATGGAACGCGTAATAGGTGAAATAACCCTTTCAAAGTGGAGGAACTCCAATTCTGAACTTCAAAATTACTTCAACCTGATGGAACAATTCGCAGACCAAGACCAAAAAGACACCGTTTTCGATAAATTAAAAATTAAAATCAAAGTTTTCATGTGGCGATATTGGTGGTCTTATCCCGATGAGTTGCGCCTGTTGACAGGCGAACAAGCACAGTTGGAAGCAGCGCGCTCTGTCGAAACAAATTATTCATTTTTGACGGCACGGCGTCAGCAAGAAGAAAAATTGCAAAAACTCTTCATAACTACAAATGAAGATACGGTTTGGTTCAGCAATCCAAAAGAATTGGACATGCACTTGATGCTTTCTGCGTCCTTGCGCGGATTGAGCGCAGTGTTTCCCAAAGTGATGAGGGTTGAAGCGGCAAAGCAAATGACAGTAACCGCCATTGCTTTGAAACGCTACCAGCTCAAGCACGGAAATTATCCGGCTGATTTGAATTCGCTCGTGCCGGAATTTCTTCCCGCAGTTCCACTCGACCCGGTGGACGGCCAGCCGTTGCGTTACCGGCGAAATGCGGACGGAACTTTCCTGCTGTATTCCGTCGGCGAAAATGGCGTAGACGATGGCGGCGATCCTTCTTTGGAAAAAGGCGTCACGAGTTCGAGCTATTATTGGCAAAATCCTCATGCGCTCGACTGGGTCTGGCCGCAGCCGGCGACGGAAGCGGAAATAAAATTTTTCTACGATCATCCGCCAAAGTGATTGCTTGAATTGAAATTTCCGCTATAACCACGCGCCATGTTGAAACATCTTTTCCAGCCGCTGCTCGATTGGTATCAAAACGCGCTCGAAACGGGCGGTGCCTGGGTCGTCGGTCTGCTGATGACGATGGAAAGTTCCGTGCTGCCGCTGCCGAGCGAAAGCATCATCCCGCTCGCGGCGAGCTGGTCGCATGACGGCAAGATCCACGTCGGCCTGCCCGCCATCGTCCTCGCGGGCGCGCTCGGCTCGTGGCTCGGCGCGACGATTGTCTATTGGCTGGCGCGGCTCGCCGGCCGGCCGCTGCTGCTGCGCTACGGCCGGTTGGTTTTGATCACGCCGGAAAAAATCCAGAAAAGCGAAAACTGGATGTCGCATTACGGCGCGGCGGGCGTGTTCATCGCGCGGCTGCTGCCGGGCGCGCGGCAGCTCGTCGGCATTCCCGCCGGCATCGCGCGGATGAATTACCTGACGTTTTCCGCGTTCACGCTGCTCGGCGCGGCGATCTGGTGCTCGGTGCTGTGCTGGCTCGGCGTGAAAATCGGCGCGGACATCACCAAGGGCGAAATGCACAAGGTCATCTTGTCCGTCGGCGGCACGGCGCTGGTGCTGGGCGGGCTGTATTATTTCTTCGTCCACCGGCATCTCAAGAAAAAATCGTGATTTGTTGAAGCGTTGAATTGTTGAATCGGAAATTTCCAGAACGGCACCTGTTCAACGATTCAACGATTTAACAATTCAACGAATAAATTTCCTTTGCGTCTTTGCGCCTTTGCGTTGAAATTTTGCCGTGCCTGTCACCGAAGCCATCCGCAAAAAGCTGGGAACCGTCCCGCATAAGCCCGGCGTGTATCTGCACAAGGACCGCTTTGGCACGGTCATCTACGTCGGCAAGGCGCTCGATCTGCGCAAACGCGTCAGCCAATATTTTCAGTCCAGCCGACGCATGGGCTGGGACTTAAAATTCAACGCGCTGGTCGAGGCGATCTGCGATTTCGATGTGCACGTCGTCCGCAGCGAACCGGAGGCTCTGCTGCTCGAAAGCAAGCTCATCAAGGAATTCAAGCCGCGCTTCAACATCATGCTGCGCGACGACAAGCGCTACCTGATGCTCAAGGTGAACCTGAACGACCCGATTCCGAATTTCACCTTCACGCGCTTCAAGAAGGACGACGGCGCGCGTTACTTTGGGCCATTCGTGAATTCCATCGGGCTGCGGAACACCGTCGCGCTTGCGCGGAAACAATTTAATTTGCGCGGCTGCCGCGTGTTCACGCCGGGCGCGGCGGATTACAAACATTGTCTTTACGCGCACTTGAAACATTGCACCGCGCCGTGCGTTGGCAACGTCACGCACGAGCAGTATCTGGAACAGGTCATGGCCGCATGCCATTTTCTCGAAGGCCAGTGCCGCGAAATGCAGGGCCAGCTCGAAGCGGAGATGAAAAAGGCCGCCGCCGCGCATGACTTCGAAAAGGCAGCCGACCTGCGCGACCTCCTGCGCGATTTGCAGGATACCTGGAAACGCACGGAAAAATTCGAGCGCGTCCCTTACAATTTGCCGCTGGCCATCAATCCGGTAAACGATGTGGCGGAACTGGCAAAGGTGCTGAATTTGCCCGCGCCGCCGGTGCGGATTGAAGGCTTTGACATTTCCAACATCAGCGGCACGTTCGCCGTCGCGTCGCTGGTGAGTTTCAAGAACGGCCGGCCTGACCGCGCGAATTACCGCCGGTTCAAAATCAAGACCGTCACCGGCCAGGACGATTTTGCCAGCATCGCGGAAGTGGTGCATCGTCGTTACTCGCGGCTGAAGCGCGAGGCCAAGCCGCTGCCGGATTTGATTTTGATTGACGGTGGCAAAGGCCAGCTCGGCATGGCGTGCGCCGAGTTAAAAAAACTTGGCCTCGAAAAAATTCCCGTCATCGGCCTGGCGAAGGAGTTCGAGGAGATATATCTGCCGGAAAAAAGTCTGCCGTTGCGGCTCGGCCTCAATCATCCGGCGGTGAAGCTGTTGCAGCGGTTGCGCGACGAATGCCATCGCGTGGCGAACAGCTACAACGCGCAGTTGCGGCTCAAGAAAATTTCCGAGAGCGTGCTGGACGAATTTCCCGGCATCGGCGAACAGCGCAAGAAAGCCTTGCTGAAAAAATTCGGCTCCGTGCAGCGGCTTAAAACTGCGACGCTGGAACAAATCGCCGGCGTCCCCGGTTTTGGCGGCAAGGCGGCGGAGGAATTAAAAAGATTTCTCGAGGCGCGTTCAACGCCGTCCGGCTGACAAACCCGACATTGTGGCCTCTTTTCGTGCGGTGGCAGCGAACCCCCAACTCCAGCCAATCAGGATTCCCATTGGGACTAACACCCAAAAAAGGGAAATCACGGCCATTTTGGCTTCGGTCAAGCTGCAGTGCGGCAAAATCAGGATGTTGCCGATTATCAGGAGCAGCACCGGGATAAAGATGGCATTGCGAAATTGGTGGGTGCGGAGGCGGGGAAATTTTTCGAATCCGCACCGCCCGCCCCAGGCCAGCAGGGAAAATGAGAGAGCGGCGGCCAAACTTGCAATCCGCTGCCCAAAGGTCATGTCTGAGAAAGCTCCGTCCTTCACGAAAAAAGCCTGGCCGACCGTCACCAGCGGAATCATGAGCGTGCTCGCCAGGAACCAGATTTCCAGAAATAAATATATGCGCCGGCTTCCCCGGGCTGGTTCAATTTTCTGGAATTCATTCCGGAGCGTGCATCCCAGACCGATTTTCTGAACCGCCGCGGCAAAAGCAGCTTGTTCATCCGAACCGGATTTTGTCCGTTGCTCGATGTCGTCGCGCAGATGGATTTCCAGTTCCTCCAGCGGCACGGGCGTCTTGATTCCCGCAGCGAGCATTTGTTTCCGCCAGTCCGCGATGGATTTTTCGAGGTCAAACATATTTCTCCTTTCGTAAGCCGGCCAAGACGGAATGCACCAGCGACCATTGTTCGTGATGCCTGACCATCGCCGTCTTGCCGTCCTTTTTAAGCGAATAGTATTTCCGCTTCCGACCGGTCCCGCTTTCGCCCCAGCGCGACTTGATCAGGCCCCGGTGCTCCATCCGGTGCAGCACCGGGTAAAGCATCCCGTCCGTCCAGTTCAGCTTGCCGTCGGAACGGGCCTTGATCTCCTGGATGATGGCGTAACCGTAGCTCTCACCTTTGGAAAGCAATGATAGCACGAGCGGTTCAGCGGATGCGGCGACCAGTTCTTTTCGAATCATAGGGACACGATACATAGGATTTATATGTATGTCAAGCGGGAAAATTCCACGGACAAATCCACACGAGGGTTTTCACGCTTTTAAGAAAAAATTCCGCTGTTTCTCGCTGACGGGCATTTCGAGCTTTTCCATCGCGGCCAGCATGTCTTCCCAGACGCGGCGCTTCTCGCTCATCGCCTGGTTGCGTAGCAGATACGCCGGATGATACGTTGGCATGAGCGGCGTGCCGCGATAGGTCTGCCAGTGGCCGCGCAGTTTCGTGATGCCGACAGTTTTGCCGAGCAGGCCTTCCACCGCCGTCGCGCCGAGGGCGACGATGACCTTGGGTCGGATCAGATCAATCTGCTCGTGCAAATACGGAATGCACGTCTGCATTTCTTCCGGCGTCGGCTTCCGGTTGCCGGCGGCCTGGCCGGGCGTGTCGGGCCGGCATTTCAAAATGTTGGCGATGTAAACATCCGCGCGCGAAAGGCCGGTGGCCTGGATGATTTTCGTGAGCAACTGTCCCGCCTTGCCGACGAACGGTTCGCCCTGTTCGTCTTCATCCGCGCCCGGCGCTTCGCCCACGAACATCAATTGCGCGTCAATGCTGCCGACGCCGAATACGACGTTTTTTCGCGATGACGCGAGATGCGGACATTTCACGCATGCCAGCGCGCGGTCACGCAGCGCGGCGAAGGCGGCGGCTTTGTCCGGTGACGGGTGACGGGTGGCGGGTGACAAGTCCGGCGCGACGCTATTGGGAATTTCTGGCTTGGCCGGCGCGGAAACTTTTGGTGCAGCCGGAGGATTTTGAATCCGGGCGGCTGGCGGAACCGGAAAGTTTTTTACCGGCTGTGCCAGTTCGCGGAGCGTCTGCGGCGCGACGGAGATGTGCCGCAAGCCGCGCGATTTCAAATCCTCAAGATGTTGAATGGTCGCGTCAAGCAACTGGCCATAATCATCGGACATGGCGCAAGGATAACTCGCCCCGGCGCGGCGGCACGAGATTTTTCTGGCAAAGTGAATCTTTTGCCCGGCCTGGTTAAGTGGCGGCCGCTGGCTTGCAATCTCCGGATTTTAACCTATCGTGTTCCACTTGAATTATGGAACTGAACAATGAAGAAATCCGTCGTTACTCCCGGCATTTGATTTTGCCGGAAGTCGGTCTGGCCGGCCAAAAAAAAATCAAAGCCACGAGCGTCCTGTGCATCGGCGCGGGCGGGCTCGGCTCGCCCATCCAGATGTATCTGGCCGCCGCCGGCATTGGCAAGATCGGCATCGTGGATTTCGACACGGTGGATTATTCCAATTTGCAGCGGCAGATTCTCCATACCGACGCGGACGTGGGCCGGCCCAAGGCTGAATCGGCGAAGGAAACCATTCACGGCATCAACCCGCACTGTGAAGTCGTCATCCACAACACGCGCATCACCAGCGAAAATGCGCTCGACCTCATCCGGCCCTACGACATCGTCGTGGACGGCACGGACAATTTCCCTACGCGCTACCTGACCAACGATGCGTGTGTGCTGCTGAAAAAGCCCAATGTTTACGGCTCGATTTTTCGTTTCGAGGGGCAGGCCAGCGTGTTCGCGCCGCATCTCGGCGGACCATGCTATCGCTGTTTGTATCCCGAACCGCCGCCGCCCGGCATGGTGCCGAGTTGTGCGGAAGGCGGCGTGCTCGGCGTATTGCCCGGCATCATCGGCTGCATCCAGGCGACGGAAATTTTGAAGCTCGCCATCGGCAAGGGCACGTCGCTGGTCGGACGTTTGCTGTTGTTCAACGCGCTCGACTTGAAGTTCCGCGAATTGAAATTGCGCAAAGATCCGGCGTGCCCGGTTTGTGGCGAGCATCCGACCATCAAGGAATTGATTGATTACGAGACCTTCTGCGGCATCGTGCCGGAGCCGGAAAATGTCGGCAATCCCGACGAAGTCACCGTGCAGGACATGAAAAAGGCTTTGGATAATCCGGCGCTCGGCATCAAGGTGATTGACGTGCGCGAACCGGACGAATATGAAATCGCAAAAGTCGCCGGCGTGCCGCTGCTGCCGTTGAGCGAACTGCAAAGCCGCTTCACGGAGCTGGACCCGAACACGCAATATTACCTGCATTGCAAGGCCGGTGTGCGCTCGCTGAAGGCGCTGGCGTTTCTGCGCCAGCAGGGATTTAAATACGTCAAGAGCGTCAAGGGCGGCATCACCGCGTGGTCGGATGAAATTGACCGCAACGTGCCACGGTATTGAAATTGAGACAGAATTATTTTTTTGGGGAAATCCAATTTTGCTAATTCTGTAAATTCTGTCTAAAAAATTGATGAACGAAGACCTGCAAAAACGTATTCAAACAGCACTCGCCAATCCGCAAAACATGGGCGAGATGGCGGGCGCGGATTCCATCGGCACGGTCGGCAACGCCGATTGCGGCGAGATGCTGCGGCTGTGGGTGAAGTTCAAACAGCAGGATGGCAAAAAGGTCATTGACCGCGCCACGTTTCAATCCTTCGGCTGCGAAACGGCCATCGCCGTCGCCAGCCTCGCGACGGAATTGATCCGAGGTAAAACCGCCGAGGAAGCGCTCGCCCTCAAGACCGAGGAACTCGCCGGCGAACTCGGCCCGCTGCCGCCGATGAAAATCCACTGTGCCCAGCTCGTCGAAGGCGCGCTGCGTTCCGCGCTCGAACCGCAATATGTGGAGACGAAAAAAGAAATTTCACCGGCAATTACCAATGCGCCGACCCTGCTGGACAGTTTTTCCAAACCGAAAGAAGGCGGCGTGAAGCTGACATTTTTGGATGAGGAGAAAAGGTAGGGCTGCGCTGCCGCGCAGCCGGACGACCAGCAGGTCGTCCCTGCCATCAGATTTCCCCTCGAATTTTTTTCAACGCCGCCAGGGCCGCCTCGCTCTCGGCGGCCTTTTTGCTTTTGCCGCGACCGCGCGCCAGTTCGACGCCGGCGTGCTGCACGACGCATTCAAACACGCGGTCATGATCCGGTCCGGTGGCGGAAACGGTCTGATATTCCGGCGCGTGCGGCGAACGCGACTGCAACAACTCCTGCAATTCGCCCTTGGGGTTATCAATGCCGGACGATCCGGCCAGCGTGCCAAAATCGGCGGCGAATTCGCGCAAGATAAATTCCCGCGCCGCGTCAAAGCCGCTGTCCAAAAAAACCGCGCCCAGCAGCGACTCCAGCGCATCCGCCAGCGCCGACGCGCGTTCGCGTCCGCCGCTGGTTTCCTCGCCCCGGCTCAAAATCAAATGCGCGCCGAGATCGAGCGCACAGGCGTGTTCGGCCAGCGTTCTGCGGTTGACTAGTTTCGCGCGCGCTTTAGTCAGCTCGCCTTCATCGAATTCAGTAAACTGCTCGTAGAGCTTTTGCGTCAGGACGAGCTGCAACACCGCGTCGCCAAGAAATTCCAGCCGCTGGTTGTGCGCGGTCGCCACGCCGCTTTCGTGAGCGACGGACGGATGCGTGAGCGCAAGGCGAAGCAGATTCTCGTCGCGGAATTGGTAACCGAGGCGGTTTTGAAGTGCGGCGAGGTCGGACACGGAATTTAATTTGCCGCCGGTTGTTCGACGGGCGGCGCGGTTTCAGTGACGGGCGCAACGGGATTCAATCCTTGTTCCAGCAGCATCGCCACGTCGCGCTGGACGGCTTCGAGCTGATCCAGATGCAGGTTAGGGTCGGCGATGGTGAAGATGTCGCCGGTCTTCGGCTGCTCGTAGATGAACACGCGCTGGCCGTCGCGGGTGATTTGTTCCTTCACCTTGAGGATGCGCTTGCGTTCGAGCATCACTGCCAGGATATACGCGGCGGGCGCGTAACGCGGATCGTTTTGTTCGATGAGCTTGCGCAGCACCGTCTCGGCGGTTTCCTTTTGGATGGCGTCCACCGCCGGCGTGGGCGCTTCGTAAATCCCCTGCCAGTGCGAGATGAACCCGGCGCGGCTGCGCGCATCGCCGTCTTTTCCCGCGCACGCATCGCAGATGTCCGAACGGCGCAACTCCGGCGGCTGGTCGAAAAGCCGCGTGTGATACGGCTGCTTGTCGGCAAACGGCTGGCCGCACGCCTCGCAGGCGTGGGCGCGGGACTGGATGTTCCACTCGTTCATGGGCAGGGGATTTTTACACGAATTTCACGAATTGGCACGAATGAAAATTGTTTTAATGAATTCGCGAAAATTTGTGAAATTCGTGTCTGTCAGTTTGCGAAATCGAAATCCGAGCAGCTCATGAAATAGTGGCAGCGCGGACAGCGCAGCTTGCACTTCTCGTTGATCAGCTCATGCCCGCATTGCAGGCAAAACCGCCAGTGCTCGCCGGTAACATCCTGATCATTTAAGATTGGACAGGCTTCGTCTTTAGTGTTTGGTTGGTCAGCCATCTATTGAGTGCGGCCAAATTTTTTCTCCAGCTCGCGGTAATTCATTTCAATCAGCGTCGGGCGGCCGTGCGGGCAGGTGTAGGGCATCGCGCAGCGGCGCAAATCCTCGACCAGATTTTCCAGTTCCGCGCCGCCGAGCGGGTCGTTGGCCTTCACCGCGTGGCGGCAGACGGTCTTGGCCACGGTATGTTCGCCGAGCCGCGCCAGGTTCACCTCGCGGCCGGCGGCGCGCAGTTCGTCCACCAGATCAAAGACAAAACGGCGCGTGTCCGGCACTTTCACGAACGGCGGCAGCGCGTCGAGCAGAAAGGTGCGCTCGCCAAATTCGCTCAAGCCCACGCCGAGCCGCGTGAGCGCCGGCAGTTGCTCGCGGAGGAAATGCGCGTCGCGCGGTGGCAGTTCAATCGTTTCCGGGAGCAACAATTTCTGTGACGGCGTGACACCATTTTGTTCCAGTCGATTCAGCATCTGCTCGTATAAAATCCGCTCGTGCGCCGCGTGCTGGTCGAGCAAAACAAGTCCGCGGTCGGATTCCAGCAGCACATACAATTTCCCAACCACGCCAACGAGCCGCAGCGGGACATTGAGCAGCGGTGTGGGCGATTGCGGATTGCGGATTGCGGGTTGCGGATTGATTTCTGGCGCGGAGGCCGGACTTGCCAGAGCCGGTTGCGGAGTCGGCGCGGGCGAGAAGCCCATTTTCAAAGGCGTTTGCGCGGCGGGCGTAATCTGTGCCGAAGCCGCCAGTGAAGGTTTTAATTTTTCCGGAAAATTCGGCAGCGCGGGCGCGGAAACCTCCGGCGCAAATTCTAATTCGCTTGGTGCGCTTGGTGCCTTGGTGGTTGAAATTACTTTCGCCGGCTCGGAATGAAACGCCAGCAGCGCATCATGCACGGCCTGCGCGACGAATTTACGGATTTCAAACTCGCGATGGAATTTCACCTCGCGCTTCGCCGGATGGATGTTCACGTCCACGGCGGCGGGATCAATTTCCAGAAACAAACAGCAGACCGGATAGCGGCCCTTCATCAGCGAGTTGTGATAACCCTCGATGAGCGCGTAATTCACGCCACGATTTTCCACCGGGCGGCGGTTGACAAACACAAACTGTCCATCGCGCGTCGCGCGCGAGACGCCGGGCGAGCCGATCAAACCCCAGATACGGATTTGCGATTTGCGATTTTCAATTTCGGATTTTTCCGGGAGGGCGGTCTCAAAGGAAATTTCTGTTTCCTCGTGTTGAAAATTTTCTTCGAGCGACGCGGAAAAATTTACGGACAGAAGTTTTTCATCGCCGAGCAGGGCGCGGTGGCGTTCGCGCAACGCCTCGATGCGGCCGGACGTGGCCGCACCGGACTTCACGGCGGGCAGCTGCCAGACATTGCGGCCATCCTTGACGAAGGTGAACGCGACTTCAGGGAACGACAGCGCGGCGAGCGTGAGATAATGCTGGATGTGCGCCGCCTCGGTTTCCTCCGTGCGCAAAAATTTCCGCCGCGCGGGCAGATTAAAAAACAATTGCCGCACCTCGACGCTCGTGCCGGGCGCGCTGCCGGCAGCCTTGACTTCGGCAATCGTCCCGCCGTTGACGATGATTTGCGTGCCTTCAGGCGAGACGCTTTCACGTTCGCGCGTCGTGAGCGTGAAGCGACTGACGCTGGCGATGCTCGGCACGGCTTCGCCGCGAAACCCCATCGTGGCAATGGACGCCAGATCTTCCGCGCGCAGAATTTTGCTCGTCGCGTGGCGTTCGAGGCAAAGCAGGGCGTCGTCGCGGCTCATGCCGAAGCCGTCGTCCGTGACGCGAATCAAGCTGCGCCCGCCCGCGCCGATTTCAATGGTGATTTTTTTGGTGTCGGCATCGAGGGAGTTTTCGACCAGTTCCTTCACGACGCTGGCGGGACGCTCCACCACCTCGCCGGCGGCGATCTGGTTGGCGACCTGTTCGGAAAGGAGTTTGATCCGGTTCACGTGGAAACGATGTTATGCTTCAACGGTCAATTTGCCAACGGTCGTGCGAAACAAAAATTGCGCGTGGTCTGAAGCTCGGCGGCGGAGGTCGAATGCCGCTGATTTTCGATGACGGCTGTTTCGCCAAAAAATTTCTCGGGCCAAGCCGTGAAAACCCCGGCGGGTTTTGCCGTTGACCAGCCTGCCTTTGACGTATTAAACGCCGTTCGCGGGCTCACCGTCTTTTAAATATCATCGCCGGTGGCGAACGGATGCGCCTGCGTGATGGACCGTAAAACCTGCCATTCCCCAAGGTTGAGGCTGCGGAAGAAAATGACGGCAAGGCGGTAAATCACGAGGCGTGAGCGATAACTTGTTGACAAAATGTTGCGGAAACGTCACATTGACTTCATTCGGGTAGCAGCACGTTTCTTCAGCGGGGTTCCCCACCCCCACCTCCTTGGCGTCTGCTGCCCGGATATTCAAAACATAATCCCCGAACCAAAACTTGACGCTCCGGGAATCTTCTTTTACTCTCCACGTCCCCCTTTTTGCGGGGGTGTAGCTCAATTGGTTAGAGCGCTGCCCTGTCACGGCAGAGGTTACGGGTTCGAGCCCCGCCACTCCCGCCATCTTTGAACAACGTCTGAACAACGCCACCGTTTCCGGCAGGATCGAAATTTCTTCGCGGCGGCACTTGCCAACGACCACATTTCAAGCGCCTGTCGCCGGAGATTTGAATTATGCACCAATTTTCAAATCACGGAATCACCAAGCGTGTAGCTGGCTGGTTGGTGGCGGCACTGTTGGCCAGGGCAACATTGAATCCTTCACTGTTGGCCTGCTGCACCGAACCGTCGGCGATGCCGATGTTGCCAGCGCCGTTGTGACGTTCTTTTGTCCAAGTGACGGAACTATTAGTTGAAAGGTTAAAGATGCCGGGCGGAACGCGAACGCCGTTGACCGCCAAATTGTTGTCACCAGTGAGAATCATCTCCGGACAGCTTTCGTTACCGTCCAAGTTGAAGAAATAACTGATGTTCGCGTCGCTGAAGCCGGTTGAAAAATTATTGGTTGCTTCAGTGTGTTCGGTGTCATCCGGACAGTGCAAAATTCTAGGGGTGCTAAGTTCGTTCGATATAGTTTGCCATATGACATACGAGTTGCCGCTGTTGATCAATTTCATCGTGTCGCTGTTCGTTGCGGCGAATTCCATCGGCAATTTGTCACCGTTATCTCCTTCCCAAACTCGGAAGGAGAGGCCGATTTGTTTCAGATTAGAGATGCAGTCGATGCGCGAACGCTTTCGTTTTGCAGCCCCAAGCGCAGGCAGAAACATTGCCGCCAGCAAAGCGATTGCAAAAATCACCACCAAGACTTCAATCAAAGTCATGCCTCTGGCTTGCTGCGCTGCGCATCGGGTTTTCATATTGCCAGTTCACTCTTTAGCATCGCCAATGCCAAGCGGATTTTGCTGGGTTTTAATGAAATGAAGTCCAGCCAATCGCGTGAACTTCACGCATAATGCGTGAAATTTTAATGCGCTGCCGCCACCGGCTTCTTGACGTATTGAACCCGTTTGAACAGGAACACCAGCGGCGTGCCCGCGAGCGCGAGCAGGCCGAACAGATAAAAATTGTCCACGAACGCCCACAGATGCGCCTGCTGGTCGAGCAGCGAATACACGGCGTTGTAAGCCTGCATCGTCGCCGTTGCCGGATCGGCGTGATGTCCGAGCACGCCTTTTGCGGCGGCGAGCTGTTGTGCGAACGCCGGGTCGGTCGGCGTCAAATGCCCAACCATCAGCGCCTGGTGCGCCTGCGCGCCGCGCGCGAGCATCGTGGTCACGAACGCGATGCCGATGCTGCCGCCGAGGTTGCGCATGAGGTTGTAAAGGCCGCTGGCGTTGCCGATTTGCTGCTGGCCGAGCTGGCTCATGGTCGTCGTCGTCAGCGGCACGAAAATGAAGCTGATGGCGATGCCGTTGATGACACTCGGCCAGATGACGCTGCCCATGCTGACCTGAAGATTGATGTCGCTCAGCAGGAACGACGAATACGCCAGCATGGAAAAGCCGAAGCACAGCATCCAGCGCATCCGGATTTTCCCGACCAGCCGCCCGACCACGAAGGTGGTGAAGAACGCCGCCACGCCGCGCGGGCTCATCGCGTAGCCGCTTTGCAGCGCGGGATAGCCCATTAGCGTTTGCAGGAACAGCGGCAGTTGCGCCGTCGTGCCGTAAAGGATCGCGGCGAGCGACGTCATCAAAATCAAGCCGACCGTGAAGTTGCGGTTCTTGAAAACGCGCAAATCCACCAGCGGATGGTCGCTTTGAAATTCCCACCAGATGAACGCAAAAAAGGCGAAGGCGGAAACGAGCGTGAACCAGCGCACCCATTCCGCGCCGAACCAGTCGGCTTCCTGGCCCTTGTCCAAGACGATCTGCATCGTCGCGAGCCACACGGTCAGCAGCCCGAACCCGATGTAATCAATCGTCGCCGCGACGTTGCGCTTGATGTAGGGCGGATCCTCGACGACCCACTTCGCCATCAGCACCGCAAAAATCCCCACCGGCACGTTGATGTAAAAAATCCAGCGCCAGGAATAGCTGTCCGTGATCCAGCCGCCGATCACCGGCCCGAGGATCGGCGCGACGACGACGCCCTGCGCGAACGCCGCCATCGCCACGCCGCGTTTTTGCGGCGGAAAACTTTCCAGCATGATGGACTGCGCGATCGGCACCATTGCGCCGCCGCCAACGCCCTGGAGAATCCGCGCGATGACCAGCGTCGGCAAACTCCACGCCAGCCCGCACAGCACCGACGCGAACGTGAACAGCATGATGCAGGTGAGCAAGACGCGCTTGCGGCCGAAATAATTTCCCAGCCAGCCGGTCATCGGCAGCACGATGGCATTCGCGACGAGATAGTCGTCAGCACCCACGTCGCCTCCTCCGGCGTCGCCGACAGGCTGCCAGCGATGTGCGGCAGCGCGATGTTGGCGATGGACGTGTCGAGCACCTCCATGAACACCGCCATCATCACGGTCAGCGTGATGAGCCACGGATTGTGGCGCGGATGCCAAATCTGTTGCGGCGCGTCAGCCATAAAAATTTACGCCGCCGGTTTCCGGTTCAGAAACTTTTGGAAGCCGAATGCCGCCGCGATTGTCAAAATGATTGCCACAATCGCAGTCACAAAATCCGGCACGCGGAACGCACTGGTTTGCACGCTCGGTGTCACGGAAAGGCCGGGGCCGATGACCTTGTCCGCCGGCAGCGCGTCTTCAAAAACAATTTTCACCGGCACGCGCTGGATGACCTTCACGAAATTGCCGGTCGCATTTTCCGGCGGCAGCAGGCTGAACTGCGCGCCGCTGCCGGCCTGGATGCTGTCCACCTTGGCGGCGAATTTCTTCCCGCCGAGCGCGTCTATCTTCACCGTCACCGGCTGGCCGGGCTTCATGTTTTTCAACTGCGATTCCTTGAAATTCGCGACGACCCAGACTTCCACGGGCACGATGGACATGATTTGCTGGCCAACTTCCAGATAGTCGCCGGCTTCAACCTGCTTGCGGGTCACGCGGCCGTCGCACGGCGCCAAAATCTTCGTGTAGGACAAATTCAATTGCGCCGACGCGACGTTGGTCTGCGCTTCGTTGAACTGCGAAAACGCCATGTCCTTTTCCGCAAACGCGGCGGCGAGCTGCTTGTCCGCCTCGTCCACCTTGGAATTTTCCTCGTCCACATTTTCCAACGCGGACTTCCAGTCCGCCTGCGCCTTGGTATTGGCGGCAAGCTGGGAATCAAATTCCTGTTTCGAGATTGTATTTTGTTTCAGCAAATCTTGCGCGCGTTCAAAATCGGACTGCGTTTTTTTTGCGGTGGCTTCAGCGGCGTCCACGTCGGCTTTGGCCTTGCGCGCGGAGGCGCCGGCGGTGACGACCTTGGAACGCATCAATTCGTAAGCCGCGACGATAGTGCGGAAGTTGGCTTCCTGTGATGCGGCGGCGGCCTGCTTTTGCGCGACGGTGATTGCGAAATCCGCCGGATCAATCTCCACCAGCAGATCGTTCGAGCGGACCATTTGGTTATCCAAAACGTGAACGGCAGCGACCTGACCTGCAATTCTCGGCGCGATGGAAACGACGTGGCCCGCGATGAACGCGTCGTCAGTGGATTCATGCGTCATCACATTTAAAAAAAGATCCAGCCCGAGAAACAGCAGCACGGCGAGAACGACCGCCGCCGGCCAGATGAACAGCGGCGAATTAAATTTTGAAAGCCGCTGGCCGTTGCCGTTGGCGGCGGTCGGAGCCGGTTGATTTGGGTTCTCACTCATGGTTGAAAATCATATTTCCGCCGCCGGCAGCTTTTCTGCGCCGTGATCCTTTGCGATCAACATGTAAATGGACGGCACGACGAGCAGCGTGAAAAACGTGCCGATGGTCATGCCGGCGACGAGCACGATGCCGATGGAGTTGCGCGCCGCCGCGCCCGCGCCGGTGACGAGCACGAGCGGGATGTTGCCGGCCACGGTGGCCACGCTGGTCATTAAAATCGGCCGCAGTCGCAACTGCGCCGCCTCGCGCACGGCCTGGAGCTTCGTGCGGCCCTGCCGCTGGAGTTCGTTGGCGAACTGCACGATCAGGATGCCGTTTTTGGTCACGAGCCCGATGAGTGTGACGAGGCCGACCTGCGAATAAATGTTCAGCGTCGTCGTCCAGCCGTTCGTCCAGAACGGCAGGTTCGGGTTCGGCATTTTCAGAAAGCAGAAAATCAGCGCGCCGAACATCGCCAGCGGCATGGAGCCGAGCAGGATGATGAACGGATCGCGGAAGCTGTTGAACTGCGCCGCCAGCACGAGGAAAATCAGGACGATCGCCAGCACGAATGCGGGCAGGAATTTGTTGCCTTCCGTGCGCAACTGGCGCGACTCGCCGGTGTAGTCAATCTTGTAGCCTTCGGGCAGCGGCTGGGACTCAAAAAATTTCAGCGCCTCATCCAGCGGGCGGATCGCGACGCCGCTGATGATCACGGCGTTGAGCTGCTGAAAACGGTTCAGCGTGCGCGGCGTGACATGCTTCACCAGCGTCGCGAAGGTGCTGATGGGAATTAATTTTCCGTTCGGCCCCTGCACATAATTGTTGCCCAACTGCTCGGCGTTCAGGCGTTCAACGCGCCTTAACTGCGGAATCACCTTGTAGCTGCGCCCGGCGAGGCTGAAGCGGTTCACGTAATTGCCGCCGACGAGCGCGCCCAGATCCGAGCCGACGGTCGCGAGGTCGAGCCCGAGCGCGGCGACCTTGTCGCGGTCAATGACCAGCTCCCATTCCGGCTGGTCAATCTTCGTGTCAATGATCGGCGGGAAGGCGAACATTCCGTTGGTCGCGGCAATCTGCTGGATTCTCTGCGCCACCTCCAGAATCTGTTCCGGCTCGGCGGTGGACGACAAAACAAAATTCACGGGGAAATTGTCGCCGCCGGGAATCGGCGACGGCGTGACCATGAGCAGCCGGATGCCGGGGACTTTGTTCACCATCGCCTGCACCTCGGGCAGAATCCGGAACGCGGTGCGTTTCCGTTCGCCCCACGGTTTCAGCACCATGCCGCTGAAGCCGCTGCTGGGCATGGACAATTGGAACGACTGGTCCATTTCGGGAACGGCCTTGAACATTTTGCCGACGGCGTCGGTGTAAAACGCGGTCTGGTCAATGGTGGAATCCGCGCTGGCCTCGACGATGCCGAAAATGACGCCCTGGTCTTCCGCCGGCGCGAGTTCGCTGGGCGCCATGGAATAAAGGACAAATGCCAATGAACTCAGGGCGATCCAGATGACGTAAATCATCGGCCGAGCCGACAGAGTAAAGTCCAGCACCCGGCCGTAGAATTTTTTCGCGCGGTCGAAGTCACGGTTGATCTTGCCGGCAAAACCATGTTCTTCGTGTTCCGCGTCAAGCAGCCGCGAGGACAGCCAGGGCGACAATGTCAGCGCGACGATGCCGGAAATGAAAACCGCGCCGGCGAGCGTCAGTGCAAATTCGCGGAAGAGCGAACCGGTCAGCCCGCCCTGAAACGCGATCGGCGCATAAACCGCCGCCAGCGTGATGGTCATCGCGATGATCGGGCCGACGAGTTCGCGTGCGCCCTGCAAGGCCGCATTCAACGGCGTCAGCCCTTCGCGGATGTGGCGCTCCACATTTTCGACGATCACAATCGCGTCGTCCACGACCAGCCCGACGGCGAGCACAATCGCCAGCAGCGTGAGCAGGTTCAGCGTGAAGCCCAACAGTTGCATCAAAAACACCGCGCCGATGAGCGAAATGGGAATTGCCAGCAGCGGAATCAAGACCGAGCGCACCGAGCCGAGGAACAAAAAGATGACGATGGAAACAATCGCCAGCGTCACGCAGAGCGTCTTGACCACTTCGTGGATGGCGTCGCTGATGTATTTCGTGGCGTCGTAGGCAATCCGCCCTTGCAGGCCGCTGGGCAGATCTTTCTGGATGGAGGCCATTTCCTTGCGCACGCGCTTGATGACGTCGAGCGAATTGGCATTGGGCAAAGCCCAGACGCCCATGAAGACCGCGTGTTCGCCGCTGAACCGCACCTCGGTGTCGTAATCTTCCGCGCCGAGCGCCACGTCCGCCACGTCGCTCAACCGCACCAGCTTGTCGCCCACCTGATGGATGACGAGATTTTTGAACTCATCCACCGAGCGCAAATCGGTGTTGGCCGTGAGGTTGACCTGCACCAGCGAACCTTTGGTGTGGCCGGCGGCGGAGAGAAAATTATTTTTCGCCAGCGCTTCACGGACCTGGTTCGGGCTGATGTTGAACGCCGCGAGCCGGTCCGGTTTCAGCCAGATGCGCATGGCGAAGGTGCGTCCGCCCAAAATGTCCGCGCGCTGCACGCCCTCGAGCGCGGTCAGGCGCGGCTGCACGATGCGCACGAGATAATCGGTGATCTGGTTCGGCTCCAGAATGTCCGACGTGAAGCTCAAGTAGGCCGAGGCGAACTGCGAATCCGCGGACTCGATGTTGATGACGGGCACCTCGGCTTCCGGCGGCAGGTCGTTGCGGACCTGGTTCACCTTCGAGTTGATTTCGGAAAGCGCCTTGTTCGCGTCGTAATTGAGCTTCAGCCGCGCGGTGATGGTCGAGAGACCGAGCGCGCTGCTGGACTGCAGATATTCGATGCCGTCGGCGGCGGCGATGGCGCGTTCCAGCGGCTGCGTCACGAAGCCGCGCACCAGGTTCGCGCTCGCGCCGACATAGACGGTCGTCACGGTAACGGTGGCGTTTTCGCTGCGCGGATATTGCCGGACGGTGAGCGAGCGGATGGCGGAAAATCCCGCGATGAGAATCACGAGGTTGACCACGATGGCCAGCACCGGCCGGCGGATAAATAAATCAGTGAAAGACTTCATGCGTCCTTGAATTCAAATCAGCCGTTCGGCGGATTCGGCGTCGTGCTGTGGGCCGGCGCGATTTCATTGTTGATCACCACGCCTGCGCCGTTGTGTAGTTTGAACACCCCTGAACTCGCCACGGTGTCGCCCGGTTTAAGCCCGCTCACCACGCTCACATAATCGCCGAGTGTCCGGCCGGTGCGGACGAATTGCTGCCGCGCCACCAGATTCGTGGAACCGGCCTGCGGCTCGATTACATAAACGGAGTCGCCGAACGGCGCGCTGATAATCGCCGTCGCCGGCACCGCCAGCACGGTCTGGGTGCCGGGCAAAATCACTTCCATGCGCGCGAACATGCCCGGCCGCAGCAGATCGTTTGTGTTCGCAAACGTCGCCTGCAACGTCGCGCTGCGCGTCACCGCGTCCAAGTCGGGATTGATCGCGGTCACAACGCCTTCAAATTTCTGGCCGGGATAGGCGTCGCTGGCCACCTGCACCACAAGGCCGGTCGCCAGCACGGACAAGGTCTGCTGCGGCAGAGAAAAATCGCCATAGACCGGTTCGAGCGATTGCAGCGACACGATGGCTTTGCGCGCGTCCAGCGATTCGCCGAGGTTCACCAGCCGGATGCCGAGCCGGCCCGCGAACGGCGCGCGGATGGTCTTCTTGTCAATAACCGCCTGGATCGCGTCGGCGTTGGCCTGGTTCTGCTTCAACGTTGCCTCCGCCGTGTCCACTTCGGACTGCGACACCACGTTGCTTTCGCGCAATTTGAGCAGCCGGTCCGTGTTGAGCTTGGCCAGCTCCACCTCCGCCTCGGCCGCGCGCAACTGCGCCTCTTCCGATGACGTGTCCAGCCGCACCAGCAAATCGCCCTTCGCTACGGTCGCGCCGGATTCAAAGGCGATTTCCGTCACCGTGCCGGCGACTTCCGAGGCGACCGTCACGCCCTGCGCCGCGTTGATGGAACCGACCGCCGTGAGCGTGTCCTGCCATTGCTGCTCCTGGGCCACGGCGGATGAAATCGTTTCCGGCGGCACGGTGAACGTCTTGGCAAAGCCGATCAACTTCCCGATCTGCAACGTCTTCACGCCGGCCAGCCCGGCCAAAACCACGGCCACAACAACAATTCCGCTGATGATTTTCCGTTTCATGATTTTTTTGACCTCAGTTTTTTCTTTGCTCCCGCGCCGACCAGGAACAACTCCACCACGCGCTCGGCGGCCTTGCGGTTTGCGCGGAAGCCGGGCATGAGCAAGTGTGCCTTGATGTAAAAATTCGTCTGGCCGTAGAAGCCGTAGGCCAGCTCCCAACTGTCAAAACGGTCGTCCAGCTCGCCCGCCGCCCGCGCCCGCTGGATGAGCGCGTGGATGAACTCCAGGCTGCGCTTGCATTTGTCGAGCTGGCACATGCCCGGCGGCACCTCGCCCGGCGCGGCAAAGGCCGTGAAGAACGCGATGCGCGTCAGCTCGCGGTTTTTTTGGAAATAGTCGAACAGCGCGGTGAGCACCTCCGTCAACTGCCCCGGAAAGTCCCTGGCCCGCGCGGCGGCCTCCTGCACCACGCGGAACCGGCCGTCATGCGCCTCGTTGACCAACGCCTCGAACAGCGCGGCCTTGTCGCGGAAATGATAATACAGCGCCGGCTTGGAGACCTTCGCGTCGCTGACGATCTGCTGGACGGACGTGGCGGCGTAGCCGGCGTTGGCGAAATGCTTCAGCGCCGCGCGCAGGATGTGCTGCCGTGTCTCGGAATGGTTCGTGGCGTTGGCCATAAAAACTTACCGAACGGTAGGTAACAAACGGGAGGATGTCAAATGAATTTGTGAGCGCGCAAAGATGCTAACGTAGAAAGCTAAAACTCCGCTGACTCAAGACGTGAACCGTGACAGCAGAGCGATCAGCATAATATGCAGCTTGATCCAGCGAATTGTGTGCCGTTCAAATACCACCATACTCAATTGTAATCTTGTGAGGCTTCAATGTCCCAACGGCTTGGTATGCGCTGCTTTCACGGATGAAAGTCTCAAAGCCGACCAAATTATTTACGGCGCGACACCACTGATTGTTTTCGGTTAAAGCATCAAGCGCTGGCTCTGGCTTAAAATAGCAAGTAAACGAAAGCTGCCTGAAACCATCGTCACCGTCTAAATCTGCCACAATGAACTGGCGTGTGATGTTGAACTGAAAATAGTCTCCGTGTCCCCAATCGTATGTGCCCCACTGATAAAGCAACATATCTCCATCGCTGCCTTCAAGAGCGACATCGTCTATGCGAACCTTGCGGTAAAAATCTAACATTACACCGACTGCATCCGCCGGAGTGAGCGAAACGGTCGTCTTGCCAGACTGAATGATAAACTTCTCCAACTCTTCTTTTGCAGCTTCAAGTTTCATGTGGTGGGCAATTCTTGAACGGCCTAATGCAATTATTGGACTGAACTGCATGATCCAATTCAGTTGGCACTCTTAAAAGTATTTTCTCTGTTGGAAGTTTTTTATTTTGCCGCCGCCGCGTCAGCCGCCGCCGCGCGCTTGGCCATGATGGCGTCCACGATTTTCTTGGCGAGTTCGGGTTTTTCCTCCAGCGCCTTTTTCGCCGCGTCGCGTCCCTGACCGATGAGCGCGCCGTCGAATTGCAGCCACGCGCCTTTCTTGTCCACCGCGCCGCACTCAATGCCCACGTCGAGGATGCTGCCTTCCTTGTCAATGCCGTGGTTGTAGATGATGTCGAACTCGGCTTCGGCGAACGGCGGCGCGACCTTGTTCTTCACGACCTTGACGCGCGTATGGTTGCCATAAACATTGCCGGCGGCGTCCTTGAGCTGGTCTTTGCGGCGGATGTCCAGCCGCACGCTGGCGTAAAATTTCAGCGCCTTGCCGCCGGGCGTGGTTTCCGGGCTGCCAAACATGACGCCTACTTTTTCGCGAAGCTGATTCGTGAAGATGCAAGTGGTCTTGGATTTGGCGAGAATCGCGGTGAGCTTGCGCAACGCCTGCGACATCAAGCGCGCCTGCATGCCCATCGTGGCCATGCCCATTTCGCCGTCGAGTTCGGCCTTTGGCACCAGCGCGGCGACGGAATCAATCACGATCACGTCCAGCGCGTTCGAACGCGCGAGCGTTTCGCAAATGGTCAACGCTTCTTCGCCGGAATCCGGCTGCGACACGAGCAAATCATCCAGGTTAACGCCGAGTTTTTTTGCGTAACCGGGGTCCAGCGCATGTTCCGCATCAATGAACGCCGCGAGGCCGCCGGCTTTTTGCGCGTTGGCGATGACGTGGAGCATCAAAGTCGTTTTGCCGGAAGATTCCGGGCCGTAAATTTCCACGACGCGCCCGCGCGGAATGCCGCCGACGCCGAGCGCGAGATCAATCGCCAGACCGCCGGTCGGGATAACTTCGATCTTCACCTGCGCGCGGGCATCGCCGAGGCGCATGATGCTGCCTTCGCCGTAGGCTTTGGTGATTGACGAGATCGCGGCATCGAGATCGCGGTCGCGGGTCGCGGCGGCTTTGGTTTCAACGGCGGATTTTTCGAGGGATTTTTCAGATTTGGCGGCCATAAAATTCAGGGGCTGATTGTTAGTTTAACGAACAGCGACGTTAATGAATCGGCCTCGAATAGTCAAACGCGGGATAGCCAGATATTTTGTGGAAAGCTGGCGGCGTGGTTGCGCGACAAATTTTCCGGGTTGAGCTGCGGCCGCAATTGCCAATAGACTCGGCGTCATGAAAGCCAGCTTCCATTCCCGCCGGGATTTTCTCAAGACCACCGCCCTCGCCGCCGCCAGCCTGCCGTTCATAGGCGGCCTGTCCTCGTGCGCCCGCGCGGAGGAGCCGGGCCGGAAAATCAACTTCGCGCTCGCCGGCTTGGGCAGCTTGAGCACCTACCAACTCGCGCCGGCTTTGCAGAAAACCAAATTTTGCAAACTGGCCGGCATCGTCACCGGCACGCCGGCGAAGGCCGAGCACTGGAAGGCGCAATACGGCATCCCTGAAAAAAATATTTACAGCTACGACACGATGGAAAAAATGGCGGACAATCCCGACATTGATGTTGTTTATGTCGTCACGCCGAACGCGCTGCACGCGGACCTCGCCATCAAGGCGGCGAAAGCCGGCAAGCACGTCCTCTGCGAAAAACCGATGGAGGTGTCGGTCGAGAAATGCCAGCAGATGATTGACGCGAGCAAGCAGGCCGGCCGGCAGCTCGCCATCGGCTACCGGCTGCATTTTGAGCCGAACAACCTGGAATGCGTCCGGCTCGCGCGCGAAAAAACTTTCGGCGATTTGAAAATCATTGACGCCGGTTTCGGTTTTCAAATCGGCGATCCGAACCAATGGCGGCTCAATCGCGCGCTGGCCGGCGGCGGTCCGCTCATGGACGTGGGCATTTATGCGCTCCAGGCGATGAGGTATATTTCGGGCGAGGAACCGGTCTGCGTTTCCGCGCTCACGACCGTGACCGATCCGGTGAAGTTCAAGGATGTGGAGGAATCCATCGTGTGGGAGATGAAATTTCCCAGCGGCGTTCTCGCGCATGGCAGCGCGACGTATAAAGTTCCGGGCATCGGCAGCTTCCGGGCGTCCGCCGCCAACGGCTGGTTTGAACTGGAGCCGGCCTATCTTTACGACGGCATCCGCGGCCGCCGCAGCGACGGCGAACAAATCCATTTCCCGGCCGTTGACCAGTTCGCCGCCGAGATGGACGATTTCGCGCAGTGCATCCTGAACAACCAGCCGACGAAAGTGCCGGGCGAGGAAGGCTTGCGCGACGTGAAAATCATGATGGCGATTTACGAAGCGGCGCGGACCGGCAAGACGGTAGGCTTAGTCTAATTCGGCGCGATTCAATCGATCATATCCGAAATGGAACCTTCCTCGGTTTGCGGTCGGACCAAGTCAAAAATCCCGTCAATCAATTTCCACAGCCCGTAGATAAATCCGAAGACCGTAAATCCCAGTGCTGACCCTCTTGCTCTTATAGTGGTTCCAGCACTGAATTGGTGTTTATATTCCCAGTAAAACAGTAACGCCGTCAAAATTGCCAGCCCTGCTCCGATGACGATTTTACGAATTCCGATTTTTCGGATTTCTGCGTTTCGCTCCACGATGAAGCTTTTGACGGCCGCCGCCGCATCCGCATCAGAGATGCCATTGGTCAGCAAGAAACTGCGGACATCCGCCGCCGGCTCGCCCCAGATGATTTTCGCCCGAGCTTCAATCAAAACCTGTTCGCGATTCATATTTTTTGGCAGCCGCCCACGCCGCCCAAACCATCACTTCCGAAGAAACGTGTCCGCCAGCGAACCTCGTTCCGTGCGGATGACCATGCCGGTATTCACGTTGTGCCGCGTGAACCAGCCGTCGCTGGTCTCCAAAACGAACTGGATGTTGTCCGTTGCGGCCAGAACGGCGTTCGTGTCGTTCTGTTCCAGATGATGAATTTCCTGGATGACGCCGTCGGGCGTGATGTAGGCGCAGGAAATGGATTCAGGGCAATGATACATCCAAAACGACGCGCGCTGCGGCACCGGCAGCACAAACAGCATCGAGTCCGTGTCCTGGATGTTGGTGCGATACATCATGCCGGTCATCTCCTCCTTTTCGGTCAGCGCAAGTTCGGCGTCGAGCGTCTCCGCGCCGAGATAAATTTTCATCGTCTGCAGTTTCGGCTGTGCCTGCTTGGGCAGGATGTCGTCAATGGTTTTCGGTGCGGCGGCGACTTCAGGTTTTTTGCAGCCGGCCAGCAGGACGACGCCCAGCAGCAGCGTGATCAGATTTGTCAGTTTCACGCCATCAGCTTGCCAGATTTGCCGGATATTTCAACAAAAGGTCGCGGACACCCATTCCGGATCAGAATCCGCAAACGGCCGGCAATTTTTTCGCCGCAATTCACCGACATAAAACCGCAAGCCACCGGCAGCCCGGAAGCCGGGAGCCGGTTATCTTTCAGCCGGATGAAAAGAATGTTTCGCTTGCTTGCGTCAACCCGCCCCTGCGCGTGGGTTGACTTGCGGGTCGGACAGTTTATTTTAACATCGTTGTGACTACCGCTAATCAAACCGCACCCGGACTCGTCCGGCTGGACCTGCTCCCGCCGCGCGTCTGCGCCGTCGTTCGCCAGATCGCCACCGACGACGAGGAGATGCAGCGCCTCAAGACGCTCGGCGTCTGTCTCGGACGCCGCGTGGAGCTGGTCAAGATCGGCGACCCGCTCATTCTCAAAGTTTTCGGATCGCGGCTGGGCATCTCCGCCGCGCTCGCCGCCAACGTGCAGGTCGAAGTCTGCCAGCCGGGCCATTGCGCGCTGCGCGAAACCGATTGCGCATGAGCGCGTGCCACGAAACTCCAGCTGAGCCCTCCGCTGCGGCGCGTCATCATCACGCGTTCACACTCGCGCTGGTGGGCAATCCCAACGCGGGCAAGACCACCTTGTTCAACGCGCTCACCGGCCTGCGCGCGAAGACGGCGAATTTCCCCGGCACGACCGTCGAGCGCAAAGTCGGCCGGCTGCACCTCGGCGGCCAGCAGATTGTCGTGGTTGACCTGCCCGGTCTTTACAGTCTCGACAGCAAGTCGCCGGATGAAAAACTCGCCGCCGATGCGTTGCAGGGAAAATTGGAGCATACCGCGCCGGACGCCGCGCTCGTGGTCGTGGACGCGACCAATCTCGAACGAAATCTTTTCCTCGTCAGCCAGCTGCTGGATCTCGCCTGCCCGGTCATCGTCGCCTTGAACATGATGGACATGGCGAAGCGCGACGGCATCCACATTGACATAAAAAAATTGCGCGCCGAACTGGGCTGCGTCGTCATTCCGATTTCCGCGCGGGCCGGAACCGGACTCGAGGAATTGAAACGCGAACTCGCGCGGCTGGTCGGCGGCGCGATGCCCGAAGCCGTGGCGCACAGCAAACCGGACTGCGGCAACTGCACCGGCTGCACGTTTCAGGCGCGCTACGAATGGACGGAACAGATTTCCACCAAGGTCATGGATGCGGCGCTGGCGCGGCGCTCGGCCTGGACGGAAAAGATTGACGACGTAGTCACGCATCCAACCATCGGTGTGGCCGTATTCCTGACCGTGATGCTGGCGGTCTTCGCGCTCATTTTCTGGGTGGCCCAAATTCCGATGAACCTGATTGACCACCTGTTTGCGTTCCTCGGCAACCGGGCAGGCGGACTGCTGCCAGCGGGAGATCTGCAAAGCCTGATTGTGAACGGTGTCATTGCCGGCGTCGGCGGCATCCTGATTTTTCTGCCGCAGATTTGCATCCTGTTTTTCGCGCTGTCGCTGCTGGAAGACACCGGCTACCTGTCGCGCGCGGCGTTTGTGATGGACAAGGTGATGCGAAAATTCGGTCTGCCGGGCAAGGCGTTCGTGCCGATGCTCTCCGCGCACGCCTGCGCGATCCCCGCCATCATGTCCGCTCGCGTCATCGAAAATCCGCGTGATCGGCTGGTGACGATTCTCATCACGCCGTTGATGACCTGCTCCGCGCGCATTCCGGTTTACGCGATGGTCACGGCGCTTATTTTTCCGAACTCGCCGCTCAAGGCCGCGCTCATTTTCACCTCCGCCTACGCCATTGGCATCCTCGCCGCGCTCGGTTGCGCGTTGCTGTTCAAGCACACGATTCTGCCCGGCGGCAGCAAGCCGTTGATGATCGAACTCCCGCCCTATCGTCTGCCCGGCCTGCGCACCGCGCTGCTGCACACATTTGATCGCGCAAAAATTTTCGTGAAGCAGGCCGGAACGATCATTCTCGCGATCTCGCTGGTTCTGTGGGCGCTGTCTCATTATCCGAAATCATCACCGCCCAACACTGCGGTCGCCATGCAGACGCAGGCCGCGCAACTGGAAAAATCCGGCGAACAAGCGAAGGCTGACGAATTGCGCGCCACCGCAGACCGCCTGACCGCGCAGTCTTCGCTGCAAAATTCGTATGCCGGAAAAATCGGCCACGTCATCGAGCCGGTCATCCGGCCGCTCGGTTACGACTGGCAGATCGGCATCGGCATCGTCAGCTCGTTCGCGGCACGCGAGGTCATCGTGTCCACGCTCGCCATCGTTTACGGCGTGGGCGAGGACGCCGCCGATAACAACCGCAAATCGCTTTATGACACGCTGCGCCAGGCCAAGCGCACGGACGGCTCGCCGGTTTTCACCGCCGCAACGTGCTTGAGCCTGCTGGTATTTTACATTCTGGCCGCGCAATGCCTGTCCACGCAGGCCGTCGTCCGGCGCGAGACGAACAGCTGGAAATGGCCGCTGTTTCAGATCGCCTACATGAGCGGCCTAGCCTACGTCGCCGCGCTGGTGGTTTACCAGACGATGCGTCACTTCGGTTACGCGTAACTGCCGGCCGGCAAGCGCATGAATTTTGTTTTCACGGAACGCCGTTGTTCCTAACCTCACGGCATGAAACCAACCCGACTGTTATCCTTGGCCGTTTCAATTTTGATGCTGTTGTTCCGGCCGGCTTTGGGTGCGGAAACAAACCACAATTTTGCCCAATGGGAAAAGGAAATTGCCGCCTTCGAGCAATCCGACCTCACGAATCCGCCGCCCCGCGGCGCGGTGGAGTTCCTCGGTTCCTCGACCATCCGGCGCTGGACGACGCTCGCGCAGGATTTTCCCGGCCAGCCGGTTTACAACCGCGGCTTCGGCGGCTCGGAGATTGCGGACTCCACGCACTTCGCGCCGCGCATCGTTTTTCCCTATGCGCCACGGATGATTGTTTTCCGCGCCGGCGGCAATGATTTGTGGGCCGGCAAATCGCCGGAACAGGTGTTTGCGGATTTCAAGAAATTCGTCGCCGTCATTCATGCACAACTGCCCGACACGGAAATCATTTTCATTTCGTGGAATCCGACGCCGTCGCGGTGGAAACAGCATGAGCAGGAAAAGGAATTGAACCGGCTGGTGGAAAATTTTGTCCGCCAGACGCCGCACTTGAAATACATCGAGACCTACGATTTGCCGCTTGGCGCGGACGGACAGCCGCGCCCGGAACTGTTCGTGGCGGACCAGTTGCATTTCAACGCCGCCGGCTACAAGCTGCTGACAGAGCGCGTGCGGCCGCTTTTTTCCAAATAAGACGGATTTACCTCCGGCGCAACTGCGCTTGCGCCTGTGCGCCGGGCGCACTAGAGTTGACCCGGTTGCGCCCGTAGCTCAGTTGGATAGAGCATCTGCCTTCTAAGCAGGCGGTCGTGCGTTCGAATCGCGCCGGGCGCGCCACTTCGCATTTACGATTCGCGATTTTTGATTTACGATTTTGTCTGCGTGTTGAAACTCGAACAACTTTCCGAACTGGTTGAAAAACACCGCTCCGCCGCATCCGCGCGCGTGCGGGAGTTTTCCATCGGCGGGAAGAAATTTGATTTTAATTCGCAGCCCGCCGTCATGGGGGTGGTCAATCTGTCCGCCGATTCCTGGTATCGCGAGAGCGTCTGTCTCACGACGGATGCGGCGGTGCAGCGCGGAAAAGTTCTCGCGGCGCAGGGCGCCGACATCATTGACGTCGGCGCGGAATCCACGCTCGCACACGCCGCACGCGTGGGCAACACGGCGCAGAAATCGAAGCTGATTCCGGTGATCCGGCAGTTGCGCGCGGCGAAAAATCTCGTCTCCGTCGAAACCTATTCGCCCGCCGTCACGCGTGCGAGCTTGGAGGCCGGCGCGAACATTTTAAACCTGACCGGCACAGCGGCTTCAAAGGAAATTTTCAAAATGGTCGCCGCGCACGATGCCGCCGTCATCATCTGCTTTGTCGCCGGAAAAAACGTCCGCGTAGTCGGCGACTTTGACTTGAGTGCCGACCCAGTTCCGATGCTGCGTGAATTTTTTTTGCGCCAGATTGAAATCGCCCGGCGCTGCGGCGTGGAAAAGATTTTCATAGACCCCGGCCTCGGCTTTTACTACCGCAATCTGCAAGACAGCGCGGTGCGTGTTCGCCATCAGATGACTGTTTTCCTGAACACGTTCCGGCTGCGTGCGCTTGGTTTTCCCGTCTGTCACGCGTTGCCGCACGCCTTTGAATTTTTCGGCGAGGAAGTCCGCTGTGCCGAGCCGTTCTTCGCCGTGCTGGCCGCGCTGGGGAAGACGGATTTGTTCCGCACGCACGAAGTTCCGCGCATCCAGGCGGTGCTGGACACACTGAAAATTTATTGACCGGCGGATTTTTATTTTCCACTGGTCCGGCTGCCGATCCAATCCAGCATCAGAAATGTGCAGATGTAAAATGGGAAAATTCCGTAAAGCGTGTCACTGACCGAATGCGAATGCCGGTCCACGGCCAGAAAAACCGTGAGGCAGAAAATACAAGCGAGCAGGCAAATGATTCCACCTGCAACGGAGACCGGCAGATAAAACCAGCCGACGCGCTTGAACCAGTTTGAAGTCATATCAAAATTTGACCGGATGGATCCAGCGTTGTTCAACTCATTTTTTTCCGGCAGAGAAAAATGCCTTCTTCTTGTGATTGAGTGATCCATTCGTCGGAAACTTCCAGGCCGTATTTTCCAAGCATTTTGCGAACGAGCGCCGGCGTGTAGCGATAGGAGAAAAACAGCCGGATGGATTCTCCGCGCCTGAAATCAAACCGCTCCGATTCGATGGCAATACTCGCGGCGCGGTCGAAAATAAAATGCGCGGCAATCCGCTTCAAGCCGCCAGCGCCGCTCTCGATTTTGAACTGCAGCCTGCCGTCGCCGCGCGCGATGCCGAGATCGAGCAAAAAAGCCAGCAGCCAGTCGCGTGTCGGCGGATTGTTGTATTGCGGCAAAACCTTTTTCACGCCGTCGGCGTAATTTTTCCCTGGCGCAAGGTTGGCGCTAAACAACAAGAAGTCCTTCGACCGCACGAGCGAAGCAAGCTTTAGCAAGATTTCCTGCGGCTCGAAGTTTGGAATCATTCCAAAAAACGTGACGAGTGACGGGTGCCGGGTGACAAGAAATTCCTGCAAATCGCCTGTCGTGGCCAGGTCGCAGACGGAAGGAAAACAGTTTTGCTCCGGCACAACCGCCAGCGCCGCCTGACGCGCGACCAGAACCATCGCGGTGCCGACGTCGCAGGGCGTGTATGAAATCTCTTTGCCTCCCGATTCTAAAAACTTCAACAGCCGCGTGTCTTTTTGTCCGCCGCCGCAGCCGAGTCCAACGACATGAATGTGCTTTGATTTGATTTTGGCAATGGTAGCGGCGAAGGCGCGCTCATAAGTTGCCGCGCAAGCCGCGTCGTTGCGCGACGGCGAATAAATCTGATGCAGTGCGAGCCATTTCTGGGTCTGTTTGATGCTGTCGTAGTGAAATTTGTGATTTATTTTTCGCGTGCGAAGCGAGGCGAGCAGATCGCGCCGGACGTTTTCGGGGAACTGGCTTTCGTGGATTGAAATGTTTGCCGTTTTCACTTTTGCGGGAAAATCTGGTAGAGCAGCAGATAAACCACCACGCCGGTCACGGAGACATACATCCACAGCGGCCAGGTCCAGCGCGCGAGTTTTTTGTGCCGTTCAAACCGCTCCGTTTTTGCGCGCCAGAGCGTGATGAGAATCAGCGGCACGATGACCACGGCGAGAACGGTGTGCGTGAGCAAAATCACCAGATAAATCGGGCGGAACCACTGCGGCTCCAGAAACCGCGTCGGACCGCGGTGCAAGGCGTAGGCGAGATAGCCGTGATACGTCAGGTAACAGCCCAGAAAAACAATCGAGGTGACAAAGGCTGCAATCATGTAGTTGCGGTGGGCGATTTTATTGCCGCGCTTAATAAAGACAAAACCCAGCGTCAGAAAAACCGCGCTCAAGCCGTTCAGACTGGCGTTTATGGCGGGCAGGTCAAGGATGGTCATGGCTCGTTTTCCAGTTGCTGGACGGTTTTGAGCAGGCGCGCTTCCACCGCGTTCGTCCAGTCCACGCCGTCGCCGCCGGTCTCGAAGCTACCGCGCAATTGCGCGTGTTTGTCCACGACCACAAAAATCGTCGTGTGAATGAACAAATCCGCGTCATCCTTGCGGTCCTCCGGCTTCACCGGCACGGCGCTCAACTTCAAGCTGTCGCTGGCCAGCGCGGCGATTTCCTTTTTGGTGCCGGTGAGAAACGTCCAGCGGTTGAAGTCCACGCCAAAACGTTCCGCGTATTTTTTTAGCACGACGGGCGAATCAAAATCCGGGTCGGTGGTGAGCGTGACGAGTTTGGCGTTGCTGTCCGGCGGCAAAAGGTTTTGTAGCGACTTCATCTGGCCGGTCATGCGCGGACACGGGCCGGCGCAGCGCGTGAAAATGATGTCGGCCACCCAAACGTGGTTCGTGAAATCCACGAGCGTGGTGAGTTTGCCGTCCTGGTTCATCAGCGAGAAGTCCGCGACCGGACCGATGACGGGGAGCGCCGGGCGGTAGTTACGGATGAATTCCAGAAACCACAGCGCGAACGCCAGCCCGATGAATCCAAACAGCAGCGTGAATCCGATCCAGATGGTGCGGGGCGGACGCAGTGAATTTTCCGTCATAACATTGTCAGATTATGCACCGAAGAAATTTTGGCGCAAGCGAACGCGCGGTCAGGAAATTCGGGCAGCCGATCAATGCTCGGCGCTTCGGTCGCAAACGTGGCTATTCAAAGCTTGCGGGCGCGGCAGAGCCGGACTTGGATTTCAGCCACGCGTCGAAGTCGGTCTGGCTTTGCACCACGACGAAACCGCCAGACATGGCGGCGTGGCCGTTGCCGCAGAGCTGCGCGCATTCGATCTGGTAGCGGCCGATTTTCGTGGGCGTGAACGTCACGGGAATGCGCAGGCCGGGAATCGCGTCCTGCGTGATGCGCATGGCCACGAGCTTCAGCGAATGGATTACGTCCTTGGAACTCAAATAAATCAGCACCGGCTTGTTGACGACGACATGGACTTCGTTCAGCACCTGGACGTCGTCCTTGCCGGCGGGATCGGCGGGATCCACGCCAAAGACGTTGTCGCTGGTGATGAGTTTCATGTCCTGCCGGCCGAATTTGCCGTCCAAGCCGGGATAGCGGGCGTTCCACGCGAACTGCTGCGCCATGATTTGCACGACGGTGCTGTCCTCGGGCTTCGGGAAGCGCTGCACATTTTTCGCCCAGAGCGGAATGGCAATGCCGATGAGCAAAACCGCCTCGATCAGCACCACGGCGATTTCAGAGTATTTGGGCAGGTGGCTCGTGGATCCTGCGTAATCGGCCTTGGGATGGCGCGCGGCGTTGAACCGCCACAGCACATAGCCGAAATAAATGATCCAGCCGACGAAGAGCGCGAGCATCAGCCAGTGAAGATAAACCATCAGGTCGTCCACGGCCTGGCCGTTGGCCGAGGCGAGTTCGGGCAGGCCGAGAATATTTTTGGCAAACCAGTCGTTCATGCTTTGGATTGTGCAGGTGAATTTTTCTGTTCGGCGGCGGCGGTGAGCGCCTCGCTCTTACGGATGGCGTAAATCAGAAACGTCAGGAACGCGCCCAGGACCGTCGCGACGATGGCACCGAGCGTAAGGATGGCCCAGTTCATGCCGTCGGCCATCGGCGAATCAATGTTGCCGCCATAGCACGCGGCGCAGGCGAAAGTTTTCACCGGCGCGATCGCAACGAGCGCGAGAAATAAAATGGTGCGGAATGACTTCACAGGTAACCGACGTTCTTCAGTTTCTTCAAAAAATAAACCCCGTAAACAATGACCAAAACGGCGGCAACGATTCCCGCCGTGCCCCAAAGCACGCTGCCCGCTTGAAACGCCCACGCCGCGCAGCCGAGCGATAGTGCGGTAAGCAGCGTCACAAAAATAAGATGAACGGCTTTGAGTGACATACGGGTCAATGGTTAACGGTGCCGGGCGGAAAACCGTTCGTGGCCCAGATGGTCAGTCCCATCAGGCCGATGAAAAAGAACACGGTGAAGGCGAGCACGGTGTAGACGAGTTTTTTCTCGGACAGCAGGTGCATCAGGTAGCCGGCGACGAGAAACGCGTTCACCACCGCGATGGCGAGGATGAGCGCGACCTTCAGCGTCCAGCCCTCGCCGATGTGCGAGAACGACGTGGCGATCATCGCCGAGGTGGTGCAGACGACGACGAGAAACACGACCGCGCAGAGGCGGAAGTAGCTTTTCAGGCAAACGGGTTTTTCGGATTCGCTCATAACAGTTCAGGTCAAATAAAGCACAGGGAACAGAAAAATCCAGACCAAGTCCACAAAATGCCAGAACAGGCCGGAGACTTCGATGCGGTTGGTGAAGCGCTCGGGGTCGGTCTTCCACATTGCGCCGCCAAAGGCCCAGAAGTAAAAGATGACGAGCGTGCCGCCGAGAATGTGCAGCGCGTGCAGGCCGGTCAGCGTGAAATAAATCGCGGTAAAGGTGTTATGTTTCGGGCCGTAATTCTCCATCTTCTTGATGTCGGCGGCGGCAACGGTGATTTCTGCCGGCTTCTCGGCCGGTGCCGCGCGCAAATCCATCAGTTCCTTTTCGTCCTCGACGATGCGGCCGTGCAGCGTGACGGTGCCGGTTTTCTTGGCGAGGTCGAAGTCGGCGGATTTCTCCACCAGATGGCCGTCGGCGAATTTCCCGTTGGTCAACTGGACTTCATAATGGATCAGCTTGTCGTGGTATTCGTAGGATTTGATGCCAAGGAACGTCAGCGCGAGCAAAATGGTGCAAGCGTGGAAAATTTTGAATTTTCGAAAATCACGGACTTTGCACGCGGCCCAGGCGAGCAGCGTGGTGATGGCCGAAAGCGCGAGCAGCAGCGTGTTGACGGTGCCGAGCGTGACGTTGAGCCAGCCGTGCGGCCACATGCCCGGCTCCGCGCCGACGCGCAGCAAAATGTAGGCGGAAAAAAGTCCGCCGAAGAGCATCACTTCCGACGCCAGAAACAACCAGATGCCTAGCTTGGCGTTGTAAAGGCCGGTGTCCGGCCGGATCTGAATGGTGTAGGGAATTTCCATGAAAAATTTTAGTGATGGGTGCCGGGAATGACCGGCGCGGAGGAACTTTCCGGTTCGTCCTGCGGCGTGAAATCGGTGGCGTGGCCGGGCGCGCTGTATTCGTAAGGCCCGCGGACGACAATCGGTTCGTGCGCGAAATTGCCGTGCGGCGGCGGCGTGGGCGTCTGCCAGTCGAGCGTGGTCGCGCCCCAGGGATTGTCGCTGTTCACTTTTTCGCCGTGGCCGATGCTCCAAAATAAATTGATGATGAACGGAATTTGCGCGATGCCCAGCGCGATGGCCGCCCAGAGAATCCAGGTGTTGAGTTCCATCACCGTGCCGGGCAGCGCGTCAATGGCGTTGGGCACGCGCGCGGCGGAATAGTTCACTGCGCCGTCGCTCATGCGGCGCAGCATGCCCTTGATGCCCTGCGCGAACATGGGCATGAACACGATGTTCATGAATGTGAACGAGCACCAGAAATGCACGCGGCCCCAGAATTCATTCATCCGCCGCCCGGTCATTTTCGGAAACCAGAAATAAACGCCGGCGAACAGCGCGAAAATCGTCCCCGGCGCGACGACATAATGGAAGTGCGCGATGATGTAATAGGTGTCGTGCAGATACAAATCACTCGCGGCCAGGCCGAGCGGCAAACCGGTCAGCCCGCCGATGCCGAACATTGGCAGGAAGCCGAGCGCGAACAGCATCGGTGTGTTGATGCGAATCGAGCCGCCCCACAGCGAGAGGAACATGCACGTCAAAATGATTACGGACGGAATCGAAATGATCATCGTCGTGGTCTGGAAGAACGTCGCGATTTTCTGGCCCATGCCGGTCATATACATGTGGTGCGCCCAGACGATGAACGACAGGAAACCGACGAACAGCGCCGAATAGACCAGCGATTTGTAGCCCCACAGCGGCTTGCGCGTGTTGTTGGCGATGACTTCGGCAACGATGCCCATCGCCGGCAAAATCAAAACGTAAACTTCCGGATGACCAAGGAACCAGAACAGGTGCTGCCACAGCAGCGGGCTGCCACCGCCGCTGCGGTCGGCGAGCTGGCCGCCGATGGCGAGTCCGGTTGGCAGGAAGAAACTCGTGTGCGCGACGTTGTCCATCAATTGCAAAACGCCGGCCGCTTCGAGCGGCGGAAAGGCGAGCAGCAAAATGAACGCCGTCACGAATTGCGCCCAGACAAAAAACGGCATCCGCATCCACGTCATGCCCGGTGTGCGCAATTGGATGATGGTCGCGATGAAATTCACCGCGCCGAGCAGCGATGACGTGATGAGCAGCACCATGCCGACGAGCCAGAACGCCTGGCCGTTCGTGGGAATTGTCGTGGCGAGCGGCGAATACGAAGTCCAGCCCGCCTGCGCCGCGCCGCCGGGAATGAAAAAGCTCACGAGCATCACCACGCCGCCGAGAAAAAATGCGTGGAAGCTCGCCATGTTGATGCGCGGGAAACACATATCCGGCGCGCCGATCATCAGCGGCACGACGTAGTTGCCGAACGCCGCGAACGCCAGCGGCACCACGCCAAGGAACACCATGATGGTGCCGTGCATCGCGCCGAAGGAATTGTAAAGGTCCGGCGAAATCGCGCCACCCGCCGCCGGCTGGCCGAGGATTTTCTCCAGCAAATGTCCGATCGCCGGCACCGGCACGCCCGGATGCGCGATCTGCCAGCGCATCAACATCATCAGACAAAACCCAAACTGCATGAAGCAGAGCGCGACGAAACCATATTGGATGCCGATGGTCTTGTGGTCGGTGGAGAAAATGTATTTGCTCCAGAAACCCGGCTCGTGATGTTCGTGGTGGCCGTGATCGTCGTGCCCGTGCGGGGCGGCGGCCTCGCGAAACGGCGGAAATTGTTGAACGAGTTTTTCCATGTTATTTGACTTTGTCCCAGACCATCAGCGCCAGCAGCAGCGGCAGGTAAATGATGGACGCGAAAAACAACTGCCGCGCGCGTGCCAGTGTGAGTTGACGCGAAAACTGGATCGCGCACCACAAAAATCCCGCGCTCAAAACCAGCGCGCCGGCGAGATACGTCGTGCCCGCCATTTTGAAAACAAACGGACACAGGCTGACCGCCAGCAGTGCGAGTGTGTTGCTCACGGACTGCTGCGCCGTGCGGCTGCCGTCGGGATCAATGCCCGGCAGCATTTTGAAGCCGGCCTTGGCGTATTCATCGCGGTAAATCCACGCGATCGCGAAAAAATGCGGCAGTTGCCAAAAAAACAAAATTGCGAACAACGCCCAGCCTTCGCCGGTCAATTCACCGCGCGCGGCCGTCCAGCCCATGAGCGGCGGCAGCGCGCCCGGCACCGCGCCGATGACCGTGTTCAGCCAGGTCACGCGCTTGAGCGGCGTGTAGATGAAAAGGTAGCTGACGAGCGTGACTGCACCAATGACGCTGGTGAGCAAATTTACCGCGAGCGCGAGATAAACCAGACCGGCGACGGAGCACACGCCGCCAAAAATGGCGACTGTTGTCGGCTGCAACCGGCCCGACGGCAGCGGACGATCCTGCGTGCGGCGCATTTTCGCGTCGAATTCGCGTTCCAAAAGCTGGTTCAACGCCGATGCGCCGGACGCGAGTAGCGCCGTGGCGGCGAGCGCGTTGATCATCAGCGCCAAATTCATCGCACCGCGAGCGCCGAGATAAAAACCGACCAGCGTGGTCAGCAGCACGAGCGTGGTCAGCCGCGCCTTGACGAGGTCGGCGAAAACCGCCGTCCAGCCTTTTTCGGCAATGATATTTTGGTTGAGAGCTTCCGCTGATGATTTCATCTCTTGTTTCTGGCGCTGAAAAACCGCGCCTAATTCATCCTATTTTGCCCTGTCAGGGCAATTTCTGTCAATGTTGTTTGATGGCGATTTGACACGAATTATCCAGCGAGCCGGGTGCGGCGCGCGGCCACCAGCCACCAAACCGCGCCAGTGAGCAGCGCGAGCGCGCCGACCATGACGTGCGCGGTGGTCACGTCGGCTGCCTTGTTCGACAGGACGGTCGCCGCGCCGAGGCCGATCTGCACGGCCAGCAGCGCCAGCCAGAACCAGGAAAATTTTGCGAGCCAGTCATGGCCACCAAGTTTTTTCCGCGCCAGAAACGGCAGCGCGGCGACGCCGAGAAAAATGGCGTAGGCGACGAGCCGGTGGATCATCTGCAGGTTCACCTGAAATGCGGTGATGGGCCGGCCAATAAGACCGGGCGGACGGTTCGCGTTGTAATCGGCGATGGCTGCCGGTGACGTGTCCGGCCAGATTGTTCCGTGCGCAGTCGGAAAATCCCAGATCGCCAACCCGGCGTGCTGGTGGCGGATGGTCGCCGCGATCAGCAACTGGACGAAAATCAAAAGTGTCAGGTAAAACACATGGCTGCGCAGTCCGCGCGGCACGGAGATTTGTTTTTTGGTTTCCGCCGTCAGCCACCAGCGGCTGGTGAAAATGGCAATGCTGGTCGTCAGCACGAGAAAGATTTGCGCGATCGCGCCGTGCGGCACGCCGAGCCAGTCGAGATTCCAGCGCACACGGAGGCCGCCGAGAATTCCCTGCGCGATGACGAGCAGGAACGTCGCGATCCCGAGCCAGTGCAGCCATTTGCGCGAGTCCTTGGCCCAGAGCCACACGGCGAGGATGGTCGTCAGGAAACCGACTGCCGATGCCAGCAGCCGGTGCGAATGCTCGTAAAAAATGCCGCCGATCCACTTGTCGAGCGGAAACAAAAACATGTTGTAGCCGTAAGTCGTCGGCCAGTCGGGCACGGACATCCCGGCTTCGTGGCTCGTCACCAGCCCGCCGAGGCCGATGAGCAGGAACGTGGTAAACGCGGTCAGCACGGCGAACCAGAACAGCGCGGGTTGGTAATTTTTGTTCATCAAAATTTTTTAGGGAAACCAAGAAGCCAGGAAATTTTAGACAACAAATTCATGGACTCCTGGTTTCCTTATTAAAAAAGTAACCGCTGCGGATTTTGTCACGCAGCGGTTGTCGGACGGATCAAAATTATTTCGCCTCGAACGTGAAATTCACCGTCACGTCGGCGTCCTTGACCTCGACGTCCTGCGTTTGTTTGCCGAGCTTGCGGTGCGCGGCTTCCACGGTGTATTTGCCGGCCGGCACATTTTTGATGGTGAACTTGCCGTCCTTGTCGCTCACGCAAAAATACGGGCTGTCAAAGACACTGACCCACGCGAACATCCACGGATGGACGTCGCACTGGAATTTCAGAAACATTTCCGGCTTCGCGAACGTGTAGGTCAGGTCTGCGGCGCCGGGCATCTGCACGTCGTTGGATTCCTTGTTGCCGTCTGCCGTCGGCTTGGAATGGACGTTGTGGACGCATTGATCGGAGTTTTTCACCACGACCTTCTGGCCGGTCTGCACCGCGACGATCTGCGGCGTGTAGAGGCAGCCCTTCTGGTCAATGACCGCCGGCGGCGCGCTCGCGCCGGTGGATTTGCCGGTGACATCCTTCAGCGAAACCACCACGTCGGCCAGTTCGCCCTTTGGCCCGACCACATAAAAATGCGTCGTGGGCACCTTGCCGTTATACATCGCGGCGCAATCCGGGTTGTCCATGATTGGCGTGATTTCCTTTTCTGCGGGCGGCGTGCCCTTGAAGCTGACGACGCCGATGATGTCCGCGCTGCGGGCGGTTGAAACCGCAGCCAGGGCCGCAACCAAAAGAAGAGTCGGAAAATTTTTCATAAAATTGTTTGCTCGAAACGCATGAAATTTATCATCCGTTCCGGCTGCGGGCAAGCGCTGTGTGAAAAATTTCACAAGGAGTCGGAACAGTCACCACATTGCCAAAATCATGGTTTGCGCAGCATTCTGAAAATGGTGATACCGGCGAAAAGACCAGCCTGACCGAGCAGCCCGCCGAGCCAGCCCCAACCAAAGACGAACCAAGTCACCGCCGAAATCAAAATGGAAAGTGTTGCCCACAGGAAGCCGGACTCGTCTTCAATTTCCGCCGCGCGGAAAAAGAAAATCGCCGAAGCGAGGATGATGGCGATGGTCAGATAATACATCGCTCCGAATCTGCCTGAAATTTTCAGGCGCGCAAACTTTTCATCACGCGCGCCATTTCCAGCGCCGTTTGCGCCGCCTCGGTGCCACGGTTGTGCTTGGCCGAGAGGCAGCGGACTTTCGCCTGCTTCACTTTATTAAACACGAACACGCCGTGGATGACGGGCATTTTTTGTTCCACCTGGATTTGCGCCAGCGCGTGCGTCACGCCCAAGCCGATATGCTCGGCGTGGCTGGTCTCGCCCTGAAAAATGACGCCGAAGCAGATGATCGCCGCGTAACGCGACTGGTGCGCCAGCCGCGCCACCGCCGCCGGAATCTCAAACGCACCCGGCACGCGCACGATGCGGACATGCGCGCCGGCCTCCGACAACACCGCCCGCGCCGCGCGCAGCATCGCGTCCACGTATTCCGCGTTGTAACGCGACGCGACGATGGCAAATGCGCCGCCGGCCGGCTGAATTTTTTTTGGCTGATTTTTTCGGAGCATGGCGAAAAATAATTTCTACCGTTTTCTCCATTTCCACAACGGAATTAACAATACTACAAGACAGAACAAAGCAATCAGAAGAAAAATTCCATGCGGCTTAACATAGGTTCCTATGAGGCCAGCCAAAGTGATTAATACCATTCCATACCCAAATTTGAGTCCATTCATAATCAGCCTATTTTTTTTGCTTCGCCTTGAGGATGCCATTCGCCGTCATAAGTCGCAACCACCACGATGTCATCGCCCAAGGCGGCGGGTTTTTCTTCCGGCGGCGGATTGGGTGCGGCCAGCTTGGCGGCCTCCTCGACGGATTTTTTGGTGACCATGCTCGTTTCCTCGTCGGTGTTGCGCGCGGCTTCCAACAGCAAGACCTCCCAGTTGCCGTGCAGCGTGCGCTGCGGCGGTGCCTTGAACGGCTTCAATTGAAATTCGCCGCCCTTCAATGACAGCAGCCGGTTGAAGGCCTTTTCACCGACGTGCGCGCCGACGGCGGCGTGCGTGATGGCACCGGCCTCGATGTAAATTTCCCCGCGCATGTGCTCGTTGCGGATTTCCAAAATCGAGGAATGGCGCGCGTTGCATTCCATCTGGATGACCTCCTCCAGGCCGACCTGCCGCAGCGCGCCGCTGAAACCTTCGCGCCGCGTCCACAGAACGAGGTCGTTCAGCATGTTGAAAACCATCTTGATGCCCTCGGGCGAAACCGGTTTTTCGATGAATAGTTCCGCGCCGCCGGACAGGCACGTTGCGCGGTTGCCCTCGTTGGCCTTCGCCGTCATCACGACGATTTTGAGGCTGGGATAACGTCGGCCGATGATGTTGAGCAACTGGAGTCCGTCCACGAGCGGCATGATGATGTCCAGCACGACGAGATCAATCGAATGCTGCTGCAACATCACCAGCGCGCGGTCGGCGGAGGCGGCGGTGTGGATTTCCCATGTCTGGTCCGACAAAACGGAACACATCTCCGTGAACATTTCCAGAAACGCGAGGCTGTCATCCACGAACAGCACCTGAAATTTTTTTCCGTGCAACGCACCGTTCGCCGCCGGGCTGGCCGGCTTGACCTCCTCGACCAGCGCAGACTTGGGCGCAGCTTCGGGTGAGGCGGACGCCGTTTTTTTTGTCGTCAAAAGCATTTTGCTGTTGAAGCCGGCGCCCGCCGCCTCCGTCGGAACGGAAGCTTCCAGTTTCATTTCCACATCGCCCAGCTTCAGCGTCTGGCCAGGCTTCAAAACGCCCTCGATGATTTTTTTGTCGTCCACGAATGTGCCGTTGGAGGACAGCAGGTCGCGCACGACCAGTTCCTCGCCGCGCAACCGCACTTCGCAATGCCGGCCGGAGATGGACGCCTCAACAATCTGGAATGTGTTGCCGTCGTGCCGGCCGATCGTGACCCATTTGTCGCCCAGTTCATGGGCCATGACGGTCAGCGTTTTGTTGGTGACGACCAGTTCGGGCATGGCTTTTAATAAAACAGTCGCCGTCCGCCGTTGTCAACCGCGGCGCGGGTGAACCTGCCGCTGGCGGCGCGAACTGTCCTTGTTTTGGAGGGTTTTAACATCTGACCTGTCTCAATTTTTGCAATTTATTGAACCACGACGGCCAAATGGCCTGATTTTCCTGATTTTGGACGGCTACCTCTGTCAGCAAGGCGCGTTCCAATAGTGCCAATCTGGCCACTGGCGGGAGCTGTTTAGGTTTTAATAGGTTTTAACACACGAAATTTTAACCATGTTTCCAAACAGACCATGCAAAAAGTGACCAAGCAATTAAAGCCAGAGGCAAGGATATGAGCAAAGGTGTTTTCTTTGCTAAAGTCCAAATAAGAAAGACGAAAATAACCATCATTACAGTAAGGGCTAACCAAAATGGAAATCCACTTTGCGTTGATTGTGGGATGAATGAAAACACCAATTCTCCAATCAGCATGAAAAGTGGAAGTGTCGCAAAAAAGAAAAAGTGAAACCTATAATCCGATTCCGTTGCCTTCTGGAATTTTTCTCCAGAGCCAATGCGCGTGAATAAACTCATCAGCCAGATTAGCCATCCCATATTCGTTTTTAGCTTATCCAAATATTACGCGGATTAAATCAAATGCCCCAGCTTCTCCCGTTTCGTTTTCAAATACCGTTCGTTGTGCGGATTGGATTTTATTTTGATCGGCACCTGCTCGGTGATTTTCAAACCGTAGCCTTTCAGCCCGACGACTTTTTTCGGATTGTTCGTCAGCAGCCGGATGGTTTTCAGACCGAGATCCACGAGGATTTGCGCGCCGAGACCGTATTCGCGCAGGTCCATGCCGTAGCCGAGTTTCAGATTCGCCTCGACGGTGTCGAGACCTTCCTCCTGCAATTTGTAGGCCTTGATTTTCGGCGCGAGGCCGATGCCGCGGCCTTCCTGCCGCATGTAAAGAATCACGCCGCGCCCGGCGTCGGCCACCTGCCGCATGGCGGAATGCAGTTGCGGCCCGCAATCGCAGCGGCGCGAGCCAAACACGTCGCCCGTGAGACATTCGCTGTGGACGCGCACCAGCACGTCCGGCTTGCCGGCTATGTCACCGCGCACGAGCGCGAGGTGATGCTGGCCGTCAATCTTCGAGCGATACAAATGCAAATTAAAATCGCCATAGTCCGTCGGCATCTTCACCACTTCAATCTTCTCGACCAGCTTTTCCCGCGTGCGGCGGAATTCGATGAGGTCGGCGATGGTGCAAATTTTTAATTTATGTTTCTTGGCGAATTTCAGCAGCGCCGGCAGCCGCGCCATCGTGCCGTCGTCGTTCATGATTTCGCAGATCACGCCGATGGGCCGCGCGCCAGCGAGATGCACAAGATCTACGGCGGCCTCGGTGTGACCGGCGCGCTGGAGCACGCCGCCGGATTTCGCGCGCAGCGGAAAAACGTGGCCGGGCTGGACAAGGTCGTCCGGCAACGCGGTCGGCGAGGCCATGACTTCGATGGTTTTGGCGCGGTCGCCCGCGCTGATGCCGCTGGTGATGCCGTGCGCGGCGTCCACGCTCACCTGGAAATCGGTGCGGAAAACTTCACGGTTCTGTTTGACCATGCGCTCGATGCCGAGCTGCTGCAGGCGTTCGCCGGTCGTCGGCACGCAGATGAGTCCGCGGCCGTGCTTGGCCATGAAATTGATGGCGGCGGGCGTGACGAATTGCGCGGCCATGACGAGGTCGCCCTCGTTTTCGCGGTCGGCGTCGTCCACGACGATGACCATTTTTCCGCGCTTGAGGTCGGTGACGACGGCTTCGATGGAGTTAAAAGGATTTTTCATTCAACCGGGACAGCGTAATCTTTCGGCGCGCGAATTCCAGCCGATTCAACTTGCATTTTTGCCGGTCGCGGAACATTGTCAGCTTGCAGCTTCGAGTTTTGATTTATGCCAAAGGTTTCCAACGAAACGAGCGATTTGAAAAATGCCGGTGCGATGAATTCCGCGCTGTCGGAGGCCGAGAAATTGCAGCGGCTCGACCGGTTGGCGAACCTTGGAATGCTTTCGGCGGGCCTGGCGCACGAAATCAAAAACGGCATGGTCGCCATCCAGACGTTCGTGGATCTGCTGCTGGAAAAAAACCAGGACGCGGAACTCAGCGATATCGTCAAGCACGAGTTGCGGCGCATCAACGGGATCGTGTCGCAGATGCTGCAGGTCGGTGCGCCCGATCCGGCCAGCTTCAAGAACGTGCGCGTTCACGAGGTGCTCGACCATTCGCTGCGCCTGCTCCAGCCGCAAATCACCGTGAAGTTGATCGCGGTCGAAAAAAATTACCGCGCCGAAGTTGACGCCGTGCACGGCAATGACACGCAGTTGCAACAGACGTTTATGAACCTGCTGCTCAATGCGGTCGAAGCGATGGGCACGAACGGCACGCTGACCGTCAGCACGGAAATCACTGGAACCGAAAACGGCGCGCGATCGCTGCAAATCCAAATCCAGGACACGGGCCGGGGCATTGCGCCGGAAAATCTGGCGCGGCTGTTTGAACCTTTTTTTACGACGAAGAAAAATGGCACGGGCCTGGGGCTGGCGATTTCCCATCGCATCGTCCGCGAGCATCAAGGCTCCATCCTGGCGCACAGCAAACCCGGCAACAGCACGACCTTCAGCATTTCGCTGCCGGTGTCCGCGCTCAAAGATACTTCGCAATAATCGGCTTCAATTCGGCGATGGTTTTCTTGGGCCAGAATTTCTTGTCAGTCATGATTGCATTTTTTAATGCGGAATGACACGGCCAGTTCGGTTCGCCGGGAATCTGCGGAATGGCCTTGGCGACGATGGCCTTGGCGGTCGCGGCATTTTTCATCAGATTGGCCACGACCATTTCCACGGTGACGTGCGCTTCGTCCACTTTCCAACAGTCGTAATCGGTGATCATCGCCATCGTCGCGTAGGCGATTTCGGCTTCGCGGGCGCACTTGGCCTCGCCGAGATTCGTCATGCCGATGACGTCATAGCCGAGCTTGTGATTCGTCAGCGATTCGGCGCGCGTGCTGAACGCCGGGCCTTCCATGTTCACATAAGTGCCGCCGTCGTGGACTTTTGCCTTCAAACCGCGCGCGGTTTTCAAAACAATTTTTCGCAACTCTTCGCAAATTGGGTCGGCGAATGCGATGTGGCCGACGATGCCGCGTCCGAAAAAGGTGTGTTCACAATCGCGTTTGGTGCGGTCGAGAAACTGGTCCGGCAAAACGATGTCGCATGGCGCGTATATTTTCTGCAAGGAGCCGACGGCGCTGACGCTGACGATCCACGCGACGCCGAGTTTTTTCATGGCCCAAATATTCGCGCGGTGATTTAACTCGCTCGGCAAAATCCGGTGGCCGCGGCCGTGGCGCGGCAGAAAAACCACCTCGCGCCCGGCGAGCCGGCCGGTGAGAAAATCATCCGACGGGGGGCCGAACGGCGTTTTGACCTTCACCCATTTCTGATCCGTGAAACCTTCGATGTGATACAGCCCGCTGCCACCGATGATGCCGATTTTGTGTTTTGACATGAAAAATCTTTACCCGCCAAACACACGAAACACACGAAAAAAAATCGCGCGCATTTCCCGGCTGGCGCAGGAAGGATAATCTGTTAGTTTTGCGGGCATGGAACTGTTTCATAAAATTCTTAAAATTGCCATCAACGGTGCCGCGTCGGATATTCACATCAAAGTCGGCACGCCCGTGATTTTTCGCATCAACCGTGAACTGGTCGCCGTCGAATGCCCGTTCCCCACGATCGAGTGGATGAACAAGGTGGTCGAAGCCATCACCCCGATGCATCTGAAGAAACGGCTCGATGCCGAGCGCGAGGTGGATTTTTCGTATTTCATTCCTGAGGTGGGCCGGTTCCGCACGAACCTGTTTCAACAGCGCGGCCAGTGGTGCCTGGCCATGCGCCACGTCAAAACCCATGTGGCAAGCTTTGAGCAGCTCGGCTTGCTGGAGCAAATCAAACAGATCGCCGAGTCGCCGCGCGGCATCGTGCTCGTGGCGGGCGCGACCGGTTCCGGCAAATCCACCACGCTCGCGGCCATGCTCGAGCACATCAACGGGAATTTCAAAAAGCACGTCGTCACGCTCGAAGACCCGATTGAATTTGTGTTCGAGGATAACCAGTGTGTCATCGAGCAGCGCGAAGTCGGCCTCGACACCCAGTCGTTCCACCATGCGCTGCGCAACATTCTGCGGCAGGATCCGGACATCATCATGATCGGCGAAATGCGCGACGACATCAGCTTCGCGGCGGCCATGAGCGCGGCGGACACGGGGCATCTGGTGCTGTCCACGTTGCACACGACGAATGCGGCGCAATCCATCATCCGCATCCTCGATTTTTTCAAGGCCGACGAACGCGAACAGGTCCGCCGCCAGCTCGCGGCCACGCTGCGCGGCGTCATCTGCCAGCGCATGGTCACCACGGTGCAAAATACGATGACGCCCGCGCTGGAAATCCTGATCAACTCGCCACTGGTCCGAAAAATGATCGAGGACAACCGGTTGGACAAACTCGCTGCCGTCATCGAAACCAGCGCGGACGACGGCATGATCACCTTCAACCAGTCGCTATTCAACTTGGTTAAATCCGGCAAGGTTTCCGAGAAGGAAGCTCTCGCCAAGGCCAGCAATCCGCAAGCATTGGAAATGAATTTCAAAGGCATATTCCTCAACGAAGGTGGTCGTATTGTCAGTTAAGTGAAAGTCGCGCGAATTATGTGCGCAAAACTCTCATTGACTTAAATCTGACTGGATTTATCGTTTATAAGTCATGTGGGTTTCCAAAAAAACTGATTACGCACTCCGGGTGTTGTTCACGCTGGTGGATCATCACGGCGGCACGCCGATTCCCATCCGCGAACTTGCCCGGCGCAATGATGTTCCCAAGCGTTTCCTTGAACAGATTCTGCTCGATTGCAAGTCGCAAGGCTGGGTGAGCAGCGAAGCGGGAATTCGCGGCGGCTATGTGCTGGCGAAAAATCCGGCCAAGATCACGATGGGTGAAGTGGTGCGGCATTTCGACGGTATTCTGGCACCAATTGATTGTGTTTCAGTTGCGGGCTATAAACGCTGCTCGCAGGAACCGGTCTGCCGTTTCCGGCGCGTGTTTCTGGATGTGCGCAATTATGTAGCCGGCGTGATGGACCGCTCGACGCTGGCCGACGTCGCCAAGATCTCGCCGGTTTCCAAGCAGGAAATCTCCGGCACTTTTGTTGGCGGAGAGGGCATTTAAAAATATTTTAAAAAGATGGTTGACAAGTTCGGTGAATCATGGATAATAACGATATATTAAGTCGTTAATAAAACGAAGGTTGAAACTTTAGTTTTGAGTTTTTTTGTCAAGTTTGTTCAGTATATGAACAAAAATAAACGACTTTCTATTTGGATAAAATAACGACATATATGGTCGTATTTAAAAATATAAGAATATGAGCACGGTCGCAATCAAATCGGTCAACAGCGGCGATGAAAAACCGGAATGGCTGGAAGTGGTCCGGCAACAGGTCGGGTCGTTGAGCTATGGCGTGGTGCAGATCGTCATTCACGATTCGCAGGTGACGCAGATTGAGAAAACCGAACGCGTGCGGCTGGACAAGCCGCGTGCGAAAACAATTTAGGCCGACAGCAATCTGGAGGCGTAAAACCGAAAACAAACCGGCTGCTGACCAATAAATTGGAAGCAGCGTGAAACTGAAAAAAGAAATGAAAAAAAACAAACTATGGCTGGCGACCCTTCTGGGGGCGCAACTGGCCTTTAATTCCCTGGGTGCCGACAATGCCGATACCAATCGGAATTCGGACATCGAAGCATTGAAACAACAAATCAACGCGCTCAGTCAGAAAGTCGAAGCGCTCGAAACCCAGCAGGCGGCGAATCAACGGACTGTCACCAACGCCGCCAACGACCAGATTCAGGCGCTGGACCAAAAGGTTCGGGTGCTGGCCCGTGAGCGGGAACTGGATCAGGACGCGGCGGCAGCGACGGCGAAAGCGGCACCGAAGTTGTCCGTTGGTTCGAGTGGTTTTATTGCCAGTTCAGCGGACTCGAATTTCGTGTTCAAATTGAACGGCGTGCTTCAGGTGGACAGCCGGACGTTTTTTAACGACAGCGCCATCAAGAGCAACGACGGAATCCTTTTGCGCCGGGCGCGTCCGATATTTCAAGGCACGCTTTATCGTGATTTTGACTTCAAGTTCACGCCGGATTTCGCCCCTTCCTCGGGGCCGACAATTTTTGATGCCTATGGAAATTACCGTTATGAGCCGTGGCTGCAATTGCGCACGGGCAAATTCAAGACGCCGGAGGGTCTGGAGCAGTTGCAGGAGGATGTGAACATTTCTTTCAACGAACGTTCGCTGGCCACCGACCTAGTGCCGAACCGTGATGTCGGCCTGCAATTGTGGGGCGACATTGACGGCGGCGTGTTGAGCTACGCGGCGGGCATTTTCAATGGTGTGGGCGACGAGCAAAATTCGAGCAACGCGGCGTATGAAAACGAGGTCGAATTCGCCGGGCGCGTGTTCACTCAGCCATTCAAAAATTCGGATATAACGGCCCTGCAAGGCCTCGGTTTTGGCGTCGCCGGCACGTCGCAAAATGGCACCTCAAACACAAAGGACCTGCCGTCCACCACCGGCGGCACATCGCCCGGATATACGACGGACGGACAGCAGCAGTTCTTTGCTTATAGAACCAATGCCGTGGCAAGCGGCGAACATTGGCGGCTTTCACCACAGGCCTATTATTATTATGGGCCGCTGAGTTTGTTGGGTGAATATGCCATTTCAGACCAGGGGGTTCGTAATACGACCACGAAGGCTAACGCTGACCTGCATAATACGGCATGGGAAATTTCCGGTGGATGGATTTTGACGGGGGAAAACGCCTCATTCAGCGGCGTCACACCGTTGCATCCGTTTGATCTGCACAATGGCCAGTGGGGCGCGTTCCAAGTGGTCGCGCGCTATGCCGAGCTGAACATTGACGACGCCGCATTTCCGGTATTTGCAAATCCCGCCTATTCGGCATCCGCCGCGCAGGCCTGGTCGGCGGGCCTGAACTGGTATCTCAACAAAAACATCCGTTTGAACGCAAGCTTCTCGCATACGACGTTCACGGGCGGCGGCACAACCACGGGAAGCGGTGCCACAAGCGCTCCGGGCGTCGTCACGCGCCAGCCGGAGAATGTTTTCTTCACGCGCATCCAACTGGCATTTTAAAGGATGAACCTTAAAATTTAACATTCATGAAAACTCTTTTGAAAATTCTGCTCGTGCTGGCATTTGCCGGTGCGGCGCACGCAAAGGAAATCAAGTTGCTCAATGTTTCCTACGACCCGACGCGCGAGCTTTACACCGAATACAACACGGCGTTCGCCAAATACTGGAAAGGCAAGACCGGCGACGATATCACCATCTCACAATCGCACGGCGGCTCCGGCAAACAGGCGCAGTCCGTCATCAACGGCCTCGAAGCCGACGTGGTCACGCTCGCGCTGGCCTACGATATTGATGCAATTGCACAGCAGGCAAAATTATTGCCCGCCGACTGGCAGAAGCGGCTGTCGAACGACAGCACGCCTTACACCTCGACGATTGTGTTTCTCGTCCGCAAAGGCAATCCGAAGGGCATCAAGGACTGGGACGACTTGGTGAAGAAAAACGTCACCGTCGTCGTGCCGAACCCAAAAACTTCCGGCGGCGCGCGCTGGGCTTATCTCGCGGCCTATGCCTACGCGCTGGAAACGTTCGGTCACGATGACGCGCAGGCAAAGAGTTTCATCACGAAGCTCTATAAAAATGTCCCGATCCTCGATTCCGGCGCACGCGGCTCGACCATCACGTTCGCGCAGCGTGGTATCGGCGATGTGCTGCTCGCGTGGGAGAACGAGGCGCACCTGGCGATCAAGGAATTCGGCGCGGACAAGTTTGAAATCATCACGCCGCCGTTGAGCATCCTGGCCGAGCCGCCGGTCGCCGTGGTGGACAAAAATGTGAAACGTCACGGCACGACGGAAGTTGCCAAAGCGTATCTCGATTATCTTTACTCGGACGAAGGCCAGGAAATCGCGGCGAAGAATTTTTATCGTCCGCGCAACGAAACCATCGCCGCCAAATACGCCGCCAATTTCACCCAGTTGAAACTGGTCACGGTGGACCAGGAATTCGGTGGCTGGGCGAAGGCACAGCAAACCCATTTCGCCGACGGCGGAACCTTCGACCAAATTTTTCAACCGCAATAATTCCATGACCATCGCCGACGCTCCAATCAAAATCGCGATACAATCACCGCGCGTTCATCGTCGCTCCATTGGCGACCTGCTCGCGCCGCTGGATAAAATCGCCGCGACCTCGCCAAATCTAGTCGCCAATCACGACGCGCGTTTTGAAGTGGATGGCGAGGCCTATGAATTGCCGCGCTACCTGTTCGTCGGCCCGCGCGGCGGCGACACGCCGATCCGCGTCGGCATTTTTGCGGGCATTCACGGCGACGAGCCGGAGGGCGTCCACGCGCTCGTCCAGTTCATCAAGCTGCTCGAAGCCCGGCCCGAACTCGCCGCCGGATATTATCTGTCGTTTTATCCGGTCTGCAATCCAACCGGCTTTGAGGACGGCACACGATTTTCGCGCGGCGGCAGGGATTTGAACCGCGAGTTCTGGAAAAATTCCGCCGAGCCAGAAGTCCGTTTGCTCCAGGCTGAACTGCAATCGCGCTCGTTTCAGGGAATCATTTCGCTGCACACCGACGACACGAGCGACGGATTTTACGGATTCGCCCACGGTGCAACGCTGACGAAACATCTCATCGAACCCGCGTTGCGCTCGGCGGAGGAATTTTTGCCGCGCGACGGGCGGCCGGTCATTGACGGCTTCAACGCACGCAACGGAGTCATTCGCGACGGTTACGACGGCATTTTGTCCGCGCCGCCCAAAGTGCGCCCGCGCCCGTTCGAGATCATTTTGGAGACGCCGGTCACGCCGCCGGAATATCTGAAGGAGCTGGCGTTTGTCGCCGCACTGCAGACCGTTTTGCTCGAATACCGTAAATTCATCGCTTACGCGCCCAATTTGTAAACTATCGGAGTCACCGTGAGTGCCAGCGAAGAAGTCACCAACATTTTTTGAAAATATTTACCAATGCCCGGCACCGCGGAAAATCTGAAGCAGCCACCGGCGGAAACAATTATTCCCGTAGAACCCAAGCCGGGCATCTCTGAACACCCGAACATTAAGAGAGATTTCCACGACCAGTTTGTGCCGACGCTGCTCGCGTCCTACGTGGCGACGGGCGGCTTGAATAATCGCGATTCGCACAACATGCCGTCCACCCGCGCGGTTGGGCAGATTTGCCATGACTTGCTGCAATTGCTGTTCCCTGGCTTTCACGACGACGACGCGGTGCATCACGGCACGCTGGCGGAACTCACCAGCGAACGGCTGTCCAAAGTTGCCTCACGACTCGAAGACCAGGTGCGCAAAAGCGTCCGCATCGGCGACCCGAAAAAACCGACTGGCCGCACGCCGCCGATCCTCCGGCAATTTTTCCATTCGCTTTCGGAAGTGCGCGAACTGTTGCGCGCGGACATCGAGGCCGCGTATGAAGGTGATCCCGCCGCGCTTTACAGCGAGGAAATCATTTTGTCCTATCCGTTCATCGAGGCCATCGCGATTCAGCGGCTGGCGCATGTCTTGTATCGGGCGGGTGCGCCGATCATTCCGCGCATGATGACGGAATGGGCGCACAGCCGCACGGGCATAGACATTCATCCGGGCGCGCGGATCGGCGCACATTTTTTCATAGACCACGGCACGGGCGTGGTCATCGGCGAGACGTGCAAAATCGGAAAACGCGTGAAGCTGTATCACGGCGTGACGCTCGGCGCGCGGAGCTTTGCCAAGGACGAGGCCGGCCACATCGTCAAGGGTGGCAAGCGTCATCCGAACGTGGAGGACAATGTGACGATTTATCCGAACTCGACCATTCTCGGTGGTGAAACGGTCATTGGCGCAAATTCCACCATCGGCGCAAACGTATTTCTCATGCACAGCGTCCCGCCGGATTCGCTCGTGGTTTATGAGGAAAAACAGCTCGTCATCCGCGACAAGTCTGCGCGAAAGGTCGAAGCCGCGCTTGACTGGATGATATGAACGCATCGTCATTGACAAGTCAGCCAGCGGATTTAGCATTTGAATAACAGCAGGCGTCAACGCCGCTCTAAAATTGTTCCGAACCTCACGGCGCTCACCGGTCAACTGGAAGCTTCCATGAAACTAAAAGTATATTCATGTCGAATTGTGTCCAGATTCCGGCGCGACCGGAAGTTTTAGCGTTGGCTTTGGCGTTTTCACGCGCGAAGCTGCTTCCCATTTTTCCGGCACCCAATCCGCGTTGAATTTTTCCATTCACCACCAACCAAAATAAATTATGAGCAAAGAAACTGAAGTCAACTTGAGCTTGAGCGCCGCAGCGGCGCGCAACCTCGCCACCGCCACCGTTACCGTCCCGCAGATGACGGAAATCACTCCGCGCTGGCTGAACAAACTGCTGCCGTGGGTGGACGTGGATGGTGGCGTCTATCGCGTCAACCGCGTGGCCAAGGCTGCCAAGGGCAGGCCCGCGAATGAATTCGGCGAGGGCAAAGTGGATTTGCTCACCGTAGAAAGCGGCGAGCCGAAATTGCCGACGACGTTTGTGGATTACGACCAGGACCCGCGCGAATATCATTTGAGCACCATCCAGACGGTGCTGCGCACGCACACGCGCGTGACCGATCTTTACAGCAACAAGATTGACCAGCTCCGCGAGCAGATCCGGCTCACCGTCGAAGCCGTGAAGGAAAAAGAAGAATGGGAGCTCATCAACAATCCCGACTTCGGTCTGCTCAAGGAAGTGGACGCCTCGCAAGCCATCAAGACGCGCAAAGGCGCGCCCACACCGGACGATCTAGACGAACTGCTCGGCCTCGTCTGGAAGAAGCCCGCATTTTTTCTCGCGCATCCGAAAGCCATTGTCGCGTTTGGCCGCGAAGCCACGCGCCGGGGCGTGCCACCGCCGACGGTGCATTTGTTCGGAACGCCGTTCATCACCTGGCGCGGCGTGCCGTTGATTCCAAGCAACAAGCTCGATGTAAAAAATAATTCCACAAGCATTTTGCTCCTGCGCGTCGGCGAAGCGGAACAGGGCGTGGTTGGCCTGCAAAAAACCGGCGTTACCGGCGAAGTCGAACCCGGCCTGTCCGTCCGCTACATGGGCACGAATGAAAACTCCATCGCATCGCATCTCGTCACGCGCTATTTCTCCGCCAGTGTGCTGACCACCGACGCCATCGCCCGTTTGGACAATGTCGTGGTGAATAATTACTATGACTACAGCGCCAAATAGCGCGGCGGTTCCGGCGGAAGAATCCGGACACAGCGATTTGGTGAAGCAGCTTTTCACCGAGGCGCTGTCCCAATTCTCCAGCGCGCGTGGCAGCGACGCCCCGTCGCCAAGAGTGGACGCGACGCCACCGTCGCTCGAAAAAGAGGAAGTGCCTTTTGATTTGGCGGCGTCATCTTTTGCAACGGGGGCGTCGCAACCGCAGTCATCCGTGCCGCCGGTGCATCCCAGCGCACAGCCCGCCGCACCACAATTGTCCGAGCCGGAAAAAACTCCCACCGGCGCGCACGCTCCGGATTCCGGCGACAGCTATACGTTCGGCGAACCGCGCTGCAATGGCGATTATCGTCCGAAAGGAAAAAAGGCGGACGCGAAAACGACCAACGACAATGCGCTGCTCGGTTTGCCCGGTGCCGAATCGCAAGTGACGCCGGAATATTATTTTTTGCAAGGTGGCCAGGCTTCCGGGCGCTCACCTGCTGCGTGCCAGTCGTATCCCAAAAACGCCGTGCCGGTTCCGAAGTTTGATGTGGAAGGCGTGCGCCGCGATTTTCCCGCGCTGCACCAGCTCGTCAACGGCAAGCCGCTGATCTGGCTCGACAACGCCGCCACCACGCACAAGCCAAAGGTGGTGATTGATGCCACCTCGCAATTTTATGGACGTGACAATTCCAACATCCATCGCGCCGCGCACGCGCTCGCGTCGCGCTCGACGGAGTTGTTTGAGGCGGGCCGCGAGAAGGTGCGTAAATTTCTCGGCGCGGCGGACGCGAAGGAAATTGTTTTCGTTCGCGGCACCACCGAGGCCATCAACCTCGTGGCGCAAAGTTACGGGCGCAAGAACATCGGCGCGGGCGATGAAATCATTGTCAGCGAACTGGAGCATCACGCGAACATCGTGCCGTGGCAGTTGCTCGCACGGCAAGTCGGCGCGACGTTGCGCGTCATTCCGATCAATGATCGCGGTGAATTGATTCTGGAAGAATTCGTCAAACTGCTCGGCGACAAAACTAAATTTGTTTCCGTCGCGCACGTTTCCAATTCGCTCGGCACGATCAATCCGATTGAGCAAATCAGTGCGCTCGCCCACGCGCACGGCGTGCCGGTGCTGGTGGACGGCGCACAATCCACGCCGCATCTGCCGGTCAATGTTTCGGCGCTCGACGCGGATTTTTACGTTTTTTCCGGCCACAAGGTTTTTGCGCCGACGGGCATCGGCGCACTCTACGGCAAGGCACCGCTGCTCGAAGCCATGCCGCCATGGCAGGGCGGCGGCCACATGATCAAGGACGTGCGCTTTGAGAAAACCGTTTATCAAAACGCGCCGGAAAAATTCGAGGCCGGCACGCCGGACATCGCGGGTGTCATCGGTCTCGGCGCGGCGATTGATTATCTGTTCAAAGTCGGTATTCCCGGAATCGCCGCCTACGAACACGCGCTGCTGGAATACGCCGCGCAGGCGCTGGCAACCATTCCCGGTCTCCGTCCCATTGGCACGGCGGCGGCGAAGGCGAGTGTGCTGGCCTTCGTGATCCCCGGCGTGCCGAACGAAAGCATCGCCCGCTATCTCGACAAAAACGGCATTGCCGTCCGCGCCGGGCATCACTGCGCGCAACCGGCCATCCGGCATTTCGGCTTGGAAAGCAGCGTGCGTCCGTCGCTCGCGTTTTACAACACGCGGGAAGAGGTGGATGCGCTGGTGCTGGCATTGCGCTCGCTGAAGCAAAGCTGATATACTGGCGGTGACATGAAAACAATCTCGCCGGTCGAACTGCAAACAATTCTCATCGCTCAACCGTCGGCACCGGTCATTGACGTGCGGACGCCGGTGGAATTTGCGGAGGTTCACGTGCCCCAGGCGCGCAGCATTCCGCTGGACGAACTGAAACCCGGTTCGCTGACACTGCCGAAAGACCAGCCGGTTTATCTCCTGTGCCGTGGCGGCCAGCGAGCGACGAAGGCGGCGGAAAAATTCGCGAAAGAAGGTTTCTCGCAACCGATCGTCGTTGAAGGCGGCACGCTGGGCTGGATTGACGCCAACCAGCCGGTGACACGCGGCACGACGAAAGTCATCAGCCTCGAACGTCAGGTGCGCATCGCCGCCGGTGCGATCGTTCTCGCGGGCGTGCTGCTCGCGCGTTTTGTGAATTTCAACTTCATCTGGCTTGCCGGCTTTGTCGGCGCGGGCTTGGTTTTCGCCGGCATCGCGGATTTTTGTGGCATGGGCCTGTTGCTGGCGAAAATGCCCTGGAACCGCAAAATATAATCTTTTTTAAGTATCCACTTGACTCAGCTTAAAACTGCGGCAATATACGACCTGTTTAATAGTCATTTGTTTCGGCTTTATTTAGTCCTTTATTTCCGTGGCAAAACGTTTGTCTCGTCTAAAAAAAATGCGCGTGCTGCCGGGCTTCAAACTGACGCTCGGTTACACGCTGCTCTATCTTGGCCTCATCGTCCTGATCCCGCTGGCAGCGGTGTTCATCAAGACGAGCACGCTGACGTGGGCGCAGTTTTCGCACACGGTTTTCTCGCCGCAGGCGCTTGCGGCGTATCGCCTGAGCTTTGGCGCGTCGCTTTTCGCCGCGCTGGTCAACGCGGTTTTCGGCCTGATCATCGCGTGGGTTTTGGTGCGCTATAACTTTTTCGGAAAAAAAATCGTGGACGCGCTGGTGGATTTGCCGTTCGCGCTACCGACCGCCGTGGCGGGCATCACGCTGGCGACGCTCTATGCGCCGAACGGCTGGATTGGTGAATGGCTTGCACCGCTGGGCATCAAGGTCGCCTACACGCAACTCGGCATTTTTGTCGCACTCACCTTCATCGGCCTGCCGTTCATCGTCCGCACCGTCCAGCCCGTGTTGGAGGATTTTGATCCCGAACTGGAGGATGCCGCCGCGAGCCTCGGCGCGAACCGCTGGCAGGTTTTTTGGCGCGTCATTTTTCCGACGCTGATGCCGGCGCTGCTCACCGGCTTCGCGCTCGCGTTCGCCCGCGCGCTCGGCGAATACGGCTCCGTCGTTTTCATTTCGAGCAACATCCCGATGAAGACGCAGATCGTCCCGCTGCTCATCATGAGCGAGCTGGACGGTTTTCAATACGCCAAGGCGACCGCGCTGGCCGTGGTGATGCTCGTGATTTCATTTTTGATTTTGCTTGCCGTCAACGTGCTGCAATGGTGGAGCAACCGTTACAACACGAACAATCTCGCATGACCGCCGCCGAAAAAATCAACGTGCCGCACCGCCGGACCGAACCGCCGTTTGTGCGGCGGCTGCTCATTGGAACCGCGCTCGCGTTCATGGCGCTGTTTCTCGTCGTGCCGCTTGTCTCCGTTTTCGCCGAGGCGTTGCGACAGGGCTGGGGCTTTTATTTTCAGACGCTGCGCGACCCGATGACCTTGAGCGCGATCAAGCTGACTTTGATCGCCGCCGCCATTTCGGTTCCGCTCAACTGCGTTTTCGGGGTCACGGCGGCGTGGGCGATTGCGAAGTTTGATTTTCGCGGCAAAAATATTTTGCTCACGCTGATTGACCTGCCGTTCTCGATTTCGCCCGTGATTTCCGGCCTGATTTACGTTCTGGTTTTTGGCGCGCAGGGCTGGTTCGGCTCGTGGTTTGTGGATCATGACATCAAAATTATTTTTGCCGTGCCGGGCATCGTGCTGGCGACGATTTTTGTCACGTTTCCGTTTGTCGCGCGCGAACTGATTCCGCTCATGCAGGCGCAAGGCCGGACGGAAGAGGAGGCTGCGCGGGTTTTGGGCGCGAGCGGCTGGCAGACGTTCTGGCGGGTGACGATCCCGAACATCAAGTGGGGGCTGATTTACGGCGTGATTTTGTGCAACGCGCGGGCGATGGGCGAATTCGGCGCGGTGTCGGTCGTCAGCGGTCACATCCAGGGCCGGACGAACACGATTCCGCTGCACGTCCAGATTTTGTATGAAGGAAATAATTTCACCGGCGCGTTCGCCGTGGCGTCGCTGCTGACCTTCCTGGCGCTGGTCACGCTTGTGCTGAAAACTTGGGTCGAATACAAAAACACCGCGTTGCGTGGGACGGCTTTCACGCCCGTGCCAGTTGTAAAAAATCCGGTTAAAATTTTATGAGCGTCGAAGTCCGCAACATCATCAAGCAGTTCGGCAGTTTTACCGCGCTCGACAACGTGAGCCTCAAGGTCGAGTCCGGCGAACTGGTCGCGTTACTCGGCCCGTCCGGCTCCGGCAAGACGACGCTGCTGCGCACCATCGCCGGCCTTGAATTTCCCGACAACACCGGCAGCGCGCAGGTTTTATTTTACGGCGAGGACGTGACGACGGTTCCGGCGAGCGAGCGCAAGGCCGGCTTCGCGTTCCAGCATTATGCGCTGTTCCGGCACATGACCGTTTTTGAAAACATCGCGTTCGGTCTGCGTGTCCGGCCCAAAACGACGCGGCCAAGTGAAGAGAAAATTCAAGCACGCGTCGGTGAACTTTTGAAGCTGATCCAGCTCGAACCGCTCGCCCAGCGGTTTCCCGCGCAGCTTTCCGGCGGCCAGCGCCAGCGTGTCGCGCTTGCCCGCGCGCTCGCCGTCGAACCGAAAGTTTTGCTGCTCGACGAACCGTTCGGTGCGCTCGACGCGAAGGTGCGAAAGGAACTGCGCCGCTGGCTGCGCAAGCTGCACGACGAAATTCATATCACGACGCTGTTCGTGACGCACGACCAGGAGGAGGCGCTTGAAGTGGCCGACCGCGTGGCGATCTTGCGCGATGGCCGCATCGAGCAGATCGGCACGCCGGACGAAATTTACGACCATCCCGCGTCGCCGTTCGTCTACGATTTTCTCGGCAACGTGAATTTGTTCAGTGGCCGCGTGCGTGAAGGCTCGGTGGTCATCGGCGAAACCGAATTCGCCGTGGAGGAATCTGTGCCCGGCGCGGACACGGACACCGTCGCGTTCGTGCGTCCGCATGACATCCGCATCACGCGTGAATCCGGCGGGCAAAAAACTTTTCCTGCGCGTGTCGTCCGCTGCAACGCCGCCGGCCCGGTGGCGAACCTGGAACTGGAGCGGCTTGCCGGCGGCGGACAGTTCACCGCGCAATTGGGCAAGGAGGAGTTCCAGCAATTGCAATTGAAGGCCGGCGAGCAGGTTTTTGTGGAGCTGAAGAACGTAAAGGTTTTCCCGGAGGACTTTTCGATTTAGTTTTGCTTCGGGATGCTTTAAGTTTTTCGCATGGCCGAAAAACATTATCGCAGTCTCGCCAAGGCGGTTTCGTGGCGACTCACGGGCAGTCTGGACACGCTGTTCATCACCTTCCTCGTCACCGGGAAACTGAAGTGGGCGTTCTACATCAGCGGCGTGGAGCTGTTCACGAAAATTTTCCTGTATTACGTCCACGAGCGTGTCTGGCACAAAATCACCTGGGGCCAGGTTGAAAAGCGGCCGAATTATGAAATCTGAACCTACACCGTCATTCGCCGGATCATTACGGTGGAAGCCTGACGGAGGAGCGGTTTGGGGCGGACACCAGCCGGTGCAAAATATGTTCAGGTTTTGGTAAAAGATGGTTGGTTCCAAAACCCGGTTTTGACCGACAATTATCGTTGATAACAACGATAATTAATGTCGCAAAAGCCACCAAAACCAGGCGCCGCATCCGCTGCGATGGATGATTCAAGCCGGAGCTGCTTCCATTGCGGCGAGCCGTGCGTGGACGGCTCTTTTTTGCTGGCAGACAAATCGTTCTGTTGCTTCGGCTGCCAGACGGTTTTCAGCCTGCTGCACGAGAACGGGCTGGAACAATTTTACCAACTTCAATCCGCGCCCGGCACGCGCATCCGTGCCGCCTCTGCCGCCGCCAAATGGGCGTTCCTCGACGACCCGGTGGTGGCGGAGAAAATTTTGGATTACGCGGATCATGCGCAGGCCAAAGTCACATTGCACCTGCCGGCCATTCACTGCGTCGCGTGCGTCTGGCTGCTGGAAAATCTGTTCAAGCTGCATCCGGGCGTCGGCCATTCGCAGGTGAATTTTTCCCGCCGCGAAGCCGCCATCACTTTCGCGCCGGACAAGATTAAATTCAGCGAACTGGTTGCGCTGCTCACTTCCATTGGCTACGAACCGGAACTGACGTTTGGCGAAACGGAGAAAACCAAGCCGTCGCCGTGGCGGAAAAAAGCGTGGCTGCAAATCGGCGTCGCCGGCTTTGCGTTTGGCAACATCATGCTGATGTCGCTGCCGTTTTATTTTGGCCTCGATTCGTTCAACGGCCCGTGGTTCAAACTCGTCGCCGGCTGGCTCGGTCTCGCATTTGCGCTGCCGGTCGTCACATTCAGCGCGTCGGATTTCTGGCGCGCGGCGTGGTCCAGCCTGCGACAGCGCACCCTGACACTCGAAGTGCCGATCGTGATGGGCCTCGCGGCAATTTACCTTTCGAGTGTCCTTGAAGTTCTCGCGCAACGCGGCCCCGGTTATTGTGATTCGCTTTGCGGCCTGATTTTTTTCCTTTTGTGCGGCCGGTTGTTCCAAAAAAAAACCTATGACCGGCTCACGTTTGACCGCGATTACAAAGGCTTTTTCCCGCTGTCAGTCATCCGCAAAAATTCCGGCGGCGAAGCGAGCGTCGCCATTTCGCAGCTCACGACCGGCGACCATCTGATTCTGCGGAACGGCGAACTGCTGCCGGCGGATGCGAAGCTCGTCAACGGGGAAGCCTTCATTGATTACAGTTTCGTCACCGGCGAATCGGAACCAGTGGCGTGCGAATCCGGCAAACACCTTTTTGCCGGCGGCCGGCAGGTTGGTGGCGCGATTGAAGTCGAAACCGTGAAGCCCGTCGCGCAGAGCTATCTGGCCACGCTCTGGAACAACGAAGCGTTCCGCAAAAACCGCGACAACAGCCTCGATTCACTGACAAACCGTTATAGCCGGCGCTTCACGAAGATGGTCATCGGCGTGGCGTTGGCGGCGGCGGTGTTCTGGATTTTCGAAGACGCGACGAAGGCGCTGAAAGCGTTCACGTCGGTTTTGATTGTCGCGTGTCCGTGCGCGCTGGCGCTGGCGGCGCCGTTCACGCACGGCACGGCGCAACGGATTCTGGCGCGGTTGAAATTTTTTTTGAAAAACGCGCTGGTCGTTGAGCGTCTGGCGGCAGTGGATACCATCGTTCTCGACAAAACGGGAACGCTGACGACCGGGGCTGCGGGTGGCGTGGAATTTATAAACGCGGAAGCAGGATTGTCAGTAGAAGAAAATGACTGGATTGCTTCGCTGGCGCGGCATTCGACGCATCCGAATTCCGTGCGGATCGCTAAGGCCATTGGCGCGGCAGCGCTGCCAGTGGTCCGATTCCATGAGACGCCGGGATGTGGCATCGAAGGTGAAATTGCCGGGCATAAAATTTTGCTCGGTTCGCGCCCGTGGCTGGAAAAATGCGGTGCGGCGGCGGGTGAGGGCAGCCGTTCCACCGGCGGCGGCGCCGTTTGCGTGGCGATTGACGGAAAACTTCGCGGTGCGTTCGCGCTGGAAAACACGTTACGACCGGAAGTGGAAAAGTTGATTGCCCAGCTTGGCGGGAGATTTGAGCTGGCATTGTTGAGCGGCGACAACGAACGCGAGGCGGTGCGGTTTCAAAAACTTTTTGGTGACCGCGCCATCTTGAAGTTCAACCAAAGCCCGGCAGACAAATTGAATTTCATCCGCGAACTCCAGTCTCGCGGGCGCAAGGTGATGATGGTCGGCGACGGCTTGAACGACGCGGGCGCGCTGAAGCAGGCGGAGGTTGGCGTGGCGGTGGTCGAACAGATCGGGATTTTCTCGCCGGCGAGCGACGTGATTTTGGACGCGGCGGAACTGCCGCGCTTGGCGCGCGTTTTGGCGTTCTCGCGGCACGCGGCCAGAGTGGTGCGCGCCGGATTTGTCATTTCGGCGATTTACAATCTGCTCGGCGTGAGCATCGCGGCGGCGGGACTGTTGTCGCCGATTGTCTGCGCGATTTTGATGCCATTAAGTTCGGCAACAGTGGTGGCTTTTTCCTGCGGTGCGACGACGTGGCTGGGAAGAAAGTTGAGAGTTGAGGAGTTGATGGTTGATGGTTCAGCCCGCCGTGCCGCTCAACCATCAACCATCAACTATCAACTCGCCGCGAAGGAGGCTGCATGAGCGTCGTCATTATTTTAATCATCGCGAGCCTGGCCGTGGCGCTGCTGTTTTTGGCGGGCTTCATCTGGGCGGTGCGCAGCGGGCAATACGAGGACACGCTGACACCGTCGCTGCGCGTGCTGGCGGAAGACGATTTTATCAGGGCAGGGAACAAAGCCGTTCCAGTTCCGGCCTTGCATCAAACACCGGAACGGCATCAAACCGAAATAACATGAAAACATCCATCAAAATGGCAGGACAGGCAGCCGTGCTGACAGCAGCGCTGGCGGTTCGTGCAAACGCGGCGGACACGAATCAGGTGAGCTGGCTGGACGACACGATTTCACCGGTCGCCAACCCGATCTACTTTGAAGATCCAAACGTGACGAGCGAAGTGCGGCCGCTCTACATGTATCACTCCCTGCCGAATACGTTTCATTATGCCGGCGGCAGCGTGCCGCTGGGCGGCGAGGTGCAGGTGACAGCGTTGCAAATCCGATATGCTTTGACCGATCGTCTTGGTTTGATTGCGTCGAAGGACGGCTACATTGAATTTCAGCCAAAGAGCACGCTGCCACATCAGTATGGCTGGGCCGATCTGGCGGCGGGTTTGAAGTATGAACTGATCAAGGACGAGAAAAACCAATTCATCCTGACGCCGGGTTTCACGTTCACGATTCCAACCGGCAGCCGCGATGTGTATCAGGGCGACGGCTCGGGCGAATGGAATCTGTTCTGCTCGGCCGAAAAGGGCTTTGACCAATTGCACCTCACGGCGAACACCGGCTTCATCATCCCGAACAATTTTGCCGAAAACACCTCGCAGCTCCATTTCAGCGGCCAGGTGGATTATCACGTCTGCCAGTATTTCATCCCGTTCGCCGTGGCCAATGGCTACACGATCCTGTCGAACGGAAATCACAACGAGCTGCCGGTGCCGCTCAACACGGAAGGCTACGACCTCATCAACTTCGGCAGCACGGACGCATCCGGCACCACACAGTTCTCGGTCGGCGGCGGCGCGCGCTCGCGGATTGTGAAGAACGTGGACGTGGGTGTTTCCTACGAAGTCGGCGTGGGCAACTCGGTCGGAATTTTCCACACCCGCATCACGGCGGATTTGATCTGGCGGTTTTAACCTCAGAAAAATGGCAGTGCGGCCGGGTGGCCGCACCGCAGGCGGATGAACCTGAAAATTAAGCAGTGAAAAAATTATGAATGTAGAAACCTTCAAATATGACAACCGGATCGTGCGCGCGTTTGCGATTGCAACCGTCGTCTGGGGCATTGTCGGCATGCTCGTCGGCATCCTGGCGGCGGTGGAATTATTTTTCCCCGGCGCGAACCTGAACCTTCAGTTCATCACGTTTGGCCGCATCCGGCCGCTGCACACGAACGCGGTGATTTTTGCGTTCGTCGGCAACGGCATGTTCATGGGCATTTACTATTCGCTGCAGCGTCTGTGCAAGGCGCGTATGTTCAGCGACTGGCTGAGCTGGTTCAATTTCTGGGGCTGGCAAACCATCATCGTCGCGGCGGCGGTCACGCTGCCGCTCGGCTTCACGACGAGCAAGGAATACGCGGAACTCGAATGGCCGATCAAAATCGCCATCACGATTGTTTGGGTCGCGTTCGCGGTGAATCTTTTCGGCACCATCGTCAAGCGGCGCGAAAAGCACATGTATGTGGCGATCTGGTTTTACATCGCCACCGTCGTCACGGTGGCGGTGCTGCACATCACAAACTCGATGACGATGCCGGCGGGCTGGTTCAAGAGCTATTCGATGTATGCCGGTGTGCAGGACGCGCTCGTGCAATGGTGGTATGGCCACAACGCCGTCGCCTTCTTCCTGACGACACCGTATCTCGGCCTGATGTATTATTTCCTGCCGAAGGCGGCGAACCGGCCGGTGTTTTCTTATCGGCTTTCGATCATTCATTTTTGGGCGCTGGTGTTTCTCTACATCTGGGCCGGGCCGCATCACCTGCTTTATTCCGCGCTGCCGGACTGGGCGCAATCGCTCGGCATGGTGTTCTCGCTGATGCTCATCGCGCCAAGCTGGGGCGGCATGTTGAATGGACTGCTCACTTTGCGCGGTGCCTGGGACAAGGTGCGGCAGGATCCGGTGCTGAAATTCATGGTCGTCGCCATCACGGCCTACGGCATGGCAACGCTCGAAGGACCGCTGCTCTCCATCAAGACGGTCAACTCGCTGTCGCATTACACGGACTGGACCATCGCGCACGTTCACGTCGGCGCGATGGGCTGGAACGGTTTTCTGACGTTCTCGATGCTTTATTATTTGTTCCCACGACTTTACAAAACGCAATTGTGGTCCACGAAAATGGCGAACTATCACTTCTGGATCGGGCTGCTCGGCATGATGTTTTATTGCATCCCGATTTATGTCGCCGGCGTCACGGAAGGTTTGATGTGGAAACAGTTCAACAAGGATGGTTTTCTGCAATACCCAAACTTCCTCGAAACCATTTTGCAGGTAGTGCCGATGTTCCGGCTCCGCGCGATTGGCGGCACGCTCTATCTCGTCGGCGCCTTCATGATGGCCTACAATCTGTATCGCACGGCGAAGGCCGGTCAATTTGAGCCGGACACCGAGGCGCAGGCCGCGCCGCTGGAAAAAACTGTTGCGCCGCATGGCAAGCCAAGCTGGCACCGTTTGCTCGAAGGCAAGCCGCTGTTCTTCACCGTGCTCGCCACGGTTTCGATTCTCGTAGGCGGACTGGTCGAGATTGTTCCGATGTTTCTCGTCCAGGCAAATGTCCCGACCATCGCCAGCGTGCATCCTTACTCGCCGCTGGAAGTTTTAGGGCGCGACATCTACATCCGCGAAGGCTGCCTCGGCTGTCACTCGCAGATGATCCGGCCGTTCCGTTCCGAAACCGAGCGTTACGGTGAATATTCCAAGGCCGGTGAATTCGTCTATGACCATCCGTTCCTCTGGGGCTCCGAGCGCAAAGGTCCGGACCTCGCGCGCGAAGGCGGCAAATATCCCGACGCGTGGCATTACACCCACATGGACGATCCACGCTCCACGTCGCCAGGCTCCATCATGCCGCGCTACTCGTGGCTGCTGACGCAGAAAATGGAAGTGGACACCCTGCCTTCGCACCTCATCGCGCTGCGCCGGATCGGCGTGCCGTATCCGGCCGGCTATGAAAACGGGCCGGCGCAAAAAGATTTGCAGGCGCAGGCGGATAAAATCGTCGCGAACCTCAAGCAGGGCTCCATCACCGCCGAACCGGACAAGGAAATCGTCGCGCTCATCGCCTATCTGCAACGACTCGGCATGGACATCAAATCCGCACCAATCACGACTGCGGCCAAATAAACGGGAGAAAATATGATCTACAACATCGTTCATTCAATCCTGCGTGCAGCCGGAAACATCAATGGCTACGGCCTGTTTTCCTTCATCCTGTTCTTCGGATTCTTCATCGGCGTGCTCGTCTGGGCGTTTGCCTTGAAGAAAAATTACCTGAACCACATGGGCGACCTGCCGCTGGACGGCGGCGAGAAAAATTCAACCGACAAAACTCAATCCGACAAATTATGAGCAACGATCCCAAAGAACCTTTGCTGCTCGACCATAACTACGACGGCATCCAGGAACTCGACAACAACCTCCCGCGCTGGTGGGTGTGGCTGTTTTACATCACCATCATCTTCGCGGCGGGCTATCTGATCTATTATCACGTCGCCCGTGCCGGCGATTTGCAGGCCGCCGAATACACCAAGGAAATGATGGCCGGCGAACAAATCAAAAACGCGGCGATGGGCAAGTTCGAGGCCTCCATCGCGACGCTTCAGCCGTCGTCGGACGCCGCCGTGTTGGAAAGCGGCCGCCAGACTTACGCCAAGCTTTGCGCGCCGTGCCACCGCGCAGACGGGGGCGGTCTCGTCGGTCCGAATCTGACGGATGACTATTGGATCCATGGGAGCAACTACGTTGATACGGTGAACGTCATCTGGAACGGCGTGCCCGCCAAGGGCATGATCACCTGGAAAACGGTCTTGAAGCCGGAGCAGATTCAAGCCGTGGCCAGCTACATCTACACGTTGCGTGGCGCAAAGCTGCTGACGCCCGGCAAGCTGCCGGAAAATCAGCTGCCAGCCAAGCCCGCCGGGCCAAGCTCGTTTGAATAACAATTAAATTCCCGGCGCGTCGCCGAATACGCACCGGGAAAAATTTCCATTGATCACTCCGCCACCAAAAGAGAAACCCGAATCCTCCGTCAAGGACGTGGACTGGTCCGACTTCCGCGACCACATCGCCACCGCCGAGCGCGATGGCCGGCGCAAGTGGATTTATCCGCGCAAAGTCAGCGGCCGGTTTTTCCGCTGGCGCACCTGGTTCAGCTGGCTGCTGCTCGCGGTCATGTTCGCCGGGCCGTTCATCACCATCCATGGCAATCCGCTGCTGATGCTGAACATCGGCGAGCGCAAGTTCGTCGTGCTCGGCCAGATTTTCTGGCCGCAGGACATGATCATCTTCGCCATCGCCGCGCTGGTCGGCCTCACGAGCATCATCATTTTCACCGCCGCGTTCGGCCGCGTCTGGTGCGGCTGGGCGTGTCCGCAAACGGTGATTATGGAAATGGTCTTCCGCAAAATTGAATACGCCATCGAAGGCGATGCGCATCAGCAACGCGGCTTGAATAACGCACCTTGGAACACCGAAAAAATTCTGAAGAAAATTTTCAAGCACGGCATCTTTTACGCTCTCTCGTTTCTCATCGGCAACGTGCTGTTGAGCTACATCATTGGCTGGCAGCAGCTCTATCAGATCATCGTTGACCCGCCGGCGCGGCACTTGGTCGGGCTGTCGTTCATGGTCGCATTTTCACTGCTGTTTTACGGCATCTTCGCGCGGTTCCGCGAGCAGGCCTGCACCTTCATCTGCCCCTACGGTCGTTTGCAATCCGTCCTGCTCGACGAAAATTCCATCGTCGTCGCCTACGATCACAAGCGCGGTGAAAAGCGCGGCCTGCTCCAACAGAAATTTCATGAACGCGTCATTGCCGGGCTCGGCGATTGCGTGGCCTGCAACCACTGCGTCGCCGTCTGTCCCACCGGCATTGACATCCGCGACGGCACGCAGATGGAATGCGTCCATTGCACCGCCTGCATGGACGCCTGCGACGCCGTGATGACGAAGATTGGCAGTCCGCGCGGCCTCATCCGCTACGCTTCGCTCAACGGTATCGAACGCGGCGAGCGTCTGCGCGTCACGCCACGGCTCATTGGCTATTGCGTGGTGCTCGCCGCGCTGGTGTCGTTGCTGGCGGTGATGATTTTCACTCGCGCCGACGTTGAGGCCACGCTGCTGCGCGCGCCCGGATCGCTGTTCCAGCAGATGCCCGACGGCCATTACAGCAATCTCTACACGGTGCGCGTCGTCAACAAGACCTCGCGCGAGATGCCGGTGGAACTGCGGCTGGAATCGCCCGCCGGTTCGTTGCAGGTCATGGGCGGAAGCCTCGTCGTCCCGCCGCAAAAACTTTTGGAAAACTCCCTACTCGTCGAATTGGATCCCGCCGCCATGAAGTCCGGCACCACGCCAATTGTCGTTGGCGTCTATTCCGGCGGCAAAAAAATCCAAACCCTCAAGACGGCCTTCATCGGCCCGCGAAACTAATTTATGAAAACCAACCGCAACCTCTGGCCGCTGGGAATCTTTGTGACGTTCGGCCTGTTCTTCGCCGGCATGGCCAGCGTCGTCGTCATCGCCGCGACACACCGCGAACATCTGGTCAACGACAACTACTACGAGCAGGAGTTGAAATATCAGGATCAGATCAACAGCGTGGACCGCACTCAAAAATCCGGCGCGACCATCGGCTACGATGCCGGCACCGGAGTCGTCACCATCGCGCTGCCGGCGGCGCACCTCGCGCAGCAATTTTCCGGGACGATTCAGCTCTATCGCCCCTCCGAACCCGCGCTGGACCAGATGCTGCCGTTGGAACCCAAGGCCGGCGGCACGCAGGCGCTCGATGTTTCCAAACTGGCCGGCGGCCTGTGGAGCGTCCGCGTCAAATGGTCAGCCGGCGGGGAAAATTATTTTCTCGAACAAAAAATCACCGTCGCCGGAAAATAAAATGGATTTTGGCATCGCCTTCGCGCTCGGCCTGCTCGGCAGCCTGCACTGCGCCGCCATGTGCGGGCCGCTGATGCTCGCGCTGCCGGTGCCACCCGGCGGCCCGGCGCGATTCGTCGTCGGTAGGATCATTTATCAGCTAGGCCGCGTGGCGACCTACTGTCTGCTGGGCGTTGCCGCCGGCCTCGTCGGCAAATCCATTTTTCTGGCCGGGCTGCAACGCTCGTTGTCCATCGGTTTGGGCGTGGCGATCCTGCTCGGCTTTCTCCTTTCCAAAAAAGTTTCCCTGTCCGCGCCGGTCGTCCGGCTGGTCGCCACTTTAAAAACGGCGATGTCCGCGCAGTTGCAACGGCGCAATCTTCGCTCGCTCGCGGTGCTCGGGATGCTTAATGGCCTTTTGCCCTGCGGCTTGGTTTATGTGGCGATGGCCGGAGCCGTGGCGCGCGGCACGTTGCGCGACGCGATTTTTTTCATGGCCTGGTTCGGTCTGGGCACGCTGCCGACGATGCTTGGCATCAGTCTTTCGCGAAAATTATTTCCGTTGTCGCTCCGTCTCAAACTGCGGCGCGCAATTCCATTCGGCGTCTGCCTGCTGGCCGGGCTGTTGATTTTGCGTGGCCTGGCACTGGGCATTCCTTACGTCAGCCCGGTTTTGAATTCATCCGCGCCGAGTTGCTGTTCGCACTGAGCTTGATTCGCCGAAAGCCTGCCGTCACGCCGTCGCGAAATCCACGTTCGGCACTTCCTGCACCGACGGCGGCACGCTGAAAAAATCGCCTTCCGATTGGAAACCGAACATTTTTGCCACGAGATTGTTCGGAAAAGTTTCGCACTTGTTCCGGTAGTCGCGGACGTTGCCGTTGTAAAACCGGCGCGCGGCCTGGATGCGATCCTCGGTGTTCACCAGTTCCTTCTGCAAGGAGAGGAAATTCTGGTCGGCCTTGAGCTGCGGATAATTTTCCACCACCGCCAGCAATTGCTTGAGCGAATCCACCAGTTGCTTCTCATCCACGGCCTGTTCCGCCGGCGAGCCGTTGTTGGCGACGCAGCGGTTGCGCAGTTCGGTCACGCGCTCCAGCACGGTGCGTTCGTGCGCGGCGTAGCCCCTGACCGCGGCGACGAGGTTCGGGATGAGGTCGTAGCGGCGCTTCAGTTCGGTGTCCACATTGCTCCACGATTCGCGGATGTAATTTTTCAGCGCGACGAGCGCGTTGTATTGCGCGACGACAAAAATCACCGGCAGCAAAATGATGGCGGCGATGACGACGAGCGGAATGAGCGTTGCTGGATTCATGTGTTGAAAAGGTATTCCGGCAGCCGCGTGCGGATTTCCGCGAGCCGCTGCAGGTTGGTTTCGATCTGTTCCGGCGACAGGCGGGTGGAGAACGCCAGCGCGAGGACGTTGTTTTCGATTTCGATGCTCAAGTCGCGGTTGGCGAGCAGGTATTCAATCATCTTCGCATTGCAGACGTCGTAGGCAAATTTTTTGTCGGGCGACCGGACGCAGAAAGTTTTTGAAAACTCGGCGGACTCAAATTTGATGTCCTGATAGCCGAACACCTCGGCGACCTTGGTGAAAAAGTTTTCGCGCCGGATGGTCAGGTCGGGAAAAAACGCCGGCAGTGTGAGGATGAAAAAGGAAAACCAGTGGTGTTCCGTATGTGTGCCGTTTTTGTCATGGGTCTGGGTTTCGTAGTGGTAATCGAAGGCGAGCACGTCATATTGCTGATAGGTTCCCGACAAAACATTCGTGGCGTAGCGGTTTGAGCCCTGATCAAGCTGCTTCAAAAATTCGTAGCGGTCGGGAATGCCATAATTTTCCATGGCGCTGAAGCCGAGGTTGAGCCGGCGCGACAGGTCAATCAACCCTTCCTGTCGTTTCTGCGTCTGGATGGAGCTGTAGATGGCACCGGCCACGATGAGCGCGGCGAACACCGCCACAATCAGAAAGGGCATCAGTTCATGCATGGCGCATTTCTAAACCAAAGCCGCCGTTCGGGCCATTACAATTTGCCGGGGATTTTACCGGCACATTTTCCTTTTCCCCTTTTTCGTTCGCTTGCATCTTGAGGGTATGGAATTATACCCGATATAAAACCGTCCTTTCGCCGGCGGCGGGCGCGGAATTCGCTTTGTTGGAATTTGATTTATGATGTTGTGGTGGAAATATCAGCAGCTTCGGTCGAGCAGCCTGCAGACGCGGCTGGCGACCATCGCCGAGCTGGCGGTGTCCAAGCAGGAGGATTCGGTCGGGCCGCTGCTGTTCGCCTTGAAGGACAAGGAAACCGAGGTGCGGAGCGCGGCGGCGCTGGCGTTGCGGCAGTTTCAGGACAAGCAGATCATCGCGCCGCTGATCAAGATGCTGGGCGACCCGACGCCGCTGGCCCGGGCCACGGCGGCGGAAACGCTGGCGCAGTTGCAGGACCCGGCCGCGATTCCGCCGCTGGTCAGACTCCTGCGCGATGCCGATGCCGCGGTGCGAATGCGCGTTTCCCGCTGCCTGGACAAGCTCGGCTGGCAGCCGGAAAGCGAGGCCGAGCGGACGTGGCAGATCGTCGCCACCGGCAATTTAAACCGCGTGGCCGAACTTGGTTCGGACGGGGTGGAAGTGCTGGCCGAAACGATGCGAAAAGGCTCGCCGGAAAATCAAGTGTCCGCCGTCAAGGCGCTGGCCGAGATTGAAGATCCACGCGTGCCCAAGCTGATGCTGGAGGCGCTCAAGAATCACAATGTCCTGGCGCGGCTCGCCGCGCTGGAGTTTCTGGAACATTCGGGGGACAAATCCCATTACGAGGTGGTGGAACGCCTGCTCAAAGACAAGGCGTCGAACATCCGGGCGGCGGCCGTCGCGGCCGCCATTCATTGCGGCGGCAACCGCGCCGTGCCGGTGCTCATCGGCATGTTGAAGGATGGGTCGTGGGAGGTCCGGCGCGAAGCCATCAAGGCCCTCGGCAAGCTGGGCAATCCGTCGGCCATTGACCGGCTGGCCCAGGCGTTGCAGGACCGCGATCATGACGTGCGGGAAAATGCCGCAGTGGCTTTGGGCCGGATCGGCGACGCGCGATCCATCCGCCCGCTGGTGCTGGCACTTTTGGACACCGAAAGTTTCGTGCGCAACGCCGCGCACAACGCACTCATTGAGATCGATCCGAATTGGGAAAAAACGGAGGCGGCGCACAGCGCCCTGCCGCAGATCCAGGCCGCCCGGAAAAGCCGGGAATACTGGATCAGCCACAGCGCCGCGCTTCTGCTCGAAATGATTCCGGCGGAGGGCCCCGGCGGCGGAGCGGTAGCGGACAAACGCCCGGCCCCGGCTTCATTTCCGGTTCCGGCTGCCGAAATCGCCCCGCCGGTGGAAATACCCGCGACCCTCCCGGCGGCGGCCTTTGACATTCTTACGGATTTGCTGGGCGACCGGGACCGCGACCTGCGCCTGGCGGCGGCGGAAGCCTTCGGCCAGTTGCGTGAGAAACGTGCCGCCGGTCTCCTCACCCTGGCTGTCCACGATGACGACGACTTCGTGCGGCAGGCGGCGGAACGGGCGCTCGCCGCGTTAAACTGATTCCGGCTTGGCTTGTTTTATGCGGCCATCATTGGCAAGCTTCGGCTTGCTTGGCGTGGCATGTCGCCGCCGGGCCTGAAAAATTGTGACGACTCCGGCGCAGCAACATCAAATCCTGTTCGTGGACGACGAGGCGGCTTTTCTCGAAACGATCCGCGCGCTGTTCACCGGCTGGAGCAAGAACGTCTGGCAGATTGAATGCGCCACCTCCGCCGACCAGGCGCTCGAAATCCTCAAGACCCGCACGTTCGACCTCGTCGTGGTGGACGTGAACATGCCCGTGCTCGACGGCGAGCAGCTCCTGCGCATCCTCGCCCGGCGTTTTCCCGATCTCAAAAAGGCCGTCATCACCGGTCACGCGACGGCGGAACGGCGTGCCGCCTGCCTGGCCAACGGCGCGGAACTTTTCATCGAGAAACCGCGCTCGTCCGAAGGCCTGAAATCCGTCTTCGTCATGCTTGAAGAGCTGGTGAGCTGGAAACAGCAGACCGGTTTTCAAGGCATGTTGCGCCGGGTCGGTTTGCAGGATGTCGTCCAGATGGAATGCCTTGGCCGCAATTCCTCCATCCTCGAAGTCCAGGACCGGCAGTTGACCGGCCGGATTTACATCGAGGACGGCCGGATCATCCACGCGGTCATGGGCACGGCGACCGGCGAACCGGCCTTTCAGCAAATTTTGTCCCTGGCCGGCGGCGCGTTTCAATTGCAGCCCTTCGAGGCTCCGTCCGAACGCACCATCGAAGGCCAGTGGGAATTTTTGCTCATGGAAGCCGCGCGGGTGCGCGACGAGAGCGCCGAACCGCCGGCCGAAACCGGGCCGGTTCAGGCGGTGGAATCGCTGCCCGCCCCGGAACCCACGGCCTCCGTTCCCCAGCTCTCGGTGCGCGTGGCGGAAACCTTGATTTGCTCCGGCCAGGGCACGCCGCTTTACCAGTGGCAATGTGCGGACGCCATCGCCCGTATTGCGCTCCTTCAGGAAGTCGCGCAGCAGGCGGAGCACATCGGGCGCTGGCTGCCGCTGGGAAAATTTGACCGGCTCGAACTCCAGCTTCCCGCCGGCCGCGCCGTGGCGCAGGTGAACGCCAACCGCATGGTTTTCGTGCAGGTCGCCATGGAAACCGGAAATGCCTGACTCGCGCATGAACAACGTGATCAACCAGTGGTTCGCCAGCTGCGCGCTTGCGCCGGGCATCCTTGGTTGCGGCGTGCGTGGGCCGGACGGCACCTGCGTCAGCCAGAGTTTTCACGACAGCATCCCGCGCGACCGCCTCGAGAAAGCGCTGCAAAATCTCGGGGATTCCTTTGTGTCGCTCGCCGCCCACGGCCTCGCGCCGCGCTGGCTGACGTGGACGTTTGAACGGGGCCAGTTGCGCGTCGCCCGGCGCCCGGACGGCGTGCTGCTCGGCCTCGTCATCCAGCCCAACAGTCCCGCCGCCGAAAATCTGGACCGGCTCACCGAGGAATTTCTGGCGCTGAATCTGGCGGGCTAAATTTTCAACAGACCGCCAACGCGTTCCGCCATGTTCGCGCCGGACACCATCGAATCGCCCAGCGAAACGCCGTCACGGTAATGCCCGGCGAAAAATAAATTTGGGTTCTTGGCCTCGATTTCCTTCAGCAGGTCCCGGTATTTGCCGTAGCCGACATTGTATTGCGGAATTGCCTTCGGCCAGAATGCCGTGTGAACAAAAGTCGGCTTGCCTTTTACACCCAGCAGCACGCGCAAATCCGTCAGCACCACTTCCACCAGTTTTTCCGGCGGCAGCGAAGCGAGTTCGGGATAACGCGCGCCGCCAATGTAACTCGTCAAATTCAAATGTCCCGCCGGGGCGCGGTTCGGAAACAGCGCCGAGGAAAAAATGGTGCCGAGAATTTTGAAGCCCTCGATTTTCGGGATCAACATCCCGAAGCCTTGGCACGAATGCGCCACATCTTCGCGTCGGAAACCCAGCACCACGCTTGCCACCGGCGGATAGCTGATTTCGGAAAAAACTTCGGTAGGGCGGCGCTGCTTCGCCGCCTCAATCACCAACTCCGCCAGCCGGTGCGCCGTGCCGCAATAAATTACCGCGCCGAATTCCGTCTCGCCATTTTCCGTAGTCACGCGCCAGCCATCACTGGTCTGCGTCAGTTTTGTTACCGGCGTGTTCAATTTCAGCGAATCGCCCAACTGCGTCGCCAATGTGTCCGGCAACACCTGCAAGCCTTCATCAAAGGAAAATTTCGCCGCGCGGTCCTTGGCGACTTCGCCGGATTTCTTCCGGTTGCGCGCGCCAAAAACCTGGCCTTTGATCATCGAACCGTAATTATCCTCCAGCGCTTTCAGTTTTGGAAAGGCGTGCGGCAGCGACAGCTTGTGCGGATCGCCCGCGTAAATTCCCGCGACGAGCGCGTCAATCGCGTGATCCAGAAATTCCTGGTTGAACCGGCGCACGACGAACTGCGCGATGCTCTCCTCCACGCCGTCGCGGCGCGGCTTGATGAACGGCTCGCGCAGCACCGCGAGCTTGGCCTTGGCGGTGAACAGCGGCGTGGTGAAAAACCCCAGCGGCGAGCCAGGCATCTCAATCGGCCGGCCGTAGCGCACGACGTAGCGCGCCTCGGCGGTCGGGTCGGTGGCGAGCTTGCGCACTTCGAGGCCGGCGTCGCGGACGAGCTGCGCGATTTTCGGCGACGTTTCGAGAATCGTGTTCGGCCCGAACTCGGCGAGAAAACCGTCCTTGCGGAGGGATTGAATCACGCCGCCGACGCGCCCGCCCGCCTCATAAACCGTGACCGGCACGCCCTGGCGTTTCAGATAAAACGCGGCGGTCAGCCCCGTGATGCCAGCGCCGATGATTGCGACGGATTTCATTCAAAATGATTCAATTTCTTCAATTGCTTTGAGAACAGACTTAACCTCGTCGTCTATTTCTCCAGCGCGCAATTCTGAAGCAACTCGAAGGGAACTAAAAGACACTCCATAATTTTTATTTGACCATTCCGATAATGCGGATAAAGCGCGTTTTCCTGAAACCAATGAAAGTCGTTCCTCGACTGTCTTCCAAGATTTCTCAATTCTTTCTCTGGCTTTTTTGTTTGCAGTGCCAGCATCCATGCCTTTGTTGCGATGTTGTATCGCACTTGCCGACGAATCTAACACTTCGTCTTTCAGGCTTTCTGCGATTATTTCAAGTTGGGCTGTTATTTCTAGCGCAGTTGGAACTGGCTTATTTTTGGCTACATTGGCAGCGACAACTCGATGGATTGCTTGAGGTATCAACAGATAATTCTCGATTTCTTTGCGCTTCCAAATGTGGAGTTGAACGCCTCTTGTTTTTGCATCTTTTATCCGAGCCTCAATTTCCTCGTTGGTATGATAATCAGAATCCAAGACACAATAAGTTGTAATCCCTTCACCAACTGCATTCTCAAGAAACATGCTAGAACCTACAGCATAGTTCCAACCACCCCAACCGCCGACAGACATTGAAGGAATAACATCCAAAGGTATCGTGGCATCAGGGAAAAGAGTGTTTTGAAACCGCTTCAATATGGCTATGTCTTCTCCTTCCACCATCAGAAAGCGCCGAGAAGTCCAAAGTCTTGACAGTTGCAAATTGTGAACGCTTCCAATCGTATTCAAAACCTTCTGAACGGCCGGCAGCGTAGGTGCAAAAGTTGATTTGGCCTTTTGACGATCAATTATGAGGATATTTTCCGGCTCAACTTCAGCCATGATTTCAGAGGAATGGGTTGCAATGATAATTTGTGGGTATCTATTCCGCAAAAAACGGATGAGTCTGCGTTGCAGGTCGGCGTGCATGTAAACGTCAGGTTCATCCAAAATGACAGTGTCATGCTTTTTCGCTCGCGCTAGAAACCACATGGTTTGAAGCCACATCTGAAGCCCGTGCCCCATCCAAGCAACTTCAGCACTGAAACCTCCATCCCTCACAATCAACGATAAATGCACTGGGTCTGGCGGTGTGCCCTGAACCACCAAACTCTCGATTCGCAAACCAGGCCAAGTTGCTTCCGTGATTTGTTTGAAATCCTTGTAAAAGTTTTTCAACAAGAAAACTTGGTTGCGAAAATGTATTGGCGCAAGCGAAGACGATAAAGCGCCTTTTACATATTCTGGAGTCAGAACGCGCTCTTCCGTCGCAAATGGGGCTACTTGCGGTAGTATGCTTATTTTGGGCAGAGCTGTTCTGGACGAATGCTGTCCCCTGCCGGGCGTTTTGATGCCAGCCTTGATAAAGTCTTCGTATATGGAAACAAAGATTTCTTCTCCTTGATCCAAGGTCGCTCGGATTTCTGCGGGAGGCTGCCCGTAACTATAAAAAATACTCTTTAGATTTATTTCCAAATTTTTGTATGGAGAAAAACCACGATGAGTTTTTGGGAAGTTCCAATATCTCGGTAAATCTGAATACGGAATATCTTCAAAACGATTTACAACGATGGAAATCAAACGGAGCGCCTCAACTATGGTTGATTTGCCAGCGTTATTCTTACCAACAATAATTGTAGTTGGCTGGAAGCAAATTGTATGGTCTTGAAACCCCCGAAAATTTTTAAGTTGGAGTTCCTTTATCACAACTTTTCAAATTTCAAATCGTCTTGGAATGTCTCCGCTCATTCGCCGCGCCGAGCGTGTTGTCAAAACACATCGCGATGTTGCGGATGAAGAGACGGCCGGCGTCGGTCACTTCGAGACCGCCGGGCTTGAGCTTCACGAGGCCGTCAGCGGCAAACGGCGCGAGCGTGGCGAGTTCCTTTTCAAAATGCCGCTCGAAGTTGATGCCGAGTTTCGCGCTCATCGCGGCGAAGTCGAGCGAGAGATCGCACATCGTCCGCATGATGGTTTCGCGGCGGATTTTGTCCTCGTCGCTCACGATGTATGCCTTGTGCAGCGGCACGTTGCCGGCGTCCACGGCGGCCTGCCACTTCGGCAGTTCCTTCTCGTTTTGCCAATAGACATCGGGCGTTTGCGACACGGCGCTCATGCCGAACGCGTAAATGTCCGAGCCGGCGCGCGTGCTGTAGCCCTGGAAATTCCGCTGCAATTTTTTCTCGCGCTGCGAAATCGTCAGCTCGTCGTTCGGCTTCGCAAAATGATCCATGCCGATATAGACGTATTGGTTGTCCGCCGTGAGCCGTTCGATGACGAGCTTGAGCACTTCCAGCTTGCTTTCCGGCGTGGGCAAAACTTTTTGCTCCAGAATTTTTTGCGACGGCTTGATCCACGGCACATGCGCGTAGCTGAAAACGGCGAGCCGGTCGGGCTTCATTTCCAAAACCGTGTTGAGCGTCTCGTTGAATGATTCCGGCGTCTGGTGCGGCAGGCCGTAAATCAAATCGAGATTGATCGAGCCGTAGCCAAGTTCGCGCATCCAATCCATCGCCTGCTGCGTCATCTCGCGCGGCTGGATGCGGTGAACGGCCTCCTGCACCTGCGGATTAAAATCCTGCACGCCCATCGAGGCGCGGTTGAAGCCGATTTCTTTCAAGGCCACCATGTGCTCGCGCGTGAGTCGGCGCGGGTCAACCTCGACACTCGCCTCAATGTCTGGTGCGAAGGTGAAATATTTGTGGATGATTTCGCCGAGGCGGCGGATTTCGTCGGGGCGCAAAAACGTCGGCGAGCCACCGCCGAAATGGAGTTGCACGGCTTTGCGGTCCTTGTTGAGCATCGGTGCCATGCGCGCGACTTCACGGCCCAACGCCTCAATGTAGGCCATGCCCTTGTCGTGGTTGAGCGTGATGACGGTGGTGCAGCCGCAGAACCAGCAGAGAGTTTCGCAGAACGGAATGTGAAAATAAATCGAGAGGTCGCGCGGCGTGCGGTTGTTGTCCTCGATCTTGGCGGAAAGCTGTTCCCACGTCACGGCGTCGGTGAACTTGGTCGCGGGCGGATAGCTGGTGTAACGCGGCCCGGCCACGTTATATTTTTTTACCAGATCGAGATCTACGTTCAGCGTTTTCACAATTCGTTAAATCGTTAGATGGTTGAATTGTTGAATCGTGGCCGCCGATTGCTCGCAACCATTTAACAATTCAACAATATGACAAATTACTATCACTTGAAATTTTTAACAGTCTCCACCAAGGCGGCGATATTTTCCAGTTTTGCCCCGGGCGTCAGGCCGTGGCCGAGATTGAAAATGTGTCCAGGCCGGCCGCGCATGTCTTCGAGAATTTTTTTGGTTTCCGTCGCAACCACTTCCGGCGTGGACTCGGCTATGTGCACCGGCGATAAATTTCCCTGCATCGCGATATGCGCCGGGATCAATTTGCGCGCCTCGGCAATAGAAGTTTGCCAGTCAATGCCAAGCAGATTCGCGCCGCTGGCGACCAAATCCGGCCAGTTGCCGTGCGTGCCGAGTGAAAAATTGATGACCGGAACTTTGCCGCCGAGGTTGGCGATGATCTCATTGGTCCAGCGACCGGAAGCTTCTTGAAATTCCGTCGGCGCGAGATGGCCGCCGTGGCTGTCGAAAATTTGCAGCGCATCAATGCCCGTGGCGATTTGCATTTTCAAATACGCGGTGACAGCGGCGGTGAGTTTCTCCGCCAGCGCGTAGTAAGTGGTTTTGTCCCCGCGAAAAAGTTGCAACGCGCGGCTGTATTTTGGCACGCTGGCACCTTCCATCATAAACGTCGCCAGCGTCCACGGCGAACCAGTGAATCCGAGCAGCGCCGTCTGATCGCCAAGTTCTTTGCGCAACATTTTCAACGCCTGCTCGACGTAATTCAACCGCTCGACGACGTGTTCGACGGAAAGTTTTTCAATGTCCGTCTTGCTCGTCACGGCAAAGTCCATCTGCACACCGCCGGTTTCCTTGAAATGATATTTCTGGCCCAGCGCTTCGGGAATGACGAGGATGTCGCTGAACAAAATCGCGGCGTCGAAGCCGAACCGACGCACCGGCTGGAGCGTCACCTCGACGGCCAGTTCGGGATTCTGGCAAAGCTGGACGAAGGTGTATTTCTCTTTGAGCTTGCGGTATTCCGGCAGCGCGCGGCCGGCCTGGCGCATCAGCCACAGTGGCGGACGGTCCACCGGCTGGCAGCGCGCGGCGCGATTGAAGCGTTCACGGCTGGTCAGCGCCGGTGCGGCGGGTATGATTTGATTGGCGGAAACGGCGGTCATTCTTGCAGGAGAATACGCCGGAACACAGGCGGCGGCGAGCGAGTTTTTTTATGCAACTTTGTCGGAACACCGGTTTTTAATGGATAGCATGAAAAACGAGCCGTCCAACCACGAATCGCCCGCGCCGGCGGATTTGAAGCTCGAAGCCCGTTTGAGCCGGGCGCTGGCGCGCCTGCCGGATGCCGCCGTGCCGTCAAATTTCACCGCGCGGGTCTTGCAAGCGGTCGAATTGGAGGAATCGCGCCGTGCCCGCCGCTGGAGTCTGGGCTGGAACTGGCACGCGCTGCTGCCGCGTGTCGCGGTCACGGCGGCGATGGTGCTCTTCGCCGGGCTGACGCTGCATCATTACGAGCTGGCCAGCCGGCGCATCGCGCTCGCCCGGAATGTCGCGTTGGTGGCCGGATCGCAGCCGCTGCCGAGCGTGGACGCGCTGAAAAATTTCGACGCCATTCAGCGCATGAGCCAGCCGCGCGCCGACGAGGAACTGCTGGCGCTCCTGCAATGAAGTGTCTGCGGCAGGCGCGCTGGTGGTTCGCAGTCTTCGCGGCGGGACTGCTGGCAATTTCCCCGCTGCCGGCCCAGAAAGCGGCGAACGCTCCAGCGGCGAAGGACATGTTGCTTTCCATCCGCAAACAATCTCCTGTGGATTTTTTCCGGCAACTGCTGGCGATGACGCCGGAGGAACGCGACACCTTCCTGACCAACCGCCCGCCGGAAATCCGCGCCCGCATCCTCGCCAAGGTCGGCGAATACGAGGCGCTCGACCCGAACGAGCGCGAGTTGCGCCTGCGCGCGACGGAGTTGCGCTGGTATCTGATGCCGCTGCTGCGCGAGTCGCCGACAAACCGCGCCGCACGGCTGGCGCTCATCCCGGCGGATGTGCGCGAGCTGGTGCAAGACCGGCTCACGGAGTGGAGCATCCTGCCGCCGACATTGCAGGATGAATTTTTGGAGCACGAGCACATCCTCCGCTATTTCGCGCAGATGGACGCCAGCAACAACCCGGCGGAGGATTCCGGCCGCGCGCCGAGCGAGGCCGAGCGGGCGAATTGGAACGCGCTTTCCGAACCCGAACGCCGTCAGGTCGCCGCCGGATTCAACCAGTTTTTTGACCTGACGCCTGATGAAAAGCAGGCGGCACTGAACACGCTGTCCGAAGCCGAGCGCCGGCAGATGGGAAAAACCTTGCAGGCATTTGACAAAATGCCGGCGGCTCAGCGCACCGAATGCATCAACGCGTTCGCCAAGTTCGCCAGCATGAGCGACAAGGAAAAGGCCGAGTTTCTGAAAAATGCCGAGCGCTGGTCGGCGATGTCACCCGCCGAACGTCAGGCGTGGCGCGACCTCGTCGTCAATGTCCCGCAGTGGCCGCCGCTGCCGGTCGGTTTTGTCGTGCCGATACCGGGAGAAACCAACCCGGTCACGAATCACAATTGAAATGGCAAATTTCAAATTCGCCATTTTCCCCGCCGCAGCTTAATTTCCCGCCGTGCATCCGATCCTGTTTCATCTCGGTTCGTTCCCGGTTCATTCCTATGGCGTGATGATGGCGCTCGCCTTCGTGTTCGGGCTGTGGACGGCCACGCTGCGCGGCCGGCGCGACAAAATCTCCGGCGAAACCATCGCCGATGTCGCGCTGTGGGTGATGATCGGCACCATCCTCGGTGCGCGCACCGTTTATGTCGTGACATACTGGAACGACGAGTTCGCCGGCCAGCCGCTGTCGGAAATTTTCATGATCCAGCACGGCGGGCTGGTTTTTTACGGCGGACTCATCGGTGCAATCATTGCGGGCACCATTTACCTGCGCTGGAAAAAACTCCCGCTGTGGAAAATCGCCGACGTGTTCGCGCCGAGCATCGCGCTCGGCAGCGTCTTCGGCCGCATCGGCTGCCTGCTCAACGGCTGCTGCTTCGGCCGCGCGTGCGATTTGCCGTGGGCCATCAGCTTTCCGGCGGACAATCCGCTGAATCCGCCGATCTATCCGGTGCATCCGACGGAGATTTACGATGCGCTGCTGAATCTTGGACTGTATTGTTTTCTCGCGTGGCTGTTCCGGCGCAAAAAATTCGACGGCCAGGTTTTTGCCACCTACCTGATCTGCTACGCCATCACGCGCTCGTTCGTCGAATACTTCCGCGGCGATTACAACAATGCCCATCATCATTTTGGCCTGACGCCGGCGCAACTCGTCAGTGTCCCTATCTTTTTCGCCGGTCTCGCGCTGGCGGCAATTCTCTCGCGGCGTGCGCCTGCCAAATGAAACCGCCCGTCTTCATCGCCGGGCCGACCGCCGTTGGAAAATCTGAAATCGCCCTGCTGCTCGCGGAACAAATCGGCGGCGAAATCATCTCCGCCGATTCCATGCAGGTTTATCGCGGGCTCGACATCGGCACGGCCAAGCCGTCGCCCGCCGAACGCGCCCGCGTGCCGCATCACCTCATTGACATCTGCGACCTGACGGAAAATTTCGACGCCGCGCAATTCATCCGGCTCGCGCAAAAAGCGGTTGAAGAAATCCAGGCGCGAAACAAAGTTCCAGTTTTCTGCGGCGGCACCGGGCTTTATTTCAAGGCGTTTTTGAGCGGTCTTGGTGAAGCACCGGCCACCAATCCTGAATTGCGCGCCGAATTGGAAGCCACGCCGTTCGAGGCATTGCTGCATGAACTGCGCGAGCGTGATCCAGCGGCTTACGAGAAAATTGACAAACAAAATCCGCGCCGCGTCATCCGCGCTGTGGAAGTGATCCGGCTCACGGGCAAAAAGTTTTCCGAGCAGCGCGCCGAATGGAAGTCAGAAGTCAGAAGTCAGAAGTCAGAAAAAGCATTCTGCTTCACACGCCAGCCGGCGGACATGCACGTGCGCATCAATGCCCGCGTGGACGCGATGTTCGCGCGCGGGTTGGTGGAGGAGACGCGCGCCTTGCTTCAGCACGGCCTCGCCGAAAACAAGACGGCGATGCAGGCCATCGGCTACCGGCAGGTGGTGGAATATCTGCGCGACGAACGCTCGCTGACCGAGACGATTGAGCTGGTGAAAAGCCGCACGCGGCAGTTTGCCAAGCGGCAACTGACCTGGTTCCGCCGCCACGGAAACATGGAATGGATGGAATTGAAGCCGGATGAATTGTCTGAAAATTACATCCAAGAAATATTGATTCGCAAAATATAAAAGACTGCTATTTTTGCAGGCATGAAAACACTCATATCTTGCCTTGTGTTTCTGTTCATCACGCACTCTGCATTGTCGTGCATTTGGATTACTGGCACAAAATACAATAGTGAAGCAGTAACAACTGGTGGAATTTATCCTGCAAATAGGCTGAAGCACTTCGAGAACATTAATCTGCAATCGGAGGGAATGAAAATGGAAGCCGACTTGCGTGGCTCAACAAACTTCAATGACCGCAGCGACTATTCGGTCGCTTTGTTGTATCTCGGCCGTAACAAAGAAGCGGTTGAACTTCTAAAAAAATTGGAGCGGGAACAACCGGGACAATATTTCATCGCAGCTAATCTCGGCACGGCTTATGAGTTGTCAGGCAACAACGAAGAGGCTTTGCGCTGGATTAAGGAAGGGATTCACCGCAATCCAGATTCACACAAAGGGACAGAATGGCTGCATGCAAGAATACTGGAGGCAAAAATCGCACAGGAAAAGGACACTGATTATTTCAAAGGCCATTCCGTGCTAGGATTTCAAGCTGAAAATATTGGAGATCCAATAACAATTGATGGCCAAAAGTTTTCTCCAAAAGAAGTGGCAGACGCAATCCAGTATCAGTTGCAAGAGCGTATGCAATTTGTGAAACCACCCGACCCTGTTGTGGCGAGTTTGCTTTTTGATTATGCAGCGATCGAAGCCGCAACAAAAACTTTGGAATCAGCTGAAGGACTTCTTCAAATGGCAGTTCAATACGGGTATCCATCTGAAAAGGTGCAACCGTTGATGAATATTTACGACAAGCGAATCGCATGGAGAAAGACAAAACAATATACAACTTATGTTTTGATTGGGGCAGCCCTGATTGGTTTGCTTGTTATTTTATACAAGCGCGGGATATTTGTGATTTCCAGTCGAGACCTGAAACGCCCGCGTTAAAGTTTTCTAGATTGGTTTAGCCTTCCCTCGGCCGCTTGACGACGACTTCAATCTCCGCCTTGTTCTTCGCGATCATGTTCGCGGGCAGGATGCCGCGCCAGAAAACGTTCGGGTAAACGATCGCGCCGCGGCCGAGGATGCTGCCGGGGTTCAGCACGGCGTTGCAGCCGGCCTCCGCGCCGTCGCCCAGCAGCGCGCCGAACTTGCGCAGGCCGGTGTCGAACGGCACACCGTCCACCTCCACAAAAATATTGCCCGGCGTCATTTTGAGGTTGGAAATCTTCACGCCCGCGCCGAGGTGCGCCTTGTGGCCGAGAATCGAGTCGCCGACGTAATTGAAGTGCGGCACCTGCGCGCCGTTGAAGAGCAGCGCGTTTTTCAGCTCGCTCGAATTGCCGACGACGCAGCCGTCGCCGAGGATGACGTTTTCGCGGAGATAGGCGTTGTGCCGGATCTGGCAATTTTTGCCGATGATGGCCGGACCTTTGATCAGCACTCCGGGCTCGACGATGGTGCCTTCGCCGATGACAACTTTTTCGCCGATGCTCGCGCCCGGAAAGCGCTTGGGCGGATTTTGTTTCGGCACGCCGGCGAGGTGGGCTTCAATTTTCTTGAGCGCGTCCCAGGCGAAGTTGCAGCCGTCGAAAATGGCGGCGTGTTCGGTCTGCGTCAGGTCAAACAGATCGGCGGGTTTGAACATGAGGGCAAGTTAAAGGAAATGTGCCCGCCGGCAAAGTGAAATGGCGCCGCCGTTCTTTAATTTGAAAAAGTGGTGCGCGCGAGAGGACTTGAACCTCCAATCCTTGCGGAACCAGATCCTAAGTCTGGCGTGTCTGCCAATTCCACCACGCGCGCTTTATAATCAACGACTTACAACTGCAAGCCTCAACTTTTCTATTTTGTATCCCAGATTTGTATCCCGCACAAGCAAATCGCTGATTAAACGCTAAAAATAGAATGTTAAATATATGCCAAAAATTAATACGATTTGTTTGTCACACACCAAGACTATGGCGACGCTACCGTATTAAAGTCTTTCAGGACCAAATTAGGTGTTGGGCAGCTTCATTGTTTGTGAGCTCGCTCGGAGATGGTTAGGTGTGGTTGAACGCTTCTTTGAGGGCGACTTGCCGTTCGCGCCGGAGGTTGCCACGCTTGCGCTGCTTCTGCTCTGGCGCTAACGCGAACATTTCGTCGGACTCGAAAAATGGCTGGATCGGCGGATCGTAAAAAAATTTTGGATTTACGCGCTCGAGCGGCGAAAAGCTAGTCCGGCCGTTTCAGCCCCATCTTCCTCATCCGGCTCAACAGGGTTGCAGAGTTGACTCCCAATAATTCAGCCGCGCCGTCGGCACCCTTAATTTTCCAATTGGCCTTTTCAAGAACAACCAGGAGATTCTCGCGTTCGCGCCGTTGCAGTTCAGCCTCGGTGAGAAATTCCGGTTCGGTGTCACTCGCTACCCGCGCCGCCCGGCGCGAGGGAACCAGCGCGGCTTCCGCAGACGGCAAATCGAAGTCTAGCGGCCGACCTCGGGAAACGATGACGGCGCGTTCGATCACATTGCGCAACTCTCGGATGTTGCCGGGCCAGTCGTAGCCCTGGAGTCGAATGATGCCCGCGCGCGTCAACCGCGGCTTGGCGCAACCCATTTCCTTCACGGACAAATTGATGAAGTGCTGCGCAAGCAACGAAATGTCTTCGCGGCGTTCGCGCAACGACGCAACCTGAATGGGAAAAACATTCAGGCGATAATAAAGGTCTTCGCGAAAGCGGCCGGCGGCGGCTTCGCTTTTCAAATCACGGTTCGTCGCCGCAATGATACGGACATCGGCGCGGCGCGTGCGATCCTCACCGACTCGTTCATAGCTTTTTTCTTGCAACACGCGCAGTAGCTTGCTTTGTAACTCCAACGGCACCTCGCCGATTTCATCCAAAAAAATTGTTCCGCCTTCCGCCGACTCGAAACGTCCGACGCGGTCCTTGACCGCTCCGGTAAATGCACCGCGCGCATGGCCGAAGAATTCGCTTTCATACAAATCCTTCGGAATGGACGCGCAGTTGACCCGGATGAACGGTTTGTCTTTGCGACGGCTGCGCCGGTGAATTTCGTGCGCGACGAGCTCCTTGCCCGTGCCGGTTTCGCCAAGAATCAAAACCGAAGCGTCGGTGGGCGCAACCAAATCAATCTGGCTGGAGATTTGCCGGAGTGCCCCGCTTTGGCCGACCAGATCGCCGAACGCTTTGGCTTCAATGACTTCTTCCTTGAGATAGGCATTCTGTTGCTCCAACTCCGCTTTGAGCTTTTGGATTTCTTCAAAGGCTCGCGCGTTCGAGATGGCCGCGCCGAAGTGATCGGAGAAAATCTGCTGCCAGACGTGCCTGTCTTTCGTGAGAGGGGCGCGGGAAAAAATGGCGAGCACACCCAAAATTTCGCCACGAAATGAAATGGCCGTTCCCGTGCATCTGCGGATCTTTTCCGTCTGCAACAATTCGAGCCGTGGAAATTCAGCGCGAACCTCATCTGCATTCTCCAGTGCGGCCAACCGCCCCGTCGTGGCAACCCTTCCGATGAGACCGACGCCCAAAGGGATTCTTTCGTGAGTATTGAAGAAGCGTGAGAACTCTTCCGCTTCGGCAGCGACGTGGCTTTCGCCGGTGGCCACTAGATGCAGGCAGCGCGTTTGATCGGGACATTGCGATCTTTGGGGACAACGCGGACAAAGGTCGCCTTTTTGAATCAACCAGATTTCTGATCGCGCAATTTCCGGGTTCGGCGCGCTGACGGATTTCTCCAATAACCCTTCAAGAGACCGCTCTTGGGCAATATCCAGCAACAATTTCGACGCGAAATCGAAATCGAATCTGGTGTCGTAGCGTTTGTCACTGGCCGTCTCCACAATCAAATTAAATACGCCATCGGGAATGAATATTCAACCCAAAACAGGGTTGAAAAACCAAACGTTTGAATATTCAACCCAAACCTCAAAAGGTTAAAAAAGATGCATATTATTTATAAAGAATGGCTTGCGATATGCACACGGGCTTGGCACGCGGGCTGATATACAAGCAGAACAACGACTACAAAGTTAAAATGAATACAAAGCAAGCCAAAGAAATCAATGAGTCAGAATTTGAGACGGAAGTTTTGCGCTGCACGCAACCGGTGTTGGTCGGTTTTTTAACCGGTTGGAGCAAGCCATGCCTGCTCATTGAACCGGTTTTGGATGAAGTCGCCCAAGCCTGCAACGGCAACGCGAAAATTTACAAAGTGAACGTGGATGACAATCCCGACTTGGGAACCATCTACGGGGTGCAATCCATCCCCTTGTTGATTTTTTTCTTCAACGGCACCGTCCGCGGAAAGATCGTCGGCATGGTCAGCCCCAAGGCGATTCTTGCCAAATTGAATTCGTTCACACCGGGAACATCCCCCACAAAAGAATCCGGACGGCCGCAATAGAACAACAACGGTCTGAAACGAAAATGAAAACGAACCTGCAATCCAAAATTGGCGAACGAAAGCGCCTGGTGATTCAATTAAGCGAATTCAGCTACGCCGCCTATCCGGTTCAAATCAATCACGTCTTCCGTTGTCTTCCGGACGCGGCTAATTCGCCGAATCAATCGCGCAACCTGCGGACCAACGTGTTGGGCCGGCGCATTTCCAAGTTGCTCCGCTGGGCATGCGGAAAGTCATCGGTGGCGCCGGCTGCCGGCAACATCTCACTGGAGCAAGCCGTCCCATGAAAAATTTCCAAACCAACCCGGCCATGGATTCGAATGCGCAAACGTCAACTGCGTGCTTCGTATGCCAGAAACCAATAGTGGACAACCAATGGTTTTGCCGTGTGCCGCAAAAGGATGGCACGCCTAATTCGCAAACAAAGAGGATTCTGCTGTGCTCCCCAAGCTGCGCCTTTCGATATTTCGCATTTTCAGAAATCGGCACATCTCAAATTTAGCAATCAAAACGACAACACAAAATTGAACCAAACAAAAATTAAAACAAACATGAACACCAATCGAAACGATTCGCACAAGACAGTAGCCGAAAATGGCTTTGACACCAACGGTCATCGCACGGCGACCGAAACATCAACTGCTTTGCCGCGCCCTCATTCCAACGGCGACGAAAAACTCACGGGTTCGCCACCCGACCGGGGTGCCGCGAAAAAACGCCGGCGGAAAATCCTCGCCTCCGCCGCAGTGCTAACCGTGGCGCTGGCCGCCGGCGTTTATTATTTCTGGTTCGTCGCGCCGTATGAATCCACCGACGACGCCTTTATTGAAGGTTATGTCATTCCGATGGCGTCGCAAGTGCCGGGCCGCGTCGCAGAACTGCTCGTCACCGACAATCAGCAGGTCAAGGCCGGCGACGTGCTGCTGAAAATTGACCCGCGCGATTACGAAACCAGTTTGGCGCAAGCCCGCGCGGACTTGGCGGCATCGCGCAGCCAGGTAAATCAGGCGCAGGCGCAGGTGAACGCCAGCCAAGCCAAAGTCGCGCAGGCCCAGGCGTCGGTAAATGCAGCCGAAGCGGAAAATCAGCGCGCGGCGGACGATCTCAAGCGTTACCAATCCGTGGATAGCACTGCGGTTTCCAAGAGCGCGTTTGACGCGGCGCAATCGCAGGCGCGCACGGCCAGCGCCAACCTGGAAGCGGCGCGCAGCCAGGCCAAAGCGGCGGAAGCGGAAGTGACGTTGAGCGAGGCGGGCGTTGAAACCGCCAGCGCCGCCGTCCAACAGGCCGAAGCCAGAGTCCGGCAGGCCGAACTGAATTTGTCTTACACCCAGATCACCGCGCCCGAAGACGGTCACGTCACACGCCGCGTGGTGGAAAAGGGCGCGTATATTCAGCCCGGCCAGGCGCTGATGGCCATTGTGCCGCGCCGATATTGGGTCATTGCCAATTTCAAAGAAACCCAATTGACGCACATGCGCGTCGGCCAGCCGGTCGAAGTGGTCGTGGATGCGTATCCCGACCACAAGTTCAAAGGCACGGTCGAGAGCATCCAATCTGGCGCGGGTGCGCGCTTCAGCTTGTTTCCGCCGGAGAACGCCACCGGCAACTATATCAAGGTAGTGCAGCGCGTGCCGGTGAAAATTGTTTTGGACGACACGCCCGAAAGTGAACTCGCGTTCGGGCCCGGCATGTCGGTTGATCCCAAAGTGCGCGTGAAATAAAAAACGCGAGCCGGGAAAATCTCAAACCATTTCAATCAAACCGGAAACTTTGCGCTTATGAGCGGTGAAACCAACCAGCCAAAAATCAATCCGTGGCTCATCGCGATCGCGGTGATTCTGCCGACCTTCATCGAGCAGCTCGATACCACGGTCGTCAGCGTCGCGCTGCAAAATATCGCGGGCAACCTTTCGGCCACGGTATCCCAGGCGACGTGGATCCAGACGGGCTATCTCATCTCGAATGCCGTCGTCCTGCCCGCCAGCGCCTGGTTTTCCGCATTGTTCGGGCGCAAGCGGTTCCTCATGGTCTGCATCGGCATCTTCACGGCGGCATCGCTGGCTTGCGGCTGGGCGCCAAATCTTCCCTTCCTGATTTTTGCCTCCATTGTGCAAGGTTGCGGTGGTGGCGCGTTGCAACCACTTTCACAGGCCATTTTGTTGGAGAGCTTTCCGCCGGCCAAGCGAGGCGTGGCCATGGCGGCTTACGTGGTGGGCGTTATTCTGGCGCCTGTTTTGGGACCGGTGTTGGGCGGATGGCTCACCGACAACTATTCCTGGCGCTGGATTTTCTACATCAATATTCCTTGCGGTCTGGCGGCGATGTGGATGGTCCAACAATTCGTCTTCGACCCGGAATACATCCGCAACGCCAAAAGAGGACGGCTCGATGCTTTTGGCTTCCTTGTCCTGGCGGTTTGGTTGGGCACGCTGCAAACCGTCCTGAACAAGGGACAGGATGACGACTGGTTCAACTCCAATTTTATTTGCACGCTCTCGGTGATTTCCGTCATCGCGCTGGTCGCGTTTGTCGTGCGGGAATTCAGCGCCCGCGAACCGCTCGCGGATCTGCGGGTGTTCGCCGACCGGAACTTTGTGCTCTGCACCATTCTCATCTCCGTCGCTTTTCTCCTCTTGTTCGGAATCATGAACTTGCAGCCGCTCATGGCGGGAGGCCTCATGGGATACACCGCCTATCTCTGCGGGCTGGCGCGGACTCCGCAAGGCTTGGGCGTTTTGGTCTTGACGCCGCTGGTGGGGATTCTGACCGGAAAAGTGGACAGCCGTCTCCTGATTGGACCTGGAATGATATTGATAGCGATCTCCTCCTTGCTGATGGGGGAATTCAACCTCGATATGTCCAGCTACGACTTTGTCTGGCCCAACTTTATTCAAGGCATGGGCATGGCGCTGGTGATGGTTCCGTTGATGACGGTGGCTATGGCCACCGTCATCAACGAGCAAATGGGCAACGCCACCGGACTGTTCGCGCTGGCGCGCAACCTAGCGGGCAGCATCGGCATCGCCGTGGCGATCGCCATGCAATCGCGCGGCGCGCTGCGGCACCAGGCATACCTGGTAACTCATTTGACTCCCTATGATCTGCCTTATCAGAACGCGGTGCAAATGGGACAAGCCGCGCTGACACCCGCGATGGGCACGGCGCAGGCGGCTCCCGGCACAATGGGAGTGATCTACAAATCACTGCTGCTGCACTCCAACATGTTCGCCTTTGCGGACGAATACCGCTGGCTGGCGCTGGTTTGCTTTTTGTCCGTGCCACTGGTGCTGTTTCTCAAAAAAGGGCAGGGCAAAAAAGAAGTGATGATGCATTGAACTGATTATGAAAAGAACAACGACCACCCCAAAAATGAGTCCACAGCCCATGAGCGCAACCGCCATTCATGCTCCGCAGTTGCCGCAGGATTTCGAGAAAATCCGCGAACGCGCCCAGGAGATTTACCGCGCACGGGGCGGCATGATGAGGATGACGTTGAATGACTGGCTCAAGGCCGAGCAGGAACTAAAACAGCAGCATGTGAAACAAACCAACAACAAATAGAACAAAATTATGACAACCACCAATCTTGACCTGACCCTAGATATTTGCACCGAAGATGGATCGCGCGCGCGGTTCTTTCAAAAAGACCCGAATTGCATCAACAAAACGCTGCGACAACTGATCACGCCACGGCTCTTCCAACCACCTTTACTCACGCTGGCTTCCGAACACAGCATCAGCGCCATTCCAACGCGGACCATTGACATGATATTGGCGCACACGGCATCGCCACCACCTTTGCCGCTGCCCAGCGGGTGGGTGGACGTGGTTGAAGTCAACGACGACGCGTTAATCCATCTCGCCGACTTGGAAGTATTGGCTGCGGCAGAGAACAAACACGTCATGCTGGCGGAAATCCACACGGTCGGTGACTGGATGATCCGCCTGAAGCTGGAAACCATCATTACGGAGACCGTCCAGGAAAGGCGCCAGCTTTGGAACCATTTGCTGGATCTGCCAGCCATTCCGTTTCGTTTGAAGGCGGGCGGCATTGGCGCCATCAACCCCGCGAATATCGTTCGCGCGACCGTGTGCCCGCCAATTGATGGGGTTGCCGAAACGGCGCTGGCGGCGGATTTATTGCAAAGCATTCGTTCCTGAAACAATCAAAACCAATCGAGAAAAACATTATGAAACCAAAACATTTATCAGCCGTGGTGCTGCTGGCGTTCGTTGCCGGCGGCTGCGCGAACATGCCCAGCGTCGGCCCAGATTATCACGCGCCAGAAACCAAAGCGCCGACGCACTGGGGCGAACCCCTGGCCGGCGGCGAAACCAATTCCGCCACGGCGACGGCGGCGTGGTGGAAAAACTTTCACGATTCAGAGCTGGATTCGTTGATCGAACGCGCCACTCAATCAAACCTCGATTTGAAAATCGCCCAGGCGCGGGTGCGTGAGGCGCGCGCGCATTATCGCATGACCTCCGCCGATTTCTGGCCGACGGTGGACGCCGCCGGCTCTTATGCGCGACAGCGGCAAAGCCAGAACCAGCCCGTGCTTGGCTCGTTTTCGATTCCATCAAGCGCCTTTGAAAACGATGTCTATCAGGCGGGCTTCGATGCCTCGTGGGAAATTGACGTGTTCGGCGGCACACGCCGCGCCACCGAATCAGCCAGGGCGCAAGTCGCCGCCGCGAAATTCGGCGAACGCGAGGTGCTCGTCACGTTGCTTGGCGAAGTTGCCCGCAACTACGTCGAGGCGCGCGGCTATCAGCGGCGGTTGGAAATTGCCCGCAACAACATCCGTGCGCAGGAACAATCGCTGGCGATCACGCAAAACCGTTTTACCAACGGCCTGACCAGCGACCTCGACGTGCAGCAAGCCAGCACGCTGCTGTCCACCACGCGCGCCGTCGTGCCGGCGCTGGAAACGGCGCTCGCCGCCTCCATTCACCGGCTTGGCGTTCTGCTCGGTCAAACGCCTGAATCGCTGGAAACAGAATTGTCAGTCGCCGCGCCCATTCCCGCCGCGCCGCCGGTAGTGCCGGTTGGCCTGCCTTCGGAATTGTTGTTGCGCCGGCCCGACGTGGCGCTGGCGGAACGCCAGTTGGCCGCCGCGACCGCGAACATCGGCGTGGCCAAATCGGATTTGTTCCCGAAATTTTATCTGACCGGCGTCGCCGGCTTTGAAAGCATCAGCGCGGACGACTGGTTCAAGTCCGGCAGCCGGTTCTGGTCGGTGGGTCCCTCCGTGCAATGGAGAATTTTTGATGCCGGGCGCATCCGCGCGAACATCCAGGTTCAAACCGCGCGTCAGGAACAGGCACTGGCCAATTACGAGAACACGGCGTTGAGCGCATTTGAAGACGTCGAGAACACGCTGACGGCCTACGCCAAGGAACAAATCCGCCGGCAGCAGTTGAAGGACGCGGTCAAGTCCAGTGAGGAATCCTTGCGGCTGGCGAATCAGCTTTATGCCAACGGCCTGTCGAACTTCATCAACGTGCTCGACGCAGAACGCTCGCTCTATCAGGCGCAGGATGCGCTGGTTCAAAGCGACCGCACTATTTCGACCAATCTGATCGCGCTTTACAAATCACTCGGTGGTGGCTGGGAAACAATGGAGCCACAACTCGCACTGGCAAAGACAGCCAATTGATCCTCAAAAGGTAAACCTTAACCGGAGCTATGTCTTATTACATCATTTCAACTGACCATTGCGTGTTCCTCACTTGCGAGGGCAATTCTTCCCTGGATGAAATGACGGCCGGCTGGAGGGAAGTTCGCGACGAGCTGGCCCAAAAAAACTTGAATCGAGTTTTGGTCGACGTCACCGCCCTGCGCAACAGCCCCACAACAGCAGAACTTTTCGATTTAGCGAAACTCTTTTGGCATGATGGCTGTCCTGGGTTCGGAAGGATTGCTTTGGTGGTTCGATGGGATCAATCTAGGTTGGCCAAATCGCTTGAAATACTGGTTCGGACTCTCGGGATTTGGCTGACAGTTTTTGTGAGCGGGGAGCAAGCCGAGGCTTGGGTTTTGGAGGGAACACAGGTCGAACAGCCAGTCGGAGCCTTTGCACAATGAAAACAACCCAACACAACAAATCCAGTCATCTGAACTGGCAGTTGCTCGCCCTCTGGAGTTTTGTGGCCGTTAGTTTCGCGGCGCTCTTCGCCGCCGGTTACATCGTTTGGGCCAAATGCAACGGCAGATGAATTTCGGAGGTCGTCGAATCATGGTCTTAAAACCCACTCCATTTTTGCTTGCTGTTCTACTGCTTGTCAGCGGCTGCGCACATTTCCAGCGCAACGCACCGTTGGTTTCAACGGACCAGCGGACCGGTTACCGTTTTCAAAATGCTGCCTCGCCCACAAATTCCTCCGATTTGCTCCTGATGCTCGCCTTTTCCGGCGGTGGCACGCGCGCCGCCTCACTGTCCTATGGTGTGTTGGAGGAACTTGCGCACACGCCGGTGGGCTCGCAGGGAACGCAACACCGGTTGTTGGATGACGTGGACATCATTTCCGCGGTATCCGGCGGCAGCTTCACCGCTGCTTACTATGCTCTCTGGGGCGACCGCATCTTCTCGGACTACGAATCACAGTTTCTCAAGAAACGTGTCCAGACGGACTTGCTCCTTCAGGTTGTCGCCCCTTGGAATCTGGTCAGGCTGGCCTCACCGTCATTTAGCAGGAGCGATTTGGCGGCGGAGTATTATGATCACCTGCTCTTCAAGAATGCGACGTTTGGCGATTTAATGGCCCGGCGCGGCCGCCCATTTCTTTGCATCAACGCCACGGACATCGCTTCCGGTGCGCGGTTTGAATTCACCCAAGATGAATTTGACCTCATACAGTCGGACTTGTCGCAATTCCCCGTTTCCCGCGCAGTGGCGGCCTCCTCGGCGCTCCCCATGTATCTAACCCCTGTAAACCTAAAAAACTATTCGGCGGAACGACCGGAGGCTGAGCCGGAATGGATACGGTCCATCCTAGACGACCCGGCGTCTTCGACTCGCATGAGATATGTAGCTTCCCAGGCGCACTCCTACGTGGACGGTCATCGGCGCTTCATCCATTTGGTTGACGGCGGATTTTCCGACTATCTCGGATTGCGGGGCGCCATTGACCGGGTCATCGCCCGCGAGCAGTCCGCGCATGTTCCGAGCGTGCCTTGGAAACTTCCCTGCCGGGTTGCCCTGATCGTCGTTGATGCGGACAGGGATGTTGACTACGGCTGGGACTCCAAAGAACACCCGCTTGGTTTGAAGGCGTTGCTTGGCTCCGTCGGCCAGATTACGGTGACCCGCTATTCCTTCGAGACGATTGAATTATTCAAGGAGGTCATGGCACGTCTTTCCCGCGAGCGCACCGATTCGGGAAATTCCCAGTTTCTCCCAATCACCACTTACGTGATCGAGCTACATTTTAATCAACTCGCCAATGAGTCTGATCGGCGCTTCTTCAATGCCGTGCCCACGTCGCTTCAGCTTCCTACAAAGACAGTGGACCGGTTGCGCCAGTTGGCCGCCCGCCAGCTTGCCGACAACGGGGAATTTAGACGATTGGTATCTGACCTGCAAGACCAGCCAATCAAACCGGTTTTACCGGCGCGACCTTCCGTTACAGCCGCGAGAGATGCAACACAAATGGCAAATCCATGAACACCACGCTTATGAAAAACAGACCTGAAACAAAACAATCTCTCCTCGCGCGTTACAACTGCGGGCCGGTGAAACTATCCGGCGACTCCAACGCTTTTTATGAGCGGCACGTTGCGTTCGACCAGGTCGTCGCCGAAACGGAAACCACCGACCGCGACAAGTTCGAAGCCATCGCGCGTTCCGTCCGCGACATGCTGTCGCAACGCTGGCTGAAAACCGAGCAGACTTACCAGCAACACAACGCCAAGCGCGTCTATTATCTCTCGATGGAATTTCTCCTCGGTCGCGCGCTGGCCAATAATATTTCCAATCTCCGGCTTGACCCGGAGGCACAGCAGTTCGCCAAGCATCACCAGCTCGATCCGCTTCAGATTTTCGAGCAGGAGCCGGACGCCGGCCTCGGCAACGGCGGTCTGGGCCGGCTCGCGGCGTGTTTTCTCGATTCGATGGCGACGATGGGCATTGCCGGCATGGGCTATGGCTTGCGTTACGATTACGGCATTTTCCGGCAAAGCCTCCGCGACGGCTGGCAGGCCGAACAACCCGACCACTGGCTCGCCCGGCCCGATCCGTGGGAAGTGGCGCGCCCCAACGAAGCCGTCGAGGTGAAGCTCAACGTGTCGTTCGAGATTCGCAACGGCGCGCTCCGCGTCGTCGAAGGGCGGCCCTCCACACTCATCGGCATTCCGTATGACCGGCCCGTGGTCGGCTACGGCGGCAAAACGATCAACACGCTGCGCCTGTGGGCCGTCAAGGCGTCGAATGATTTCGACTTCGCGCAATTCAGCAGCGGCGATTTCGTCGGCGCACTCGCCGAAACGCTCACCGCCGAGACCATCACCCGCGTGTTGTATCCTGACGATCACACGACGCAAGGCAAAGGTCTGCGATTCTTGCAGGAATACTTTCTCGTCGCCTGCTCGCTGGCCGACATGGTTCGTCGCTTCCGCGCCGCCGGCAACGATTGGTCCGCGCTGCCCGAAAAAGTCGCCATCCAGCTCAACGACACACATCCGACGCTGGCCGTGCCGGAATTGATGCGGCTGCTGCTGGACGAAGCAAAGCTGAACTGGGACGACGCGTGGCAACTCACGCAACGCACGCTCGCCTACACGAACCACACGCTGCTGCCGGAAGCGCTGGAGAAATGGCCGGTGCAGTGGTTTCAGGATATTCTGCCGCGCCATCTCGAAATCATTTACGAGATCAACAGCCGCTTCCTCGACGACGTCCGCGCCAAGTATCCGGGCGACGAAGGTCGCATCACGCGCGTCAGCCTGATCGAAGAAGGCGCATACCGGCAAGTGCGCATGGCGAATCTCGCCATCGTCGGCTCGCACATCACCAACGGCGTGGCCGCGCTGCATTCGGAACTGCTCAAGCAGCGCGTCGTGCCGGATTTCGCGGCGATGTTTCCCGAACGGTTCAACAACAAAACCAACGGCGTCACCCCGCGCCGCTGGCTGATGCTGGCCAACCCGCCGCTGGCGTCCGTCATCACCGCCGCGATTGGCGATGGCTGGATCACCGATCTCGCGCAGTTGGAGAAATTAAAACCGCTCGCCGACGACCGCGCGTTTTGCGACGCCGTTCGCAACGCAAAACGGCAGGCCAAGCTGCGGTTCATCGAGTGGCTGGGAAATCATGAAATTAATCCCGACACAATTTTCGACACGCAAATCAAGCGCATCCACGAATACAAGCGGCAATTGTTGAACGCGCTGCACGTCGTCGTGCTCTACAACCGTCTGCGGGCAAACCCAAAGATGGATATGCCGCCGCGCACGTTTTTCTTCGCCGGCAAGGCCGCGCCCGCCTACTGGTTCGCCAAGCTCGTCATCAAGTTCATCAACAACCTCGCCGGCACGCTCGACAGCGATCCGCTCGTCAAAGGCCGGTTGAAGGTTGTCTTCGTGCCGGATTATCGCGTCTCGGTCGCGGAATATCTCATCCCAGCGAGCGACGTGTCCGAGCAAATCTCGACCGCCGGTTACGAAGCGAGCGGCACGAGCAACATGAAATTCATGATGAACGGCGCGCTGACCATCGGCACGCGCGACGGCGCCACCATCGAAATGGCCGAGGCCGCCGGCGAGGAAAACTTTTTCCTGTTCGGACTGAACGCGGACCAGGTCGAGGGCAGTCGCGGCTGGTATAATCCGCGCTGGCACTACGAGAACGAGCCCGAGACACGCGCCGCGCTCGACTTGATCGCCCGCAATCATTTCAGCCGGAACGAACCCGGCATCTTCGCGCCCATCCTCGACGCGCTGCTGCAATACGGCGACCACTACCGGCATCTGGCCGACCTCGCCAGTTACGCCCAAGCCCATCAACGGCTGGGGGAATTGTATGCCGACCAGCCGGCGTGGACCCGCAAGGTGATTCTGAACATCGCCGCGTCCGGCCGGTTCTCCAGTGACCGCACCATTGCCGAGTATGCCAAAGAGATTTGGAACGCCGAACCATTTTTGACCGAATAAGCAGCAACGACATCAAACGAATCGCCATCAATACCGGTGAGTCGAAAAACCTGTGGCGAGCTTTCACCTGACGAAATCTTCAAAAGTCGTAGGAGAATTACGCCTCAATGACAAGTTATGGCGATGCGGAGGTGGTTGTTGCGACCATGATCGACACGATGATCAAGACCAATTTCGCGACATGTTTCTCCACTTCAAAATTTCATAAACCGATTGCCTAAATTGGAGATTTTGCCTTTGTATCCCTTTTTGTATCCCGCGTGCTAGAAAAGGAGGCCAAAATCGTCCATTCGAGTCCCTGAATTTTGAAAACCCGTTCGGCGAGACCATTGTAGGCAATGCATTTCCACTTGAGTCCACCACACTTATTTTATCCTAAGTCTGGCGTGTCTGCCAATTCCACCACGCGCGCCGCCGGCAATAAATTGCGCCGGGCGGGCGCGAATCTCAAGCCTGCTTTTGCACGGCGCAATTGCACGCCGGCCAAATTTCGTTTAACCTCGCGCATGGATTTTTGGAACCGCACCGTCTTTGGCGTTTGCGCCGTTTGGCTCGGCGTCACGCTGGCGGGGTGTGAACCGTCGGGTTCAAGCACGGCGGATGACGAGAAGGAGCCCCATTTCGTGCTCGGCCAGAACCGCGTCAATGCGATGGATTATGCAGGGGCGGTCGAGGCGTTTGAGGAGTCGCTGGAGGCGAATCCGCATTCGGCGGCGGCGCATTACCAGTTGGCCATGCTTTACAGCGAGAAGGAATCCAATCCCGCCGCCGCCATTTATCATTACCAGCAATACCTGCGGTTTGACCCGAAGGCACCCAACGCCGACATCGTCAACCAGCACATCAACACCTGCAAGCAGCAGCTTGCCACCGACGTGCTGCAACTGCCGAGTTCGCCCGCCGCGCAGCAGCAGCTCCAGCAGCTTGCCGACAAGAACCGGCAGTTGCAGGACGAGGTGGACAAATGGCGCGCGTATTATGCCGCCCAGATGGCGGCAGTGAAAACCAACCAGCCGCCGGCTTCCGGCAATGTTGCGTCGTCCGCCACAGCAGCGGCCACCTCGCAGGCGACCACCATGACTGCGGCTCCGCCGGTCGGCAAGACGCGCACGCACGTCGTCGCCGCCGGCGAGACGCCCGCCGCCATCGCGCGCAAGGCGGGCGTGAGTCTCACCGCACTGTTGGCGGCCAATCCGGGGTTGAATCCGAAAAAATTGCACGTCGGCCAGCCCATCAACCTGCCGCCACCGTGAGTTTCCCATGATGTCACGCGTCTCATTTGTGGTCATCGCGGTGTTCTGGGTCACGATGAATGTTTTGTTGTGGCGGCAGGAATACGGTTCGCATGGCAACGATGAACCCGTGCCGGCGGCGCTGGTCTGGCGGAAAATTTTGACCGCGCCGGACGCCTCGTCCTTGAGCATCTACCAGGACGGCGAACGCTCCGGCTTCTGCGAATTTTCCACGAGCGTCGAGACGGAGATGGCCAAGCTCGACGAGGACCGGCCGCCGCCGGAGGGCGTCGTCACCCGCGCGGGCTACCAGATCCGGCTGAACGGCAACACCAGCCTCGGCGATTTCACCAACCGCCTGCGGTTCGACGGCCGGTTGAGTTTTTCTTCCACCCGCCAGTGGCGCGAGTTGTATCTGAAATTGTCCTCGCACACCGCTGCGGTTGAAATTCATTCTCTGGCCACCAACCAGACCGTGCAACTGAAAATCACCAACGAGGGCGGGGTCATTGAGCGTGAGCTGGCCTTCGCGGAGCTGGCGGATCCCAACGCGGTGCTGCGCGAGCTGGCCGGAAATTTCGGCGGCGGATTTCTGGGCGTCCTGGACTTGCCCGTGCTGCCGCAGGAATCCCCCGCGCTGTCGCAGCCGGTTGTCTGGGAAGCCCACCGCGACCGATTGAAGATTGGCAACGAGCCGGTGTCCGTTTACCGTCTGGAAACCCACATGCTCGATTATTCGATTGTCATCTACGCCAGCACCCTCGGCGAAATCCTGCGCGTCGAACTGCCCGCCGGTTTCATCGCCACCCTCGACGTCTGGAACAAACCTTGAAGACTACCGCATGATCGAACTTGTCAACCTCGTCAAAAAATTCGGCCACCTCGTGGCGGTCAACGACATTTCGCTCACGATTCCGCGCGGGGAGTTTTTCGCCATGCTCGGCCCGAACGCCGCCGGCAAGACCACCACGCTCAAGCTGCTCGCCGGCCTGATGAAGCCGACCTCCGGCTGCGCGCGCGTCTGCGGATTTGACATGCAGGCGCAGCCGCTCGAAGCGCGCCGGCGCATCGCCTACGTCCCCGATTTTCCGTTTCTTTACGACAAGCTCACCGCCTGGGAATTTTTCCGCTTCACGGGCCAGTTGTTCCAGATGGACGGGGCGCACATCGAGGCCAACGCGCTGGAGCTGGTCACGCGCTTTCATCTGGCGGATTTCGTGAACCGCCCGCTCGAAAGCCTGTCGCACGGCACGCGCCAGCGCGTGGCCATCGTGTCCGCGCTGCTGCACGAGCCGGAGGTGTTCGTGATTGATGAGCCGATGGTCGGTCTCGACCCGCAGCACGCGCGCGTGGTGAAGGATGTGTTCAAGGAGCGTTCGCGCGCGGGCGTGACCGTGCTGGTTTCCACGCACCAATTGAGCATCGCCGAGGAAATGGCCGACCGCATCGGCATCATTCACGGCGGAAAACTTATCGCCGTTGGCACGCGCGATGAACTCCGCCGGCAAAGCGGCAGTTCCGGCCAGCTCGAGGAGATTTTCCTGTCGCTGACGGCGGGGGAGAAGTAACGCGCGTTCAGCGGGTCACTTGAGCAGATTGGGTTCCGGCGTCTCCACGGCGGCGTGGCGGTAATTGATGTTCATCGCATCAAGCCGCAGCGCTTGGACCTGCAACCGCCGCATGAAATCATCCCAATTCTTGGCGTCCTTCGCCGACCAGGTGACTTCCGCCAGCGCGCAGGCGCGCGGGAAGGCCATGTATTCGGCCTGCTTCAAGTTGGAGATCTGTTCGGTCCACAAATTGCCCTGGGCACCTAAAATAAACGATTGCAGTTCCGGCGGCACGTTCGTGGGCATTGGCTCAAAGGCATACATTTTGTTCAACGTCAGCGGCCCGCCCCACGCGGCCGCCTTCGGTTCGGCGGCGTGATTGGTGGATTGATAGAAATCAAAATAGCAATATGCCGTCGGTGTCATCACCACGTTGTGGCCGGCGCTGGCGGCCTCCTTTGCGCCGCCGATCCAGTCCATGACGGCGGCATTCTTCGCGAGACCGCCCTGCAAAATTTCGCTCCAGCCGATCATGGAATGGCCGTTTGCGTTGACGATCTTTTCGATGCGCCGGGTGAACCAGCTCTGCAACTCCTCCTCGTTCTTCAAGCCTTCGCGTTTCATGAGCGCCTGGCAGTCCGTGCTTTTTTGCCAGGTTTCCTTCGGCACCTCGTCGCCGCCGATGTGAAAGTATTTTCCGGGAAACAGCGGTGACACCTCGGCAATGACATCGGCGAGAAACTGGAAGGTTTCCTCCTTGGCCGGATCGTAAATGCCGTTGAAAATGCCGGCGGTCGTCGAAGGTGTAAACGGCCCGCCGGTGCAACTGTATTGCGGATACGCCGTCAGCGCCGCCGTGGCATGGCCGGGCATCTCGATTTCCGGCACGACGGTGATGTGCCGCGCCGCCGCGTATTGCACCACTTCGCGGATGTCGTCCTGCGTGTAAAATCCGCCATAGCGACCGTCCGGGCCGTAAGCCGTGGTCAGCTTGGGATCAAAACCGAAACCGGCTTCCGCGCGCCACGCGCCGATCTCGGTGAGCTTGGGATATTTTTTGATTTCAATGCGCCAGCCGTGATCGTCGGTGAGATGCCAGTGAAATACGTTCATTTTGTGCATCGCCATCGCGTCGAGAAACGTTTCGACCTCGGACTTGTTGAAAAAATGGCGGCTCACGTCGAGCATGAAACCGCGCCACGGGAAGCGCGGCCAGTCTTCAATTTGCACGCAGGGAACCTGCCATGCCACGTTGCCCACCAGGTTTGAGGAATAAATTTCCGGCGGCAATAATTGAAACAGAGTTTGCACGCCGTAAAACAAGCCCGCCTGCGTCGGCGCGCGGATGACGACTGAATTTGTCGCGACGGTGAGTTCGTAACCTTCGGGTCCAAGATTCGTGTCCGCATTTTTGGTCGTCAACAAAATGCTGCCGGGAATGGCCGCGCTGCCAAAATGCTTTGTGCTGACTTTCAGCGAATTGCCGGTGGACGGATTTAGCCCGTCCGTCAAAAATTTTGCGGTCGCGCGTGAAGCGGGGTCCGCAAAAATGCGCGTGTCGGCGGTGATCTGGAACGCGCCGTCGCGCAATTCCATTTTTTGCGGCTGCGGGATGATGGCCGGGACGTTCGCGCTTCCGGCGAAAACAGCGGCGGCCAGAAATAGCAGGCAGCTCGTGGCGATTTTGGATTTCATAGATTTCAGGATTTTTTGTGACCTTCAAAATGTTCTTCGATTTCCTCCAGGGTTTTTCCCTTGGTTTCCGGCAGGAAGAACGCCGCCGTGATGAAATAAACCACCGTGCAGCCGGCGAAGATGAAGAACATCGTCGAGTAGCCGTATTTGCCGACGGTCGGCAGGAAGACGGCGGCGATGGTGGTGGAGACGGCCTGGTTGATGAGCAGCGCGATGCTCATGCCGTTGGAGCGGATGCGCGTCGGCATCAGTTCCGAGAGCGCGAGCCAGACGCAGACGCCGGGGCCGACGGCGAAAAACGCCATGAACGTGAACAGGCAGATGGCGGTGAGCCAGCCGTTTTGCACGGAAGGAACAGGCGTGATCAGCGCGTTTTCAATTTTCAGCGGCGCGGTTTGCGCGGCGTCGAGGTTGGCAAATGGATTGGAAAAAAAGGCGACAACCTTGTTCGGCGGCAAACAACCGGCGCGGGTGATCTGAACCGATTTTGCGGCGAGATCATCCGAACGCGCCACCGTTGTCGCCGCGCGAAAATCACCGTAGGAATAAATCACGATCAGCGTCGCAGGCTGGTCGCTGAAATTTTTCCCCGCGAGGAAATTCGTGGCGGCGGCCGTGTTGAAATCGAGCGTGAGCGTCTGATTAGTCGTGACCAAGGTTTGAAAAGCGTCCTTGCAGTCCACGCGCAGTTTTTCGGTCTGATGAAAAATCATTCCGGCACAGAGCAGCGAGACGATGACACCCGCGCTGCCAAGCGAGAGCAGAAATTTCCGGCCTTTGCGATCCACCAAAACGACCGCGCCGATGGTCATCAGGAAATTCACAAGCGTGAGAATCAGATAACCGCTGTGCGCCTGTTTATCGCCGAGGCCGGCCTGAATCAAAATGGTGGCGTTGTAGCCGATGATGGAATTGACGCCGGTGAGCTGGTTGCACGCGAGGATGACACAGGCCAGCAAAAACGGGATGACGTATTTGCGGCGGAGCAGCGATTCCTTGATCTGCGAGCCGGCGGATTTGGCGCTTTCGGCGGCGACAGTATCGGCCATTTCCTGCAATTCCGTTTCCGCCTGCGCTTCGCTGCGCGAACGGAGCAGGGCGGCGCGGGCGGCATCTTTTTTGCCTTTACGGAAAAGCCAGCGTGGCGACTCGGCCACCAAGAAGCTGCCGATCACAAATAATATTCCCGGCGGCAACGACACCCAGAAAATGCTGCGCCAGGCGTGGTCTTTGAAGGCAAATAATTTGCCGGCGTCGCCGAGTTTGGCGACGTCATCCACCCGCCCGCTGAAATACAAACCGATGACGGCGGCGGCGACGATGCCCAGCGTGAGCAGCCATTGAAAAATTCCCGTGCCCTTGCCGCGATCCGCCGCGCCAAGACATTCCGCCAAATAGAGCGGCACCACGACCCCGATGAGGCCGGCGCTGATGCCTTGCAATAACCGGCCCAGCACCAAGGCTTCATAACCTTGTGCCAGCGCGATCATCGGGATGCTGATGACAAAAAGGATTCCGCTCATCGCCATCATTTTTTTGCGGCCGAAGGCATCGGCCAGCAGGCCGGCAAAAAGCGTTGAGATCACGCTGCCCAGCAGAACAGCAGCGACGATGAAGGAAAGCTGTCCGGCATTCAGCTTGGAAGTCGCCTCCAAATATGGCAGCGCGCCGGAAATAATTCCCACATCCACGCCGTAAAGCAGTCCGCCCAATCCGGCGACGAATAATAGAAAACGATTGTAGCCGGATTTGGCGGTGCCTGAATTCTCGTTCATAAGTTGGTTTTAATTGGGTTCGGATGCGGTCGGGCTTAAAGGGCGAAATCAAGGATGCGGCGTGAATTTTCCGCCGCGCTGATTTGTCTGCCGCCGGAATAAACATTTTCGCTGCGCCCGTTTTTCCACTGCCGCAACCGGTAGAGCGTGGCAAAAGTGAAATCCGGAGCCGCGCCACCCTGGCCGCCAACAAGTTCCGCGCCGCGCCGCACGTTGTCCTGCAACCACGCCGGCAGCCGCAGGTGATAGGGGTTGCGATGAACTTCACCGACATGAAATGACAACGCTGCGATGAGGTCGGCGACATCGGCGACGCTGGATTCAATCATCAGGTTCGGCGACGCCATCTGCCCCCAGAATTCCGTTTCAACGATCAGGCACGCGAAATTTTTTGGGAGGGTTTGCAGCGCATCCATGACCAGAAAATGGGTGCCGATGTGCGTGCCGTTCCAATCAAATTCGTGCGGGAAGAAAATGACGCGCGGCTGGTGCCGGGCCAGCGAGTTGGAGATAATCTCAATCGCTGCCGCCCAATGTTGTGGATCTTCCAGCTTGGTTTTGCGGGAGATTTTCTCCAGGCCGTTCGGTGCGGTTTGTTCGAGGTCGAAGCCCAGAAAGTCGCAGGCGTTTTTCAATTCCAGCCAGCGCGGCTGCTGGCGTTCCTTGTTGCTGCCCTGCGTGACGGCGACGTTGATGATCCGCATTCCGGCTTCACGCATTAGGCGCAAGGCGAGGCCTCCGATGATGCACTCATCGTCCGGATGCGGCGAAAAAATGACGGCTACGGGCGCGTCTGGTGCAGGCTGGGTTGGGTGGCGCGGAGAGATTCCGCCCAGCGGCAATGATTTACCGCCGGCAACCAATCCAGCAAAGGATGAAACAAATTCAAAATAGGGATTCATAGACTGACTGGCTGACTTGCCACCATCAACAAATTCAAAAAATCAGGATGCATTGACGCGCCTAGTTTTTCAGTGAAGCCGCCCTTTGTGCAACCCCCAATTCGGGGGGTTGTTGCCAACGCCTGCCCTGTTAGGATTTTTACATGAGCTGGAAGCCGTTTGACCATCAGGCCATCAAAATATTTTTAAACCGGCAAATTTTATGGAAGTCGTAATCCGACCGAACGCCGATGCGGCCGCCGACCTGGTGGCGCGGGTGATTGCACAGGAAATGCGGAACAATCCGCGTTTGGTTCTGGGGCTGGCAACCGGCAACACGATGGAAGCGGTCTATGCCCGGCTGGTGCAGATGCATCGTGAAGCGGGGCTGGATTTTTCCGGCTGCCGCACCTTCAACCTCGACGAATACGTCGGCCTGTCGAGCAACCATGCCAATTCCTACCGGCACTATATGAACCATCACTTGTTTTTGCAGGTGAACATTGATTTGCACAACACGCATCTGCCCGACGGCATGGCGGCGGATCTGGCGGCGGAATGCGCCGGCTATGAACGGCTGATCGCCGGGCACGGCGGGATTGATCTTCAGTTGCTGGGCATCGGGCAAAACGGGCATCTCGGTTTCAACGAGCCGTTGTCGGCATTTCGTTCACGCACGCGGGTGAAAATTCTTTCGCCGGTGACGCGCGTGCAGAACGCACCGCTTTTTCCGAGGCCGGATCTGATGCCGCATCGCGCGATCACGATGGGGGTGGGTTCCATTTTGGACTGCCGCCGCTGCATCCTGCTGGCCACCGGTGAGGAAAAGGCGGCGATTGTCGCCCGGGCGGTGGAAGGGCCGATCACCAGCATGATTTCCGCCACCGCGTTGCAATTGCATCCCGATTGCACGCTGATTCTGGACGAAACGGCCGGCAGCCAGCTCAAGGAATCGGACTACTATCACTGGGTTTTCGAGAACCAGCCGGAATGGGAACCATTCCGATCAACGGCCTCGACCACCGGGAAAAATGGGTTTCAAACCAAACTTGCGGCGGCGATCAAGCCCGTTGAAACGGTCTGACATTACTGCCGGCATAACGACCCTCCGGTTGCGAGTTGACGGCACTGGCCAAAAGCCTTTTCATTAAACCGATGTCCAAGCCACATCCCAGCAGAAGTTTCGCGAAAACTGAGACAACCACTAATGGCAATTGGAAAGATCGTCTGATTCTGCGGCGTTATCGTTTCCCGGCTTCTGGCGAAACCGAACTGGATCTGGCCACGCGCATTGAGCAGGGCGGGGTGGGATATTTTTTCCCGCTTGGCACACCGGACTTGGAGGCGGCGGCGGTCAAAGCGGCCCAGATTTATCAGACGGTGGTAAAGCATGGGTGGAACAGCGTCTTCCAACAATTCACCCGCGAACTGATCGTGAGCTTTGAGTGGTGCCAGAACCCGGTGTTGTGGACTTATACGACCATTCACACGTTGGTGGGTCAGCGAGGCGGTCAGGCCCCTGATGCTTTGCAAGCCAATCCGAACCGGCAGCGCGTGCTGGTGGTGGAACTGGATGCAGGCATCCGCCGGGCATTGTGCTGGAGCATAGACCAGCAGTCCGGCTTTGGCAGCGTTGCCTGCGACTCGATCGAAGCTTTCACGCGCGCGCTGGCCGAACACAAGCCGCGCATGGTGCTCTTGAACCGCAACCTGGCCGGTCGCATCGGCTTCAAATCCACCGGCAACATCGCGCCCATCCAGCCGGGCGTGCCGGCCCTCACCTATTCGGTGCATGTGGACGGCGACCAGATGTTTGTTTCCACACCGGGCGGAGCCGGCGGATATCTGGTCAAGCGCGTCAAGCCGGACCGGTTGCTGGAGCCGATCCTCAATGTCGCCAGCCGGTCGGAATTGATGACGGACGACCTGCTGCTGCGCGTGAAATATTATTTTCAGGAACTGCTGCAACTGCGTTCCACCCACGACAACTCAACGCTGGCCAAGCTCACCCGCCGCGAACGAGAAGTGCTGGCGCTGTTGAGCAAGGGTTGTGTGGACAAGGAAATTGCGCAGGGGATGGGGATCAGCGTCTGGACGGTGCATGGCCACATCAAAAAGATTTTTGAGCAGCTCAACGTGCGCACCCGCACGGAAGCGGTCATCCGGTATCTGGAAAAATAGTCTGATGGCTTGCGGAATTGAAGGAGGAGGATTCTGGTGTCGGCGGCTTTGCTCCACCCCCCCAATACAGGGGGTGGACAGAATCGGAATAAAAACTAGAGTCGAAACCAGCGTGAGGAAGCAAGCGCCCAAACCATTAACCGTAGTTGATATGAGCCTATGAAATCGCAAAAAAAATAACCCTATGGAAAAAGCAGATGCTGCCATTCGTGGCGGCACTGGTGTTGTCAGGAGTCCGCACTGCGGGTGCGGCAGATTATTCAACCACAATCCTGGCGGATCACCCGGTCGCCTACTATGAACTCAACGAGCCGAGTGGATCCGCCTCCGTGGCCGATTCGTCGGGCAATGCTGTTTCCGGTGCAGTCAATTACGTTACCCAAGCTGATGCGGTTACCATCTATCCGCAGTTGGGGGTGCCGGGCGTTGACAGTAATGCCGTGCTGTTCGCGACGTCCACTGGCGCTGGGCAAGGCAACATTGATATTCCGTTTACTGCGGCAGTAAACCCTACAACCGCCGATGGCATAACCGGTGCGCAATTCTCTGCGGAAATGTGGGTGCAGGCCACCACACAACCCAGCGGTTACGAGGTGCCTTTGGACAATTCTTGCAATTTTAGTCAACCGGCTCCCTGGAACAATTCGTGCGGGTGGAACTTTTATCAGACACCTGGCCCCGGAAGCACCTGGTCATTCAGTCTTAGACCCAATCCCGGCTTGGTCTTCGGTGGACCCGCCGTAACCTTGGGCAAATGGACTCATCTGGTGCTCACTTATAATGGCACGAATGCAATCCTTTTCGCAAACGGCGTTGCAGCCATCACTTATCCCAACGTCCCAGAATATCTTGCCAATAACGGGTCTTCGGACATGCTCTTGGGTGAAGGTCCGAATACCGGACAGATCCCATTTGATGGGTATGTAAGTCAGGTTGCCATTTACAATTATGCGTTGAGCTATACGCAAGTCACAAATCACTACGCTGTGGGAACCAATGAGATTCGAGCAATACCGACGGCACCTTATTTTAACCAGCAGCCGGCATCCGCCACCAATTATCAAGGAGTGACGGTGACATTCTCCTCCCTGGCCGCTGGCACCGCGCCCTTGTCTTATCAATGGACAAGACAGGGAAGTGGTCCGATTCCAAATGCAACGAACAATACTTACACCATCACACCAGTTTATCCCGGCGATAACGGGGCGAGCTTCTATGTGACGGTGACCAATTCTGTGGGCCACACCAACAGCACCGTTGTAACGCTGACGGTTGAGACGAACTTAAACATAGTCTATAATCCGTTCTCTATCACCCGCAGAGTGGGAAGCTGGGCCGCCTTCCGGGTCGTTGCCAACGGTGCCTTGCCGATTACTTATCAGTGGCATAGCATTTCCAATTCGGTTGATCAGGCAATTGCAGGTGCGACTAGCGACACATTGTGGTTATCGAACGTTCAAGCGTCCGCCAGCGGAAATCTCTATTATGCTCAAGTAACAAATCCTTTTGGGAATGCCCCCAGCAGTCAGGCAAGCCTGGCCGTGATTGCCCGCACCGCCTCTGCGCCGGTTACCGCATATTCCAAGATTGTGATGGCGGACGCCCCGGTCGCCTACTGGCACTTTGATGAACCGAATAGCAGCACCACCGCTTTGGACGCTGCTGGCAGTTTCGATGGTTCATATTTGTATACCCCACCCGATTTAACCTTCGGCTATCCGAGTGGCGTTCCAAATAATGCGAATGATACCGCCGTTCACCTCACCAATACGGCAATCGTCACGATACCTTATGCGTTGGAACTCAATCCCGTGTCCGGACCATGGACTTACGAATTCTGGCTCCAGCCCACCTCGGTTGATCCCAACAACTTTCGGACGCCGATTTCTTCCGAGGGTAATCAAAACTCGGGTGCTAATCTCACAGGGTGGAATATTTATGTGCATGTGGCGAGCTATTGGACTTGGAATATCTTCAATGGGGGTGCCAATGGCAGCTTTACCAGCGAATTTGTCGACCACCCGCTCGTGCCTGGAGCCTGGTATTACATGGTGCTCACGGATGATGGCACCAACATGAATTGGTTCGTGAACAACCGACTGGTGCTTACGGAAAGCGTAAGCGGCGTGGGCTTTGTTCAAAACGGCATCAATGGGGATCCGAGTGTTGCGGGCGGCCCGACTACGATCGCCATACGGAGTGACAATGCTTTTGGCGGTTGGGATGGCGGGTTCGAAGACCTGGCCGTTTACAATTATGTGCTCAACCCGCAGCAAATTCAGGAACACTTCCTGAACACAACCTATCTGACTGCCGTGAAATCTGGCACAAATGTGGTGATATCTTGGCCGGCCGGCACGCTTCAGTCGGCAGCGAATGTCAGTGGACCATATGTGAATGTTGGTGGGGCGTCTTCACCCTATACCAATTCTGCAAGTGTGTCGTCACACCTGTTCTATCGGGTTCAGTTGCAGTAACGAGCAGCGAAGCTTGAAATCCGTCTGCCGGGGTGATAAAATAAACCCCGGCAGGCGGGTGATTAGTAGCAGTGTTAAGATTATGAAAAGTCGCTTAACTGATAATATTTCCGACCGTCGAACTGTTCGCCATAGCCGTGCGGCTTTCACGCTTATAGAGCTTCTGGTCGTGATAGCCATCATTGCCATTTTGGCTGCCATGCTTCTACCCGCCCTATCCAAAGCCAAAATGAGGGCTTGGGCCATGAAATCCGTAAGCAACATCAAGCAGCTTCAACTTGGAGCGATCATGTATGCGAATGACAACAACGGTTTTTTGCTTCCCAATGCTCCATACGGCCAGAACTTGGCCGGTGGAAAAGCTTGGATTGATGTCACCACCATGACTTATGTGGAGGGGCCTAACTATGAAGTGGGTAATACCAATACTACGCTCTATACAGATGGTTTGCTCGCTCCATACTTGGCTAATCAGCTTGGCGTTTACAAATCACCCGCAGATACAACGCCTTCCAAAAATGGTTCGCGGATCAGAAGCTATACAATGAACGGCCAGATGGGATGTGTATATATAAAAAAGGCCATTACTTACGATTACCCCGCCATCTCTTATGTCAGAGAATCGGATATTACACAGCCGGGTCCTTCGGATGCCTATGTGTTTAGCGAAGATAATGCACAAACCATCAATGACGGGTATATGCAGATAGCAAGCCAGCCTTCGGCGGCTGGTTTTCCCGATGTGCCGGCGGCATATCTTGGGGGTGCTTGCGCTTTTTCGTTCGCCGATGGTCATGCCATTGTTCACAAGTGGGTGACTGGAGTGCTAATCACTGCAACTACACACTACCCTTACTTGACCGGTGGCAACCAGAACGCCGATTGGTTGTGGTTCACACAGCATGCCGCTGCCAATCCTTAAACTGATGGAACAATCCACGACCCTCTTTCCCGGACTGCGGGTAATATTGTTAAGCGGTGCTGTGTGTCTTTCTTCCTTCGCAGCCCGAGCCGATCTTTGGACCACTGGTTACTATCCGGGGTGGGAGCAGGCTGGAATGCCGGCAGCCAGCATTGATTTTACCACCCTGACTGACATCATCCATTTTTCCGTCGTGCCGAACGTGGACGGCTCGCTGGACAGCAGTGCCAACAGTATTACTACCGCCAACTCCGCTGACATCGTGTCGCAAGCCCATGCCGCCGGCAGAAAAGTGCTGATTTGTGTCGGTGGTGGTGGCACCGAAAGTCTCTTTCAAGGCGCGACCAGTGCGGCCAACCTTTCGTCCTTTATCAACAACCTCACAAATTTTGTGGCGACGCGTGGCTATGATGGTGTGGACATTGATTGGGAGCCGCTGCCTTCCACGGATGCCCAGCAGTTCACCAACCTGGTGAACGGGTTGCGCTCCGCGCTGAACGGATTTCCCCAACACATGCTGCTGACGGTGGCGGCAGGGGCTTATCCACCTTACGGAGATTCCGCGACCGCAGACTACTTGATGTTCGCCGCGCTGCAAAACGAGTTTGATCAGATCAGCATAATGACTTATGACCTGTCCGGTCCGTATAGCGGCTGGGTGACATGGTTTAACTCCCCGATTTATGATGGTGGCTATCGCTTTCCCAGCTCGGGCGGCTTGGTTCCTTCTGTGGACGGGGCAGTGACCAATTTCGTCAAGAACGGCGTTGCTCCGGCCAAGCTTGGCATCGGCATCGCCTTCTATGGCTATCTGTGGACCGACGGCAGCGGCACTGCATCTAGTTGTATTACCGGGCCACGGCAGTCATGGACGAATGCGCCCACCGCCACCGCCATCCGCTACAGCGACATCATGGCCGGTTATTATCAGACGAATCTTTACCATTGGGATACCAGCGCTCAATCGGCTTACATTGGCATTACCAACATAATTTCTACAAAAAACATATTCATTTCCTACGATGATCAACGCACCTGCCAGGCCAAGGTCAGCTATGCCCGCAACCATGGTCTGGGCGGGGTGATGATCTGGGAACTGGCCCAGGACCATCAAAGCGGCCAGCCCAGTCCCTTGGTGCAAGCGCTCAATCAGGCTTTGGCCACGCCCGGATTGGCCGGCATTCAAAACAGCAACAACGATGTAAATTTGTTTTTTAATGCCATCGCCCTGGGATCCTATCGTGTCCAATGGATGAGCAATTTGACCATCGGGATTTGGAATACGCTTCTGATTACCAACGTTTCCAATGCCGGTGGAGTTTTGCAAGTGACTGATACGGGGGTGATGGCCAACCAGCCTCAACGCTTCTATCGAATTCAGACTCCGCCTTAAAATCACCCAAGTGCGATTTGGCAACGCGGATACGGTCGTTTCTGAACGATTTCCAAATCAGCTTGCCGCGCACGCGGATTCGCGCATAATATGTTCCTGATCGAAAGTGGCGAACAAGATTTGCCACGGGCGTTTTTTGCCAACGAGAGTCTTATTGGAAGGGTGGCTGAGTGGTTAAAGGCACCTGACTCGAAATCAGGAGTAGGAGCAATCCTACCGTGGGTTCGAATCCCACCCCTTCCGCCATGTTTGTTAAGTTTTCTGGTTCTCCGGCGAACTGATTTAGTCGAACCAAAATGTTAAAATCCTCTGTAGCGAACACTTCGCTTCCATCAGCAAGCCAATCGAGCGGCAAGACGTATTCAAAGTTGTCTGGCCGATAAACGCCATTGGTATTGAATTTTTCCCGTAAATCAATTTGTTGGGCCCAAGGAAGTTTGAAACATGCCCTTGATCGAATTTGATTCCTACCAGAGAAAGCATGACTGGTAATGATTGTTTGTCGGCGGAAAGAATTGCGCATGAAGCTGGACAATACAACCTTGCGGAACTTTTAATCGGCAACCCAATTATATCCACCCGAAAAATTATTGCTGAACGCAAAAATTTTGGCACAAGCGGTTAAGTCAAACCAACTGCGGCTCTTCAATTCTTTTCGGCGGGTTCAGTTGCGGTTTTCGTAGCCATGGATTTTCCGTTTACTGATTTCCGACGCAACCGGAGCCGCCAGTTCGTCAGCACGTCGTAGGTCACGGATTTTTTCAGCGTGGCGATGTCGCGCACGGTGATCTCGTCGCCGCCCTGCTTGCCCATCAGCACCGCCTCGTCCCACATTTGCGCCTGCGGAATGTCCGTGATGTCCACCATCAGCGCGTCCATCGCGATGCCGCCGACAATCGGCGCGCGGTGACCGTGGATGAGCGCGCAGCCTTCGTTGCGCACGCGCGGAAATCCGTCGCCGTAGCCAATCGGCAGGATGGCGATGCGCCGTTCCGACGTAGCGGTGTAACGCATGCCATAGCCGACGACTTCGCCGGGCTTTAATTTCTGAATCGCCGCGATTTTCGCCTTCACCGACATTACCGGCTCGATGCCGGAAATTTGCCGGCAGACTTGCGACGGAAAAACGCCGTAAAGCAAAATCCCCACGCGCACCATGTCCAGATGTGCGTGCGGCAGATCGAGAAAGCCGCCGCTGTTGCAGGCGTGGCGCAGCTTCACAGAAACTTTCTTCTGCCCCAGCGCGGCCAAAATTTCCTGAAAGCGCGCAAACTGGAGATTGGCAAAAGTTTTTTCCGTTTCATCCGATTGCGAGAAATGAGTCATCACGCCTTCGAGCGACAATGACTTTTCCACGACAATTTTTTCGATGAGCGGCAAGGCTTCGTCCCAGCGCACGCCGTAACGACTCATGCCGGTGTGGATTTTGACGTGAACCGGAACCTGCTTGCCGAAGTCCGCCGCGAGCTTGGCGAGCTGGTGGATGGTGTGCGGCTCGTTTACGCAGACGGTCAGGTTGTGCGCGACGCACCATTCGAGTTCGGCCTCCTGCCGCTCGCCGAGCAGCAGCAGCGGTGCGGTGATGCCAGACTCGCGCAACGACATGGCTTCTTCCAGATTGCTCAAGCCAAAGCCCCACGCGCCTTCCTCGACGGCGATGTGCGCCACGTCCAGCGCGCCGTGGCCGTAGGCTTCGTCCTTCACCACGGCCATCAGCCGGACGTGTTTCGGCAGGTCGCGGCGGATCAGTTGCAGATTGCGGCGGAGCTTGCCAAGGTCAATCTCGGTCCATGCCGGCCGCTGCGGAAAATTTTCAGAATTTAAATTCATCTGACCACAAAAAGTTTTACCGCGAACCACGCAAAATACACGAAAAGAATTTGAAATTAATTTTCGTGTGTTTGGCGTATTTCGCGGTTTGAAATCAAACCGTTCCCGGCGGCCACAAACTGTGGCCGACATCGGTGCGAAAATAACTGCCGACGACGCGGATTTTGCGGATGTTTGCGTAGGCTTTCGCAATCGCCGCGTCCAGTTTCGGTGCGAGCGCAATCACATCAGCGATGCGGTGGCCGGTGGAAACCAAATTCCCGTCCGCGTCGCGCGCGACTTCGTTCCACCACACGTCGCAATCGAATTTGCCGTCCACTTCCAGCGGCAACTGCGGCCCGCGCACCTGCGTGAACGGATAACCATAGCCCGCCAGCGTAAGCGAACAGCCGAAGTTCAATTTGTCGTTGAATTCCAGTTTCAATTTTTCGTTCCGCGACGTCCGTAAAATGATTTCCGCCGGATTTTTCAGCATTCGCAGAATCATCGGGCCGGAGGTCACGCCGATGCGGATGTTGTATTCAATGACGTGCCATTTGCCGCCGCGCTTGATGGCGGTGACTTGCAGCGGCCCGTTATACTTGGATTCGCGAAGCCACGGTGTAAGCGGACGAATCAGTTCGCGCGCCAGACCATGTTTGTCATGCTCGTCCCGCTCGACCAAGCCGCCGAGCGGCGCGCCGGCGACGATGCCAAGGTTGCCGTTGAAGGCGTATTTGTATTCCTGGTTCGTGACGAGCGAATGGATCTCGCCGCCGCTGACCATCGCGATGTGGCCGGCCTCGGCGCGGCCAAGGTATTCCTGCAGGAAAACGCCCTCGGCATAATTCACATTGCGCAGCCAGGCTCGCGTGTCGGCGACGGTTTCACACATGACCGTATGCACCGGACTCGTCGGGGAGCACAGCGGGTTCTTGATGACGAACGGCTGCGGATTTTTTTTGAGAATCTTTTCCGCCTCGATGCGATTCGAGGCAACGAATGATTTTGGAAATGGAATCTTGAACCGGGCGCACAGTTCGCGGGCAAAATCGCGTTCGCGCTCGATCCGCATTGCTTCGCCGGTCGGCGAGAAAATGCCGACGCCGGATTTTAACAGATCTTCCGCCCACGGCTGTGTCGCCCAGTCAATGGACTGCGGAATGACGACGTCAATTTTGTTTTCGCGCAAGAGCGGCGCCGGACTTGGAAACGTCTCGCGTGAAAATGTTTTCCCGACAAGAGTGGGCGGAAAATGGCCGTAATTGCGCGTGAGATAGGTCGAGACGTTCGCGCCGGCATCCGCCAGCGCCTGCCCGATGCTGTGAGCGAACGAGCCGACGCCCAGCACCATGATGCGATTTGACGGCGATGCGGCGGCTTTTTCCGTTCGATTCTGTTTCACTGCGGAATTTTTCACCAATAGCATCGCTTGCGCAATCGGATTCAGCGGATTCGCGACGAGCGAAGCCAGCTATCGGCGTGACTCGCCGGGGGCAATTTCGTTAAATCAATCCGATGAGTTCAAGTTCGCAAACCCGGTCGGCGGAGTTTTTGAAGATCAGCGGCCAGTTCAAGCTCGGCGCGCTGGTCACCGAATCGTCGCATCCGGTCACGGCGCATTTGAGCGAAGTGGCGAAAGGTGACATCGCCGCCGCGCTGGATTTGCTGTTTCAAGCCGATGAAGACGTGCTGAAAAAATTCCGCGAGTTTGCGGCATCCGGCCGCGCGGAAAAAATCGCGGCGGACGTTTTGTCCGCCGTGAAAAACGGCGGCCGGATTTTCTTCACCGGCTGCGGCTCGACGGGGCGTTTGAGCATTCTTCTTGATTCCATCTGGCGCGATTTCTGGCAGCGGCGCGGCCACGCGGATTGGGAGAACCGCACCTTCAGCGTGATGGCGGGAGGCGATTATGCGCTCATCAAATCGGTGGAAGGTTTTGAAGATTTCACCGCGTTCGGCCGAAAACAAATCACCGACCTGGGTGTGTCCGCCAAAGATGTGGTGTTCGCCATCTCGGAGGGCGGCGAAACCTCGTTCGTCATCGGCACGGCGTGGGCGGGCGTGGAGGCGGGCGCAAAAGTTTATTTCGTCTACAACAATCCCGATGACATTTTGTGCGAGCACGTCCAGCGCAGCCGCGAGGTGATCCAAGATGCGCGCATCGAAAAAATCAACCTCACCACCGGGCCGATGAGCATCACCGGCTCGACGCGGATGCAGGCGACTTCAATCCAGCTTTGCGTCATGCTGACGGTTTTGGAAATTGTCGCCCGTGAACTGGCCGGGCAAAATCTGGCGGAGGTCGCGGCGCACTTTCTCGCCAAGCTGGAAGAACTGTTCAGAAATCTGCGGTCGCCGGATCTGCTGTCGGCGCTGGCAAAAATCGTCGCGCTGGAAGAGTCGGTCTATCGCACAGGCCATAAAAATAATTATTTTGCCGACTGCTTGGGCATTGATGTGCTGACGGACACGACGGAGCGGTCGCCGACGTATTGCACGCCGCCGTTCCGCAAATTCGACGACACCAAAGCCGCCGAATCCTGGGCGTTTTTGTTTTTGCCCGATGACAGCACCGAAAGCGCCTGGCGGAACATTCTCAAACGCGAGCCGCGTTGCATCGAATGGAGTGAAACAGAGGTCCGCGCTTTGGTCGAGGCGGCGAAAGTTGAACGCATGCTGGAAATCGTCGGCAAGATCAAGACGGATGAATTGATGCGCTACCGAATTGACCGCCACGGCCTGCAGCACCGCTCATTAGGATTGAAGGACAGCGCGATTGCCGTGATGGCGGCGCAGGAGAATCCGGCGGCGCGGCAATTTCAACTGGAGCAACTCGCCGCCGCGCAAACCAACCAAGCCCGGACCAGTTTGATTTTTTTTGGAACAAAAATGCCGGACAACCTTCCGTCGGTTGCCGGGATTTCGGTCTTGGTGTCCGTGCCCGAAACAGATTTGCTGCTGGATGGCCTGACGCGCGTGGCGGCGAAGCTGGTGATGAATGCCGTTTCCACCTGCACGATGGTGCGGCTGGGTCGCGTGATGGGCAATTACATGGTCTGGGTGGTGCCGAGCAATCTGAAGTTGATTGACCGCGCGACGCGTTACATCACCAAGCTAACAAGCTTGGATTATGTGGCGGCTAATGCGCTGCTGTTTGAGATCATCGAATACGTCGAGCCGCGCATGAAGGCGGATCAGGCGTATCCGCCGGTGGTGGGCATGGCGGTGTTGCGCGCAAAAGAACGACTCACAAATGAACAGGCGGAGGACCGATTAAGGCAAAGCCTCGCGCCGTAGGCAAGTTGCCGACGCGGTGGCCGGGTTTTTTCCGTCACAGGTTAGTCACGGCCGGCTTCATGCACCTGGATTTGTTTGCGGAACAGGTAGGTGCCCGCCGGCGTGATCAAGGCCATGCAGCCGATAATCAACCACATGGTGCCTGAATGGCGCGGGCCTTCGGCGGGGCAGAACACCGTCAGCAGCCAGCCGGAAAGGCTGCCGACGACGAATTTGGCGAAGAACATGGGTAGCATCGAGAGCGCCATGTAGGAAGCTTCCTGACCTTTTGGCGCGACGGCGGCGGCATATTCATACAACCGCGGCGACCACAGGGCTTCGCCGACCGAATACATGACGATAAAAAGGCAGATCGAAATATAAAGCGGGTTGACCGGTCCCGTCACGCCAAGCCACTGATGCACGACCGCGTTGCCAAGCCAGCCATCCGCCAGCGGCTGAAACCAGACCGGTGGCAGCGCGACAAAAAAAACTGACAGCGCGGAAACCAGACTGCCGATGGTCACCATGCGATAGGCGCAAAGTTTCTGCGTCAGCACGCCACAGATCGGCACCAGCACCACGATCAAAAGCGAATTTAACATGCCGCTCAAATGGCCGATCTTGGCGCCGCTGCCCAGTTCGCGGATGCCGTATTTTGGAAAAGTGAAAGCCAGATTAAAGTAAATCATCCGCACGCCGACCACGATGGTCATGAACAGTAAAAAACGGTAGAATTCCGGCCGCTGCCATAGGCTCTTGAAAATGTCGCCGGTTTTCACCGCCGTTTCGCGGCCGCTTTGCCACAGCGCGACAACCGGATTGAGGCCGGTGCCGGCCGCTTTTTTGAGCGGCGTGATGCTGACGCCAGTTTCCGTCATCTCCACGCCTTCACGCACGAACAGCCAGACGGTGATCAGGCCGGGCACGGTGAACAACAAGCCCAACAAAATTAAGACGCGATAAGTGGTGAGCTCGACGTCCAGGAACGGCAGCGTCCAATGGCCGATTTCACCCATGCCATGCCCGCCACGCAGCCGGTCGAAAATCCAGTCACCGATGGCGTAGCCCAGATTCATCAGCGCATAATAAAGCGAGAAGGCGACGGAACGTTGCGCCGCGTTGGTGTAGCGTTTGCACGCGATGGTCATCACCGGAATCAACAGGGCGATGCCCACCGCATCCAGATACAGGCCGAATGGCAGGACCAGCCATTTGACCGTCGTCAGCACCATCACGCTGCGAGCGATCAGGCAGATCCAGAAGCCGAGCATGAAGGCTTTGCGCACCCCCAGCGCATCCGCCAGCGAGCCGACCATCACGGTGACCAGCGTCAGGACGGCCGCCCAGGTGGCGATCATGGCACCCGCCTGCGTGTCGGTATAACCCAAATCGGACGAGAGCCATAGCGGCAACACGCCCTGTGAGCCGAGCTTGTAGGCTAGGTTTTCCAGGAGGTAAGCGGCGTAAATGATCCACAATTCGCGCGGCGCACTGCCCATCACACAAAGCTTCCGCAGAAAATTCTTAATGCGATCGTGCCCGGGTAATTTGTTTGGTCGCATAATTATCCAACTTTGTGTTTTCTTACGCGCACCCAACCGAGTTGGAACATTGTGAATCGGTTTTGCCTTCGTGCCGCTTATTTTACGGAAACGAATTGAAAACCGTCAGAATAGCCAAGTAAAAAATTATGGTGCCGACGGAGGGGGTCGAACCCACACATCCTCACGGATACCAGATTTTGAGTCTGGCGCGTCTGCCAATTCCGCCACATCGGCCACCAAGACGACAAATATATTTCAGCGCGGCATGAAGTAAATCTATTTGTCGCCGAAAAAACAAACGCCGGCCCGAAATTTTCCAGGCCGGCGATGAAACAAAATCAAGAGCGCGTCAGAAACCAACGGACGAACGCGTGCCCTGCTTGGTGATTTCTTTCTCGCCTTCCCAGACCGCCAGACCACTCTTGGGATCGGTGAGCGAAAGCTGGAAGCTGAAGGTGGACTGGCTGGTATTGCCGGCCTTCACCGCAAGCTGGATGATTTTGCCGGACAGCGTGAAGTCCGGAGTGCGGGTGCTTTTCACGTCGGACTTGAAATCATTTTCCTGCTGCAAACCCTGGGCCATCGGGTCTTCGGCGGTGCCGCCCAAGCCCATCGTGGTGGTGGTCACCGCCTTGCCGCTCTGGAGCAGGGCGACGCGGATTTTCTTGGTGAGCAGATCCATGTCAATCTGCTGGCCGGTGTTGTTGACAATGCGGCTGATGGCCAGCACGGCGGGCGGATTGGCCACGCGATTGAGCGCACCGGACGCGAGCAACTCGCCCGTCATCGTGTCAGCAGCTTGCATGTAATCCTGAATATTGATCTGGCCAATGGTGACGACGTTTTGGTTTCCGCCGGTCTGGACATAATGGGCGTTCGTGGCGCAGCCGGCACCAATCAGCGAAACGGCGGCGGCCAGAACGGGCAAAACGATTTTATTTTTCATAGGTTATTTCGGTTGGAGACAACGGTTAATTGGCGATGAACTTGACGCGAAAATCCCGACAGTCGGCCGTCGGCGCCAGACTGGAAATGAACTTGTCCTCGCCGCCCTGAATCTGGTCGGGCACCTCGACGGGCGCGAGCGTGGTGATCTGCATTCCATTGGCGTCGAACCATTCGAAATGGTAGCTGAAACGCTGCGGCGAGCGGGTGTTGTTGAGCAGTTCGATCTGCACCTTGAGAAATCCGCCGGGCGTCATCGCTGAGTTGACGCCAACGATGGAAACCTTTTTGGCGAGGCCCGTGTCCGTGACGGCGCGCTGGTCGGAAACCATCTGGCGCTGGCCGGATTTCTGGACATTCTCGACCGAGTTCACGGACGTTTTGCAGCCGGAAGCGGCCAGCAGCACCGCCCCGGCGAGCGTGAGCAAAATTCCTGTTTTCATTTTAGTTTCATTTGCGTCACCAGCAGCGGGCTGGTGGCATTGATGGATTTGACGTAAATCAGGTTAATCGTGCCATCACCGATTGTCACTTGGATAGTTTGACGCTGGTCGGGCGTTTTCAATTCAATTTTTCTGTCCGGCGGCGTCTGAAAATGGCAGACCTGAAACTGCTTCGGCAGCGTCGTCCAGGTGCGTTCATCGGCGATGTTGACGGCGGCCTGATAAATGGCGGTCCCGATTTGCATGAACAGCCCCGCGATGTCGTTCTGCTGCCCGGCAGCCTGGTTCGCGGCGTAGGCGGCCACGCCTTTGACGACGGTGGCCGCAATGGTCTTGGTGATGATAATCGGCATTTCATTTTTGAAATCGAGACCGATGACGCTGTCCATGTCGGAAACCAGCGACGTGGATTCGCTTTTGCCATCCGCCGTCACGGTCAGGCTCGGAACGTAATTTCCCTGCGGCTCAAGCGTGGGAAACGCCGCGCCGATGTAGGAAACCTTGGCGACGAAAATGGGAATGCTGATGCGAACCTGGCCGCGCACCGGCGCGCAGCCGGTTTCAAAAATGACAAAGGTCGTCGGCGGCAGCGGCCGGCCGTTGATCAAGGCATCCACCATGCCCAAATCTTCTCTGACGTAACTGTTGTCCGGTGCCATTTCCGAGACCCGCTCAAACGACTTGCGCGCGCGTTCCAAATCCGAGTTGTCGCCAGCATCGGTCATGAAAAACAACCCATCCAGATAAACAGTGAACGGATTGACGTAAGCCGCGTAAGGTTTGAGGCTGTTGAGATTCGTAGTGGTGTTCTGGATCTGGGCTTGCAGGCCCGGATCATTTTGCGCCTTTTGAATCGCCGCGCTGTCCTTGTTTTTGGCCGCCTCGTCCTGAACTTTTTCGATGCGCTTCTGATTATCCGCCACGGCGTCCTGCTGGCGCTGGTAGGCGCGGATAAGTTCCGGCCGGGCTTTGTCCGGTTGGCCCAGCGCGAGATAATTCAGCGCTCGGTAAGTGTTCAGCATAATGCCGTCGTAGGCGCGGCCCTCGTAATCCAGTTCAGCTTGGTTGGACAGCAGCGCGCCGGTTTCCTGGCCGAGCCGGACCTTGGCCTTCTGCGCGTAGTCGTCCATCTTCTGCTGCGCGGTGTCGAAAGCCTGGTTGCTGTCCTCGTATTGGCCGTTGGCGCGCAGCGCCGCGCCCTGCTCCAAACGCCAGATGATGGCGTCCTTGTTGTCGGCATTTTTGTCAGCCGTCTTGGTGGCCTCGGCCACGGCGTTCGTCAAATCACCGCGCTGCCAGTATTGGATGACCTTGTTTTGTTCCTGATAAGTTTTGCAACCGGTCGCCAAAAGACCGGCCACCGCCGCCAGCAGCAGCGATTGAACGCAGGGCCTGAATCCAACGAATGTCTTCAACGGGAATTTAATTTGCGGGTTGCGCCGGCCTGCGCAGGATTACACCCTTGTCAATGCCTTGGTCATCCACAATTTCCGCGAGCGAGGTCTTCGGATTGACCTGCGTAATCCTGACTCTACCCACTTTCACCTCTTCGCGGCCGAGCGATTCCTTCGTGTCCGGATCAATCAACTCCTGGCCGAGCGCGAATGCGTTGAATGTGTCGCCTACGGCCACGCCGCCGCTTTCGCCACGATTGACCGTGACTTGATTTTCACGCCGGATCAAAACCTTGATCGGGAAAATCACGTCTGCAAAATGGTTGGCGATTTTCTGCGCCATGTCGCGCGCCACGGCCACCATCATCTCATCGGACAAATTGCCGTCGTTCACCGAGTAGCTCCGGTTTTCCGTAAAGTCCTTGAACGCATCGTTGCCGGTTTGCAGATTCGCCGACTCGATCAATTTGCCCGTGCTGGAATCATACAGTTTTCCCACCACCGACACGCGAAACACGCGCTTGGTCGAACTGCGGCCCGTGCCCGCAAACGTCGCCGTCTCGACGTAATCCTGAAAATCGTCCACCGTCGTCACGAGCAGAAAATTCGCACCGGTGATTTTGCCGGCCTTGGCGGCGGTCTTGGCATCCACGTTGCCGGACGCACCGAGGTCTTGTTCTTTGAGAATATCATTCAAGTCGCTGCGGCCAACGACATCGAACTTCCGAGTCGCGTTGATGCGGTCAATCAACTGGCTGTTGAGCGATTCGATGATTCGGCCCATCTCCAGTTTTTTGTCCGGCTTGACGGAGGCGTCCAGCGACGGCGTCGCCTCGATGGATGACACGGCGATGGTTGCCTTGCCGTCCTGCGCGGACGCGAGCGTCGGCAGCAGCGCGGCGGCAATCAGTGCTAAACCAATTTTGCGGAAAGAATTTTTTTTCATGTCAGTTCCTCGAAGCGGTTCAATTTAGTAAAGACTCTTGTTGATTTGGACATTTTCCTTCGTGTCCACGCGGTAATGACTCTCGCTGTAGAATTTCGCGAGGCCGTTGATCTTCGCCACCTCGGCATCGGTCAGCTTGCGCCGGTTGTCCAGCGTGGACAGAAACGCTGTCGTGTCCGCCCAGCGCGCATAACCGGCCGCACTCATCTGCAATGCCACCCGCAACGTCTGTCCGTCGTAGATGTTCACCGTGCGTTCCCAGCTATCAAAACCTTCGCGGGACAGACGCAACTTGTGGATGCCGGGATACGCCTGAAATGCGCCCGGCGCGGAACCGATCGCGATGCCGTCGAGTTCCACCGTCACATCCAGCGGCTGCACGGCGGCGGGTGGATTCGTCGCGATCAATTTGCCGTCGCCGGATACACTGATGGCCGAAACCAAAATCGGCTGCTGGCGCGGATCGGTCATCGAGCACGCGATGCTGAAACTGACCATTTTGTCCTTCGCCACGGTCGTCGGCAATGAGCCGGCGCTTTGCACGAGCGAATCCGCGAGTTGTCCCGCCGCGTCATCGAGCAGTTCGTTGATGACGTCCGTGTCATCTACCTGCAAGTCGCCACTTTGGCGGACGGTTCTGGTGGCCAAAACCGTGTCGCCCTTGATTTCACCACCCGCGCCGGCCTCGACGATTTTGTAACTTACGCGCAAGGAGTGCGTGACATTGATGGTGGAAATGCCATCGCCGGCGAAGGTGCTTTTTTTCGTGCCGTAGGTGGTGATGGACGGAATCAAAATAAAATCCGCGCCGAGATTCTGTGCCAGCCGGAGCGCGGACGTGTTGTCGCTCAAAGCCTGATCTAATTTCGTCGTCTCCGGCGTGACAGCAACCTGCGCCGAGTCCGACTGTGCCACGTCCAATGCCGCCGAGCCGTGGCCGGACGAACTCGCGATCCGGTTTTGCGTGGCGGCAATCTGCGCCGAATCATTTCGCGCCGCATCCAGCGCCGCCGTGTTGGATTGTCCATTCATGCCGGCGGTGACGCCGATGGCCGTTTGCTGCGCCGCATCCAGCTTGGCCGAGGCCGAGGCCGAGGAGCTTTGGGCGGACGCGGCGTTGGCGCTGGCGTTCACGGCGGTTTGCGAAGACACGGCAATGCCGGCCGTATCGTAAGATTTCAGGGCGTTGACGGTCACGCTGCGACTGATGACCGAATAACCTTCGCCGGCAATGCGGCTACTCAACAAATCCTCCAGCACGGCCACCTTGTCGTTGAACTGCGCGCCGGCGTGGTTCTCGACGATGATGGCGACCTTGCGAAGCGGAGCCGCGTCGGTGTCGACGGCAAACAAATTTCCGGCGGTCAACAAACCGGCGGCCAGAAGCAATTGGGAAAACAGTCGCATAAAATTTTTCGCGGTGGGGAAATTATTGGCCAGCAGCATTTGTGCTGGTCATCGAACCAGCCGGAACGACCGGCGCGTTTGTCATCGGCGGCGGCGCCGGATTTCCCGTCGGGGCCGGCATGTGTGCCGGACGGCCATATTGATCTACCAAAACATCGTAAGGCACCTGGATGGTGCGACCATCGCTCGTGGTTTCCGTGCGCCAGTAACGCACCATGTGATACTGCGGATCAAACGTGTTGGCAAAACCATGCGTGGTGCCCTGCACCACGCCCACGCCGAAGCCCGCCGCGTTGCCGGCCACCGTGCCCACGCCCGCTCCCACGGCTTTGCCCGCAGTCGGTCCGGGTTGATACGGGCTGCCCGCGCCGTAGTCGGAGCGGCAGCCGGTGGCGGAAAGGAGAATTACAAAACTCGCGATGGTTCCGGCGATGATGGTGGTCGTTTTCATAATGTGCCTCTTAATTTGTCGAGTTGTCCTAGTTTTGGGCCAACCGCCGCCGCCGTTCAAGCAAATTATCCGACGGAAAACCGCCCGCCGGTTCACGACGGGCGGCGTGCCAGTGCCGGATTATTTCTTGTCGTATTGCAGCGCCAGCTTCAGCTCCGCAATGGCCGCGTCACATTCTTTCAACGCCGACTCGCGGTGTCCGCCGAAGTCGTGATCCGCCTTCTGCAAATCCTCCTTCGCCTTTTCCAGCGCGTGGATGGCGTTGCGGATGGCCGGATGCCGCTCGTGATGCTGTTCTCCGGTCGCGGGCGGCGGGGTGGTGCTTTGCGCGAAGGCCGTGGTGGTGTAAATCGCTGCCCCGGTCAGGGTCAGCACCGTTGCAATCAGTGTTATTTTCCGTTTCATAATGATGTTTGGTTGTGTTGCGGGCAATGTGCCCACGGTTCCATAGACGCTGGGAATTGAAAAAGGATTCAAAAAATCTGCACTTCAATTTCCCGCCGGAACCGGCAGAATACCGGCGTGATTGCAAAACGTGTCATTCCGTGCCTCGACGTCCACGACGGCCAGGTCACGCGCGGTGTCCAGTTTGGCGTCGCCGAAAAGGGCGGCCTGCGCAATGTCGGCGATCCGGTGGAACTCGCGCTCCGCTACAACGAGCAGGGCGCGGACGAAATGGTGTTCTTCGACATCACCGCCACCGCGCACGGACGTGGCACGATGGTCGAGGTGATCGAGCGCGCCGCCGACCAATGCTTCATGCCGCTCACCGTCGGCGGCGGCATCAAATCCGTCGAGGACATGTTCACCATGCTCCGCGCCGGGGCGGACAAGATCAGCATCAACTCCAGCGCGCTCGCCCGGCCCGAGCTCATCCGCGAAGGCGCGGAAAAATTCGGCAGCCAGTGCATCGTCGTCTCGATTGACGCCAAGAAAATCGCGCCGGACAAATGGGGCGTATTCTCGCACGGCGGCCGCAAGGACACCTGCCTGGACGCGCTCGAATGGGCGCAGCGCGCCGTGGCGCTCGGCGCGGGCGAGATTGTGTTGAACTCCATTGACGCCGACGGCACCAAGGCCGGGTTCGACCTCGTCATCACGCGGCGCGTGAGCGAAGCCGTGGGGGTGCCCGTGGTGGCCAGCGGCGGCGCGGGCACGCTGGAACACATGGCCGAAGTGTTGCTCGCCGGCAAAGCCGACGCCGTGCTCGCCGCGAGCATTTTTCATTTTGGCACCTACACCGTGGGCGACGTGAAACAGTTTTTGAAACAGCAGCATATTCCGGTGAGGTTGTCATAACGACAACAGAAGAAATTCGAGTCTGCCACCGAGTGCTTGGGCTTGAACTGGATTCTTCAGCCGAAATAGTTGCATATATCAAAAGTTCATCAAGGAATGGCAGCCTGATCGGTTTCATGGTCATTCCGCCAGGACATTAGAAGCGAACGAACGGCTTGATGCCGGCCTATGAGAATGTCAGCGACCTCCGGCAGAGCCGGAGGATTTCCGGGGGATTAATTCACGGCACGACTTCCACCGGCATTCCAATCCACACCAGCTTGAGCAAATACTCCGCGTCCCAGTTCGCCAGCCGGAAGCAGCCGTGCGATTCCGTGCGCCCGACCTGCTCCGGGTTCGGTGTGCCGTGCATGCCGTAGCCGGTTTTATCCAGGCCGATCCACGCGACACCGACCGGATTGTTCGGGCCGGGCGGCAAAATCAGTTTGTGACCGAGTGCCTGCAATTCCGCCGACTCAGGAAACAGCGCCGGATCCACCGTGTAATTCGGATTCGGCGCGACGACGATGACGTGCAGTTCGCCGACCGGCCGCTTCTCCACTTTTGCCGCGATGCTGCACGGAAAATGCGCGAGCAGATTTGTATCCGCATCAAAAGCCTCCAGAAATTTGTCCGACAGATGAATGATGACGAACGCCGCCTTGTCCGCCGGCTCCGGATAATTCACATCGGGAATTTTCAAAACCGTTCCGGCGACGACATTTTTCCAGTCCACGTCGGGGTTTAATTTTTCAACCAAGACCGGATGCGAGTGGGCCTTTTCCGCGACCTCTTCCAAAATGGTTTCGTAATCCAGCGCGGATTGCTCCGACTTCGCGAGCCACGTTTTGCCGAGTGGCTGCAGCCGCGCGAGATCATTCGTCGTGACGACATAATTCGTCAGCAGCGGCGCGTCGAGCGTGAGTAGCGGCCGCGTGTTCGTGTCCAGTGATGCCGTCTCAAACAATTTTTGCGACCGCTGAAAGGCGGCGATGGCCGCGCGCGTCTGCGAACCGATGGCGGCGTCAATGGAGCCCGGTGAAATCGCGCGCCGCGCCAGCGCGACCTGCGCCTCGAACACGTCGCGAACCGGTCGCGGAAAATCCGCCGGCGACTGCGGCGCGATGATGATGGGTGTCAGCTTCGGTTTTGCCGGCGATTGCGGTGCGACCTGCGTGGCCGGCGCGGATTTTATTTTTGAAGGCTTCGCCGGATGTTTCTGGTGCCACCAAAACCAACCGAGGCCAGCCAGCACGACGATGAAAACCAGCACGGCCAGCTTATTGCCAGACCTGCGGCGTCTCCGGGCTGAAGGTTTTTCCAAGAGCGGCACGCGGCCATTTAGCCACAGTTATCCGCCCAACCCAAGTTTGGAATTCGTCAACCAAGCCGGAGCACCGCGTCGCCGATCAGCCGCGCGGCATTGTCACACCCGACCAGACTGGTGTTAATGATGAGATGATAGAGCAGCGCGTCGTTGATGTCGGCGTGGAAATAGGTTTTCACATAACGCGTCCGCGCCTGCTCCTCTTCCAGACAAAACCGGCGCGCCTCGGCCGGCGTTTTGTGGTCGTCGCGGCAAATGCGTTCGATGCGATCCGCCAGCGGCGCGACCAGGCGGACATGCAGGACGTTTGGCAACTTCGCCGTGACGATGTTTCCCGCGCGGCCGATCAGAATGACGTGCCCCAGTTCCGCCAGTTGCAGCAGCGTCTCGGCAGTTTGTTGCACGACGGTTTGGGTCGGCGGATGCACGCCGAAAATATCCGCCAGCGTGTCCTCGACCTGCGACGCCCGGTCTTCCGGTAAAAATCGGGCCAGGTGTTTCGGCAAATTATGGTCGGCCAGAACCTTGTCCATGAGTTCGCGGTCGAACACCGTCCACGGCGCGCCCTGGTGCGGCGGCGAATGCTGTTGTAAATACGCCGCCAGCTTTTCGGCAACGTTCACCGCGCCGCAGCCGGCCTGGCGCGAAATGGTCACGGCCCGGCGCACCCCGACCACCGGTATCCGACCGTGAGTATCGGTGCCCTGGCCGTTAATGAACGAGTAGCAATGGTCAATGCCTGCGTTAATCATATATCACCTCGTGGTTCTGATTAACCTTACGCCTCCATCAGACGTGAGCGCAAGGAGCAAGATACGATTTGAACGAATCTAATCCGATCCTTAAGCTGATTCGCGCACCAGCATTTCGTTGTAGGCGCTGGCGATCTGGTCCACCAGCGGCGACGGCGCGACCGGCTCGCCGTCGAACGCCGCCACCGGCACGATGCCCAGCGCGCTGTTCGTGACGAACAGGCCCTCGGCGTTGCGCAAATGCTCCGGCTTGATGACGCGCTTGTTGGTTTCCAGGCCGAGCGACTGGCAGATTTCCAGGACCACGGCGCGTGTGATGCCCGGTAGCACGCCGCGGCCGGCCGGCACCGTGCAGATTTTGTCCTGATAAACCCAGAACAGATTTCCGCCCGCCGTCTCCGCCACCTCGCCGTTGGTGTTGAGCAACAGCGCCTCGTCCGCGCCTTTCTCCTCCGCGTCCGCCCGCGCCATCACGTTCAAAATTTTGCTCGTCGTCTTGAACGCCGACAGCGCGTCGCTGGTCGGAATCCGGTAGGACGACGTGACCAGGTTCCACTGCAACGGCTCGTCCACGTTCTGCGGTGGCAGCGCATGCAGCGTCATGGCTACCGTCGGGCTGCCGGAATTTTTCAGCGAATAACCGCGCCCGCCCAGCCCGCGCGTGAGCGTCACCCGCAAAACGGCTTCGGGCATTTGATTTTGTTCGATGAGCTGCGCGGCGAATTTCTCCAGTTCCCTCGGCGTGTATGGCAGCTGGATTTTCAGGAAATCCGCGCCGCGCGTGAGCCGTTCCAGATGCTGGGCGAAGCGGAAGGTTTTTCCATTCGCCACGCGCATCGTCTCGAACAGTCCGTCGCCCAGCAGAAAGCCGCGGTCGTTCAAGGGCACGAACGCCTCGGCTTCGGGCAAAATTTTTCCGTTGAGAAAAACCAGCATGGGTCAATTCCTAATGCCGTCTCAAATACCCGAAGCGGGAAAAGTTCGCGAGCAGAAAAACTCCCTTGGTTCGTGGCGGTCGGGGTGACGCCGCCGGTGCTGGTCGGCGGCAAAAACCTTGAGCCGGTGGCATCATCCGCCATGGCGGCAAGAAATTCAGCCTTTCAACTGCCGTTGCGCGCGCGGTAAAACAAGGTTTTGTTCGTCGCGGAGTGCGGATCGCTAATGTGAGCGGTGCTGCCGACGCTGTTGGTGGTCAGCAAGATGGGCCAGCTCGAAAAGGCGCTGCCCAAACTGGTGTTGTAGATCACCGTCACCGTCTGGCCCGGTGAAGTGAGAATGTTGAAGCCGAAAGTTCCGCCGCTCCAGGCCGCGTTGGTGAGCACCGGTGCCGCCGCCGAACTGCCGGCCGTGCTGATATTGAACGAGGTCACGCTCGCCACATAGGCCAAGGTGTAATAGCTGCCGTTGGTCGTGATGACGGCGTGATAAAAGGCGAGATCCGCCAGATAATTCGAGTTGGCCGAAAAGGTGTTCGCCGGAATCGTGACCGACGTGGCCGTGCCGGGCAAAGCGTTGGTCTGTCCGAAGCCCGACGTTTGAAACTTGTTTCCAACCACCACACTCACATAGTCCGTGCTCCCGCCACCGGTGAACGCATTCCAGGTCAGCGTGAAGGGCAGCGACGGGTTGATGGCTTGTGCGGCGGCCCAATTGCTCACCTGCGGCGCGTTCGGCTGCGCGTAGTTCGGCATGGCCACCGTGACCACCTGGTCCGCCGCGTTGGAATAAACATTGAAGACATAACTCCCCGCCGGGAAGGTCGCATTGTAAGTCGCCAGGTTGGTGTTGAATTCGGAAAGGTAAAAGTCCGACGGAAAAAGTATGTTTTGTAGCATGTTTGAAACGCCTCCCGTTGGCAGCGTCAGCGTGGCGCTCGTGGCCGTGCGGTTGGAGGCGAGCGAGGTCAGTCCTTCGAAAACATAGGGGAGGTTGGTGTCGAGCAACGGTGCCGACGCGGAGGTTTGGTCATATTCCCAGGCCTTGCCCACGAGAAATGACGTGATCGTGTTCGTGTTCGAACTGCCACCGCCGCCGGTGACGGTCGTGAAGGTGCCGGTGACAGGAGTGCCGCCGTTCAATGGATTTGCCAGCGCATCCTGTCCGCTGACAAACCATTCAATGTTGTGATTGATGCCGAATGCGGGCGATGGCGTGCAGGTCAGCACCGTGTTGCCCGCGCTCCAAACTGGAATCACGGTTGCAAGGCCTGAAGACGTCAGATCGAAAAATGTTGCGCTGGTCGCCGTGGTGTCCATGGCGGTGCTGAAGGTGAACACCACCGGCGCGCTGGTGGAAACGCCCGTGGCTCCGCTGGTCGGAACCGTCAAAAGAATGGTGGGCTGGGCCACTGCCAGGTGAAGACTTGCCAGAAAAAACACGCCGGCCAAAAACCGCATGGGTGAAAGCTCCTTCGGAAAATGAATGATCGTCTTCATGGCCGCAGTGTAGGTTTTATAACAGTTCTATTTAGAAAATGTCAAGTAAAACTGCCTGAAGAGCAAGGGGTGGTTGTGGCAAAGACCGGAGGGATTTTGCGGAGTGGCGACAATGAGGACTCGTCGAGGGGAATAGCTGAGATGAACGGCTAGCTCTTCGGAAAGATTTCCCCAGCTCCCTTTTGAGCGAACGGTGGACTGAATGTTACCTGTTTATCAGAACCTATTCGATATGGATAAAACATTGTTACGGACATACCGTCTCTGTGGTCTAAATTAACCTGAATTGCGTCCGTTTTTTCGGCCTGTCCTGATGGAATAACGCGAACATCATAAACTAAAGCACAGGCCATGATTTTTCCGGCAGCAGCTGCGCTGCGATATGAGTCTTTCAATAATTTAATAACCTCGTCAGATTTTGGGTGTTCATCTCCGGTATAACCGCCAACACAAGTAATTTTTCCGTCAACGCTCATCGTTCCACCGTAAGGATAAAACTCGCCGTGTTTCTTCAACATCGTTTCTCCAAATGGAACAACAGCTTTGAGCAAACTTTCGAGTTGTTGTTTTTGCATTTTTTGATCGAGTGGCGTGGCAACTAATGTCTGTGCAGCAAACATTGCGAGCAACAAAAGTTTTGTAAAAGGAATATTCATTTATCCCGCTTCAACAGGAATTCCGCCAGCGCTTCGAGGGCGACGGCTTTGCCCCTGAAAATGTCCAGCGCGGCAAATGCCTTGGCCGTCAGTTGCGCCGCGATCTTCCGCGATTTCTCCAGGCCCACGATGGCCGGATAGGTCGCCTTTTGCACGGCCACGTCCTTGCCCGCCGTCTTGCCGAGCTGCTCGCTGGTCTGCGTCACGTCCAGAATGTCGTCAATCACCTGGAACGCGAGGCCGACGTGGTAGCCGAAGTCGGTGAGCGCGGCGAGCTGCGCCGGCGTGCAGTTGGCGCTCATGCCGCCGAGCCGCGCGGAACAGCAGAGCAGGGCGGAGGTCTTGCGCTCGTGGATGAATTTCAATTCGGCGATGGAAAGTTTTTTGTTCTCGCCCTCCAAATCCGCGACCTGCCCGCCGACGAGTTGCAGCGAGCCGGAGGCTTTGGCGATTTCCAAAATGATTTGGTCGTGCGGATAGCGTGGAAATTTTTTGCATTGCGCGGCGATTTCAAACGCCTGCGTCAGCAGCGCGTCGCCCGCCAGCACGGCGATACCATCGCCGAAAACCTTGTGATTCGTCGGCTTGCCGCGGCGGAAATCGTCATTGTCCATCGCCGGCAGATCGTCGTGGATGAGCGAGTAGGTGTGGATGCACTCCACGGCGCACGCCAGCGGCATGGCGTCTTTTTCCGAACCGCCACAAGCTGCCGCGGCGGCGAGCAGCACGGCGGGGCGCATGCGTTTGCCGCCGGCGAAAAGCGAGTAGCGCATGGCCTGGTGGATGGTGGCGGGTTTAGTCTTTTCGCTGGGCAGGAATTTGTCGAGCGCGGCGTTGACGGCGTCGGTGCGCGAGACAAGAAACTGGTTCAAATCGAATGCTTTTGGTGCGGGCATAAAATTAAGGGTGAGAAAATGCCCGAAACGGGGGCAAGTTTGAAGGAATTTTTTGTCATTGCCTTCGCGCGGACAACCGTTAAGCTACGCGGCTCGATTTGATTTGATACAAACATGAACGCTGAACTTTGCAAACGCGCCAATGAAAAGGTTGGCAACCCGAATGTCCTCGTGAACATCGTGTCGCGCCGCGTGCGCCAGTTGAATTCCGGTGGCGGCGGCTTGAGCCGTCCGCTGATTGACAACGTGGGCAGCCTCGGCGCCGCGGATATCGCGTTGCGCGAAATCCTCGAAGACAAGATCGGCTGGGAAATGCCGGAGATCGTCGCCCTCGTCCGCCCGGTCAACAAGAAGCGCAAGAAGCGCTGAAAGCCAATGAAGAAGGCAGAATGTAGAATGAAGAAATAATTTCTTCTGCCAAGTTGGTTTCCTGAAATTTTTTGCTTCATTCGTTCACTCGAATGAAGCATTTTTGTTTCTGCATTCTTCATTTTTCATTCTACATTGGATTCATGGCCGACATCGTCACCAACCACAAGGCCCGGCGCGACTACCACATCCTTGAGACGTTCGAGGCCGGCATCGTGCTGCACGGCACAGAGGTCAAGTCGCTGCGCGCCGGCAAGGGGCAGATCGCCGACGCCTTCGCGCGGGTGGAAAAGGACGAGGCCTGGCTCTACAACGCACACATTGACGAGTATTCGCACGGCAACATCCAGAATCACGCGACGAAAGCGCCGCGCAAGCTGCTCCTGCACCGGTCGGAAATCCGCAAGCTGTTTGAACTCGCCTCGGTCAAGGGCAACACCATCGTGCCGCTGTCGTTCTACTGGAAAAATGGAAAGGTGAAAGTCGCGCTCGGCGTCGGCAAGGGCAAGGTAGAATACGACCGGCGCGACGACATCAAGCAGCGCGAGTCCGACCGCGAACTCAAACGCGCGACGATGAACTGGAAAAAAGGGAAATAAAATAAATGACGCGAATTGTCATTATCGGCAACAGTGGTTCTGGGAAAAGCCATTTGGCAAAATCACTTTCTAAGATTGACTCAATTCCAATCATCCATCTTGACCAGCTTTTTTGGTTGCCCGGCGGCTTTAATGAGAAACGCCCAAAGGACGAAGTAAAAAATGAAATCGAACAAAAGCGAAAAGACAATTTTTGGATTGCAGAAGGCGTATTCGGAGAATTGGCCGAATTATTTTTAGTGCGGGCAGAGACGCTTATTTATTTGGATTTGGATTGGGCGGCTTGTCATTCGAGTTTGATGGCGCGTGGTTCCGAAAGTTCACGGCAACTATTGCCGGCCAAAGCGGAAGAAAATTTTAGGAATCTATTGCTTTGGGCTGAACAATATTGGACGAGAACTGATTTGCGTTCCCATGCAGGTCATCTTCAATTATTCAATAATTTTAGAAAGTTAAAATTCAGGTTCACAACGCGAGCAGAAGCTGACGAATTTATCAGGCAATTCCCTCGAATTTCCCATTGAATTTTTCAAAATAAAAAAGCGAGGCCGTTAGACCTCGCCTTGAAATTGGTTTTGAGCTTAAGCCTTCTTGGCTTCGTCGCCTTTTTTCCAAGTGCGGCGCGGCGCCTTGGTGACGAGACCTTTTTTGATCGCGGCGGCGGAGACGCGGACGTAGCGGACTTCGCCGCTGGGGAGCACGGCCTTCACGCGCTGCAGGTTCACGTTGAACTTGCGCTTGGTGATTGCGGTGATGTGCGTGCCGATGCCGCCGGACTTCTTGGATTTACCCGAGCGCCAGATGATGCTGCCCTTCATCGGGCGTTTGCCGGTCAATTCACAAATGCGTGCCATAAATAATTCTTTCGTTAAAGAGCCGCAGAGAATATCAGCGAATCCGCGCGTGACAAGTTCTTTTTCGGGAAATTCTGCGTGCCTTTGCTGCGCGGCGAACATATCTTCTTTGTTCATTTTATATGGCCACATTAAAACCTTTTGCCGCCCTGCGACCGAAACCCGAACTCGCCGCCCAGATCTGCGAACTGCCTTACGACGTGATGTCGTCCGACGAGGCGCGCGCGATGGCCGCCGGAAATGAGTTGAGCTTCCTGCACGTTAGCAAGCCGGAGATTGATTTGCCCGCCGGCACGGATATTTACTCGCCGGAAGTTTACGCGAAGGGCGCGGAAAATTTTCAGAAGCTCATTTCGCAAGGCGCGCTCAAGCAGGATGAGAAACCAAACTTTTATTTGTATCGGCAGATCATGGGCCAGCACGCGCAGGTCGGCCTGGTCGCCGCCGCGAGTTGCGAGGAATATCTGGCCAACATCATCAAGAAGCACGAGTTCACGCGCCCGGACAAGGAAGACGACCGCGTGCGCCACATCGAAGCGCTCAACTCGCAGACCGGGCCGGTGTTTCTGACTTATCGCGCCGTGGCGGCGTTTGACGAATTTGTCGCGAAGAAAATTTCCGAAACGCCCGCCGTGGATTTCACCGGCAAGGACGGCGTGCGCCACACGTCGTGGACGATTTCCAGCGCGGACGAAATCTCGTTCGTCGAGGCGCAGTTCGCGCAGATTCCATTTTTCTACATCGCCGACGGCCATCATCGCAGCGCGGCGGCGGCGCGGGTTTTTCAATCACGCAACGGCGCGGGCCACAGCGGACAGTTTCTCGCCGTGATTTTTCCGCACAACCAGATGCAGATTCTGCCCTACAACCGGGTGCTGAAAGATTTGAACGGCCTCACGCCGGCCGAGCTGCTGAAAAAACTGGAGGAAGTTTTTCACATCATCCGCATGGGCATGCCCACGCCCACGCGCAAACACGAGTTGGGATTATTCATGAACCACCGCTGGCACACGCTGACGTTCAAGCCGAAGCTGGCCGCCAGCAAAGATCCGATTGAACAGCTCGACGTGACACTGCTGCAAAAACTGGTGCTCGCGCCGCTGTTCGGCGTTGACGATCCGCGCACGAGCAAAAAAATTAATTTTGTCGGCGGCATTCGGGGCACGGCGGAGCTGGAAAAACTCGTGAACAGCGGCGAATATGCCTGCGCGTTCTCGATGTTTCCCACGAGCATCGAGGATTTGATGAGCATCGCCGATGCTGGCGGCATCATGCCGCCGAAGAGCACGTGGTTCGAGCCGAAGCTGCGCGATGCGATGTTCTGCCACCTGATTTGAATTTATGATTTACGATTTTGGATTTATGATTTGCCCGCGTATTCCGTAGCTTTGAAATCATCAATCATCAATCGTAAATCATAAATGGCCACCAACCGCCTTGAACGCAGCCTGCGCGCCACCTTCATCGGGCTGGCGGTGAACGTCCTGCTCTCGGCCACCAAACTCGTCGCCGGCCTTGTCGGTCATTCGCACGCGCTGGTGGCCGATGCCTGCGAATCGCTCACGGACATTTTCAGCTCCATCATCGTTTGGCGCGGCGTGGTTGTAGCGGCGGCACCGGCGGACGAAGATCATCCCTACGGCCACGGCAAGGCCGAACCGCTCGCGGCGGCGGTGGTTTCGGGAATTCTGCTGGTCGTTGCGAGCTGGATTGCGATTGAAGCCCTGCACGACATCGGCCAGCCGCGGCCCGCACCCAAGGTTTTTACGCTGCTGGTTTTATTCGCCGTCATCGTCATTAAGGAAGTGTTGTTCCGATTTGTTTCGCGCGAGGCGGATTCGGTGGAGAACGCCGCCGTGCGCGCCGACGCCTGGCATCATCGCAGCGACGCCATCACGTCCGTTGCGGCGGCCATCGGCATCAGCACGGCGCTGGTCGGCGGGGAAAAGTTTGCGTGGGCGGACGACGCGGCGGCGCTGGCGGCGGCGGGCGTCATCGCCTGGAACGGCTGGCGGCTGCTGCGCTCGACGCTGGGCGATCTGATGGACACCGCGCCCGACCGCAAAATCAAAAATGAAATCCAGCGGCTGGCCGAGACGATTCCCGGCGTGGCGCACGTGGAAAAATGTTTCGTCCGCAAGATGGGCTACCAGCTTTACGTGGACATGCACGTCGAGGTGGATCCGCAGATGACCGTGCTTCGCTCGCATGAAATTGCGCACGCGGTGAAGGACAAGATCCGTGCCGCCATGCCCGCCGTCAGCGACGTGCTGGTGCACATCGAGCCGCTGAACATCCCGGCGCACGTCAAGCAGGTTTGAGTGCTGCGGACTTCCCAGATCCGCCTTGGTTCGGCCGCCGCCTTCGGCGATCAAGCGTTGCCACTTGGAGGCATCGTAACCACATTGTAACGGGATTTTCCGACGATAATCTTTATTTTTCTTGAACAGAAAATTCTTTTTGTTACTAATTGGCTCACAGCTTGAAAAAATATTTTGAATCCAAAACCAGGGTTCAGCGCATCTTACTTATGAATGCCTCGAAATATCATCAGAACGAACCAAACCCCATGAAAAAAATCATCACCCTTGTCTCGCTGGCCGCCGTGGCCGGCGCCGTGTTGTTGTCAGGCTGTTCAAAACCAGAGAAACCGGCGGCCCCATCGGGCGGCAGCTCCGATTCCAGCGCGGCCGCCGTCGCCGCCTCCGACAGTCCGGTGGACATGAAGATCAAATGGGCGACCGGAAAAACCTTTGCGATGCGGATGGAAATGAACATGGACACGGAAATGAAGGTGCCCAACCAGCCGGACCCGGTGAAACAGAACATCAAGATGACACAGAGTTTCAACCTGGGGGCGCTCAAGAAGCTGGACAACGGCGGCTGGGAACTGCAATTGGAATTCGAGAACCAAACCATGGACGTTGCGATGGGCGGACACAGCGTGATGAGCTTCGATTCCAGCGAAAATCCGGCGCAGGAAACCAACAATCCGGTGGCACCCATCCTGCGCGCGATGGTTGGCGCCCAACTCCAGTATTTCACCGATGCGTCCGGGAAGGTCGAAAAGATGGGTGGCGTGGACGACTTGATGAAACGCATCGCCGCGAACGGAACGGCGCAGCAGCGGGGGATGTTCCAGCAGATGTTCAGCGATGACACGTTGAAACGTTACGGCTCGTTTTCGGAAGCCCTGCCGAACCGGATTGTCAATATCGGCGATAGCTGGCCGCAGAAAGACGACATCATTTCCCCCATCGGGACGCTGACGATGGACATGAACTATACGTTCAAGAACTGGGAGCAGCACGGCGACCGCAAATGCGCTCACGTTGACGCGGCCGGCACCATTGTCACCAAAACCGTCTCGGCGGCCAACGTGGGGGCGGCGGTCGAAGTTCAAAACGGCAAGATCACCGGTGAGTTCTGGTTTGATCCGGAACTGGGAATGATTGTGGACGTCCGCAACAACCAGGACATGACGTTGAAAATCACGACGCGGAACCAGAACCTGTCGCAGCAATTGAGCCAGAAAGTCCGGGTGTCGCTGGTGGACGTGCAGTAAAATTTCGATTTATGAAAAATTCCCGCCAAAAAACCATGAAGCCCGGCGGTGAGGTTTCGTCGAAAATGCCAGCCGGGCGGGCATTCACGTTGATCGAACTGCTGGTGGTCATCGCCATCATCGCGATCCTGGCGGCGATGCTGCTGCCGGCGTTGTCGCGGGCCAAGGAGCGCGCCATTCGGACAACCTGTCTGAACAATCAAAAGCAGTTGGCCCTGGCCTGGCAGATGTATGCCGACGAATCCAGCGGCAAGCTCGCCTTGAACTATGTGGAATTTCGCGGGAGCGTGCCGGTGAGCCCGACCAATTCCTGGGTTGTCGGCAATGCCGGCCTGGACAGCGACCCGGCGACCATCACGGGCGGCACCATTTATCCGAATGTGAAAAATGTCCAGTGCTACCGGTGTCCGGCCGACCACAGCACCGTCTTGGGCACGACCATCCCGGTTTTGCGCAGCTATTCCTTGAGCTGTTACATGGCCGGTCCGCAGGACGATATTGACTCCTTTAACATCACACCAGTGTATCAAACCAGCCAGATCCACAAACCGTCCACGACGCTCACCTTTTTGGAGGAGGACATTTCGACCATTGACGACGGGCATTTCCTGTTTTCCGCCACGGTCAACAACTGGTATAATTTTCCATCGTGGCGGCACAGTCACGGCGACACGCTGGCTTTTGCCGACGGGCATGTTGACTACTGGAAATGGAAGAGCGAGCTGCCCACCACAGTTGCTTTTGGGGGCAGCACGAGCAATCCTTTGGCGCTTCAGGACATCGCCCGCTTGCAACAGGCCGCGCCGTGAGCCCACGGCAAATTGCTTTTCCGCTTTGCGTTCCGGGCCACTTGGCGGTTTAATGTCCGTCACATGAAAATTGTTCTCGCTTACTCTGGCGGACTCGACACCTCGGTGCTGATGTCCTGGATCAAGGAAAAATACAACGCCGAGATGATCGGCTTCTGCGCCGACATCGGCCAGGAAGAGGAACTCGACGGCCTCGAAGCCAAGGCCATCAAGACCGGTGCGTCGAAAATCTACATTAATGACTTGCAGGAGGAGTTCGCCCGCGACTTCATTTATCCGATCATTCAGGCTGGTGCGATTTACGAAGGTCAATACTTTCTCGGCACCAGCATCGCGCGCCCGCTCATCGCCAAGCGCATGGTCGAGATTGCCAAGAAGGAAAAAGCCGACGCCATCGCCCATGGCGCGACCGGCAAGGGCAACGACCAGGTTCGCTTCGAACTCACCGCCGCCGCGCTCGCGCCCGACCTGCAAGTCATTGCGCCGTGGCGTGACGAACGCTATCGCAAAGATTTTCCCGGACGGCAGGAGATGATTGATTACTGCGCCAAACACAAGATTCCCGTGCAGGCCAGCGCCAAGAAACCGTATTCGATGGATCGCAATCTCCTTCACATTTCCTACGAAGCCGGCATTCTCGAAGATCCGTGGTATGACAGCTATGACCTGAAGAACCGCCAGTATTTTACCACGCTGTCCGTGTTGCCCGAAGACGCGCCCAATAAACCGGAGTTCGTCGAACTCGATTTCGTCAAAGGCGATTGCGTTGCGGTGAACGGCAAAAAACTAAATCCGCTCGGCGTGATGAAGGCGCTCAACAAGATTGGCGGCAAGCACGGCGTGGGCCGCGTGGACATGGTGGAGAACCGGTTCGTCGGCATGAAATCGCGCGGCGTTTATGAAACGCCCGGCGGCGCGATTCTGCATTTCGCGCATCGCCAGATGGAATCGCTCACGATGGACCGCGAAGTCATGCACCAGCGCGACGCGTTCATCTCGAAATATGCCGAGCTGGTCTATAACGGCTTTTGGTATGCGCCCGAACGCCTCGCGTTGCAGGCCTACGTGACCGAGAGCCAGAAGAACGTGACCGGCACCGTGCGCGTGAAACTCTACAAGGGCAACATCATGGTCAGCGGCCGCAAATCCCCGGTGAGCCTCTACAATCCGCACATCGCCACGATGGAAGCCGACCCGACCAAGGCCTACAACCAGGATGACGCCACCGGCTTCATCCGGTTGAACGCCCTGCGCCTGAAAGTCGCGGCGAAGGTGCATGGGAAAAAGTGAAGATGTTCAAGGTTGCAAATTACGATCTTAAAGAAATGGAATGGTTCGTTTGACATCGCAATTGGCGATGTCAAAAAGTATGCGGTCGCAATTTGCGACCGGTTCGACAGAAAGTTATGAGCAATCAGATTGAAGTCATTGCTTCGGTCATCCGCACCATTCGCGGAAAGAAAGTCATTCTTGATTCTGACCTCGCAAAAATCTACGGCGTGCCGACGAGACGATTGAATGAGCAGGTTGGTCGAAACACCAAAAGATTTCCGCCGGATTTTCTGTTTCAACTTACCATCGAAGAAGCCGGAAACTTGAAGTCGCAAATTGCGACTTCAAGTTTGCACGGCGGACGGCGCAAGCTGCCCTACGCCTTCACCGAAAACGGCGCGATCATGGCGGCGAACGTGCTCAACAGTCCCGAAGCCGTGCGGATGAGCGTGTTCGTGGTGCGCGCGTTCGTGCAGATGCGCGACCTGCTGGGCGGCACGAAGGAACTGGCCAAGCAACTGGCCGCGTTGGAAAAGAAACTGACCGACCGGCTCGACGGACACGAAGCCGCCATCATCCAAGTGCTGCGGCGCGTGATGGACATTCTCGACCCGCCGCCACCGCCGCCCGAACCGCCGAGGCGGCGGATTGGGTTTCAGGCGGGACCGGATGAAAAGCCGGTTGCCAAAGCCCGGAAAAAAGCGTGAACTGATGCCCATGAACGCCACGATGGAGGCCGACCCGGCCAAGGCCTGCAACCAGGACGCCGCCACCGGCTTCATCCGGCTCAACGCGCTCCGCCTGAAAGTCGCGGCGAAGGTGCAAAAGAAAAAATAAATATGAAATCGTTCCCTCAAACCTGTCTGGCAATTTTTCTCGCCCTGCCAATGGCTGTCATTGCGCAGGCTGCTGATACATCCGCGCCGCAAATCCAGGTCAGCGTCGGCGACGTTACGGACAATCGCACGACCGGCGCTTTTAATTCCGAATGCAAGGTCGAATTAAAATTCACCGGCGATGCCGCGGCCGATGCCCAAAGCGTGCGGCGCGTTCAATTGACCGAGGCCACCGACACGA
>Ga0316217_10000021_pt1 | contig 239387 bp, 173 predicted proteins | sample 1anoAmetaG_FD_203633 | JGI IMG/M metagenome (GOLD analysis project Ga0316217, IMG submission 203633) | Freshwater microbial communities from Trout Bog Lake, Wisconsin, USA - 1anoA | ecosystem: Environmental > Aquatic > Freshwater > Lake > Hypolimnion/Profundal zone | place: USA: Wisconsin... | reverse complement strand
GGCCGCGCCTCGGGGAACCCTTTCCCCGGCGCGGCCGACTGCCGGATCCGATTTTCAGGCGACTGGTTTTCTGACCACGAACAGGTGCCCGGCCACCGGGGAGCGCCCTTCGTTACGCAGGGTGTCCGTCGCGTAAAAAAGCACCACGAGGCCGGCCGCGGCGAGCGCTTCCAGGACGCCCGCGTAATTGTGGACGTAGCGGCCGTTCGGGTTGAGGCGGAAGGCCGGGACCTCGTCGGGAGCCGCCTCCAGGGTGAAGGCCAGGTATCCGCCCGGCTTCAGGGAGCCGAAGGATGCCGTCAGCATCGGCACCAGGTCGCCGAAGTAGCAGAGGGTGTCGGACGACACGATGACGTCGTGCGACCCGGGGTGGCGCTCCAGGTAATCGGTAAGTTCGGCCGCGACAAGGGTGTCGTAGACCTCGCGCGCCTCGGCCCGGGAAAGCATGCCGCTGGAGAGGTCGACCCCGGTCAGGGACAAGGCGTGCGGTCGCAGCAGCGGGCCGCACAGGCCGGTGCCGCAGCCGGCGTCCAGTATTTCCAGGTCGCCCGCCGGCGCGGGAAGCAGCTGGGAGAGCGCCCCGCAGATGAGCGCCGGGGCCTGGTAACCGAGCTTTTCCAGGTGGCGGTCGAACCCGTCGGCTGCGTGGTCGAAGATCCGCTGCAGGTAGGCGTCCGGAGCCCGGGAGGGGGAAGGCCCGCCGCCGCAGGCGTCGATCATGTACCGGACCGACTGGTCGCCCGGGTTGAGGCGCAGCCAGTCCTCGAACACCTGGGTGGCGAGATCGTTTCTGCCGGCCCGTATCAGGGTCTGGGACAGGCCGTTCCAGGCGTCGTGGTAGTGCGGGTCGATGGTGATGGCCTGCTGGTAGGCGACGACCGCCTGGTCGAGTTTCAGCGTCCGGTAAAGGAAATTGCCGAAGTTGCACCGGAACTCGACCGACTCGGGCGCGAGCTCGCAGGCCCGGCGGTAGGCGCTCTCCGCCTCCGCGCCGCGCCCGGTGGCGGCAAGCACGACGGCCAGGTTGCTGTGCGCCGAGGCGTGTTCCGGGCAGCGCCGTATCGCCTTCCGGTAGCACCCCTCCGCCTCCGGGTCGAGCTTTCTCTCCTGCAGGATGTTGCCGAGGTTGTTCAGGGCGTCCGCGTGGTCCGGCTGGCAGGAAAGGATCTGCCTGATCAGGGCTTCGGCCTCCGCCAGCCTCCCTTGCTGGTGGCAGAGCAGCCCGAGGAAATGGAGGGTATCCAGATCCTCGGGGGCCGCGGCGAGTATCAGGCGGTACAGCCGCTCGGCGTCCTGCGCCAGCCCGCTGCGGTCCAACTGGCGGGCAATCTGCCGGGCATGGGAGATTTCCAGCGACACCGTCCCCGTCATCTGGTCGGGTCCAGCTTGATCTGGAGCTTGACCGAGGCCGGAGTGCCGGCTTTGCCGTTAGAATCCTGGCCAATGAAATCACTGACCAGCTGCGCGACGGTCATCGAACCGTTGTCGGTCACCCGCTCCTGTCCGTCGGAGAGCTCGGGGGAAAGGGAAGCGGCCTTGCCCTCCTTTATGTTGTAGCCGAAAGGGACGGAGCCTTCGGCGGAGCCGTCGGCCTTTTGCGGGGTGTATTCGTACTTGAATTTGGCGAAGTTCAGGGAGATGTTTTCCGTCAGTCTGTCACTGCCGCCGGAGCCGCCGGTGGAGATGGAGGAAACCAGGATGTCGGACAGGGTGATCTTGATGTACTCGAGGGGGGTTTTCCCTTCCTTGCGCACGGTCAGGGTGGCTTCCTTGATGTGCTCCCCCTGGCAGACCTTGCCCAGGAGCAGCGGGGAGGCCTTGTCCACGTACTTGGTGATGGAGATGTCCTGGATGTTGGCCTTGCCGGAGCCGCCACCGCCGCCCGATTGTGTGCTCCCCGAGTTGGTGGCGCCCCAGCTCCAGGCCAGGATGTCGATTTCGTCCTTGTGCTTGGCGTCCTGGGATTCCCCCTTGACGCCGTCGATCTTGATGAACATGTCCACTGCGGCAACCGCGTAACCTGTCAGCGAAATGGATAATGCCGAGGTGATGGTTGCCAACTCCACGAATTTTCGTACCTGCCGTTTCTGCATGGGGACCTCCTGATTACCTGTCAGTTAAGAGTGCGCTATCGCAATGAACCGGGACCTGATGTCGTCTGCAGCCTGGAAAGAAGCCTTACTTGATTTTTATGAAGATGAAGTCCCCGCCGTCGTGGCCGGAGTTGCGCACGACCTTGTACTCCGGGGTCTGCTCCGTCCTGCCTGCCACCGATTCCTTGAGCTGCCGGGTCATCAGCTCCTCGGCGGTGAAGACCGTGTCGAACGGCTGGTTCAAGGCGGCGATCAGCACGTCGGAGAAGATCGAGTGCCCCTTCCCCCCGGCGTCGGTCACCGGCTCGTTGCCGCCGCTCGCTATCAGCACCCGCGAGGCCTTCTCGGACAGCTTGTTGAGATAGTTCTCCCGGGTCAGCTTGCCGGTCAGCTCGACGTTGGCGTCGCGCGTCATGGTGCCGGAGAAGCAGCTGTCGGCGATGATCAGCACGTGCCGCGCGCTGATCAGCTTCAGCTGGTCGGAGATGCTCCTCGACTCGAGCCACTTGGTATTGTCGTCCGCCGCGGCGTCGACCGGCAGCCAGTACGAGGTCCCCGTCTGCTTGTCGAACTCCCCGTGCCCCGAGTAAAAGATGACCAGGCTGTCGTTCTCGGTGAGCTTCTTGCGCAGGTCGTTGAGCGATTTCATGATGTTGTCCCGGCCCGCCTGCTCGTCCAGCAAAAGCGTGCTCTCGAACCCGTAATGCTCCCGCAAGACCTGGTCCATGACCGTGGCGTCGTTCACCGCATTTTGCAGCTTGTTGATGTGCTGGTAGTCGTTGATGCCGATCATCAGGGCATAGAACTTCCCTTCGGTGAGCTTCTTGCTGAGCGACCTGCTCGCCCCTGCGGGATTCGCGGCTGGCGCCCCCCCGCCCGCGCCGCCCGAGGTGAGCGCCGCCCCGTCGGCGGACCGGCTCAGGGCGTCGAAGATGGCGACCAGGGCCTCGCCGACCTTCTTGATGGCGAGGCACCACCCGCCGCACTGGATCTTGATCGTCAGCACGTCGGGAGCACTCCCGTCGGCGCTGACCCCCCTGGAAAGACCCCGCTTCCTGACGGTCACCTGCTCGCTGGTCTGGCCGGCGGCGATCGACCTCTCCCCGGCGGCGCCGGCCGCGGCCTCCTCCGGTGTCATCACGGTCGCCCCGAGCTGGCGCGCCATATCCTCCGCCTGCGCCTGGAGGTCGCTGCAGCCGCTGCCGCAGGAGACCTCGAGCTGGTAGCTCGCCTTGGAAGCGGCCCCGTCGGCACCGAGGTTCAGCTTGGCCAGGGCCTCGGGGGTGAGTTTCAGATAGACCCTCTGGGGAGGCGCGGGGGCGGCGGCAGTGCCGGAGGGGAGCAGGGAGCGCAGCGACTGGTTCCGGGTCAGTTTCGGCACGTCGTACAGGTCGAACTTGGCCGTCTGCTCGGCGGAAGCGTTCCCGGTGGAGCCGACCGCACGGGCGACCACGCGGTAGGCGCCGTTGGCCAGGGTAAACGGCTCCGTGCTCCCTTGCCAGTGCTTGCCGAGGGTTTTCAACAGCTGCTGCTTCACCTGCCTGCCGCCTTGGTCGAAGACGGTGAAGCTGACCTGGTAGAGTCCCTTGTCGTCGGTGGCGATCGAGGAGAAGGAGACCAGGTTCCCACCGGGGAGGTTCACCTGCACCAGCCCGAGGCTCGGAGCGGCGTCCGCCAGCGTCGGGTCGGCGATCCCGCGCGACCTGCCCGCCGCGGATTTGAGCCGGACCCTTCCCGAGACCTTGTCGCTCAGCGCCCCCTGGCTGTCCTCCAGGGTGATCGTGTAGGGGAGGGCCGTGTCGTAGGCGGCCAGATCGATCCGGGCGGAGAAGCTTCCTTTCCCTGCGAACCCTTCCACCGTGCGCCTGTTCAGGGCCTCGTCCACGTTCAAGGTTTTTTCTGCGCTTCCCACGGTGAGGTGCAGCACGGTCACCGGGTTGCCGGAGGTCCACGCCAGCGTCAGGGAGAGTTCGTCGCCCAGCACCAAGGCGGCATGTCTGGTCAGGGAAACCGCCGGGGAGGCGGTCGCAGGGATTTGGGTCGTGACCAGCAGGGCCAGACAGACGGCTATAACGTGCCACAAATGTCTCATGTCATCTCCTAAACTTCAGCAACAGGCGACAGTCAAAGGTTCATGGTGCAACCGCCCCACGGGCCCGGCAGGGGAGGGGGGGGCGCCGCTTATTGGGGGCCGTTTGCGACGACAGCTCCCTTCACCCAGCTCGCGGAGTTCTCCTGGTCCAGCTGGCCGAAGATTTCCGCTATGGAATGAGCCACCACCTTGATGATCCCGCACCATCCGGTGCAGGTGACCATGAGGTCGAGGGCGCCGGCGACCTCGGAGGAGATCCCCTGTACCGAGCGGCTCTGGGGAGCGCCCTGGAACGAGATGAATTCATAGTGCTCGGGCTCCAGGGAGCGGGAGGCACCCTGGTCGGCGGCGACGGTGCCGCCCAGCCGGGCGGCGATCTTGCCCGCCTTTTCCGCGAGGTCGGTGCAGTTGTCGGGGCAACTGAGGACGATCCGGTATTTGTCGTCGTGGGAGGATCTGAAATGCACGTCCTTCATGGCGGCGACCGCTTCCAGGGGGAGCTCGATGACGACCTGGTCCGCGAGGGCACCCCGGGGTCCGGTTTTCCCGGGCTCGGCCGGAGCGGGGGGGACGACGCTCGGGTCGCCGGAAGCCCCCTTGCTTTTCGCCAGCGCCCCCTCATAAAGGTGGCTTAGCTGGCCATACGCTTCCTTGTGGCCGTTTCTCCAGGCGGCACGGAAATAGCTGACCGCCTCGACTTCGCTGGCGGCGACCCCTTCCCCCTTCTGGTACATCACGCCGAGGCTGTAGAGCGCGTCGGCCCCCTGCGGGTTCAACTTGACCGCCTGCAGGAAGCTTTTCAGGGCGGCCGGGAAATCACCCGAACCGTACTCCCGGATTCCCTCCTGGTACAGCGCGGGGTAATCCTTGCTGACGGCTTCGACGCCGGACGCGGTCGGCTTGGCAGCGCCGGGGGGATTGGCCTCCTCGCCCCTGGCGAGCGGCGGGGCGCAAAGGATCATGCACAGTACGATAATCGGCCAGGTCCTGCCGGCAAGGCTTTTATGCATGTCGTGCATTCTGCCTCCTTGTTGGGTTGCTGAGACACAGAGGGAACCAAAACGAAATCATCTGAGAACCAGTGAGCGACGCCAGACTGAAAGATCTCAGCCGGTTTTCCCGGTGACAGTGTACCGTGCACAGATACATCCGACCATCGCCCTATCACAGGGTTATAGACGGACAATCCTCGTTTTTCCCTTAGTTGGCAATGCGATGGTGCGAAAAAAACCGGGATACGCCGCGCCAAAACCTTGTCATATGACGGCTAAGCCTGGTCGTGCTTCGGCGGAATGGCGTAGCGCGACCAGGCGGTCACGTACAACTCGCTTAAATCATATGCTGTTTTGATTTGGTTGCTATGTTGCATAACTAGCTAATTTTTTACCGATATTTTTCTTAATGAATGGGCCGTGGCACCTGCGCGGGGGCGAGGCGGGGGGGGGGCGTTTCTGCCGGCCGAATGCCGTGTGAGGCGAAAATATTTTTTGAGTCGCCGCCTTCCCAACGGATGGGCGCAGAGAATACGGCATTTGTCCGTCAGAGTATCTGGAAGTCCGGGGTTCGCTCCCGGTGGGGCAGTCATCCTTTCCCCCGTCCCCCTTTCGCAAAGGGACGGACCCAGAGCGTCGCATGGTGCTGAATAGTTTGCAGATTTTATGGTATTTGGAGAGGGAATTCATGACCCGCTGCACCCGCATCGCGCTGTTCTTCTGTTTTCTCATCTCGCTTCCCGGTTCGCTCAGCTACGCGCTGCCGCCGGCACCAGTGGCCCAGACCGGGCAGACCGGTTGCTGGGATGCGACAGGTATCCCCGTCACCTGTTCCGGCACAGGGCAGGACGGGGATTTGAAAAACGGTTTTCCCACGCCGGCGCCCCATTTTACCGACAATGGCGATGGTACCATAACGGATAACCTCACCAGCCTTACCTGGAGCAAGGATGCCAATGCGGCCACGATACCCAAAACCTGGCAGCAAGCGCTTGATTACATCAAGACTCTCAACAGCCAGAACTACATGGGGCATAATGACTGGCGTTTGCCCAACATAAACGAACTTAAGACCCTGATAAATAAAGACCCGGCCAATCTCAGCAACTGGCTGGCGACTCAAGGGTTCACCAATGTCCAGCCTTCCTTTTACTGGTCGTCCAGCACCTATGCGAGTGCGGGGAACAAGAGTGCCGCATTGATCGTCTATCTCGACCAGGGCTACCTCGCTTACAACTATAAGACCAGCACCGTGTATGTCTGGCCGGTGAGAGGAGGACAGACTGGCTCATTTAATTCATTGACCATCGCCAAAACGGGGCAGACCTCTTGCTGGGACAGCAACGGCGCGGCCGTTGCCTGTGCCAATACCGGACAGGACGGGGAAACGCAAACGGGCACCGCTATACCGAATCAGCGTTTCAGCTACAACGGCGATCTGACCATCACCGACCAGGCCACCGGTTTAATCTGGAGCAAGGATGCCAATGCGCCCGGCCCGGCCAGTTGCAATGGCGGCAACCCGATGCTGCGGCAGGGGGCCTTGGATTATGTGAAATGCTTAAATTCGCATGCTTGGCTGGGGTATACTGACTGGAGATTGCCAAACCTGAATGAGTTGTCGAGCCTCGCCGATTGGCAGCAGAACTCCAATGTGAACTGGTTGACGGTGAATGGTTTCAATAATGTTCAGTCTAACTATTACTGGTCTTCTACCGGCTTACCTAACTACCCGAGCGCAACATGGCTCGTCAATGTTGATTTCGAGTATATGAACAACGCCGGTGGCAACGCTGTCAACTATGTTTGGCCGGTACGTTCAGGACAGTATCGGCCACTGGGTTCTCTGATTGTCTTTGGCAACCCGACCATCAGCAGCAGTCCTGTCAACCAACCTGCTCCTTTTTCCGTCAAGCAGCTTGAGATCAAGAACCTGGATGCTGCCGCCGCCACGGTCAGCGCGATCTCACTTTCCGGAAGCAACGCTTCCGAATTCTCCGTAGCACCCGGCGGCACGGCGCCCTGTGCCAGCCTGACCCCTACCCTGGCAGCCGGGGCGAGTTGCACGGTGCTCGTTAGGGCGCTGCCCACCTCCCTCGGGGCCAAGACCGCCAGCATCTCGTTCGCATCGGCCGGGTTAAGCCTCGACGTTCCACTCGCCACCAGCGCAATAAGCACGATCTACGGAAGCGTCACCGACAAAAACACCGGGCTGCCGCTGGGCGGCGCCACGGTCACCCTGTTCAACGGCCCCTCGGTCACCACCGCTGCCGATGGCAGCTATACCTTTTCCTCGCTCGACGCCGGCACCTACTATCTCACGGTTACCGACAGCGGCTACCTGTCCACGACGGCGGGGAACCTGACGGTGTCCTCCACCCAATCGGCCCGCACGGACCTGAGTTTGAAACCGGCAGCGACCCGCTTTGTCGACCATCAAGACGGCACTCTGACCGACACTCAAAGCAATCTGACCTGGCTAAAGAACGCCAACTGCTTTGGGGCGCAAGTTTGGAGTGCTGCCGTTTCCGCTTCGAACGCCCTGGGCAGCGGGCAGTGCGGGCTCTTTGACGGCAGCCAGGCGGGGGACTGGCATCTGCCCAGCGCAACTGAAGTCAGTACCTTCATGGGTGCGACTCCTTATGTCTTCCTGAGCGGCGTTGGCTTTACCAATGTCGTGAACAACGAGTTTTACTGGTCATCCACCCCCATTCCAACCAATCCGGCCGCCGTGTATGACACCTATACGGTAAGCGGCGTCCAGGTCAGCGGCTTCCTGACCCAATCGAGCTATACCTGGCCCGCGAGAGGCGGACAGTACTGGACCTTCGACCCTTTCGTTATCTCGTCGGTCAAAAGCCCCGCCATGGGGGTGGCGCCGGTCGGACTTACTTCCGCGCCACAATTATTCAACATCCTCAATAGCGGGTCTCAGCTGCTCTCCCTAACTGGCATAAACATCACCGGGCCCGATCCCGGCCAGTTCAATGTGGTGCCCGGCGGCGCCAACCCTTGCGCGAGTCTGTCACCCACCATCGCCGCAGGTTCGGCTTGCAGCGTCAGCGTGACCACCGCGCCCACCACGAGCGGCGTCAAGGTAGGCGCGCTGACTGCGACGACCGGCGGACAAGCGTACTTCATACCGATGACCGTGAGTGCCATAGCAACGGTAGTGGGGACGGTAACCGACCAAGCCACCGGCCTGCCTGTTTCAGGAGCGACCGTTGCCCTCGCCGGCGGCGCGACAACCACGACGGCCGCCGACGGGACCTATTCCTTCGGCCCGCTTGCCGCCGGGACCTACTCCGTCTCCGTAACGAACAACGGATATCAGACCGTCAACGCAGGGAACCTCGTCGTAACCGGCAGCGCCTCGGCGCTGGCGAACATCCTCCTCCCGACGACCGGCCCCTTGAACATCAATACCACGGCCTTACCCTCGGCAACCGCAGGGACCGCCTACAGCACCCGGGTCACGGTTGGAGGGGGCAGCGCGCCGTACAGCTTCAGCATCGGGTACGGCGGGCTCCCGGCCGGTCTCGCCCTGGAAGCCGGCACCGGTGTCATCTCCGGCACCCCCACCGGTTCCGGCAGCTTCATCGTCGACGTCGCGGTCACCGACAACGCCGGCGGCTCGGTGGACCGCGAGTTCACTCTGGACCTGGTCCAGCCGCTGGTCATCAGCACCTCCACGCTCCCCCGCGGCACCACGGGAACCCCGTACAGCGTCCCCCTGGTGGCGGCCGGAGGAAAGGCCCCCTTAAACTACAGCGTCAGTTCCGGCGGCCTCCCCGCCGGCGTTTCGCTCTCCGCGACCTCGGGAAGCCTCAGCGGGGTGCCGACGGCGACCGGGGACTTCAGCTGCACGGTCACCGTCAGCGACGCGACCGGCCGGGCGGTGAGCAGGCAGCTCACCGCGAGCGTCGACGCGCCTTTGGCGGTCGTCAGCTCCGGCCTCGATACCGCGAAGAAGGGGATCCCCTACAGCTTCACCCCGGCGGCAACGGGAGGGTACAGTTCCCGGAGCTGGAGCATCCAAAGCGGCGTGCTTCCCGCCGGACTCTCGCTCGATCCGGCAACCGGCGGCATAAGCGGCACGCCGACCGAGAGCGTCACCCGCGCCGTCACGCTGATGGTGCAGGACAGCTACGCCAGGGTGGCCTTCGCCAGCTTCCCGCTCACCGTGACGGTGCCGCTCGCCTTCACCGCGACCAAGCTTCCCAACGCCTACAACGGCGCCCCCTATGCCGAGTTCGTGGCGATGACCGGCGGGCTCCCCCCCTACAGCTTCAGGCAGAGCGGGCTCCCCTCGGGGCTCTCCCTGAACGCCGCCACCGGCGCCATCACCGGGAGCTCCTCCATAAACGGCGGCAACACCGTGTCGGTCACGGTCTCCGACAGCTCCACCCCGACGCCGCAGAGCATCACCCAGAACTTCTCCCTGCGGACCACGACACTGATCACCCCGACCAGCACCGGCAGGCTCCCCAACGCGCGCAAGGGGACGGCGCTCCCGCCCTACGTCCTCGGCGCCTCCGGGGGGACCCCGCCCTACGGCTTCACCCTGATCGGCGGCGCGCTCCCGGGCGGGGTCAGCTTCGACCCGTCCGGCGCCACGCTCTCCGGCACGCCGAGCGAGGCGGGGGACTTCAGCTTTACGGTGCATCTGGCCGACAGCCTGGGTAACAGCACCGGAGGGGCCAACGCCGCCTTCGACCCGGACAAGGTGTACACGCTGCACGTCTCCGACACCCTCGCCGTGACTACCGCAGCCATCCCGACGGCGGCCCTGAACGCCCCCTACAGCTACCCGCTGCTGGCCGGGGGCGGTCTGCCGCCGCTTTCCTGGAGCGTGGCCGCCGGCGCGCTCCCCCCGGGGATGGCCGTGAACGGCTCCGCGGGGGTCATCTCGGGCACCCCGACGGCCGGCGGCAGCTACAGCTTCGACCTGCTGGCCACCGACTCCGACCTGCCGCCCCAGACCGCCCGCACGACCCTCGCCCTGACGGTGAGCTCGGTACTGTCGGTGGTCGACACCGCGGTGCCGAGCGCGCGGGTCAACGTCCCCTACAGCGCGAAGATCAGGGCCCAAAACGGCAGCACCCCCTACAGCTGGAGCACTAGTTCCGGAGCGCTTCCCGCCGGGCTCTCCTTCTCGGTCAGCAACGGCATTGCCGTCCTCTCCGGCACGCCCACCTCCGTCGGCAACGCGAGCTTCACCCTGCAGGTGACCGACGGCGGCACGCCGGCACAGACCTCCGCAACCCCGTTCACGCTGAGCGTGCTCCCCGCTCTCTCCCTGACCGGCGGGCCGCTGGCTCCCGTCGTCACCGGCGCCCAGTACGCCCAGACCCTGAGCGCCGCGGGCGGGCAGCCTCCCTACCTCTTCGGCCTTTCCTCCGGGAGCCTGCCGCAGGGTCTTTTCCTGAACAGCGCCACCGGCGCGATCTCCGGCACGACCGCCTCGACCGGCGGCTCCAGCTTCACCGTGACGCTGACCGATGCGGGGATCCCCTCGCAGAGCGTGTCCCAGAACTACACCATGGCGGTCCTGGTTCCGGTGGCCGTCAGCAAATCGTCGGCAGCGGCCGGCAGCGTCAGCAGCGTCCCCGCCGGCATCAGCTGCGACACCGCCTGCAGCTCCAGCAGCGGCTCCTTCGCCGCCGGGACGGGGGTCACCATCAGCGCGGCTCCCGCCCCCGGCTATTTCGTCGCGGGCTGGAGCGGCTGCGACTCGTCGGGCGGCAACAGCTGCTCGGTGTCCGCCGTCAGCGGAGCCGGCACCATCACCGTCTCCTTCAGCCGCCAGATGGCCAGCAGCCTCAGCGTCGGTCCCCCCGTCACCAGCATCAAGCAAAACGCCCCGGTCACCCTGTCGGGCGTGCTCGGTACGGTGCCGCTGAGTAGCGGGAGCTACCTGGCGGGGCAGAGCGTGACGGTCGCCGTCACCAAGCCCGACGGCAGCGTCGCCAGCTACACGGCGACGACCGCCGACAACAACGGCAGCTGGAGCCTGCAGCTCCCCGCCATCTTCTTCGCCGCCGGCACCTATCTGGCCAGCGCCAGCTTTGCCGGCAGCGATCAGCTGATCGGCACCGGCTCGCCTTCCGTCAGCATCCTGATGGACAAGAGCGCCGGCTACGCCATCGTGGTGACCGGGATGCGCAGCGACGCCAGCCTGCTCTCCCTGCACAACAACACCGCCAACGCTGTCGTGAACACGCTCAAGGCGCGCGGCTTCCTGGACGCCAACATCCTCGTGCTGGAGAGCAGCGCCTCCGCGGCCGTCACGCCGGACCAGGTAGGGACCGCGATCACCTCCTGGGCCAAGGGGAAGCTGGCGGACACGGCGGCGCCGCTGTACCTGATCATGGTGGACCACGGCTCCGCGGGCGCCGGCTTCGTCATGGGGAACAGCGTCCTCACCCCCGCCGCCTTGAAGGGGTACCTGGACACCCTGGAAGGGGACCCCTCCGTCGCCGCGTCGGTCGCGAACTACCCGCGCTTCGTGATCATCGGCACCTGCTACTCCGGGCAGTTCATCCCGGTCCTCTCCGCGCCCGGGCGCGTCATCATCACCAGCGCCGGACCTGCGGAGGAGTCGATCGCCAACATCACCATGTACGACGCGACCAGCAGGAGCACCTACAGCTCCGGAGAATACTTCGTCGACTCCCTGTTCAGCTTCCTGGGTCGCGGCTCCACCTTCCAGGACGCCTTCACCCGCGCCGCGGGCGCGCTCCCGGGGAAGGACGTGCGGCGCAGCGCCAGCAACTCCTTCCACTTCGGCGTCTGGGACAACCTGATGCAGCACCCGCTTCTGGACGACGCCGGCACCGGCAGCGGCAGCTACCAGCTGGGAGCGGGCAGTGACGGGGCCCTGGTTGCCTCGCTGAAGCTCGGCGTGGGGGTTGCCACCAACGGCGGGGACAACCCGGCCGACATCAAGAACGTGACTCCCCTCACGACCTTGGACTCGTCGACGACGAGCGCCGGGGTCTGGCTGGAGGCCAACTTCGACCCCCGGGTGGGGACCGCCTGGGTCGACATCCGCACCCCGGACAGCTCCGCGAGCGGGGAGGGGAGCGGCGGCCAGGTGCTGATCAACCTGCAGACCCTGCCTCTGGTGCACAACGCGACTACCGGGCGCTGGGAGCTCACCTGGAACGGCTTCACCACGGCCGGCAGGTACGACATCTTCTACAACACGGTGGATGCGCAGACCGGGGAACAGTCGGCGCCGGTCCAGTCCACGGTCTACAAAAACCTGGCGGGCAACGCGGCGCCGACCTCCTTCGACCTTATCTACCCCGCTGATGCGGATCCCTTTACCCAGGACCCGAGGGACTTTGTGCCGACCTGGACCCCGAGCAGCGATCCGGACGGTTTTTCCTACACGCTGCAGGTCGCCACCGACCAGAACTTCGACAACATCGTGTACAGCGAGACAGACATCCAGCAGGAGGCCACCATCATACCCGTTACGGCCCTGCTCCAGGATCCGACGGTAGCAGAATCGTACTACTGCAAAAATGGCGACAGCTACTGCTCCATGCGAGTGCTGGCCGTCGACAGTTATGGTGCGACGACGGTGAGCGACACCTTCCGGACCTTCACCCTCTTCGATGGCAACGGGTCGTACGCCTTCATTACCGGTTACGTGGTGAACGCGGCCACCAACCTGCCCGTGGCCGGTGCCGTCGTCGGCACCGGGAACGGTGCGACGGCGACCACCGCGGCCAACGGCTCCTACATCCTGACCCGCAACTCCGGCAACGGCTACACCCTGGCCGTCACCGCGCCGGGATTCCAGCCGTCCAGTGCCAGCGTCGCCGCGGTCGCCGGGATCAACAAGGTGCAGTTCAGTCTGGTATCGAACCAGGCAACCCCGGTGAACGGGCTCTGCGGCTCCAGCAACGGCCAGCTGTTCGGCTCCGCGCCGGTCGCCAACCTGTGCGCAGCCGGCAGCGTATCGAACGCTCCGGCGGGTGCCGCCCCCTGGTCCTGGTCCTGCGTCGGCAGCAACGGGGGGAGCAGCGCAAGCTGCGCGGCCCTGTCGACGCAGCAGATAGCCGTCGGGACCGCGGCTCCGGCCAGCGCTCCCTACAACAGTCAGTTCACCGTGGCGGCGACGGCCAGCTCGGGTCTCGCGGTGAGCTATTCCAGCGGCTCCCCCGCGGTCTGCAGCAATTCCGGCGCCAGCTTCACCATGCTCGCCGCCTCCGGTAGCTGCGTCGTCCAGTACGACCAGGGAGGCAACGGGAGCTTCGGCCCGGCGACGCGGGTCAGCAGCAGCGTGAGTGCCGCCACCGCGAGCCAGGGGATCAGCTTCGCGCTCCCCTCGAGCGCGGGGTACGGCGACGCTCCGGTCTCGCTCTCCGCTTCGGCAAGCTCGGGGCTTCCGGTCAGCTTCCACCTGGTGAGCGGTCCGGCGAACCTCAGCGGCAACCAGCTGAGCATCACCGGCGCGGGGGTGATCACGGTCGCCGCGGACCAGGTGGGGAGCGCGCTCTACGCAGCCGCCGCCGAGCAGCTGCGGCAGATCACGGTCGCCAAGGCGCCCCTCAGCGTCACCGCCGACAACCAGGGTCGCCCCTACAACACGGCGAACCCGACCCTCACCGTCAGCTACGCCGGCTTCGTGAACGGCGACGGCGCCGGGGCGCTCTCCGGGGCGCCCGCGCTCGCCACGGGCGCGACTCAGGCAAGCCCCGCGGGGAGCTACCCGATCACGGTATCCCAGGGGAACCTCGCCTCTGCGAACTACAGCTTCACCCTGGTAAACGGCACGCTGACCGTGGCCCCGGACACGAGCGCGTACCCGGTGACGGGGAACAGCGGCGGCAACGGCACGGTCAGCTGCGCCTCCCCGGTGACGGCCGGCAACAGCAGCAGCTGCACCCTGACGCCCGCGCCTGGGTACCGGGTCTCGTCGGTGAGCGGCTGCGGCAGCGGCGTCCTGGACGGAGCCGCGTACACGACCGGCGCGATCACCGGGGCGTGCACGGTATCGGCGAGCTTCAGCGCCGGCAAACCGGGCGATTGCAACGGAGACGGGACGGTGACCATCTCAGAGGTTCAAAGTGCCATCAACATGCTCCTGGGGCTGGAGTCGGCCGCTTCGTGCGTCGACCTGGACGGCAACGGAGTCGTCAGCCTGTCCGAGGTACAGCAGGTGATCAACGCGTTCCTGGGGGTGTAGCGTGCGTGGTAGAAATTAGTACTAGAGATCGTAGGGATCATCCAGAAGTTACCAGTGCCTGATTGGTCGTTATGTCAGGGAAACTTTAATTGAATGCTAAGAAGGAGGCTGTATGCTTAAACGTTTCATTTTCCAACTTGTGGTGTCGCTCGTGATGGCCGGATCGGTATGCGCTGCCGGCCCCACCATAAACCTCGGCGTGTCCAGCGGTTCGGCGGGAAGGACGGTCACCGTCCCGATCTCCCTCACCGGCAACGGGTCTTCCATGACGGCGATCAGCATGGATATTGGCTACGACCCGGCCGCCCTGGGGAGTCCCGTGGCGGTGCTGAGCTCCGCCCTGGTGAGCGCCGGATTTTCGCTGGCGAGCGGCACTCCCTCCGCGGGGGTCTTTCGCATCGGCGTCTACAACCTGTCGAATCCCAAGGCCATCGGCGACGGCGGGGTGGTCAACGTGACCTTCACTCTGGCAGCCGGCGAGTCCCTCGGGACGGTCATCACGGTGGCCAATACCCCTGCGGCCTCCGACGCGCTTGGCAACCCGGTGCTGGCGACCGGCGCCAACGGCTCGGTGACGGTCATAGCGCTCTCGGGCGACTGCAACAACGACGGCACCGTGTCGCCGGGAGAATTCACCAGCTCCATCAACCGGTTCATGGGGAGGGCGGCCGGCGGGACTGCCTGCACGGCGTTCTACAACACCATCAACATGACGCCGGGGTACTTCACCAAGGTGATCAACGCGGTCTCCGGGAGATAGGGGGAGTGTCCGCCACGAACCTGCTTGCCGCGTCAGGGAGGGTCCGCCATGCCTAGGTTCCTGCTGCTTGCCGTAAGCCTCTGCGCGCTGCTGCTGCCGGCCTGCGCGACGATCCAGGTCGGCACCCTGCCGGCGCCGCCGCCGACTGCGAAGCTCCGCCTCTGCGTGCTTCCGGTGTCGGACCCGCTGCCGCCCGGGCGCTTCTGGGGCATCCCGCACCAGGAATACACCGATCTCCAGTACCAGGGAACGGCCAGGATCTTCGCCGCGGGCGGCATCTACCAGGTCATTGACCGGAGCGCCGTGCAAGCCGTCCTCGGGGACCAGGTCCTGATGCGCTGGCAATTGGAGCCGGACGGCTGGTCACTGGCGCGACGGATCGGCAGGGCGCTCCATGCCGATTATGTGCTGGTCTCCGTGCGCGGTCTGGAGAATCCCACCGGCGGGAAGTTCGGTACCTATTTCTGGGAGTCCATCCTGATCAACATCAGCAACGGCCGGCAGTTCGGGGTGTACTTCCCCTTTCCCAAGACGAACCTGGGGGAAAGGGGCATTCCGAAGGGGACCCTCAACGTGGCCTACCGCGAACTCTTCCGCGACGCCAAGTCCGATATGCTCGAGACGGCTTTGTACAAGAGCAGGCTGGTCGCGCCCGGCGCGGTTGCCGCCGCGGGGGGGGGAAAGGGTGCCGCTGCACCGAAAAAGTCTCCGGAGCCCGCAAGCGGAGCCGGCGACAGTCGCGGAAAGGTCAGGACGGTCGATCTCGAAAAGGCTCTGGAGCCGGCGCCTCCCGCCGCGGGGCGGGTGCAGCTCGTGGTGTACGACCTGGAAGCCCCGGACTATCTCAAGCCGGCGGCCCTGATCCTCTCCGAGAGCCTCAGGGAGGAGCTGCTCAACCTGGGGCGGTTCACCCTGGTCAACAGGGAAAACCTGCGCCAGATGATGGACGAGACCAAGTTCCAGATGTCGGGGCTCGTCGACGAGAAAAAGGCGATCGAGCTCGGCCGGGGGCTCGCGGCCAACCAGATCGTGACCGGGAAGCTCGGTTCCCTGGGGGCCACCCTGATCATGCAGGCCAAGCGGACCGACGTGGAGAGCTTCGGAACCCGGGCCATGGGCTCCATCAAGTGTTCACTGGGCAAGGAGGAGGAGCTGATGTCGCAGACTTCGGCCCTGGCAAGAATACTCTCCGCAGCACCCTGACAACTGCCTGCCTCCGGTCGGCAGATCCTGGCGAGGCAGGCCCGGCATGATAGGTTCGGATCTGGCAGGCAGCGGGCGGCTGCTGCTCGTAGTCCCTTTTTTTGGTCCCCTCCGGAGGATTCCATGAATCACCGCCGTATTTCCAGCACGTTGGCTCTTTTCAGCTTCCTGATCTTCCTGGCGGTCTTCCCTGCCGCGTCATGCAACGCTGAAAGCACATGGCAAAGCATCGGTCCTTTCGGGGGGAATTGCTTCGCCGTCGCCGTCGACCCGAGCGACAGTCAGATCCTCTACGCCGGGACCTGGGGCGGAGGAATTTTCAAGTCAGTCAACGGCGGCGCGGGCTGGACTCCAGCAAGCAATGGCGGCCTGTCCAATGCCTATATATTCTCCATTACGATCGACCCTGCCACACCCAAGACCCTGTATGCGGCGACCAACGGCGACTGGATTTTCAAGTCAACCGATGGAGGCGACAGCTGGACCCAGTTCAATAGCGGTTTGACGAGCAGGGTTGTCCAATCCCTGGTCATCGATCCGAATAATCCTCAGACCCTTTACGCCGGGACAGGCAACGGCGTCTTCAAGTCGAGCAACGGCGGGAGCAGTTGGCTCCCCATCGGCCTGACGGGCAGCTACATCAACTCCATCCTGGTCGATCCCAGCCACCTGCTCACCCTCTACGCCGGAACGCAAAGCGGCGGGGTCTATAAAACGACCGACGGCGGCACTACCTGGGCTGCGGTCAATAACGGCGGCCTTTCCGGCACCGACGTCTATGCCATGGCATTCGACCCGGCCACCAGTTCCACCATATATGCCGGGACCTACTTCAATGGCGCGGTGTACAAGTCGACCGACGGCGGTAGCAACTGGACCAAGATTACCGCCGGCAGCCAGCCGGTCTTTGCCCTCAGGATAGACCCAACTACCAAATACATCTATGCAGCTACCGGGGCCGGTGTTCTCAAGTCCACCGACAGCGGGAGCAGTTGGGCTCAGTACAACAGCAGCCAGCTGATTCTGTCCCTTGCGGTCGATCCCGGCAACAGCCAGACTCTCTATACCGGGGTGGGCAACGGGGTCCTGAAGTCGACCGATGGCGGATACACCTGGAATCAGGTGAACAGCGGCCTGACGAATTCGACTACCAGCAACATCTTCGTCGATCCGTCCAACGGTCAGACGCTCTACGCGGCGACCAATAACAACGCCGTCGGACGGTTGTTCAAATCGATTAACGGCGGCAGCTCCTGGACTGCCGCCCCTATCGGTGGGAATTCTCCTCTTTGCTTTGCCGTCGATCCGGGCAACAGCCGGAACCTCTACGTCGGGCTCAACAGCGGAGTTTTCAAATCCACCGATGGCGGCGGCAGTTGGAGCGCGAGCGGTCTATCTGGCACCCAGATCGGTTTTCTGACGGTCGACCCGAACAACAGCCAGACCGTATACGCCGGTTTGCGTGCTACCGGACTTCTTTCCAGGTCGACCGACGGCGGGGGGAGCTGGAACAACTTCGGACCGACGAACAGCTACATCATCACCCTGGCGATCGACCCGACCACCTCCCAGACCCTCTACGCCGGTACCTCCATCGGGGTGTACAAGTCCACCGACGGCGGGGCCACCTGGACCCTGTACACCAACGGCCTGCAGACCTATACCACCGTGCAATCGCTGGCGATCGACCGGACCAACACCCAGACCCTCTACGCGGGAACCTACCAGGGGGGAGTATTCAAATCCGGCAACGGCGGCAGCAGTTGGACTCAGGCCGTCTACGGCCTGGTAAACCGCAATATCAACGTCGTCGCCATCGATCCGACCAACAGCCTGACCGTCTACACGGGAACCGGTGGCGGTCCGGGCGGCGGGTTATACAAATCGGTCGATGCCGGGAGCAGTTGGGTCCAGGTCAACGGCGGCATGGCAGGGAGCAACGTGTACACTCTCGCCATCGACCCGAACACCAGCTCGAACATGTACGTCGGGACCGACGGCAAGGGGAGCTTCAAGAGCGTAGCCGACGGCGTTCCGGTCATCTCCGCCCCCGCCTCCGCCATCTGCACCATCGGTGCGCCGTGCAGCGTAAAGGTGTCCGCCACCGGCTGGCCGGCACCAACCATGAGCGTCTCCGGGAGCGTGCCCGGCATGGTGCTCGACAGCTCCTCCGGCGTGCTGAGCGGCACCCCGGTGGGCGCCGGCGGCTCCTACCAGCTCATATTCACCGCCAGCACCGGAGTCCCGCCGGACGCCTCCCGCGCTGTCACGGTCACGGTCAACTCCTCCAACGTGCTCAACGCCGTCATCACCGCGCCCGCCGGGACGACCCCCCTGGCGTCACTGCCCGCCATCACGGGAACCGCCACCGGCACCGGCCTCTCCAAGGTCCAGGTCCAGGTGAGCGACGGAGTCTACTACCTGAATCCGGATCGTGCGACCTTCTCCACGACCCCGACCTGGATCGGGGCAACCCTGACCCCCTCCGGCAGCAAGCTGGCCTGGTCCGTCGACAGCTCGGCGGCGCCCTGGGTGCCGGGGATAACCTATACCGTCACCGTCAAGGCTTCGTCATCGGGTTCCTCCTGGCAGACGTCCTCCAGCTTCAGGCTCCAGATGTCGGGGCAGGCGAGCCTCCTCGACGCGAGCTTTCTGCCCCTCGGCGCCATCCTGGTCGGCGGCGACACGGCCGACCTGTACGTCACCCTCAAGAAAGCTGACGACACCCCTTTGAGCGGGCAGAGCGTGAGCGTCGTCGTCACCCCGCCGGCGACCGTCTCCAACCCCTTTCCAGCCCCGGACATCAGGCAGTTCACCACCGACGCCAACGGGTCCATCAACGCCAGCGCCGTTTCCACGACCTATGGCCCCTACGCAGGCTCCGGCGCCTATGCCGTCCAGGTGCGCTACAACGGGAGCGCCACCCAGCAGGCCGCCGTCAGCACACTCTCGTTGCCGGTGCTGGACCGGTCCGGATACGCCCTCATCGTGGTCGGCAAGGCTCCGGACGGCAGTCAGTTCGACCAGCACACCAAGACTGCCACCGCCATTTACAGCGCGCTCCTCAACAAGCGCAATTTCCTCCAGGAAAACGTCATCTTCCTGGACAACAGCCAGGTTCCCGTCACCAAGCAGTCGATAAGGGACGCACTGGGGACGCTGCGCCAGGCGTACCTGAACGCCCCGGCCCCGGTGTACCTGATCATGATCGACCACGGCAGCCCGAGCGGATTCCTGCTGGGGAGCGACACCCTGACTCCCGACGACCCCAACGACGCCAACAACCTGGCCTCCCTGCTGAACGGCTTCGAAAGCGGCATCGATCCGGCCGTCCTGAGCAGATGGAAACGCTACCTGGTCGTCGGCTCCTGCTTCTCGGGTCAGTTCCAGAGACTGGGCAACCAGCCGGGCGGGGGGCGCGTCGTGATAACCAGCTCCACTGCAGGCGAGAAGTCCCTGGCCGGAACCTTCGATGCGGGGGACGGTTCCGCGGCGCCCACCTTGAGCGGCGGGGATTACTTCATCGACGCGCTGTTCGGCTTCCTCGGGCGTGGGGACAGTTTTAGCGACGCCTTCACCCAGGCGGCGCAGGGGGTGGCGCTGCAGGACCCGCGCGGCTACAACGGGTCGGTCCCCCTCGGCCTGCACGCCGACGTCGTCGACACCAACGCACAGCACCCGCTGTTCAACGACAGCGGAGACGGGGTCGGCAGCTTCGACCTGAGCGGGGGAGCGAACGGCGCAGCCGTCGGTTCCCTGTATCTGGGGGTCGGGGCCAAGGTGCCCAAAGAGGGGAGCCCGGCAGACATCGCCGCGGTGCCGCCCACCCAGTTCCTGGACGCCGCCACCAGCTCCCTGCACCTGGTGGCCTCAGTCAATGTCAACAGCCGTGTCAAGAACGACGTCTGGGCGGAGGTGCGCACCCCCGCCACGACGGTCACCCAGGGGACGGTCACCGGGCAGGTGGCGCCGACCAGCATGGACCTGGTGCAACTGGTCTTCGACGGCAACAACTGGATCGGCGACTACCTGAAGTTCAGCCAGCCGGGAACCTACGACGTCTATTTCTACACCAGGGACGGGCAAAGCATCGACGGCGGCCTGACCTACGACATATCGCCCATGGCCCATACCAGGGTGTACAAGAACGCGGCCGGCAACGCGGCGCCTGCGCCTTTCACGCTGGTGCCGACCGACACCAGCACCCCCTCGCTCCCCTTCACCCTTTCGTGGAATGCCAGCAGCCCGAGCCCCGCCATCGATGCCGCCAATACCCTGAGCTACACCCTGCAGCTGGCGAGCGACTCGAACTTCAACAACCTGGTCTACACCCGGGAGAACATACCCCAGGCAAACAGCTACCTGAGCCAGGACGCCCTGCGGGACCCGAACTCGACGACCGGGGGCTATCTGTGCCAGAACGGCTGCTGGTGGCGGGTGCGGGCCATCGACAAGTACGGCGCGACGGCTCAGAGCGACTCCTCGAGCTTCAGCATCGTTGCCACCAACGGGTCGTACGCGTTCCTGACCGGCTACGTGGTGGACGCGGCCAGCAAGTTGCCGGTCGCCGGGGCGGTCGTCGGCACCGGGAGCGGCGCCACGTCGAGCACCGCGCCCAACGGCTCCTACCTGCTGACCCGCAGCTCAGGCGTCGGCTACACCATGAGCGTCGCGGTGCCGGGGTACAACCCGTCCAGCGCCAGTATCGTTGCGGTCCCCGGGATCAACAAGGTCCAGTTCAGCCTGAGCTCGAACCTGGTAAACGGGCTCTGCGGCTCCAGCAACGGCCAGCTCTCCAGCGCCGCCCCGAGCGCCAACCTGTGCGCGGCCGGCTCCGTCTCGGCCGCGCCGGCGGGAGCCGGACCCTGGTCCTGGTCCTGCCTCGGCAGCAACGGCGGGAGCACGGCGAGCTGCGCAGCACCGGCGACGCAGCAGATCAACGTCGGGACGGCGGCACCTTCGAGCGCCCCCTACAACGGTCAGTTCACCGTGGCAGCGACCGCCACCTCGGGGCTCGGGGTGAGTTATTCCTCCGGCTCCCCCGCGGTCTGCGGCAACTCCGGCGCCACCTTCACCATGCTCGCGGCATCCGGGAGCTGCCTCGTCCAGTACGACCAGGGCGGCAGCGCCGGTTTCGGCCCGGCGCCGCGCGTCAGCATGAGCGTCAGCGCCGTCGCCGCAAGCCAGAGCATCAGCTTTACCCCACCCGCGAACGCGAGCTACGGCGGCGCCGCGGTCGCCCTTTCGGCGGCGGCCAGCTCGGGGCTTCCGGTCAGCTTCCACGTGGTGAGCGGTCCGGGGAGCCTCGCCGGCAACCAGTTGAGCAGCACCGGCGCCGGGGTGATCACGGTCGCCGCGGACCAGGGGGGGAGCGCCCTGTACTCCGCCGCCACCGAACAACTGCGGCAGGTCACGGTGGACAAGGCGGCGCTGACCGTCCGGGCCGACAACCTGAGCCGCCTCTTCAACACGGCCAACCCGCCCTTGAGCGTCAGTTATTCAGGCTTCGTGAACGGCGACGGCGCCGGTGCGCTCTCCGGGGCGCCCGCGCTCACCACGACCGGCACCCCGTCGAGCCCGGTCGGCAGCTACCCGATCACGGTGTCCCTGGGGAGCCTCACCTCGGCGAACTACAGCTTCGACCTGGTAAACGGCACGCTGACCGTGGCTCAGGACACCACACCTTACCCGGTTACCGGCAGCAGCGGCGGCAACGGCACCATCAGCTGCGTCTCCCCGGTGGTCAACGGCAACAGCACGACCTGCACGCTGACCCCTACGCCGGGCTACTGGGTCTTCGCGGTGAGCGGGTGCGGCAGCAGTGTCCTGAACGGCACCGTGTACACGACCGGCCCGATCACCGGGGCGTGCACGGTATCGGTCAGTTTCAGGCCCGGCTCAGCAACCGGAAAACCTGGCGACTGCAACCGGGACGGGGCGGTGACCATCTCCGAGGTCCAGGGGGCCATCAACATGCTCCTGGGGCTGCAGGCGGTGGAGACCTGCGTCGACCTGGACGGCAACGGGACCGTCAGCCTGTCCGAGGTGCAGCAGGTGATCAACGCGTTCCTCGGATTGTAGAGGGGCGTGGTCCTTTATCGGGAAAGCCATCGTGTTCCGGCCGGAATGAGCAGTCACCATGCGGCAGCCGACCCGTGGGTGTGGTCAACGTGATTCCGTCACTCTAACCCGCCTGTAGATAGTTCTGCCTGCCTTTACGCACCCTGCGGTTTGCGTAGGGTTTCGATGGGGATGCGATTCCCCGTACCAACGGACCAGGAGGTTTTGCCGTGTCCCGCCTGCTACTCGCCGCTCTGACAGTTCTCGCGCTCCAGCTTTCCTGCCTCGTTCCCGAGTGCCTGGCCGCCCCGGTCTGGCAGTCGCTGGGACCCTACGGGGGGTCGGTTTTCGCCCTCGCCATCGACCCGGGCAATACCCAGACCGTCTATGCCGGCAGCTACGGGGGGGTCTTCAAGTCCAGCAACGGCGGCGCCCTCTGGACACCTGCCAATGCCGGCATCACCAGCAGCTACGCCCAGGCCCTCGCCATCGACCCGAGCAACAGCCAGACCCTCTTTGTCGGGACGATGGGGGGCGGGGTCTTCAAGTCCCTCGACGCCGGCGCCTCATGGACCCCGGCCAGCAGCGGCCTGACCGACAAGAACCTGACCTCCATCGTCATCGACCCCGGCAACGGCCAGACCGTCTACGCCGGGACGCAAGCCGGTGGGGTGTTCACCTCGCTCGACGGCGGATCGACCTGGACCGCGACCAGCAATGGCCTCACGAACCTCGCGGTCAGCGCGCTCGCGGTGGATCCGGTGCACCGGCAGACCCTCTATGCCGGCTCCAACGGCGGGGGAGTCTTCAAGTCCATCGACGGCGGCGGGTCCTGGGCTCCCGTCAACAGCGGCGTCACCACCCTGAGTGTCACTTCCCTCGCGATAGACCGCAACGACAGCCAGACCGTGTACGCCGCGACCTACGGCGGCGGACTCTTCAAGACCGGCAACGGCGGTACCGCCTGGAACCCGGCCAATGGCGGCCTCGGGAGCTACGGGGCCTTCGCGGTGGCCATCGACCCCGGCAACAGCCAGACGGTCTACGTGGCGACGCAGGGTGACGGGGTCCTCAAATCCAGCGACGGCGGCGCCTCCTGGAACGCGACCAACGCCGGCCTGCCGTATCTGGACGCCCGCGCCCTCGCCATCGACCCGGTCAACGGCCGGACCGTCTATTTCGGAACCTACGGGCAGGGGCTCTATAAAAGCGCCAGCGGCGGGGCGTCCTGGTCGGTAGCCAACACCGGCATCACCAACACCAACGTGGAGGCCCTCGCCGTAGATCCGACCAGCACCAAGACGGTCTACGCCGGGGCCTACAACGGGCTCTACAAATCCGGCGACGGCGGCGGTACCTGGTCCGCGGTCAACACCCAGCTCTCCAATGCGGCGGCCATCGTGGTCGATCCGGTCAACGGCCAGACGCTCTACGCCGGAGTCTACGGCGGGCCCCTCAAGTCGGGCGACGGAGGGGCCACCTGGAAGGCGGCCAACAGCGGCATCCCGGCCACCGGGGTGTATGCCCTGGCCGTCGACCCGGTCAACCGTCAGACCGTCTACGCCGGGACCCAGGTCGGGCTCTTCAAGTCCGGCGACGGGGGGGGCTCCTGGACCGAGAGCGACAAGGGGATCACCAGCAGCTTCGTCCTGGCGCTCGCCATCGACCCGGGCAACAGCCAGACGCTCTACGCCGGGACCCAGAGCGGGGGGGTCTTCAAGTCGAGCGACGGCGGCGCCAACTGGAGCGCGGCCAACACCGGCATAGCCGGCAGCTACGTCACCCGGCTCGCCGTCGACCCCGGCAACGGCGCCACGGTCTACGCCGTCGTCACCGGCCAGCTCTATAAATCGAGCGACGGCGGCCTCACCTGGTCCGGCACCGGCATAGCGGCCACCGCCCTCGCGCTGGGGCCCGCCAACAGCCAGACGGTCTACGCCGGGGCGCTGGGGGGCGGGGTGGCCAAGTCGGCCGACTCCGGCGCCTCCTGGACCGTCCTCAGCGCCGGCATGACCGGCATCGCTCCCGGCTGCCTCGTCGTCGACCCCGGCGACGGCCAGACGGTCTACGCCGGCGCCTGGGCCCATGGAGCCTTCAAACTGACGGCCACCAGCGCTCCGGCCATCACCTCGCAGGCGAGCGCCAGCTTCGGCGCAGGCGCGCCCGGCAGCTACACCCTCACGGCCACCGGCTCCCCCAGGCCCGCCTTCAGCATGACCGGCACCCTGCCCGCCGGGGTGACCTTCGACCCCGGCACCGGCGTGCTGGGCGGCGTTCCGGCTCTCGGGAGCGCAGGGAGCTACAGCCTGCTCTTCAGCGCCAGCAACGGCCTCCCCCCCGACGCCACCCGCGGGGTCGTGCTGACCGTGCTGCCGGCGCTGCCGCTGGCGGCGACCATCGTGAGCCCGGTGGGCGGCAGCAAACTCGCGGTGCTTCCGAGCATCTCCGGCACCGCCTCCGGGGTGGGCCTCGCCAGGGTCGAGGTGCAGGTGGGCGACGGGGTCTACTTTCTGCAGGCCGACGGCAGCTTCGGCACCGCCCCGGCCTGGCTTCCGGCCGCCGGCGCCGCCAGCTGGACTCTGGACACGAGCTCCGCCCGCTGGGTCGACGGCATCACCTACACGGTGCAGGCCCGCGCCTGGACCGCGAGCGCCGCGAGCCAGCCGGTCCAGGCGAGCGTCAGGATGCTCGCCGCCTCCAACAAGGGCTACACCCAGATCTCGCTCAACTTCACCCCGGGCAACCTGAAAAGCGGCGATGCCACGGTCGCGTCGGGTCAGATCACCCGGCTTCCCGACGACGGCAGCTCGCTGTCCGGTCTGCCGCTGAACCTGATCGTCACTCCCCCCTCGACCGCGGCCAATCCCACCCCGGCGCCCGTCATCATCCCCCTGGCCACCGGCGGCTCCGGCTCCTACAGTAGCGGCGCGCTCTCGCAGTTCGTCACGCCGGGCGTCTACCTGGCCCAGGTGCGCTTCGACGGCAGCTCCACGCTCGCCGCCAGTTTCACCGTGCCCCAACCGCTCTACGTCAACATCCAGTCCGGCTACGCCATCGTCGTCTCCGGGAAGGCGCCCGACAACTCCCTGCTGGCCCAGCACAACGCCAGCACCGACGCCATCGTCGCCGCGCTGAAGAAGCGCGGCTTCCTGGACGCCAACATCGATTACCTGAAGAGCGACGCCAACAACGCCGTCACCCCGCAGCAGATTCACGACGCCATCACGATCTGGGCCAAGGGGAAGCTGAGCGCCGCACCGGCACCGCTCTACCTCGTCATGATCGACCACGGCCAGTCCAACGGCTTTGTGCTCGGCAACCTGACGCTCACCCCCGACCTGCTGAAAGGGTACCTGGACGATCTGGAGACCGGCAACCCCGACCTGATCGCCTCCGGCGCGCTGACCGATTTCAACCGCTTCATCTTCATCGGCTCCTGCTACTCCGGCGGTTTCGTCGGCAAGCTCTCCAAGCCCGGCCGGGTGGTCATCACCAGCGCCGCCGCCAACGAGGAGTCGCTCGCCGGGGTCAACGTCTTCGGCATCAGCACGGCCGCCCTGTACGGCGGAGAGTTCTTCTTCGACACCCTGTTCAGCTTCCTGGGCCGGGGCGACACGGTGAAGGACGCCTTCAACGAGGCCAAGAGCGCCGTCAGCATCCGCGACCCGAGGTCGGTCCCCCTGGGGCTGCACTCCGGCAGCTACGACACCCTGGCCCAGCATCCGCTGCTGGACGACAACGGCGACGGCAACCCGAGCTACATCCTGAGCGGAAACGGCGACGGCAACAGGGTGGCCGCCCTGACGCTGGGAGAAGGGGTCAGGGTCAACTCCCTCGGCAACCCCGCCGACATCGCCCGGGTCACCCCGACCGACTTCCTGTCGGGTTCGGTCTCCGGCAGGCAGCTCTGGCTGACGGCCAACATCAACAGCAGGGTGGGGCGGGCCTGGGCCGAAATACGCCAGCCGGGCGTCCAGAACTCCGGCGCTCCCAGCTCCGGCCAGTTCGTGCCGGCCCTGGACCTGATCCCGCTGGTGTACGACGGCAGCAACTGGGTCGGCGATTACGGCGGCTTCAGCGCTCCCGGGAGCTACGACATCTACTACTACACCGTCGACAACCAGACCGGGGAAGTCTCGCCGGCGGCCCACTCCAGGGTTTACAAGCTGCTGGACGGCAACGCACCCCCGGCGGCCTTCGACCTGCAGTCGCCCGCAGACGGGGCGACGACTCCCCCCATGATCCCGCTGGTCTGGCAGGAGTCGTCGGACCCCGACGGCCTGAGCTACACCCTGCTGGTGGCCAGCGACCCCGGGTTCCATAGCGTCGTTTACCGGGAGGAGGGGATTGCCGAGGCGGATAGCTACCTCGCGCCGGGCGCCCTCCAGGACCCCGCCTCCGCCACCGGCGGCTACTACTGCCAGAGCTCCCCCTGCTACTGGAAGGTGCAGGCGATCGACCGCTACGGGGCCGTCACCGAGAGCCCCGGCAGGAGCTTCTCCGTCGCCCAAACGGGCGGCCTGCCCGGCATCGTCAAGGGGTATCTGAGAAGCGGCAGCGGCATGCCGCTAGCCGGGGTCAGGATCGGGATCGGGAGCAGCGCCGATCCCGTCAGCTACCTCGCCAGCACCCTGTCCAACGGAGCCTTCATCGTGGCGGCAGCGCCGGGAAGCTACACGGTGAGCGCGTCCCCGAGCGGCTTCAACGCGCTTGCCTCAAGCATCACCGTCGACGCAGGGCTGGTTTCGAGCGCCAACTTCACGGTGCAGACGAGTCTCGCCGGCGATTGTGACGGCAACGGCGTAGTGACCATCTCCGAGGTGCAAGGCGCCATCAACATGCTGCTGGGCCTCAGCCCGGTGGAGTCCTGCGTGGACCTGAGCGGCAGCGGGACCGTCGGCCTCCCGGATGTGCAGAAGGTTATCAACAGCTTTCTCGGGTTGTGAGAGCGGGGCGGGCGGACCGGTGGCAACGACGGGACCGCTGCGACGCACGAGCCGATCATCGTGTCGTATGACGGCTTGGCCTCCCGCGACGAGGCGGAATGGCGATAACAAATAACATGGTTTTGCACAAGTCCCTTGAATTACGGATTTTTTGAATTTGGATGAAATGTTGCGTAAGTAGCTAATTTTTTGTCGATATTCTTTTAATGAATTGGCCGCCGAACCCTCCTGCAGGCTCGGGCGTGGGGACCTGGCGGTACGCCTGCCGGAGCTGTCGACCCGAGGAGCATGCTTTTGGGCGCCCGTCGTGCCACCGATTGCGAAGGGAATAGGGGATTTGTCCGTCGAAGTACCTGGAAGTTCGGGTTCTGCTGGTAATGGTCGGCGAGGTTTCTGGCGGCGCCCCTTCAGCGCCGTTACCCCGACTTTGCCTACGGTGACCGCGCCGGCGCATTGACAGGCGTGCAAGCCGTCGGCGTCGGCCCTTCACCGCACCTCACGGGAGGTAATTCTCTCCGTTCTCAACTCGCCTCCGACAAGGAAAGCTTTAGCCCAAAATTACCGCACCCATTACAGGGTGTGTGCACTATGGACCGGAGAGTCCGTTTGCATCGTGTTTGAATCTGGAGAGGCTATACATGATCCGTATCACCCGCGTTTTACTGCTGTTCTCCGCCTTTGTGCTTTCGTCCCTGTTCTCCAGCCAGATTGCCAACGCCCTGCCACCCGCCCCGGTTGCCAAGACCGGGCAGACCGGTTGCTGGGATGCGAGCGGAACTCCAGTCGCCTGTGGCGGCACGGGGCAGGACGGGATGCTGCAGAACGGCTTCCCCCGACTCGCCCAGCCCTTCACCGACAACGGCGACGGGACCATAACAGACAACCTTACCGGGTTGATGTGGAGCAAGGACGGCAACCCCTCCGCGCTGCCTCTCCCTTGGCAAGGTGCGCTGAATTTTATAAAATCGCTCAACAGCCAAAACTATCAAGGCTATAACGACTGGCGCCTGCCCAACATAAATGAGATGCGCAGCGTGGCTAATTACCAGCAGGCAAGCATCTACGGTTGGGTAAACAGTAACGGGTTCAACGTCCCGACTAACTATTACTGGTCCTCCGATTCCGTGCCTGCAGGCCCAACAGCTTCCGGGCCCCTCACCGCGTGGTATATCGGTATTGGCAACGACTCCGTCGTGGGGAAAACCGCCAAGAGCAACAACAACCTCTACTTTTGGCCGGTACGAGCCGGGCAGCCTGTGACACCGGGGTCCCTGAATCTTGTAAAAACGGGTCAGAACTCCTGCTGGGATGCAACAGGACAATCGGTGTCCTGCCCAGGAACCGGACAGGATGGCGACACTCAAGCCGGCGCGGCTTGGCCCAACCCGCGCTTCAGCGACAATGGTGACCAGACCATAACCGACAATGCGACCGGTTTAGTCTGGAGCAGGGATGCCAATGCCCCGGGACCTGCCGGTTGCACGACAGGTAATGCCCTGCCTTGGCAGGCCGCCCTGAATTACGTGAAATGTTTGAATTCCAATGCCTGGCTGGGACGTAGCGACTGGCGGCTTCCCAACATTAACGAACTTGCCAGCAGGTTCAACGGGCAGCAAAACCGCCAGGGCGATTGGCTGACGGCCTCCGGATTTACCAACGTCCAGTTTGACACCTACTGGTCGTCAACTTCCCTGGCTGACTCGAGCTCCGCCTGGTACCTCGACCTGATCGATTCGTCGGTCACCCAAGGCAGCGGCGGGAAGAACTACTCCATGCACGCATGGCCCGTGCGGGGCGGTCAATACCGCGGCGTCGGCGCCCTGGTGGTCTATGGCGACACGACGCCTGGCAACAGCCCGATCGGTCAAGTTGCCCCTTTCGGGGTCAGACAGCTTGAGATAAAGAACCTCGACACTGCGGCCGCCGCGGTCAGCGCCTTGTCCCTTTCCGGGAGCAACGCTTCCGAGTTTTCCATAACGCCCGGCGGCACTGCACCTTGTGCCAGTCTGACCCCGACCCTCGCAGCCGGTGCAAGTTGCACGCTGACAGTGTCGGCGCTCCCCACCACCCTTGGCGCCAAAACCGCCAGCATAGCCATCGCCTCCGCGGGGCAGAACCTCGATATTCCGCTCTCCACCACCGCCATCACCACGGTCTACGGCACCGTGACCGACCAGGCGACCGGGCTGCCGCTGAGCGGTGCCACGGTCACGCTCCTGAATGGTCCTTCGGTTACCACTGCCGCCGACGGCAGCTATACCTTTGCCGCACTGGCACCCGGCACCTACTATCTCACCGGTACTGCTAGTGGTTACCAGTCCACAACTGCAGGGAACCTGATGGTCTCCCCCACGCAATCCGCCCGCGCAGACATAAGATTATATCCGGCAACGACCCGCTTTATCGATACTCGGGACGGTACCCTCATTGACACCCAAAACAATCTTAACTGGCTGAAAGATGGAAACTGCACGGCCTTGAATGTTGCCAATACTTGGTACGACGCTGTTTCGCTCAACAATTCCCTTGTTAGCGGAAAGTGCGGCCTGACGGACGGAAGCCGGGCGGGAGACTGGCATCTTCCTTCGGTAGGTGAATACCACACCCTGGTCGACACCGGATATCATTATGACACCCTCAATGCGGCAGGTTTCAGCAATGTTCAGGCGAATTGGTACTGGGCAAGTACGGAATACGACAGTTACACAGCCTGGGACGTCTTTCTGGGCATCGGCAACCACGACTTCAACAACCTTAAGGGCAACCCCAGTTCCGTCTGGTCGGTTCGTTCCGGGAACTATTGGAAATTCGACTCGTTGATCGTTTCCTCGATTAACGGCAACTTCGGCCTCAAACCGGTGAGCGTGATTACCGTGCCCCGCTCTTTCACCCTGAACAACAGCGGCGTAACACCACTGGCTATCGGCAGCCTGAACATCACCGGCCCCGACGCCGGCCAATTCAGCATCGCCCCGGGTGGAGGCGCCCCCTGCGCCAACCTGTCGCCGACCATTATGCCGGGAGCGTCCTGTAGCGTAAGTGTCGCAGCCGTTCCAACCTCAAACGGCATTAAAACCGGTGCCTTGACGGTCACGGCAGGTGGGAGCAGTTACTATGTTCCGTTAACTGTCACTGGCTACCCCACGGTTATCGGCTCTGTCATTGACCAGTCCACCAATCTGCCGGTTGCCGGAGCCTCGGTATCCCTTTCCGGCGGCGCTTCCACCAAGACGGCCGCCGACGGGACCTTCTCCTTTGCCTCGCTGAGTGCCGGTACCTACTCCATAACCGTTGCCGATGCGGGATACCAGAGCATCACGGTGGGAAACCTTGCCGTCAACGACACCACCTCGGCCCAAGCCGACATATTACTTCCCACGACCGGTCCCCTGAACATCAACACCGCCGTGCTCCCCTCGGCCACCGCCGCCACCGCCTACACTACCCGGGTCCTGGTCGCCGGCGGCAGCGCTCCCTACGCCTTCAATCTCTCCTACGGCAACCTTCCCGCCGGCCTTGCCCTGGACACGAAAAACGGCGTCATCTCAGGGACGCCGAGCGGAAGCGGCAGCTACACCTTCGCCATCGGCGTGACCGACAGCGCCAGCAACTACTCGGAGCAGGAATACACCATTAACCTGGTCGCCCCGCTGGTTATCACCACAGCCTCCCTGAACCGCACGGTCGTCGGCACCAGCTACCCGGTCAGCATCACCGCGACCGGCGGCGCGGCACCTCTTAGCTTTGCCATCACCAGCGGCAGCCTCCCGGCGGGCTTGACGCTGTCGGCGGCGGGAGTCTTCACCGGAATACCGACGGCGACCGGCAACTACCCGATCACGGTAACCGTTACCGACAGCTCCGGACGGAGCACCGGCGCCGATTTCATCCTGGGGGTCGATGCGCCGCTGGTCATCGGCACCGCGCGCCTGAACGACGCCCGGCAGACGGTCGCCTACTCCTTCACACCGGCGGCCAGCGGCGGCTACGGCGCACTCACCTGGAGCCTCTTCAACGGCACCCTCCCTGCCGGACTCTCCTTCGACCCGGCCACCGGCACGATCAGCGGCACCGCCACTGAAGCGGTCACCCGCATCGTCACTCTTATGGTGACCGACAGCATCGGTCGCAGCTATTTCCAGAACTACCCGCTCAACGTCAGCGTCCCGGTCGGCTTTGCAACGACGGCACTGCCCAACGCCTATGTGAACGGAACCTACAGCGAACTCATCCGGGGGCAGGGGGGGATCCCACCTTACAGCTACTCCATGACCGGAACGCTCCCCACCGGTCTCTCCTTTGCCAATGGCGCTGTTTCCGGTACGGCCAGCTCCGCCAGCTTGAAGACCATCGCGGTCACCATAACCGACAGCAGCTACCCGGCCCCCCAGACCCTGACCCAGAACTTCTCCCTGCGCTCCACCGGGAGCATCACTCCGGCTACTTCCGCCGTCCTCGCCAACGCCCGCAAGGGAACTGCCATAACGCCGGTCTCCTTTGCCGCTGCCGGCGGGACCGCGCCCTACGCCTGGTCCCACATCGGCGGGGCGCTCCCCGGAGGGATCGTCTTCGACCCGGCAGCCGCCACCCTGTCGGGAACCCCGACGGACGCCGGTGACTTCAGCTTCACCCTGCACCTGGCCGACAGCCTCGGCAACGCGACCGGCGTCAGCAACAACCCGGACAAGACCTTCGTCCTGCACGTATCCGACACCCTCGCCCTGACCACCGGCACGCTCCCGAGCGCGTCCCTGAACCTCCCCTACAGCACCACCCTGGCCTCGTTCGGCGGGCTCAAGCCGGTGACCTGGAGCATCGCGGCCGGCGCCCTGCCGGCCGGGCTCAGCCTCAACCCGAGCACCGGCCAGATCACCGGGACCCCGAGCTCGACCGCCACGGCCAGCTTCACCGTGCAGTGCGCCGACAGCGATGTCCCGGCCCAAAGCGCCGCGGTCGCCTACAGCTTCCCTGTCGGCTCCAGCATGACCCTGGTGGAATCGGCATTGCCCGCCGGCCGGACCGGCATCCCGTACAGCGCCAACGTCCGGGTTCAGGCCGGTACCGCCCCCTACCAGTGGAGCGTCAGTGCGGGAGCGCTGCCGAGCGGCTTCTCCCTGGTTCCCGGCAACGGCTCGGTAGCCATCACCGGCACCCCGGGAGCCGCCGGCAGCGCCAGCTTCACCCTGCAGGTAGTCGACTCCTCCGCCGTGGCGCAGACCTTCTCCCGGCAGTTCAGTATCTCCACCTTGCCAAGTCTGGCCCTGACCAGCACGGTCTTGCCGCCGGCCACCGCCGGCGCGTCCTACAGCCAGACCATCGCCAGCACCGGCGGCCAGGGGCCCTACAGCTTCGTCGTCACGAGCGGCAGCCTCCCCGGTGGACTCTTCCTCAACTCGGTCTCCGGTGCCGTCAGCGGGACGCTCTCTCCGGCGAGCCAGGGGAGTAGCTTCACCATCACCGTCACCGATTCCGGCATCCCGACGGCCAGCGTCAGCAAGTCCTTCAGCATCGCCGCCCTGGTGGCGGTCCCGGTGGTGAAGTCGTCCGCCGCCGCAGGAACCGTAACGAGCACCCCCGCCGGCATCAACTGCGACACCGCCTGCAGCTCCAGCAGCGGCTCCTTCGCCGCCGGGACGGGCGTCACCATCACCGCCTATCCGAGCACCGGGTATTTCCTGGCCGGCTGGGCCGGCTGCGACAGCTCGGCCGGCAACAGCTGCACGGTCAGCGCCCGCAGCGGGCTGAGCCTGACGGCTTCCTTCAGCCGCCAGATGGCCAGCAGCCTCTCCATCGGTCCGCCGGTCACCAGCATCAAGCAAAACGCCCCGGTCACCCTGACCGGCGTGCTGGGCACGGTACCGCTGAGTAGCGGGAGCTACCTGGCGGGGCAGAGCGTGACGGTCGCCGTCACCAAGCCCGACGGCAGCCTCCTCAGCTACACGGCGACGACCGCCGACAACAACGGCAGTTGGAGCCTGCAGCTCCCCGCCATCTTCTCCGCCGCCGGCAGCTACCTGGTGAGCGCCAGCTTCGCCGGAAGCGACCAACTGATTAACACCGGCTCGCCTTCCGTCAGCATCCTGATGGACAAGAGCGCCGGCTACGCCATCGTGGTGACCGGGATGCGCAGCGACGCCAGCCTCTTGAACCTGCACAACAATACGGCCAACGCGGTGGTAAATACGCTCAAGTCACGCGGTTTCCTGGACGCCAACATCCTCGTGCTGGAGAGCAGCGCCTCCGCGGCCGTCACGCCGGATCAGGTCGGGACCGCGATCACCTCCTGGGCCAAGGGGAAGCTGGCGGACACGGCGGCGCCGCTGTACCTGATCATGGTGGACCACGGCTCCGCGGGCGCCGGCTTCGTCATGGGGAACAGCATCCTCACCCCCGTCGCCTTGAAGGGGTACCTGGACACCCTGGAAGGTGACCCCTCCGTCGCCGCGGCGGTCGCGAGCTACCAGCGGTTCGTGATCATCGGCACCTGCTACTCCGGGCAGTTCATCCCGGTCCTCTCCGCGCCCGGGCGCGTCATCATCACCAGCGCCGGACCTGCGGAGGAGTCGATCGCCAACATCACCATGTACGACGCGACCAGCAGGAGCACCTACAGCTCCGGAGAATACTTCGTCGACTCCCTGTTCAGCTTCCTGGGTCGCGGCTCCACCTTCCAGGACGCCTTCACCCGCGCCGCGGGCGCGCTCCCGGGGAAGGACGTGCGGCGCAGCGCCAGCAACTCCTTCCACTTCGGCGTCTGGGACAACCTGATGCAGCACCCGCTTCTGGACGACGCCGGCACCGGCAGCGGCAGCTACCAGCTGGGAGCGGGCAGTGACGGGGCCCTGGTTGCCTCGCTGAAGCTCGGCGTGGGGGTTGCCACCAACGGCGGGGACAACCCGGCCGACATCAAGAACGTGACTCCCCTCACGACCTTGGACTCGTCGACGACGAGCGCCGGGGTCTGGCTGGAGGCCAACTTCGACCCCCGGGTGGGGACCGCCTGGGTCGACATCCGCACCCCGGACAGCTCCGCGAGCGGGGAGGGGAGCGGCGGCCAGGTGCTGATCAACCTGCAGACCCTGCCTCTGGTGCACAACGCGACTACCGGGCGCTGGGAGCTCACCTGGAACGGCTTCACCACGGCCGGCCGGTACGACATCTTCTACAACACGGTGGATGCGCAGACCGGGGAACAGTCGGCGCCGGTCCAGTCCACGGTCTACAAAAACCTGGCGGGCAATTCTCCTCCGGCCCCTTTCGACCTCATCTATTCCGATCTGGTCGATCCATTTAGCCAGGACCCGAGGGACTTCGTGCCGACCTGGACCCCGAGCAGCGACCCGGACGGCTTCTCCTACACGCTGCAGGTCGCCACCGACCAGAACTTCGACAACATCGTGTACAGCGAGGCAGACATCCAGCAGGAGGCCACCATCATACCCGTTACGGCCCTGCTCCAGGATCCGACGGTAGCGGAATCGTACTACTGCAAAAATGGCGACAGCTACTGCTCCATGCGAGTGCTGGCCGTCGACAGTTATGGTGCGACGACGGTGAGCGACACCTTCCGGACCTTCACCCTCTTCGATGGCAACGGGTCATACGCCTTCATTACCGGCTACGTGGTGAACGCAGCCACCAACCTGCCCGTGGCCGGTGCCGTCGTCGGTACCGGGAGCGGCGCGACGGCGACGACCGCGGCCAACGGCTCCTACATCCTGACCCGCAGCTCCGGCAACGGCTACACCCTGTCCGTCACGGCGCCGGGATTCCAACCGTCCAGTGTCAACATCGCCGCGGTCGCCGGGATCAACAAGGTGCAGTTCAGCCTGAGTTCGAACCTGGCAACCCCTGTGAACGGGCTCTGCGGCGCCAGCAACGGCCAGTTGTTCGGCTCCGCCCCGAGTGCCAACCTGTGCGCGGCCGGCAGCGTATCGGCTGCTCCGGCGGGTGCCGCCCCCTGGTCCTGGTCCTGCGCCGGCAGCAACGGGGGGAGCAGCGCAAGCTGCACGGCCCTGTCGACGCAGCAGATAGCCGTCGGGACCGCGGCTCCGGCGAGCGCTCCCTACAACAGTCAGTTCACCGTGGCAGCGACGGCCAGCTCGGGTCTTGCGGTGAGCTATTCCAGCGGCTCGCCCACGGTCTGCAACAACTCCGGCGCCAGCTTCACCATGCTCGCCGCCTCCGGTAGCTGCGTCGTCCAGTACGACCAGGGAGGCAACGGGAGCTTCGGCCCGGCGACGCGGGTCAGCAGCAGCGTGAGCGCCGCCACCGCGAGCCAGAGCATCAGCTTCGCGCTCCCCGCGAGTGCGGGCTACGGCGACGCTGCGGTCTCCCTCTCCGCTTCGGCAAGCTCGGGGCTTTCGGTCAGCTTCCACCTGGTGAGCGGTCCGGGGAGCATCAGCAACAACCAGCTGAGCATCACCGGCGCGGGGGTGATCACGGTCGCCGCGGACCAGGGAGGGAGCGCGCTCTACGCCGCCGCCCCCGAGCAGCTGCGGCAGATCACGGTCGCCAAGGCGCCCCTCAGCGTCACCGCCGACAACCAGGGTCGCCCCTTCAACACGGCGAACCCGACCCTCACCGCCAGCTACTCCGGCTTCGTGAACGGCGACGGCGCGGGGGCGCTATCCGGCGCGCCCGCGCTCGCCACGGGCGCGACTCAGTCGAGCCCCGCGGGGAGTTACCCGATCACGGTCTCCCAGGGGAGCCTCGCCAGTGCGAACTACAGCTTCACCCTGGTAAACGGCACGCTGACCGTGGCCCCGGACACGAGCGCGTACCCGGTGACGGGGAACAGCGGCGGCAACGGCACGATCAGTTGCGTCTCCCCGGTGACGGCCGGCAACAGCACGACCTGCACGCTGTCGCCCGCGCCTGGGTACCGGGTCTCGTCGGTGAGCGGCTGCGGCAGCGGTGTGCTGAACGGCACGCTGTACACGACCGGCGTGATCAGCGGCGCGTGCACCGTTTCGGCCAGCTTCAGCGCCGGCTCGGCAAGCGGCAAACCGGGCGACTGCAACCGGGACGGGATGGTGACCATCTCCGAGGTTCAGGGCGCCATCAACATGTTCCTGGGGCTGCAGGCCGTCGGGACCTGCGTCGACCTGGACGGCAGCGGAACCGTCAGCCTGTCCGAGGTGCAGCAGGTGATCAACGCATTCCTGGGGCTGTGACCGGGGGACTCCGCAGAGCCTGACGGGCGCATCCCCGAACTTCGGCTAGCTGGAGGCGACCGCTGGTGGGCCCAGGTCAACTGTAGGCAACCGCTCGCAGTCCCGTCCTGCGGAGCGCTGCCGCCAGGTAGCAAACATCGATTTCAGAACAAGTACAAAGGAGCCGCTATGAATCGCACCATCCAGGCCTTGTGCCGAAAACTGCCGGCCGCCGCCGCGCTGGCCCTGCTCGCCCTCTGCTGCAGCACGGCCCGCGCCGAGGTGACCTGCGTCGACGTCAAGGGGGACGCCGCCATCGTGAACAGCGACCTCCCCTCCGCCAAGCTGGAGGCCGCCGCCCGGGCCCGCTGGGCCGCGGTCGAGCAGGCGGTCGGCGTCGAGATCCGTTCCCAGTCGCTGGTGGAAAACGCGACGCTGCTGGACGACCTGGTCAGCTCCAAGGCGCGGGGCACCATCACCTCCTCCAGCATCATCACGGAAAAGACGGAGACGAGCCTCTACTCGGTCACCATGAAAACCTGCGTCGAGCCGGGGAGGGCCACCGACGCCATCGCGTCGCTCGCGCTCAACAACTCCGTCGCCGTGTTCGTCCCCGCCCGCAAGCCGCGCGTGCTGCAGGAGTCGGAGTCGACGACGGTCTCCAACGGCAGCCGCAGCACCCAGAGCAACACCAAGACCTCCGAGGAGCAGGACGAGACCAACATCTTTTCCGAGACGCTGATCGGCAAGCTGGTGGACCAAGGATACACGGTCACCGACCTCGCCCTCAACAAGGGGGTCGACGCCGAAGGGGTGGACAAGGCGATGAAAAGCGGCAACTTCACCACCATGCGCAACCTGATCACCAGGTTCCTCACCAACATGGTCCTGGTCGGAAAGGTCGACTACAACGTGTCGCAGAAGAAGGGCGAGGACATCGGATACGACGTCGAGATGCCGTACAATACGGTAACTGTCCGTCTAACCTACCGTCTCCTGACCAACGACGCCGAGAGCGGCAAGATGCTCATCCTGGGCGCCGGCACCGCCGAGGCCAAGGGGCACGCCGGGAGCCTCGAGGACGCCACCGCCGGGGCGATGCAGAGCCTGGCCGGCAAGACCATCCCCGGGCTTTTGGAGAAGTTCGCCAAGCACACCAAGGGGGTCACCCGGAAGATCACGGTCAAGGTGGACGGCCTGGACGGGATCGAGGGGACCTTCGACGCCAAGAGGATGCTCAACGCCATCACCTGGGTCAGCGAGGTGGAGGCGGTCGGGCTCAACGAATACCTGGTCAGCTATCCGGAGAACAGCATCTACCTGGCCAACAGCCTGAGCCGTCAGCCGCGGCTCAAGCTCACCGACTATTCGCCGTATCTCATTCACCTGAGCTACCGGAAATAATGCAGGCACGCAGTATCCAATTCAAAGGAGGGGAAACATGAAAACAACTAAAACGCGAGTGCCGGCACTCGCAGCCGGTGCGGCGCTCGCCGCGGCTCTGCTCGTCTGCGCCACTGACGGAAGGGCCGACCAGGTGGAGATCTCTTCGTCGTTCAACCCGGTAGGGTCGGGGGCGCGCGCCGTCGGCATGGGCGGGGCGTTCATCTCGGTGGCCGACGACGCCACCGCCGCGAGCTGGAACCCGGCGGGCCTGGTTCAGCTGGAAAAGCCGGAGTTCTCCGTCGTGTACGGCTATGCCAACCGGGACCAGTCCTACAATTCGGCACTCCATCCGGAACTGCAGGGAAGCCACGACATGGACGCCTCCGGGATCAACTACGCCAGCTTCGCGTACCCGTTCACCCTCAAGAAGAACATGGTGGTCTCCATCAACTACCAGCGCATGTTCGACATGAACAAGAGTCTCAACTCATTCAACCTGAACTATGACAATCAGCTCGGGGGCGGCGACACCCTGCACACCAGCAACCACTTCAGCCAGAAAGGGTACCTGTCGGCCCTCACCCCCGCCTTCGCGATCCAGGTGATCCCAGAGCTCTACCTCGGAGTCGCGGTCAACATCTGGGACGACTTCATGGGAACCAGCAGCTGGGAATCGACCCTCTCCACCACCGGGACCGGCTCCATAGGGGGGAACCCCGTCGGGGTCGACTCCACCACCCACAGCAAGTACAGCTTCTCCGGTGTCAACACCACCAGCGGCTTCCTGGTCAACCTGAACAAGCTGAGCATCGGCGGCGTCTTCAAGTCCCCCTTCTCCGGCACGGTCAAGGTCGATTCCACCACGACCGACACCGGCGTCACCAGCTCCTCCAGCAGCAAGAACACGCTGGACATGCCGATGTCCGCCGGGCTCGGCGTCTCCTACCGCTGCTCCGACGCCTGGCTGGTCGGCCTGGACGGCTACTGGACCCAGTGGTCCAAGTTCAAGCAGACGCTCGCCACCGGCGACCAGATCAACCCGATCACGCTGCAGCCCCTTTCCGCTGGCAAGCTCGGGGACACCTACCAGGTGCGCCTGGGCACCGAGTACCTCATCATGCGGGGCAAGAACGTCATCCCGCTTCGCGCCGGCGTATTCTACGACCCGCAGCCGAAAACGGGGGGGCATGACGACTTCTACGGCTTCTCCGCCGGCTCCGGCTACACCTGGGAGAACTACTCCTTCGACCTGGCCTACCAGTTCCGCCACGGCCACAACGTGTCGAGCGACATCCCGATGGACGACATCACGACCGACATCACCGAGCACAACGTGCTCGCTTCCGTCATCTACCGGTTCTAATCCGCAAGCGAAAAGGTGCCCCCGCCCAGGCGGGGGCGCGACGAGGTATCCAGATATGCGCAGGCTCGCCTGTCTTTGCGCCGCCCTCGCGGCGGCATCCCAACTCATGGCAGGCGCCGCCTCCGGCGAGGAGTTCAGGGGCAAGTGGTGGCACTACTACCAGCGCGGCATGGAGTTCAGCGAGTCGGCGAAGCTGGAGGAGGCCCTGAGCGACCTGAAGACCGCGCTTAGGATGCGCGACAAGGACCAGCGCATGGCGCGCACCTACGGCATGCACTTCATCGATTACTTCCCGCACCGGGAACTGGGGATCGCCCTCCTGAAGCGGGGGGACCGCGAGGGGGCGATCAGGGAACTGGAGGAGTCGCTGCGCCTGGCCGACTCGGCGAAGGGGGTCTTCTACCTGAACGCGGCGCGCAAGGCGAACCTCTCCGCCTCCCCCAAGGGGGCGGCCGCTCCGCTGACGGTTTCCCTGGAGATGGGAAAGGAGCCCCTGGTGACCCGGGCCAATGCCATCACCGTCAAGGCGACCGTCACCAGCGCGGCCTTCGTGTCGAAGGTGACGGTGAACGGGGCGAGCTATCCCGTCGAGCAGGCCAGGACCTCCGTCGCGGTGAGCCAGCTGGTGACGCTGGACGAGGACCCGAAGGAGATCAGGATCGTCGCCGAGGACCTGGCGGGGAGCACGGCCCAGGCCGCCCTGCCGCTCGTCATCAAGCGCGAGGGGCCGTCGGTCAGCGCGGGGGTGAGCTACCGGCGCGACGCCGGCAGGAATTGGGCGCGGGTGACGGGGGAGGTCTACGACGGCCTGGGTATCAGGTCGGTGCAGGTCGGCGACCGCCAGCTGGCGCCCAACGGCGCCCATGCCTTCCCGCTCGATCTGTCGCTGGAGAGAAACGGGGCCGAGAGGGTGCTGGTGCGGGCGGTGGACGCCATCGGCAACGAGACGGTGGCGGTGCTGGATCTCTCCGAGGTCATGGCACAGGAGGGCGCCGCCCGGGCCGGCGAGGAGCGCGAGAGCCGGGAGCGCCAGGCGGCGGAAGGGGAGCGGCAGGCGCGGCTGGCGGCGGAGCAGGAGCGAGAGGCCCGGCTGACGGCGGATCGGGAGGAGGCCCGCCTGAAGGGGGAGGCGGAGCGCGCCGCCTCCGAGCTGGCCGCAAAGCAGCGGCTCGCGCAGGAGGCAGAGGAGAAGGCCCGCCTGGAGGCGCTCGCCGCCGAGGGGGCGCGGCAGGCGGCGGAGGAGGCGGGACGGCTGGCGCGGCTCGCCGCGCGGCAGGCCGAGGAGGAGCAGGCTGCCCGTCTGAAGGCGGAGGCCGCGGATCGGGCGCGCCTCGCCCTGGAAAAGGAGCGGGCGGAAGGCCTCGCCCGGGAGGCGCAGCAGCGCGAGGCGCTGGCCAGGGAGGAGAACCTCGCGCGGCTGAAGGCGGAGGCGGACCGGATGGAGCGCCTGGCGGCGGCGCAAAAGGCCCGCGAGGAGCAGGCCGCCCGGGAAGATGCGGAGCGCCGCAGGGTCGCGGCGCAGCAGGCGGAGCGCGAGCGGCTGGCCCGGGAGGCGGCGGAGGGCGAGCGGCTGGCGCGGGAGCGCCAGGCGCAGGAGCTCGTCGCGCGCCTGAAGGCCGAAGGGGAGGAGAGGGCGAGCCTGGCGGCTGCGCAAAAGGCCAAGGAGGATGCGGCCGCGCGAGCCGAGTCGGAGCGGAGCAGGATCGCGGCGGAGGGGGCGGAACGGGAGCGGCTCGCCCGGGAGGCCGCGGAGCGCGAGCGGCAGGCGCAGGAGCAAAGGGAGCAGCGGGCCCGGGCCCGCCTGAAGGCGGAAGGTGAGGAACGGGCCCGCCTGGCTGCCGAAAAGGCCCGCGCGGATCTCGCCGCGCGAGCCGAGTCGGAACGGAGCAGGATCGCGGCGGAGGGGGCGGAACGGGAGCGGCTCGCCCTGGAGACGGCGGCGCGCGAGCGGCTGGCGCAGGAGCAAAAGGAGCAGGAGAGGATAGCGCTGCTGCAGGCGGAGGCGGCCGAGAAGGTCCGGCACGCGGCCGCCAGGAGCGAGGCCGAAAGGAGCGCCCGCGAGGAGGCCGAGCGCGCCAGGAGCGCGGCGCTCGCCGCCGCCAAGGCCGACAGCGAGCGGCAGGCGCGGGCCGAGGCGGCGCGTCAGCAGGCCTCCCACCCCCCGATCCTGGTGGAGCGGGAGAAGCTCAAGGCGATCGCCAACGAGCAGAAACTGAGCCTGGCGCTCTCCAGCGACACGGACAAACAGCTCGAACCGGGCAGGATGCTGACCGGGGAGGGGACCAGCGTGTACCGGCCTCCCGCCGCCGGTTCCAGGAGCGCCGCCGGCAACCCCGCCGCGGTACCGGGCCCGCTTCCCGGCGCCAGCGCCGGGTGCCAGGGGCCGGACCGGGAAAAGCCGGTCCTCGAGATCAATGATTCCGGCGTCCCCTTCGTCTTCGTGGACGCCTATCCGCTGGACGGCAGGGCGACGGACAACTGCCAGGTGGCCCGCGTGGTGGTGAACGGCAGGGAGGTCCCGATCCGCAAGGGGAAGCAGGTCTACTTCAGCAGCATCGTCAAGCTGCGCAGCGGGGAGAACAGCGTTCAGGTGGACGCCTACGACGCCGCGGGGAACAGGGCGAGCTCCCAACTGCAGGTGGTGCGCAAGATCCCGAGCGTGCTGCAAAACGGCTCCCGCATGAGCCTGCTGGTGCTCCCTTTCGATTACGACGCCGCCCCGGGCGCGGCGCTGCGACTGGCCAGCGACTACCTGGCAGGGTCCCTGTCCGAGCAGCACAGGTTCCTCGTGGTGGAGCGGCAAAAGCTGAAGGCGCTCATGGCCGAGCGGAAGGTCATGATGGCCCTGGGCGAGGACAACGAGAAGGCGGCCCAGTTCGGCAAGCTCGCGGCCGCCGAGGCCATCGTGGTGAACAGCGCCCGGCAGGGGGAGAACTCCTTCGAGGTCACCTCGCGCATCGTCGACACGGAGACCTCCGAGGTCCTCTCCGTGCTCGACGCCTACACGGAGGACACCTCGGCGGGGTCGATAAAGAACCTGATGACGGCACTGGCCGCGAAAATCGCCCGGAATTTCCCGGTGGTCGAGGGGGTGGTGATCAGCCGGGACGACGAGAGGGTCGTCACCGACCTCGCAGCGCCGCAGATGGTGCGCCAGCGGGCCGGCGCCATCATCTACCGCAGGGGGAAGGAGATCAAGCACCCGGTCACCGGCAAGTCGCTGGGGTTCGACACGGAGAAGCTGGGCGAGGGATACCTGGACGAGGTCCAGGAGAACTTCTCGAAGCTCAAGCTGGGGGAGCGCTATCGCGACAAGGTGATCCAGGCCAACGACCTGGTGGTGACCAAATGACGTGACGGCGGCAGTCCGGCGCTCATCGGGAATAAAATGAACGCCGGCAATGAGGGAAATTGCGACGCTGTCCGTCTTAAAATCGTGACAGAGAAGCAATCCCGCTACCTGTCGGTTTTCCCATTGCAGACAGGATGGCTGAGCCAGTGACTGTTCCGCTGCTACATTAACAACTGCAGTCAAATTAAATTTAATACTCAGGGGGTAGAAAATGAAAAAGAGAATGGTAGCCATGATCGCGATGCTGTTGACCTACGCAGGGACCTGCTTTGCCTTTTCCGACGTGAACGGCGTCATCATCAACGAATCCAACAACCAGGGTGCCGCGAACATCGCGGTCGGCACCGGCAACAAGGCAAGCGTCGGCTCGACCAAGGTGCAGAACAGCTACGTGAACGGAGCGGTGGAGAACATCTCCAACAACGCGGGGGCCGCCAACATCGCCGTGGGGGACCAGAACCGCGCCAGCACCGGTTCGACCGCCATCGTCAACGGCGGGGTCAACGGCGTGATCCTGAACAACACCAACAACCAGGGGAGCGCCAACATAGCCGTCGGGAACGGCAACAAGGCTGACCTGGGGTCGACCAGGATCAAGAACGGCTCGGTGAACGGCACGGTGATGAACAGCTCCAGCAACCAGGGGGGAGCCAACATCGCCGTCGGAAACGGCAACAACGCCGCGATGGGCTCCACCAGCATCCAGAACGGCTACGTGAACGGCAGCATCATGAACCACTCCAACAACCAGGGCGCCGCCAACATCGCGGTCGGCAACAGCAACAGCGCCACCATGGGCTCCACCACGATGCAAAACGGGCAGCTGAACGGGTCCATCACCAACCGCTCCGTGAACCGCGGTGCCGCGAACATCGCCGTCGGCAACGGCAACGCCGCGGCCATGGGGTCCACGCAGCTCCAAAACGGCTACGTCAACGGGACGGTCAGCAACCACTCGAACAACATAGGGGCCGCCAACATAGCGGTCGGCAACGGCAACTCCGCGGCGATGGGCTCCACCCAGATCCAAAACGGCGTGGTCAACGGGGCCGTGCTGAACAACTCCAACAACCGGGGCGCCACCAACATCGCGGTCGGCAACGGCAACTCCGCGGCCCTGGGTTCCACGCAGATCCAGAACGGCTACGTCAACGGGACCCTCTCCAACTCGACCAACAACCAGGGCGCTGCCAACATCGCGGTAGGAAACGGCAACGCCGCCGCCCTGGGCTCGACGCAGCTGCAAAACGCCGTGGTCAACGGGGCCGTGCTGAACAACTCCTACAACCAGGGTGCCGCCAACATAGCGGTCGGCAACGGCAACAGCGCCACCCTGGGCTCCGCAAAGCTGCAGAACTCCTACGTGAACGGGGTCGTCGTGAACAGCTCCAACAACCAGGGAGCCGCCAACATCGCCGTCGGTGACGGAAACACGGCCAACCTGGGCTCCACCCAGATCCAGAACGGCTACCTGAACGGCGTCGTCGTGAACAGCTCCAACAACCAGGGGGCCGCCAACATCGCCGTCGGTAGCGGAAACCGGGCCAATACCGGCTCGATCTCCCTGCAGAACTCCGAGGTGCAGGGCGGCATCTACAACGGATCCAACAACCAGAACTCCGCCAACATAGCGGTCGGCAACGGCAACGAAGCCAACATGGGTTCGGTGGTCGTCAAGTAAACCTGCTGACGCCGGGCGGCCTGATCCCAGGGCCGCCCGGGTGCCGGCAGCAGCGCCGGGAAAGGAGCTGAAATGAAACTCGCACCAAGCATACTGCTGCTTTTCCTGATCGGCCTCGGGGCCGGGAGGGTGGCACACGCCTCCGACCTCGACGACGGCATCTCCAAGCACCTCGACGACTCGATCGAGCAAAACGACGAACTGGGGCAGAAGGAGCGCAACGTCAGCTTCATCAAGATGAACGCGCTCAGCAAGTCCGACGTGGCGAGCAAATCCTCCAGCCAGTCCGGCATCTCCGGCACCCAGGCGGGGAGCGCCCCCGGCTCCGGCAACCTCAACTCCGTCGTGCTCGGCCCCGGAGGATCGGTGCGCGGTGACATCATCATCCTGGACCAAAGCCGCGGCGACAAGACCCAGGTAATCGGGCGCTAGCGCCCTGCCCGCTGTCCTTTCGTAGTTCCAGCAATCAATTGACCTGTGAAGAGGGAATGAAGATGACCAACATCCAAGCGAAACGCGTGCGAATGGGCTCGATGCTGCTCTTGACCGGCCTGCTTGCCTCCTGCGCCTCGGTGAACCCGGCCAAGGTGGAGGTAACTCTCCCGGTGACCGCGCCGGCCCAGAAAATCACGACCTATAGCCACGCCTTGCGCAACCTCGGCCTGATGACCGAGATCTACGACACCGGCCCGCTCAAGATCCAGAGCAACCCCATCGGGGACAACACGGGCTCCGCGGCGGCGACCGGCGGCGAGATCCCCAAGGACATCACGGAGATGATCAAGAGCGCGCTCAACTCCATCGGCGGCAACGTGATCTTCATCCCCTACGACCCGGCGTTCATTCAGAACCAGATGATGACGGGCTACTCCAAATTCGACCAGAAGCTGATCCCCGACGTGGTCATCTCGGGGGGGATCACCGAGTTCGACCGCGGCCTGGAAACCCGCGGGTCCGGGATCGACCTGGGAGCCGAGGCGGAGGTCGGCGGTCTGCCGATCCCGCTCCCCTCCAAGAAGGTCTCCCTGGATTACTCCGATTCGGGCAAGACCGGGCTGGCCCGGATCACGCTCGACTTCAACCTGCTCGACTTCAAGACCATGGCCGGCATCGCCCGGATGAACACGGTGAACTCCATGGAGGTCACCAAGGCCATGAGCGAGAAGGAGTTCGGCGTGACCCTCTTCGGGCCCACCTTCGGCAGCAAGGGGTCGGTCAAGAAGGTCCAGGGGCGGCACAACGCGGTCAGGCTGCTGGTCGAGGCGAGCATGATCCAGATGGTGGGCAAGGACCTGTCGCTGCCGTACTGGCGCCTGATCGACGACGACTCCCAGCCCGACGAGGTCGTCATGTCCGCCGTCAAGAAAAGCTACTACCGCATGAACGACTTCCAGCGCAACTACAACGCCCAGGAGTGGCTGTTCCTGAGCGGGGTCGACTGCGGGCTCTCGGGCAATCTCGACGAGGCCACCCTGGCCGCCCTGAAGAAGTACAAGCCCGGCTTCGTCCCGCAGGGAGCGAGCGTCGATATCGACACCTTCGTGCAGCTTTACTTCAGCCTCCCGATCGACGAGAAGACCCTCGGGCGCAGGATGACCCTCACCAGCATGATGCAGGCCCAGGCCGCCGCGCGCACTCCCGCACCCGCCGCGCCTGCCGCACCCGCCGCCCAGCCGGCCCAGGGCGCGCAGCCGGACCCCGCCTACGCCGCCCTGTCCCAGGAAGAGCGGCGCACCAAGAGCACCGAGGCCCTCATCATGGCCGGACGCGCCTTCCGTCAGCGCGACTTCCAAAAGGCGGTGGAGCAGTTCTCCGAGAACCTGAAGATTCTCCCCTCGCCGGAGACCTTCTTCTACCTGAGCCTCTGCCTGAAGGAGATCAAGGAAGAGGGGCGCGCCCTCTCCTACCTGCAGAAGGGGACCGCGATGTTCCCCCAGGACGCGCTGCTCTGGAGGTCGCTGGCGCTGCTCGATTACGAGAAGGGTGACGCGGACGGCGCCAGGGTCGCCCTGAAGGAGGCGCTCCGCTTCGCACCGGAGGACCGCCAGTCCAAGTTCCTGCTGGAGCGGATCGAGGCGGGCGCCAAGCTGTGACGACCCTGGTATTCAAAGGAGAACAACGCATGTCGAGAAAATTATCCGTCGCAGTCATTGCCGCAGCCCTCGCGCTCCCCCTGGCGGCCGGGTGCTCCACCCCGGCCAGGAACTACAAGGTCGGCGTGGTCGGCTTCCAGCAGTGCAGGCCGGACCTGGTCCTGAAGGAGACCGGCTACAACGACATCGAGACGAAGAACCAGGCCGGGAGCTGCAGCAGGAAAGGGATGCCGGTCATCTTCGCGGCGGAACTCGCCGACGGCATCCGCAGGCGGCTGAACCAGCCGGTGGTGATCGTGCCGCTCGATCTCCCCTACAACTACAACATCCGCTCCCAGGTCGACCTGGCCAGGGGGGAGCAGGTCGATTACCTGGTGGGGGGAAAGCTCGACGGCTATGTTGATCCGAGCGCCGTCGACCGGGCCAGGAAGGCGGGGATACTTCCCGCCACGGCGACCCTTTCGCCGACCCCCTCCGACCTGCCCGACGACGCCAAGACCCGCCTGAGCACCGACCTCAAGCTCGCCCGGGTCTCGGACGGAAAGGTCCTGGCCGACTTCCAGGTCTCCCGGGAAGGGGACAAGGGCGGGGACTTCTACACCAGGGAGCTCGCGGAGAGGATCGCCGGCAGGATCGAGTCGGCCGCCAAGGAGTAGGACCGGCGCCCCGGCGCGGACCGGACGCGAGGCCCGGCAGCACCGGCTTCCGCTCGGCTCATCCCGCCGGCCCCGCAGGGAGTGCTCTCCCGGAGGGGGGGCGCAGCAGAAGGTGCAGGGAAGGCAGCGGGGCAAACCCGCTGCCCTTTTTCTTACCCCGTGGGAGAACTGCATGGAGTGCGTGCTCAGGTTTACCGACGTGGCGGCTGACGGGGAGGGGAGAACGCACTCCTTCGCCCTGGAGGGGGGCACCCTCGCCGCCCTGATCACCTCGCGGCAGGAGGAGAGCGACCTGCTGGTCCGCTGGCTGCTCGGGCTGGCGAGGCCGGCCTGCGGCTTCGTGCAGCTTTTCGGCGCGGATGCCGGGCGGGCGGGGGAGCAGGCCCTGGTGGAGGTCCGCAGGAGTTGCGCGGTGGTCTACCCGGGGGGCGGTATCCTTTCCAACCTCAACGTCTGGGACAACCTCGTGCTTCCCCTGGAGTACCACCTGAGGCTCCCGGCGCACGAGGTGCAGGCACGGGGGCGTGCGGCCCTGGACCGGGTCGGGTTCACCGCCGGCCTCGGGGCGTTGCCGGCTCAGCTGTCGCTCTACCAGAGGCGGCAGCTCGGCCTGGCCCGGGCCACGCTCACCGACCCCCGGCTCGTGGTCTACAACGCACTGCTGTCCGGGTTGAGCAGCAGCGAGAAGGGGGTCCTGGTGGCCGCCGCGGTCGCCTTTCACCACGAGCGCCCGGGCCGGAGCTCCCTCTTTTTGACCCCCAACGGTGAGCAGATCGCTGATCTGCCCCCGGAGCGACGCATCATCGGCAATGGGAGTCCAGCACATGCATAACGAGGAAGATCCCCGTTTCAGGCAGTTGAAGCGCAAGATCGCCGCTTTCGCCGCCGTGGCGATCGCCGCCATCGCCGCCGTCCTGCTGCTCATCGGCACGGAGAGCGACCTTTTCACCAAGAAGTACGACCTGGTGCTGACCGTCGACAAGGGGACCGGCTTCTCCCGCGGCATGCCGGTCAAGCTCTCCGGTTTCAGGATCGGCAGGGTGAAGTCCATTTCGCTCAACGAGGCCGCCACGGTCGACATCGTGCTGCAGATCGACCGGAAGTACCGGAAATGGATCAGGAAGGATTCCAAAGCCAAGCTGGTCAAGGAAGGTCTGGTGGGGGACTCGATCGTCGAGGTCTCCGTCGGAACCCCGCGGGCCGAGGAACTCCGGGACCAGGAGAGGCTCAGCTATCAGAAGACCAAGGCGCTCGACGAGATAGCGGACGAGATCTCCGAAAAGGTGAAGCCGGTGCTGAGCGAGGTCGGCGCCATCATCGGCTACCTGAACGACCCCCGGGGGGACATCAAGCAGTCGCTACGGAACTTCAACATCCTGTCCAAGAACCTGGAGCTCACCCGGAAGCGGGCGGACCTCCTGCTCGCCCGCACCGGGGAGCAGGTGGGGTCGGTCTCCGGACAGCTCTCGGGGGCGGTGGGGGAGACCTCGGCGCAGCTTTCCGGGGTGCTCAAGGAGACCTCGGCGACGCTGCGGGTGGCCGACAGCTCCCTGGTGCAGCTAAAGGAGCGGCTTCCGGCGCTGCTGGACAGCGCGGACCGCTCGCTTCGCAACGTGGAGGCGATCAGCCGCGACCTGAAGCAGGCGGAGGAGCAGAGCCTGCCGAAGCTCCCCGGGCTGGTGCAGCAATCCGAGGAGGCGCTGCGCAGCACCAACGAGGTGGTGCGGGCGGTCGGGGGGATCTGGCCCATCAAGGGACGCATCCCCGCCCCCGGGGAAAACAAGTTCGTCCCCGGAGACAGCCATGAGTAGCGCCGCGGCCGCCCGGCGGCTGCTGCCGCCACTCCTTTTTCTGCTGTCGCTCGGCGTTGCCGGGTGCGCCTCCCGCCCCGTCGGGGGGATGCCGCCCGCGCGGCTCCAGGCGATAGCCCACAACGACAGGGGCGTGGCGCGGCAGGCCGAAGGGGACGCCGATCTCGCCCTCGACGAGTTTCGGCAGGCGCTCCGGCTGCACGGCTCCATCGAAAACACCGGCGGCATGGCGGTGAGCCTGGTCAACATAGCCCGCACCCAGCGGCTCAAGGGGGATCTCCGGGCCGCGCGGGAGGCGCTCGTCAGGGCGGAGCCGCTGCTGGCCGAGAACCCCGGGCTGGCCCCGGAACTTGAGTTCGAGAAGGCCAAGATCCTCCTGGCCCAGGGTGAGCTTGCGGCGGCGCGCGACTGCGCGGCCCGGGCCGAGGCGGCCGAAGGGGAGGGGCGGGGGGCGGCGCGTGCGAACCTGCTCGCGCTCATCTTGTTCCGGATGGGAGCGCCGGCCCGGGCGCAGGCCGAAAAGGCGCTGCAGAGGAGCCGGGCCGAGGGGGCGGCAGCGGAGGAGGCCAACGCCCTGCGCCTGCTCGGGGAGCTGGAACGGGGGGAGGGAAACCTCGCCGGCTCCACGCAACGGTTGCTGCGGGCGCTCCAGCTCGACAAGGAACTGGGGCTGGGCAGGAAGATCGCGCTGGACCTGCGCGGACTGGGCGCCAACCTGGCGCAGGGGGGGGAACCTGCCGCTGCCGCCCGGCTCTACCGACGGGCGCAGGAGGTGAGCCTGAACGGAGGCGACGCCGCCTCCGCGGCGCAGGACCTCCGGCGCTTGGCGGAGCTCTGCCGGCAGGCGGGCGCGGCGGATCCCCGGGGAACGGGCGGGGCGGGTGAGGAGTGCCGGCAGTTTCGGGGGGGGCGCTAGAACGCCAGACCGGTCCCCGCCCGGTCCTCTGCTTCGGCGACGTCGTCCAAAGCCTCCCGCTGTCCAGCCGGCTCCGGTGCTTCCTGAATCAAAAAGGATAGGGACTGTCAGTACGACAATTCGCCAATTGTATGTCGTTAACAAACCTCTCAGTGTGACCCCAGATTTTCCTGCTTTGATCCCTTATCTTTCCTCCCCTTGAGTCGGCCGCTAATTATTCAGACTGTAGGTTAATTATTTATTGACATTTACCAGGTAAACCGGTATTTGATTTAAACTCATTTGCGTGCTAAGTGTTTGATATTAATGAGCTGAAAGTAAGGTGGCGCCGGCTTTCGGTGCCAGGCAAAAAGAGCGCGCTTCCCGCGGGGCAGCCGTTTCCGAACTTTATGACAAGAGCAAACCCGGAGTAATCCGGGGACGCAGAGACACAGGTCCGCTTCGGCGGACGGCTGGCCCGCCGAAAAAAGTTGGTTTGCCGATGGTCGTCCATTTGAAGGTGCACCTCCGCATGCCAGGCTTCGGATAGGGACGTTTTCCCATTGCTGCTTTGGCAACCTAGGATACCGCGTGCACCTTTTCCGCCCTGCCACCCCCCAGGCACCACCCTCCTCTCTGCTCCAGAGCGGCGATTACGCGCGCTTAATCACCGAAAACCTCCCCTACATCGAAAAGCAGTGTCGCCGCGCCGTTTCGCGCGGTCAGGGGGGCGCGGAGGATGCGGGCTCCAGTTGGTCGGATGGGTCCTGCTGCCACGACAACGAGGCCGACGAACTGCTCAACGAGGTGCTGGACCGCCTGAAGGCCGACGATTTCAGGGCCCTCAGGGAGTTCAAGGGGAGGGCCAAGCTCACCACCTACCTCACCACGATCGTCGCCAACCTGGTGGTCGACCTGGTCCGGCAGAAAAAGGGACGTAGCCGCGCCAGGGAGCGTGCCCGCGAGATGGGGACGGTGGCGGAGCTGCTCTACGATCTGGTGTATGCCAGGGGATGCAGCCTCGCCGAGGCTCAAAGCCATCTGGAGCACACCCACAGCATCACGGAACCGCTGGAGACCCTGTTCGAGATGCTCGGGCGGATGCGGGGCAGGGGCCGCTCGCAGCTGGTGGTGGCTGGCGAGGGGGAGAACACCTGGCTGGTTCCCGGAAAGCTGGTACCGGCCGGTGACGGCAGCGAGATCGTCGTGGTGGACCCGCGTCGCAACGCCGAAGCCGCCCTGGTCGGCCGTGAAAAAAGGAAAAGCGCCGGCGAGTGCATTGCCGGACTGATCGAAGAACTGAGCGGGGAGGAGAGGCTTATCATCAGGCTGCGCTTCCCCTCCGATGCGGACGAGGACGCCAAGTCCGCCAAGGAGATCGGACAGTTGCTCGGCTGCACCGAGAAGAGTGTCGACGCCAAGATTCGCCGCATGCTGCTTCGCTTCAAGGAGACCCTGCTCAGGCAGGGGCTTTCGCTGGGTGATTTCATCGAATCGTAGGGAAAAAGTCGCTTTGTCCGTCTCAAGTACTAAAGGCAGCTACTTCAAGGGCGAGAGCGGCGATTGAGCTATGAGCGATACTGAGTTAGTCTTGGGAACCTGCATTTCCCGCAGGTTGGATGAAATGGATACGGCGGGCGCCTGCCCGGGGCTGGAGGACCTTGCCACCCTGCTGGACGGCTCGCTGGACTCCGTCGAGCGTGACCGGCTGCTGGCGCACCTCGCCTCGTGCCGCGATTGCCGCGAGACCTTCCTCGCCACCCGGAGCTGGGAAGAGGGCGCAAGCCACGGCGCGCCCCGCAGGTTCCTGTTCCCCTCCGCCCTTGCCGCAGCGGCGGTACTGGTGGTTGCGGTGACCTTCACCTTCAAGCAGACCCCGACGCAGCCAGCCCGCATGGCCGCTAGCTCCCCTCCTGCAGCTCTTCCCCCTATCGAAAAGGACCAACCGCGGGTGGCGCTTCAAAACGGTGCCGGGACCTCCGCGCCGCAGCCGAAACCCTCCGGAAACGGGAGCGCAACTCCCAACGTCTCCCCCGCGACACGCCAACAGGGCGCCGCTTTGGCGCTGCTTAGCCTGGAGGAGGCCGCGCAGCCTGCGGAGAAATCGTTCGGCTTCGCCGGGAACCTTGCCAGCGAGGGACCGTATATTTCGGTCCCGGAGGAGGCCGAGGCCCTGGCGCAACAGGAGTTCAAGCTGGCGATCGACTTCGCTCCCAAGGACGGCAGCGAGGTGCTGCCCTCCACCGTCAAGCTGGAGTGCCTGAAGGAAAACCCGATAGACCTGACCGAGCGCGTGCTCCCCTACGCCAGCAAGGAGGGGTTGCTGATCGATAAGGTTGCGCTTCCTCCGGGATTGTACCGGTTCAGGGTATCCATTGGCGATGTCAAGGGGAGAATGTCCGAAAAGGATTTCACCATAAAGGTGACGGTCAAGTTTTAAGGCCCGCTCCCGGACCGGTCCGGGCAAGGTTCCTTGCACTGCTTCCCCTTCCGTGGCGGGAGGGGGTCGGGTGAGACCGCCCGCAGCACGACCCTCCCCGGCCAGGGGGGAGGGGGGATAGTGCCCACGGAAAGCGACGCACGTTTTGGGGGATGGGATGCTCCGGTTATTTGTCATGCTTCAGGTGCTGTTTCTGACCGCGCTCAGCGCCCAGGCCGCTCGGTCCCTGCCGCCGGACAACCCCAAGTACCAGGCGGTGCAGCGGATCTACGACAACGTCGGCCGTGCCTTCGGCAACGGCAGGATGCCCCCCCGCCTGTTCGTGACCCCCGTCGGCGCCGACAACCGCCACGCCATCGCCTGGTCCAATCCCGGCACCGAGGGGGCGATCGGCATCGAGTCGGAGAGCGCGCCGCTGCAGGAAGGGTTCATCGCGATCGACGAGAGGGTGTACGACCTCTTCGCCTCGCTGGGCGAGGAGCGGGACAGCGCGCTCGCCTTCCTGCTGGGGCACGAACTCACCCACTACTACATGCGCCACGGCTGGGTGGGCGATTTCGGCAACTCCTTCGCCTCACTGGACATGGGGAAGAAGATGCTGAAGGTCGCCAGCTACGAGGAGGTCATCAAGCGGGAGACCGAGGCCGACTATTTCGGTGGTTTCTACGGCTATATTGCCGGGTACGACACGCTGGGGATCGCGGGGCGCGCCCTCGACCTGATCTATGCGGAGTACCGGCTGCCCGACCGGCTTCCCGATTACCCTTCCCGCCCGGAGCGCCGGGCCATCGCCGAACGCGCCGACGGGAACCTCAAAAAGCTGGTCCCGGTTTTCAACGCGGCCAACCGGCTGCTGCTCCTGGGACGCTACAGCGAGGCGGCCCGACTGTTCGAGCACCTGGGGCACAACTTCCCCAGCCGGGAGATGTTCAACAACGCCGGGGTGGCCTACTCGCTGGCGGCCTTGCAGCTCTTCAGGCCGGGTGCCGTCAAGTTCGCCTACCCTTTCGAGCTCGATGCCGAGACCAGGTTGCACAAGAAGGGGCTCAGGGTGAAAGGTGCGGGGGATGAGTTCGCCGACCAGCGCCAGCGCCTGCTCACCCTGGCCGCCGAGCGCTTCGAACAGGCGATGCAGCGGGACCAGGCGTACGCCACGGCGTGCGTGAACCTGGCGGCGGTGACGAGCCTCATGGGAGACAATGACAGCGCCGTTATCCTCGCCAACAAGGGAATGGCGCTGGCCCGAAAGGGAGAGGAACCGGCGACCCTCGCCGATGCCCTGGTGGCGCGAGGCATCGCCTATGCCGCCGGCGGCAACCGGGAAAAGGCGGCGGCCGACTTTGCGGCTGCGGGAAGGTCCGATTCCGGTTCGGGGCTTGCCAACCTCGCCCTGCTCGAGGGAGGGGCTGCCCCGAAACTGCGGCGGGGGGAAGGGGAGGCCGCGCCTGCGGCGCGGGAGACCATTGGCGGCGCCTCCTCTGACGACGGTTTCGTCAAGGGAAAGGATGTCGTCACCTTTTCCCTGCGCGGGGTGGAGCAGGGGGAGCCGACCATCACCGTCTACGCCCGCCAGTCTGAGGGGTGGGAGGACGACCTGATCGTGGCGGACGGCAGGTACACCCGTGTGCTGGCGGCCGGGAAGCGCTACGGAGGGAGGAGCGCCCGCGGCATCGCCAACGGCTCCCCCCTGCAGGAGGTGCGTCGGCAGTACGGCGAGCCGAGCCAAATCGTGAACGCCCGCCAGGGATCCTACTACCAGTACTGCAAGTCCGGGATGGTCTTTTTCATAGACTCAGGTTTGAAGGTTTCGGGCTGGCTGCTCTACGCGACCAAATAGCACAGAGTTGCAGACTCCCACGGCAAAGTGCAGACAGTTTACCCAAAGAGAAAAATTCCCACGGGGAGAGTTTTGTTCTGTCCGTCTCATGACCTGTAAGCATTTAACCGAGGCCGGAACGAACCTTGGCCGTCGCTCTTCCATCATGCAATTCCATCACAGGAGGATTTCAATGAAACGTTTATTACTTGCAGCCACCCTGCTTGCCGCCCTAGCTGGCACCGCGTACGCCGACACCGTCCAGGTGGACGATTCGTTCGAGAAGGCCAACAAGTGGCTGAAGGACAAAAATCTCACCCTGACAGGGAGCCCCAACGGGCAGAGGGACGATAACGCGGCGTTCAGCCAGGATGCGATCGTCTTTTACGGGGAAGGGGTCGGCAATCCGGAGGCCAAGACCCCGGCACAGCGGGAGATGATGGCCAAGCGCGCCGCGGTGGTCATGGCCCAGAGGGCCGTGGCCGAGTACCTCGAGGGGTTCGCCATCGTGGGGGATACCCTGGTAAAGGACTGCATGGTCCAATCCGACGCGCTCAGGCAGAGTGTGTCGGCTTTCGTCAAGGGGGTCCAGGTAATCTTCCAGGATTACAGCAAGGAGAAGGACACTGCCATCGCCATCGTCAAGATCGGGCTGCACGGACCCAAGGGGTACGGCTCGCTCATCTACGGGAAAATGATGGCCGATCCTCAATTGAAAAAGAGCCTGACCGAGATCGATGGCAAGCAGGCCCCCCAATTCACCCCCCCGGCGACTCCGCCCACGGAGGAACCGGCCAAGGCTGAGACTCCCAAGGCTGAGACTCCCAAGGCTGAGACTCCCAAGGCTGAGACTCCCAAGGCTGAGACTCCCAAGGCTGAGACTCCCAAGGCGGAGGCTCCCAAGGCTGAGGCTCCCAAGGCTGAGACGCCCAAGGCTGAGACGCCCAAGGTGGAACCGGCACCCGAGCAGTTCGATGGTCTCATCATCGATGCAACGGAGCAGAATTTCCAGCCGGCCCTCATCAACCGGATCTTCTCCACCAAGGGTGAAATTCTGTATGATCCCTCGAAGGTAAGCCAGAAGGTGTTGGTCGAACAGGGTTGCGGCGAGTACACCAACAGCGTCGACAAGGCTAAGGCAGCACTGGGGAGCCGCGGTGTGAAGAACCCGCTGATCGTCAAGGCCAGCGGCGCCGCGACCCGCAGCGACTTGCAGGTGCCGGACGATGTGGCTGCGACCATATTCACGGCGAACCGGCAGGGAGATTTCCTGGCCGGTGCCAAGGTCGCCTTTGTCCTTAAATAGGCATTGTTAAATCCGGCGGCGGGGCATCCCTGCCGCCGGTTTTTTGCCAACATTACTGGTAGGGGAAGGTTCGGGTCTCAGTACCCAGGATTAAGTGGCACCGGAGGTGGGGGATGTGGAAAAAAGGGTTCTGGGTGATGTTGCTTCTGGGTGCCATGACGCCTCCCTGCCAAGCAAAGACTCTGGTGCTTTCCGGGCACCTTTCGAGTGAGGTTACCGTTACCCAGCAGGTGACGTTCTCCGTAGATCAGACTATCTCCGAGCTCTCCTACCGCTTTCCTCTTCCTGCCGGGGTCGAGACGCCGAGCTTGACCCAGCGGCTGACAAACCACCGCATAACCTTTGATCCCCAGCCTGATTCGGTCAAGGATGAATCCGATCGTTTCGGAAACCATTTCAAGGTGGTGACCTGGAAGGGGCTCGCTCATGACGCCCGGGGCACCATCGTCTTCAGCGCCGCAATCAACGCGCTGCTCGATCCGCTGCAGGACAACTCCTACCCTTTGAAAAAGGTGTCGCAGGAGGCACAAACCTACCTGGCGTCCTCCCCGCTGGTGCAAAGCGATGATAAGGAAATCGTGGACAAGGCCGCCGAGTTGACCTCAGGGGCCGGCACCGAGGCGGCTGCGGTTGACGCTATCCTGAATTTCGTTACCGACCAGATTCGTTATGAAACTCCGCCCAAGGCGTATGACGCCCTCTACGGCCTGCATACCGGTACCGGTAACTGCCAGAACTACGCCCATCTTGCCTGCGCGCTGCTGCGGGCCTCCGGCATTCCGGCCCGGGTCGCGGTGGGGCTAACCCTCAAGGACAAGTGGAAAATTCCCTTGGACGACAAAGGCTCCTCCTTGGTACAGGGGATGGGGCAGGGCCTGCATGCCTGGATCGAAGTGTATTACTCCGGGCTGGGGTGGCTTTCCTACGATCCGCAGCAGTCCAAGCAGTTCACCTCCACCCGCCATATAAAGTACGCCCACGGCCTGGAGTGCGGTGGGATAGGAACCAGTTGGCGGGCCGCTCCAGTATTGCCCCGCTACGACTCCGTCATTAGCAGCAAGCTGGATCGAGATGTCGTGGCTCTCGTCCTTAAGGGATCAGGAGCGGAACCGCGCGGCTACATGACCAGCAACGAGATGATCGCGGCGGCGGTCGCACCGGAACCGTCGCCAGAACCGGTGGCGGTGCCAGAGCCGGTGCCCGTTCCCGCACCCGTCCCCATGCCGGTTCCCGCACCAGTTCTAGAGCCGGTACCCGCGCCACCTGCGCCCGTGCCTTCACCCGCACCGGAGCCCGTTCCCGCACCTGAACCCGCACCCGCACCCGCACCCGCACCCGCACCCGCACCTGTGCCTGTGCCTGTGCCTGCACCTGTGCCTGCACCTGTGCCTGCACCTGTGCCTGCACCTGTGCCTGCCCCTGTGCCTGCCCCTGTGCCTGTACCTGTGCCTGTACCTGTGCCTGTACCTGTGCCTTTGCCTGCCCCAGTGTCTGTACCTGTGCCAGTGCCTGCCCCAGTGCCTGTGCCAGTGCCTGTGCCAGTACCTACACTGGAGCCAGTACCGGTACCTGCGCCTGCACCGACAGGCAGCTTGCCGAAACCTCCGGCTCAAACGGATGTCAAGCATTCCAATCAGGTTCCCGGCGCTCACAAACCGCCCAAAAAGCCTGCCGGTCCTCCGGTGGTCGTGCCGGACCAGGACGGAATGGTGGCGTTTGGCAACCTGCGCTTTCCGGAAAAGCTCAGTCTCTACACGACGAGCGGCGATCGCGGCGAGGCTTCCCTCGATCAGGAGACCGCCGAATATGTCACCTCCGGAAGCGTGTATGCCCAGGCATTCACCACCGACGGGCCCCTGCGCGTGGAGCGGATAGCACTTGCCATGAAGAAATTCGGTGGTGACGGCATGGTCTTTCTCGACCTGGTTGCCGACGACAACGGAAAGCCGAGCCTCACGGGGGGGCGTTCGGCACTGGTCCCGCTGGAGCGGATCAAGAGGACATCGGGGTATAGCTGGGTGGAATTCCCCATGGACGCCGAGGCGCCTCCGCTTCCTGCCGGCAAGTACTGGATTGTCTTGCGCCGCTCTGGCGACGCCATCATGAACTGGTTCTACACACCCGGCAAGCCGTACGGCGGCCCCGACGACACCCGCTCCACCGCACGCGGCTGGAAGTGGGAAGACATCCTCACCTACGACTTCGTCTTTAAGGTTGTCGGACGGGTTGTGAATTGAGGGGAAATGCCGCCACGAAAGGAGAAGGGCGAAGATGATGGCAAGTCGGGCACTCTGGCTGATAATCCTCCTTTGCATGGCGCTATCCGTCCCCTCCAGGGTGGCAATCGCGGTCGAATCGCCGGAGCAACCGGTGCTGCGCCTGGAAACAGGGATGCACACGGCGATGGTGCGCGCCCTGGCCGCAGACCGGACCGGTACGATTCTGGCCACTGCCTCGGACGACAAGACCGTCCGAGTCTGGGACATTTCGGGTAACGGCAGTGGTGGAGACCGGGGCCCTTTGTCCAGGCCGGTGCGCGTCCTGCGGCCTCCGCTGGGCGCCGGGAACGAGGGGAAGCTGTACGCCGTCGCCGTGACTCCGGACGGATCGTCCATCGCCTGCGGCGGCTGGACCGGGTGGGACAAGGAGGGCAAGGGCTCGGTCTACCTTTTCGACCGGGGTGACGGCTCCCTCTCCAAGCGACTTTCCGGTTTTCCCGAAGTCGTCAAGGGGCTTGCATTCTCCCCGGACGGGGCGTTCCTGGCGGTCGCCCTGGGTGGCAAGGGGGGGCTCTATGTGCTGCGCACCGCAGGCTGGAAAACTGTTTTCGTGGACCGGGACTACGGTGGCGATCTCTACGGGCTTTCCTTTTCCCGCGACGGGCGTCTGGTCACCGCATCCTGGGACGGGTGGCTGCGGCTCTACGACCGCAGCCTCAGGCCGGCTGGCCGCCGGCAATTCCCAGACGGCAGCCGTCCCTACGGCATCGCCTTTTCCCCGGACGGCGGCACCATCGCCGTCGGGAACGTCTCCTCACCCCAAGTGGAGCTCCTCTCCGGCAAGGATCTGACCTACCTCCCGCGGCCCGCGTCCGGAGGCCTCACCGGCGCTCTGCCCTGCGTCGCTTGGGGCGCGGACGGTGCCCTGTACGCCGCGGGAAGCAGTCGCGGCCGGGAAGGCTACCTGCTGCGCCGGTGGGAGCCTGCCGGGGGGGCCGTCTCGGACCGGCAGGTCTCGGCGGGCGAGATTCTCGGCCTGGTGTCGCTGGCAGGGGGGGGGGTCGCCTTTGCCGGGGCCGCACCGGAGCTCGGTGTGGTGGCTGCGTCGGGCCCCCGGCTCGCCTACCGGAGCGCCGACAACGCCGATTTCAGCAACGTCCAGCCCGGTTTCCGGGTCTCTCCCGACGGTGCTACCGTGCAATTCGGCTTCGATGCATCGGGGGGGGCGCCGACGCGCTTCTCCCTTTCGGAGCGTCGCCTGGACCAGGCCGGCACCGCGCAGAGACTCAACCTCCCCCTGGGCGCTTCGCCCGACCTCGCGGTCGAGAACTGGCTCGATAGCGGCAAGCCGACGCTGAACGGCGTCCCGCTCCCGCTGGAGCGCTTCGAAACCGGGAGAAGCCTCTGTCTTTACCCTGACGGTAAAAAATTCGTGCTTGGCACCGACTGGAACCTGCGCTGCTACGACCGTCACGGAAAAGTTCTCTGGTGCATCCCCGCCCCCGCAACGGTCTGGGGGGTGAACCTGGCTCGCGACGGAAAAGTTGTGGTCTGCGCCTTCGGCGACGGCACGATCCGCTGGTACCGGGCCTCCGACGGGAAGGAGCTCCTGGCGCTGTTCCCGCACCGGGACAAGAAGCGCTGGCTGCTCTGGACAGCTTCCGGATACTACGACGCCTCGCCGGGAGGCGAGGAGCTGGCCGGCTGGCACCTGAACAACGGTCCGGATCGGGCGGCCGATTTCTTCCCGGTTTCCCGGTTCCGCGCGGTCTACTGCCGCCCCGATGTGATCGCACGGGTACTCGCGGCCGGTGACGAAGCGGAGGCGGTAAAAGGCGCCGACCAGGCCGCGGGGAGGGCCCAGGCCCGGCCGCTGGCCGAACTGCTCCCCCCGCTGGTCAGCATCCGGGTCCCCGCCGACGGGACGATCGTCGAAGGGAAGCTCGTCACCGTCTCCTATACCCTGCGCTCCCCCTCCCGCGAGCCGGTGACCGGCTTGAGGGTCCTGGTGAACGGGCGTCCCTCCAGCTTCCGGGAATCGAAAACCGGGGGGGAGTTCGGTCCCGGAGAACTGACCGTCGCGGTACCCGCAGGGGACAGCGAGATAGCCGTGATCGCCGAGAACCGCTACGCGGCGAGCGAGGCTGCGGTCGTCCGGGTCACCAGTCCGGGCCAGGAGGACCGCCCGGAGGTGATCTCCCTGAAGCCGAGGCTGTACATACTGGCGGTCGGCGTCGGCGCCTATCCGGACCGGGACCTGGCCCTGGAATTTGCAGCCAAGGACGCCAGGGATTTTGCCGCCCTGATGCTCGGGCAAAAAGGCGGGCTGTACGAAGACGTTTCGGTGAAGGTTCTCACCGATGCTGCCGCGTCCCGCCGGGCGGTCCTGGACGGGCTCGGGTGGCTGCGTCAGGCGGCGGGTGAGCGGGATACCGCGCTGGTGTTCCTCTCCGGCCACGGCATCACCGAACCGAGCGGGGCCTATTACTTCCTCCCGGTCGATGGCGACACACGAAAACTGGCCGGGACCTCGGTGGTTTTTTCCGACATCAAGAACATCCTCATGTCGCTCCCCGGCAAGGCGGTCCTCTTTGTGGACACCTGCCACTCAGGCGACGTCATGGGAAGGGGGAAGGCTGCCGCGGCGGTCGATTCCGTCGTCAACGAGCTTTCCAGCACGGAGAACGGCGTGGTGGTGTTCGCCTCCTCGACCGGTCGTCAATATTCCCTGGAGGACCCCGAGTGGGGCAACGGCGCCTTCACCAAGGCGATCGTGGAAGGGGTTTCCGGCAAGGCGGACTACACGGGGAAGGGGAGGGTGACCGTCACCAGCCTCGACCTGTGGCTCTCCGAGCGGGTCTCCGAATTGACGGAAGGGAAGCAGACCCCCACCACGGCCAAGCCGAGAACCATCCCGGACTTCCCGCTGGCGTTAAGGAAATGAGGCTGATGAGGCGGCACCCTGTCGTCCCTGCCGTCCCTGTCAACGCTGAGGGGTAGGCGGGCCCGCATTGGGGCGGCGACCGGGGAGGCTTGAACAGGTGGCACAAAGGAGAACAATAGTGAGATTTCTGAGCCTGACAGCAAGCTTCCTGCTGCTGCCGTCCCTGGTTCTGGGGGCGACCGTCGGCAAGGTCACCAAATCCAACGGGAGCGTCTTCTACAAAAACGGCGCGACCGCCTCCTACCTCCCCCTGGGGACCGGCCGGGGGGTCGATGAGGGGGGGTGGTTAAAGACCGGCAAAAACGGCTGGGTGGAGCTCACCCTGTCGGACGGCAGCCGATTCACCCTGGCCAACGACACCGAGCTGGAGGTCGCCTCCTTCGCGGTCGGCAAGGAAAAGAGGGAAGGGGCCTTCAACCTTGCCGGCGGCAAGCTGCGGGCAGCAGTCGTGAAGCTTGCCGGCAGGCAGACCGACATCAAGGTGAGGAGCGCCACCGCGGTGGCCGGGATCAAGGGGACCGAGTTCCTCATGCTCTCGCGGGGACCGGCCAACGTGCTGTTCGGGGCCGAAGGGACCGTGACGGTCAGCGCCGCCGACGGCGTAAGCCAGCCCCTGACGGCGGACATGCTGGTCCAGACCACCCGCGGGTACCGCCCGCTCACCCCGGTGAAGGTGGAGCAGGGAACCCCGCTCGCCACGGCACGGCAGAGCTTCGAAGCGGCCACCGGCGCTTCCCCCCCCGCGGCGTGGGCCGACTCCGGCGCACTGGAGGAGATCATCGCCCGCTGGAACATCAACTACGGCCACTACCTGGCTGACTCCGGGCGCTACGACGAGGCGCTGCACGCCTTCCAGCTCGCCCTGGACCTGACCGACGTCGCCGGCGCCCGGGTGGACGCCCTCCTGGAGCGGGGCGCGGTGTACGGCCGCTTCCTGCGCAACCCCGAGGCGGCGCTCGCCGAATACCTCCTGGTGCTGGAGCGCTACCCCGAGCTCCCCCAGGCGGAGACCGCACTCTTCACCGCGGGCCAGATCCAGTACGAGATGGGGCTCGCGGAGCAGGCGCGCGCCAGGTTCCGCCAGTACCTGGAGCGCTACCCGGCCGGGAGGTACCGCAGTTCAGCGGAGACCATCCTGAAGCTCCTTGAGAAGCCGTGAAGAAACTCCTGGTCTTTCTCGCCATCGCCCTGGCGGCGTCGCTTGCCGCCGGCCTGCTTTACCGGAGCGCCTCCCCGGCGCTCCAGCAGGTCGACCTGCGCCTGAAAGACCTCCGCTTCCGGGTGCGGGGGAGCCTCACCCCCGACCCGCGGGTGGTGGTGGCCGCCATCGACGGCAAGAGCATCCGGGAGATCGGCCGCTGGCCCTGGTCGCGCGAGGTCACCGCCCGGCTGGTCACCGGGTTGAAGGAGTACGGGGCGCGGGTGGTTGCCCTCGACATGGTGTTCTCCGAGCCGCAGGGGGGAGCGCCGGACGCGGCCCTGGCCCGCGCCCTTTCCGGTGCCGGGAACGTGGTGCTCGGCAACTTCTTCCGGGATGACGGCGACACCCCTTCCGCGGGGGTGCGCGAGGTGCTGCGACGCTCCAGGGTGAAGGTCCTGCGGCTGGAGCCCGGGGTAACGTCCGTTCCGGTCCCCGAGTTCCGCAACCTGGACGCCTCCATTCTCCCGATCAGCGCTGCGGCCCTGGACCACGGTTTCTTCAACGTCCTGCCGGACGATGACGGCCTGTACCGGTCCGTCCCCCTGCTTGCCCTCTACGACGGTGAGCTCTACCCCTCCCTGTCGCTGCGGGCGCTGTCGCGCTACCTGGGGAGCGAGCCGCAGGTGAGCGTCGCTCCCTTCGGGGTCCGCCCTCTGCAGCTGGGCCGGGAGTTGCTGCCGGTAAGCGAGGCGGGAGAGCTGCACCTCAACTATTACGGCCCCCGGGGCTCCTTTCGGACCGTCTCCGCCGCCGACGTCATCCGGCACCGGCTCCCCGAGGGGGCCCTGGCCGGCGCCCTGGTCTTCGTCGGCGCCACGGAGATGGGGATTTACGACCTGCGCGCCACCCCCTTCGACCCGGCGCTGCCCGGGGTGGAGATCCACGCGACCGTCGCGGCCAACGCGCTGGAAGGGCGCTTCCTCACCAGGGACGGGCGCACCGCCGCCATCGAGCTGGCGGCCATCTTCCTGCTCCCGGCGCTGCTGGCGCTGCTGCTGAGCACTACGACCCGCACCGCCCTGGGGCTCGTCTGGCTGCTGCTGTCTGCTGGTTTCTGGCTCGCCCTGGACCAGTTCCTCTTTCGCAGCCAGTCCCTCGACCTGAGCGTCATCTACCCGCTGCTCCCGGTGCTCCTCTGCTACCTGGGCGGTGAGGCGTACCGCAACCTGGTGGTGGAACGCAAGGGGCGCTACCTGAAGAAGGCGTTCGGCAGTTACCTCTCCCCGGAGCTGGTGGACCAGATCGTGAAGAACCCGGGCCGGCTCCGGCTGGGCGGCGAGAAGCGGGAGCTGACGGTGCTCTTCTCCGACATCCGGGGGTTCACCTCCCTGTCCGAATCCCTGGAGCCAGAGCAGCTGGTGCAGTTGCTGAACGAGTATCTCACCCCGATGACCCGGATCGTCCTGGAGGAGAAGGGGACCCTCGACAAGTTCATCGGCGACGCCGTCATGGCGTTCTTCAATGCGCCGCTCGATCTCCCCGCCCACCAGGCGCATGCCTGCCGGGTCGCGGTCCGGATGGTGCGGCGCTTGAGGGAGCTGAACGAGGATTTCGCCCGGCGCGGTACCCCCCGCATCAGCATCGGTATCGGCATCAACTCCGGCGAGGCGGTGGTCGGCAACATGGGCGCCGACCTGCGCTTCGATTACACCGCCATCGGCGACGACGTGAACCTCGCCTCGCGGCTGGAAGGGCTCACCAAGCAGTACGGGGTCGGCATCGTGGTGAGCGCCTCGACGCGCGAGGCGGCCGGGGACGAGTTCAGCTTCCGGGAGATCGACCTGGTGCGGGTCAAGGGGAAGCAGAATCCGGTTGCAGTCTACGAGCTGATGACTGATAATCCCGAAGTCGCGGCTCCCTTTGCCGAGGGGGTGGGGCTCTACCGGGCCCGCGACTTTGACAAAGCCCTGCCGCTCTTCGCGGAGCTCGCCGGGAAAGGCGACGCGGTCTCAGCCCTGTACCAGCTGCGCTGCCGGGAGTTCCTGGCCGACCCGCCCGGGGAGGGATGGGACGGAGTGTTTGTGGCAAGCACGAAGTAGGGGAGGCGCCTGGTCGGACCGCCCCAGCACCCCTGCAGCGCTGGCAATCAACCTTGACCGTTAGCAGAAAGGAGTCGTATGCAGCTGCGTGTTCTCGGCTGTTCCGGAGCCGAATCCCCCGGGCACCACCCGTCGGCCTTTCTCCTGGATGGCTCGCTCCTGTTGGATGCGGGGACCATCGGCGCGGTACTCGCGCCAGAGGACCAGTTGCGGATCAGGGACATCCTCATCACCCATCCCCACCTGGACCACATCTGCGGCATTCCGCTCTTGGCCGACAACCTCATCATCCAGGGGTTCCAGCAGGGCGTGCATCTGGTCAGCACCAGCGAGGTCCTCGCCGCCATCCGCGCCCATCTCCTCAATGGGGTGATCTGGCCGGACTTTACCCTGATTCCCTCCGCCGCTGACCCGGTCCTCTGCTATGGCGAAATTTCCCTGGAGCAGGAGATCCAGGTGGGAGGTTTCAGCGTCAAGGCGTTCGGCGTGAACCATACCGTCCCCGCCGTCGGATACCGCATCGCCAGGGGGGGGACGACCCTCCTTTACACCGGCGATACCGGCCCCACCGACCGGATCTGGGAAATGGCGGGGGACCTCTCGGCGCTGCTGGTGGAGGTCTCGTTTCCCGACGACATGGAGGCGATGGCACGCATGACCGGTCATTTGACCCCGTCGCTGCTGAGGACGGAACTGGCGAAGCTTGGGAAACGTCCCCCGCGCATCCTGGTTACCCACCTGAAGCCGCAGTTCTACGAGAAGATAGCGGCCGAGTTGGCAGCGGTGCTGCCCGGGGTCGAACTGCTACAGGACGGTGGGGTCTATGATCTGTGAGGCAGCCGGATGTTGAGCGCGCTGGCGGACCAGCTGATCACCTTGATCGTCTTCGTGTACGACCTCGTGGAGATGATCGTGACTGCCTTCAGAAACGGCGTCGCCGCCTTGAGGCACGGCACCCGTCCGGTGGTCAGCGTTTACCTGCGCCAGGTGTATTTCACCGGTCTGGAAGCCTTCAAAATCATCCTGCTCGTCGCCCTGATCATCGGCACGGTCGCCATCACCCAGATCATCAGCATCGCCGGCGCCGGCAGCCTCTCCCTGATCGGCAAGGTCATGGTCTGGACCATCATCAGGGAGCTTGGCCCCCTGTTGACCGCGATCTTCGTCGTCGCCCGCAGCGGCACGGCGATCGCCGCCGAGATCAGCCAGATGAAAATAGGCGGAGAGATCGATTATCTGGCGTCGCTCGGCATCTCCGCCGAGAACTACCTGATCATGCCGAGGATTCTGGGCGTCGGGTCGGCGGTGCTGATCCTGACGGTCTACTTCGAGATCGCCGCCGTGCTCGGCGGCTTTTTCGTGGCTTCGCTCGGCTGGCACGTGCCGTGGGAACAGTATGCCCAGGGGGTTTTCTCCGTGCTCACCATCTCCGAGCTCGCGGCATCGCTCGTCAAGAGCGCCCTGTTCGGGCTCTGCATCGCCGCCATCTGCTGCCGGCAGGGGCTGAGCGTCGGGCAGAGCGTCACCCAGATCCCGCAAGCCGCAACCAGAGCCGTCATGCAGAGCCTGTTCGTCCTGTTCGTCATCGACGGCATCAGCGCCCTGCTGTTCCTGCTGTAGATTCCGTTCCTACCACCGACTCCCGGAAGCCTCATGGAACGCCCCACGCTTTCGCCCGCGCCTCGTCCTCAAGCCGGTAACCTGTCCGGGCTAGGGCGGTTCGGAGCGCACCGCTGGTTAACCGCAGCGCCTCCCCTGCTGATCCGCCCGAATGAGCTCCTCGTCACCTCCCGTTTGAACTGACCGCTCAGCAAAGCCTTCGGCGGATCCTCCCGCTCCCTCCCCCCGGAACTCGGCACAACGTCGGTTAAGGTCTCTTTATTTTCCGGGGACTTTTCTCATTTATTCCTCAATTGCTGCTCATTTGCTGCTCATTTGCTGCTCATTTGCTCCTCATTTTCTCCTCATTGCACCGGTACTGTATACGGTAAAAATCAGTTGGCTCGTCGCCCCGATGCAAAGGACCCTATGAAAGAACCTGACGAGCAATCCGGGCAATTGTCTGCCATCGTTCCCTACCTCCTGCTGGCCCTGATCCTGACCGTTGTCGCCTTCGTGCGCGTTCGTTTGCTGCAGACCCCGCTTGAGCGGGATGAAGGCGAATATGCCTACATGGGCCAACTCCTGCTCAAAGGCATCCCTCCCTTTGTCCAGACTTACTCCATGAAGCTTCCCGGCGTCAGTGCTGCCTATGCCGTTATAATGCTGCTCTTTGGCCAGAGTGCTGCAGGCATTCACCTCGGGCTTCTTATCGTCAACGGCATGTGCATATTCCTGGTTTTCCTCCTGGCACGCCGTCTTTTTGACAGAAACGCCGCGGTCTGCTCCTGCGCTTGTTACGCGGTCTTGTCGCTTAGCCAGTCGGTGTACGGTGTTTATGCCCATGCCACCCACTTTGTCGCGCTGTTCGCCCTGGCAGGGGCCACCATTTTGCTGGGCGCCAGGGATTCGGGGCGCAAGGCGCCGCTTTTCCTCAGCGGTCTCTGTTTCGGCCTCGCCTTCGTAATGAAGCAGCACGCCGCCCTGTTCATCGCGTTTGGGCTTACCTATCTGGTCGTGCGCGCCCTGCGCCAGAAGGGGGCTCCCCTTAAGCGGGCTCTGTCGGGCCTGGCCCTTTTCCTGGGCGCCGCGGTCGTCCCTGTTGCCCTCATTCTCTTGTACTACGCCAAGATCGGCATGTTCAAACCTCTCTGGTTTTGGACCGTCCAGTACGCGCGCGAATACGCGTCGGACCTGACCTTTAGCCAGGGCCTCCCCTATTTCACCGACATCTGCCTCTACCTGTTTTCCACGCAACCGACGCTCTGGCTCCTGGCCGGGGCGGGAGTCGTCGTTCTTTGCTCCGCCCGGGGCGGTTGCTCCGACAGGCTCTTTTTACTGAGTTTTTCCCTGTTCTCCTTCCTGTCGGTCTGCCCCGGGCTGTTCTTTCGAGGACATTATTTCGTCATGTTTCTGCCGGCGGTCGCCCTGCTGTCCGGTGCAACGCTCCACTTTGCCGGGAAAATGCTGGCAGCCCCGAAGTGGCGGCGCTACAGCCAGTCGGTGCCGTTTGCCCTGTTCATGGTCTGCATCGCATACGGCCTCTACAATGAGAAGAATTACTTCTACCTGCGTACTCCGCTCCAGGTGAGCCGTTCGCTCTACGGTCTGAACCCCTTCCCCGAAGCGCTCCAGGTCGCCCGCTATCTAAAAAACCACACCACCAGCAGCGACAAGATCGCAGTTCTCGGCTCCGAGCCGGAGGTCTACTTCTACTGCGACAGGACTGCGGCATCCGGCCACATCTACATGTACGGCTTGGTGGAAAATCAGCCGTACGCCGAGCGCATGCAGAGACAGATGATCAGCGAGATCGAATCATCACACCCTAAATACGTGGTGCTGACCGGCGTGGACACTTCATGGTTGACGCAGCCCTCTTCGCCCCTGGTACTCTCACAGTGGCAGGGGCGCTATCTGCATCAGTTTTATCAGCCTGTCGGGGCAATCGACATCTTCGCGTCCGAAGCGACAAGCTATCATTGGGATGACAAGACGGCAGGGGATGTCCACCGTTCCGATTCGTTCCTCACGGTGTACAAGAGAAAGAGTTGAGGTAGGCGGGCGGCGCGACATGCGTTCAGGAAAAAAAGGAGGGACAGCGTTGCCGCTCTCCCTCTTCGTTGTTCAGTTGACCCCGAGAAGGACGCAGGAGGCTTTGAAGAGGGTGCCGCAGAAGAAGTTGCGGGCGCTCACCCGGAGTTCCGACCCCGCCTGGACTGTCGGCAACGTTTGGGCCAGGCAGCGCGGGGGGGGGGACCGCTGACCGCGGGGTTTGCCGGTGCTACCCGACCCGGCGAAAGGCCGAAGCCTTGACCGCCGCGTGCAGTTCGCAGCCGGCGGCTATTTCCAGTTCCTGCGCCGCCTGGTGCACCACCTCAGCCACCAGGCGCCCCTCGCCGCTTGCCAGTTCCACTCCGACCCGGTTGCCGGATTCAAAGGTGCCGACGACGGTGCAAGGGATCAGGTTGCGCGCGCTGCACGCTTCGGGATGCTTCTTGAACAGGATGATGTCTTTCGAGGAAAGCTCGAAAAGCGCCTCCTGCTGGAGGCTGCCGGCGGAGATCAGCAGCTCGCCCGCGCCGAAGCGGTACGAGAAGAGGTCGCCGACACGTCCGGCACGGCTGAGTTTCAGAAGGTTGATGTAACCAACCGGGCTCTGGTGCATGAGTGAGCGCGCCAGCTTTTCGGTGCTCGTCTGCTGCACCACCGCTCCGCCCGACACCACCAGCACCTGCTCGACCATGAGTCGCATCTCGACCAGGGAGTGGGAGATGAACAGGTACGGTATCTTGAACTGTTCGCTGACGCTCTTCAGGTAGGGGATGACCTGGAACCTGAGCGTGTCGTCCAGGGCGGAGAGCGGCTCGTCCATCAGCAACAGGCGGGGGTTGGCCAGCACCGCCCGGCCCAGGGCCACCCGCTGCTTTTCGCCCCCGGACAGGTTGTTCACCCCGCGGTCCAGCAGATCCGCGATTTTCAGCACCGAGACCAGGGTGTCGAAGTCGACCTTCCGGTGTTCCGGGGGACAGCGCTTGAACCCGTAGAGCAGGTTGCTCCTGACGCTTAGGTGCGGGAACAGGCAGTGCTGCTGGAAGACGATGGCGATGCGGCGCTGCTCGGGGCGCAGGTTGATCCTCTTTTCACTGCTGAAAAGGCAGTCCCCGTCCAGAATTATCTCGCCCACGTCGGGTTCCAGCAGTCCCGCCAGCATGCTGACCAGCGTCGACTTGCCGCCACCCGACTGCCCGAATATGCCGACCCTGTCGCCGGTTATGGTGAGGTCGGCACCCAGGGTAAAGGAAGGGAATCTTTTCTGTACGGCCATGGTAAGGTGCATGTCAGTCTCTCCGCGCCATTTTCCGCGCCATCCATTCATGCAGGAGGAGCACGACCACCGAAATGCCAACCGAAATCAGGCACAATGAGAGCGCCATCGTCTCGCTGCCGGGGGAACTGGCATATTCGTAAATGGCCAATGGGATGGTCTGGGTGACGCCGGGGATGTTGCCGGCCACGATGATGGTGGCGCCGAACTCACCCAGGCTGCGCGCGAACATGAGGGAGGATCCTGCCACCAGACCCGAGACGGAGAGAGGCAGGATCACGGTCACCAGGGTGTCGTACCAGCGCGCCCCCAGGGAGCGCGAGGCCTTGATCAGCTGGGGGTCGATCGCTTCCATTGCGGTGCGCAGGGAGCGCACCAGCAGCGGGAAACCGACGACGGCCGAGGCGAGTGCCGCGGCCTTGAGGGTGAAGATGAGCCTGATGCCGGCGGCGCTCAGCAGGGTGCCGAGCCAGCCGTGCTTGCCGAGCAAAAGCAGCAGCAGGTAGCCGACGACGACCGGAGGAAGGGTCAGCGGCAGGTTGACGAAGACCTCCGCCAGGACCTTGCCGCGGAATTTGACAAAGGTGAGCAGATAGGCCGCGGCAAAGCCGAAGGGAAGTGAAAGCAGTGTCGCCGATAGTGCAACCTGAACCGAGAGCCTGATGGCGTCGTAGTCTGTGGGAGTTAGGGAAATCATCCTCTGCCTTGCATGGTTACCCTGCCGTGTCGGTAGTTTCCTGGAAGGGGTGGTAGGCCAGCACCGGTTTCGTCTCGGGCCCGCGCAGGCAGTTACGACCCGTCGCGGCCTCGCTGTCAGGAAGGCACGCTAAGGTCCTAATCTCTTTATGTGACTCGCTGTGGGCCGTTATCTTCCCTCAGAAACCGCCGGATGTCAAGGCTGCCGAGGGTGCGGCAGCTGGCGCACTTCAACCTGCCCGGGTCGGGCGGGACGGGGCGACAGGGCCACGATCTAATTACCAGGAAGGACGGGTTTAGAAGAGGGGGCACGACAGACGAACTGTACGAGCGCTGACCGCAAACAAAAAGCTCCGAATAGCCTGCATTTTTCGCAAACACGCTTCGGAGCTTTGAGTGTAACTTGAAGAATATGCTGTCGGAAATGCGAAGCATACCCTGTCAATTCTGCAACGAATTGACAGGGAGTCGCACAGCTGCCCGAACTGTGTAGCGAAGCACAATAGGTGCTCGTACCCGGATGCCGGGAAACCTAAGCACCGGGCGCCCTATTCGTATCGGCAGCAGGGGAGGTGCCCCCGGGGTGAAAAAGCAGGTTCGGGGGGCGCATCTTCCCCATGCCGTCCATCAGGAGGTCCAACGCCAGGGTAGCCAGATCGTCGGCGACCGGTTCCATTCGGCTGTCTTTCTCAAGGTAGAGCAGCTTCAGGTAGCTGCCGCAGTCGTCGCAACTCTCCGCCTTGACCGCGCCGTTGGAACCCTCCAGGTTGTAGTAGCTGATCCCGCCGTTGGAGGTGCAACTGGAGCAGGTGACCCGCACCAGGTGCCACTGCGAGGAGCACAGGGAGCAGCAGAGGTAGCGCAGCCCGTGTGCATTTCCGCCGCTGCGCACGACTCCGGCTACCGGAAATGATCCGCACACCGGGCATACTCCGGTTTCCTGCGCACGGCCGAACGCCTGTTCTCCCAGGGACGATGCCATCTGCACCCAATAGACCTGCAATCCAGCCGCCACCAGAGGCAGCTCCCGGGGGGAGGTGCCGGCCAGGTCCCCCGCAAGAATCCGGTCCGCCCGTTGCTCCAGCCCGGCTGCACTCGCCCGCAGCAACCCGGCAATTGCCTCCCGCGCAGCTTCAGGAAGCGAGGCTTCACCCATCTGCCGCAGGATCGTCGTCAGGCCTTCCAACCAGGCGGGGTCCCGGGACCAGGTCCGGGCAGCCAGAAGCGGCATCCCGTGGTCGCGGCAGAGCGCCTGGTCTCCTGGGGCGGGGAGGGGGAGGGGAGCGAACCGGTCCAGGGCCGCCTGCTGCGCATCCGCGATCAAGGCGAGAAAGGCCAGGTACTCCTCCAGTGGGTGTCCCCCGGACAGTTGCCCAAAGCGCCCGGCGCGGCGGGCGAAGAGATCCCTCCCGGGAAGCTTCAGATAAGGGATCTCTCCTGCCGGAGCTTCGATCTCCCCGGGCTGCAGGATGCGGGTTTCTCCGGTCATTTGTCCCTCCCGGTAAGTTCCCGGTACCATGCCGGGTGGTGCTGTTTGGCCCAGGCCCGCCGGACACGGCCGCCCACCATGGCTTTGATGCTCTCCTTGGTCCAGATGGCCAGGTAGATGTGCCCCATGATGAGACCAATCATCACCACTCCCGCCGCGGCGTGCACCACGGCGGAAAAGCGGACCACCCCGGCCGGGAACAAAAACGACAGGTAGGCGCGCCAGATCACGAGACCGGATACCACCAGCAGCGCCACGCAGGTAACCAGCGACCAGAACATCAGCTTCTGACCGCCGTTCAGCTTGCCCGCCTCCGGCAGGTTCCGCTCGTCCCCCTTGGCAAGTTCGCGGGCGTGTTTCAGCCACTCCCGGTCGGCAGGGGTCATCTTGCTGAGCTTCCTGAACCGGAAAAACATCCCTCCGAAGAAAAAGATCAGTGCGACCCCGAAGAAGGGGTGCAGGATGCGGGTCCAGGTTCCACCCCCGAAGAGCTGGTTCAGGGGGTAGAAATAGGGATGGAAGAACGCCAGCCCGGAAAAGGCCAACAGGAAAAAGACGATTGCTACCAGCCAGTGGTTCACCCGCTCGGAGGCGGTGAAACGGGGCAAGGTTTCGGGATCCGGTTTCATTCCCCTACCTCCTTTTCGTTCTCTTTCGAGACCTCGTTGGGACCGTTGGTCAGGTAATGGACCAGGGCGCCGACCCACAAAAGGGCGAGCCCCAGGGAGGCGATCGGCTTGGCGGCCCCCTTCCAGAGGTCGACCATGGGGCCGACGGAGGGGTCACGGGGGAGCCCGCAATAAATCTCGGGTCGGTCGGCGTGGTGCAGCAGGTACATCACGTGGGTGCCGTCCACCCCTTTGGGATCGTAAAGGCCCGCCTTGGTGAAACCCCGCCTCTTCAGGTCTGCGATGCGCTCCCCGGCGTGGTGGACCATGTCCTCCTTGCTGCCGAAGACGATGGCGCCGGTGGGGCAGGTCTTGGCGCAGGCCGGCTCGAGGCCAGCCGAGACCCGGTCCGAGCAGAGGGTGCACTTGTAGGCCTTGCTGTCCTTTTGCGACAGGCGGGGGATATTGAAGGGGCAGCCGGCGATGCAGTAGCCGCAGCCGATGCAGTTCTCCTCGTGGAAATCCACGATGCCGTTACTGTACTGCACCACGGCACCCGGCGCCGGGCAGGCCCTCAGGCACCCCGGCTCGCTGCAGTGCATGCAGCCGTCCTTGCGGATCAGCCATTCCAGCCCGCGGTCGGTCTCCACCTCGGCGTAGCGCATCACGGTCCAGGAGTCCGCGGTCAGGTCGGTCGGGTTGTCATAGACCCCGTGGCTGTGCCCCACGGCGTCGCGGGTGTCGTTCCACTCCATGCAGGCCACCTGGCAGGCCTTGCACCCGATGCACTTGGAGACGTCGATCAGCTTGGCCACCTCCACCGTCCGGCGCTGTCCCGGCGAGGGGGTGGTGGTTGCCGAGCGGCGGGTGATGTCAAGGGATTGCAGCGCCATGATCAGCCTCCTTTAGGCCTTCTCTATGTTGACCAGGAACGACTTGAACTCCGGCGTCTGGGTATTGGCGTCACCCACGAAGGGGGTCAGGGTGTTGGCCAGGTAGCCGCTCCTCGCCACCCCCTTGAAGCCCCAGTGGATCGGAATCCCGACGTGGTGCACGGTCTTGCCGTTCACCGTGAGCGGCCGAATGCGCTTGGTCACCACCGCCACCGCCTTGATGAAGCCCCGGCTGGACCAGACCTTGACCCAGTCGCCGGCCCTGATCCCCTTGTCGCCCGCGAGTTCGGGGCTGATCTCCACGAACTGCTCCGGCTGCATGATGGCCGCGAGCCTCGTGTGCTTGGTCCAGAAGTGGAAGTGCTCGGTCAGCCGGTAGGTGGTCGCCGCGTAGGGGAACTGCTTCCCCTTGCCGAAGGTCTCCCACTCCCCCTTGAACAGCCGCGCCGCCGGGTTGCTGATCACCTTCGGGTGCAGGGGGTTGGTGTCGATGGGGGTCTCGAATGGCTCGTAGTGCTCCGGGAAGGGGCCCTCCGCCATCTTGTCCAGGGCGAAGAGGCGTCCCACCCCTTCGGGGAGCATGATGAAGGGGCCCATCTCATCGGCCGGCGTCGAGTCCGGCTTGAAGTCGGGGACGTCGGCGCCCCCCCACTTGGCTCCGTCCCAGGAGACCAGCTTGCGCGTGGGGTCCCAGGGCTTGCCGGCGGGGTCGCAGGAGGCGCGGTTGTAGAGGATGCGCCGGTTGGCGGGCCAGGCGAAGGCCCAGTTGAGGGTGTTGCCGAGCCCCGAAGGGTCCGAGTTGTCCCGCCGGGCCATCAGGTTCCCCTTCTCGGTCCAGCTTCCCGAGTAGATCCAGCAGCCGCAGGCGGTGGAGCCGTCGTCCCTCAACTGGGCGAAGCCGTCCAGCTGCTGCCCCTTCTTGAGGAGCGTCTTGGTCGGGTCCTTGGGGTCGGGTAGATCGTCCAGCGCCTTGCCGTTGTACTCAATCGCCAGCTCCTCGGGGGCGGGGGCGTGGGGGATCTTGTAGTCCCAGGTGAGGTTCAGGATCGCGTCGGGGAAGGGGCCACCCTCCGTGCGGTACAACTCGCGCAGCCTCAGGAAGATCCCCGCGATGATGTCGACGTCCGGCTTCGCCTCGCCCGGCGCATCGGCTCCCTTGTAGTGCCACTGCAGCCAGCGGCCGGAGTTGGTGAGCGAGCCGTTCTCCTCGGCGAAGCAGGTGGAGGGGAGCCGGATCACCTCGGTCTGAATCCGGGCCGGGTCCACGTCGTTGAACTCGCCGTGGTTCTCCCAGAAGCAGGAGGTCTCCGTCGCAAGCGGGTCGATGACCACCAGGAATTTGAGCTGTGACATCGCCTTTATCAGCTTCCCCTTGCTGGGGATCGAGGCGAGCGGATTGAACCCCTGGCAGAAGTAGCCGTTCAGCTTTCCCTGGCCCATCAGCTCGAACACCTGCAGCACGTCGTACTCGCGGTCGAGCTTGGGGAGCCAGTCGAAGCACCAACCGTTCTCCTTGGTGGCGGCGGCCCCGAACCAGGACTTCATCAGGCTCACGTGGAACTTGCCGTAGTTCTGCCAGTAGGACATCTGTCCGGGGCGTAGCGGCTTCACTGCCCGTTTCTCGATGTAGGCGGGGTACTCGGTCTCCTTCTCGCCCGGCAGCGTCAGGTAACCCGGCAATAGGTTCGAGAGCAGCCCCAGGTCGGTGAGCCCCTGGATGTTGGAGTGCCCCCTGAGGGCGTTCACTCCCCCTCCCGCCATCCCGACGTTGCCCAAGAGGAGCTGCAGCATGGCGGCGGTGCGGATGATCTGGGAACCGACCGTGTGCTGGGTCCACCCCAGGGCGTACAGGATGGTGAGGGTGCGCTCGGGTGCCGAGGTGGTGGCGATGATCTCGCAGACCTTGAGAAAGAGTTCCTGCGGGGTGCCGCAGATGTTGTTGACGGCTTCGGGGGTGTAGCGGGAGTAGTGCTCCTTCATAAGCTGGAACACGCAGCGGGGGTCCTGAAGGGTGGGATCCACCAGGGCGAAGCCGTCCGGTCCGAGCTGGTAATTCCAGGTGGACCGGTCATACTTGCGCGCCGCCTCGTCATAGCCCGAGAAGAGTCCCTCGTCGAACCGGTAGCCCGGGCCGACCAGAAAGGAGGAGTTGGTGTAGGCTCTGACGTAGTCGTGCTGGATCTTGTCGTGGGCGAGCAGGTAGTTGACCACGCCGCCCAGAAAGGCGATGTCCGTGCCGGTGCGGATCGGCGCGTAGAGGTCCGCCACCGATGCCGAGCGGGTGAAGCGGGGGTCGACGACGATAAAGGTGGCGCCGTTGTGCGCCTTTGCCTCGGTCACCCACTTGAAACCGCAGGGGTGCGCCTCGGCGGCGTTGCCGCCCATGACGATGATGACGTTGGCGTTCTTGATGTCAACCCAGTGGTTGGTCATCGCTCCGCGACCGAAGGTGGGGGCCAAACTGGCCACCGTGGGGCCGTGTCAGACCCGGGCCTGGTTGTCGAAGGCGAGCATCCCCAGGTTGCGGATCACCTTTTGGGTGATGTAGCCGGATTCGTTGCTGGAGGCCGACGCCGCCAGGAACCCGGTGGAGACCCAGCGGTTCACCGTGGCGCCGGCCGCGCTCTTCGGGATGAAGTTCCTGTCCCGGTCGTCCTTCATCAGCCGGGCGACCTTGGCGAAGGCCTCGTCCCAGGAGATGCGCTGCCACGCGTTGGAGCCGGGGGCGCGATATTCCGGATAGCGCAGCCGGTTCGGACTGTGCACGAAGTCGATCAGCCCCGCGCCTTTGGGGCATAGGGTGCCGCGGTTTACCGGGTGATCCGGGTCACCCTCGATGTGGAAGATGGCCGGTTGGGCGTTTTTCGCCCGGTCCCCCAGGCTGTGCATGATCAGGCCGCAACTCACCGAACAATAGGGGCAGGTGTTGCGGGTCTCGGTGCTGCGGGCAAGCTTGAAGGTACGCACCTCCGCCATCGCATCGGCCGCCGGAAATCCGAGCGCCGCGACGCTTGAGCTGCCCAGACCGGTGGCACAAACCTTGATGAACTGCCTTCTGGTTACGTTCATTCCACGCCTCCTTGGTTCAATGCCTCCTTGGTTCAATCATTCGTTCACTGACAGGGCCGTCGCGCAAACTGAGTATGTGGAGTTAAAATATTCTTAGTAACTAAATCTAGCATATGTCAGAATTTTTGCAAACTCCCACAGTGGCGATGAATTGATAGACGTTAGGAGCCTGTCGGGCTTAAAGTCGGCCGCATAGTGACAGTCAGCCCGGCAGACTTGTTTAGTATCGTATAGTTAAGCTTTTTATTGCATTGAAACCTCGAGATATTGTGGAGCTGTTTTCACGCAGTCCTCGAAGCCGCAAAGAGCAGATCACAAATGAATAAGGGACAAAACGGGGCGCCAATCTCATGGTTCAGAACAAGTTGGTGAGGGGGTTCAGCTGGGACGGTCACACTGAGAGAGGAATGGACAAATAGGATGCGGTTCTCTCGCAAGGGTTTCGATAGGGTCTGCCGGGATCGATCAGAGTAGCGCAGGAACTTACGGCCCTCTTGGGGAGATTCTCGCCAACTGTTGGACTTTGCTCTTACTCCGCAGTAAATCGACCGCCTGTGGTGAAGCCGTGAGAGGGGAGGATGCGGGCGGTGGCAGGCTAAAACGAAAAAGCCACTTTTCTGCCGGCTTTTAGCGGCGAAAAATGGCTTTTACGTACAGCAACACCAGTTTTGACGGAGGTGGAAGCATAAGCCGTCAAAACCGATGTGAAGCATAAGCTGTCAATTTTTAACTGCTTTATGCTTCAAGTTACCCTGATGTATACGGAGCTATAAAATTGGTGGGCGAGACGGGATTCGAACCCGTGACCCCTGGCTTCGGAGGCCAGTACTCTATCCAGCTGAGCTACCCGCCCGGGAATTAAACCTTCTACACCACTTTGCCTGCAAACTCAAGCTTTAATTGCTAAAAAAACGAAGCTGCCGTAGCTTCCCCTGCTTCCCCTCCTGCCTCCGACTGCACGGAGCCTATTGATAGACCGGCACGATGAGCTCTTTTTTCTGCGCGGAGTCCGTCATGATGTGCAGATAGCCGCTCATCACCTTCGCCTCCGGGCGCGGGGTCACGCTCAGTTCTATGGTTCCCGTCTCGCCCGGCTTCAGTTCGCTCTTCTTGATGGTCGCCTTGATCTGCAGAGAATTGGAGGTTGCGCTGACGGAGAGCAGCTTGACGCTGTTGACGCCCCGGTTGGTCACCGTTACGCTCGTCTGTTTCGCCACGCCCGGTTTGGCCGGGCCAAGGGTCACCTGACGGGGCGAGACCTGCAGGGCCTCGACGATGGTCCCTTCCAGGTAGAGGGTGTAGTTGGGCGCCTTGCCGGCGTTGGTGACCAGGGAGACGCTCTTCTGCACCTTGCCGGAAAAGTTGCTGGAGTCGAAGACGACCTGTATCTCGGCGCTCTTGCCGGGCGCTATCAGCGAGGAGGAGGGCTTGGCGGCGGTGCAGCCGCAGGAGACGGTGACCTCCTTGATCTGCAGCGGAGCGTCTCCGCTGTTTTTGACCGCGAAATTGTGCAGCACCTTCTTGCCCTGGGCGATGGTTCCAAAACTGTAGTTCGCTTCAGGGACGGTTAATTCCGGTGCGGCGTGGGCCGACGCCGCGAGGCAAAGGTGGGTCAGGAGTGTGAGAGCTGACAGGCTGATTTTCATGGTGTACCCCTAATTTATTGCGTGTGCCGCTGATTTGCGCTATTTATATCACAAAGATGGCAGCGAGACCAGAATGATTTGACACTGTAAATGGTATCTGCTATAGAAAATTGGGAGAAAATTAATGGAGCACACATATTGGCTGGAACAGGGCTTTAACCTGCAAGAGCTCTATTCTAGAACGCAAATTGAAGCGGAGGTCAGCAGACTTGCGGGAGAAATCTCCGCCGCCTACGCGGGAGAAAACCTCCTCGTCGTGGTGGTTTTGAACGGGGCGGTGTTCTTTGCGGCCGACCTGGTGCGCGCCCTGCGGGTGCCGGTCCAGATGGATTTCGTGAAACTTTCCAGCTACCAGGGAACCCAGACCACGGGTACCGTGCAGATAAAAAAGGACCTCGAAGCAAGCGTCGCCGGCAGGCACGTGCTGGTGGTCGAGGATATCGTCGACACCGGCCTCACGCTCACCTTTCTCGTGGACCTGTTGCAACAGCGGGGCGCCAAGAGCCTGCGGGTCTGCACCCTGATTGACAAAACCGAACGCCGCCAGGCGGATATCACGCCCGATTACGTCGGCATCGCCTGCTCCGGAGGGTTCCTGGTCGGCTACGGGCTGGACCTGGACGAGCGGATGCGCGAACTTTCGGCCATTTACCAGATCATCCAGAATCCAATCGGAGGGGATGCATGATTCTTCAATGCGACCAGTGCAATACGAAATTCCGGCTGGATGATGCCAAGCTGAAACCGGGCGGGGTGAAGGTCCGTTGCTCCAAGTGCCGCCACGTATTTCTCGCGGGAGCCGAGCCAAAGCACGAGGAGTCCGAATTCGACGCCATCCTGTCCGGGCTGGGCGCTCCGGCCCAGGAGAAACCCGAGGCTGCCGCCGCCGCGGCTCCGGACCTGGCCGGGTTCTCCTTCGACGCGGAGCCCGGCGCGGCGCTCCCCACCCCGGTCGAGGAGGCTGGGGCGCCGGCACCGGCCGCTATGAAGCCCCTTGATTATGGTGCCGCTGCCGACGCCCTGGCGACGGCCGGCCCGGCACAGGGAGAGGCCCCGGCGGCGCCGGACTTCGCCGAATTCGCCTCCTTCGATTTTCCCGCCGAGCCCCCGGCGCCAGCCCAAGCACCGGTGCCGGGGTCCGGGCCCGTGCCGGATTACTCCTCCTTTGACTTCGCGCCCGAGCCCGAGCTGCAGAAACCGCAGGAGCCCCCCGCGGCGCAGGCGCTCGAGTATGACGAGTTCGCCTTCGACGAGGAGCCTGCCGCGTTGCGGGAAGAACCGGCATCCCAAGCCAAGGACCCCTTCGACTTCGGCGAGTTTTCCTTCGCGGCGGAGCCTGAGCCGGTCCGGGAACAGCCGGCACCCGCCGCGCTGGACTTCGGCGAGTTCGAATTCGCCGAGGAACCGGCCGCCCCGGCGCCGCAGCCGCCTGTCGCGGTTGACGACCTGGATTATGGCGACTTTTCCTTCGGTACCGACTCCGGCGAGACCGCAGCCGAAGCCGTCGTCCCCGAGAGCGGGCAGGCCCCGGCCGCCTCAGCGGATGCCTTTGATTTCGGCGCTTTCAGCTTCTCCGAAGAGCCCGCCCCGCTGCAGGAGGAGCCGGTGACCGCCGCCGGACAGGAACTCGATTTCGGTGCTTTCAGCTTCTCCGAGGAACCCGCCCCCCCCGCACAGGCGGGCGCGCCTGCCGCGGAGCCCGGGTCCGCCTCATTCTCCGACGCCCTGCAGGCCACCCAGGCGCCGGCCGCGTCCCGGGCCGCAGCCGTGGCCGACGACGGTTTCGACTTCGATGAATTCACCTTCTCCCAGGGCTCTGCCGCCCAACCGGCAGCCTCCGCTACGCAGGAAATCCCCGCTGCCCCGGCTCCCGCCGCCGCGGTTGCGGCAGCTCCCGCCGCACCGGCCGAATCCGGCGCGCCGGAGCCCCCCCCCGCGCAGGGCCACGCGGCGAGCGCCGCACCCCTGCCGCGCGACGGGGGCGCCGGCTTCGAATTCGGTTTCGGGGCGCCAGCCGCGACCCGGGTCCCCGAGCCGTTCGAGCTGGACGACGAGACCCTGCCGCCGCTTTCCATCGCCTCGAGGCGCAAGGGGCGCTCGCTGCTGACCATCTCCATTATCGCGGTCTCCGTCCTGGTCATCGTGGCCCTGAGCGGAGCGGGCCTCTACCTGCTGCAAAGCGGCCCGGCGGCCTTCGATAAGCTCGGTATCGGCTTCGTGGCGCAGTGGTTTGGCATGGAGAGCGTGGAAGAGGGACGCATTACCATCAGGAACCAGCAGGCCGCCTTCTTCCAGAACAAGGAAGCGGGCGAACTCTTCGTGGTGTCGGGGGAGGCGGTGAATTCGTTCCGCAAGGCGCGCGCCTCCATCCTGGTGAAGGTGAGCCTGTTCGACAAAAAAGGGGGAGTGCTGCTGCAAAAGACCGCCTACTGCGGGAACCGGCTCTCCAGCGATCAGCTCGCGACGCTGCCGATGGCGAAGATCGAGTCGACCATGAACAACCAGTTCGGCGACTCGCTGTCCAACCTCGGGGTGCCGCCGGGCAAGGCGATCGGCTTCGTGGTGGCGATCTCCAACGTCCCCAAGGAGGCGGCCGATTTCGGCGTCGAGGTGGTGAGCTCCACCGTCGCCGGCAAGTAGTCCGCAACGAGCAGCGTAAACCAGGAAGGCCGGCTTTTGCCGGCCTTCCTGCGTTCGGGGTGCAAAAAAAAACCTGCCCGGGAAAACCCGGGCAGGCTATGGCATTGCATGATACGTTGGTCCGTTAGGCGCTGATGGCAGACACCGGGCAGGTGTCTACGCATGCCCCGCAGTCGATGCAGGTATCAGCAGCGATCACCCTCTTGTCGCCGGCCTCGCTGATTGCGTTAACCGGGCAGGAATCGTCGCATGCGCCGCAGTTGATGCATTCTTCAGAAATTGTATGAGCCAAAGTGTTCACCTCCTTCAGGTACGATTTGTAATTGATTTTCCGGAAAAAACTAACATACCCCGCAAAAAAAGTCCACCATAAAGCAGCCACCTTTTCGACCGTTTTCCAGGAGAAAAATCTTGAATTGGAGAGCACTCTAAGGTACTATAAAAAAAGGTTCTATTTGCAATTGCGCAGACGGGGAGGGTAACTCCCTTTTTTCGTCTGGCGGACTACATTTTCTCTATGGGGGCAGTGATCGATGGATATACTGGCACTTAACTGCGGCAGTTCTTCGGTGAAATACCAGTTGTTCGACTGGGCTAAAAAGGTGGTCGTCGCCAAGGGGATGGTCGAGCGTGTCGTGATCGGCGACTCGTTCATTTTGCACGAAGTTCCCGGCCGTGAAACCTACCGCGAAGATTCCGACTGCCCCGACCACAAGTTCGCCGTTGACCTGATCCTGCGTACCCTGACCTCGCCGGAGCACGGGGTGCTCAAGGATATCACGCAGATCGCCGCGGTTGGCCATCGCGTCGTGCACGGGGGGGAGCGTTTCACCAAGTCCGTGCTGATCGACGACGATGTGCTCGATGCGGTGACCGAGGTGCAGCATCTGGCCCCGCTGCACAACCCCCCCAACATCGCGGGGATCGAGGGCGCCATGGCTGTGCTGCCGGGTGTTCCCCAGGTCGCCATCTTCGACACCGCCTTTCACCAGACCATGCCGGAGCACGCCTACCTCTACCCGCTCCCCTTCGAGTGGTACGAGAAATACGGGGTGCGGCGCTACGGTTTCCACGGCACTTCGCACCTCTACGTTTCGAAGCGGGTGGCGGCCATCCTGGGCAAACCGGCCCGCGAGTGCAACGTCATCACCATGCACATCGGTAACGGCGTGTCGCACTGCGCCATCAAAAACGGCGTCTCGGTCGACACCAGCATGGGGCTGACGCCGCTGGAAGGCGCCATGATGGGGACCCGCTGCGGCGACATCGATCCGGCCATACCTGCCTTCATGATGCAAAAGGACAACCTTTCGGCCAAGGAAATCGACAGCATCCTGAACAAGAAAAGCGGCGTGATCGGCATCACCGGCCGTTTCACGGACCGCCGCGACGTGATCGAGCATGCCGAGGCTGGCGACCGGCTCTGCGCGCTGGCGCTCGACATCGAGGCCTACCGTCTGAAGAAGTACATCGGGACCTACCTGGCAGTGGTCGGCAGGCTGGACGCCGTCGTCTTCACCGCCGGGGTAGGGGAGATGGGGGCGCCGATCCGGGCGCGCGCCATCGAGGGGCTGGAGCACATCGGGATCATCCTGGACCGGGAGCGTAACGCCTCCGCCATGACCCGCAAGCGCGAGACGCTGATCACGACCGACGACTCGCCGGTGAAGGTCTACGTGATACCGACCGACGAGGAGCTGGTGTTCACCGAGGACGTGGCCGCGATCCTGGACGGGACCTACACGGATCACATGCACTTTGAATACAGTTTTTCCAAACCGGATTTTGTCAGGAAATAACCCGGGCACCAGCTGTTACCCCCACGAGAAAGGCCAGCGGAGTTATCCGCTGGCCTTTCCCTTTTTTTGCTGCCGTTTCCGGCGCGCGTCGCATGGTTCCGATCGGTCGGATCCGACTGCTCCGTCCGATCAGGCGCGCCACCGGCGCCTTTATCCCTGCGCCTGCACGGCGGTGATCGCGGTCACGTCGACGATGTCCTGGATCGAGCAGCCGCGCGACAGGTCGTTGACCGGTTTCGCCAGCCCCTGGATGACCGGCCCGATAGCCTTGGCGCCCGCCAGCCTCTCGACCAGCTTGTAGGCGATGTTGCCGGCGTCCAGGGTCGGGAACACCAGCACGTTGGCCCGGCCCGCGACGTTGCTGCCGGGCGCCTTCTTGCCGCCGACCGCCGGGATCAGAGCGGCGTCGGCCTGCAATTCGCCGTCGACGCTCAGCTCCGGGTCCATGGCCCGGACGAGCTCCAGCGCCTTCACGACCTTGTCGGCGTCCGGGTGGCTCGCGCTTCCCTTGGTGGAGAAGGAGAGCAGGGCGACCCTGGCCGGGACGTCGAGAAATGCCTTGCAGTTGCGGGCCGTGGCGATGGCGATTTCGGCGAGCGCCTGGGCGTCCGGGTTCGGGTTAACCGCGCAGTCGGCAAAGAGGATCACCCCTTCCTCGCCGAAATTCGGGGTCTTGGTCGACATCAGGAAGAAGGAGGAGACCGTCTTGATGCCGGGCGCCGGGCCGACCGTCTGGAACGCGGCGCGCAGCACGTCGCCGGTTGTGCCGGTCGCGCCGGCCACTTCACCGTCGGCGTCACCCTCCCGTACCATCATGCCGGCGAAGTAGAGGTGGTCCGGGGCGCAGAGCAGCTCACGGGCCGCCTCGGCGCTCAGCCCCTTGGACTTGCGCAACTCGACCAGTTTTTCCACGTACCCCGCAAGTTTCGGCGAACAGGCCGGCTCGATGATCTCGACTCCGGACAGGTTGATCCCCTTCTCGACGGCCAGGGCGCGCAGCTTTTCCGGGTTGCCCAGCAGGATGATTTTCGCCAAACTCTGTTCCACAATGTTTTGAGCGGCAAAGAGCATCCTCTCGTCGTAGCTCTCCGGAAGCACAATGGTTTTTGTGTGTGTCCGCGCCTTTTCTTTAATCAGCTCAACCAACGGCATGACAGTCCTCCCCGATATAAGTTAAAACTCTGTTACGTTTATATCTCAGCGGGGTGGTCCGGTCAATAAAAAAGGCGCCGTCACATGGGGGGGGCGGGGCGGCAATCCTCGGGGTCTCCCTGAAGTTTGGCGACCGTGTGCGGCACCGCGGGCCAGACGAAGGAGATGCACTCCGTGGCTCCTCTGGGGCTCCCCGGGAGGTTGATGATCAGGGTCCGCTTGCGGATGCCTGCGACGGCGCGGGAGATCATGGCGTGCACCGTTTTTTTCAGGCTTTCCATGCGCATCACCTCGCCAAAGCCCGGCAGCAGGCGGTCCAGCACCCGCTCGGTCGCCTCGGGCGTGACGTCGCGGGGCGATACGCCGGTGCCGCCCGTGGTGAGGATCAGGTCGAAAGCGCCGCTGTCGGCCCACTGGGTGAGCCGTGCCGAGATGAGCTCCCCCTCGTCCGGGATCACCTCCAAGCGGGAGACCGTGACCCCCTGCTCCTCCAGCCAAGCCCTGAGTGCCGGGCCGCTGCCGTCCTCCCTCTCGCCCGTCGAGCAGCGGTCGCTCAGCGTCAATATGGCTGCTTTCATACTGTTTCTCCTCCTTGGAATCCTTCGTTGCGCCATCAGGGGACAGCCCGGTCAGGGGGACGCCGTCGCCGCCCCGGACAGTGCCCCGGTACACCGGTGCCGGCCTCTGGGGAGCATGGCCTTGCTGGCGGCGCGGTCAGGGCTGGTGGTGATGCGCCCCAACACCAAGGGCGGCAAGTCCTGGCGCTCTGCAAGGCGAGACCGGACCTCATCGTCCGGCGGGGCAGCCTCGGTTTACTCCGCCTCGCGGCGGTAGACCCCGCTCTTGCCCCCTTCCTTGAAGAGCAGGGCGATGTCGGAGATGACGATCCCTTTCTCGCTCCCCTTGCACATGTCGTAGACGGTGAGGGCCGCGACGGTCGCCGCCGTCATCGCCTCCATCTCCACGCCGGTCCTCTCGAAGGCGCGCACCGTGGCGCGCACCTCGATGCGTCCCCGCTCGGGGTCGACCTGGAAGTCCACCGCGACGTGATGCAGCGCGAGGGGGTGGGAGAGCGGGATCAGATCGGGCGTCCTCTTGGCCCCGGCGATCCCGGCCAGGCGCGCCACTCCGAGCACGTCCCCCTTGGCGACCCGCCCCTCCACGATTTTCGCCACCGTCTCCGGCTTGAGGGTCAGCACGGCGCCCGCTATCGCGGTGCGCAGGGTGGGATTCTTCTGGCTCACGTCCACCATGATGGCGTTGCCGCCGGCATCGAAATGATTAAACGACATATAACTCCTCCATTTCCAGCGTCGGGTCGAGGATCTGCAGATCCACCGGGTCGCCGGGGTTAAACTCGGTACGGTCAGCGGGGAGCAGGGCCACCCCGTTCGCCTGCAGCATGGTCTTCGGCAGCCCGGGGCCCCGGTCTCCCGAGCTGCCCGCCAGGTAGCGTCCCCCCTCGATGGTCACCCGCACCCGGAGGAAGTTGAGGCTTCCCGCCTTCTTGCGCACCCCGTCCCGGAGCACCCCGGGGACGATCCTGCGCAGCACCCTGGCGTGCCCCATCATCTTCAAAAGGGCGGGGCGGACGAACTGCTCGAAGCTGACCAGGGTGGCCGCCGGGTTTCCCGGCAGCGAGAACACCGGAGTGCCTCCCTTGAGGCCGAAGGCGGTCGGCCCGCCCGGCCTGACGGCGACCTTCCAGAACCGCTCGGCGACGCCGAGTTCCGCCAGGGTTCCCCGCACCAGGTCGCGGTCGCCGGTGGAGACCCCCGCGGAGGTGATCAGCAGGTCCGCCTTGAGCCCTTCGGAGAGGAGCGCCAGGTGGCTTTCCCGGTTGTCCCGCGCGATGCCGAGCAGGGCCGGCCGGGCGCCGCAAAGCCGAACCGCTGCGGCGAGCGCCAGGGCGTTGCTGTTGACGACTTGGCCGGGTCCCGGCTGGGCGCCGAGCTCAACCAGTTCGTCTCCGGTGCAGACGATCGCCACCCGCACCCTGCGGTAGACCGGGACCAGCACGGCACCAAAGGAGGCGAGCAGGCTCACCTGGGCCGGGCCGATCAAGTCGCCCCGCGACAGGACCGGATCGCCCTGCGCCAGGTCCCCGCCCCTGAGGCGGATGTGGTCGTTTTTCCTGATCTGGCCCAGCAGGCTCAGCGTGCCGTCGCCCTGCCGGACCTCCTCGAAGGGAACCACTGCGTCGGCTCCCAGGGGGATCAGTGCGCCGGTCATGATCCTGACGGCGCAACCCGGTTTGACGGCCGTGCCGGAACCCGCCCCCGCCGGGAGGTAGCCGGTCACCGTGAGGGGTGCTGCGGGGGCGCAGTCGGCGCTGCGGACCGCAAAGCCGTCCATTGCCGAACTGTCCCAAAGCGGCAGGTCGCAGGGTGCCGCGAAGTCCTCCGCCAGGACCCTGCCCGCCGCATCGAGGAGCGACACCCGCTCGACCCCCGCAGCTGCGACGTTGTCTAAAATGATGCGTCTGGCATCCTCGAAGCTCGTCATGGTCTGCCTTTTCGCTGCGATTTCCGGAAGGTTTGCGCCCTGGTTAACTGCCCGGTCTCCCAAGGCATAGCATATTTGCCAGGAAATGGAAAATTATTTCACCCTAAATAACCGCCCCCCACCGGGCGTATACGGGAAAAATTCTCCCTGAAACGGGCTCTTGTCACCGTGTGAAACTCATCACTGACGCGCGCGGCGCGGGTTGTTAACTTCTTTCGAAAAGGGTATCGTAACCTGGAACTAATTCGTTAGCTATTTACCTGCCGTGTCCTTTCGTGCTAAAACAGTGTTCGGATATATTGGTGGTCTGCAGTACAGTTGCCCAACAGGAACCTACCTCATGGAACTTATCGACACCTATGGCAGGCGGATCAACTACCTGCGGCTTTCCGTGACGGACCGCTGCAACATGCGCTGCAGCTACTGCATGCCGGAGGCCGGGGTGGAGAAGCTGAGCCACGCCCAGGTGCTCTCCTACGAGGACCTGCTCAGGATCTCGGCAGAGGCGGTGGGGGCCGGCATCGAGAAGATCAGGGTGACCGGCGGGGAGCCGCTGGTGAGAAAGGGGATACTCCCCTTCCTAAGCCGCGTCGCTGCCCTGGACGGGCTCAAGGAGCTGGTACTCACCACCAACGGCCTGCTTTTGAAGGAGCTGGCGCAAGGGCTGTGGGACGCCGGGGTGCAGCGGCTCAACATCAGCATCGACTCGCTGCGGCCCGAGGTCTTTGCCCGGATCACCAGGGGGGGCGATCTCGCCCTGGTGCTGGACGGGATCGAGGCCGCCGAGCGCGCCGGCTTTCCGCCGCACAAGCTGAACATGGTGGTGATGCGGGGGGTGAATGACTGCGAGATTCTCGATTTCGTCAGGCTCACCCTGGAGCGCCCTTATGCGGTAAGGTTCATAGAGTACATGCCGACCTCTGGGGAAGGGGACTGGCGTGCCCTGTGCGTGCCCGGTGCGGAAATCAGGGAGCGGATAGCCGAGCATTTCGTCATCGAGGAGGTCGAGCAGAGTGAGCGTTCCGGCCCTTCCAAGAACTTCCGCGTGCAGGGGGCGCTCGGGTCGCTCGGCATCATCACCGCCATGACCGGGCACTTCTGCGACAGTTGCAACCGCCTCCGGGTGACGGCTTCGGGGATGGTGCAGGGCTGCCTCTTCTCCGGCTCCGGGGTGGACCTGAGGCCGGTGCTGGCGACCGGAGACGACGCGCTCTTGCGCCAGGAGATACGGCGCATCGTGGCGGCCAAGCCCGGCAGGCACCAGCTCACCGACGAGGGCGCCGAGGCGGTGCCCTTCGCCATGTCGCGGGTCGGGGGATAGGGAAGGAATTCGTTGAGTCGTTGAGTCGTAGAGTCGTTGAGTCGTAGAGTCGTGCTACTGGACCACTCGACAACTCGACCACTCAACAGGTTTATCAGTTCACCGTGGAGGCTTCATGAAAGGTAAGGTCCTGGCAGTTAATGTCAGTCTGAATAAAGGCGAGAGAAAAAAGGCGGTCCCCGAGGCCACGTTGCTGGTCGAACACGGCATCGAGGGTGATGCGCACGCGGGGGACTGGCACCGTCAGGTGAGCCTGCTGGCAATGGAAAGCATCGCCAAGATGCAGGCGCTCGGGCTTGATGTCGGCGAAGGGGATTTCGCCGAGAACATAACGACGCAGGGGGTCGACCTGGTGCACCTGCCGATCGGGGCGCGACTGACTCTCGGGGAGACGCTGCTGGAGGTGACCCAGATCGGGAAGGAGTGCCACACCCGCTGCGCCATTTTCTACCAGGCGGGCGACTGCGTGATGCCGAAGGAAGGTATCTTCGCCAGGGTTATCAACGGCGGCGTGGTGCGGCCGGGCGACGCTATCGAGGTGCTGTAAGGCGGGTGAAAGGCGTCGAGTCGTTGAGTCGTCGAGTCGTCGAGTCGTCGAGTCGTTGAGTCGTTAAGTCGTCGAGTCGTTACTCATCTACTCAACCACTCGACCACTCAACCACTCAACCACTCGACCACTCAACCACTCGACCACTCGACCACTCGACGGTTTATCCGCCTTTACGCCTCTCTCGGCAGCACGACGCTGAAGGTGCTGCCGCAGCCGGGGACGCTCTCCACGTCGATGCTGCCGCCGTGCTCCCTGACGATCCCGTAGCTTACCGAGAGCCCGAGGCCAGTGCCGCTTGGCTTGGTGGTGAAGAAGGGGTTGAAGATCTGGCTTAGATTTTCCATCCCGATCCCGACGCCGGTGTCCGATACCCGCACCTCGTAAAGGTCGGCGTCCGGCACCGCTGCACTCTTCAGGGTCAGCACCCCTCCCTGCGACATGGCCTGCACTCCGTTCAGCACCAGGTTGGTGAAGACCTGGCGCAGCTGGTCCCCGTCCCCTTCGACCATGTCGACCGCCTTGGAATAGCTCTCCACCACCTTGATGCCGTCCAGCGGCACCTGATGCCTGATCTGGACGACGATCTCGTGCAGCAGGCTGTTGAGGCGCACCGGCCCCATCTCCCGCTGCTGGCGCCTGGCGAACTTCTGCAGGTTCGAAACGATCCGCTCCACCCTTTTTACCTGCTGGAAGATGGTGTCCACCTCCTCACGGTTCGAAGCGTCCTCGGGAACCGACAACTGCAGGAGCTCCGTGTTGCCGCGGATGATGGCCATCGGGTTGTTGATCTCATGGGCGACGCCGGCAGCCAGCTCGCCGATTGCGGCGAGTTTCTCCACCCGCAGCAGCTCCTCCCTGGTCTGAACCAGGAGCCGGTTCTTCTCCTCCAGCTCCGCCGTGCGCAGATGCACCTTCTGCTCCAGGCTGCGGTTCAGCTCGATGATGCTGTTCTCGCGCTCGCCCAGGGAGCGGCTCATGTCGTTGAACCTCCCGGCCAGGTCGCCGATCTCGTCGCGCGACTCGATGCTGCTCTGCACGTTCCTCTCGCCCGCCGCCACCCGGCGCGCCAGCAGCTCCAGCTCCTTGATCGGCTGGGCCAGCTTCTTGCCGAGAAAGCCCGCCATGGAGACCCCCACCAGGCAGCTCACCAGCAGCACGAAACTCAAGAGGACCGCCATGTCGACCTTGACCGCCGAATACTGGCTCTCCAGCATCCCGACCGAGAGCGCGCCGATCGGCACCCCCTGCAGCGAGAGGATCGGCTCGTAGGCGGTCAGGAACCAGTCATTCACCACGAAGGCCCTCCCCACCCACTTGGCACTGGCAAGCAGCACCTTGTTGTACACCTGGCTGGAGAGCCGGCTCCCCACGGCCCGGGTGCCGTCCGAGTTCGGCACGTTGGTGGCGATCCTCAGGTCGCCGAGGAAGATGGTGGTGTTCCCCACGTCCCTCCCCTGGAGCCTGGACCCCTCGTAGACGACCGTCTTGATCTTGTCCACCAGGGTCTTGCTGTTGTTGAGCAGGACGCCGCCCAAAAGCGCCCCCAGCACGTTCCCGGCCCGGTCGCGCACCGGTGCCGCGACGTACAGGAACATCCCGGCGTTTTGGGTCTCGAGTTGCGTCGGGTTGGACTTGGGCGTCGCCAGGACCCGGACCTGCGCCTGGCGCACCAGGGCGTCCCCCTCCAGGGCGAGTTCCGCCTCCGGGATGATCGTGGTGCCGCTCACGATCTCCCCCTTGAGGGCACGCGCCACGAACTGGTTTTTGAGCTTGTCGTCTCCGAACTGGCTCGGGTTGTTGGCCCGGTAAATGACCTTGCCCCCGGCGTCGACCGCCGCCAGCAGGTCCAGGTGCTCGCCGGCCCGCACCGGGGCCAGGATCTCCGCCACCGCCTCGCGGCTCCCCGAGCCGACCGTCTCGGCGGTCTTCCCGAAGGCCGCGGTGAACTTCACCACGTCGAAGAGGCGCGCCAGCTCGTTCTGGTAGGCCTCGTGGGCCACGTTCAGGTCGTCGCGGACCTTGTCCTGGGCCTGGCTCGCCACCTTGGCGCTCAGGATGAAGACGCCGGCCATCCAGCAGATGAAGATGGCGACGGCGAGCGGGATCAGGGTGGCGACGGTCAGCTTGGTTTTTATCGGGAAGCGCAGCTTCGGTATGTTCATGCGGGGATGCTGAGCGAGTACTCGAATATCTTCCGGTCCAGCGTTTTCCGGGAGATGCCGAGGATCTCGGCGGATCTGCTCTTGTGGTAGCCGGTGTTGGCGAGGGTCCGCTCGATGTGGTCCCGCTCCACGTTCTCGAGAGAAACCAGCTCCACCTCCCGCTTGGCGACGCTTTCGGGCTGCTTGCGCCAGATCGGGAGCTCCTTGGGGGTGATGAACTCGGAGCGCGCCAGGATGACGGCCCGCTCGATCACGTTCTCCAGCTCCCGGATGTTGCCGGGCCAGTCGTAGGCGCTCAAAAGCGCCAGGGCCTCGGGAGAGACGGCGGTGACCGGCTTTTTCATCCTGAGGCTGTACTTTTTCAGGAAGTGCAGGGCGAGCGGCTCCACATCCTCCTTGCGGTCGCGCAGGGGAGGGAGCGGGATGTTGATGACGTTCAGGCGGTAGTAGAGGTCTTCCCGGAAGCGCCCCTCGCGCACCTCGCGCTCCAGGTTCTTGTTGGTGGCGGCGACGAAGCGGATGTCGGCGCTCTTGGCCTTGGTGGCCCCCACCGGGATGAAGTCGCGCTCCTGGATGACGCGCAAAAGCTTGGCCTGGATGGAGAGGCTCATGTCGCCGATCTCGTCCATGAACAGTGTGCCGCCGTGGGCCTCCTCGAGGAGCCCCTTCTGGCTCGCGACCGCGCCGGTGAAGGCGCCGCGCACGTGGCCGAAGAGCTGGCTTTCCAGGAGCGTCTCGGCGAGCGCCGCGCAGTTGATGGAGAGGAAGCGGCGCTCCTTCCTGAGGCTGTTGTAGTGGATGGCGCCCGCGATCAGCTCCTTGCCGGTCCCCGACTCGCCCAGCACCAGGATGTTGGCCTCGCTGGCGGCCACCTGCAGGGTCAGCTCGTAGATCTCCCGGAAGGCGGTGCTGCGAAAGACGATCGATTCCTGCAGGATCGGCTTGCCCAGTTCGTTCTTGAGCGCGCGGTTCTCCTGCAGGAGCTGCTCCTTCTCCAGGGCGTTTCTCATGACGCTCAGAATCTTCTCTTTCGGGAAGGGCTTGGTGACGTAGTCGTAGGCGCCCAGCTTGATGGTCTCGACCGCCGCGTCGATGGTGCCGAAGGCGGTCATGATGACGACCGGGAGCCCGGGCCTCAGCTTCTTCACCTTCCTCAGCACGGAGATGCCGTCCATGTCCGGCATCCGGACGTCCTGCAACAGGAGGTCCGCGTCGCCGGGCTCGCCCTCTTCCAGGCGCCGCAGCAGGTCGCGGCCGCCGCAAAAGGTCTCAACGGCGTACCCCTGCGACTGCAGGAGCTTCTTCAGGTAGTTGAGTATGCCCTGTTCGTCGTCGCAGATCAGAATCTTTTCCTGTGCCATCGCCTTGCCACCCCTCCCATTTCCCGCCGGTCCCGCCGGGGGTCCGACCAGGTCATAATGTTACACATCATGACAAAACTGCGCAGTTGTTAGCCCCGGCTCATGGGCCGGGCTGTTCTCATGTGCGCCGACAATACTATCATTTCGGAGGTTTATCCGTATACAACTTTTTTGGCCATCCCGTAAACTCCGTGGCATGACACCTGTATACATAACTGCCATCGTGGTGGCGCAAGCCAACTATTCAATGGAAAAGGGGAGCTCATAACATGGCTGTTTCACGAAGGGAATTTCTGCAGGGAGGGGCGCTCGCCGCGGCGCTGGCACTCTCCGGCGGCAAGGCGCAAGCGGGGGTCGATTCCCCCGAGATGCGCACCAAGGGGCTGAAGAGTTCCACCACCATCTGCCCGTTCTGCGCCGTCGGTTGCGGCCTGGTGGTGCACACCAAGGGTGGCAAGGTCGTCAACATAGAGGGGGACACCGAGCACCCGATCAACGAGGGGGCGCTCTGCTCCAAGGGGAGCGCGCTGTTCCAGGTCGCCAACAACGAGCGGCGCCTGCAGAAGGTCATGTACCGGGCGCCGGGAAGCGACAAGTTCGAGGAGAAGTCCTGGGACTGGGCGCTGGAGCGGATCGCGCAGAAGATGAAGGATACCCGCGACCGGAGCTTCAAGGCCAAGGAAATCAGCAAGAAGGACAACAAGGAATACGTCGTGAACCGGACCGAGGGGATGGCTTTCCTGGGCGGCGCCGGTCTCGACAACGAGGAGTGCTACCTCTGGAGCAAGTTCGCCCGCTCCATGGGGGTCGCGAACCTGGAACATCAAGCCCGAATATGACACTCCGCTACAGTCGCCGGTCTGGCGGCTTCGTTTGGACGTGGGGCAATGACGAACCATTGGATAGACCTGAAGAACGCCGACGCGATTCTCGCGATCGGTTGCAATCCCGCTGAAAACCACCCGATCTCCTTCAAGTGGATCGAGAAGGCCCTGGACGCCGGCGGCAAGCTCTTAGCCGTGGACCCGCGCTTCACCCGGACCGCCTCCAAGGCGGACCACTACGCCCAGATCCGTCCCGGGACCGACATCGCCTTCCTGGGCGGGCTCATCAACTACGCCCTGGAGAACAACCTAATTCATGAGGAGTACGTCCGGGAGTACACCAACGCCTCCTTCATCGTGAACGAGAAGTACGATTTCGAGGAAGGGCTCTTCTGCTCCTTCGACGACCAGGAAAAGACCTACGACCTGCAGTCCTGGGCCTACAACGCCAAGGACGGGGTGCCCACCCGCGACATGACGCTCAAGGACCCGCGCTGCGTCTACCAGCAGATGAAGAAGCACTTCTCGCGCTACACGATCGACATGGTCTGCTCCATCACCGGCACCAAGGTGGAGGACTACCTGGCGGTCGCCAAGGCCTTCTGCGCCACCGGGCGCCCGGACAAGGCGGGGACAATCCTGTACGCCATGGGGATCACCCAGTCGACGCACGGGACCCAGAACGTGCGCGCCACCGCCATGCTGCAGATGCTTTTGGGCAACATCGGCATCGCAGGCGGCGGCGTCAACGCGCTGCGCGGCGAGAGTAACGTACAGGGCTCAACCGACTACGGCCTGCTGTTCCACATGCTGCCGGGGTACCTGAAGTCCCCCGAGTTCGACAACGTGGACCTGAAGGCGTACCTGGAGAAGTGGACCCCGAAGAGCAAGGACAAGCGGAGCGCCAACTGGTGGGGCAACACCCCGAAGTACACCGTGAGCCTCCTGAAGGCTTGGTACGGCGAGAACGCCACCCCGGAAAACCAGTTCTGCTACGATTACCTCCCGAAAAGAAGCGGCAACTACTCCTTCATGAAGCTGATGGAGACCATGGGGAACGGGAAGCTGGAAGGTCTGGTCTGCATGGGGCAGAACCCCGCGGTCGGCGGGCCCGATTCATTGAAAACCCGCGAGGCGCTCGGCAAGCTCAAGTGGCTCGTCACGGTCGACCTCTGGGAGACCGAGACCTCCATCTTCTGGAAGCGTCCCGGCGTCAACCCGAAGGACATCCAGACCGAGGTGTTCATGCTGCCGGCCGCCTCCTCCGTGGAGAAGGAAGGCTCGATCTCCAACTCCGGGCGCTGGGCGCAGTGGCGCTACAAGGCGGTCGAGCCGATGGGGGACGCCAAGAGCGACCTCTGGATCATCGACAAGTTCGCCAAGAACATGCAGAAGGCCTACGCCAAGGGTGGCGTCTTCCCGGAGGCGATCACCAAGCTTTCCTGGAACTACGGCACCACTGAAGAGCCCGAGGTGCAGCTGGTGGCCAAGGAGATCAACGGCTACTTCACCCGTGACATGACCATCGTCGACAAGGACAAGACCCTGGAGTTCAAGAAGGGCGACCAGGTCCCGATGTTCAAGTACCTGCAGGACGACGGCTCCACCGTGTCGGGGTGCTGGATCTACTGCGGCTCCTACACCAAGGACGGCAACATGATGGCGCGCCGGGACAAGACGGACCTCCCCAACGGGCTCGGCATGTTCCCCAAGTGGTCCTGGTGCTGGCCGGTGAACCGCCGCATCATCTACAACCGCGCCTCGGTGAACCCCGACGGCGTCCCCTTCAACCCGCAGCGGGTTGTTATCGCCTGGGACGTTTTGGAGAAGAAGTGGAAGGGTGACGTGCCGGACGGTCCCTGGCCACCCATGAACGATGTCAAGGAAGGAAAGTACCCCTTCATCATGGTACCCGAGGGGCACGGACGCCTCTACGCCCTCGACATGAAGGACGGACCTTTCCCCGAGCACTACGAGCCGGTCGAGAGCCCGGCCAAGAACCTGCTCTCCCCGGTGCAGACGAGCCCCGGCGTCAAGGTTCCGGCCAACATGTCCAACGACACCGGCAAGTACCCGTACGTCGGGACCACCTACCGGATGACCGAGCACTGGCAGGCGGGCGCCATGACCCGCAGCCTCCCCTGGCTGGTGGAGCTGGTTCCCACCATGTTCGTGGAGATCTCCGAGACCCTGGGGAGGACCAAGGGTATCAACAACGGCGACCCGGTCCGCATCTCGACGGAGCGCGGCTCCATCCAGGCAACCGCGCTGGTCACCAGCCGCCTGAAGCCGTTCCGGGTCCAGGGCAGGATGGTCGAGCAGGTGGGTCTTCCCTGGCACTTCGGCTATGCGGGACTTGCCACCGGGGACTCCGGCAACGTCCTGACGCCGTCGGTCGGCTGCGTTAATACGAGCATCCCCGAGTTCAAGGCATTTCTCTGCAACATCGAGAAAGGGGAGAAAGGGGGTAAGCACGCATGAGCGAAGCAATCGATTTTACCAAGACCAAAGCCTTCCTGATCGACATGACCAAGTGCACCGGGTGCCGCGGCTGCCAGGTGGCCTGCAAGCAATGGAACCAGCTGGAGGCCGAGAAGACGGTCTTTTTCACCGGCGAGGGGTACCAGAACCCGCCGCTCATGTCGGAGTACACCTATACCCGGATCAAGTTCAAGGACTACCAGAAAAACGGCGAGAACGAGTTCGCCTTCTACAAAGAGATGTGCATGCACTGCAACGAGCCGGCCTGCGCCTCGGTCTGCCCGGTGGGCGCCTTCAAGAAGACCAAGGAGGGGCCGGTCACCTACGACGCCGACCGCTGCATCGGCTGCCGTTTCTGCATGGTCGCCTGCCCGTTCGGGGTGCCCAAGTACGAGTGGAGCAAGGCCTTCCCGCTGGTGAGAAAATGCACCGGCTGCTTCGCCCGGGTGAAGGACGGCAAGAAGCCGGCCTGCGCCACGACCTGCGCCTCCGCCATCAGCTACGGCCCGCGCGCCGAGATGATCCAGGAGGCCAAGCAGCGCATGGCAGCGCGCCCCGAGAAGTACCTGAAGAAGCTCTACGGCGAGGAAGAGGCGGGGGGGACCTCCGTCATCTACCTGACCGCGCTCCCCTTCGACGAGCTCGGCTTCAAGCACGTCACCAAGAGGCCGCTTCCCTCCTACACCTGGCAGGCGCTCCGCCTCGTGCCGGGGATCTTCCTGACCGTGGGGAGCTCGCTGTCGCTTTTGTCCTGGTTCACCCACCGGAAGGAGCGCCTGAAGAAGGAAGAAGAACAAAGAAGGTCCGGCGCAGCGCCGAAGGAGGAGAGCTAAATGACCGCCGCGAGAATAATCTACCGAGAAATTAAGAGCTACCACAACTTCGTGAAGTTCCTGATCGTCCTGGTGTCGATGGCGGCGCTCGCCTCCATGGTCCGTTTCATCTTCGGCCTCGGGGTGACCACCAACCTGAACGACACCTTCCCCTGGGGGCTCTGGATCTCCTTCGACGTCGTTACCGCCGTGCCGCTGGCGGCGGGCGCCTTCACCCTGGGCGCCATCGTGCACTGTTTCCACATCAAGAAGCTGGAGCCCCTGGTGCGCCCGGCCATCGTGACCGGCTTCCTCGGCTACTCCCTGGTCTGCGTGGGGCTCCTGCTCGACCTGGGGCAGCCCCAGCGCGGCTGGCACACCATGGTCTACTGGAACCCGCACTCCCCGATGTTCGAGGTCTCCATGTGCATCATGGCGTACACGACGGTGCTCTTTCTGGAGTTCCTCTCCCCGGTGTGCGAGAAGTTCGGCTATCACGTGCCGCTCAGGCTGCTGCGCACGGTCGAGATGCCGCTGGTGGTCGCCGCGGCCTCCATCTCCACCCTGCACCAGTCGTCGCTCGGGACCTTCTTCCTGATCGCCGTCGACAAGCTGCACCCGCTTTGGTACAACCCGCTCTTGCCGCTGCTGTTCTGGGTTTCGGCGATGTGCGCCGGCATCTCCATCATCACCGTCGAGGCCACCATGAGCCACAAGTGGATGGGGCAGCCGAACGAGGGGGAGCTTTTGGAGACCTTGGCGAAGATCCTCCCCTGGGTGCTGGGTGTCTATCTTTCGCTGCGCTGCTTCTCGCTCTTCGCGCTGACCGACGGGCCGCTTTGGAACCGTCCTGGGCTGACGGCGCTCTTCGTCCTGGAGATCGCCGCGCTGGTGACGCCGTTTTTGATGCTGACCTCCGCCAGGGTGCGCGTGCACAACCGGCTGCGCTCCACGGCTGCCTGGCTGGTGATCTTCGGAGTCGTGGTGAACCGTTTCAACGTCTCCATGTTCGGCATGGAGGCGCCGGGAACCATGTACTACCCCTCCATCATCGAGAGCATCGTCACCATCGGGATCATCGCGGCGCACATCCTGTTCTTCGTGCTGATCGCCAAGTACTTCCCGATCTTCGAGCACCATCCGGAGACCGTGGACTACTCCCTGCCGGATCATTTTCACAAGACCGAGAAGGGGCATGGAGCGGGCCAAGGGCTGGGCAACGAGGCGTAGCGAGGCCTTTCGAAAACCCTCTCCCGCAGGGACGGGGAGGGGGCTTCGGGCACATAACCCGATGGAATGCGATTTTAGGAGAGCCGCGTGGCAACGAAAATGTACAATTTCAGCAAAGGGATCCTGGAAGCGGCTGAGACGGAACTGGTCCGTGAGATCCCCCTGGCCCTTCAGGTGAACGGGCGGGAGTTGGCCGCCCTGATCGCCTCGCCCCATGACCTGCGCTTTCTGGTGGCAGGTTTCCTCCGGCTTCGGGGTCTGGTGGCGTCGGTGCATGACTTCCTGGCGCTTTCCCTGGGCGAGGATTCCGGGACGGCACGAGTCACCGTCCGGGGGGAGGTGCCGGCGCGGATCAGGCCGATCCTGAGCGCCGAGAGCGGCGCGGGATACGCCTGCAATCTATCGCACCCGGCGCAGCACGGCCGGGTCCCCGGGGTGCACGATCCCGCCTCGGTCTTTGCCATGATGGACGCCTTGGATCGCAGGGCGGAGCGGGGTAAAGGCCACGACACCATGCACGCGGCGGGGGTGGGGGATGGCGAGCTTCTTCTGCACGCCGAGGACGTCGTCCGGCACAACACGGTGGACCGGATCGCCGGCGAGGCGCTGCTCCTGGGGGTGTCGCTTGTCGGCAAAATTCTGGTCACCACCGGCCGGGTCTGCAGCGAAACGGTGGCGAAGGCCTCGCTGCTCGGCATCGAGGTGATCGCCTCGCGCACCTCGCCGAGCGACCAGGCGGTAAAGATGGCGGATCAGGCCGGTATCACCCTGATCGGCCGGGTGCAGCAGGCCCGTTTCCAGGTGTACAGCCACCCGGCGGGAATCTCCGTCGCGACCCAAAAGGGGAAGATTCCCGGGATCACCGGCGTCATCCTAGCGGGCGGGGCCTCGAGCCGGATGGGGAGCAACAAGGCGCTGCTGCCGCACAAGGGGGGGCGCTTCATCGAAAGCATCTACCGGGAGCTGAGCGAGATATTCCCCGAGGTCATTCTGGTCACCAACAACCCGGACCAGTACGCCTTTCTCCCCTGCAGGAAGGTGCCCGACCTGTTCGAGGGTATGGGGGCTCTGGCGGGGATTCATGCCGGTCTCGCCCAGAGCTCGAACCCGGCGGTTTTCACGGTCGCCTGCGACATGCCGCACCTCGATCCCTGGCTCATCAGGCACATCGCCAACCGCGGAGTCGGATGCGACCTGGTGCTGCCGCGCAGCAATTCGGGGTACGAGCCGCTGCACGCCCTGTACCGCGAGGGGTGTCTGCCGGTCATGGAGGACTGTCTCAACAAAGGCGAGCGCAGGATCGTCTCCATCCTGCCGCAGTTGCGGGTGCGCGAGATTGCCGCCGCCGAAGTCGCACGCTTCGACCCGAGTTTCGACTCGTTCAGCAACATCAACACGCCGCAGGAATATTACGACCTGAGGCACGGTGACAAGGTTCCGCCGGGTGAGCGCGGCGCCGGGACCGAGACAGCGGCCAAGACGGCGCAAGCTTGAACCTGCTCAAGGACAACATCAAAGGAGAAAACATATGTTCGGTTTCGGAATGCCTGAAATGATCATCGTGCTCGTCATCGCCCTCGTCGTAGTCGGCCCCGCCAAGCTGCCCCAACTGGGCCAGGCTCTCGGCAGCGGCATCAGGAACTTCAAGAAGGCCTCGACAGGGGACGACGTGGTGCAGTTGAACGAGGAATCCAAGGCGTAGCTGAGCTGCGTCAGCAGATGATTTTACCGACCCGCAGGTACAGCGCCTGCGGGTTTATTATTGCCCGGAGTTCGATTGCTGCCGGGTTTCAGCCTGGCAACTTCTCCATCTCTTTGGACGAGCCCCTGCCTGCCGATTTCCCTGCCGGTAGCGGCGGCAGGCCGGCACTGGTTGGTATATCAGATTTTGGATGAGATCCGGATTGTCAAAGTTCTCCGCATGTCGTCTCATTTCGGATAGTCTGATACTATCCGCCCCTCCATTGCGCTCCATCTCCAGCTTCCTGTCAGCCTGCACCCCCTGCGTCTCAGAACTTCCAGGCGACCTTGCCGTACACGGAGCGCTGCACCTCGGAGGGGAAGGTGTTGATGAATTCGGGGACGAACTCCTGGTTGCGCCCGTGCAGCAGGTTCTGCCCGACCAGGGAGAGTTCGAGTTTGGGCAGCGGCTTCCAGGCCAGGTGGGCGTCCATGGTGAGGTAGCCCGGAATGGAGACGCCGTCCACGTAGGGAAGCCGGCCTGCCCCGCGCAGCCAGAGGTCGCACTCGACCCCCTTGCCGAGATCCACCCCGGAGCGCAGCGTGAACTGGTGCCGCGGGCTGTCCCCCTCGGCGTCCCCCTGGTTGATGGTGTCGGTGCTCGGCGCTTCCAGGTACATCTTGATCCTCAGGTACGAGTAGGAGGCGTGCAGGCGCCACCAGGGCACGGGGGACCATTCGCCGGCGAGTTCGACCCCGTAGGTGTGCCCGTGCATGAGGTTGGCGAGTCCAAAGGGCTGGACCAGGTTTTCCGGTGCCGAGCCGACCGGTTCGGTGAAGAGCTGGCCGGTCTGCAGCACCCGCAGCCGGCCGTAGCTGTTGTAAAAGGCAGCCGCATCGATGGCGACGTGCGTCATCGGCTCGGTCCGGTAGCCCAATTCGTAGGCCAGCACGGTTTCCGACTTGAACTCCTTGCTGCCGTCAATCTCCAGGCGCACCGGAAGCGGCGGATTGGGCGGATCGGCGGGATAGGTGCGGTAGCGGTAGGCGATGTCGCTGTCGCCGCGCGCCGGTGTGCGCACCGCGCGGGACACCGCACCCCAAAGGGAGTTGTGCTGCGTGGGGGTCCAGAGCAGGCGCCCGTTGGGCTGGAACTCGAAGCCGGTGTAGCTGTTGTGCTCGAACCGCGAACCTATGATCAGCGAGAGCTGGTCGGGGATGATCTTGATCTCGTCGTGCAGGAACCCGCTGTAGAGGTTGGTGTTCCTGCCGGCCGGCTCGAACGAGATGGTGGCGGTATCGCCCAGGCTGTCCCTGATGAAGCGGTAGCCGAGACCCCAGATGAGGTCCTGCCGGTCCCAGAGCGTCAGGCGGTGCTGGAATTCCAGATCGACCGTGTCCTGCCTCTCGCCGAGGATGATCATCGACCGCTCGAAATGGTCGTAGTAGAGCTGCAGCGAGAGGCTGTCCGTGTCGTCCAGGGTCCTTTGCCAGCGCCCCAGCAGGTTGCCGCCGCTCATTCGGGATTGGGCGTCGGGACTGGAGGAGATCCCGGGGTCCTGGCCGGTCGGCAGACGGTACAGGGTGTATTTCTCCTCGATCGAACCGTCGTAGTAATCTCCGGAAACGGTCAGCGTGTCGCGGTAGCTCGGCTGGGCATCCAGCCGGAAACCGCCGCGGGTCATATTCCAGGCGTCATGGGCGGCCGCCCCGGTGGCGTACACGGCGTTGCCGGTATCCTGGCGTTTGGCAAAGAACCTCAGGTTGGCGTCGTTGCCAAGGGAGAGCCCGTAGCGTGCGGTCGCGAAGCCCCCCGCCTGCGTGCCGCCCCCCGCGCTCAAGAGCCCGCCCTGGGTAGTGTCGGCAGGCTTGGTGATGATGTTGATGACGCCGTTTACCGCGTTGGCACCCCAAAGGGCGGCCCCCGGTCCGCGGATCACCTCGATGCGGTCGATATCCTCCAGGGCGGTGTCCTGCACTTCCCAGTAAACCCCGGCGAACAGCGGGGAGTAGAGGCTGCGGCCGTCCATCAGGACCAGCAGCTTGTTGGCGAAGCGCCCGTTCAGCCCGCGGATGGAGACGGCCCACTTGTTGGCGTCGATGCGCGCCACCTGGACCCCGGGCGCCATGCGCAGCGCCTCGGCGATGCTGGTGACCCCGGAGCGCCTGATGTCCTCCTGGGTGATGACGAAAACCGCGGCCGCCGCGTCCGAGATTTGCTGCGATTTCTTGGAGACCGAGGTTATCTGTATTTTCATCAGGTCTTCGAGACCCAAGGAGAAGACGTCCGTCTCTCCATCTGCAGAAGGTGTATCAGCAAGAGCTGAACTGGACATAGCTGAAACAAACATCAGTAACAGAGCTGCACCAAAAAGTAGTCCCTTCCGCAGGGATTTCCCCATGATGCAGCAATAACCGGTGCCTGTATTCATAGGATTCCTCCACCAGATGGATTGCAATGAAATTGTCGTTGTTCTGACAGTACTTACTTATCGGCAGTCAGGCATTGCCCTTGAGAAAAAAGTGTCATACAGAAGGGGTGTGTCAGGCAGGACCTTAGTGGTACTGGAAAAAGGCGGGGGAGGGTCTGCTGAAACGACTACAGGGGCGGTGGCGGGACCCTGGGGCCGGTTTCGGGGGCGGCAAGCTTGGCGGCAAACTGCCGGGCCTCGGGGAGGAAGCAAAGGAAATCCTCCTGCAGCCCCTGGTAGTGACGCAGCAGTTCGGCGCCACCGCCGGCCAGGGGATTGGCGCGCTTCACCCGCCGCGACATGCGTTCCAGCGCCCGGCCGATACCGGCGGGCTCCAGGTAGGAGGGGAGCAGGTCGTCGAAAATGACCGGCACGATCCCCTGCAGGCGCTCCGGCAGCAGGGAGCGTTGCCGCTCCACCAGCAGCCGGACCCGCCGCAGGTAATCGTCCAGGGGCTCCTGGGACCAGTCGCCCCAGGAACTGGCGAGGAAATGGTCGTAGTACAGGTCGACCAGGATGCCGCGGTACAGGCCGAACCGGGGGTCGAGCCGCAGGCGGCTGCGGTTGAAGTGGATCTGGTCCCGGGCGAACGAGTCGATGCGCCGGTGCAGCTCTATGCCCTGGCGCAGCCGGGGAGGGTGGCTGTCCCCCAGCGGCCCCTTGACGAAGTCGCCCATGAAGTTGCCTGCCAGGATTTCGGGATCGTCGCCCGAAAGGAAAAGGTGAAAGAGGTAGTTCACGATTGTCTCGTTTTTGTGCCGCGCTAGCTTTCTGACCCTCATCTTCACACACGGGCAGATTATGTGCAACCGGTAATGGCCGACTTTAGCCGGGGACGAATCCTGTTGACCAGGTAGCTGCGGCACGATACCATGACCTCACCTGATCTTTCTGGGGGTGCCATTGTCTCACCATGAAGAAGTCATGCCATGACCCGATCCGCCTGCCCATTCTGCACGCTCGATACATCCAAAGCCCTGCTGGCCAACGAGCACGCGTTCGCCTTTTTGGACGGGTTTCCCGTCACGCCGGGCCACTGCCTGATCGTGCCGAGACGGCACATGGTCTCCTTCTTCGAGGCGACCAAAGAAGAGCAGGCTGCGCTGTTCGAACTGGTCGCCCAGATGAGGCAGCTCCTGTTGCAAGAGCGCAGCCCCGACGGGTTCAATATCGGCATCAACGATGGCCGCGCCGCCGGGCAGACGGTCATGCACCTGCACATCCACCTGATCCCGCGCTACCTGGGCGACGCGGAAGACCCCCGAGGCGGTGTGCGCTGGGTCATGCCGAAAACAGCCCCCTACTGGAAGAGTTCGACCTTATCTCCCCCGCTCCCGCGCGGGGACGAGGGGTGACGAGGGGGCCAAGCCGCCGGGGGATTTGCTTGACAATCGGCCGGCAAATCGCTAATTTGCCTGGGTACTGTTCGCATGGCTGCCTGATACCCCTCGGGTCCGAGGCCTTGAAATCGGGGCAGACGGTCCGTAAGCTTCTTCGCGTCGACCGCAGGCCAACTCCCCGGATATCCCCCGAACCGCTCCCTTTTTGATTGCAACCTGAGACGCGCTTTTCCTGCTTAAGTCGTCGCTACTACCCCATGAAAAGGAATCCCGAATGAGCAAACTTGATGACGCGCTGATCGTGCTGCGCGAGGACATGAACGACCCCAAGAGGCAGTCCAAGTATTACGACCTCTTTCTCAATTCGACCTTTTTGGTTCCCACCATGGAACTGGAATCCGCCCGGGACACGGCTGGCGACGGGGCTGCGACTGCAGACGACGCCGAGGGCAAGGTGATGCCGCTCGTCATGGAGTCCGAGGGGAATGACTACCTGATGCTCTTCGATTCCCTGGAGCGCCTGAACGCCTGGTCCAAGTCCGAGGCTCGCTATGTCGAGGTGCCGGGCCACATCCTGGCCTTGACCAGCGAGCCGCCGCTGCACTGGGCGCTGAACGTGGAGACCGAGTACGCCAAACCGTTCATCCCGGCGGAGATCGCCTGGCTTAAGGACGTGGTGCAGCAGTGCAACGCTCAGGCCGAAAAAGAGCCCAAGGCATAACGCCGGGTAACGCGCTCAACCGTCGGACGCAGAGCTTGTTCATGGCTGACCTCGGACTGCTTATGGGAGAACGTGAATGTTTCGTGTTGAATGGGATGAGAAGCTCGCAACCGGCGTGGCTGAGATAGACGACCAGCACAAGGAGATCTTCGCGAGGTTCAACGCACTGCTGGAAGCGTGTGACAGGGGACGCAGCCGCGAGCTGCTCGCCGACATCCTCGAGTTTATGAACGAGTACGTGCTGAGGCACTTCCGGGACGAGGAGAGACTGCAGGAGAGCGTCGGTTACCCCAATTTCATCGCCCACAGCTCCGTGCACCTGGAGCTAAGCGGGAGGTTCGTGCAACTGCAGTCCAAGTTCGCCAGCTTCGGGGCGACGGTGCAGCTGGTCATCGAGACCTGCAAGCTGCTGTCGGAGGTGCTCTTCGAGCATATCCAGGAGCACGACAAGGCTCTGGCAGAGTTCCTGCTGCACCGGCCGAGTCCTGCGGGCGCCGCCTGAACCCCGGCAGCCTGCCAACTGAATCACGAGCCGACAGGAAATAGATAGATGAACACCCCCCGCATCGCAGAAAATGTCGAACCGGTCACACCCCGCGAGATCCGCATCGTCTTTGCCGGCCTCATGCTGGCGCTCGCCCTGGCCGCGCTGGATCAGAACATCGTCGGCACCGCGCTCCCCAGGATCGTCAGCGACCTGGGCGGGCTGTCGCACCTCTCCTGGGTGGTGACCGCGTTCCTGCTCACCTCCACCACGACGACGCCGCTCTACGGCAAGCTGAGCGACATGTTCGGCCGCAAGCCGCTCTTCGTGACCTCCATCCTGATCTTTCTGTCCGGTTCCTGCCTCTGCGGGCTGTCGGGCTCCATGACCCAGCTGATCGTCTTCCGGGGCATCCAGGGGCTCGGGGCGGGCGGGCTGATCACGCTCGCCCAGACCACCATCGCCGACCTGGTCGCCCCGCGCGAGCGCGGCCGCTACCAGGGGCTCTTCGGGGCGGTGTTCGCCCTCTCCAGCGTCGCGGGGCCGCTCTTGGGCGGCTTCATCACCGACTGGCTCTCCTGGCGCTGGATCTTTTACGTGAACCTCCCGGTCGGCGCCCTGGCGCTGGCTCTCATCGTCTTCGGGTTCCGGCGGCCGCAGAAATGCGTCTCCCACAGCATCGACTACCCGGGGGTGCTGTTTCTGAGCGCGGGGACCACCACGCTGTTGCTGCTCCTTACCTGGGGCGGGGTCACCTATCCCTGGTCCTCGCCGGTCATCCTCTCCCTGTCGGTCGCCTTTGTCCTGTTCTTCCTTCTCCTGGTGCGCCAGGAGCGGCGCGCCGCAGAGCCGGTGTTCTCCCCGGCGATCTTTGGCAACAAGGTCTTCGTGATCGCGTCGCTCGTCATCGGGCTCACCTTCATGGCGCTGCTCGGGACGGCCGTGTTCCTGCCGCTTTATTTCCAGCTCGTGCTCGGCTTCTCCCCCTCGCGCGCCGGGCTGATGATGGCTCCCATGACCATCGGACTGATCTCCTCCTCCTTCCTCGGGGGGCGCCTGGTTTCGCGCACCGGTCGCTACAAGATCTTTCCCGTCGTCGGGCTCGCCTGTACCGCCACCGCCTTGCTGGCCGTGATGTGGGCCGCGACCGTGGGGGCGGGAATCCCGGTCATGGAGGCGGCCCTTTCGCTGCTCGGCTTTGGTTTCGGTTTCGTCATGCCCAACCTCACCGTCGCCATTCAAAACGCCGTCGACACGCGCCAGCTGGGGATGGCGACCGCGACCGCGGGATTTTTCCGCTCCCTGGGAGGGGCCTTCGGGGTGGCGATGTCCGGCGCCATCGTGACCACCCGGCTGCACCAGATGCATCTGGTCGCCGGCAACGGCGCGGCGGCTCGCTCGGTCGTGGAACAGGGGATCCAGCAGATCGCCCAGTTGCCGGTCCTGCAGCGCGCCGCCGTGCTGGCGACCTACCGTGACGCCATCAGCTCCACCTTCCTGGCCGGCGCGGCCGTGGCCGTCATCGCCTTCGTCATCACCCTCTTTCTCCCCGAAAAGCCGCTCAAATCCTCCCGCCACGCGCCAGCGGCCGAGCCGGAGCGCGTCGCCCCCGACGACGCCCTGGCCGTGCTGTCCGACAACGCCGGGTAGCTGCTTCCTGCTGCAGTCGCGGGCCGTTTCCCCGGACGCTTCAACCGTCCGTCAGCGCCTCCTCCAACTGCCTGCAAACCGTCTTCAGCACCTTGATGCGGGCGTAGTTCTTGTCGTTGGCCTCCACCAGCACCCAGGGCGCTATCTCGGTGCTGGTGCGGTCGATCATGTCGCAGACCGCGTGCTCATAGTGCGGCCACTTCTCCCGGTTGCGCCAGTCCTCCTCGGTGATCTTGAAGCGCTTGAAGCCGATCTTCTCGCGCTCGTTGAAGCGCCTGAGCTGCTCGTCCTGGCTGACTGCGAGCCAGAACTTGACGATGACGGTGCGGTGGCGCACCATCTGCTCCTCGAAGTCGTTGATCTCCCCGTAGGCACGCATCCAGTCGGCATGCGAACAGTACCCCTCCACCCGCTCGACCAGCACGCGCCCGTACCAGGACCGGTCGAAGATGGCGAGCCTCCCTTTACGCGGCAGGTGGCGCCAGAATCGCCACAGGTAGGGCTGCGACTTCTCCTCGTCGCTCGGGTTCGCGATGGCGGCGACCCGGTACAGACGGGCGTCCAGGGCCTGGGTGACGCGGCGGATGGCCCCACCCTTGCCGGCCGCGTCGTTTCCCTCGAAGAGCACGACCAGGGAGATCTTCTTGAAGCGCGGGTGGCGGGAGAGCTGGTTCAGCTTCCCCTGCCACTTTTCCAGTTCATCGTCGTAGTGCGCCTTCTCCAGTTTTTTCCCCAGGTCGAGGGTCTGCAGGATGTGCAGGCCGTCGATGGCCATGGTGATGGGCGGGAAGGGTTCCGCGGCGCTCGGGGGCTCGGGAGCGTCCAGGCGCTGCCGGAGCGACTGCTGCACTGCCTTGCCGATGGTGAGGTAGCGGTAGCGCGGGTCGCTCCCCTCCACGATGAGCCAGGGCGCTTCGGCCGTGCTGGTGGCGCGCAGCATCCGTTCCGAGACCCGGTGGAAATCGTCGTAGAGCTTGAAATGCTTCCAGTCGGTGTCCGTGACCCGCCAGCGGGTGGCAGGGTCCTTTTCCAGGGACTTCAGGCGCTTTTTCTGCTGGTCCTTGGAGAGGTGCAGCCAGAACTTGAGGATCAGCGCCCCCTCGTCGCAGAGCATCTTCTCGAAACGGATGATCCTTTCCAGCCGCTGGTCGAGTTCGGCGTTCTTGATGTCGCCGTGCACGTTCTCCAAAAGCGGACTGGAGTACCAGCTGCCGATGAAGATGCCGAGCTTCCCCTTGGGGGGGAGGGCGCGCCAGTAGCGCCACATGGGGGGGCGTTCAAACTCCTCGTCGGTCAGTTCGCGCAGGGCGTGGGTCTCGATGTGGCGCGGGTCCAGCCACTCGTTGAGTATGTTGACCGTTTCCCCCTTCCCGGCGCAGTCCACCCCGGCGATCAGGATGATGACCGGGAATTTCCTGCTCTGCAGCAGGTCGATCTGGGCGTCGAGCAGGGCTTCGCGCAGTTCGGGGACTTGCAGGCGGTAGACTGTTTTTGGGATTTTGTGGCCGAGTTCCGCAGATTCGAACATGACTTCACCTTTAGTGGCAGTTAGGAACAGGTGGTAACAGCCACAAGTGTAACCCGTAGTCGGGGCGTTGCAAATTTGGATCGATAACGGTTCGCTATTGAGTGTCCTGCGGGGCAGATTGGTAGAGTATTGGGGATGGAGCTGAAGCATCAAACGGTTTCAGTGCTGGATATAGCGGCAGGAATGACTGAAGTTTGCCAGTGCCGGATTATTCAATGTGAAAAGAATCGATGTGCAGGCAGGGGTGAGATCCTGGCTGAAACCCGCAGGTGCGCTCCTGGACGCGAACTCCGCGGCACTCCCCCGCGAAGTCCGGCTGCAGGCGAAGTGCAATCCCGGCATTGCGGTTTGAGGGGCGGGCGTCAGCTGCCCGGGCGGTGCATCGCGGCGATGCGCCGGTAATCCTCCGGGGTGTCCATGTCGATCAGCACTCCGTCATCGGGCAATTCGAGGTGACGGATCAGTTCCTGGTTGTCACGCAGCAGATCCCTCAGGGTAAGCGGAGTCTCCAGGTTCTCCAGCAACCGGCGCGGCAGCAGGGGAGGGTGCCCGCGGTGGCCGTCGTGGCACGGGATGATGACGGCCTCGGGAAAACGGCGGTGCTCCTCCCCCAGGCGGGCGATGGTCTCGGTCCTGATCAGCGGATAATCGCACAGGGCGATCACCACCCCGGTCGCCGCGGGGGGGAGGGCGTCCCGGCCGGTGCAGATCGAGGCTGCCATGTCGCCGTCCGGATCGAGGTTGCGCACCACCCGCACCGGGTAGCCCTCCGCTGCGTGCGATACCTCGTCGCCGGAGGGGGCCACCACGACGATCACCTCCCTGATCCCGCCGTGCAGCAGCGTCTCCAGGCAGCGCGCCAGCACCGTCTTCCCCTCGAGCAGCAGCAGCTGCTTGCAGGCACCCATGCGCCGGGACGACCCGGCAGCGAGCAGGATCGCCGCCAGGCTACCGGCCGGCATTCCGGCGCTCCCGAATCAATTGGCCGACGATGCTGACCGCTATCTCCTCCGGCGTCTCGGCGCTGATTTCGACTCCCACCGGTGTCACCACGCGCGCCCGCTGCAGCTCGGAATACCCCTCGTCGCTCAAGGCCTTCAGCAGGACCTCGCGCTTGCGGCGGCTTCCCAAGAGGCCGATGAAGCGCGCCTCGGTAGCCAGTGCGCCCCGCACCGCGTCGAAGTCGGAGTGGTGCCCGGGAGTGGCGACCACCACGAAGCTGTCCGGTGCGAGTTTCAGCAGCCCGAAGGCGTCCTTGACCGAGGCGAGGACCAGCTCGTCGGCACAGGGTATCTCCTCGGAGTTGGCGCATTGGCTGCGCTCATCGACCACGGTGACGTGGAAACCGCACCCCTTGGCGAGGTCCGCCACCGCCTTCCCCACGTGTCCGGCGCCGAATATGACCAGGCGCGGGGCGCAGCCGTGCGGCTCCAGGAAGACCGTCATGGCGCCGCCGCAGGCAAAGCCGTGCTCCTCGTCCAGCACGAACTGCAGCGTTCTCGGCGACCCCTCTTCCAGGGCCTCCCGGGCCGCGACTAGCGTCTCCAGCTCGACCCGCCCGCCGCCCACGCTCCCGAGCATGCTGCCGTCCCGGCGCAGCAGCATCTTGGCGCCCGCCTTGCGGGGCGAGGAGCCGCTGTTCTCGGTGACGGTCGCCAGGACAAACGGTTCTCCCGAACGCCTCAGACGGACCACTTCTTCATAGAAATGCAACTCGTTCACGTGTTCATCCTTTGTTAGTCGTGTTGGCAACCTGCGTCGACGGGTAGCCAGGGTCCCTGCGCTACGCCCCCCTTTCAAGGCGGGGGAGGGAGGTTTGGCTGTGGCGGCCTAGACCTTTTCCCGTGCCGCGGCAATCCGCTCCCGCGTCATGGGGAGGGTGCGCACCCGCGCGCCGACCGCGGCGAACAGGGCGTTGGCGACGGCGGGCGCGATCGGCGGCACCCCCGTCTCGCCGACCCCCCCGGGCTTCTCTGCGCTCTTGATGATGCTGACCTCCACCTTGGGCATGGCGTCGAGCCTCAGCACGGGGTAGCTGTCGAAGTTGGATTGCTCGACCCGGCCGTTCTTCAGGGTGATGGCGCCGTAGAGCGCCGCCGAAAGACCGAAGGCGATCCCCGACTCCATCTGGGCGGCGATGGTGTCGGGATTGACGATCCTGCCGCAGTCGACTGCGCAGCAGACCCGGTGCACCAGCAAGGTGCCGGAGCGGTCCAGTGAGACCTCGGCGACCTGGGCAACGAAGCTCTTGAACGACTCGTGCACCGCGATCCCAAGGGCGTGACCGGCCGGCAGCGGGGCGCCCCAGCCCGCCAGGCGCGCGGCCTCGTTCAGGACCCCGAGGTGGCGGGGGTGCCCGGCCAGGAGCTCCTGCCGGTAGCGGTAGGGGTCCTTCCCCAGGGCGTGCGCCACCTCGTCCAGGAAGCTCTCCACCACGAACGCGGTGTGCGAATGCCCAACCGAGCGCCACCAGAGGGTCGGCACGACGTTTTTGGTGCTGTGCAGCTCCACCTGCAGGTTGGGGACGGGGTAGGGGAGGTCGGCCGCCCCCTCGACGGAGGTGTCGTCGATGCCGTTTTTCACCAGGGCGGATTCGAAGGAGGTCCCCGTCATGATCGACTGCCCGACGATGGTGTGCTTCCAGGAGGTGAGCTTCCCGTCGTTAAGACCGGCGGAGATCCGGTCGTACCACATGGGACGGTAATAGCCTCCCTTGATGTCGTCCTCCCTGGTCCAGACCACCTTGACGGGGTGCTGCACCGCCTTGGCGACCTGCACCGCCTCGATCACGAAGTCGGAGGCCGGGTTGGCCCGGCGTCCGAAACCGCCCCCCAAAAGGGTCGTTTCCAGGGTCACCTGCTCCGGCTTCAGGCCGGCAGCCCGGGCCGCAGCGCCGCGGTCCACGGTCTGGAACTGGGAGCCGGTCCGGATCAGGCAGCGGTCCGGCTTGAGGTCGACGAAGCAGTTCAAGGTCTCCATGGGGGAGTGGGAGAGGTAGGGGACCTCGTACTCGGCCTGCAGCAGTTTGGCCGCGGCGGACAGGGCCGCGTCGGCGGCCCCCTCGCTGCGGGCGACCAGCCCTGGGGTCGCCGCCAGCCGGGCGTATTCCTGCCGCATGCCGGGCGTGGAGAGCCCGCTGCCGGCCCCCTCGTCCCAGACCGTCTCCAGCAGGTCCCGACCCCTTTTGGCCGCCCAGAAACCGTCGGCCACGACCGCCACCCCGGCGGGGACCGCCACGACCTGCCGCACGCCGGGGAGCTGCCGGGACCTGGTCGCATCCATGCTCTTCAGGGTGGCGCCGAACACCGGCGGCCGGGCGATGACGGCGGTCAGCATGCCGGGGACCTGGACGTCGATGCCGAAGAGCGCGCTGCCGGCGATCTTGGCCGGACTGTCGATGCGGTGCACCGGTTTGCCCAGGATGGTGTAATCCTTGGGATCTTTCAGTGCCACCTTTGGGGGCGTCGGCAGGTGCGCCGCCCTGGCCGCCAGCTCCCCGTAGCGCAGGCGCTGCCCCGCGGGCCCGAGCACCGCCCCATTTTCGGCCCGGCACGACCCGGGCTGCACCTGCCAGCTCTGCGCCGCTGCCAGCACCAGCATCTCCCGGGCCGTGGCGCCTGCCGTGGAGAGCCGTTCCCACTCGCTCCAGACGCTGGAGCTCCCACCGGTAACCATCAACCCGAACGTGGTGTGGTTGTAGGCCGGGGCGACCGGCGCCGCCTCGACGCGGACCTTGCGCCAGTCGCAGGCGAGCTCCTCGGCGACCAGCATCGGCAGCGCGGTGTACACCCCCTGTCCCATCTCCGATTTCCCGACGATGACCGTGGTGGTGCCGTCGCTCGCCACCCGCAGAAACGCGTTGGGCGCGAAGGAGGCCCGCTCGGCTCCCCAGGCGGGCCCCAGCAGCGGGACGTGGCAGGCGATCACCAGGCCGCCGCCCAGGGCCGCCCCGGACTTGAGGAAATCACGCCGGCTCAGCTGCTGCTCCTCGCTCATGACGCGCCCCCTTTGCTCCCCTTGCCGGCCGCGGCGTGGATCGCCTTGCGGATGCGCTGGTAGCTGCCGCAGCGGCAGATGTTGCCCGCCATGGCCTGGTCGATCTGGACCTCGGTCGGTTTGGGATGCTGCTTCAGGAGCGCCACCGCGGAGACCACCTGGCCGGGCTGGCAGTAGCCGCACTGGGAAACCTCCTGGGCGATCCAGGACTTCTTCACCGGGTGGCCGGCGGGGATCCCCTCGATGGTGGTGATCCGCTTGTCCTGCACCTCGCTGACCGAGATGGAGCAGGAGCGCTGCGGGGCGTCGTCGACCAGAACCGTGCAGGCGCCGCACAATCCCTCCCCGCAGCCAAACTTGGTGCCGGTGAGTTTGAGGTTGTCGCGCAGCACCCAGAGAAGCGGCGTGTCGGGGCTGGCATCCACCCGGTGCAGCTTGCCGTTGACGTGCAAACTGATCATCAGCTACCTCCTTTATTTCCTACGGCTGTCGAATGAGCTGACGGGGAAGGGTGCCGCCCGAGCCTTGCCGGGCCGGCCGGGGAGGCCCAGCTTCCCGCGTCGCGGCGCGGACTCGTACCCGCGGTACTACTTGAAGTGCCGCAGGAGTTATGGTGAACCAACCAGCTGACAAAGCAGCCGTACGCAGTTCATGCATGACTCTGCCTTTCAGGCTGCCGTACCTGTTTGATGCGAGCTGTTCCGAGCCGGACAGTCTCAGATAAACAGTCTCAATCATATTAGCTAAACTTTAAAAGTCAACCGCGGACGGCCCTGAAGCGGGCGCGCTGCGGCGCCGCTGCAGCTGCGCTCCTTCAGTGCGGCAGCTCCGCCCGCCCGCATGACGATAAATCATTGCCCGGCCATCAGGTTAATGGTATGTATTGGCTTTAATCGGGGAGGGGCACATGGAGAAAAGCTTTCTGACTCCGCTGGAAACGGTGCGCGTCATCGTGGCGAACGGCCGGCGGGTCATCACCCAGTCACGCGCCACCACCCTGGTGCTGAGCCTTTTGGCCGGCGTCTACATCGCCTTCGGCTCCGAGCTCGCCACGGTCGTCACCCAGGACTCCGCTGTCATTTTGGGACGCGGGGTGACCAGCCTGCTGGGCGGCAGCGTCTTCTCCATCGGCCTCGTCCTGGTGGTCGTCTGCGGCGCGGAACTCTTCACCGGCAACAGCTTTCTCGCCAGTTCCGCCATGGACGGCGAGATTTCCTGGGGCAAGCTGGCGGAGAACTGGCTCATCGTCATCCTGGGCAACCTGGCGGGTTCGCTCTTTTTCGCCTGGCTCATGTTCGAGTCGCGTCTCTGGGACAAGGGGACCCTCGCCGAGCACGCCGTCTCCATCGCCGTCGCCAAGTGCCAGCTCCCCTTCGGGGTGGCCCTGATCCGCGGCATCCTCTGCAACTGGCTGGTCTGCCTGGCGGTGTTCATGGCGACCGCGGCCCGCGACATCGCCGGCAAGATGCTCGCCTGCTACCTGCCGATCATGGCCTTCGTGACCAGCGGCTTCGAGCACTCGATCGCCAACATGTACTTCATCCCGACCGGACTGCTGATAGCCGGCGAGCAGGGGAGGGAGCTGCCCGGGCTCTCCTGGAGCAACTTCTTCCTGAAAAACCTGCTCCCGGTGACCATCGGCAACATCCTGGGGGGGGTGGTGTTCGTCGCCTTGGCCTACTGGTTCGTCCACCTCAAGGGTGTGGCCAAGGAGTAGGGTATGGAGGTACGCCCATGAAGAAGCCCCCCGCCATCACCACGGAGAGCGGCAGGTATTTCCTGACCGACCGGATCAGGGACGCCGTCGACTTTTGGGGGACCGCGCAGTCCCAGGGCGAGCCCCCACCGCCGGTCCAAAAGCCTCCCGCGCCGGGGAGCCGGATCATCGCCTTGCCTGATAAAAGCAGCTGGTCCATCCCCCCCTGCGACCTTCAGGCGGCCATCGCCCGCCGCGAAAGCAGGCGGCGCTTCACTGCGAGCGCGCTGACGCTGGACGAGCTCGCCTTTTTGCTCTGGGCGAGTCAGGGGGTCCGGAAGACCCTCCACGAGGCGGCGGTGCTGCGCACGGTCCCCTCCGCGGGCTGCCGCCACCCCCTGGAAACCTACCTGGCCGTGCTCAGGGTCCAGGGTCTGGAGAGCGCGATCTACCGCTACCTGCCGCTGGAACACGCCCTGGTGCAGGAGCGCCAGCCGGCGAACCTGCCGGCGCAGTTAAGCGCCGCCTGCCGCGGGCAAAGCTTCGCCGGGCAGGCGGCGGTCAGCTTCCTTTGGACCGTTATCCCGGCCCGGACCGAGTGGCGCTACGCCGAGGCGTCCTACAAGGTGATCGCGCTGGACGCGGGGCACGCCTGCCAGAACCTTTACCTGGCCTGCGAGGCGATCGGTGCCGGCACCTGCGCCATCGCGGCCTACAACCAGGCGCTGGTCGACGAGCTTTTGGGGGTGGACGGGGAGGAGGAGTTCGGCGTCTACCTGGCTCCGGTCGGGAAGGTGGTGTAGGCTTACCGGGGCAGCTGCTTGTTTGGCACGGCAGCCGCTCTGTGGTATCCTTGGAAAAATTGAGCCGCGTGCCCGGCAGTTTCGGGCGCGCGGCTGCAGGCATCACGTATCCAGATCATAACCCGACCGGGGGATGCTATGAGGTACCACTGGCTGGCCCATCATCTTGTCCAGGAGCGCTTTCCCACCCTCAGCAAGGAGACCCGGGACCAGATCGTCTCGGAGGCGGTGTGCCGCGCCTGGTGCACCTTTTTGAGCCTGGATTGCCGGCTGATGGTGTCCTGCATCCATGCCGCGGTGCAAAGGAGGGGGCTCGCCCCGCCCCAGGAAGTCCGGTTCCCCGCCCCGCATCCCCAGAAAAAGTTCCCCCCCCGAAACGAATCGCCGCGCCGCGCCGCGGTCATTCGATTGTCCGATTACCGGTAATCCGCGGTTCCCCTCCGGCGCGGGCCGGACCACGCCGGAGCGCATCCGCCGCGTTCGCGCCTGGTCATGGGGTACCACCCTGCGGTTGTCGGCCCGCCGCCTCGCTTAACCTGCAGGCAAGCGCCTGGCTCGCCGCGGCGTATTCGGCCTCGATGCGCACCATGATCCCGGCGACCACACCGGGATCCTCCTCCCGCGCGGCAGTCTCAATCTCCTTGCACAACTCGGCGAGGTGCAGCGCTCCCAGGTAGGCGCTGCTCGACTTGAAGGAGTGTGCGGCGCCGCGGATCTCCTCGACGTCCCCCGCCTCGACCCCTCCGCGCAGCTTTTTCATGACCTGCGACGAATCACCGCAGAAATGCAGGATCATCTTGTCCAGCAGGTTGGGCCGCCCGACGCGCTGCAGCGCGCGTATGCCGTCCAGGACGCTCTCGTCGATGATCTGGCGCGCCGGTTGCGGATCTGGGGCCGTTGGACGCTCCTCGGCCATCCGGCCGCGGAGCGTGGTCCCGGCAGCCGGTCCGTCTGCCGGCGCGGCGGCCGGGCCCTGGAGCGCCGCCCGCTCGGGGAGCCAGCGCGCCAGGAGCAGGCGCAGCCCCTCCTGGGTGAACGGCTTGGTGAGGTAGTCGTCCATGCCGGCCTCCAGACAGGCGTCGCGGTTGCCCATCATGGCGTGCGCGGTCAGGGCGATGACCGGAAGCCGCGCCGCCGGCCCCCCGGCCCCGCCGCCGGGGTGCGCCTCGCCGGCGCGGATCAGCCGGGTCGCCTGGTAGCCGTCCATCTCGGGCATCTGGCAATCCATCAGCACCAGGTCGAAGCTGTCGCGGGCCAATTCCGCCAGCGCCTGCGCCCCGTTGCCGGCCAGGGTCGCCCGGCAGCCGAGCCCCTCCAGCATCGCCATGCCGACCTCCTGGTTGACCAGGTTGTCCTCCACCAGCAGGATGCGCGCCGCGGAGCGGGGCGGGGCCGGGTGCTGCGGCTTCGGGGGGAGCTCGGGAGCCGGCGCTCCGGCGAGCCCGAGAGCGCTCGTGATGCCGGCGTAGAGCTGCGATTGCCGCAGCGGCCTGCCGAGGATCCCTGCGCCCGCGTCGCCCCGGGCGTGCTCCGGTTCGCCGCGCTGAACGAGCGGGGCGATCAGGAGCAGGGGGAGCCGGGCGAGGACGGGGTCGGACTGGATGGCCCGCGCCAGCTCGCCCCCCTCGGTCTCGTGGAGTGCCAGGTCCAGGATCGCCAGCCGGTACTGCCGGCTCCCCGCGCCGCGCAGCAGCTCCAGGGCCTCACGGGCATTCCGGGCCGTGTCCGCCGGCATCCCCCAAAGGGCGGTCTGCTGGCGCAGGATGTCGAGGCTGGCGGCGTTGCCGTCCACGATCAGCACCCGCATCCCCTGGAGCCGCGTCGAGGGGGGCGGGGCTTCCCGGGGGGGCAGTTTTTTCAGCTGCACGGTGAACCAGAAGGTGGAACCCGCCCCCTGCTCGCTCGACACCCCGAGGCTGCCGCCCATCATCTCCACCAGCTGCCGCACGATGGTGAGCCCGAGACCGGTGCCGCCGTAGCGCCGCGACATCGATTCGTCCGCCTGGGAGAACTGCTCGAAGATGCGCTCCTGCGCCTCGGCCGGAATCCCGATGCCGGAATCCTCGACCGTAAAGCGCAGCAGGATGCGGTCCGCCCGTTCCTGCACCGGCTGCACCCGGACGATCACCTGGCCGGCTTCGGTGAACTTGATGGCGTTGCCGACCAGGTTCACCAGCACCTGGCGCAGACGGCCGGGGTCCCCGCTCAACTGCCCCGGCAGCTCGGCCGCCACCAGGGAGGCGAGTTCCAGCCCCTTGGCCCGGGCCGTTTCGGTGAAGAGGCTCAGCGCGTCCTCGACCGTGTTCAGCAGCTCGAAACCGGTCTCCTCCAGGGTCATCTTGCCCGACTCGATCTTGGAGAAGTCGAGGATGTCGTTGATGATGGCGAGCAGCGCATCCCCGGAGTGGCGCACCGTTTCGGCGTAGCGACGCTGCTTCTCGTTCAGCCCGCTCCCCAGCAGGAGCTCCGTCATGCCGAGCACGCCGTTCATGGGGGTGCGGATCTCGTGGCTCATGTTGGCGAGGAACTGGCTCTTGGCGAGGCTCGCCGCCTCGGCGGCCTCCTTGGCGCAGGTCAGCTCGCTGGTGCGGGTGGCGACCTTCTCCTCCAGTTCCTCGTGGTAGCGCTGCAACCGGTCGTCGCGGCTCTCGATCTCCTGCAGCATCTCGTTGAAGCCGCCGATCAGCTCGCCCAGCTCGTTGTCGGCCTGCTTGACCCCCCGGATCGCGTAGTCCTTGTCGCGGGAGACCAGTTTCATCAGCTCGGAGAGGTGCAGCACCGGCCCCGAGATGATCCTCTGCAGCCTGGTCGCGATGACGTAGGCGAGCAGCAGCGCGCCGGTCACGATCAGGGCGAGCACGCCGGTGAACCAGTTGCGCCGCGAGGTGAGCTCGCCGGTGTCGGACTGCAGCACGATGATGCTTTCGGTCTGGTCGTCGACCCGGAACCTGGTGACGGTCTTCAGGTCCGGCTCCCAGTCCCAGGCCCAGGCCCACCCTGACTGGTTGGCCAGTGCCGACAGCTGGGCGGGGAGCACCCGGCTCCCTCCCGGTTGCCCCGCCGGACTCAGTTTCAGGCACCTGTCCTCGAACCCTTTCCTTTGATAGCCGGCGAAGAGCCGGTCGCCCCCCACCACGATGTAGGCCGCCAGTATGTGCGGGTTGGCGGCGAGGCCGTCCAGGGTGTCGCGCGCCGCCCTGGGGTCGTTGAACACGATGGCGGCGGAGGTGTTGCTCCCGATGATGTTGGCCAGGATGCCGAGGTTCTGCTTGAGCCCCCTGCGGAAGGAAACCGCGTCGCTCAGGAAGAAGGAAACTGCCGCCACGGCGAGCACTAGGCAGCTGACCAGCAGCATGATGCCGATCAGCTGCCTTTTTATCGAGACGTCCCGGAATCGCTGTATCATGCAGAAGGCTCCATGCTCTTGGTCTTGCCCCAGGATCGGACCGGCTTTGGGGGCCCGCCGGGGCCCGGTTGCGCTCCGCAACACCTGCGTCGGGGCCGGCGGCTCCCTAGTCGAGCACCGACAGCGCCAGCTTCAGCATCTGCGAGCTCAACTTGAGCCCGGCCCGCTCGGCGTTGCCGACGTTGACCTCGAACTGCACTTTTTCGCCTCTGATCACCAGGCCTATCATCCCGCCGGAGGAGCAGAAGTGCTTGAGGTCGCTCACCGTAAGGACGCCGGAGGGGGGCAGCGCCCTGAGGATATCCTTCAGGCGCTGCCGTTCCGAGCCGGCTATGTAGAGGATCTGGCAACCGGCCGCCTCCTCGGGCCTGGTGACCTGCCGCACCTGGACCTTGCGTCCCTTGACGACCCGTCCGGTCAGGGCCTCCTGGGCCTCGCCGAAGGGACCCTTGCCGATGATGCCGATCACCAGCGGGGAGCCGGCGCCGGAAAAGGTCGAGGCCGGCCACTCCACGAACTTCGCGAAGTTGAACAGGTAGGCGGCCTTGACCTGGTTTTCCGAGAGCTGGCCCACCTCGGCACGGGACGCGGGGGGGCCGCTCAGCGCGAGGCAGGTCAGGATCAGCACCAGGTATCTCAGGAATTTAGCTGCCATGGTCCACGCTACCGTCGGTCGGGCTCGCCCGGCGCAAGGGGGGGACGGCTTGGCTCGCCGTGAGAGCCCGCCCGCGCCTGCCGAGCCGGTATCAGAAATGCCAGTCCACCTTGCCGTAGAAGCCCCTGCCGACCTCCGTCGCCTGGGTCGTGATCTGCTGCGGCACGAACTCGCGGTGCTCCCTTTGCAACAGGTTCTGGCCCACCAGGGAGAGCTCCAGCTCCTTGCACGGCTTCCAGGCGACCCGGGTGTCCAGGGTCAGGTAGCCCGCGATCGGGATGGGCTGCGAGGTGACCGGGTCGGTGAACTCGAGGCTGGACACGTAGCGCAGCCAGAGGTCGAGCTCGACGTTTTTCGCGAGGTCCATGGAGGAGCGCAGCGACAGCTGGTGCCGCGGATTCTCCCGTTTCACGTCGCCGCTGAAGAGCGCGCCGGGGTCGGTTTGCGTCGCGAGGATGCGCAGGTAGGTGTAGGCGCCGCGCAGGCGCCACCAGGATCGTGCCTTGTAGTCGGTCGCCAGTTCCAGGCCGCAGGTCTGGGTCCGGCCGAAGTTCCCCAGGGTGAGCGGCAGGGCGAGGTGCGGCCCTTCGGGGGAGGTTTCGAAGACCGGCTCCCCCGCCTGGGGAATGCTCAGCTTCCGGTACCTGTTGTAGAAGACGGCCAGGTCCGCGCTGAGCACTCTGGAGGGCTCGATGCGGTAGCCGAGCTCGTGGGCGATCAGCTCCTCGGCCTGCATCCGGTCGTTGCCGATCAGGTGCACCAGTACCCCGGGCGCCGGCCCCTGCTGGTACAGCGAGAAGGATTCCTCTCCCCGGGACGGGGTCCGGACCGCCCGGGAGACCGCCCCCCAGGCTGTGTGCTGCCGGCTCGGGGTCCAGATGAGCCGGACATTGGGCTGCACCTCGAAGCCGGTGTAGCTGTTGCGCTCGAACTTGGAGCCGAGGATCAGGTGCAGCCGTTCCGGGAGCAGGGTGAGGTTGTCCTGCAGGAAGGAGCTGAACAGGTGGGTCCCCTGGCGCGCCGGCACGATGGCCAGGCTGCTGGTCGGGGTCTCGATCTTGTCCCGGGTGAAGCGGTAGCCACCGCCCCAGACGATCTCCTGGGCCTCGGTCAGCGCGAAGCGGCTTTGGAAGTCCATGTCGAAGGTGTCGCGCTTCTCGTCGACCACGGCGAGGGTCATGTCGGTCCGGTCGTAATAAATCTGCAGGTCCAGGTCGGAGCTCTCGGAGAAGGTGTGCTTCCAGCGCGACAGCAGGTTGGTGCCGAAAACCGGGCTGGTGTAGTTGAAGCTCCCCAGGTCGGGGACCTGGTTCACATAGGTCTCGTGCAGCCTTTCCTTGAAGAGGTCCCCCTGCAGGGTCAGGCTGTTCTGGGGCGAGGGGTCGGAGTCGAACCGGAAACCGCCGCGCAGGGCGGTCCAGCCGTTGTTGGCGTCCCGGCCCGAGACGTCGTCGTCCGCGCCCCGGTCCGTGTACTTGCCGTAGAGCCGGACCGAGGAGTCCTCGCCCAGCTGCCGGCCGTAGCGCGCGGCGCCGGTGGCCCGCTCCTTGGTGCCGCCGGCCGCGGTCACCAGGGTCCCCAGGGTGTCCCCGGAGGGGCGGGTGATGATGTTGATGACCCCGTTGACCGCGTTGGCCCCCCAAAGGGCCGCCCCCGGTCCGCGGATCACCTCGATGCGGTCGATGTCCTCCAGCATGGTGTCCTGGCGGTCCCAGAACACCCCGGAGAAGAGCGGGGTGTAGACGATGCGCCCGTCGAAGAGCACCAGCAGGGAGTTGGCGAACCGGCCGTTGAAGCCGCGGCTCGTGATGGCCCACTTGTTGGCGTCGATGCGCGCCACCTCCAGGCCGGGCGCCATCCTGAGCGCCTCGGCGATGCTGGTGGCTCCGGAGCGCCGGATGTCCTCCTGGGTGATGACGAAGACCGCCGCCGCCGCTTCGGAAACCGGCTGCGACTTCCTGGAGACGGAGGTGACCGTCATGTTCATCAGGTCCTCCAGCCCCAGCGACAGGTAGTCGGTGGCCGGCGACTCCGGGAAGCTCTCGCCGGGATCGGCTTCGGCGCTTTGGACCGGTTGCTCGGCGCAGGCCCTCCCCGGTTCAAGCCCGAAGCAGGGGATCAGCAGGCCCAAGGCAAGGACCGCGCCTCCCGCGCCCCCCGGCAGGCGGCGCAGCAGCGGTCGCCATGAAGACGGTGTCATGGATTACCTCCTTCGGTCGGGCAGTTCTTGGGAGCGAGCCAGCCCCCCTCGTCGCGCAAAAGGCGAGTGGCGTCCGCCAGCACGAGCGGCCGGCTGTACAGGTAGCCCTGGATCTGGCGGCAGCCCAGGGCGCGCAGGAAGGCGAGCTGCTCCGGCGTCTCGACCCCCTCGGCGACCACCGACATCTTCATGCTGCCGGCGAGCGCCACCAGCGCGGTGACGATCGCGGCGGAGTCCGGGTCGCTGTTCACGTCCTGGATGAAGGAGCGGTCGATCTTCAGGGTGTCCAGCCGGAAGCGCTTCAGGTAGCTAAGCGAGGAGTACCCGGTGCCGAAGTCGTCGATCGCCAGGGTAAGCCCCATCGCCTTGAGCTCCGCCAGGGTCGCCATGGCCTCGGCCCCGTTACGCATCAACACCCCCTCGGTCAGCTCCAGCTCCAGGCACTCCGGGCGGATGCCGGTGGCGCCCAGGATGGCGCGGGTGGTCTCCGGCAGGCTTTTCTGCAGGAAATTCTGCCCGGAGACGTTGACCGCGACCCGCACCCCGGCGAGCCCCATCTCCTCCCATGCCTTGAGCTGCCGGCAGGCCTGCGTCATGACCCACTCGTCGATCGCGAGGATCAGGCCGGTCTCCTCGGCCAGCGGGATGAAGCTCGCGGGGGGGACCTGGCCCAGTTCCGGGTTGCGCCAGCGCAAGAGCGCCTCCAGGCAGACCACCCGGCCGCTCTCGGCGTCGACCTGCGGCTGGTAGCTCAGGGTGAACTCCTCGCGCTCCAGCGCCCGGCGCAGCTGGTTCTCCAGGCGCAGGAGCTCGCAGGCGTTCTCCGTCATGGAGGAGGTGTAGAACTGGAAGTTGTTCTTCCCCTGCTCCTTGGCGTGGTACATGGCGGTGTCGGCGTTCTTGATCAGGGTGACGATGTCGCAGCCGTCGTCCGGATAGATGCTGATGCCGATGCTGACCGTCAGGCAGACCTCCTGCCCCTCGAGGATGAAGGGGCGCGCCACCTCGCTCGTGATGCGGCGCGCCACGACAGCCGCGTCCTGGGCCTGGGAAATGTCGTCCAGGATGATGGTGAACTCGTCGCCCCCAAGGCGCGCGATGGCGTAGCTGGACTGGCTCAGGTCGTCCCGGGTGACGCAGTCGGTCTTGCGCACGGAGCCGTTCAGGCGGGCGGCGAACTCCTGCAGCAGCTTGTCCCCGACGCTGTGCCCCATGGTGTCGTTGATCCACTTGAAGCGGTCCAGGTCGAGGAAGAGGGTGGCGACCCGGCGCTTCTTGCGCTCGGCGTGGGCCAGGGCGTGCTCCAGATTCTCCTTGAAGAGTACCCGGTTGGGGAGCCCGGTCAAGCTGTCGTAGAAGGCGAGCCTCCTGATGCGCTCCTCGTCGTGCTTTCTCTCGGTGATGTCCTGCACCGTGCCGGAGAGCCGGCAGGGGCGGCCGTTCTTGTCGTAGATGACCTCCGCCTCCGTGTGCACGTGGCGCTCGTGGCCGTCGGGGAGCAGGATCTGGTGGTCGATGCTGTACGGCTTTCTCTTGGTTATGGCGGCCTCCAGCGCGGCGTTCACCATCTCCTTGTCCAGCGGGTGCACCGAGTTGAGGAAGGCGTGGTAGGTGCCGTCGAAGCCGATCGGGTCGATGTGGAAGATGCGGTACACGGCGTCGGACCACTGCAGCTGGTCGGAGTTGATGTCCCACTCCCAGCTCCCGAGCCCGGCGATCCTCTGGGCGTAGTTGAGGCTCTCCTGGCTCTTGCCGAGGTTGCGGAACAGCTGGCTGGTGCGCATCATGTAGCGCACCCGGTAGGCGAGGATCAGCCAGTTGAACGGCTTGGAGATGAAGTCGGTGGCCCCGGCCTCGTAGGCCTTCCGGATGGAGGCGACGTCGTCCAGGCCGGTCATCATCAGGATCGGGGTGTTCTTCCCCTGGGGCAGCGCCCGGATCGACTGGCACAGGGTGAAGCCGTCCAGCTCCGGCAGCATGACGTCGAGCAGCACGATGTCCGGCTCCAGTTCCTCGAACTGGGCCAGCACCCCGGCGCCGTCGTCGTTTTCCAGCACCTCGAAGCCCGCCTGCTCCAGGGCCTCCCTGGCCAGCAGGCGCACCGTGAAGTCGTCGTCCACGATGAGGACGGTTCCCGAGTTGTGCTCTTCGGTCAAGCTATTCATGAATTCCTCTCTTGCGTCAGTGGAACCGGTAGGACAATCTGCAGGCGGGCGCCCCTTCATCAGGCGAGCTCCGCGAGATACGCTTCCAGGGCGCGCCGTGCCGCGCCGTACCCCTGCTCGATGCTCAGGAGCTGGGGCGCCGCGCCGGAGAGCCCGCCGGCGCGGCAGAGCCCTTCCAGCTCCTCGCAACGCTCCGAGAGCCAGGTGGCGCCCAGGAAGGCGCTGCTGGACTTGAAGCGGTGGCAGGCACCCCGCACCATCTCCTGGTCGGCGGCGGCGAAGCCGCTGCGCATCGCTTCGATCAATAGCGCGGCGTCGGCCTGGTACTGGCCGATGACTTTCTGCAGCAGGTCGGGTGCCCCGGGGCGCTGCAGGAGGCGGATCTCCTCCAGGCGCCTGGTGTCGATACGCTCCCTGCCCGGGAACTGCGGCGCGGCAGCTGCGTCCGCGCCTTCGGTCCACCGGGGGAGCCCGCGGGGGGCGCTCTCCCGTGCCGTCCCAGGCGGGGCCTCCGAGCTCGCAGCAAGGGCCGCGTCCGGGGCGGCATCGGGGGCGCCGGCGTCGGGCGGAGCGCTCGACGGGAGCCAGCGCGACAGGGCGGCTGCCAGTTCGGCCTTGCTGAACGGTTTCGACAGGTAGTCGTCCATGCCAGCCTTCAGGCAGACCTGCCGGTCGTTGGGCATGGCGTGGGCGGTGAGGGCGATGATGGTGAGGGGGCTTTCCCCTGCGAGGGGGGCCGGGACCCGGAGCCGCTCCTGCTCGCGCAGCCGTCGTGTGGTCTCGTAGCCGTCCATGACCGGCATCTGGCAATCCATCAGCACGAGGTCGTAGGCGTTCCGGGCTATGGCGTCCAGGGCCTCCAGCCCGTTGCCGGCGCTGTCCACCCGGCAGCCCAGCGCCTCAAGCATGCCGGTGCCGACCTCGAGGTTGACCGGCGCGTCCTCCACCAGCAGCACCCGGGCCGAGAAGCGGCGGCCGCACCCCGGCGCGGAGTCGGGCGCGGCCTGCGCCCCGTGCCTGTCGTTGTTGGCCATGGCGAGCAGCGCATTGAGCAGCCCCGACTGCCGGACCGGCTTGTTCAGGCAGACGTCCACCCGCGCGGCCAGCGTGGCCGGGTCGTCGGGAGTCCCGCCCGCCGGGGTCAGCAGGATCAGGCGGGGCTCACCTCCGCCGGCGCAGTTCCTGAGCGCGAGGGCGGTCTGGATGCCGTCCATCTCGGGCATCTGCAGGTCGAGTATCAGGTAGCGGTAGGGGTCGCCCTGTGCCTCGCCAAACAGGGCGAGCGCCTCCGCACCGCTGCCGGCCGCGGTGCCGCGCATCCCCCAGGCGTTCAGGACCTGCACCAGGATCCCCCGGTAGGCGGCGTTGTCGTCCACCACCAGCACCCGCTCCCCCGCCAGCAGGTGCGGGGAGGAGTGCGCGCTCGGGGGGGTGCCGCAGGGCTTCAGGTTCACGGTGAAAGTGAAGGTACTCCCGGCTCCGGGGGTGCTCTCGACGGCGATCTCCCCGCCCATGAGCTGGCAGAGCTGCTGCGCGATGGTGAGCCCCAGCCCGGTGCCGCCGAAGCGCCGCGTCATGGAGCCGTCCTCCTGGGAGAACCTGGTGAAGATCTGCCTGCGGGCCAGGGCGCTGATGCCGATGCCGGTGTCGGCCACGGTGAAGCGCAGCCGCAGGGAGCTCGCGCCTTGTTCCGCCAGGGCCACCTGCAGGGTGACCTCGCCGCGCTCGGTGAACTTGACGGCGTTGCCCAGGATGTTGACCAGTATCTGGCGCAGGCGGCCGGCGTCCCCCTCGGCGTGGGGCGGCACCTCGGGCTGCACGCAGTAGCTGAGCTCCAGCCCCTTGCGCTCGGCCTGGTCGGCGAAGAGCTCCACCGTGTCGGCGACCGTCTCGGCCAGGTCGAAGGGGTAGCTCTCCAGCTCGAACTTGCCGGCCTCGATCTTGGAATAGTCCAGGATGTCGTTGATAATGGAGAGCAGCGACTCCCCCGAGACCCGCACCATGTTCAGCTTGCGGCGCTGCTGCTCGTCCAGGTCCGAGTTGAGCAGCAGTTCCGTCATGCCGAGCACCCCGTTCATGGGGGTGCGGATCTCGTGGCTCATGTTCGCCAGGAACTGGGACTTGGCCCGGTTGGCCTTCTCCGCGTCCTCCTTCGCCTTTTGCAGCGACGCGACGCTCTCGGTGAGCTGGGCGGTGCGGGTCCGGACCTCCGCCTCGAGGCCCATGCTGTACTGCTGGAGCCTGACTTCCTGTCCCTGGATCCGGTCGATCATCTCGTCGAAGCAGCGCATCATGCTCCCCAGCTCGTCCTTGCGGTTGGGGGATAGCCGCAGCGTGTAGTCGTGGGAGGCCGAGACGGCCTGCATGGATTCGGACAGGTGCCGGATCGGGTCCGAGATCAGCTTCTGCACGAAGCCCGCCAGGAAGTAGACCAGGATCATGGCGAGGCTGAAAATGACCAGGACGATCACCATGAACTGGCGCAGCTTGACGGAGACCTTGTCGACGGACGCGCTGATCACCACCTTGCCGATCGTCGCGCCGTCCAGGTCGGTGATCGGGCTCGCCACCGAGATGTCGCTGGTCAGCCTCCAGCCGGCCCCACCCAGGGCCCTGGCTTGCAGCTCCCTGCAGTCCTCCGCCGGGCGGCCGGCACTTCTGGCCGACCGGTAGCCGGCAAAGGGGGTGCCGTCGCCGGACACGATGTAGGCCGCCAGCACGTTCGAGGACGCCTTGAGCTCGGCGAGCGCGGACTCCCCCTCGGCCTTGGAGCCGAAGAGCAGCGGGAAGACGGCGTTGCGCGCGATGATGGCGGCCGTGGCCGCGGCCTCGTCCCGGATCGCCTGGCGGGTGGTGGCCGCCTCGTAGAGGGTAAAGGCGAGCATGACCAGGACGAGCACCATGGCGCTGGTGGCGACCAGCATCAGGGTGAGCTTCCTGCGGATCGATATGTCGTGCAACCTTTCGGTTATTTTCATGGTGCGACCTTTACCGAAAAACCGGTTCGGACTGACCGGTGTCCTTGCCGTGCGCCCCGGGGCGCGGAACCGAGGTCCTGCATCAGGGGCGCCCATAGATCTTCCTTGCCAGCTTCAATAGCTGCGAGTTCGGCTTGAGCTTGCTGCGCAGGGTCTCGCGGAAATTCACGTCGAAGACGATCTTGCCGCTCTCCTTCTCGAGGGAGAGCATGCCGCCCCGCTTGCAGAAGTCGTCGCTCTCGGCAATGGTCAGTACCGGGGCGTCCCCGAGCGCATCCAGTATCCCGTCGAGCTTGGCCAGTTCCGAGCGGCTGATGAAGAGGACCTGGCACTGCGCGGCCTCGTCGAGGGAGCTCAGCCTGCGGAACACGATGCTGCGCCCCTGGACGTTCTTGCCGCTCAAGGCGGCCAGTTCCCGGTCCAGCGGGGTGCGCCCCAGGGTGGCGATGCAAAATTCCCTCTTGCCCCGCAAGGCGCTCTCGGGCCACTCGACGAACTTGGAGAAGTTGTAGATGAACGCCGCCTTCAGGCTGTATTCGCCGATGGAGGTCTCGGAGGCGACCAGGGACGGCAGGCTCAGCAGCAGCCAGGCGGCGAGCCAGAGCGCGGCGCCACTCAAGGAACGCGGACCCGGGCCGGCCCGCCCGCGGATATGGGATGCTAGAATGCCCACGATGCCTTCCCGTACACGGAGGGGTACACGTAGTGCCGCATCGGCGCGAGGTCGGAAGCCGTCCCCGGGCGACGCTGGTGCAGCAGGTTCCTGTCCGCCAGCGAAAGCCCCCCGCCGCCCCCCGGGCGACAGGCCCGGTGGAGGTCCGGCTCCGGGTAGGGTGGGGCAGCCATGGTACGTCCTCCTTGCGAAAAAACCGCACTGCATCGGCAGCCGAACGCTTGAAATGATCAGGATAAGTGTTTACCCAGTTATCTCGCTCTATATCGACGTACAAGTCGGACTATTTCCTGAGCATGTTCATGCGTCTAAAAGGTTAGTGCGTGCTAATTTGGCAGGGCATGGGTGAGACATCGCTGCAGTGATGGTGAATTCCGGCTATGCTATAAAATTCACACTACTGTGTCATCATATTTCGGACAGATAGTGTATTTTCTTTAGTGCTAAATCGATTTTTTTGAAAAGTGGTGCTGGCAGGAGATACGTTTTTGCGGGATGGTTTGCCAGGAGCAACGAACGTGGTAATCCAGTACCCACCCGCGTCACGGAGCCGACACCTGGCGCCCTGACAGGGGGGGGAACGAAAGGGCGGGGGATGAGCCCGGTGCCCTTTGTCAGGGGCGGGGAGCGGGCGACGGCCGCGCGGGGGCTGTGCAATGTGCCAGGGAGTGCGGTATGCTGTTACCAGACCGCACCAGGGGAGGACCATGCCATGCGCATCATCGCCGCCACGCTGCTCGCACTCGCCGCCGTGACCGGTTTAGCGGGTTGCTCCGGCAAGGAGGCGCCCGCGCCCGCCAAGCAGGCCCGGGTCTCGGCGACCCGAGCCTTCGAGAGCTATTTCGGAGCGGCGCCCACTACCGACAAGGGGACCTGCTACGCCTTCGTCATCTACTTCCCCCGCGCCAAGGAAACCGGGAAGGTGACCCCGTTCCCCTTTTTCAGCTTCGACGAGTCGAGCCTGAAGCAGGTCGCGCTGGAACGGCTGATGGGCGGGATGGATGAGAGCGGCTATGCCGGGCAGTTCCTCCAGCCCTTCCCGAAAGGAAGCCGCCTTTTGTCGCTCAGCGAGCACGACGGCACGGTCAGCGTCGACTTCAGCAAGGATCTGGGCCCGGTCGCGGCCGATCCGGGCCGAGGATCCGCGCTCTTCAATGCGGTGACGCTGACCCTGCGGCAGTTCGGCGGGGTTTCCGGGGTCCGGATCCAAGGCGAGGGGCGCGACCTGTTCCCCGCCGCTAAGGGGCTCCCCGCCGAGGCCGCGGTCGTGGAGCAACCCTCGGCGCCGCGCCTTTTGAGCGTCATCGCCCTGCGGCAGGCGGCCGGGGCGCCGATACAGGAGGTGGACGCCCTGTTCGACCGGCCGGTGGACATCAAGGAGTTCCAGTTTCTGGAAAATGATGGTACCTTGCTTGCCGGCGACGTTTTCAACTCCATGTTCGACATGGCTGCGGTCCTGAAGCCCGGGAATCCCGGGAAACTCGCCCGGGCCAGCCGGATCAAGGTGCGCTACCAGGTGGTGGACAAGAGGGGGCGCCGCGCCGGTGGCGAGGGGAGCTTCGCCCTGCAGGTCAAGCTGCACCAGGACTAGCGGCACCCCGCCCGCAACGCCCAAGGAGGCGGGGGAGGGATCTGCCACCCAGTAACGCCAAAGTTACGGCTATCACTACCCGGAGAATACATGCTCGGCGCTCTGACAGGCGATATCGTCGGCTCCATCTATGAATGGCACAACATAAAAACCACCGAGTTTCCGCTTTTTCAGGACGGCTGCCGCTTCACGGACGACACGGTGCTGACCGTGGCGCTGGCCGAGTCGATACTGACCGGCGAGGGGTACGGCGCGCTCATGAAGCGCTATTTCCACCGCTATCCGGATGCGGGGTACGGCGGCGGCTTTCGGCGCTGGGCGCAGGGGGCCGGCGCCAGTCCCTACCAGAGCTGGGGTAACGGCTCCGCGATGCGCGTCAGCCCCGCCGGGTGGGCCTTCGACTCGCTCGGAGAGGTACTGCGCCAGGCCGAGGAGTTCAGCAGGTACACCCATGACCATCCGGAGGGGATCAAGGGGGCGCAGGCCGTCGCCGCGGCGGTGTATCTCGGGCGGACCGGGGCCTCGAAGGAAGAGCTGAAAGGCTACCTTGCGGGGGAGTTCGGCTACGACCTGAGCCGAAGCTGCGACCAGATCAGGCCGGATTACCGTTTCGACGTCTCCTGCCAGGGGACCGTGCCGCAGGCGATCACCGCCTTCCTGGAATCGGACGATTTCGAAGGCGCCATCAGGCTCGCCATCTCCCTCGGTGGGGATTCCGACACCCTGGCGTGCATCACCGGGGGCATTGCGCAAGCCTGCTACGGCGGGGTACCGGAGCCGATTGCGGAGCAAACCCTGCGGTTCCTGGACGAGCCGCTTCGGCGCGTCACCCTGGAGTTTCAGGCGAAGTTCGTAGCGAAAGGGGAGTGAAATGCTGCAAGAACAACAGCCGGCACAGCTAGAGGAAGGCGTTGAGGTCCCTTATGACAGGTTGCATCCGGAAACTCTGCTCAATATGGTCCGGGAGTTTGTTACCAGAGAGTGGGAGGAGGTTGGGGATTCCGACTGCACGCTGGAAGACAAGGTCGAGCAGGTGTTCCGGCAGTTGAAGGAGAGCAAGGCCAAGGTGGTGTTCGACCTCGCATCGGAAACGGGAAACATCGTGGCATGCCGCTGAAGCCGCAAGGAGTGGAGCTCCGCAACTGAGTATCCGCGACACCGCGCAACTGCTAGGGCTTTTCAGATTTCCATCTCAGAAACGCCTGGTTGTAGTCATCCTGCATCTCGTCCTGAATCAGGGACCGCTCGGGCGCTTCCACCCTGTCAGCGAGTTCCGTCTCCAATCTCTGCTGGGCGATTTCAGCTTGTGCCCTCTCTTCAGCAGCCTTGGCGGCCCCGCACAGATATGACAGCAGTGACTGTATCCTGTCCAGTCGGCTTAACAGTTCGGTTTTGAAACTGTCGTCATCCATGATCCGGCTCCCAACCCCGAAACATCATCCTGACCGGGTACCCTCTCGTGCGACACCCGTCTACCTGCGGCGTACCATATGATTATATCGCATCGCCAGCAAGCCTCTAGCTTCGGATTTGGATTCCCTAACCGACCGCCGCGCCCCCCTTGCAAACCGAACTATGCAGCCCATGCCGCCAGGTCCAACTGTCCCCCTTTGCTTCCCCCCTCGCCCCGACCCTCCCCCGCAAGGGGGGAGGGAGGTTTCTGAGGCTGGATCGGGGGCCTGAACGAAGTTGCCGATGCCGTTTCCTGACGTCGTTGCGGCGTCATTTCAGGAGCTCTCTGCCTGTCTCGAAGCCTTTGCCGATCTCCGCGCCGAGGCCGTAATAGGTGCGGGTCGCCGGGCTGTACACGATGGGCAGCACCAGGGCGGCCTCGAGCTGTCCCTGGGCGTTGAGCACAGCTTCCTCCGCCTTGACGTCGACGATCTCACCGATGAACTGGGTGTGCACCCCGAGTTCGACGGTGTGCATCAGGCGACACTCGAGCACCAGGGGGAACTCGGCGACAAATGGGGCGTCCACCAACAGGCTTCTGACCGCCGTGAGGCCGGCCACGCCGAATTTGTCGGTGTCGCGCCCGGAGGCCAGGCCGGCGAAGTCCGCGGCGCGGAGGAAGGCTTCGGAGGGGACGTTCACGGTGAAGGCCCCGCGCTGCAGGATCGCAGCGTGGCTGTGCCGGGATTTGCGCAGGGAGATGGTGACGGCCGGCGGGCCGGAGCAGCAGATGCCTCCCCAGGCAACGGTCACGAGGTTCGGCTTCCCCTCCTTGTCATAGCTTCCCACCAGCCAGACCGGCGTCGGCACGGCCAGCGTCTGGGCCCCCAGGGACTTCTTCATGGTTTCCTCCTGCTGAGACGGTATTCGAAATTATTTCGCGATGTCAGAGAGCAGCTTGCCGCCGACCCCGATATTGTCCCGATTCAGTTCATTGATCAACACGGTGAATTTCTCCTCGGGAATCCTGGTCGCGCTGCTCGCCGCTTTGGTGAGCGCCAGCACGAGTTCTGCTTTGGTCTCACGGTTGGGTAACGTTCCAAGGTCGACAGTGATGACTGGCATGCGGTTTCTCCTTTTTGATGCTGACGGTAAAGGTGCGCGTTCTGAGAGTGGACAACGGCCGACCCGTAATAGTAACAAACAATCAGTGCCGGCTCAACCATGGAAAGGCGTTTGCCCGGCAAGCTCAGGTTTAATGATAAATCCTGAAATTTATATGCTATACTCCCGACTGTTTTTTAGTGCAGGGCCGGCGGGAAACCCGGGGTGGAGAGGGCAGGGGAGCAGCGTGGAAATACGGGAAGTCGACATACGGGTGGAATTTTACCGGGCTTCGGGACCGGGCGGGCAGCATCGCAACACGACGGACTCGGCGGTACGCATCCGGCACCTGCCGACGGGCGTCGTGGCGCAGGCCAGCGAGAGCCGCTCGCAGCTGCAGAACCGGGAGAAGGCGATGGAAAGGCTGATTGCGACCCTGCGCAAAAGGGAGCAGAAGGCCAAGAAGAGGATCGCCACCAAGGTGCCGCGGGGAGCCAAGGAAAGGCGGCTCACCGACAAGAAGGTGGTCTCGGTGCGCAAGAAGCTCCGCTCCACCCTGGAGTAGGGCGCGGTCGCGCCTCCGCCCGGCGGAGACGGCGGTCCTCCCGCTCAGCCGCGGCGCAGGCTCCCGTCCGAGTCGGCATAGAGCTCGGTGAGGACCGCGCAAAAGGCGAGCGCCGCCGGCGAGAGTTCCCTCCCCTTCCTTCGGGCGAGATAGAATTGACGCCTGATGTCTATGCCGGTGACGCTGAGCTGGAGCAGCGCACCCTGTTCCAGCTCCCGCTGCACGGAAATGGCCGAGACGAAGGAGACTCCGACACCCGCGATCACCGCGCGCTTCACCGCCTCGTTGCTCCCCAGGTGGGCCGCCACCCGCATGCGGGCAGGGTCGACCCCCGCCTCCCAGAGCGCGTCCGTGTAGGCCTTGCCGGTCCCGGAGCCGGGCTCGCGCAGGACGAACGGCTCGCCAAGCAGCTCCTCCAGCCCGATCGGCCCCCTGCCGCCCCAGCGGTGCCCGGCAGGCGCGATGAGCACGAGGTCGTCCCTGGTCAAGGGGGTGAACTCCAGCCCGTCAACCGCCAGCCACCCTCCGACCACGCCAAATTCAACCTCCTCCTCCAAAATCTTGGCCAGCACCTCGCGGCTGTCCCCCTGCAGCTGAATCAGGGTAAGCCCCGGGAACCTGCCGATCAGCAGGGGCAGGGCCGCGGGAATCATGTATTCCCCGGGGATGCCGCTCCCAGCGATGCGCAGCACCGCCTCCTCCACCCCCTTGAAGCGGTCCAGCGCCAGCGGTATTTCCCGGGCGTAATCGACCAGGCGGCGCGCCCGCTCCAACAGGAGCTTGCCCCCCTCGGTCAGCAGAGCGCCCTTGCCGGTCCGGTCCAGGAGCTTCAGGCCGAATTCGCTCTCCAGGGAGGAGATGTGCTGGCTCACGGTGGATTGTGTGATGAAGGTCGCCTCGGCACCCTTGGAGAAACTGCCGCTCTCGGCTACGTTAATGAAAACCTCCAGTTGTTTCAGGTTCATGTCGGACTCCCATTGCAATAAACGATGGAGAAGATTTGTTTCATCGAATTTATCAATTTGACTCCCTTGTGTCAATTGACATATTAATAAAACATCCCGTCCCCCGCAGGACTTTCGCCCGCTTCAAGCCCCTTCCGGCAACTTGATGAGCGCCCAGCTCTCCCTCTGCTTCCCCAAAGGGGAGGTCGGGTGGGGACGGGTTACGCTGGCGCCGGAGGCCCCCCTCCCGCCTCCCCCTTGAAGGGGGAGGGATCCGATAGCGCACGACCGGCGCTCATCGAGTTCAGGCAATTACCCGGATGCGCCGGCAGGCAGCTGCCTGCCGGCGCTCCGAGGAGAACGAGACTCTCTATGCTGACAGTAGGAATCGACATAGGATCGACCGCGACCAAGGCGGTGCTCTTCGACGGGAAGGTGAGGGGGAGCGCCATGGTGCCCACCGGGTGGGACCCGAAAGAGGCGGGAATGACGGCCTACCGCCGGGCGCTCGACGTCTCCGGGCTTGCCGAGGGGGCGGTGCGCCGCATCGTCGGTACCGGCTACGGCCGGGTGTCGCTTCCCATCTTCGACCGGAAGGTGACCGAGATCACCTGCCATGCCCGCGGGGCTTTCCATCTCTTTCCGGAGACGCGCACCGTCGTCGACATCGGCGGCCAGGACAGCAAGGTCATCGCCCTGAACGAACAGGGCGGAGTCGCCGATTTCATCATGAACGACAAGTGCGCGGCCGGCACCGGCCGTTTCCTGCAGGTGATGGCCGGAGTGCTCGACGCCTCACTCGACGAGCTCGGGGAGCTGGCCGTCGGGTCCGATCCGGTGCAGATCTCCAGCATGTGCACGGTCTTCGCCGAGTCCGAGATCATCGGGCTGCTGGCGCGCGGGGTGTCCAAGGGGAGCATCGCCGCCGGCATCTTCCAGTCGATCGCGCGCCGGATCCAGGGGCTGGCCGGCCGGGTCCCGCTGAGCGAGAAGGTCACCTTCAGCGGCGGCGTCGCGCTCAACCCGGAGATCTGCCGCACCATCGGCGCCGGTCTCGGGGTTTCCCTGTACCTGCCGAGCGAGCCTCAGCTGGTGGGGGCGCTGGGAGCCGCGCTGCTCGGGTACGAGCAGTGATGCCCTTGCCTTGCCGCAGGCAGGTTCCCCTGCAGAGCGATTCGTTTAGTCTTTAATTCGCGCAAATCCGCGTCATCCGCGTCATCCGCGTTCTATGCCTTTGTTGTGCTGCACCTTTAGGAGTGTACCGATGGAGTTGAACCAAGCCGCGACCTTCGCCGAGATCGCCACCCTGAGGGAGCGCAACATCCTGGCGCTGAAACAGGCCAAGGAGTCGGGAAGGAACGTGGTCGGCACCTATTGCCTCTATTCACCCGCCGAACTGATCGTTGCCGCGGGCGCCATTCCCGTTTCGCTGTGCGGCACCAGCCAGAATCCGATTCCCGCCGCGGAAAAGGTGCTGCCGCGTGCCCTCTGCCCGCTGATAAAGTCGAGCTACGGTTTCGCGATCACCGACACCTGCCCGTATTTCCACTTCGCCGACCTGCTTTTGGCCGAGACCACCTGCGACGGCAAGAAGAAGATGTACGAGCTTTTGGGCGAACTGAAGCCCCTGCACCTGATGCAACTCCCCCAGGTGCAGGACGCCGCCGCCCTCGACTACTGGCTGGTGGAGCTGCGCCGCCTGATTGTCCGGCTGGAGGCGCAATTCGACGTGGAGATCACGCAGGAGAAACTCTCCGAAGCGGTCGTGCTCCTGAACCAGGAGCGCCGCTCGCTGCAGGCCCTGCAGGACGTCTGCAAGCGGCGCCCCTCGCCCATAAGCGGCATGGACCTGTTGACGGTGCTGCACAACCGCGGCTTCTCCGTGGACAAGCGCGAGGCGGTGGAGCTTCTGGACCGGCTGACCGGCGAACTGGTCGAGCTGAGCGACCGGGGGGTCTCGCCTTTCAGCGCCAGCGCTCCGCGCATCCTGCTGACCGGCGTCCCGATCGGCCTCGGTTCCGACAAGGTGGTGCGGATCATCGAGGAGTGCGGCGCGAGCGTCGTCTGCTTCGAGAGCTGCGGAGGGTACAAGAAGGTCGACCCGGTGGAGGTGAGCGCCGATCCGCTGCGCGCCATCGCCGAGAAGTATCTGAGGATTCCCTGCTCCTGCATGTCACCCAACTCCGGCCGGCTGGACCTCGTCTCCCGGCTGGTGCAGGAGTTTCAGGCCGATGGCGTCATCGACCTGACCTGGCAGGGGTGCCATACCTACAACATAGAGTCGTTCTCGCTGAAGCGGCATCTGCAGGCTGGAGCGAAGGTCCCCTTCATGCAGATTGAGACCGACTACTCTGAGTCAGACAGTGAGCAGCTCAAGGTGAGGATTGAAGCCTTCCTTGAGATGCTGGCGGTTGAGCCGCAGAGATAGCAGGGTTTGTTTTGTTTGTTCTGCCGCCGTAACTTCCTCACCCCTGCTCCTCTTCCGGGGGGCGAGGGGTTCTCAACCTAGCATACAATGAGCAGCAAAAAGGAACGGACCATGAAAAAATTACTCCTGTCGTTTGTCGCCCTGTCACTCGCCCTGGCGCCCGCAGCCTGGGCCAAGAGCCGCTCCGGGATCGTCACCGTCGAGGTCGATCTCTCGAAGCAGGAGGCCGGCAAGGAAACCAAGCTCTGGATTCCCTACTCCGTGTCGGACCGCTACCAGTCGGTAACCGACGTGAAGGTGACCGGCGATTATGCGGCTTCGGCCGTCTACGCCGACCCGGTGAACGGCACCCCGATCCTCTTCGCCCGCTGGGACAAGGATGCGGTGAGCCGCAAACTGAGCTACTCTTTCGCCGTCGAGCGGCAGGAGATCCAGCTGAAGAACCTGCCGAGCGCCGAGCCGGCCTGGAACCGTGCCGACTATGCCGAGTTTCTCCAGCCGACCTCCCTGGGGCCCGTCGACGGCGAGGTGAAGAAGCTCTCCGATTCGATCACCAAGGGGAAAAAGACCGTGCTGGCGAAGGCCAGGGCGATCTACGACTGGACCTGCGAGCACACCTATCGCGACCCGGACACCCGCGGCTGCGGCAAGGGGGACGTCTGCGAACTGCTGAAGAAGCCCGGCGGCAAATGCACCGACATCTCCTCCGTGTACATCGCGCTGGCCCGCGCGGCGGGGGTGCCGGCTCGCGAGGTGTTCGGCGTGCGGCTCGGAAAGAAGGCCGAGGAGGACGTCACGACCTGGCAGCACTGCTGGGTCGAGTTCTTCCTCCCGGGTTACGGCTGGGTCCCGGTCGATCCTGCCGACGTGAGAAAGGCGATGCTGGTGGAGAAGCTCGAGCTGCAGGACGCCAAGACCCGCGGTTACCGCGACTACTTCTGGGGGGGGATCGACGCGTACCGCTTCAAGGTCGCCGCCGGCCGCGACCTGGTCCTCAATCCGCCGCAGGCAGGAGCTCCCCTGAACACCTTCGGCTACCCGTACGCCGAGGTCGGCGGCCGCGCCCTGGACTTCTACGAGCCGAAGAGCTTCAGCTACCGGATTCTCTACAAAGAGAAGTAACAGCCGCATCGGCAGTTTCGGGCCGCTGTCCCGCGTGGGCACAGGGTGCCCGCCCAACCTTCTGGCCGCGCCATCTTTCTGGCGCGGCTTTTTTTGCGCACACCCGATCACCTTCCCCTCACCCTCCGGAAGAGGGGGGATTTGCCCGATCGCTGCAGTTGCCCCAAGGAAGGGATTCCTGCCCGAACCTGCGGGCCCAGCACGAGCAATCCCCCGGCCCGTACCCGTCGTGCCGGAGCGTATTTAGCCTTGTGCCGCCGTCAGGATTACGCTATGTTGGCGCTGTTTTGTCGTGATCATGATTGATGGAGGCATACTTGAAGTTACGCAACGCCCTTGCCGCCGCCGCACTTTTATTGCCTGTTATCTCCTCCCTTGCAGCCGCTCAGGAGCTACCGCCCGCGTCCGCCCAGGGAGCGGTCGCCCTGCCGCAGTCCGGTCCGGCTGCGCCGGGTGCCGCTTCGGTGCCGCCAGCCTCCGTGGCCTGGCCGGAAAAGTCCGCCGAGGCCGCCGTCGCCTCCCTCACCAGGGAGAACGCCCAGCTGCAGGAAAAGCTCAAGGCCCTGGAGGGGTGCAGCATCAGCTCCGGCGCCCTCGCTGCCAAGAACTGCAGGAGGCTCAAGGATGTCGCCGCCGATATCCGGGTCCAGCGTCAGGGGATGGCCGATTTCGAGGGGTACGTGCAGTGGATGTCAGCCAACATCGCGGGGTATTCCAAGTACATCTCCGCGGGGTCCGTCGCCGCCGGGTTCGCCAAGGCGCTGCCGATCCCCTACGCGGGGCAGGCCTCGCTCTTCACCAAGTTCGTCTCCAACGCCGCGTTATCCCTGAGCGCCGCGTCGGTCTCCATCAACAGGTACCTGGCCGCCTCCCAGCAGTTCCTGGTCCGGGCCGACGAACTTGGTCCCGACCATGGGGCCAGCGTCCGGGAGGTGTCCGAACTGGTCCGTTTCGCCGACCAGGAGCTCCTCAAGAGCATGATCGAGGTGCAGGAGCGGCTCGCCAGCACGGCCGAGCTCTCCGCATCGTCGCTTTCCTTCCTGGAGAGCCTGAACCACTACATGGGCTCCACCGACGAGTACTGGATCAAGACAAGGGCGCTCCTCAAAAGCGATGACAAGAAGGAGAAGAGCTTTCTCTCTGAGAGCACGGCGGCTCTCAGGAACCGGGCGCTTTCCTTCAACGGCAAGTTCAAACTTTTCGAGGAGACAGTGAAAAAGGATGCGCCGTTGATTAAGTCCCTGGTCGCCTACGACGATCTGATTCGGGAGATCGATCCCAAGTTCGCCCAGGCGAAGTGATGCGCTGCAGGGATAGTTTAGTCCCCCCTATGGAATAGGGGGGAAGCTGAGCGCAGCGAAGCAGGGGGGTCCCCTCGCCGGCAGTGTGCCCCCCCCCCGTCTCGCTGCGCGAGCCTTCCCCCCTCTTTCGCAGGGGGGACACCGCCCAAGCAAGAACCCCTCGCCCGCCGGGAGGTGCGGGGGTGAGGGGGCCGCCGCGAAGCGGCGATTCATCCGATACATCATGCCTTTGCAAAGGAGTGTGCCATGGTACTTGATGCCGAACTTGTCTCTCAGTTGAAGAGGGTGCTGGAGGCCGCCGAATTCCTGCTCCCCAGGCCGGTCCCCGCCATCGACTGGAGCGTGAGCCACGCCGCCAACTGGAAGCGCCACTCCTTCGCCGGGTGCCTGGAGCCGATCGACAGCATCGAGGGGATCTGCCTGGAGGACCTGCTCGGCATCGAGAAACAAAAGCGGATCGTCGAGGAGAACACCCGGCAGTTCCTGGCCGGCCTCCCCGCCAACAACGCGCTGCTCTGGGGCACCCGGGGGACCGGCAAGTCCTCGCTGGTGCGGGCCCTGCTCAGGCGCTACGCCGCGCAAGGGCTGCGGGTGATCCAGGTGGACAAGGACGACCTGGTGCACCTGCCCGACATCGTGGACCGTCTGAAGAACGAGCCGTACCGCTTCATCATCTTCTCGGACGACGTCTCCTTCGAGGTGGGAGAGTCGAGCTACAAGATGCTGAAGAGCGCCCTGGACGGCTCGGTGTACGCGCCGCCCGAGAACATGCTGATCTACGTCACCTCCAACCGGCGCCACCTCATCCCGGAGTACGAGAGCGACAACAAGGGGGCCATGCTGGTCGAGGGGGAGATCCACCACGGCGAGTCGGTGGAGGAGAAGATCTCGCTCTCCGGCAGGTTCGGCATCTGGGTCTCCTTCCACCCCTTCAGCCAGGACCAGTATCTCGAGGTGGTGCGCCAGTGGATCGGCAAGCTCGCCGAGCGCTGTGCCGCCCAGGTCCCCTGGGACTGTGCCTGCCAGCAGGCGGCCATCCTCTGGTCGCAGAAGAAGGGGGACCGCTCCGGCCGCATCGCCAGCCAGTTCGCCAACAACTATGTGGGACAGTACCTGTTGCCTGGGACGCCGAGATGACGCCGGGGGATGGGAGGTAACCCGGGTGGCGGGGTTGTCGGTGGCCGGTTCGCCCAGGCGCCTGGGCTGCCTGTCGGGCTCCCGGGATCACCTGATGACGTCGCGGGCCAGTTTCAAGAAATGCGCGCTGAGGGAGATGGCCGCCCGGTTGGCGGCGCCCAGGTTTACGTCGAAGACGACGCGGTTCTCGACGGTCTGCAGGCCTATCATCCCTCCCAGTCGGGCGAAATTGCGCATGTCGCTGATGGTCAGGATGCCGCGGCGCTGCGCTTCCGGCAGCAGCGTTTGCAGGCGGTAGCGCTCGGACGAGGCGATGAACAGCACCTGGCAGCGTTCCGCCGAGCTGATCCCCTCGACCGCCTTTATCGCCAGGGGGCGGTTCGCGAGCAGTTTCCCCTGGTAGCCGGCCAGCACCTCGGTCAGGGGGGGTTCACCGGTCAGACAGATGGTGTAGGACTCGCCCTTCATGGACTGGGGCGGCAGTTCGGCGTACTGCGGAATGCTGATCAGGTACCTGGCCTTGACCAGGTACTCCTGGGGCACCTCGCCCGCCTGCCCGGGGGGGACCACCCCGGGCGGCAGGGTCAGTAACAGTATGAGGAACCAGCGCAACCGCATGTCAGAACCTGTAGGTGGCTTTGGCGCGGAAGGTGATGCCGTCCTGGGCAATGCCGTGCAGGGATTCGCCGAGGCTGTTGAAGTCCTCAGGCCCTGAAGGAACGGAGTAGCGGGTGTCGAACAGGTTGTACAGCGAGGCCGAGAGCTCCAGCCCCTTCAACAGTTCGCGGCTGAGCAGGCTGAGGTTGAAAATGGCCGCGCCGTTCACCCTTTCCCGGTTCGCATTGAGTCGCGAACTGGCGTAGAGCATTTCCAGGGTGGCGGAGCTCCGCTTCAGGGGGAGGGGGGCGCTGAGCGATCCCTTGGCCAGATTCCTGGGGGAATTGGTCGTCTCCAGGTTTCCCACCGGATTGCGGGTTTCCTGGTAACAGTAACTCAGCAAAGCGCTGTAGCCGCTTTCCCATTTCCCTTCGGCCTGCAGTTCCAGCCCCTTCGACTCCAACCGGTTCAGGTTCAGGAAAACTGCCTGGCCGTCCGCCGGATCCACCACCTGTTCCAGTAAATCCTTGAAGCGCGAGAAGTAGAGCGTGGCCGTGGTCTTGATGTTGTTGCCGACGAACTGATCCCAGTTGAGCTCCGCGGTGCGCACCTTTTCCGGCATCAGGTGCGGGTTCCCCTTCTGGGAGATGCCGTCGCCGTAGTACTGTTCGAAGGCGTTGGGGGCGCGAAAGGCCTCGCCGTAGGAAAGGCGCAGCACCGTGGCCTCCCGGGGCTTCCAGATCAGGGCCGCCCTGGGGTTGGTCGTGCCGCCGAAGGTGTCGTAGTGGTCGTAGCGCAGCCCGGCGTTGAGGATCAGGCTCTTGCCGATATGGTACTCGTCCTGCAGGTAGTACCCCTGGACGAAGCTTTGGTGGTGGTCGTCCAGTACCTGAAGGAAGGCGGGGCTCACCAGGGCGTTTTGCTGCAGCTCGTCGAACTGGAAACGATGCTCCATGCCGACGATGACCAGGTGGGGGCCGAGCGATTTGGCGGCGAACAGGTCGGAACCGACCCACTGCGCCACCGTCCTGTCCCGGCTCAGGGTGCGCACCCCCGCATCGTCGACCGGGTAGTCCCCGCCGTACTCGTAACGGTTGTAGGTCAGGCGGGCGTTCAGGTCGGCCCAGCCCCCCTGCCCGGTGTAGCTGAGCCCCGCCAGGGTGTGCCTGTCGCTGGTCTTCTCCCCGGGGTCGTCGAAGATCGTGTAGAAAGAGGCGGTGGGGATTGCCTTGGTCCGTTCCTGGTGCAGGAAGAGCAGGGAGACGTCCTTCCAGGAGGCCTTGGCCAGCAGGTCCCAGGAGTTTTCGCCGTCCCGCCCCTGGGCGATGCCGCCGTTGGTTGCGGCGTATTCGGGGAAAAAGAGCCTCTGGTCGCCGGCGGCGTCCCGATAGCTCCCCGAGAAGAGCAGGTCGGCCCCCTGGCTCGAAATCAGGCCGCCGGTGGCTCGACCGCTCCAGGCGTTGAAGCTGCCGCCGGAGCCGGACAGTTCTCCCCCCTTGAGATCCTTGCCGTTTCGGGTGATCACGTTGATGACCGCCACGAAGGCGCTGGTGCCGTAGAGCGAGGAGCCCGGGCCGCGGATCAGCTCGACCCGGTCGATCAGGTCTATGTCCAGCGGGAAGTCTCCGCCGGTACCCGCATGTTCGAAGACCGCGTCGTTCAGGCGGTGCCCGTCGATCAGCACCAGCACCCTGGTGCCGAGGTCACCCTGAGGGCTGAAACCCCGTACTCCAAAGAAGCTGTAGGCGCGGTTGTAGCTGGTGTAGAAGCCGCGCACCGAGTTGATCACCTCGGCCAGGGTGCGGTAACCACCCTTGCGGATGTCGTCCGCCGTGACGATGGATACGGAGGCCGGCGCATCGGTCAATTCCTGTTGGTACTTGCTCGCCCCGACGACGGTGGTGACCTCGGTGGCCATGATCTGTTCGAGGGCGGAGACGTCCTGGGAGGGGCCCGGCGCTTGCTCGCCATAGCCGGACGACGCAAGGGCAAGCAGGCACAACGGCAGAAGTGCGACGATTCGTGACGTGTTCATGGCAGGTTTACCCGGTGGTTGACTGATGGTCGTGTGTGCCTGTCCGAATGCCTGCGGCTGAACAGTGCGCGTGAGTCTATGAATTGGTCGATGTGACAGGATATGCCGATTCCGGTTTCCACTGCAGTGACACGTCAGGATTTGGATGTGCTAAGGTGGACTGAAGTACTCTTTTCGTCAACTTATAGGTTTTGCTTTAGTAAAATTTTCATTTTTTGTGTCACTAGCTTGAGAAAACTGATCGGATGACACTGGATCAAGTGAATTTTATGCGGTGTTCTTAGTGTCGCGCAGCTTCCCTGACAGGTAACTGAGGACCGGGGGGGCCCGCGTGCCGCGTACGGTCGCGGTATCCCGCCGAAAAATGGGACGCCGCCGCCCCGTCACTTCCTGCCGCCGGCCATCCTCCGGCTCTCGGGGAGGCGGCGCAGCAGATACATGAAGACCGGTCCCGCCACCCCGCCCAGCCCCGCCGTAGCGAAGGCAATCCCCCAGTCCACCGAGAACCCGCCCAAGGGGTGCAGGTTGCGCGCGAGATCCAGCGCCCAGCCGAATACCGTCGGCGAGACCATGGCCAGCGAGTAGCCGATCAGGGACTGCATCCCCATGGCGGCCCCGAGGTAGGCGGGGCTCACCAGCTCGGTGAGGGCGGTGGAGAAGACCGGCGACTCGGCGGAGACCAGGAACCCGTAGACCAGGCCGAACGCGAGGGCGTAGGCCGGATGCCAGTTGATCAGCCAGCCGAAGCAAAAGGAGCAGCAGGCGCTCCCCGCCATGACGGCCGAGATGGTCCGGGTCCTCCCCAGCCGGTCCGAGAGCGACCCGGTGAGCGCGGTGGAGAGGGCGCCGACGCCGATGGCCAGGGCCGCCGCGGTCGCGGCCCAGCCGGGAGCCGAGCCGCGGGCGACCCCGTGCGCCACCAGGGAGGCGGTGAAGAAGGGGGCGATCCAGCCCCGCATGCCGTACATCTCCCACATGTGCGAGGCGTAGCCGAGGATCATCAGCAGGGCGGGCCGGTTGCCCAGGGTCTCGGCGGCGAGCCCCTTCCGGGCCGGGGGGCGGGGGTGCAGGACCGGGCGGTAGCCCCGGAATACCAGCAGGGAGAGGGCGGTCCCGAGGTAGACGCAGGCCGAGCCGGCCAGGAAGGCGTCGCGCCAGCCGAGTAGCGCGGAGAGCCAGCCGGTGAGCGCCAGGGAGAGCGAGGCGCCCAGCATGAGGGAGCCGACGTAGATCCCGATGGCGCGTCCCCGCTCCCTGGCCGCGAAGCGCTCGGCGACCAGCTTGATGCCCGGCATGTAGGTGCCCCCCATGCCGACCCCGGTGAGGGCCCGCAGGACCAGGGCGCTCGCGTAGTCGTGCGCATAGAGGGCGAAGAGCAGGTTGGCGCTCGCCGACCAGAGCGCGGAGGCGACGAAGATGTTGCGCGTGTTGAACCGGTCCGTCAGGGCGCTCAGGACCACGCCGGAGAGGATGTAGCCGAGCTGGTAGACGGAGAGGATGGAGCCCGCCATGGTGTTGTTCATGCCCCACTCGTCCTTGAGCTGGGGCAGGACCGCCGAGTAGTTGATGAACACCATCATGATGAGCAGCTGCACCAGGCAGAGGGTGAGGAGCCAGCGGGTTTTCTCGGACATGCGGCGGGGGCTCCCGGTGGGTGGCGCGCTGGAGGCCTGCCAGCCCGCACCGTTGTGGGGGCGGGCTGGCAGGGGAGGAGACCTCGCGCCGGGTTAAAACTTGTAGCCGAGGCTCAGCGCCAGCAGATGGGCATCGCTTTTATAGGTCCCGTTGGCGCTGACGGGGCCGGGCAGCCCCGCGCTCGCCAGGTTGTCCGTCTTGGTCCTGTTCTCGTAGAGCTGGTAGGCATAGGAAAAGGCGACCTTGAAGCGCTGGTAGTCGAGGTCGGTGCCGACGCAGAACACATGGGTGGGGGCGTCGGGAATCGACGGGTCGAAGGTGGAGTCGGGAACGGAGCTCTCGCCCCAGACATACCCGGCCAGGAGCGCGAGGGTGTCGTTCACCTGGTACCTGCCGCCCAGGTTGAGGCCCCAGCTGTCGTGCCAGTTCCTCGCGGTGGCCGGGACGGCGCTGCCGTTGTCGAGCGACAGCTGCAGCTCCTTGAACGCGGACCACCCCTCCCACCGGACCCCCGCCTCGACGGTCAAGGGCGGGGCAACGTGGTAGGCGAGGCCGGCCGTGACCTGCTGCGGCAGCCTGATGCTGGTGTGCCCCTGCGAGTCGAGCGGGGCGAACAGCGCGCCGAGCGGCGGGGTCGGAAAGGCGAAGCTCGGCGAGGTGCTGGAATTGCCGTCCACGCCGACGTGGACCGAGCTCCGGTAGGAGGCGCCGAAGGTGAGGTCCCGGTTCAGGTCGTAGGCGAGTGCCAGGTTGAAGCCGACCCCGGTCCCGTCCCCCTTGAACTTTTGCCCGGTCTCGGAGGCGGGCCCGGCGAGCCCGAACGCTCCGGCGGGGATTTTGCGCTCCAGTGTGGCGTCGACCAGGATCACGTCGAGGCCGGCGGCGACGGAGAGCGCGGGGACGACGCGGTAGGAGACGACCGGGTTGAAGTTGAAGCTGGTCAGCTCCGATTTGGTCGCGATGTAGCGCCCTTCCCAGTCTCCGTTCCATTCGGTGCCGAGCCCGAACGGGTTGAATACGCCCAGGCCGGCGCTCAGGCTGTCGCTGAACTTGTGGGTGACATAGAAGGTGCTCGGGAAAAAAGCGGAGTCGTTGGAGGTCGATTGCCCCGCCGGGTCGCTCTGGAACTCCCTCGAGACGAGCAGGGCGGTGGTCCCGAGTTCGACCTGGGTCCCGTCCAGCCTGTTCATCAGGGCCGGGTTGTAAAAGATCGTGCTCGGGCTCTCGGTGTGGGCGGTAACGGCGTTGCCCTGACCCAGTGCGGCGGCCCCGTGGGTGAATACCGCGTAGCCCGCCCCGTGCGCGCTCGACAGTGCGCCCGCACCCAGCGAGATGATCGGCGCCAGCAGCGCCGCCAGCAATCCCTTCCTGTAATTCATGCCCACCTCCTTAAATCAAATAACAGACTCGACAGGTTGATTACACTCAAACTATTGAAGCGTTCTACAGTATTGCAGGCAATGTCTGGGACATCCGCAATTTTGCAGGGCAGAGCGGCGCCTAATCGAATCGGTCGTGCTGCCGATACCACGAAAAGACAGGCACCACGGCGCCGCTCATCCAGAGCGATAGTGATGAGAAAGCTGTAGGAATTGATATCACATCATGGTCTTTCTGTAAAGGTTTGGAAGCTCCTGTGTCAGCAGGGAAATACTCCTTCTGGTTGCTGTGGCATCTCCTAAAGACATCGTTGCCTAATGTCCAAATATATGGTAGGTATTAGGCGGACTTTTTTTAAACTGTCTAATGGAGCGCTGAGGCTATGCAACCTTATAGTTACTTAATGGAGAATGCCGAAGAATCAAAGCGCCTGGTGATTAAGACAGACGGCGACGCTCTGACACAGCAGGCCCTTTGGGCCGGGATCGCCCCCGGGATGCGGGTCGTCGATGTCGGCTGCGGCCCGGGAAAGACGACGCAGATGCTGGGCCAGCTGGTGCAGCCGGGGGGGAGCGCCCTGGGCATCGACCTGTCGCAGGAGCGGGCCTCCTTCGCCCGGCGCAACTACGGCGGCGAGAGGGTCAGCTTCGAGTGCCGCGACCTGCTGCAGCCGCTTGCCGACCTGGGCCGTTTCGACTTCGCCTGGGTCAGGTTCCTGCTGGAATACCACCTCTCCGACAGCTTCGACCTGGTGCAGAACGTCTCCAGCATCATCAAGCCGGGCGGGATACTCTGCCTGATCGACCTGGACTACAACTGTCTGAGCCACTTCGGCCATTCGCCGCGCATGGAGCGGGCCCTGGCGGCGATCGTCAAGAACGTGGAGGAAAAGGAAAACTTCGACCCCTATGTCGGGCGCAAGCTCTATTCCTTCCTCTATGACCTGGGCTACCTGGATATCGACGTCAAGATCGAGGCGCACCACCAGATCTTCGGAGAGCTGAAAGAGACCGATGACTTCAACTGGACCAAGAAGGTGGAGGTGGCGGCCCGGCACTACCGTTTCGGCGAGTATGAGGGGGGGTTCGATGAGTTCCTGGAGGAGTTCAGGACCTTCTTCGCCAGCCCGCGCCGCTTCACCTACACCCCTCTCATCTCCTGCCGGGGCCGCAAGCCGCTCGGCTAGGGGGGCGCGCCGCTGCGACCCGCAGAGGGTCGCCCCCCGGGCTCCCTGCCCCCCGCCGCCCCGCACATCCGCGGCAGCAAGGCCGCTCCCCCGGCCGACCCCGAGCCTCCCGCCCTATCCCTGCAACTGAATCCGGACCTCCTCGGCCCCCGCGCGCTTGCGGCAGGTGATCAGGGCGTCGACGATCTTCTTGTCGAAGTGGCTGCCGCTGCCGTCCCTCAGCAGGCGGAAGGCCTCCTCGACCGGCATGGGGTCGCGGTAGTGGCGCTGCGAGGTGACCGCCTCGAAGAAGTCGGCGACCGCGATGATCTTGGCCCCGAGCGGTATGTCCTTCCCCTTGAGCCCCTTCGGGTAGCCGGTCCCGTCGATCTTCTCGTGATGGCAGCCGGCGATCTCCGGCACCTGCTGGTAAATCCCCTCGAAATTCACCTGCTCCAGGATGTCCCGGGTCTTGTAGCAGTGGGTCTTGACGACCTCGTACTCCATGTCGGAGAGCCTGCCGTTTTTCTTCAGGATGGCGTCCGGCACGCCGATCTTGCCGTAGTCGTGCAGCAGAGCGGCCACCCGCACCATTTCGCTCTCGGCGGCGCCGAGCCCGAGCTGGTTGCAGATCTCCACCGAGTACTCGGTGACCTTCTCGGAGTGGCCGGCGGTCAGCGGGTCCCGGGCGTCGATGGAGGCGGCCATGACCTTGAGAAAGGAGCTGAACTGGCTGAACTTCGCCTCCAGGAGGTTCGCGTTGTGGATGCTGATCCCGATGACCGGGGCGATCCCCATCAGCAGGCTGATGTCGGTCTGCAGCAGCGGACGCTTGGATTTCAGGTTGTCGACGGCGAGGATCCCCACCGACTCCCCCTCGCAGATGATCGGGCAGCAGATGAAGGACTGCGCCCCGAGCTTCTTGGCGAACTCCATGCTCCTAAGCGACAGGTGGCCGTCCAGGTTGTTGATGTCGTTCACCAGGAAGGGCTTCTGCTCGCGCATGGAGACGACGAACACCCCTTGGGACTCCGGCTTGTTCAGGTGGAAGGTCGTATTGCTCAGGTTGACGACCTGCTCGTCCGGGTAGCCAAAGCCCGCGCGGAACTCGAGCTTGGTCCTCCCCGGGTTGGCCAAGAGGATCAGGCCGCGGTCGTAATCGAGGCGCTTCTCGAGCACGGTGACGACGGAGGCGAGGATGTCGTTGACCTTGGTCTGGCGGCTGATCGCCTGGCCGATCTCGTTGGTGACCAGCGCGTTGTTGTAGTTCAGGTTGATCTGGTCCAGCAGTTTGTCGCTGGTCCCCTTGAAATTGTCCAGCCGCTCCTGCAGGGCGAGCTTTTCCCGGCGCAGGCGGAAAATGATGAAGATCAGGACGACCGCCGCCGTGACCGGCACGGCCGCCTCCAGCGCGACCGTCGTGCCGAAGAGCAGGGCCGCCCCGACCAGGACCGCGAGGAGCGCGCAGAGTGCGTTTCTGATGTCCTGCCACCCCGAGACGTGGGGCCGGTCCCAGGAGATCACGTAGCGGCAGACCTTGCCCCCCCTGAAGATGCACTCCGGGTGGTCGATGTGCGGGATCTGGTTTTGGAACATCATGCCGACCGCCTCGAAGAGGCCGGTGCGGTTCTCGCACTGGAAGGGCTTTTCCTGGACCCCCGGCTGCGGGGTGGCGGTGATCTCGATCTTGTAGGCGGAGATCTTCCTCGATTCGCAGACGGAGGAGCGCGTGAAGTTGGTGGAGGCCTTGTTGATCAGCTCGTACACCTTGGCCGGACCGACCATGCCGAGGATGTACTGGCGCATCACCCCACCGGCGTCCGGGCTCGCCGCGTAGCGCCCCGCCTCGCGCGCGATGTCGGGGTTGCCGGTCACCCGGCTCGCCCTCTCGTGGAAGGTGTTCACCTGGCTCTGGGTGAACCAGTGCCCCTGGTCGGCGACCTCGTAGGGGCGCATCTCGGCGAGTTCCAGCAGCTCCGTGATGTTCACGAAGGGATACCTGCTCTTGATGAGCTTGATGTAGGTATCGATGATCCTGCTGTTGTAGAGCGGTTTTTCTTCTGCCCTTGAATTCATTGCCGTTCCCGAATTTTGGCGTCCGCTAGAATTTCAGTATTTTCAGCAGCCGGTCCTGGTAGGCCCAGCAGACGTCGGTGTGCAGCATGTTCATGACCCACAGCGTGTAGGTCCTCTCGTAGGTGATCTGCTGGCTCTCGGCGTAACTGAGAGGGAAGATGAGCACCGGCATGGACTCCTGGCCGAAGCGGATGAAGAGGATGGAGAGGGCGAGACTCAGGGTGTCGCGGCTCAGCTCCTCGGAGTCCAGCACGAAGACGTTGATGCAGTTGGTGAGGTCCGACATGTTGAGGCCGATGTCGGAGAAGTTGATCATGAACACCGCGACCAGGCTGCCGTTGAGCTTCAGGGAGAAGAGGTGGCGCTCCCGCCGGAAGCCGATCTCCCGGTACTCCCGGGAGATGTCGCCCCCCTCCAGCATGCTCGACTCGAGGTCGAAGGCGTCGATCATCAGGCCGCCGGAGACGTCCTCGTAAAAGCTCTCCAGCTCCTGCAGGTCGCCCTTGACGGTCTCGGTCAGCCCCCAGGCGCTGGACATGCGCTGCAGGCTGTTGAACTCCCGGTGCACGTGCAGGTAGGCCATCTCGTCCAGGGAGCTCGCCTTCGGGTTCTTCAGGTGCCGGGCCCCGCCGCCGAACACCCGGTGCGGGAACTTGTTCTCGGGGCGGTAGTAGCAGAAGAAGTAGTTCATGTGCATGGAGTAGAGACGGTGCGAGTCGTTCATGAAGCGGCTCATCTGGTTCAGCACGACCAGGCCGGCCCGGTGGGACTCCACCTTGGAGGCCGCATGGTGGTGCACCAGCCACGAGTTCTCGTAGAAGCGGACCGTCGACATGTGCCCGGCGATGGCGCCCCGCTCCTGGTAGATGAAATGGCGCGCGATGCGCGGGTTCTGGGTGTAGAGCTTCTCGTAGAGGTCGCGGTAGCGGTCCTTGTTCGCCTTGATGTGGCCGTATTTCTCCGGATAGATGAAGCCGGTCTCGAAGAAGAACTGCCAGAGCTGGTCCATGTCGACCTGGTTGCAGATGTAGGAGTCCCGTTCGTTGACCTGGTAGATGAGCGCCAGCAGCCTCACGTGGTCCTGCACGTCCATGTCGAGGATGGTCAGGCCGCAGCGCACCGCGTTGCTGTGCTCCTGGGGCGGGAGGCGGTACACCACCTGGACCTGGCAGCTGGAGGAGAAGCTGTTGGCGAAGTTGAGGTGGACGCAGTCGATGATCATGCCGGGGAGCAGCACCGAATTGCTGGCGTCCTCCTCGACGGAGAAGCCGCCGCCGGAAAGGTCGACGACCTTGAGGTCGACCTGCTTGCCGGTGAAGGGGTGGCGGAACAGGATGTTGGGGGAGGGGACCAGCTCCTGCCGGGTGCTGCGGTAGGTCTTCGGCTTGAAGCGCGGCTTTTGCAGGCTGATCGGCTCCAGCACGAAGGTCCGCAGCTTCTGACCGGAGCTCTGTTTTATGATGCGGCACTCGCCGGAATAGTGGGCGCCCGTCTCGGTGGAGAAGATCACGTTGACCGGGAGGTCCGGGTCGACCCACTGGAAGTTCTGGGGCGGCCTGGCGAGCACCTCGACGCGGAAGGAGACGGCGTTGAAGTCGAGCAGCGTCCCGTCGAAGAGCGCGCTGTTCTGCATCATCTGGGCGCCGACCCCCTCGCACAGGTGCCGGCGCACCTTGCGGTAGCAGACCTCGCGGCTGGTCTCCGGCAGGCGGAAGGTTATGCCGCGCTCGGTCAATTCCAGCAGGGCCGGGGCAACCACCACCAGCTTGTAGCCGTCGATGACGAAGATGTTGTCGAGCTTGGTGGACTTGATCTTGTGCATGACTTCGGAGGGGTCGACCCACTGGCATTCCAGCAGGTCGTCCTGGCAGGGGAGGGGCTTTGCTTCCAGCGAAACGGTTCGGGAGTATTTGGTGTGCCTGAAATTGACAAGCAGCGAACCATCCTGGAAATTGAGGTAGTTCAGTCGGTTGATCAGCTTGTCCCGGTGGATCTCTTTTTCATTGTCATGCGGGAACTCAATGATAGATCCGGGGCGGATGAACTGCAGGATTTTGCGCGCGCTTTCCATGTCTGATCCTCGAGTGATTCTGCCAATGCTACTCGACGCACATAATTGAATTAAATGATGCCTCGATTACATGAATCATGTCCTGCCACGAGAGCGGCTGTCAGAAAAATTCGCCAACCAGTAGTAACACAAAAACAGAAATTTTTCATCACAAATAAATGATCAGAATCTCAGGTTTAAATACCTCCCGGATGACCTGCTCCATAGGGCGATGGATTGATTCCCTATCAATAAAAAATTCTTCTAAAGTAATAATATTGTGAAATAGTATAAATTAATAAAAAGTAATAAGATGTGTCCGTGGAGTCGGTCATGAGGGGGCTGGAGACTCAGGCGGGGTGTCCCCTTTGCCAGTGCTTGACTCCGGGACGGCGGGACTTGGGCGGGGTGATCGTGCGTCGCCGGGGCTTGCCGCTGGGAGGAAACGGGAGGGTCCGGTGTCCGCTCAACCTTTCTGGCGCAGCGACTCGGTCGCTTCCAGGTAGGAGTTGAAGTCGAAGGTCCTGGCGACGGGGGGGGGGACGGCGGCGGCCGGGGCGATCGGGGGCGCCGGGGTGGGAGCCTTCGGGCTCTCCACCTGGTAGTTCGCGGCGACCACCCGGTTGCGGCCGTTCGCCTTGGCCTGATACAGCGCGATGTCGGAGGCGTGGATCAGCGCGGTGTAGGTCCGCCCGTCCTCCGGGAAGCTGGCAACCCCCAAGCTCGCGGTCAGCCTCCCCTGGGGCATGTCCTGCTCGCCGGAGAACTTCTCGCTCCCGATCTCGCTGCGGATGCGCTCCGCCACCATCAGCGCCTCCGCCTTCGAGGTCCCCGGCAGCAGGGCGCAGAACTCCTCGCCCCCGTAGCGCGCCACGGTGTCCATCTCGCGCAGCGAAGCCTGGATGATGTCCGCCGTCCTCTTGAGCGCCTCGTCGCCCGCCAGGTGCCCGCAGACGTCGTTGTAGCTCTTGAAGAAGTCGAGGTCGATGAAGATGATGCTGAGGCTCAGCCCCTGGTGGTTGCTGCGGTTCAGCTCCTCCTCGATGCGGCTTTTCAGGAAGCGCCGGTTGTAGAGGCCGGTCAGCGCATCGGTCACCGAGAGCTGCTCGAAGCGGACCGACTCCTCCAGCACGAGGGTGCGCTCGATCATGAGCGAGGCGAGGTTGGCGAAGGAGGTCAACAGCTGCATGTCGGCCTGGGTGAAGCCGGCGAGGTTCGCCTTGTCCGAGAGGTTCAGCACGCCGATGATCTTTTCCTTGAGCTTGAGCGGGATGCAGATCAGCGCCTTGGACTTGAAGCGCGGGCGGTTGGCCATGCTGAACCGGCTGTCCTTCTCCACGTCGTTGATGAGCAGCGGCTGCCCGGTCTGGGCGACCCTGCCGGCTATCCCCTTGCCGACCTTCATCGGCAGGCACTGGGCGATGTGCAGCGTTATCCCCTTGGTGAAGACGATATGCATGGTCTCGCCGTTCTTGTCGATCAGCATGATGGAGCCCTGCGAAGCGTTCAGCAGGTCCGCGGCTATCTCCAGTATGGTCTTGTAGAGCTCGTCCTTGCTGGCGACCTGCAGGAGCGTGTTGGTGAGCGAGAGGAGCCGGCCGGAGAGGGAACTGGCCCGCGCCTGCTCCTCCTCCTTGAGGAGTTGGGCCATCCGGGAGGCGACCCCGTGGGCCAGCACGGAGACGACCAGAAGGTCGCTGGGGCTCAGGTCGGAGTCGACGAGGCAGAGAAAGCCCAAGCGCTCGCCCCGGCTCTCCAGGGGGAAGCAGGTCGCCAGGGTCGCCCGCAGGCCGGGGAGCGCGCGCCGCATCTCGGCGTCGAAGAGCACCGTCGTCTTCAGCTTGTCCGGTGCCAGGAAGGCGTTCCAACAGCAGGCGGGGACCTCGCCCAGCTCGTCGGGGAGTCCCCAGAGCCCGGACACGGCGAAGCAGCTGCCGTCGGCCTGGCGCAGGGCGATGGCGGCCTTCGGGGGGGCGACCAGCGAGCCGAGCGCCTCGCAGCAAAGGGCGACGGTCTCCGCCAGGGTCCTGGTCCGGTCCACCTCCTGGAGGAAGGCGGCGATCTCGGCCAGGCGGGTGTCGGTGCGCACCCGTTCGGCGCGCTCCAGCTCGCCCGCCCGGGGGGGGGGAGCGGGCGGTTCCGTCATTTCGCCGGAGCGGTCCAGCGTGCTGCCGATCCTGCAGATCTCGCGCGCGACGGCCTTGGCGACCGTTTCGACCTCGCGCACCGTCGCGGTGCCAAGTGTTTCCACATGGGGAAACAGCGAAAAGACGTCGGTACCGCCTTTGCGCGACAAGGCGGCCAGCTGCCAGAGGTCTATGGAGGTGTCCCTGACGCCGTCGCCGACCAGGCAGAAGTCGCCGCCGGCCAGGGAGAAGGGGACCACGAAACCGAAGAAGGCGCCGCCGTAGCGGCAGACCGCCGGGGTCCCCTCCTCGAAGTACCCCGCCAGGTCCTGGGCGAAAAAATGGCGCGCCACCTCGTTGCTTACCGGGTCCTGCACCCGCGAGCAGCAGCAGTGAAAGGTCGCAGAACCGGCAGCTTTCCCTTCCTGGCTCCGGAACAGCGTCAGGTTGTAGGGGGCGAGGGAGGGGACCGCGTCCAGGACGGCCGACAGCATCTCCTCCAGCCGTTCTATGTCGAGTGCGCTTGCCACGGATCGGAGCTCCAGGAAACGGCTTGGCGCTTGGGGCCAAACTAATTAAAAGGCGGTCGTGCCGCGGTCCTCTCCGGCAGGGCCTGGCTCGACTCTATGACAGCTGTCTAACGCAAAAAACGTGCCGGTTTTTCCGGCCGGCTCGGCGCCGCTTCGGCCGGCGCGGCGCCGGCCGCCCGCGGGTCCCGGGAGGGAGTTCCGGGGCTATCCTAACATTCATTACGCCATTTAACGGTTTTTAGCAAGAAATAGTTAATGGTCCGTTTTGATTTCACTAGCTGGGCGGATTGGACTGGAATTCATCGCGCCAGCGCGCCGATAAAGTCATTGATTTACCGTCAAATTCCCAGTAGAATTCAGCAGCTTCCCGATCCAGGAGATTCCATGGCAATTGCCACGCTTGATACCCCCCTGTACAACAGCCGGATCTTCAACTCCTACCTGAGACTTCTCAGGGAGCGCTACTACTATGTCAATATACCCGAGCTGCTGAGTCATGCCGGCATGCAGAAATCAGAGATCGATGATCCCGGGCACTGGTTTACCCAGAGGCAGGTCAATCTGTTCCATGACAAGCTGGTCGAGCTGAGCGGCAACCCGAGCATCGCCCGGGAGGCGGGGCGCTACATCGTCTCGTCCGGCGCCCTCGGCTTCCTGCGCGACTTCCTGATGGGGCTGGCCGGCCCCGAATACGTGTTCAACCTGGGAGGCAGGATCGCCGCCAACTTCAGCCGCTCCTCCAGCTACGCCATGCGCAGGACCGGGCCGCGCGAGATGGAGGTGACCATCAGCTTCGAGGAGGGGGTCCAGGAAAACCCCCGCCAGTGCGACAACCGCATCGGCTTCTTCGAGGCGATGTTCCTGATGTTCGGCCACAGCCTCCCGGAGATCATCCACGACGAGTGCGTCTTCAAGGGGGCCTCGCTCTGCCGCTACCGGATCCGCTGGGAGGCTTCCGCCGCCGACAAGCTGACCCTGATGCGCCGGATCACCTTCTTCCTGCTGCTGCCGGTGACGCTGGCCGGGGCCTGGCTTTCCCCCAACACGGCCATGGGGGGGCTCTCCCTCTGCACGGCGCTGCTCTACCTGGTCATGGTGGTCTGGATCCAGCGCATCGAGCGCACCTCCCTGCTCGCCTCCATGGGGGGGATGCGCGCCTCCAGCGAGATGCTCCTGGGGCAGATCAAGGGTAACTACGACTCCGCGCTGATGATCAACGAGATCGGCGAGGTCATCTCCAGCAGGACCGATCTGGACGAGATCCTCTCCAGCGTGAACCAGGTGCTGTGCAAGAGGCTCAACTACGCCCGGGGCGTGATCCTGCTCGCCGACCCGGGGCGCAGCGCGCTGGTCTTGAGGAGCAGCTTCGGGCTTGAGCCCGACGAGCTCGCCTCCCTGCAGGGGCTGCAGCACCCCCTGCAGGGTTCCGAGTTCCCGGGGATCTTCCAGAGCTGCTTCATCGAGCAGAAGTACCTGCTGGTGAAGGACTACGCGCAGTCCGCGAGCCTGGTCACCCCGGCCAACTACGCCCTGTTCAGCTCCCTGGGGGTGAAGTCCTTCATCTGCGCGCCGATCGTCTGCGAGGGGGAGTGCCTCGGCATCCTGGCGGTGGACGACTACCGCCGGGACGGGGAGCTGGTGCAAAACGACCTCAACCTGATCCAGGGGGTCGCGCCGGTGATCGGCATCGCCATCAGGAACGCGACGCGGCTTGCCAACGAGCGGGACCTCTCGGAACAGCTCAGGAAGGCATCCGAGGGGTTGGAGAGGCGCGTGGAGGAGAGGACGGCGGAGCTCTCCCGGGCCAACGAGGAGCTCGAGTTTTTCTACGACTCGGTGTCCCACGACCTGCGCACCCCGCTGCGGGTGATCTACGGCTACGGCGAACTGCTGCTGGACCGCTACGCGGGGCTCCTGGACGACACGGCCAGGCAGTACCTGCGCTCCATGATAGAGGGGGGGGAGCAGATGGAAGGGACGCTGGACCGGATGCTCGACTTCTCGGAGGTGAGGGGGGCGCAGCTCTCCCTGGAGCCGGTCGACCTGAGTCAGCTGGCCCGGCGCGTCATGGACGACCTCAAGGTGACCGACCCCGGGCGCACCCTGGCGCTGCGGATAGAGGAGGGGGTGGTGGTCACCGGGGACCGGGGGCTTTTGACCAGCATCATGGAAAATCTGCTCGGCAACGCCTGGAAATACAGCGCGGCCCAGCCGGCCTGCGCCATAGCCTTCGGGGTGCGCGAGGGGGCCTTTTTCGTGAGCGACAACGGCGACGGATTCGACATGGCCCTGGCGGACAAGCTGTTCGCGCCGTTTCAGAGGCTGCACGACGGCCGCAAATTCCCCGGGCACGGGTTGGGGCTCTCCATGGTGCGCAACATGGTGGGGCGCCTGGGGGGGGAGGTGTGGGGGGTCGGCGTGCCGGGTGAGGGTGCCACCTTCTATTTCACCCTCGCCGACCAGGCGGGCTCCGCCTCCCCGCCCGGGGACGCTCTCCGGTTGGACTAGAGAATCTCCCTGAAGGCATCCAAGATGAAGCCGGCCTCCAGTTTTTTCTGATAGTTCATCTTGGACAAATGGTGCCGCATCTTTATGAATGCCTTTCTCTTGGCAACCGGAAGTCCCAAGAGCAGTTCCAGGTTGTCCTCACTGTAGATCGGCCCGGAAGAATCTATCTGCATGAACGCGTCGATGATGTGGTTGTATGCCTGCTTCGCGTTCATGGAGGAGTGCTGCCAGCTGTTCATGAACCCGTTCAGGTCGTATTTGCCCCGCTCCTCCATCTCGTAGATGGGGCTCAGCGGGATCAGCATGAAAGGGTAGATCGACCAGAAAAACATCCCCTCCTGCCTGTCGTTGGAAATCCCCTCGATGAAGTCGATCGTCCTTTGCACCGATTGGGAGGTCTCCCCCGGGTAGCCGAAGATGAAGCAGCAGGAGCAGTTGATGCCGTTATCCAGCAGCTTCTCTATGACCCTTTGGTACATCTCGGGGGCGGCGCACTTGTCCATGTTCCCCAGCACTGTCTCGTCGATGGACTCTATGCCGATTTGCGCCTCTATGCAGCCGGCCTTTTTCAGCAGGGCGATGTCGGTCCGGTCGAGCGTGCTGGCCCGGATGAAGCTCATCCATTTGAGGTCCAGCCCTTCCTCGATGAGCCTGGTGCAGACGTCGTTCAGATCGTGGTTGCCGAGCCTGAAGTTGTCATCGACAAACCTCACGTACTTTATGCCGCGCGCCGCCAGTGCCTTCATCTCGTCGACGATGGTGGCGACCGACTTGAGCATGGTCGACTTGCGGTCCTTGACGAAATTGCAGAATTTGCACTGGAAGGGGCAGCCGGTGCTCGCCTGCATGTTGACCACCCCCGGCCGAAAGATCTTTTCCGGCAGACTCTTCCAGTCCACCACGTTGTCCAGCGCCTCGCTCTCGACGCGGGGCGAGAAGAGGTACTGCCCGCCGTCCCAGCGTGCCGTGTTGGGGAGCTCGTGCAGCGGGAGGCCTAATTTGAGCCGCTCCAGGGCGCCGACCAGGATGGACTCGCCGGTCCGGTCGACGATGAAGAGGTCGATGTCCAGGGACCGGGGCTCGTTCAGGAACAGGTAGTGGTCCTGCGGGTTATCGGTGTCGTAGCCCGGGACCCCCTTTTTCTGCAGCAGCAGGAAGGAGGCATAGACGTACGGGCCGCCGCAGATGATGGTCACCTCCGGGCTCAGCTCCCTGATCTCGCCTACCAGCTTGGAGAGCTCGACCTTGCCGGTGATGAAGGTGGTGGAGATGACGACCGCCCGGGGGCGCTTTTGCAGCATGCCGACGAACTGCTCGCGCTCCTTGTCGTACGAGTCGATGATGTCGACCTTGAGGCCGCTTTTGGTGAGCACGTCGTACAGCACGATCCCGTTTAGTTTGACGGCGCAGTGCCAGTTCGACACCCCCTCGCCCTGAACGGGGTCCACGATTTTGCCATCGTGCTGGAGGTAGTTGACGACGTTCTGGATCAGCGCGGTCCTGCCGTCGATCTGGAGGCGCAGCGGGCTGGATGCGGAAAAGGTGTCGGAACCGAAATCGGAGATGATGATTGCATCTAACATGTCTGCTCCATGATGTCCGTCAGGAAGGCATTGAATAGGGTCATTTGACCGCCATCCACAAAAAGGTCCATGTGGTTGCCGGGGCAGGTCATCAGGGAGGAGGCGGGGAGCAGATCCTGCAGTTCCCGCAGGGTCTCTTCGGGCGCCACCAGGTTGTCGTCCATGTTTATGAAGAGGTGGAACCGGTAGCCGTTTTCGATCAGTTGCGTCAGATACGGTTTCACTTTGAAGGAAACCACGTCCGCCACTTCTTTGAAGGTTTTGGAGGGGTTGTAGACGGTCTTCAAGAAGATCGTGCGGGTGGCTCGCAGCTTCCTCGCCAGCAGTGCGCCGGACTCCGGCTCCCCGCCGTGCCCCAGCACGATTTTCCTGGCGCTTTGCCAGTATTCCCTGAGGACCATGAGAAAGGTGAAGCGCAGGCAGTGCCTGACGAATCTCGTTTTTTTGCAAAATCCCGCGGGGTTCACCAGTATGATGTTGCTGATGCGCCCGGCATACCTTTCGGGATCCTTGCAGAGCACCCGGACAGTTTCGAAGATGGCGTAGGAATGCGCCACGATCTGGAGTCTTGCCACCCGGCGGGTCTCCAGCAGGAAGCCGAGCGCCGCTTCCAGGGAGTCGGTCCGGTCCTTTTGGGGGTCGTACCCGACATCGAACGGTCCCCCCACGAACCGCTCCAGCGTCGCCACGGCGTGCCCCTTTTGCTCGAGGAACTCCGTGAAGTAGGCGACGTCCTCGATCTGCATGCTGGTTCCGGTAAGCAGCAGGATGCAGTCGCCGGCAGGTCCGTTTCCGGCGCCCGCAAGCTTGCTGTTGAGCGTCATTGCCACGCCATTTGACAGTATCTTAACCGTGGCAGTTGTCTCAGCCGTAGGAGGCATTAGGGTCTCAGATTAGGTCTGCCGGTGGCAGGCAACGTGCAAAATTATTTTTATCTTAAGAGCGCGGGGCAACCGCTCCAGGCGGGGAACGGCGATAAATTTAACAGTGGAACCGCGAAACCTTACACAGTCGTGGCCGAGCCGGTGCCGAACCGCTACAAAACCGCAGCGAAATCGTGGCCACAATGACATAACGAGGGTGCCTTTTCAACAGAAATCAAAGCTAATTTCTCAAGCATTGCCGTGCGTTGCCGGGGGACCAGAAGGCGGCGGACATCTGCCTGCCGCCCGGCGCCCCGCGGGTGAAACCCCGGCCCCTCGAGCGCACTGCCGATCTGGCAAGGGGGCGTACGCCTTCGGGTAAGGAGGTGGCAGTCTGGAAGTCCCGCTTTGCGAAGGGGAGGTCGGCAGTATCGTCCGGTCACTCGCCGAGGCTGGCTATCCTCCCTCCACCTGGCGGGGTGAGGGCGGGGTGGGGGACGGCGCCGATTCTGATTCGTTGGCGGCTCCATCCCACAGCCCGCGCCCGGGAAGCCGGTCTATTTGACGATGGCGCCGAACTCGACACGGCTTGCGCCGGTTTTCTCCTTGGAGCTCGGCTTGTAGATGTCGGCGCTCTTCTCGAAGAGCCGCTCCGGGGGGAGCTTGCCGTTTTTCAGCAGGAAGTCCCGCACCGCCTCGGCGCGCTCCCGCGCCAGGGCCTGCAGCTCGTTTTCTCCCACGACCGTGTGGGTGATGATCAGCTTCCTCATCTCGGCGTCGGGGAGCTCCTTCGCGAGGCCCAGGGCGTTACGCGGCTTGGGGAACTTCTCCTTGGCGTAGACGGCCTTCAGGTACACCGGGATCTCCTGGGGCAGCAGCTCGACCTCGTCCTGGGTCTGCCCCGGGGGGTTCTTCCCTTCCTTCACCAGGGCGCGGAACTTCTCCCCCTTCATCTTCTTCAGCAGCTGTTCGTTGCGGTACCCCTCGGCGTCGCTCTCCCGGTCCACGAAGCCGGAGATCTCCAGGTTCAGGGCGGGGCGGTCGTGCAGCAGTTGGGCGAGCTTCAGGAGCTTGGCCTCGTCGGCCTTGGAGAGCCGGTCGGAGCCGGGCTGGAAGCTGACCGCGCTGAAGTCCTCGCCTCCGCCGAACATGGAACCAAGCAGGGCGAAGGGGGAAGTGGCCGCCTTCACCAGCAGGTTCTTGAGGATCTGCAGCACGACCTTCCAGATGCTGAACTTCGGGTCGTCGGTCTGCCCGACCACCGGCAGGTCGAGATGAATCTCGCCCTTGCGGTCCTTGAGGAGCGCTATGGCGAGCCGCACCGGGAGCTTGGTCGCCTTGTCGCTCTCCACGTGCTTGCCGAAGGTGAACTGGTCGATGAAGAGCTTGTTCTGCGAGGTGAGCGCCTTCTTGTCGATCTTGTAGGCCAGGTCGAGGTTGAGTTTGCCCTTGTCCACGCTGTAGCCCAGGTAGGTGTTGGCGTAGGGGGTGAAGGGCGAGAGCTCGATGTCGGTGAAGGCGATCTTCAGGTCGAGGAAGAGGTCGCCGCGCAGCGGGTTGATCGTGCCGGTGATGGAGAGCGGCGAGTGGTTCTCCAGGTTTCCCCTCAGGTCGACGTCCGCGGCGCGGTTCGCCTCGGAGCTGAGCCCGCTGACCCGGCCCCCCAGGTTGAAGAAGGTCGTGTCGAAGGGTGACTTCAGGTGGCGGTCGCTGAAGTCGAGTGTCCCCCCCTGCACGGTGACGGCGTCTATCCTGATCGGGTGTGTATCGGGGGGCGCGGCCCCCGCCGCGGCAGGGGCGGACGCGTGTGCCGCGGCTGCCGGCTGGGCCGGGCCCGGCGCTTGCGCCGCCGGCGCGGCCGATCCGGCGCCTGGCGCCGGGGGGGCGGCCGGGGCCGGCTCCGAGGTCAGGTGCTGCAGGTTGAGGGTGCCGTCCCGCTCGACGATGACGCGCGCGTAGAAGTTGCTGAGCGAGACGTCCTTGATGGCGAGCGAGAACGGACTGAGGCTGCCGCTGATCTGGTCCAGCTCCAGGCTTTCCCATTTGAGCAGGTCCTCGTCGTACACCGTGTCCTGGCAGTAAAAGGAGCGCACCCCGAGGGAGCCGGCATAGCTCCCCTTGAGCCCGGAGGCCGCCTGCTCCAGGTTGACGTTGAGGTCGGTGTCGAGGGCGCCGTCGGCGAGGAAGACCGCGGTCCCCTCCGGGATGTAGGCATCGAAGTCGCGCAGCGCAATCTGCTGCAGTTTGAGGTTCCCCTTGAGGCGAAAGGGGGCCGGGGTGACGCTCCCTCCCGCAGCGATCCGCCCCTTGGCGCCGTAGCCGGTCGCCAGGGTGAACGGCAGGGGACCCTGCCGTGGTCCCTCGATTCCGCCCAGGGAAAACTTCAGGTGGGACAGGGTGAAGACCGGCTCCTCCTCCAGGGTACGGTCGGTAAAGCGGATGCCGAGCTCGCTCCCGGCGACCCTGGCGATCCGGTAGGAGAACGGCGCCGGCGGGGGCTGCTTGGTCCGCGGGGCACTCTTGGCGGGCCGCTTTCCCGCGACTGCAGGGGCGGTCGGGGCCGCGGCACTCTTCAACAGGTGCCCCGCCGAGATGGCGCCGCCCGCCTCCCGGCTCAGGATGGCGTTGCCACCCTTGAGCTCCACGCTCTCTACCAGTGCCCTCTTCTGCTTCAGGTCTGCGCTGATGCCGCTCACCAGCAGCTCTTTCAGGCGGACCCCCTCGCCTCCCCCAAAGGGGGCTGCCAGGTTTTCCAGCTTGAGGCTGGTCTTGTCCAGCACGAGACCCCTGGCGCCGCTGTAGATGATTTCCGAGCCGACCCCGAGGGTCCCGGTGACGGGCGCCGTCAGGGTGTCGGAAAGGTACGGGTAGTAGTCCTTCAGGGGGACGCCGGCAAGGGTCAGGGTCGCCCTGGCCTCCAGCGGGTCGGGGGTCAGCTCTCCCTGGACCGCGAGGCTCTCGCCGCGCGCCGTGGCGAGCTTGAGGCCGAAGGGGGCGCGCTTCCCGGGGGCGGTGGAGAGCTCGCTCAGGGTAAAGGCGATGTCGCGTATCTCAGATTTGAAGCCCCCCTTCGGGGTGGCGTCGGAGAGCTGCAGCTTGCCGCCGGTAAGGCTCAGCTTGGCGAGCTTCAGGGAGAGCGGGTGGCTGGCGGCCCCGGGCTTTTCAGGCCCCGGGGGCTCCGCCGCGCCGAGCTTTTCTCCCGGGGAGGGCTTGGCCGCGCCCTCCCTGTGGCCCGGCGCCGGCTCCCGCCCCTGCGCGAGCTTCTGAAAATTCCAGCGCCCCGCGCCGTCCCTGGCCGCGACCAGTTCCAGCCCCTCCAGTTCCAGCGAGGAGAGGTCCAGCTGCCGGGTGAGGAGCGCCGCCCTGCCGATCCTGAGCACGGCCCGGTTCAGTTTGGCGAGTTCGGCGCCGCCCGGCTCGCGCAGGGCGATCCGGTCCAGGGCGACGGAACCGATCAGGGTCGCCTCGGGCCCCAGCTTCTGGTCCACCCGGTAGCCCAGTTCCAGCGCGGTGCTGAGCTTGCCCGAGTCGACCTTGACCGGCAGCGGGAAGGGTAGGTACCCCAGGTAGAAGGGGAGGTCGAGCGCGGTCACCTTGAGGTCGACGGAGGCCTCCACCGCGCGGGTGAGCGGCTTCAGCCTGCCGTTCAGGGCGACCGGCGTGCCGTTCACCAGCGCGGAGAAATGGGGCGTCACGTAACGGTCGGCGAGGTACGGGATGTTGCTGTAAAAGGGGACCGCCAGGGAAAGCTCCCGGACCTGGTGGTCGCGCTCGGTGGGGAGCGCCTTGTCCTGGAAGTCGAGGGCGCCGCGGCTCACCGTGATGTTGTTCAGGGAGAAGAGGTAGCCTCCCTCTTCCTGCTTCGTGGTCCCCTTCTTGCCGGTCATGAGGTCCGAGAAGTTGAAGCTGTTGGGAGCGCTGCGCACCAGGTGCAGGTAGGGGGACGCGATCTTGATCTCGTCGACGATGAAGGCGCGTTTGGGGAGCGAGAGCGGGCTCAGGGAGAGCCGCGCCGAGCTGAAGGAGACGAAGGTGCCCGGCGCCCCCTTTTCCGAGAGCCGGAAGCCGGTGATCCCGGCGCTCAGGGTGAACGGGTTGAAGGAGAGCGCGGTGATCTCGGTCCTGCGTCCGGTCGCCTCCTCGATCTTCTGGATCGCGATGTGACGGGCCAGCGGCGGGAGCGCCAGGAAGACGGCTGCCAGCAGGACGAGGACCGCGAGGCAGCAGATGACGGCGGTTTTCTTGGTAAGACGCATGGCGGCACCTTGGAGAGACAGGTTGAGGTTAAGGTTGAGAACTGCGTGGTACGGGTCGACGTCGGTTGGGAGGCGGCCTAACTCTAAGCTTATCCCGTTTGAGGAGCCACTCAACCTCGGCCCTGACCTGTTTTCCTATCCCACCTCGGCGTACTCGCGCTCGCGAAACTCGACCCCCAGCTCCCGCGCCAAATTCCGCACCGGCTCCAGGTCCAGTCCCGGCAGGGCGACGGCGCTGGCCACCACCTGCGGGACGAACCGGGTCGCCTCCCGGAGGAATTCGCACACCCCCCGGAAACCGGCCTCCCCGAACGGCGTGTTGCACAGCCTGGCGTAGGTCTGCGGGTCGGCCGCGTTCAGGCTCACCGAGAGCGCGTCGACCAGGCCGGCGAGTTCGGGCAGGATGTTCCTGCCGTGCACCAGGTTCGCCTGGCCATCGGTGTTGACCCGCACCTTGAGCCCGCGCCCCTTGAGCTGGGCCGCCACCTGCAGCACCAGGTCGAGCCGGATCAGCGGCTCGCCGTAGCCGCAGAACACGACCTCGTCGAAGTCCCGGGCCTCGTCGACCGCGGCCATGACCTCCGCCATCCCAGGCTCGTGGGAGAGCTTAAGTTCGTGCCCCTTGACGGTCAGCTCGTCGAACTTGGGGCAGAAGCTGCAGCGGTTCGAGCAGCGGTTGGTGATGTTCAGGTACAGGGAGTTCCTGATCTTGTAGGCGACGGTGCTGGACTGGTCCGGCTGGGGAATCCCGAAGAGCCTGCGCGCGTTGAAGGAGGTGATGCGCCCCACGTCCTCCGCGGAGAGACCCTTCAGCTCGGCGATCCGCTCGGCGGCGAAACGGACGTAGGCCGGCTCGTTCCTCTTGCCGCGGTGCGGCACCGGGGAGAGGTAGGGGGCGTCGGTCTCCACCAGGAGCTGCTCGATCTTCACGCCGCGCACGACCTCCCGCAGCGCCTCGTTGGAGGCGTAGGTGACCGTCCCCGGGATGGAGACCCGAAAGCCCATTTCGATGACGTCGCGCGCCATCTGCAGGTCCCCGGAGAAGCAGTGCAGCACCCCGCCGACCTCCGCCGCCCCTTCCTCCCGCATGATGGCGACGATCCTTTCGTGGGCGTCGCGGTCGTGGATGATGAGCGGCAGCTTGAGCTCGCGGGCCAGGCGTATGAAGCGCCGGAACACCTCCTCCTGGGCGGGGCGGGCCGAGCGGTCCCGGTAGAAGTCGAGGCCGACCTCGCCGATGGCGACCACCTTGGCGCTCCCGAGCGCCAGCTCGCGCACGACCTGGTAGCAGGGCTCGGTGACCCGGTCCGCATCGTGGGGGTGGATCCCCACCGAGCAGTAGATCCGGTCGTAGGCGTCCGCCAGCGCGCACGCCTCGCGGCTCGACTCCAGGTCGGCGCCGACCGCGATGATGGTGCCGACCCCCGCCGCGCTTGCCCGCTCCAGCATCTCCGGGAAGTCCTGGGCGAATTCCTTGCCGTATATGTGGGAATGGCTGTCTATCAGTTCCATGAAGTCGCTCCTTTGCCGCCGCGCGGCTACAGCCTGCCGAAGACCTGCTGCAGCGCCGCCGCCATCTCCTCGTACAGGAATGGTTTCGGTATCACCCCGCAAAAGCCGTAGCTAAGCGGGTTCGCCATGACCGGGTCGTCCGAGTAGCCGCTCGAGACGAAGGCCTTGAGTTCCGGGTCGAGCTCCTTCAGGCGCAGCACGGCCTCGCGTCCCCCCATGCCCCCCGGAATGGTGAGGTCCATGACGACCGCGCTGAAGCGCTCCCCGGCGCTGAGCGCGGCGCCGTACAGGGAGATCGCCTGCAGGCCGTCCTTGGCGAACTCCACCTCGAACCCCATGCGGCGCAGGGTGCGCCCCGCCAGGAAGCGGACCGCCTCCTCGTCGTCCATGAAGAGGATCTTTCCCTTGCCGAGGAAGGGGGCCGGCGCCGCGGCCGGCTCGGTTCCGCCCGGGGCGTCGGAGGCGGGGAGGTAGATCTGGAAGACGCTCCCCTTGCCGAGCTCGGACTCGGCCACGATGCAGCCGTCGTGCTTCTTGATGATGGAGAAGGCGGTGGTGAGCCCGAGCCCGCTCCCCTTCTGCTTGGTGGTGAAGTAGGGGTCGAAGATCCTCTTCAGGTGGTCCGGCTGGATGCCGTGGCCGGTGTCCCCGATGGAGATCCTGACGTAGCGCTCTCCGCTTAGCTGGTGCGGGAGCCCCTCGCCGCCGGCCACCTCCTCGCAGACGACGGTGATGGTCCCCCCCTCGGGCATGGCCTGGTCGGCGTTCATCACCAGGTTCTGCACGACCTGGCTGATCTGGCCGGCATCCACCTCGACCGTCGGGAGCAGGCGCGGTATGTCGAAGATGCAGCCGACGTTGGACCCCCTGAGCGCGAAGGCGCAGGTCTCCTTGATCAGCTCCCCGACCGTGGCGCTCTTCTTGACCGGCGCCCCGCCCCGGGCGAAGGTGAGCAGCTGCCGGGTCAGGTCGCGGGCGCGCAGCGCGGCGTTCTCGGCCTCGGCGAGCAGGTGGTGGGTCTCGGCCTCCTCCGGGGTGAGCAGCTTGGAGAGCGAGATGTTGCCCAGGATCGCCGAGAGCAGGTTGTTGAAGTCGTGGGCGATGCCGCCGGCCAAGAGCCCGATCGACTCGAAGCGTTCGTTCTTCTCCAGCTCCTCCTCCAGCTTCTTGCGCTCCGTGATGTCGTGCGCGAGGATCAGGATCGCGGGGCTGTCCTGGAAGGTGAAGGGGGTCGCCGCGACGTCCACGTCCACCACGGCGCCGTCCAGGCGGATGTACTTCTCCTCCCTGGCGGGCGGCGTGCAGCCGTCACCCCGCAGGGTGCGGATCCGCTCGGCTTCGGCCTCGCGGTAGCCGGGGTGGACGAAGTCGAGCAGTTCCCGGCCGACGATCTCCTCGGGGGAACTGGCGCCCAAGAGCCTGACGCCGGCGCGGTTGGAGAAGACGTACCTTCCGTCGATCGCGATGTAGATCGCGTTGGTGGAGAGCTCCACCAGGTTGCGGTAGCGCTCCTCGCTTTCCCTGAGCATCCCCTCGGTGCAGGTCTGCTCGGTTATGTCGATGGAGATGCAGCCGACCGTCTCCACCTCGCCCAGATGGTCCAGCAGGGGGAAGCGGACCGTGTGGTACTGGCGCTCCCCCTGGGGGGAGCCGACCAGCTCCTGGGAGGTGGCGGCCCGGCGCCCCTCGATGACCTCGAGGTTGCAGGCCTCGATCCGCCCGGCGACCTCGGGGGGGAAGAGGGCCCGGCTGGTCGTGCCGATGACCTGGTCCCGGGTGAGTCCGGTGGCATCCTCCCAGGCGCGGTTCACCAGCAGGTAGGCATGCGCGCGGTCCGTGGCGACGATCGGTACCGGAGCGTGTTCCAGAAGGGCGGTCAGGAAGTCCTTGATCAGTTTCAGCTCCTCCTCGACCCTGAGCCTGATCGCGATTTCGCACCTCAGTTGCTCGTTGGCAACGGCGAGGTCGCAGGTCCGGTCCAGGACCTTGCGCTCCAGTTCGTCGTGGGCCATCTGGAGCCCGAGGTCCCCGGAGCACCGGGCCGTTCCCGGGTCCTGTTCGGAGCAGGCGTCGCAAAACGCCTGTTCCAGCCGGTTGAAATGGGACTCCAGCAGGTCCCTGGCGCGTTCGCGGGCGTCAGCCTCCAGTCCCTGCCGCCGCACGAGCTCCAGATACCCCTGGCGCAGCCCCTTCAGCAGGGAGAAGGTAACGCCGATCGGGACCGCGCACTGGCGGCGCATCAGCGCGGCGGCGCCGGCGAACCAGGCGACCAGGTCGTATTCCGGGGACGGGGCGCGCTCACCCCCCCCGGTGGGGGGCATCGCGTCCAGGGCGTCGCCCAGTGCCCCGCTGATGGCGGCCACCGCCTGGGGAAGCCCCTCAGGGAGCAGCGCGAGATGAAGCCGGTGGCCCTGGTCGACGCTAGAGGAACGAGCCCGTTCGGCAAGCCACTGAGTCTGGCTCGAGAAGAGGTCGGAAAATGATGCCATCTGCCGGAACTCCTTTGGAGGAACTGCTGACGCTACTGGAGCGCCAGCGTCCCTATCTTAATGTACCATCGGCCAGGAATCTATAAAAAATTCGTCATGAGGTAAAGATGCAGGAAGTTAAAGGCAATCGGCAGTGGACCAGAGATAATGTTCCGGGAAGAAGACGGGGCAGCAAAGGGGATGCTCGGGTGTCGCCAGGACCGGACTGGAGAGGCTCTTGCGAGGGGACCATCGGGAGGGACGCAGGTGAATTCCCTCCTCCCCGGGACAGACGGGGAGGAAGGGTTAATTGTCAGTTGTCCATTGACTCCGTCACCTGCCGTATGGAGGCCTCTATGCCGTCCATGAGGATCCGCAGTTCATCGAGCGAGACGGAGAGCGGGGGAAACACCACGATGGTGTTGCCGAGCGGGCGCAGGAACAGCCCGTGCTTGCGCGCCTCCAGGCAGACCCGGACCCCGACCCTCTCCTCCCAGCGGTAGGGCTGTCGGGTCCCCTTGTCGAGCACCAGCTCTATGCCGCCGATCATCCCCTCGTGGCGGACGTCTCCGACGTGGGGGAGTGCCAGCAGGCGCTGCAGGCGCCCCTGCAGGTAGGCGATCTTGGGGACCAGGCTTACCAGCAGGCCGTCCGACTGGAAGAGCTCCAGGCTCGCCAGGGCGGCGGCGCAGGCGATCGGGTTGCCGGTGAAGGTGTGGCCGTGGAAGAAGGTCTTCAGCGCGCTGTAGTCGCCCAGGAAGGCGTCGTAGACCTTGCGGGTGGTGAGGGTCGCGGCAAGCGGCAGGTAGCCGGCGGAGATCCCCTTGGAAAGCGCCAGGATATCAGGCGTGATGCCGGCCTTGCCGCAGGCGAACATGGAGCCGGTGCGGCCGAAGCCGACGGCGACCTCGTCGGCGATCATCAGCACGTCGAAGCGGTCGCAAAGCTCCCGCACCGCCTTCAGGAACCCCGGAGGCTGGACGATCATGCCGCCGGCGCCCTGCACGGAGGGCTCGATGACCAGGCCGGCGAGTTCGTGGCAGTGCAGCTCCATCAGGCGTTCCAGTTCCTTGAGGCAGAGCAGGCCGCAACGGCCGGAGTCCCCCTCCGGCGCCAGGGAGCAGCGGTAGCAGTAGGGGGAGGGCGCCTTGATGGTCGGGAAGAGCAGTGGCGAGTAGACCTCGTGGTAGATGTCGATCCCCCCCACGCTCATGGCGCCGACCGTGTCGCCGTGGTAGGCATTGTCGAAGCTGATGAACTTGGTCCTGGCCGGGTTGCCGGTCTGGCTTTGGTACTGGAAGGCCATCTTCACGCCGATCTCGACGGCGGTGGAGCCGTTGTCGGAGAAGAACACCTTGCAAAGGCCGGGGGGGACGATCTCCACCAGTCGTTTGGCGAGCAGGGCGGCGCGGTCGTTGGTCAGGCCCAGGAGCGTCGAGTGCTCCAGCCGGTCCACCTGTTCCTTGATCGCCTCGTTGATCTCGGCCCGGCAGTGACCGTGCACGTTGGTCCAGATGGCGGCGACGCCGTCCAGGTAGCGGTTGCCGTCCGAGTCGATCAGGTAGGATCCCTCACCCCTGGTTATGACGATGTTGTCCGCCCCCTCCCATTCGCTCATCTGGGTGAAGGGGTGCCAAAGGTACTGGCTGTCGTAGCTCCTGAGGGTTTCGGTGTCGAGCTCTACCACTTTTTCTCTCCTTTGACAGACTGCCATAAACGACTAAAAGGACTAAAAGGATTCAAAGGACAGTACCTGTGGTCCTTGTTTGTCCTTGTTGTCCTTATTGTCCTTATTGTCCTTGTTTGTCCCTGAAGCCTAACTGAACAGTTCCCTGAGCATGACGGCGGTTGCGGGCTCGCGCTCCAGCAGGTCGGCGACCCCCTCGACCACCTTCCGGCCGTCATCCGCCTGCACCTCGGGAAAGACCCCCAGCAACGGGGACCCGCACAGGGAGGCAATCAGGTGGGGGGCGTACTCGGCAGCCTGGTCCGGGGACTCGGGATACCGGTTGATGATGACCCCCTTCACCTCGAGCCCCAGATTGCGGGCGCTGAAGGTGGTGAGCAGGGTGTGGTTGATGGTGCCAAGCCCGGGCCGCGCCACCACGGCGATCGGCAGACCGAGGTGCGCGGCGAGGTCCGACATCAGCAGACCCCCGGCCAGGGGAACCATGAGACCGCCGGCTCCCTCGACGATGACGTACTCGTACTGCCGGGCGATCCGCAGATAGGCCTCCCGGATCACCTGGAAGTCGATGCGCACACCGTCCAAAGTGGCGGCGATGGATGGGGCCAGAGGCTCCCTGAGCAGGTAGGGGGTGCAGTCCGGAGACAGCGTCACCCCCGCCGCGAAGCCGAGCAGTTCGGCGTCCTCCGAGACCAGGGCTCCGTCGCGTTCCGGGCAGCCGCTGGTGACCGGCTTCATGATGCCGACCGCATGCCCCTGCCGCCTGAGCAGCAGGGCGATGACCGCGGAGGCGATGCTTTTACCGACACCCGTGTCGGTCCCGGTGATGAAAATTGCGTGTGACACGTTAACCTCTGGGCGACAGCGCGCGAAAGTGACGGCTCAATGCGAGCACATGACCGTGGTGAGCCCCAGGTCGTCGAACATCTTCAGGTCGACATCGATGTTGCGCCCCTGGGTGGTCAGGTAGTTGCCGATCATGGTGCCGTTGGCTCCGGCGAAGAAGATCCAGGACTGCAGGTCGCGCAGGTTCTTCTCCCTGCCGCCGCACACCGTGATCCGCTTGTCCGGCAGTATCATCCGGTACAGCGCGATGGTCTTCAGGCACTCCTGGGCGCTGATGTGTGCCGCACCCTCGAGCCTGGTCCCCTCGATCGGGTTCAGGAAGTTGATGGGGACCGAGTCCACGTCCAGCTCCTTCAGGGTGAACGCCATCTCCACCCGCTGCTCGGCGCTCTCGCCCAGTCCGAAGATGCCGCCGCAGCAGACCTTCAGACCGGCGTTCTTGACCGCCCGCACCGTGTCGACGTCGTCCTGGTAGGGATGGGTGGTGCAGATGCTCGGGAAGAAGCTCTCGGCGGTTTCCAGGTTGTGGTGGTAGGTGTCCATCCCGGCCTCTTTGAGCTTTTCCGCCGTCGCCTGATCGATGATGCCGAGCGAGCAGGAGGGGAGAATCCCGGTCTCCCGCCTGATGCGGCGCAGCGCGGTCAGGATCTGCTCCAGCTCCGCGCCGTTCACCGTCGTGCCGCTCGTGATGATGCCGAAACAGGCCGAACCGCTCGCCTCCGCCGCGCGGGCCGATTCCAGCAGCCGCTCTTCCTGGACCAGCGGGTAGACCGGCGCATCGGTCGTGTGGTGCGCCGACTGGGCGCAGAAGGCGCAATCCTCGGCGCAGCGCCCGGACTTCGCGTTGATGATGGAACAAAGGTGCACCTGCGCCCCGACAAAGTGATCCTTGATGCGGCTTGCCCCGCGGAACAGGTCGTACACCTCGCTCCCCTCCAGGGCGGCGAGCCGGACCGCCTCCTCGGAAGTGATGCTCCCCCCGTCGATGATCCTGGCGACGATCTCGCTGATATAGTTTTCCATAAAATCCTCCGCGCCTCATGTACCACGGCTTGAGTGCGGCTGTCAACCAAATCGGAGGCTGCGGTTGACGAGTTCCGCCGCTTCGGGTGGCCGCCCGATACCCGGGCGGCGTCGACGGGGGGCCGGGGAAGGCCGGCGGGGGGGAGGGCGCCTACCGGTCCAGCAGTTCCCGCACCTTGCGCAGCAGCACGAGAGGGTGCACCGGTTTCATGACCAGTTCGATGTCGGTACCGAGTTCCCCCTTGCTCCTGATGAAATCCGCCGTGTAACCGCTGGTGAAGATCGCCCTGACTCCCGGCTTGATCCGGCAGATTTCGTCGTAGGCCGCCTTGCCGCTTAGCCTGGGCATGATCATGTCCAACAGCACGAGCCCTATCTCGTCCTTTTGCCGGCGGAACTTTTCCACGGCATCCTCGCCGTCGCAGGCCAAAAGCACCCGGTAGCCGAACCTGGTCAGAATCCCCTCCACCAGTTCGCGCACGGCCGGCTCGTCCTCGGCGACCAGGATCAGCTCGTGGCCGGCGTGCGGCTCGCAGGGGGGCGGCTGCTCCCCCGACGCCGGCTCCTGATATGCCACCAGCGGCAGATACACCGCGAAGCAGCTCCCCTTTCCCGGCTCGCTCTCCACGAGGATGCGCCCGTTGTGCTGCAGGACCGTGCCGTAGGCCATGGCGAGCCCGAGGCCGGTACCCTTGCCGACCTCCTTGGTGGTGAAAAACGGCTCGAATATCTTCGCCTTGGTCCGCTCGTCCATGCCGATGCCGTTGTCCGAAACGGTCAGCAGCGCGTAGCTGCCGGCAGTGCCGCAGCCGTTGCCGGCCAGGGCGGGGTCCCCGGCGACCACCCGGGTGGTGATGCTCAGCTCGCCGCCGTCGGGCATGGCGTCCCTGGCGTTGGTCGCCAGGTTCATCATGATCTGTTCGATCTGGCCGCTGTCGGCATGGACGTAGAGCGCGTCGCCGTCCAGATCGACCCTGAGCGTGATGTCCTCGCCGATGACCCGGCGCAGGAAGTGTTCCACGCGGCGCACGATGGCGTTCAGGTCAACCTGGTGGGGGTTCATGACCTGCTTCCTGCTGAAGGCGAGCAGGCTGCGGGTCAGCCCGGCCGCGCGCTCGGCGGCGGCGAGCACCTGGTCGACGCTGGCGCGGTTTTTGTCCTCCTGGCTCATCCGCATCTGCATGATGCTGCAGTAGCCGATGATGACGGTCAGTATGTTGTTGAAGTCGTGCGCTATCCCCCCGGCGAGCAGCCCGGTCGCCTCCATTTTCTGGGACTGGCGCAGCTGCTCCTCCAGCTCCCTGTGCTGGGTCAGGTCCCTGCCGATGCTGGCGATCCCCGCCAGGGTGCCGTCCGGGTGGTGCAGCACCGTGTTGTCCCAGCTGAGGAACCGGTAGTCCCCTTCACGGGTGACGATGGGGTTCTCATGGTGGGCCGGGAATTCGCCCCGGGTCACTCCCTGCACGAACAGCGCGCGCAGCCCGGCGGCTTCGGAGCCGGGCAGGAACCGGTCGAACCAGTCCGCCCCGATCGCCTCGGCGCGGCTCCAGCCGGTCAGTTGCAGCAGGTGCTCGTTGCAGAAGGTCACCCTCCCTTCCGTGTCCAGGATCATGCTCGCCAGCTGGATATTTTCCAGCAGTTCCCTGAAGCGCTGCTCCGAGAGCCGCAGCGCCTGCTCGGCGACCTTGGCCATTTTGAGGCTCGCCAGCTGCCTGAGGATCAGTACGGCGAGAGCAGCAGCCAGGGAGCAGAACAGCAGGGCCCCGGCGACGTCCTTGGCGGCCCGGGCGCGCCACTGGGCCAGGTGCTCCCCCTTGTCCAGCGAGATGACCGCGATGACCGGATACGCGGCGGAGGAGCGGTAGGATATGATGCGATCGGTCCCGTCCACGGGCGTCTTGTCCAACCGGTAGGTCCCCGCGCCCGGGAAATTCCGCAATTCCGGGCGCGCACGCTCCGGCGAGTCCAGGTTGGCCAGCAGGGTCTGCTCCGAGAACGGCTCCAGGGAAAGGATGGAGCCGTCGTCGCGTAGCAGCAGAATCCTGTCGTTGGGTCCCATTCTCAGGGTGGAGTAAAAGCTGCTGAAGTAGCGCGTCTCGATCGCGACGCCGACGACCATGCGCAGGGTCCCGTCGGGGTTGGAAATCCTCTTGCTCGCCGTGATGAGCCAGGCGTTGTCCAGGCGGTTGCGGAAGGGCCTGCTGATGAAGAGGGAGGCGCCGGGCGAGGAGAGGTGGTGGAGGAAATATTCCCGGTCCGTGACCTGGAGCGGCCGCACCGGGAATTCGGTGGAGATGCCGCGCAGGCGTCCTTCGGGACCGGCCACGAACAGCGTCGCCATGACGGAACCGGGGCGCCGGTGGCTGGCGAACACCCGCTGCAGCCTGCCTTCATCCGGTATGCCGGTCGGCGAGACGGCGTAGATGCTGCGGATCATCGAGTCGATGGTCCCCTCGGCGTCGTTGAAGGTGCGCAGCGCGTGCTCGTCGAGCGCGCTGGCGAGTCCCTCGGCATGCTGCTCGGCGCTGACGACGGCCAGCCGGTAATCGGCGTGGATGTCGTAGAACGTCTTGCCGAAAAAAAGCGCCGTCACGGCGACCCCCAGCACGACGGCCCTCTTTTTCTTGGCGCTGGCCTGCAGAAACATGTACAACCTCAAAATATGCTGGTATGAGTCTCGCCCGGGGACCATCGTCTGCCGGAAGTCAATAATACCTGCATCTTGCGGTTATATACCAGAAAAAAATACGGTCTGCCCGGTGACGGGTTTATTAGGGTGGTAATGCTCATTAAGCGACGTTCGCCGGGATCGGCAGCGCTGGTGGGGTCCCTTCGGCTTACAGCTCTTCGGTGGTAAAGGCGACGACTTCGTCGATGGATTCCGCATCGAGCAGCACCATGACCAGTCGGTCCAGGCCGAGCGCGATCCCGGCCGCCGGCGGCAGTCCGGCAAGAGCCGCGAGGAACTTTTCCGGGACGGGGTAGGGGGACTTGCCGAGCCGGGCGCGCTCGCCGGCCTCGGCCGCGAACCTGCCGCGCTGCTCGACCTGGTCGGTCAGTTCCGAGAAGGCGTTGGCGATCTCGAGCCCGCCGATGTAGAGTTCGAAACGCTCGGCCAGCGACGGGTCGCCCGGTTTGAGCCGGGCCAGGGCGCCCAAGCAGGCGGGATAGTCGTAGATGAAGCTGGGCCGGTCCAGTCCCAGCCGCGGCTCGATGAGCTCCACCATGATCTGGTCGTAGCTCCCCCGGGCCAGGGCCTCCTCCGGAGTCGTGTCCGCGTGGCGGCGGAAGGCCTCGGTCACGGTGATGCGCTCCCAGGGCGGGGTCAGCTCCACGCTCCTGCCCCGGTAGGCGACCCGCGGGGCAGCCGCCGCGGCGCGGACCAGCTCCTCCGTCTCCGCCATCAGGTCCAGGTAGTCGGCGCCGGCGCGGTACCACTCCAGCATGGTGAACTCGGAGAGGTGGCGGGCGCCGCGCTCCCCCTCGCGCCAGCAGCGGCAGATCTGGAAGATGCTGTCGTACCCCGCCGCCAGTATCCGCTTCATGCAGAGCTCGGGGGAGGTCTGCAGGTACCACCCCGCCGAGGGGATGGCGTCGATCTGCGCCTCCGGCGCGGGCGCAGGTATGCGAAAAGGGGTCTCGACTTCGAGATACCCCTTTTGCTTGAAAAAACTTCGGATCCTGTCGAAGATGGCGCCCCGCTGCACCAGCGCGCCGCGGCGCCGGGAGAGGGCCCAGTTCCCGGCCATCGCTACCCCTTGACCCTGGTGGAGTACTCGCCGGTGCGGGTGTCGATGGTGATCAGCTCCCCCTCCTCGATGAAGGGGGGGACGCGCAGCACGTAGCCGGTCTCCAGGGTGGCCGGCTTGGAGTCGCTTCCGGAGGTGTCGCCCTTCACCCAGGGGTCGGTCTGCGTCACCCGCAGGTTGACGAAGTTCGGCACGTCGACGCCGATCGCCTTCTCCCGGAAGATCAGCACGTCGACGGAGAGGTTGTCGATCAGGTAGTTCTTGGCGTCGCCCATCGCCGCCTCGTTGATGTGGATCTGCTCGAAGGTGTCGTTATCCATGAAGCAGTAGTGATCGTCCTCCTTGTAGAGGTACTGCATCTTCCGGTCCTCCAGGTTGGCAGGCTCGAAGGTCTCGCCGGAGCGGTAGGTGCGGTCCAGCGTCGCGCCGGTCATCATGTTCTTCAGCTTGGTGCGGTAGAGCGCCTGCCCTTTGCCCGGCTTGGCGAAGTCGAAGAAGGTGATGATATACGGCTCGTTGTCGATGGCGATTTTCAGCCCTTTTCTCAGGTCTGCTGCTGTGTACATGGGTAATTCCTTCTCGTTGCGGTTGAATTGTTAGGGTTTTCGAAGCTTTAGCGCGTTCGGGAGCCGCGCGCGGCTCCGCCTGTTCTGTCCCACGACATCCGATATCATACTGGCATGCGGATCAAGTGATTGGCTGACGTGCGCCGGTGACGAGTCGTAAGGGGGCTACTTGGCGCGATAGGTGATGCGTCCGCGGCTCAGGTCGTAGGGGGAAAGCTCTACGGTCACCTTGTCGCCGGGCAGTATCTTTATGAAGAACTTGCGCATCTTGCCGGAAATGTGAGCCAGCACCATGTGGTCGTTTTCCAGCTTGACTTTGAACATCGCATTGGGCAGCGGCTCGATGACCGTCCCTTCAACTTCGATTGCTTCTTCCTTGCTCATTTGGACTCCTGGCCGGCTCTGCGGCTTCTTTTCATAACAATCTGTGACTTTACAAATATTTCGCTAAAAAAGCAAGCTGGTTTTCACGCAGTCGTTCTATTTCTGCGCCTCTCTCATCGCTATTTACAGAATATGCTCGGCATGGTAAAAATAGCGCTGATTTTCCAGAGGAGTGCACCGAATCATGAAAAACGTTATCAGGGAGATCCCGCTTGCCAACGGGCTCACCGTCCGCTTCAGCGACGCCACCCGGCGCTATTTCGGGGACTACCACCAGGTCCGGGTGGAGATCCGCTGCGAGGTGCCGCTGACGGCGCCGCTCTTCGACGACGCGCCCGCCTTCGAGGCCGCGCTGAAGCTGCTCGGCCCCACGGTCTGCTACCTTAAGCAGGTGGAGCACCAGGGGGTGCCGACCCTCGGGACCGCCGCCGCCGTCCAGCAGGTGATCCAGCAGTTTGTCGACCACTCCCTGGGGTATTTCGGCTCGGACTCCTTCCCGCGCCGGTTCGTGCAGTCCGAGCTGAACCGGGTCCGGGCCAGGGCGACCTCCTATGTCCCGCTGCGCGCCCATGTCTGAGGCCGAACTCTCCATAGAGCGGATGTGCTACGGCGGCGCCGGTTTCGGGCGGCTGGAGGGGAAGGCCTGCTTCGTCCCGTTCAGCGCTCCCGGCGACCGGGCGCGGATCCGGGTGGTGAAGGAGAAGCGCTCCTTCCTGGAGGGGGAGCTTCTGGAGCTGGCGGTCGCCTCGCCGCTGCGCGTCGCCCCCCCTTGCCACCTCTTCGGGTCGTGCGGCGGCTGCAACTGGCAGCATCTCCCCTACGAGGAGCAGCTGCGGCAGAAGGGTGAGATCTTCGGAGAGTCCCTGCGCCGCATCGGCCGGGTGGGTGGCGACTCCCTGCGGCCGGTGCTCCCCTCGGAGAGCCAGTACGGCTACCGCTCCCGGATTCAGCTCAAGCTCTCCCGCAAGGGGGGAGTCGCGGCGCTCGGCTTTTTCAAGGGGGGCTCCCACGAGGTGGTGGATGCCCCGCTTGGCTGCGCCATAGCCCACCCGCAGTTAAACCGCACCGCCGCCGAGTTCCGCGCGCTGTTGGCGCGGCTCCCCGAGCTGGCCGCCGTCGACCAGATCGACCTCGCCGTCGGGGACGACGGGGAAAGCGTGGCGGTGCTGCACCTGGCTGGAAAGGAGTCCGGTCCCCTGCAGGGGGCGCTGCTCGCCGCCCGCGCCGAGCTGCCGTCGCTCTCCGGGATCTTCCTGAGGCTGGGCGCCAAGTCGCGCATCGAGAAGGTCTTCGGCGTCGAGTCGCTGAGCTACGCGATCCCGGCCGGCACCTGCCCCGGCTCGCGCCCCATGCGGCTTCGCTTCGGCCGCGGCGGCTTCTCCCAGGTGAACTACCAGCAGAACCTCCGGCTGATCCGGACCGTTTTCGACCTGGCGCAGCCTTCCGGAAGCGAGCGGGTGCTCGACCTTTACTGCGGCAACGGCAACCTTTCCGTGCCGCTCGCCCCGTACGTGGCCCGGCTCACCGGGATCGAGGGGTATGCCCCCTCCATCGAGGACGCCGTCGCCAACGCCGCCGCCAACGGGGTCGGCAACGCCTCGTTCCAGGTGAGCGACGCGGCGCTCGCGGTGGGGCGCCTGGCCGCCCGCGGCGAGCGCTTCGATCTGGTGATCCTCGACCCGCCCCGAAGCGGCGCCGAGGCGGCCGGCGAGATCGCCCGGCTCGCCCCCGCCTCCATCATCTACGTCTCATGCGACCCGCCGACGCTCTCCCGCGACCTCGCCCTTTTGGGCGACAAGGGGTACCGGGTGGTCGGCTCCCAGCCGGTCGACATGTTCCCCCAGACCTATCACCTGGAGAGCGTCACGCTTTTGAAGCGGCTCTGACACAACAAAACGACAGGAGAAGCCGCCCATGTTTTTCAGCAAGATTTTCAAGAAGAAGGACCACCTGCATTACCTCGACCAGGCCGGCAAGCACCTCGCTGCCGAGCGCTACGCCGACGCGCGGGTCGACTTCCTGGAGGCCCAGTCGCGCTGCCCCGCGCAGGCCGAGGAGGAGCTGCGGCAGATCGGCCGGGGGCTCAGCCTCGCCGGCAACCGGCTGGCGGAGCTCAACCTGGAGGAGGGGGCGCACGCCCTGAACGCCGGCGAGCTGCAAAAGGCCTACGACAACATGGCACTGGCCCTCGAGCTGGCGGACGACCCGGGGCTCCGGTCGCGCGCCGAGGCGGGGCTCAGGCGGCTCGACGAGCCGCAACCGGCGCCGCCCCTGGCTCCCGCCGCCAAGAGCGCCTCCCACGGCGGCGGCTCCTGCGGCTCCTGCAAGGATGCCGGCAGCCACGGCAGCGGTGTCGAGCTGGAGGGGGAGGGGGCCGGCATGCACGAGGAGGACCGCTTTTTCCTGCTGGTGCAGCCCCTGCCCGGAGACCTGCCGCACCGCTACGCGGCGCTCGGGGAAAAGTTCGTCCACGCCTATCTGCTCATTCATGAGGGAAATGACGCCCAGGCCCTGCCAATTTTGCAAGAAATGCTGTTATCTTCTGAAAATGACATTGTAATCTACGAAGTGGCGCTTATAATGTACAGGGCGGGGAGGGCTCATGAGTGCGAGGAGCTGTTAAACCGCTCGCTGCGGCTCAACCCGACCAATCCCGCGAGCAATCTGGCACTGGTTCATTTGAAGGTCGATGCCCGCAAATTCTCCGAGGCGCTGGTTGTCGTGCACCGGATGCTGGAGCTGGGAATCCTGCCCGACCAGGCCCAGTACCTGATCGGCGAACTGCACGAGGCTTCGGGAAACCAGGCCGCCGCAATGGAGGCCTGGTCCAAGGCGCTGGAGCTCCCCTCCGTGGCGCGCCCCGCGGCGGAGCGGCTGGTCCCTCTGCTGGCGGCCCAGGGACGCGAGGCAGAGGCGAAGTACCTGGTCAAGAAATACTTAAAAGGGTGCTGCTAACGATGTAATTCCGGAGGATAGGACCATGAACAAATCTGAACTCATTGAATCGCTTGCCGCTAAAAAGGCACTCTCTTTCAAGAAGGCGGAAGAGGTGGTAAATGCAGTTTTTGCCTCCATGACCGATGCTCTTCTGTCAGGCGACAGGATTGAGATCAGGGGGTTCGGAAGTTTTGTCGTGAAGGAATACGAGGCCTACACCGGGAGAAACCCCAAGACCGGGGAGTCCATCTCGGTGAAGGCGAAAAAGCTTCCCTTCTTCAAGGTAGGTAAAGAGCTCAAGGAGAAGGTGTCAGGCTAAGAAACCAGGTTAAGGTTGAGGTTGGGGTTCTGTACCTGCTACAACCTTTCTCAGCATGTGCCAGCACTGCACGTTTCCCTTAACCTCGACCTAAACCTCAACCTGTTTTATCATGTCCACCTCCTGGTCCTACATCACTCAGGTCCTCGGCGGTCTGGCCCTGTTCGTCCTCGGCATGCGCACCATGTCGGAGGGGCTGCAGAAGGTCACCGGCGAGCGTCTCAGGCGGCTGCTCGAAAAGGGGACGGGGAACCGTCTGACCGCGCCCCTGATCGGAAGCTGCCTCGCCTCGCTGCTGCAGTCCGGCAGCGCCGCCTCCGTGCTGGTGGTCGGCTTCGTCAATGCCGGCCTGCTCTCCCTCTACCAGGCCCTCGGCGTGCTGCTCGGGACCGGCATCGGCACGACCCTCGTCATCCAGTTCATCGCCTTCAGGATCAGCACCCTCGCGCTCCCCGCCATCACGGTCGGGGTGGCGCTCAGCTTCTTTTCCCGCCGCAGGAGGCTCGCCGACCTCGGCGGGCTGCTGCTCGGCGCGGGGCTGGTCTTCTACGGACTCTCCGTCCTGGAGAACGGCTGCCTCCCCTTGAGCGAGAGCGCGATCTTCGCCGGCCTGCAGGAGAACCTGCTCTCGGTGCGGCTGACCGCTGTCCTGCTGGGGGCGCTGATCACCTTCGTGGTGCAGTCGGGGGGGGCCACCATCGGCATCGTCATCGCGCTCGCCTCGGCCGGCGTGCTCCCCTATGACGCCGCGGTCGCCATGGTGATCGGCGAGGTGGCGGGCGCCGCCCTGATCCCGCTGATCGCCTCCATCGGGGGGAGCCAGAGCTCCCGGCGGGCGGTCGTGATCTACCTCGCCATCAACTCCCTCGCCATCGTCATGGTGCTGGTCTTCTTCCCGCTCTTCCTGCGCGCGGTTGACTATTTCTCCCCGGGCGACCTCTCGGCGCTGCACCACGGCGGCTCCGCGGCGGCGCAGCTCTATCCGCCCCAGGAACTGCGCCCCTTCGTGGCCCGCCACCTGGCCAACGCCCACACCGTCTTCACCCTCGCCAGCGCGCTGGTCTTCCTGCCGCTGATCGGATTCTTCGCCCGCTCCGCCGAGACCCTGCTGCCGACCCGGCGCGCCGAAAGCGAGGCGAGGCCGAGGTTCATCGACACCAGGGTCATGAAGACCCCCACCATCGCGCTGGCCCAGGCCTGGAACGAACTGGCCCGCATGTCGGAGATCGCCTCCACCATGTACCGCGAGCTGGTGTCCCAGTTCGACGCCTTCAACCCCAAGATCGCCGCCGCGGTCCGGGACAAGGAGGTCGTGCTGGACGTGCTGCACCGCGACATGTCCCAGTTCCTGATCGCCCTGTCCCGGGAGACCCTCTCCCTGGAACGGGCCGTCGAAATCCCCTGCATGCTGCAGCTGGTGAACGACATCGAGCTGATCGGCGACCAGTGCGAGGCGGTCCTCAACTACCTGATGCGCAAGAAGGAGGAAAACCTGCGCTACTCCGCCGCCGCCATGGACGAGCTGAAGGCGATGGCGACCAAGGTCGGGGAGGCGATGGATTTCGCCGCGCGCGCGCTCCAGGGGGAGGAGGGCGAGGAGCTGCCGCAGCTCAAGGTGGCGATCGCAACCCTGGAGGACGAGCTGCACAAGAGCCACCTGAAGCGGCTGAAAAGCGGCAAATGCAGCATCGTGGCCGGCCTGCTCTACGGGGACATGGTCGCCTCCTTCTCCAAGATCGCCCACCTCTGCTACACCATCGTCAACCACAAGAGGGGAATCTCCCATGACCCGACCGGTAGCCGCCATTGATCTGGGCACCAACACCGCGCGGCTGCTGATCGCGACCCTCGCCCCGTACCGCCAGATCCTGCTCCGGCGCTCCATCACCCGGCTGGGGGGCGGCTTCAGCCGCGAGGGCGGCCTCTCCCCCGAGGCGATGGGGCGCTCCCTGGCCGCGCTGGCGGGGTTCGCCGCCGAGATCGGGCGCCACGGGGTGACCCGGGTGCGGGCGGTGGCGACCTCCGCCGTGCGAGACGCTGCGAACGGCGGGTTCTTCTGCCAGCGGGTGCGCGCCGAAACCGGCTTGGAGCTGGAAATCATCGACGGCCGCGAGGAGGCGCTGCTGACGCTCGCGGGGGTGGAGAGCATCCTGGATCAGAGGGAAGGTGACCTGGCCGTCTTCGACGTGGGGGGCGGGAGCACGGAGTACACGCTGGCCCGGGACGCCGAGCCGCTCTTTACCAGGAGCCTGCCAGTCGGCGTGGTGCGGCTTACCGAGGGGAAGGCCGGAGTGCCCGAGATGGAGGAGAAGATCGGCCGCGAGCTCGCCCTGCTCAGGGGCGAACTGGAGCGGGAGGGGGTTTTGCGGCGCTTCTGCCGGGCGACCCTGATCGGCACGGCCGGAACCGCCACCACCCTGGCGGCGATCCAGATGGGGATGACGGATTATGATTACCGCCGGGTGAACAACTTCGCCCTGGAACTGGGCGAGGTGCAGCGGATCTACGACCGGCTGCTGGCGCTTGCCCCTCGGCAGCGCCTGGAGGTGGTGGGGCTGGAGCCGGGGCGCGAGGACCTGATCATCGCGGGGGCCCTGGTGGCGCTCAAGACCATGCGGCTCTTCGGCTTCGAGACCCTCAAGGTGAGCGATTCGGGACTTCTCGAGGGGCTCGTGCTCGGGATGTGATCCCCCCCGCGGCCCACCTTCAGCGTCCCCCCTATTTCCTCGGGGGGACAACCGCGTCACCCCTGCCCCCCCTACCTGCCTGCAGGCAAATCCCCCTGTATTCTAGCCGGTTTCAATATAGAACCAAAAGTGCTACTCTAGGTTCATCATGCGTCGTTGGCGCACCGCTGTCGATATCATACATCATTCAAAGGAGGAGACCTTAATACAGAGGGGTTGCAGGTATGCACGCAGGCAGAATCGGAGAGTTGCTCATCCTCAACAAGCTCATCACCAGCAGTCAGCTCGAACAGGCCATGGAGAAGCAGAAGTTCGCTCCGGGTCAACCCATCGGACAGATACTGTGTCAGATGGGCTCTTTGAATAACAAGGATCTCGGTTTTATTCTGGACCGCTACGGCAAACGCCGCCGGCTCGGGGAGATCCTGGTGGCGCAGAACCTGATCAGCGAGGAGCGGCTCGGCAACGCTCTCGAGGTGAGCTCCGGCGAGAAGCAGCCGCTCGGCAGGACGCTCATCAAGCAGCGTATCCTGAGCGAAGAACAGCTGGCCCGCGCCATCGCCTTTCAACATGACATGAAGTTCGTCACCCTGTCCGAGATAGCCTTCGACCCGGAACTGTCCCGATTCGTCAACGCGACCTTTGCCCAGCGCCTGGGGATCGTGCCGATCCGGTGCCGGGACCGCGCCCTCACCATCGCCATGACCAGGCCGATTGGGCGTGACGAGCTCTCCCAGCTGGAAAGCTGGTGCACGATGCCGATCGTCCCGGTCATCGCCACGGAGAGCGATATCCTGCTGGCCCAGCAGAAGATCTTCAAGATAGCCAGAGCCGTCGAACGAAGCAAGCTGCAGCTGGAGCTTTCCGAGGACCAGGAGCGCGACGGCGGCAAGTCCAAGTACCTAAGCGAGTTCATCAGCGCCGACGTCGATCACCTCGCCAAGCGGATCATCGCCACCGGCATCAAGGCCGGCACCAGCGACATCCACCTGGAGACCAGCGAGCACGGCCTGGTGGTGCGCTACCGTCTGGACGGCATCCTGCAGGCCATCGACCTGGGCGTCGACACGGCGCTCATCAACTCCCATGCCCGCCAGATCGTGTCCAAGATCAAGATCCTCTGCGACATGGACATCGCCGAGCGGCGCCGGCCCCAGGACAGCAGCTTCAAGATGAAGGTCACCAAGGATGGGGAGGTGCGCAGCGTCGACTTCCGGGTGTCGACGGTACCGACCCGGTACGGCGAGAACGTGGTGATACGGGTCCTGGACAAGCGCAGCGCAGAGATCACCCTGGAGGGGCAGGGGTACCACCCGGACGTCGTCGAGGCGCTCCACAAGGCCCTGGACAAGCCGACCGGCATCTTCCTGGTCACCGGGCCTACCGGGTCGGGGAAGTCCACGACCCTCTACGCCCTGCTCTCCCACCTCAACACCCCCGGCGTCAAGACGCTCACCATCGAGGACCCGATAGAGTACAACATCGACGGGATCACCCAGACCGAGGTGAACGAGGCGATCGGCAACAGCTTCGCCCGCATGCTCCGCTCCTTCCTGCGCCAGGACCCGGACAACATCATGGTGGGGGAGATCCGCGACCTGGAGACCGCCACCATCTCCCTGCGCGCCGCCCTGACCGGCCACACGGTCCTCTCCACCCTGCACACCAACGACGCCACCTCCGCCGTGACGCGGCTGATCGACATGGGGCTCGAGCCGAGCCTGATCTCCGACACGCTGCGCTGCGTGCTGGCCCAGCGCCTGGTGCGCCGGGTCTGCCGGGAGTGCAAGGCGACCTACGCCCTTTCCGGCCAGCTCCTGGAGGAGTTCGGCGTGGCGCCGGTCCATAACCAGCAGTTCGTCCACGGGGCCGGCTGCCCGGCCTGCCATTACACCGGCTTCAGCGGCCGGCTGCCGATCGTCGAGCTCTGGATCCCCAGCCGCGAGGAGCTGCTCCAGCTGCATCGCCGGCCCGACAACATCTCGCTGCGCGGCGTCGTCTTTTTCGGTTGCGGCCGGTCTACCATGATCGACGACGGCTTCAGCCACGTGCAGGCGGGCGAGACCACCCTGGAGGAGCTGCTGCGGGCGGTTCCCTACGAACAGATCGAAGCGGGGCGGGATCGCATCGCCGCGGCGACCGGCTCCCTGAAAAACCGCGGGGTGATCTGGCACAAGCAGGTGGCGTGAGCGCCGGCTGCTGACGGCCCGGCTGGCGCCGCGCCGGCGTTAGGCGCCGTTTTACGTGGTAATCTTTGGCGACTTGGCGTACTTTGCGGGACGGAGTTCACGACGGTTCGGGAGCGCCGGCTTTCCCGGCGAGGGGGAGTAGCACGCGGGGAGTCTTCTATGCAGGTCGTTGTCATCCACGGCTGGACGGGGGAGGGGGCGGAACTGGCGCCGGCGATCGCCGCCGCACTGGGAAACACCGTTTTCGAGGTGCGCCAGCGCATGATCGGCGGCGGTCCCGCCGTGGTGGCCAGCTTCGCCGAGCCGCAGCGGGCCCGGGAGCTCGCCTCCCGGCTGAGCCAGGCCGGCGTCGCAGCGCTCGTGGTGGATGGAGCGCTGGTTCGCGGCGAGCCGGGCCATTTCGCCGTGCGCCGTTTCGAACTGGCGCAGGGGGCGCTGCGGATCGAGGCGGCAGACGGGCGGCGTGCCGAGCTGCCCTACGGGGAGATCTCCCTGCTGCTCCCCGGCATCAGCATCTGCGGGCAGACCGAGCTGAAGACGGTCTCCGAGCGCAAGTTCAGCCTGGGGCGGACCCTGCTATCCGGGGGGATTCCCCTGAACAAAACGGTCACGCGCCAGGAGGAGGTGACGACGGAGCAACGCACCCGCCTCCTCTACCTCTGCGCCCCGGGGCGCCCGCAGATCGCCTTCAGGCAGAGCGGCATGAGCTACGACGGCTTGGGCGCCGCCATGAAGCTGTCCCAGGAGCTCAACTTCTCCTTCCTGATCTCGGAATTGCGGCGGCTCGCCAACGGGGCGCGCTACGACGACCGCCTGGTGAACCGGCTGGGCCAGGTCCGGCTGCTCGGCCCGGCCCACGGGACCGATGCCGACCTGCGCCTGGCCGCCGAGATCCTCGGCCGGTGCCTGGCGGGCTGCAGCCCCTGACCCTTCCCGCGGCGGGACCCGCCCCCCTCAGACCTCGATCCTGAACTCCGCACCCGCCCCGCAGTTGCGCACGCTCAGCCTGCCATGCATGTTCCTCTCGATGATGTTCTTCCCCATGAAGAGCCCGATGCCGGTCCCTTGCGGCCCCTTCGTGGAGAAGTGCGGATCGAACACCTTGAAGATGACCTGCTCGGGGATGCCGCCGGCATTGTCGCCGATGGTGACCACGGACCTCTCCCCTTCGCAGAAGGCGGTGATCCTGACCAGCGGGTTTTCGGTCCTGCTCGCCACCAGGGCGTCCTTGGCGTTGGTGAGGATGTTGAGCACCACCTGGGAGTACTCGTTGGGGAACCCGTGGATGACGGGATCCTCGAGGTAGTCGACCTCCACCCGGATCTGGCTGCTGTCGAAGCTTGCCTTGCTGAGTTGCACGGCGCTCTCGACTGCACGGCTGATCTTGAACTCCTCCATCTCCTTGTCGGGCTTGAAGAAATCCTTGAAATCGTCGATCGTCTTGGACATGTACTGGATCAGGGACATGGCGTTGTCGACGGTTTTATCCAAAAACGCCTGGTCGACCCGGCCCAGCTCGTAGAAAATCGGCAACTGCTGTATGTTGAGCCCGAGCGTGTGGAGCGGCTGCCGCCATTGGTGGGCGATGTTGTGGATCATCTCGCCCATGGCCGCCAGTCTGCTTTGCTGGCTCATCAAATGATCCTTCTCGCGCAGTTCCCGGGTCCGTTCCGCGACCCGCACGTCCAGTTCCTCGTTGAGCTTTATCAAGGCCTCCTCGGCCTTCTTGCGGGCGGTCACGTCGGTCTGCACGCCGTCCCACACCACGCGCCCGTCGGGCTGGCGCCGCGGCCGGGAGTGCAGCTGCATCCAGCGCAGCTCGCCGCTTGGCAGGCGCATGGGAACTTCCATGTCGAAGTCGGAACAGTCACGGGCGCTCTGTGCCTCCGCTTCGCGCAGCTGTTCCAGATATTCGGGCAGGATCTGCCGGTGCAGCACAGCCGCGTCCCGCATCACCTGCTCCGCCGTGACCCCGTTCAGCCGCTCCACCCCGGCGCTGAAGTGCAGGAAATGCACCCCGCCGCCGGCCAAATGGACGTACTGGTACACGGCGGAGTCGGGGATGTTGTCCCCCAGAAGACGCAGGCGCTCCTCGCTTTCGCGCAGCGCCTGGTCGGCGCGCTTGCGCTCGGTGATGTCGATGAAGGCTCCGATCGCCCCGCGCGGCTCGCCGCTTGTGCCGTACAGCGCCACCGCGTTGCCGACCAGGGTGTGCAGCGTCCCGTCGCGGCCAACCAGGTCGAATTCGTAGTCGGTGACCCTCTGCCCGCGGGCGGCGAGCTGTACCGGCATCTGGTCCCGCGGGATTTCCCTGCCGTTCTTCAGGAGGGTATAGGGGGGCGGCGCCTCCCCGGCGGGGGGCGATTTGGATAAATTGTCGCTTGCCGGCAGGCCCAGCAGTTCCTGGGCGACGCAGTTGCCTGACATCTGCTGGCAGGCGGCATCGTGGGCGAAGAGTACCGCCACCGGCATGGCGTTGAGCAGGGTGCTCATCTCGGCCGCCTGCCGGGCTGCCGCGACGCCGGCCTGCTCGAGCGCTTGCAGTGCGGACATCTCGTTCCTGGAGTGCCTGTCTGCCGCCATGGCAACCCAGAGCAGGGCGCCCATGGCAACGCCGAAAAAAAGGGCGTAATAGAGAACCTGTCTGCGCCACTGTCCGATGACGGAGCTCATGTTCTTGCCGTACAGCACGTAGACGTTGTACTTGTCCAGCTTGCGGTAGCCATAGATCCGCTTCATGCCGTCATTCACGGCCACGGCGGTGAACGTGCCGCTGTCGGCTCGCTTGAACGCCTTGACCTGCGCCGAATCCGGGGGGAGAAACAGCCTGTTGGGATCGATTTGGGGGGTCCTGGAGAGAACCGCCCCGTCGCTGCGCAGCAAGGCAATGGCGCAATCCTTTTTTGAAGTTATCTTGTTCCAGAAATTGGTGAAGTATTCGGGAAAGACCGTGACGACGATGACCCCGTTGAACGCCGCGGCATCTCTGTCGCGTCGGCTGGCAATGTTGAAATTGACGTTTTTGAGGATTTTCGGCTTTACGATGTGCCCGATGAAGAGGCCGGTGTCCTTTTCGCGCAGGGCCTGGAAGTAGTCGCGCTCCGCGAGGCTGACCGGCTGGGCAGGGAGGGGCTCACTGCCGTTGCGGACGATGCCCGAAGCGTCGGCCAGCCACACCGCCTGGGTCTGCGGATATTCGGCCACGATCTTTTTCAGATACTGCTGCAGCTCCTTAGAGCGGGCAATCGCCTCCCATGACATTCCCTTGAGCTTCTCATCGATCCGCTCGGCAATGAGCTGATGGGTCTCGAGTACGTTCAAGGCGTGCTGCTGCAGGGTGCTGGAGGTGCGCAGCGCCTCGGTCGTGGTGGTTTCGATGGCCTTGTGGTAGTCCTGCCAGATAATGAACAGGAACAGCAACAGCGGAATCACAATGGACGACACCATCAAAGCGAAATAATGTCCCTTGTTGGCACGGCGCATGGGGAGGTCCTTGGCAAATCCCGTGCGACACGGGATGGTATCGAAGCTGCCGGTGATGCTCAGGTGCGGTCATGCATAATTCAGCGGGCACTCCAGCCTTTGCCTTGTCCACCCTGGCGCGCCTGGCAGGCGGAGTCTCTTGTTTTGTAGCATTTCATAAACATTTTTTCTACAAAGAAAGATTCAGGCGGGAGGTGCGTAGCAGTTGCAGAGGGAAGACAGCCAGTCCCCGCTTCCGGGGGAAGAGGGGACTGGGGAGGTCGGGAGGATTTGGGGGGCGGATCAGATCCCGTTCTTGTGCAGGTGCGGCCCGTATTTCTTGTCGGTTCCCTTGATGTGGTCGATCAGCCAGTCCTGGAGAAAGGTGATGATGTCCTGGCTCAGCACGGTCTCGCCGGACCGGAACTTCCCCTGCAGATCGACGACCTGACTGACGAGCTTCTTGTGCAGCTCCTTGTGCTCCGCCGCTCCAGGATAGCTCGTTTGGGCAAAGGCCCGCTCCTCGTCGGCGAAATGGTTGACCGTGTATTCGGCCAGGCCGTTGAGTATCTGCCCGATCACCTCTTTGCTGCGCTTTTGCTGCATCGCTTCATGCAGGTCGTTCACCATCTTGAACAGCACCTTGTGGGCCTCGTCAAAGCGGTTGATGCCGGTGGCGAAGGAACCGTCCCACTCCAGCGCATTGGCCAGCCGGAAGTGGCCGACGAGGGCATGCAGGCTGTTCACCTGTTCGGCGAGCTTGACGGTCGCCTGCGACGTGCTGTGGGCGCTTTCCACGTTGCGGTTCACCACGTCGGTGATCATCTGGATGTTGCCGGTTATCTCGTGCGTGGTCGCGGTCTGCTCTTCCGCCGCCGTGGCGACTTGGCTGATCTGCATGGTGAGGTCGTTGATCTGGTTGTGGATGTCCTCCAGCGCCTCGCCGGAGCGGTTGGCCTCGGCCGTGCCGCGCTTCACCTCGGCCACTCCCTCCGACATCGACCCCACGGCGCTCTGGGTCTCGTTCTGGATCGCCTTGATCATGCTGGCTATCTCTTTGGTCGCCTTGGTGGTGCGCTCGGCCAGGGCGCGCACCTCGTCCGCCACCACGGCGAAACCGCGCCCCTGCTCGCCGGCCCGGGCGGCTTCTATGGCGGCGTTGAGCGCCAGCAGGTTGGTCTGGTCCGCGATGTCCTCGATGGTGCTCACGATGGCGCCGATCTGGTCGGAGCGCTCCCCAAGCCCCGCCACCGTCGCCGAGGAAACGTTGACCCGCTGGGCGATGTTCTCCATCAGGCGCGCGCTGCTTTGCACCAGCTCGGAGCCGCTGTGGGTTTGCAGGGTCGCCTTCTGCGCGCTCTCGGCAGCGTACAGGCAGTTGCGGGCGATATCGCTGGAGGTGGCCGACATCTCCTCGCTGGCGGTGGCGATGCTGCCGGCTTGAATGGCGACCTCCTCGGCGGCGCAGGCCATGGTGTCGGTCGTCGATTGGACCAGGGCCACCGAGTCGCGCACCAGGTCGGCGACGGAGAAAAACTGGCGCATGGCCTTGTTCATGTCTTCCATCATGGTGTTGAAGGCGCTGGCCAGGCGGGCGAATTCGCCGTCGCCCTGCACCGTTGCGCGGACCGAAAGATCGCCGCCGGCGGCCTGCTCGAGGGATGCCACGATGTCTGCCAGCGGTTTGAAGGCCCGGTTGGCCAAGGTCCCGAGAACGATCGAGGTGGCGACCAGCACGACGCCTCCGATCAGCAGCTGCTCCCAGATCCCGAGCTTTAGACCGAGGATTGTCGTCGCCGCCATTGCGACGACGAGGCTTACGATGTTGCCCAAAATGATGCGAACAGTAAATGACATAGTGAATCCCTCATGATGTACATCGCTATCGTGGCGTGGTCGGGTGCTCCGTCAGCAGGTATCTGCCGCCTTTGGAGAGCAGGAACACCGGCTTGTTAACTTATCGGGATGCACCAGTCGCAACTTTAGGGGAAAATTCATTTAGATGCCGACATGTTAGCAATTTACTCCTGGCGGATGGGTGCTGTCTGGTGCACAACTTTCCGCGGCGCTCTGCGGGGTGAAAAAAACGACACCCCAGGGGCTCGCGCGCCTTGGGGTGTCGTTTTTCCCGTGTCGTGGTCAGGGGGGGCTAGCGGTGCGGGCTCAGGTAGAGGTTCTCCACCTGGGACCGTGCCCACGGCGTCCTTCTCAAAAACTGCAGGCTCGACTTAATGCTCGGATGGTTCTTGAAGCATCTGATGTCGATGATGCGGCTCAGTTGCTCCCAGCCGTAGCGCTCAACCAGGTTGGTGAGGATCATTTCCAGCGTTACTCCGTGCAGCGGGTCGTTGGTGTGTATCTCTGTCATGTCTCGTCGCCTCGGAAAGGGTAAAATGAATGGTCCGGGTTGCCAGGGGGGGGCGAGCGGTCGGTCCCGTTTTCTGCAAACTGAAGAGCCCAGAGGGTAATTTCGCCTTTGACGGCCTGCATGTCAATGGTTTTGTGCCCGCTGGCACGGCGACCGAATGCTGGTACACTGAAAATGTTTCCCGGACCGGACCTTTTACCGACGACTGCCAGGAAACTTCTGCCCCGGTGACTAGACAGAATTGCCATAATGCCAACTTTTGACTTCCGTCAATGGATCAGCCGGCCTGCGCTGGTAAGCTGCCGCAGATTGCTATCCGGGGCAGCGCCGGCTCGGGACACCGTTTGCGTCGGGTCGCGGTTTCATTATGTACAACCAAAGGGGGTAACAACATGCAGATGAAGAACCTGAAGCGATGCACCGTGTTCGCGGTGCTGGCGGCTACGGCGGTCTGGTCCGGATGCACTCAGAAGCAGGTAGAGCCGATGACCAAGGCGCAGATCGCCGATGGCGCGATCGACCCGGCCGACTGGGGCAAGCAGTACCCGGTCGAGTACAAGCTCTGGAGGCAGACCGGGGAGCCGACCCCGGCGGGCAAGAGCAAGTACAAGAAGGGGTACGACCTGGGCGAGGAGCGCCGCGACAAGCTCGACGAGTACCCCTTCCTGGCGCTGTTGTACAACGGCTGGGGCTTCGGCTCCGAGTACCGGGAGCCGCGCGGCCACTACTTCATGGTTCAGGATCAGCTCGAGGTCGACCCCGGCAGGATCAAGGCGGGCGGCTCGTGCCTCACCTGCAAGACACCCTACGCCCCCATGCTCCAGAAGCGGATGGGAGCGGCCTACTTCTCCACCCCGTACAAGGAGGTGCTGGCGCAGCTCCCCAGGGACCAGCAGACCCTGGGCGTCTCCTGCGTCGACTGCCATGACAACAGGAGCATGGACCTCAGGATCTCGCGCGGCTTCACCCTGGGCAAGGCGCTCCAGGAGATCGGCGTCGACGGCAGCAAGATGTCGAAAGAGCAGGGGCGCACCCTGGTCTGCGCCCAGTGCCACGTGACCTACATGATTCCCAAGGACAAGGAGATGCACTCCACCGACGTCGTCTTCCCCTGGAAGGGGAGCCAGGTCGGCCACATCACCATCGAGAACATCATCAAGCAGATCAAGAGCTCTCCGGCCAACGGCGAGTGGACGCAGTCCGTCACCGGCTTCAAGCTCGGCTTCATCCGCCACCCCGAGTACGAGCTCTTCTCCAACGACAGCCCGCACTGGCTGGCCGGGGTGACCTGCGCCGACTGCCACATGCCGAGCGTCACGGTCGACGGGCAGAAGGTCTCGGACCACCGGATCATGAGCCCGCTGAAGAGCGACCTGAAGGCCTGCGCCGCCTGCCACACCGAGTCGCCGGAGGCCCTGCGCGCCAAGGTGTACACCATTCAGGACGACACCATGACCATCTACCTGAAGACCGGCTACGCGACGGCAACCGACGCCAAACTCTTCGAGATCGCCAACAAGGCGCAGGCCGCCGGCAAGAAGCTCGACAGGGATCTCTATGCCCAGGCCAGGGAGAACTTCGAGCAGGCCTTCTACCGGGTCATCTTCATCGGGGCGGAGAACTCCACCGGCTTCCACAACCCCAAGGAAACCATGCGCGTGCTGATGGACGCCGCGAGGTATGCGGCGGCAGCCGAGGTGCAGCTGCGCCAGGCGCTCGCCAAGGCGGGCCAGTCCGTGCCCGAGAAGATCGACCTGGAGCTCTCCAAGTACACCAACAACCGCGGCGCCAAGAAACTCATGTTCAAGCCCGAGCACGAGATCAAGTCCCCCGGGGGCAAGTAGCGGCACAGTTCCGGAGGGCGGCAGTTCTGCCGCCCTCCGGTCACCCGCATCCCTTCCGGGCCACCTTCCCATCAGTACCTTCCCTGCGCAGGCAAGAGACAGATTCGGCGTAGCTCAGGTTCCCCAGGGGCGAATCGTCATTCGCCCGGGCCCGCTGAGCCAGCCTCCCCGGCATCCCCAGTTGAAGGTTCGGCTTAAGCGCAGACCAATGCGCCTCAGGACAGGGTGCATTGGACGAGATCTGCCCTCGGTGTCATGACTCAGCAATGACATCGTTCTGATAGCGCAAATTTCTGCAACCCTTAGCCAATCCCTGCTTGACTTGTTAGTGTGAACAGATAAACTTTCCTTTTATGTTGAACGATCTGAGCTCCGTCGAGCTATCGCAGTGACACAAAAAAGGGGGATCATACATGGACAGAAGGACTTTCATTAAGGGTGCCGTTGCCGGTTCGCTCGCCGCGAGTTTCGCCAGCAACGCTTCGGCAACCTCGTATTTCCCGCAGCAGGTCGACCAGACACTGTTCGACAACATCAACAGGGTCAAGGACCCCGCCAAAAAGACCCCCCTGGAGAAGTCGCACGCCCCCGTGTTCACGGTCCCCGCAACCGTCAAGGCCGGCGTCATGTTCACCGTCGAGGTGAGCGTCGGGGAGAAGCTGCACGGCATGTCCCCGGCCCACTGGATCCAGGACATCGAGCTGTACATCGGCAACGACCCCGCGGGCAAGGTCGAGTTGCAGCCCAAGGGGTATCTGAGCCCCAAGGTGCAGTTCAACGTGACGCTGGCCGCTGACGTCGCCCCCGGCGGCAAGGTGACCCTGGTTGCCGCACAGCACTGCAACCTGCATGGCTATTGGGAATCGAGGCACGACATCCTGGTGGGTTGACGGGTACCGGGTACCTGGCAGCTGTTGCCCAATTAACGACCGCCCCTGCGTCCCCTGGATTGCCAGGGGCGATTTTTTTGAAACGAGGAGGCTTGCTTGGAAAAAAGAACCTGGACCCCACCACAACTTCTGGAACTCTCCGGCGGCTACTGGAGCGCCTGCGCCTTGCATGCCGGCGTCAAGCTCGGCGTGTTCACGCCGCTTTCCGGCCAACCGCTGACGGCGGCTGAACTCGCCGGCAGGATCGGTTGCGACAGCCGCGGGGTCGCCATGCTGCTGAACGCCCTGGCCGCCATGGAGCTTTTGGACAAGCAGGGGGAAAGCTACGTGGCTACCCCTTTTGCTGCCGAGTTCCTCTGCCGCACCTCGCCGGGCTACCTGGGGCACATCATCATGCATCACCACCACCTGATGTCGGGCTGGGCCAACCTCGACAAGGCGGTGCAAAGCGGCGTACCCGTCCGAGGGCGTGTCTCGCACGAGGATGCGGATTCCTCCCGGGAGAGCTTTTTGATGGGGATGTTCAACCTCGCCATGCAGCTTGCGCCCAAGATCGTGCCGCATATCGACCTCTCTGGGCGGCGGCGCCTGCTGGACCTGGGCGGCGGACCGGGCACCTACGCGATTCACTTCTGCCGGCAGAACCCGCAGTTAAGCGCGGTGATCTGCGACCTCCCGACGACGCGCGAGTTCGCGGAACAGACCGTCGAGCGCTTCGGTCTTTCCAGCCGGATCGGTTTCGTCGCACGGGACTTCGAAGACGAGGAACTCCCCGGTGGTTTCGACGTCGCCTGGCTTTCGCACATACTGCACGGGGTCGGACCGAAGGAGTGCGCCAGCATCCTCAAGAAGACCGTCGCCGCCTTGGAGCCGGGCGGGATGGTCATGATTCAGGAGTTCGTCCTGGACGACGCCAAGGACGCTCCGCTCTTCCCGGCGTTATTCTCCCTGAACATGCTGCTCGGGACTCCCGAGGGACAGTCCTACAGCGAGGGCGAAATCGTCGGCATGCTGGCTGCGGCGGGTGTCACCGGGGTACGGCGCCTCCCGCTGGACCTTCCCAACGGCTCCGGGGTCGTTGTCGGGACGGTGCCGGTCGGGGAAAGGATGTAAGGACAACAAGGACGCAGGAGGCGAGGAATCTGAAGTAGGAAGATTCCCTCGCGCTCCGGCAGGGGGCGGGGTGAGGGGAAAACCGCGGCGTAAACCGGTCACCAAACTCTCGCCATAAAGGGGAATGTCATGGAACCGAGCGCACGGTCAACCGGCCGTTCCAGTCTGCTGCTCCCGCTGATCGCGATGGCGTGCTCCATCATCGCCGTCCTCGCCCTGGCGTCATCTGGCTTCGGAACGCGCTTCGGCCTCTGGCCGTTTCGCACCGGGTTCGCCATCCTGAAGTGGTCAGCCTACCTGGGGCTCGCGTCCGCCCTGCTCGCGCTGGCCGCAGGTACCGGGTGCCTCAAGGGGAAGCGCGCCGCGGGCGCACTACTGTCGCTCTTGGCGCTCCTGGTCGGGATGGCCGCGTTCGCTGTGCCCTACTCATGGAAGCTCAAGGCCCAGAGCTACCCGCGCATCCACGACATCAGCACCGACCTGGACAACCCGCCGAAATTCGTGGCCGTGCTTCCCCTGCGCCAGGGGCCGGTCGAGTATGGCGGAGCCGCGGTCGCGGCGGAGCAGCTAAAGGCATATCCCGACCTGAAGACGCTCGTCCTCAGCGCTCCGGTGCAGCAGGCCTTCCAGTCAGCGCTGGACACGGCCCGCGAGATGGGGTGGCAGATCGTCGCCCAGGTCCCCGCCGAGGGGCGCATCGAGGCCACCGACACCACGCTTTGGTTCGGCTTCAAGGACGACATCGTGATCCGCGTCTATCCGGCGGGTGACCGCTCGCTGGTCGACATCCGCTCCGTTTCACGGGTCGGCGTAAGCGACGTGGGGACCAATGCCAGGAGAATACGCGGCTTCCTGGCCAAGCTGTCGCATCGGCCCGTGGCAAAATGACCTTCCACCGGGTGTCGAGTTTTCTCCTGTAGGACGAGGTATGTTGATGAAGTTACGCAGAAGGGATCATCTCACCATCGCCGCGGCTATTTTGCTCATCGCGGTTCTGGCATTTGGCACCAGAAAAGGAAAGGGGATGGATATCCCTCTGGACGACCGCCACCGGCCCAGTTACGACGCGCTGCGCAGTGGCAAGAACAGGGCGGAGGTCGAACTGGTGTGCACCACGTGCCATTGCAAAAGCTCGCTGCCGCTCCCCGAAGGCCACCCGCCCAAGGAACAGTGCCTCATTTGCCACAAGCAGCTGACTCCCTGACGCGGGCCCGCTCGCCGGGGCCGATATGATGATAAAAAAGTGCAGGTGACCTTTGGGCTTGCTTCGGTGCTCGACGGTAGACGATACACTGTAGACCTTCTCCATCAGCGGTTGGTGCGCTGATTGTGGCATCAGAAACTCCTCTGCCTTGAAGCAAAGACGCCGTTACGAGCGATTCGCTCTATCCCTTCCTTATTCTCTTCTAACCGCTCCTCTCCCCATTTTTTAGCGCAGTGACCTAAAAGGCTGCCCTCCAGCAGGTCTGCCAGGTTCAGATTGGAAACCCCGGGCGCCTGCCGCATATTTAGGCTGCCAGATCGATAGCCATGCACCCGACCTGTTTGCCAGCCGCGGTCCGCCTGTCCGCCAAATTCGCCGACAAGCCCCACACTCCCGTGATTACGACTTCTTAGCGCGCGGCCCATGCCGTATACCGCATGTGGCACAGCTTATGCTCAATCCCGGTAGATAGCCGAGGAATCTGCGGGCAAGGACGCCCAGGGGAGCAAGAGCAGGCAAGCATCATGGGAGGACGGCATGAGCGTACTATCAAAAAAACCGGTTTTCATCGGAGACACGACGCTGCGCGACGGCGAACAGACCGCGGGGGTCGTCTTCAGCGCGAAGGAAAAAATAGCCATAGCCAGGACCCTGGACGCCATGGGGGTCCATGAGCTCGAGTGCGGCATCCCTGCCATGGGGCGCGAGGAGCGCGCCTCCATCCGCGCCCTGGTCGACCTCGGGCTCTCGGCGCGGCTCATCACCTGGAACCGCGCGGTGATCCCCGACATCGAGGCGAGCATCTCCTGCGGAGTCAGCGCGGTGGACATCTCGCTCTGCGTCTCGGACATCATGATACAGAACAAGATCAACAAGAGCCGCGACTGGGTCAAGGAGCAGCTGAAGCACGCCCTCGGTTTCGCCAAGTCCCGCGGGCTCTACGTCTGCGTCGGCGGCGAGGACGCGAGCCGAGCCGACGTCTCCTTCCTGATCGAGCTGATGCGCACCGCCGCAGACCTGGGCGCCGACCGCTTCCGCTTCTGCGACACCCTGGGCATCCTCGACCCGTTCACCATGTTCGAGAAGGTGGGGCGGCTCTCGGCGGCAGTGCCGGAGCTGGAGATCGAGGTGCACACCCACAACGACCTGGGGCTCGCCACGGCGAACGCGCTCGCCGGGGTCCGCAGTGGCGCGAGCTACATCAGCACGACGGTGAACGGCCTGGGCGAGCGGGCCGGCAACGCGGCCCTGGAAGAGGTCGTCATGGCGCTGAAGGTCGCCTGCGGCATCGACGTCGGCATCGACACCCGGCGCCTCTCCGCGGTCTCCCGACTGGTAGGCAAGGCCTCCAACAGGGACGTGCCGGCCTGGAAGGCGGTCGTGGGAGAGCGGGTCTTCTCCCACGAGTCCGGCCTGCACACCGACGGGGTACTGAAGAACCCGCTCAACTACGAGGGGTTCCCCCCGGAGGAGGTGGGGCTCACCAGGCACATCGTGGTCGGCAAGCACTCCGGCACCAACGGCATCGTGGAGAGCTACCGCCAGATCGGCATCCCGATCTCCCGGGAGGAGGCGCAGCAGCTGATCGCCCGGGTGCGCAGCACCGCGCAGCGGCTCAAGGGCCCGCTCGGGGCCAAGGACCTCCTGAACCTGCACGCAGGGATGGCCCTGGATTCCTGCCGGCTGGTGGCTGCTTAATGAGATGCACGGCGGCTGACTAAATGTTAGGCAACTGCCTCGGTAAACGGCTTCAAAAACTTGACTTGGAGCAAAAGGCGTCGAACAAACAGTAAGTTACAGGTTGGCACGGTAGCTGCTAAGAGAAAGATGCAATCGAATAGAAACACACCGGAGTGTTTCGATGCAACTGTATGTCGGCAAAGGCGCCCACCGTAGTTAGTACGGAGCGCCTTTTTAGTTACTCTAAATCGGCCTCGCAAAATCAAACAGCCCTGCACCGCAAACGTATCCGGATGGTGATCATGTTAGGTGGCAGGTTCGTCGGGGTGGCTGACGAAGGTGACCGAACGGTTCCAGCAAGGGCGGGAACGGTCAGCGGGGCAAAAAAAGGAGATGGAAAAATGGCTAAGAAATTACGGCAGATCGCGATTTACGGCAAGGGCGGCATCGGCAAATCCACCACTACCCAGAACACCGTGGCAGGTCTCGCCTACATGGGCAAGAAGGTCATGATCGTCGGCTGCGACCCCAAGGCCGACTCCACCCGCCTCATCCTGCACGCCAAGGCGCAGTCCACCGTTATGGACCTGGTCCGCGAGCTCGGTACCGTCGAGGACCTGGAGCTGGAAGACGTCATGAAGGTCGGCTACGGCAACATCATGTGTGTCGAGTCCGGCGGTCCCGAGCCCGGCGTCGGCTGCGCAGGCCGCGGCGTCATCACCGCCATCAACTTCCTGGAAGAAAACGGCGCCTACACCGATGACCTCGACTTCGTCTTCTACGACGTCTTGGGCGACGTCGTCTGCGGCGGGTTCGCCATGCCGATCCGCGAAGGGAAGGCCGAAGAGATCTACATCGTCACCTCCGGCGAGATGATGGCCATGTACGCCGCCAACAACATCGCCAAGGGGATCCTGAAGTACGCCAGTTCCGGCAAGGTGCGCCTGGCAGGCCTGATCTGCAACGCGAGGAAGACCGACAAGGAATTCGAGCTGATCTCCGCCCTCGCCGCCAAGCTCGGCACCCAGATGATCCACTTCGTGCCCCGCGACAACCAGGTGCAGCGCGCCGAACTGCGCAGGATGACGGTCATCGAGTACTCCCCCGAGCATCCGCAGGCGCAGGAGTACCGCACCCTGGCCCAGAAGATCCATGACAACAAGATGCTGGTGGTTCCGACCCCGCTCGAGATGGAGGAGCTGGAAGAACTGCTCATGGAGTTCGGCATCATGGAAGCTGAGGACGAGGCTATCGTCGGCGTCGCCGAGGCTGCTGCCGTCTAAATTACACAGGTCGGTGCGGGGCCTTAAGGGCCCCGAGGCCGCGACAAGTACGCTACCCACCCGCCGGAGATGACCGGCGCGGGGCTACAAGGAGCTTGTTATGTCTGAAAGAAAGAAAGTTGAGGGGATCACCAAGGAATCCACCCAGGCGATGATCGACCATGCAATGGAGATCTACCCTGAGAAGGCCAAGAAGAAGAGGGCTCCGCACCTGGCCCCCAACGACGGCGAAAGCGCCTGCGTCAAGAGTAACAGGAAGACCGTCCCCGGCATCATGAGCGCCCGCGGCTGCGCCTACGCAGGCGCCAAAGGGGTGGTCTGGGGCCCGATCCGCGACATGGTCCACGTCTCGCACGGCCCGGTCGGCTGCGGCTGGTACTCCTGGGGCACGCGCCGCAACATGATGACCGGCATCAACGGCGTGACCCAGTTCGGCATGCAGTTCACCTCCGACTTCCAGGAAAAGGACATCGTCTACGGCGGCGACAAGAAGCTGAAGACGCTGCTGGCCGAGGCGCACGAGCTGTTCCCGCTCGCCAAGGGGATCTCGGTCCTCTCCGAGTGCCCGGTCGGCTTGATCGGCGACGACATCAACTCGGTCGCCAAGATCGCCTCCGTCGATCTCGACATCCCGGTCATTCCCTGCAACTGCGAGGGATTCCGCGGAGTATCCCAGTCGCTGGGTCACCACATCTCCAACGACACCATCCGCGACCACATCATCGGCACCCGCGAGTTCGCCGAGCCGTCCAGCCCCTACGACATCGCGCTGATCGGCGACTACAACATCGGCGGCGACGTCTGGAGCGTGAAGCCCCTTCTGGAGGAGATCGGCCTCAACGTGAAGGCGGTCTGGACCGGCGACGGCGAGCTGGAGAAGATCGCGGCGACCCACACGGTCAAGCTGAACCTGATCCACTGCTACCGCTCCATGAACTACATGTGCCGCGTCATGGAAGAGAAGTACGGCATCCCCTGGATGGAGTTCAACTTCTTCGGGCCGACCAAGATCAAGGAGAGCCTCCGGAAGATCGCCGACTTCTTCGACGACACCATCAAGGAGAAGGTCGAGGCGGCCATCCTCAAGTACGACCCGATCATGCAGGCGGTGATCGACGAGTACCGCCCGCGCCTGGAAGGAAAGACGGTCATGCTCTACGTCGGCGGCCTCCGCCCGCGCCACACCGTGAACGCCTACGCCGACCTCGGCATGACGGTCGTCGGCTCCGGCTACGAGTTCGCCCACGGCGACGACTACGAGAGGACCTCGGTCGAGATGCCGGAAGCCACCGTCATCTACGACGACGCCTCCGAGCACGAGCTTGAGGAATTCGTCAACGAGCTGCGCCCCGACCTGGTCGGCTCCGGCATCAAGGAGAAGTACCTGTTCCAGAAGATGGGGATCCCGTTCCGCCAGATGCACAGCTGGGATTACTCCGGCCCGTACCACGCCTACAACGGCTTCCCGATCTTTGCCCGCGACGTGGACATGGCCATCAACAGCCCGACCTGGAACCTGGTGAAAGCCCCCTACTAGGGGGCAGATTAAGGTCGCGGTTAAGGTTAAGATCCACAGGCCTTCTTCAACCGGAGGCAGCTGAGTATTCGAGAGAGGTTTTGGTTTCACTCAACCTTAACCTCAACCTAAACCTGAATTATCGTCGCGCGACAGATGAGTCGGCGGCCGAAAGGAGTAGAGACATGACAGCTGAACCTGCCGTGAAATATGTTACCGAGACTCCCGAAGAGGACATCGAGCGGGTATCCAAGTGGATCAACAGCGAGGACTACAAGGAGAAGAACTTCGCCCGCCAGGCGCTGGTGATCAATCCGCCCCACGCCTGCCAGCCGCTGGGCGCCGAACTCGCCGCCCACGGTTTCGAGGGGTGCCTTCCCTTCGTGCACGGCTCGCAGGGGTGCGCCTCCTACTACCGCTCCACCTTCAACCGCCACTTCCGTGAGCCGGCACCCGCGGTGTCCGACTCCATGACCGAGGACGGCGCGGTGTTCGGCGGCCAGAACAACCTGCACGAAGCGATGGAGAACGCCTACACCATCTACAAGCCGAAGATGATGGCGGTCTTCACCTCCTGCATGCCGGAGGTCATCGGCGACGACCTGACCGCGTTCATCAAGAACGCCCGGAACAAGAATATCGTGCCGGCCGACTACCCGGTCCCCTACGCCAACACCCCGAGCTTCACCGGGTCTCACATCCACGGCTACGACAATATGCTGGTCTCCATCCTGCAGACCCTGACCGCAGGGAAGCAGATCGAGGGTCGCTGCACCGGCAAGCTGAACTTCATCGCGGGCTTCGACTGCAACACCGGCAACTACCGGGAGTACAAGCGGATGTTCAAGGAACTGAACATCCCCTACACGTTCCTGTCGGACATCTCGGACGTCTTCGACTCCCCGCTGGACGGCACCTACCGCCCGTATCCCGGCGGCACCAAGCTGGAGGACGCAGCCGACTCGATCAACGGCAAGGTGACCCTGACCGTGGCGCCCTACGCCAGCGCCAAGACCTTCACCTGGATCAAGGACAACTATTCCGGGAAGCACATCTCCATGCCGACCCCGTTTGGCGTCGCCAAGACCGATGAGTTCCTGATGACCCTGTCCAAGCAGTTCGGCCACGCCATCCCTCAGTCGTTGAAGGACGAGCGAGGTCATGCGGTGGACGCCATGACCGACGCCCACCAGTACATCCACGGCAAGAAGTTCGCCCTCTACGGCGATCCCGACTACCTGCTCGGTTACATCTCCTTCCTGCTGGAGATGGGCGCCAAGCCCTGGCACATCATCTGCTCCAAGGGGACCAAGAAGGTGGAGAAGGAGATCCAGGCGCTGCTCGACAGCTCCGTGGACGGCAAGGGGTGCAAGATTTACATGGGCAAGGACCTCTGGCACATGCGGAGCCTGCTGATGACCGATCCGGTCGACGCCATGATCGGCGACACCCACGGCAAGTTCGCGGCGCGCGACGCCAAGATCCCGCTGTTCCGCTTCGGCTTCCCGATCTTCGACCGGGTGAACCTGCACCGCTCGCCGCTCATCGGCTACCAGGGCGCCATCAACATGCTGACCACCATCTGCAACAAGTTCATCGAGGTCAGAGACGAGACCTGCGAGGACAAGTACTTCGAGATGATGAGGTAAACCAGGGGCTAGGGACTGGGGGCTAGGGGCTAGGAAAATCTTTCCGACCCCCGACCCTCCGGTCCCCGGACCCGACTAGCGCAGCAGCGGCAGCCACGCCGCGCACCAAGCGTCACCGAGGACGCGACAACAGGTGACTCGGGGACAACATCGAACCAAGGGAAACAGGCGGGTCAGGAAACGCGATGCTCCACCAGCCAGTCGCTGGAATCGAAGGCTAGCAGCAGTGCTAGCCCCCAGTCCCTAGCCCCTAGCCCCTGGTTCACTGCCCCTGATGCACCGTCCCAAAGGGGGGGCCATGGCAAAACCAGACTGGTATGACGTAGACAACTGTGAAACGAACGACGCGGGGGCTCCCAAGTTCTGCAAGAAGTCGGAACCGGGAGAGGGGACCGAGAGAAGCTGCGCCTACGACGGGGCGCGCGTGGTCCTGATGCCGATCACCGACGTCATCCACCTGGTGCACGGCCCGATCGCCTGCGCGGGGAACTCCTGGGACAACCGCGGCGCCCGCTCCAGCGACAGCCAGCTCTACCGGCGCGGCTTCACGACGGAAATGATGCAAAACGACGTCATCTTCGGCGGCGAGAAGAAACTGTACAAGGCGATCAAGGAACTCGCCGCCCGCTACCCCGAGGCCAAGGCGATCTTCGTCTACGCCACCTGCGTCACCGCCATGACCGGCGACGACATCGAGGCGGTCTGCAGCGCGGCGAGCGACAAGGTCCCCATGCCGGTCATCCCGGTCAATACCCCCGGCTTCATCGGCGACAAGAACATCGGCAACCGATTGGCCGGAGAGATGCTCTTCAAGTACGTGATCGGCTCCGCCGAGCCGGAATTCACCACGGACTACGATATCAACCTGATTGGCGAGTACAACATCGCGGGTGACCTCTGGGGCATGCTGCCGCTGTTCGACAAACTCGGCATTCGGATACTTTCCTGCATCAGCGGCGACGCCAAGTTCGAGGACCTGCGCTACGCGCACCGGGCCAAGCTGAACGTCATCATCTGCTCCAAGAGCCTCACCAACCTCGCCAAGAAGATGCAGAAGACCTACGGCATACCGTACCTGGAGGAATCCTTCTACGGCATGACCGACGTGGCCAAGGCGCTGCGCGACATCGCCATCGAACTCGACGACCGGGTGAACGGGCTGGAGAAGCGCACCATGCAGGACCGGGTGGAAAAGCTCATCGCCGAGAGCGAAGAGGCCTGCCGCGCGCAGCTCGCCCCCTATCGGGCGCGACTCGCCGGCAAGCGGGCGGTCCTCTTCACCGGCGGCGTCAAGACCTGGTCCATGGTGAACGCGCTCTCCGAACTGGGGGTGGAAATTCTCGCGGCGGGGACGCAGAACTCGACGCTGGAGGACTTCTACCGCATGAAGGCGCTCATGGTGAAGGACGCCTCCATCATCGAGGACACCTCGACGGCAGGGCTCCTGTCGGTCATGTACGACAAGATGCCGGACCTGATCGTCGCAGGCGGCAAGACCAAGTTCCTGGCGCTGAAGACCAAGACGCCGTTTCTGGACATCAACCACGGCCGCACCCACCCCTACGCCGGGTACGAGGGGATGGTCACCTTCGCCAAGCAGCTCGACCTGACGGTGAACAACCCGATCTGGCCGGTGCTGAACGGCAAGGCCCCCTGGGAGAAGGACGCCGGCGAGCTGGAAGCGGAGCTGCACGTGGCGGCGGGACTCGGCGATCTGCTGGCCGGCGAGGAGAGGAAGACCTCGCGGGTCAAGGTGCCGGTGAAAAGCGCCACCGTCAACCCGCAGAAGAACTCCCCCGCGCTGGGAGCCACCCTGGCCTACCTCGGGATCGACGGGATGCTGGGCCTGCTGCACGGGGCGCAGGGGTGCTCCACCTTCATACGCTTGCAGCTCTCCCGGCACTTCAAGGAGTCCATCGCCCTCAACTCGACCAGCATGAGCGAGGAGACCGCCATCTTCGGCGGCTGGGACAACCTGAGGATCGGCATCAAGCGGGTGATCGAGAAGTTCGGTCCCTCCGTGGTCGGCGTCATGACCTCCGGGCTCACCGAGACCATGGGTGACGACGTCAGGAGCGCCATCGTCAAGTTCCGCCAGGAGCACCCGGAGCACGACGCCATTCCCGTCATCCACGCTTCCACGCCCGACTACTGCGGCTCCATGCAGGAAGGGTACGCGGCCGCGGTGGAGGCGATCGTCGCCACGATTCCGGAGGCGGGAGAGCGCATCAAGGGGCAGGTGAACATCCTCCCCGGCTGCCAGCTGACGCCGGCCGAAGTCGAGGCGATTGCCGAGACCTGCCAGGCCTTCGGGCTCGACCCGGTGGTGGTCCCGGACTTCTCCAACGCGCTGGACGGGCACATCGACGAGACGGTCTCGGCCCTTTCGGTCGGCGGCATAACGGTGGAGCGCATCCGCTCCGCGGGGAGAAGCGAGGCAACCCTGTACTTCGGCGATTCCCTGGCCGATGCGGCCAAGGTGCTGCAGAGCAAGTTCGGCATGCCGAGCTACGGCTTCACCTCCATCACCGGCATCGCGGAAACCGACACCCTGATGGTGACTTTGGCGGCCATTTCGGGCAACCCGGTCCCGGAGAAGTTCCGGCGCTGGAGAAGCCGCCTGATGGACGCCATGGTGGACAGCCATTACCAGTTCGGACTGAAGAAGGTCGCCATCGCGCTGGAGGCCGACCACCTGAAGGGGATGACCAACTTCCTTGCCAGCCTCGGCTGCGAGATACAGGTCGCCATCGCCGCCACCAGGACCCGCGGTCTGGACCGGTTGCCGGTGGAAAACCTCTTCGTGGGGGACCTGGAGGACCTCGAGCTGACGGCCGGAGGCGCCGACCTGCTGGTCGCCAACTCCAACGGTCGCCAGGCCGCCAAGAAGCTCGGCATCGGTGCCCATCTAAGAACAGGCATGCCGGTATTCGACCGGCTGGGTTCCCACCACAAGATGTGGATCGGTTACCAGGGTACCCTCAACCTGGTTTTCGAACTGGCCAACATCTTTCAGGCCAACGCCAAGGAAGCGCAGAAGATCGCGCACAACTAGCAGGCAGATAAGGCGTCGAGTGGTCGGGTGGTCTGATGGTCGAGTGGTTGAGTGGTCGAGTGGTCGAGTCAATGGCATCAGCGATTGAAATGACGTAACGACTTAACGACGTAACGACTCAACGACTGAACGACTGAACGACTTACCGACTCGACGACTTACCGACTCGACGACTTACCGACTCGACGACTCAACGACTTACCGACTCGACGACTTACCGACTCGACGACTTACCGACTCGACGACTCGACGACTCAACGACTCAACCGACTCTCACAGAGGAGCTAACCATGAAGATCGCTTTTACGACAAAGACCGGGGAAATGATAGACATGCATTTCGGCCAGGCGGACTCCTTTCAGGTCTGGGAAGTTGGCCCGGAGGAGGCCCACTACCTTGAGACCGTCAGCGTTGGGGCTCACGGCAGCGACGAGGAGGACCGCATCTCGGCCCGCACCAGCCTGCTGGCCGATTGCGCAGTCGTCTACACCATGCAGATAGGAGGTCCCGCGGCGGCCAAGCTGATCGCCAAACGCATCCATCCCATGAAAACCAACGTCGAGGTGGGACTCAAGGAGTCGATCGAGCGCATGCAGGAGGTCCTGAGAGGCAACCCTCCCCCCTGGCTGCGCAAGGCGATGAACAAGTCCCAGGCGACCTCCTTCATGGACGAAGACTGATCCTTGTCCAAAGGGACCAATCACCCGGCGCTAAGGTAGGACCGCCTCCAGTATGAGAACCTCGTGGTGGGAAAAGGTCGTCCGGACTGACATTAGACACAGAGACTGTATAAACAGGCAGTAGCTACTGCCGCAACCTATAGAAAAAGGAGATTCGAAATGGCTTACATTACTGGCTTGACCAAGGACGGCAGTGAGTGGACCCCGCAGTTTATCACGGCGATCGACGGAGAGACCTGCATCGGATGCGGGCGCTGCTTCAAGGTTTGCGCCCATGACGTATTGACCTTCGAGGAGCTGGACGAGGACGATTCGGCCAAGATGTTCATGACCGTTGCCAATCCCGGCAACTGCATCGGCTGTCAGGCCTGCGGCAGGACCTGTTCCAAGAAATGCTTCACCTTCGAGCCGGTAGCCGCCTAATCTCGGTGGTCAGGCAGTAGTTTGTCATGCATTGCGGGCCATGCTCTCATGGCTTTATCTTCAACAGGAGGTTACACGTGGCATTTGTAACAGGATTGACCAGGAACAAGCAGTCGTGGACCCCGGAGTTTATCACGGCGATCGATAGGGAGTCCTGCATAGGATGCGGCCGCTGCATCAAGGGGTGTGCCCACGACGTGCTGTCTTACCATGAACTGAGCGGTGACGACTCGTGCAAGACGTTCATGACCGTAAAAAACCCGGGCAACTGCATCGGTTGCGGGGCCTGCACCAGGACGTGCCCCAAGAAATGCATCACGCTGGAGCCGATGCCCGCATAAAAAAACAGATCGAGGTTGAGGCCAGGGGTACCTTCGGTCAGCCTCAGTTCGCTGGCTGGTTGGATTTGCCCGGCCTCAACCTCCACCTCAACCTTGATCTGTATCACCGTAAACCTCAACCTGTATCCCCGTAGGAGGTCCTATGCGAATCGCCGTTGCTTCCAAGGATGGTAAGGAGATCAATCAGCACTTCGGTCATGTGGAACGGTTCCTCATCTATGAAGTCGAGGGCGACAGTGTCGAACTGATCGAGGATCGTCCGGTCGAGAAGTACTGCCGCTTCGATCCCGAGCACCCGATGCGCAGCCATACCCTCAGGGATACCGCGGATGCCCTGGCGGGCTGCCGGGCCGTCGTCTGTTCCATGATCGGAGAGGCGCCGAAAATCGAGCTGGAGCGGATCGGTGTCGAACCCTTCGTCGTCGAAGGAGAGATCACGGCGACACTGATAGACTTGGCTAGGGTACTGTAGACGCGCATGACCTTACTGCTGAAGCCAGAAATGTCTTGATCGATTCAGGAAACTGGGCTACGTTTAAGCTGTTTTAATCACGTTGAGGTGATGGCCCATGGAGAACTCTTTCAATCACTGCAATCTGCCACCTTGGGTCATCGCATCGCGCCATTTCAACGACAATCCGCAACCTCTGGAGATCCAGGGGGTGCGTCCCGCCAACCGCTTCCTGTTCCAAAAGCTCGATGCGCTGACCTCGGCCGACGAGCGCGCCGCCATCTTCAACGACTACATGTCCGTCAAGTTCCAGTTGCACCAGTGGCAGCAGGAAACCACGACCGCCCGGAAAAGTCTGAAGAACAGCTACCTGCGTTTCCTGCGCGGCTGGATGATGGACTCCAACTCGGTCGAGGGTGCCGTCCTGAAGGGGTGGGTGGAAAGCCGCATCGGTCTCCCCCCGACCTTCCACAACGTGCGCATCGCGGGCATCCATGACGAGGAGTACCTCCAGTACGCCGTCGACAGGACCAAGGGGAGCGCGCGCACCTCCGCCATCAACTCGCAGCTCGACCTGCTGTACGAGTACTGCCAGTACGAACTCGCCAAGAGATACCCGGACCGGAACAGCCTCACCCTGTACCGCGGCACCTACGAGCGCAGCGAGCACGACGTCCTGGAGACCCTCTCCAAGAGGGAAGAGGTGGTCCGCCTGAACAACCTCAACTCCTTCACCATCGACGAGGAGCGCGCCTGGGAGTTCGGCTTCATCGTCTGGGAGGTTCAGGTCCCGCTGGCAAAGATCTTCTTCTACAGCGAACTGCTGCCGAACTCCATCCTCAAAGGCGAGGGCGAGTTCCTGGTGATCGGCGGCGAGTACCGGGTGAAGCGCCTGCTGTGCACCGTCTGAGCCCCGCCGCACCGCACCCCGATCCCGCCTAGGCTTCCTGCAGCAATCTCTCCTCTCCCGAATAGATAAAGCCCGCCCGGTCGCGCACGTAGCCCATGAGCGTGACGTTATACTCCCGGGCGAGGCTTACCGCCGCCGCCGTCGGGGTGGTTCGGGACACCAGGACCGGGACGCCGAGGCGTATCACCTTGGTGATGATTTCGGAGGAAACCCGTCCGGTTACCAACAGCATCCCCTTGGCAAGCAGGCCCATCTTGTCGCTTTTAAGCAGCACCCCCCCGATCTTGTCAAAGCAGTTGTGCCGACCGATGTCCTCGTTGAAAACGGGAAAAGTCTCGTGCCGGAAAAGTACGCTGTGCACCCCGCCCACGGCCTTGAAGACACTGGATTGCCGCCCAAAGTCCTCCATGGCGTCCAGGATGTCGCGGATGGAGAACCTGTCCTCATTGGCGACGGGGAGGAATTTCTCATGCTTGAGGGGATTGATGTAGGTAAAGCACCTGCCGCAGCCCGAGGTGACGCTGCGCAGACTTTCGCACTTGTCGATGGATTTCCCCGGGACGAGGTTGACCATGACGGCGAAGAGACGCTCGTTGTAGGATATGGAGGCGACTTCATCGATAGCGTCAATGACGCCTTCACTGTAGAGAAAGCCCAAGGCAAGCTCCTCCGTCAGCTCATTGAGGCACAGGAGTGAGGCGTATTCAGTGCCGTTGATGTAGATCTTCAGGGATATTTCGCCGATTACGCTCTTTTCCTTTTGACATAGCCGGATTGTGTCATTGTCGCAGACGATCTCTTTCATGTCAAAAGTGCCATACAAATGTTCATCGATGGCGTTCAGTGCTTGCGCTGTCTCCGACGGCATGGGCTTCTCCTGTTTGACGACGATGGCTCGCCCCGGCTCTTACAAGATGTTCACCAGCGTGATGTCATAGGTCAGGTTCTGTCCTGCCAAGGGGTGGTTGGCGTCGAAGGTGTAGGTGGTGTCGGTGACCTCGATCACATAGGCGGGCGCGTGGCTTCCGTCCGGCCAAGAGAACTCCACCCGGTCTCCCTTCTTAGGGTGCGTCGGTCCAACCTTTCTCTTGCTATGGTAATAGAAGCACCAGTCCTCAAGCACCTCCTCTTCGACGGAGAGTTCGCCGCGCGGGGCCGTGAATACCCTTTCCTCGAGGCGCGGGCCATAGGCGTCGGCACAGGCGATCCTGACCTGTACCCTCTGTCCCGGTTCCAGGCCGATGACCGCCTCCTGGAAGGCGGGCAGCAGTTCGTCGTCCTTCTGGCCGATGACGAACTCCTCCGGGCTGAAGAGGACGTCCCCGCTCCCCCCGGACGAATAGAAAATGCTGCCGTCATCCAGCTTCCCGGTATAGTGCACCTGAACTTTGTCTCCCTTGTTCGCCTGTGGCATGTAGCACTCCTTGCGAGGTGCGGCCCTCGGCAAGCAGCCGGTCGCACTGTTCAATGGCAGCGCCCTGTCGTGACCGGCTAGCGACCCTCAGGGGTTGTTGGCCCGGCCGACCTCCTCCCAGTCCATCATGGCCCAGGCTCTCTCTGCGACGATGTACCGGTCGGAGTACAGATGTTGCGCCAGTGTAAAGGGATGGACGATCCTCTTTATGTCGGAGTATTCCGGTTTCCGCAGCAGGTTATAGATAAGAGTATCGAGGTCTCCGGGTGGAATGCCGTAAAGTTCCCGATTGCCGAAGACCGTGACATTGGTCGTCCGCGGGTAGATCCTGGAATCCTCACGGACCGTTTCACCGATGGTGGCATAGTGGTTTCCGGCCATGGACCTCAAAAGGGTGGCGGCATAGCTCTCTACCAGATACCTGTCCGAGTGGAAATATACCTCGCCGTCGTCGGCTGTGACTTTCTTGATGTCAGCGAACCTTTGTTCCGACTGCATCTGTTTCAGAAGGACGTCTATGATCGCGCTATCCGTATCGGGAGCCCTGGCATATAGTTCGCCGATCGGTGTGAGTCTCACCATCCGGTGCGAATCCGTTCTGACTTCAGCCGCCAGTAGGGACTTCGCTTCTTCCACCAGGCTCTTGACGGCTGCCTGCTCCTCAGCGATAAAGCTGTCCGAATAAACGAAGAGGAGCCCGGTCGCGGTAGTTACGGATTTGATATCCCGATACCCCTCTTCATCCGCCATCTCGGTCAAAATGGCGCCGACTGCCATGATGCCGTAGCGGAAATAATCATCCAGTTCGACGATGATCTCCTCCGGCGTCAGGGCGGAGCGTTCGTGGGAGTCCTCCCGCACCTGTCGCGCCAGCGCGGCCTTCATCTCCTCACGCTTCGCCTTTATGGCCGCGGCGTCCTCTTCCAGGAAACTGACCTTATCCCGGCCGGCCTCCCTCTCGATTTCCCCGGCCCGCGCCTCTGGCAGCGCAGTGCGCTCCTCGACCGCAGGTCCGGTAGCCGTTTGCGCGTTCTGCATGAGTCTTTCCTCCACCGCCGCCAAGCAATCTGTTTTCAAGGCAAATCCCCCCTGTCCCCCGTCAGGGGTGGGGACAGTGGCCGCATGCTGCCGAAGGGCGCTAGCCGACGATCAGGTCCGGTATGGCACTCTTGACGTAGCCGAGGCCAAGTTTGGCCAGTGTCGCCGCGGTCGGCATTCCGGTCGCCTGGTCCCACCCCAGCTGCTCATACAGGAGGTCCTTGGCCTTCTCCATGTCGGCACGGTCCATCATCTGGGTGCTCCCGGTGAACGGCACGGTGTTCGCGGGGTACGCCGAGGTATTGCCCGACACCGCATTGGGGATGCCGGTGCCGGGGCCGTGGGGAGCGCCGGTGGTGCTGTCGCCGACCTTGTCGAACATCCAGTCGTTCATCTGGTCGTGGTCGTCGCGCATGTTGACCTGGGCCGAAGGATGCGCCTTCTTGGCGTAGTGGTCCATGAAGCGCGCCGTGAGCGCCCGGTAGAGGGTGAGGAGCCTCAGCCCGGTTTTCTGGTATTCCTTGAGGTCCACTTTTTCCCCGGTTACCGCCGAATAAAGATCCGCATGGAAATTGATGTCCCCGCGGTACCCCTTGCTCTTAAGCGGTGACAGCCAGATGGGCATCATCCAGTCGCACGAGATCATGGCGTTTTTCAGCTCCAGTTCGACCATGCACGCCGCGGTGAAGGCAGCCATCCCCTTGGTGACGGGACGATAGCCGGAAACCGCTGCCGTGAAGCAGATGTCGCTGCCGGCGGGATCGTTGAAGAGGCTGGGCGCCGTCGGCGAGGAGAATAGCTCCTTCATGCGCTCGTTCACCAGGGCGAGCGGCGGCCCGACGGTCACGTTCTGGTGGGTGTGATTCATGGCGTCGCGGCTGTAGGTCATGTTGATCAGGCTCCCGACCTGGCCGAAACTCTCGGCGCCGTGGTGCTTGGCATGGTTCATCTTGAAGCTCAAGGAGGTGAAGTCGTGGTTGTTGTAGTAGCCGATCTCGGGCCACTTCTGCGCCCAGCGCCCCGGGCCGTTGCAGACCACGTCGGAAAACACCGGGGTCGAGGGGTAGACCTTCCCGACCGGTTTTTTCGATTCCAGGGTATTCTGGATGATGAGCTTGATCAGGTCCTGCTGGGCCGAAGGGTCGCCGGCGGCGGCCTTCGCCCAGGGAGTGCCGGCGGCGTAGGGGGTGCTCCCGGTGGGGTTCCCCGACAAAATGGTCAGTTCATCCCCGGGGAGGCGGTTTTGGAAGGGGGTCTTCCCGGCAAAGCTGGCGGGCAGAGCCAATGCCTTGCACTCGGCCGGAGTCATCAGGTGCGTTTGAGCCCAGTTGTAGCATTGGGACCACTGCCCGTAGTCGTGCCAGTACCCCAGATCGCTGGTCAGATTGGTGCTCATCTGGGAATTGATGAGCGCGCTGTCCTGATTGCCGGGGACCGTTTTCATGATGGAAGAGAGGATGGTGTTGCCCACGCAGGTGTTCTCGTTGTAGCGGGAGACGCCGTACTGCTCCAGCTGGGGGACGTCGGTGGAGATATGGCAGCGGATCGGGCAGTGCAGGCAGCCGTTCATCTTGACGGTGTGGTTCGCTCCGGAGAAACCGAAGTCCCTGAACCCCTTGTGGGTGCGCCGCCCCATTTTGTTCTGGGGGTTCGGGCAATCGTCGGGGAGCGGATGCTCGAAGTCGGTGCAGTACCCCGTTTCCACAGGCGGCGAGGCGGCGCCCCAGAAGAGACCCTTGTCCGCCGTCCAGCGCGAGGCCTTGTCGTTATATTCGGCCCAGGGCTGCTTCGTCATCGGCACGACGTGATTGTTGTTGGCGCCCAGCATGCTGAGCCATTTGTAATTGAGAGCCTTCCAGGTCTTGGCGTCGGCGGCGATCCGCACCGATCCGGTCCCCTTGACCCCTATGGCCTTCAGTTTCTTGGAGCCCATGACGGAGCCCAGGCCGCCGCCCCCCGCCGAGTGGTGCCGGTCGGTGATGATGCAGGACAAGCGGCAGAGATTCTCCCCGGCCTGCCCGATGGCGGCCACATGGGCGTCCGAGCCCATGATGGTGCAAATCTGCGTGGCGGCGTGGTAGGTGCCGCTGCCCCACATGCCGGAGGCGTCCTCTATGCTGACCTTGTCGTCGACTATTTTTATCCAGACCGGCTTGGCAGACTTCCCCTGGACGATGATGGAGTCCCAGCCGGCGTACTTCAGCTCGGGCCCCCAGGCGCCTCCCGCGTGCCCTGCGCCGGGGAGTTCGTCGACATGAACCGGCATCAGCGAGGTGATCACCATGCGCCCGGAAGAAGGGGCCCCGCTGCCGGTCATGGGACCCGCGCTGAACACGATCCGGTTCGCCGGGTCGAAGGCCTTGGTCCCCGGAGGCACCTCGTCCCACAACACCTTCCATCCAAAACCGGTGCCTCCCAGGTACTCCTTGTATTTCATGGTATCTTCCCTGGTGATCGCACCAGTCGAAAGGTCAACCCTCAAAATCTTTCCCGTCCATCCGCCGTAGTGCATTTTGGGCCTCCTTTAGTGACCGGACACCTGCCGGCCTCTTCCGCTTTTGGTGCTTCAGTGACACTGGGTGCAGCTCTCACTGACAGCCGCTCCCAACCTGATGGACGCGGTCACGGACTGGCGCGGCAAAATGGTCTTGGTCAGGTCGGCCCAGGACTGATAGGTCAGCGCCCCGTTGGGGCAGGCCTGGACGCACTCCGGTTTCCCGTGGCACAGGTTGCACTTGGTCGCCTTGGTGCCAGGGGCGTTGGCCGGTCCGGTGAGCGAGGTCATGGCCCAGGGGCACGCCGAGACGCAGATGCCGCACCCGGCGCATTTGGCGACATTTACCGCCCTGGCCTTGACCGGTTCTATCACCTCTATGGCGTCGTGAGGGCAGGCGAGCTGGCAGGGGACCGGGTGGGGGCATTGGCGGCAGGTGTCCTGGACGGTGCGGAAGTTGCCGAAGTCGCCGTTGCCGTTTTGATATCCGGCTTGCGTGACACCAGCGACTCCGAACTGCACGTTGCGGGCGATCTTCACCCTGGAAATGCTCGGCTGGGAATTCCCCTCGTTGTACCCGGTGCAGGCCGCTTCGCAGCGTCGGCAGCTCCCGCAGAGCGTCGGATCGGCGACGATCATCCCCAGGGCATTGGCGACGTAGACCTGCCGCGTCCCGGACGATTCGGTCCCTGGGCCGCGGCTGGTGGCGCACCCCGTCAGGCAAAAGGCGGTTACGCCCAGGCCCGAGCCGATCAGGAAGTCCCTCCTGCTGATGAACGTGTGAATCAGGTCGGTGATCTCCTCCCCAGAAGCGTCGTTTCCTGGGTGAAGGGAAACTGCATCCTGAAATTCCTTCATGACTCTCCTCCTTTTTGACTCGTGATCGGACCGTTGCGCCGTCGTTCGACGCGCGGGGCGGGTCCCCTGCGGGGCTTTGCGCATCGGGGGCTCGTGCCGCGGAGCAAAGTCGTCAGAATCATTGCGCTGTGCCCCCTGTCTTGCCTCGTGGCGCGGCTTGCAGGGCACTGGACGGCGCCTTAATGACGCACTTTCCATATGTTAGCGTTTTTTTGCTGGTTGTAAATGGGTGAATTCTAATTTTATCGGACGGCAAAAGGCGCGCCAATTCAAAGCAATCAGGCGCGGGAGTTGGCGATGCCTCGCTCGGTCGGCGGGCTTGAGAAGTAGAGCCTACGTGATATCTTCTATTGGCACGTGCCAATAGTCGAGGGTTGCGGTTTCGGGCGACTCGAGCCCCGACGGGATGGTGCGACCATGGCTACAGGTTGGCGCCTGAAAAAACGGTAGAGAGGACGTGTCTCGCAAATCACCGAGGGAGTGCAGATATGGCCGGGAAACTTCATCCGTTCTATGCCGCAGCCGCTTTGTCCTTGCTGCTCGTGCTCCCCTGCGGCGAGTCCCGAGCAGAAGAAAAGGTGTCGGGCCGAACCGCTGAGGTCGTTGCCTCGACCCTCAAGGCGTACGGGGGCTCAAAGGCAGTAAGCAGGGTCAACTCAGTGACGTCGAAGGGGCGGATTACCGAATTGCTCAGCGGGAAATCCGGAACCTACACCAGGTACTTCGAGCGCCCCAGGAAATTGCGCGTTGAAGTCGTGCCGGAACAGGGAGGGGAAATACGGGTACTCAATGGAGACCTTGGCTGGCAGACCAGTGGTGAAGGATTGGTTCCTGTCTCGACTTTGGAACTTCAGTCCATGCTGTACCAGTACAGCTATCTCAACCTGCCAATGGCGTTGGCCAGGGGAGACTATCAGGTCAAGTATGGGGGGAGACAGCGTAACGGCGTCCAGGAAACCTACCTGTTGCTGGTGGAACCCAAAAGCTCGCCGCGAATGGGGGTCCTCATAGACGCAAAAACCAAGCTGATCATCCGGGTCGACGCCAGCTTCGCCGTGGGGGTGATGGGGTCCGGCGAACTCTCAACCGAATTGAGCGATTACCGGGGGGTAAACGGGGTCCAATTCCCGCACAAACTGACGAGCTTTGCCGGGGGGATCAAACTGTCGGAAATCGTGCTGGAGCAGATAGAGGTGAACCGGAAAATCCCGCCGGAGCTCTTCGCGCCGGAAGAGGAGTAAATGCCACAATTTAAGGTACTGTGCCGATACTCAACAATCAGGTTACGACAAAGTGGAGTGAAGATTCCTGTCGAGTGCGACCCTGGTCACGATATTCTACCATTGACCTGATACCCAAAAAAGGTATAATTTATGGCATGGAGTGTGACGCTTTCGCGACAGGCCGATAAGCAGAGCAGGAATTTGCCGGCGAAAGTTCGGGACGCTTTAATTTTTCTGCTGCATGAAATCAGCAGATGCGGGCCCGTTCGAGGCGATTGGCCCAATTATGGGAAACTGGGGTCAAAGCGCCACCATTGCCACATAAAGAAAGGTAAGCCAACCTTCGTAGCCGTGTGGGAAGTCTTCGGCGAAGAGGTACGAGTTGTGGAGGTCACCTATGTTGGAACGCACGAAAAAGCACCTTACTGACAAGCCTATGGAGGCGCGGTTCTTCGGGCCTCATGACAAAATTGTTCAGTTGCGCAAGGTGGCACAGAGCCTGGGGCTGCACGACAGCTCCGAGTCCGTGACCATTGCAGAGGCGTTTCCTGGCTATGGGGAGAATCCCCTCGGTATGGCGCTGAGGGGGGCGCGCAGCCGCGAGGGGGTGACGCAGCGGGAGCTCGCCGAAATGACCGGTATGCCTCAGCGCCATATCAGCGAGATGGAAACCGGTAAACGGCAGATCGGCAAGGAGCGGGCCAGGAAGCTGGCCCAGGCCCTTCATATCCCCGATTACCGAATTTTTCTCTAAGGTACCGATGTACCGGGGCGATGGTATGGCGGCATGAATGATGACGATTGTCCTACGGCCTCGTCGCGGTAAAGATCGCCCGAAGCGGCGCCGGGTGCCCCTCGATCGTCTTCCCCGGGTCATCCGGATCCAGGAAATCCGCCAGCGACTCAAAGTGCATCCACCCCGTCGAGCGCTGTTCCTCGCGGCTGGTCCGGTTGGTGTCGACGCAGGCTACCTGCGTGAACCCGCACCGCTTAAGCCACAAGGTCAGCGCCGCAATGGACGGCAGGAACCAGACATTGCGCATCTTGGCGTAACGTCCTTGCGGCATGAAGACCGTCTCCTGATCCCCTTCGACGATCAGCGTCTCCAGAACCAATTCTCCCCCCGGGCGCAGGCAGCCCTTGAGCTCGAAAAGATGGTCGAGGGGGGAGCGGCGGTGGTAGAGGACCCCCATGGAGAAGACGCTGTCGAAGCAGGAAAGGTTGGGGGGGACATCCTCTATGCCGATGGGGATGACATGGTGCTGCGGGTCGCACAGGTAGCGCTGCATGACCTGGAACTGCAGCACCGAAATCAGGAACGGCTCGATGCCGAGGACGAAGTCGGCGCCGGCGCCCCGCATGCGCCAGCCGTGATAGCCGTTGCCGCAGCCGACATCGAGGACTCTGCGTCCGGCCAGCGGCTGAATGTGGGGCAAAAGGCGCTCCCACTTCCAGTCTGAGCGCCACTCCGTATCGATCTCGATGCCGAAGAAATTGTAGGGACCTTTGCGCCAGGGGTGAAAGGCCTGGAGTCGGGCGGCGAGCTCTGCGCTGTTGACCGGGCCGAGATCGGCGCCGGAGCCGATGACGACGTCATCGCGCAGCGCAATTCGGGATGGCCGCAGCTCCGGCAGCGACTGCAGGGCGCCCAGCCAGCCCGCCAGCTTGTCGTGGCTGTCGAGGGCCAGTCGCTGCGGCAGGGTCGCTTGCAGCTGCTCCGACCAGCGTACCTGTCCCAGGGCGGCGAGTTGCGGATAGAGGGGGGCGTACCAGTTCATTTGATCGCGACCAGAGAGGCGAAGTTGAAGCACTGGAACCAAAGGTCGGAAGCAGAGAAACCTGCCGCCTGCAACCGCTCGTAATGACAGGCAAGTGTCTCGGGGATCATCACCTTCTCCAGCGCCGAGCGCTTCTGGCTGATCTCGAGATCGCTGTAGCCGTTGGCCCGTTTGAAGTCGTGATGCAGTTCTTCGTGGAACTGCTGCCGCTGCGGGTCGCCAAAAGCGATCTTCTCGGAGAGGATGAGGATGCCGCCCGGCCTGAGCCCCGCGTGGATCCGCCGGATCAGCGCCAGGCGCCCCGCCGGGGGGATGAACTGCAGGGTGAAGTTGAGGACGACGACCGAGGCGTTCTCGATGCTGACCTCCTGGAGGTCGGCACAGATCATGGTGACCGCAACGGTCGGCGCCAAGTCGCGGGCCAGGAGCTCGCGGGCGCGCTCGATCATCGCCGGGGAGTTGTCGACGGCGATGATGTCACACTCCGGCCGGTTGATCCGCTGGCGCATGGCGAGAGTGGCCGCGCCGAGGGAGCAGCCGAGGTCATAGCAGTGACTCCCGGCCTGGGCGTATTTCGCGGCGAGGATGCCGATATTGGATATGATCATCCCGTAGCCGGGGACCGAGCGTTGTATCATGTCGGGAAAGACCGCGACGACCCGTTCATCGAATTGAAAATCGATCATTTCCTGCAGGGGGGCAGCATAGATGGCATCTGTTTTTTTGATCACTGTCTTTCGGTCCTTCGGTTCAGGTCTTTCCACGGCACGATAAGCGAAATTTCAGCATCCGACTCGCGTCCGACTCAACTGGTCGACGACGTCCTTGCGACCCCCGGCTGACGGTTGCCCGTTACCAGTAGCAACCACCCTCGACTTTCTCGAAGCCCTGAGGATGTTCCTCCGGCAGAGGGTGTACCCAATGTTCGTTCCCTATGTCACCCCAGCGCTTGCCTTTGATTCCGAATAGCAACTGAGTGGCCCCACCCAGATGTATCGCCTGCTTTCCCAGGCGCTTGGCGCAGGCGGCCAGCGGGAATCCGTAGGCCCCGCAACCGATGATGGCGACGTCGAATTCCATCTGCGTCATTTGATCGCACATGTGATTCAGGGCGTCGAACCAGGTCGCATAGGCGCCAGCCGTATTATACGCGATCGACTACACCGCCGTGATGGTTTTGAGCTCGAATGCCGGCAATACGCGGGGATCTTCGAACAGTAAGGAGCGTTTTTGGTATTGGGCCTGAATGCTCTTCGTGAAGGGGTGAATGACCAGTACGGTTTTTCCCGCCAGCGCTTCGGACCAGGGATCTGCGTGGTTGTACGGCGTGAGGTCTTCCAAACTCACCTTGGTCGCGGACGACAGCTGTTGCGTGAAGACGCGCTCGCCCGTCAACCAGGAACCGAGGACGTCGACGTACTGCATGTCGTCGATGAGCAACGCTGCGAAGCGGTCGTACAGCGCCTCCTGGGCGGGAAAGAACCCGGCGTTGCGCGTCAGTCCGCGCGTGAGGCACCTGTCCCACCAGAATTCCGGATAGTCCTGGCTGATGTAGCGCCACGCCTTGCGGGCGGACGACTCCGGCAGCTGGGCGAAATGGAAGGCGAGTGCCGCACTCAGCTCCCCCGAGCCGAAGCGCGCGATCATTGCCGGCTTGCCGGCCAGCAGCTTTCGCTTGATCAGATCGGAGGCAGCCTGGCCGGTGACCTGAACGTTGTCGGAGGTAAACCCGGCCGGGTTCTCCTTCTTCCAGAGTGCCTTGTGGAAACTGCGGAGGGTGTGGAGGGCTTCTGCACAAAGAGCGTTCACAAAGACTCCCGGATTTTTGATACGACGCTAGAGGGGAATTCGCCTTTTCAGCATTGAACGACCGATCGGCAGGCCGGCTTCCCGCACTGAGACACAGACCAGGGGGCTCGCCATTTTCCCCGCACCACGCCGGCCTCCAGATTCCTGGCACACGCAAAAAAAGGGCTCACGGTTATGACCGTAAGCCCTTTATTTATTTGGAGGCGGCGCCCGGATTTGAACCGGGGAATAAAGGATTTGCAGTCCTTTGCCTTACCACTTGGCCACGCCGCCATTTGCCCTGAACAGGAGATGATGTATAACCCGATTCGATTTTCATGTCAACCGGAAAATTGCCCCGAAGCGTGAAAAGGCGTAGCTCCGTGATCGCGCAGGCCGGTCGTAGCTCAAAGGGCGCAGCTTCATCATTTCGCGATGACTCTGACGAATTTGTACAGGTAGTCGACACCGGACCAGATGGTGATGATGGTGGCGATCCAGAGGTAGAACATCCCGACGTGATGCATGTCGACGAACAAAAGATCGTGATCGATGGAGAAAAACCAGTGGTACTTGTCGTGCAACAGCAGGCCGATGATCGCCACCAGCTGGAAGATGGTCTTGAACTTGCCGAGGTTGCTGGCGTGAATGACGATTCCCTCGTCGGAGGCGATGGCGCGCAGGCCGGTGATGATCATCTCGCGCCCGAGGATCACCAGCACCATCCAGGCCGGCACCCGGTCGTAGGGGAGGATCATGATGAGCGCGGCCATGACGATCAGCTTGTCGGCGATCGGGTCGAGGAACTTGCCGAAGACCGTCACGATCCCCATGCGCCGCGCCAGGTAGCCGTCCAGCCAGTCGGTGACGGAGGCCGCCGCGAAGAGCGCCGCGGCCCAGAAGCAGGCCTCCCGCCCCGGGGGCTGCAGCAGCCCGTTTCGGTACCCCGGCGACAGGAGCAGAAAACAGAGCAGCGGTATGGCCGCGATCCTCGCCATGGTGATGATGTTCGGCAGGTTCCAGATCTGGCCGGGGGTGGATCTCGACATGTGCGGAGCCTTTTCGCTAACGGTAGTTGTTCCTGTAGCTCAGTACTTTTGCCACGTAATCCCGGGTCTCGGGGTAGGGCGGGATGCCGCCGTACTTGGCCACCTTGCTGAGCCCCGAGTTGTAGGCGGCCAGGGCGAGCGACTCGTTCCCCTTGAAGGTGTCCAGCAGGAAGCGCAGGTAGCGCACGCCACCGCGGATGTTGTCGGAGGGGTTCAGGCAGTCGGCAACCTTGAGCCCCTGGGCGGTCTTGGGCATCAGCTGCATGAGCCCCTGCGCACCCTTGGGCGAGACGGCGTTCGGGTTGTAGCCGCTCTCCGCGTGGATCACCGCCTTCACCAGGGAACTGTCGACGCCGAACTCGCGGGAGCAGGAGCTGATGATCGGCTCGAATTCGGCCGGATTGCGGGCATAGCCCGGCAGCTTGAAGGCGGTCCTCAGCTTCTTGTCCTTCTTGATGTCCCGCATGAACACCTTGAAACGGCTGTCCATCGGCGCATCGGTGAAGTGCAGGGTCCCCTCGGGATCCTCGAAACGGTAGATGTCGGCGCGCGCGGGCGCCGAGGCCGCCAAGGCTGTCAGTAGCAGGATGATGCTGACGGGGTGTGCTTTCAAAAGCTCGAGTCCATCCTTTGGGGGGCAGCTGACACGGTAACGCCCTCAAGACATATAGACCAATAGCCGAGATATTTCAAGGAGTATTGTGTCTGAAACGCCCCATAAACAGTCAAAATGCCTTGACAAAAACGCGGGGGGGATCAATAATTTGCCAGTTTTCCAATTGGAACGGCCACAATTCAAGGCTAATCGGGGGATGCATGAAGCTTCAAAGCGATTTTCTGGTGATCGGCAGCGGCATTGCGGGGCTTTCCTTTGCCCTGCAGGCGGCGGCCCACGGCACGGTCGCCGTCGTCACCAAGCGTGAAATAGCGGAATCCGCGACGAACTACGCCCAGGGCGGCATCGCCACGGTATCCTCGGAGGAGGACACCTTTGACGCCCACGTGCAGGACACCCTGGTGGCCGGCGCCGGCATCTGCCATGAGGACGTGGTGCGCATGGTCGTTGAGGAGGGGCCGCAGGTCATCGCGAACCTGATCGAGTGGGGGGTGCAGTTCACCAAGCAGGACGGCGTCTACGACCTCACCCGCGAGGGGGGGCACAGCGCGCGCCGCATCCTGCACGCCGAGGACATCACCGGCCGCGAGATCGAGCGCGCCCTGGTGGTCGCGGCCCGCGCCCACAAGAACATCACCATCTACGAGAACCACATCGCCATCGACCTGGTGACCGAGTCCAAGGTGCTCAGGAAACCGCTGGCCAATAACCGCTGCCTGGGCGCCCACGTGCTCGACATCGAGGGGGAGGTGGTGAAGACCTTCGCGGCCCGCATCACCCTGCTCGCCTCGGGGGGGGCCGGCAAGGTGTACCTCTACACCTGCAACCCGGACGTGGCGACCGGCGACGGCGTCGCCATGGCCTACCGGGCCGGCGCCACCATCGCCAACATGGAGTTCATGCAGTTCCACCCGACGACCCTGTACCACCCGACGGCGCGCTCCTTCCTGATCTCCGAGGCGGTGCGCGGCGAGGGGGCGATCCTGCGCCGGCGCGACGGCACCGCGTTCATGGAGCGCTACCATCCCCTGAAGGACTTGGCGCCCCGCGACATCGTGGCGCGCGCCATCGACAACGAGATGAAGACCCACGGCGACGACTGCGTCTACCTGGACATCTCGCACCGCGACGCAGCCTACATCACCTCGCGCTTCCCCAACATCCACCAGACCTGCCTGGAGTTCGGCATCGACATGACCCGCGACATGATCCCGGTGGTGCCGGCCGCCCACTACCTGTGCGGCGGGGTGGCGGTGGACGGCAACGCGGAGACCGACCTGAAGCACCTCTACGCCATCGGGGAGGTCGCCTTCACCGGCCTGCACGGCGGCAACCGGCTCGCCTCCAACTCGCTGCTCGAGGCCGCGGTCTACGCGGGGCGCGCCTTCGAGCACGCGGTCGGGGTCCTGAGAGAGAACAACTTCACGCTCCCCGCGATCCCGGTCTGGGACTGCGGCACCGCGACCAACTCGGACGAGATGGTGGTGGTCTCCCAGAACTGGGACGAGATCCGGCGCTTCATGTGGAATTACGTCGGCATCGTGCGCTCCGACAAGAGGCTGGAGCGGGCCATGCATCGCATCGACCTGATCCAGGCGGAGATCGAGGAGTACTACTGGAACTTCATCGTCACCTCGGACCTGATCGAGCTTAGGAACATCGCGACGGTGGCCCAGCTCATCGTCGCCTGCGCCCAGCAGAGAAAGGAGTCGCGCGGGCTCAACTACAATATCGACCACCCCGGTGTTGACGACGTCAACTGGAAGCGCGACACCTTCATCAAGAAAGGGTTCTGAGGCAGCCATGACCATCGACGACATCAGGGCGAACATAGACCGGCTCGACTCCGAACTGCTGCGCATCTTCAACGAGCGCGCCTCCCTGGCGCTCCGGATCGGCGAGCTCAAGAAAGGGCTCGACCTGCCGGTCTACGACCCGGCCCGCGAGAAGCGGATCTTCCTCAGGATGACCGCGGAGAACCAGGGGCCGCTGGACGACCAGGCCATCGTCAGGCTCTTCGAGCGCGTGGTCGACGAGTCGCGCCGTCTGGAGCGCATCATGACCCACGGGGAACACTAACAAGGGAGGATTTGCAGTGCTGATAGTCATGCGCAAAGAGGCCGCCGCCGTGGCCCAGGACGAGATAAAGGCGTACCTCATCGACCGCGGGTTCGACATCCACCAGTCGACCGGGGCGGACCGGGTCATCATCGGGGTGATCGGGGACACCGAGAGCCTCCAGGTCTCCGACATCGAGGCGTTTCCCGGCGTGCTCCAGGTGGTAAGAATAGCGAAGGAAGGGTGATGCAGCTTAACATCAACGGCTATCTGAGCGAATCCCTCAAGGGGGACGGCGCGAGTTTCGAGGAGAAGCGGGGGGCCTATCTGGCAGCCGCCCGGGAGTTCCTGGAGCATTTCCGCGAGGAGCTCAAGCGCGGGCACCGGGAGGGGGAGGACGGCACCCGCGTGGTGCAGTCCATCACCTCCATGACGGACGCCCTGGTGACCCGGCTCTTCAGCGCGCTCTCCGACGACCTGCACATCTCCGCCAAGTCCGGGGAGCTCGCGCTGGTCGCCATCGGCGGCTACGGCCGCGGCGAGCTGAACCCCTTCTCGGACCTCGACCTGATGTTCCTGTACAGCGGCAAGGACTCCAAGCGGGTGGAGGAGGTGGCGAACCGCCTGCTCTACTTCCTTTGGGACCTCCGCCTGGACGTGGGGTACTCCGTGCGCACCCTCGCGGACTGCGTCGAGATGGCCAACGGCGACACGACCGTCAAGACGGCGCTGCTGGACGCGCGGCTTCTGACCGGCTCCGAGCCGCTGTTCCACGAGCTGAAGAAGGTCATGGTGACCCAGGTGCTCGCCAAGAGGAGCGACGCCTTCATCGCGGAGAAGCTGGAGGAGCTCAAGAAGCGGCGCGAGAAGTACGGCTCCAGCGTCTACATCCTGGAGCCCAACCTCAAGGAGGGGGAGGGGTGCCTGCGCGACCTGCACACCGCGATGTGGGTGGCGAAGATCAAGTACAAGGTGGACGAGCCGCGCGAGCTGGTTATCAAGGGGGTGCTCTCCGAGGAGGAGGTCGCCGCCTACTACGCCGCCCTCGACTACCTCTGGCGCATCCGAAACGAGCTGCACTACCTGGCCGGCCGCAAGAACGACCAGCTCACCTTCGACGCCCAGACCTCCATAGCGCGCTTCTTCGGCTACGAGGACCGCGGCTCCACCCTGGGGGTCGAGCAGTTCATGCAGGACTTCTACCTGCACGCCAACCGCGTGGAGCACTTCAGCTCCGTGCTGATCACCAAGTGCAGCCAGCGGGAGGAGGGGGCCCGCAAGATCCTCGGCTACTTCACCCGCAGGCCGGTGGGCGAGGGGTTCTACGTCATCAAGGGGGAGCTCGTGGTCCCGGACGAGTCGGTCATCGACAAGGACCCGATCCGGCTGATCCGCATCTTCGAGTACGCCCAGAAGCAGGGGGTCGCCATCGCCCTGGGGACCAAGGGGCTGATCCGGGAGAACCTGGACCTGGTGAACGACAAGTTCCGGCGCTCCAAGGAGGCGCACTCCTCCTTCTGGAACATCCTGCAGTCCGAGAAGGGGGTGGCGCAGACCCTGCAGCTCATGCACCACCTGGGGTTTTTGAACCGCTTCATCCCCGAGTTCGAGCGGATCTACTGCAAGGTGCAGCACGACGTCTACCACATCTACACGGTCGACACCCACACCCTGTTCGCGGTCGACGAGATCGCCAAGCTCTGGCGCGGGGAGCACCAGGAGACGCTGCCGCTGCTGACCGAGCTGGCCCTCCAGGTCGACAAGCGCTGGCTATTGCTGATGGCGGTGCTTTTGCACGACGTGGGGAAGGGGGGAGGGGGCGGCCACGCGGAGCTCGGCGCCGAGCTCTCCAAGACCGTGGCGCGCCGCATGGGGCTCACCAAGGAGGACGGCGAGCGGCTGCAGTTCCTGGTGCGGAACCACCTGCTGATGGCCCACATCGCCCAGCGCCGCGACCTGCACGACGAGCGGATGATCATCCAGTTCGCCCGCCAGATGGAGAAGAGCGAGAACCTGAAGCTCCTCTACCTGCTGACCTACGCGGACATCAAGGCGGTCGGGCCGGAGGTCTGGACCGAGTGGAAGGGGCTCCTGCTGCAGGAGCTCTACGAGAAGGCCTTCCAGGTGCTGGAGCGCGGCGACTTCAAGCTGGAGGCCTCCGGCGACCGGGTGCGGCGGGTCAAGCGCGCCATCTTCGACATCCTGACGGCGGACTACCCCCCCCAGCCGGTCAAGGACGAGCTGCAGGCGCTCTCCACGCGCCACCTGCTCTCCTACAGCCCGGAGGTCATCGCGGGGCACATGAGGACGCTTTTGCTCCTCTCCAACGACAACACGCTGGTGCTCAAGACGGTGCACGAGACGGAGAAGGGGTACACCAACTGCACCGTCTGCACCTTCGACGTGCCGGGGCTCTTCTCCATGATAACGGGGGTCATGGCGGCCAACGGCATGAACATCCTGGGGGCCCAGATCCACACCAACAAGAACGGCAAGGTGCTGGACATCCTCCAGGTCAACTCGCCCCAGGGGTTCGTCATCAAGGACGAGGCGCGCTGGGCGCGCCTGGAGTCGGACCTGCGCCAGGTGCTGGAGGGGGACCTGCGGGTGGGGGCCCTGGTCGCCAAGCGGCACCGTCCCAGCATCCTCACCGAGAAGGCGAAGCCGACGGTCCCGGCCCGGGTCGATATCGACAACGAGGTCTCCTCGGACTACACGGTCATCGACATCTACGCCCACGACAAGGTGGGTCTGCTGTACTCGATCACCAGCACGCTCACCCGGCTCGGCCTCTACATAGGGGTCTCCAAGATCTCCACCAAGGTGGACCAGGTGGCCGACGTCTTCTACGTGAAGGACATCTTCGGCCAGAAGCTTTCCGACCCGGAGAAGCTGGAGGAGATCCGCCGGGAGCTCCTGAGCGCCATCGACAGCTAGTGGACCGCTACCTCGATCTTTTCCTGAACTACCTGCTGGTCGAGAAGGGGGCGGCGGCCAACACGGTCGCCGCCTACAGCCGCGACCTGACGCGCTACCTGGGCTACCTCGGGGAGCGCTCCCCGGACCAGATCCGCCCCGGCGACGTGGCGGGCTTCCTCGCCTTCCTCAAGGGGGCGGGGATCGCGCCCCGCTCCCGGGCGCGGGCGCTATCGGCGCTGCGGACCCTGCACCGCTTCCTGGTGGCCGAGGGGTACTCCGAGCTGAACCCCTGCTCCATCATCGAGGCCCCCAAGGGGGTGCACCGTTTGCCCTCGGTGCTCTCCCCCCGGCAGGTGGAGGCGCTGCTCGCGGCCCCGCTGGAGAGCGGAGCCCTCGAGCTGCGTGACGCCGCCATGCTGGAGCTCCTGTACGCGACCGGGCTGCGCGCCTCCGAGCTGGTGGGGCTGCAGCTCTCCGAGGTGAACCTTTCCGCCGGCTACCTGATGACGATCGGCAAGGGGGACAAGGAGAGGCTGGTGCCGATCGGCGAGAGCGCCTGCCGGGCGGTCAGCCGCTACCTGCAGGGGGCGCGCGGCGAGCTCCTGAAGGAGGGCGTCAGCAGGCTACTGTTCCTGAGCCGGCTGGGGGAGGGGATGACCCGCCAGGCCTTCTGGAACATCGTGAAGAAGCGGGCCCTGCAGGCCGGGGTGCAGAGCCACCTTTCGCCCCACACGCTGCGCCACTCCTTCGCGACGCACCTGCTGGAAAACGGGGCCGACCTGAGGAGCGTGCAGATCATGCTGGGGCACGCGGACCTCTCCTCCACCCAGATCTACACCCACGTGACCCGGGAGCGGCTGAAGCGGCTGCACGGGGAGTTCCACCCCAGGGGGTGAAGGGTGCGGTCCTCCCCCGAGCCGTGACGTCTCCAGGCGATGTTCCACCCCAGAGGGTGAAGGGTGTCTGGTCCTGTCCCCCCTATGAAATAGGGGGGAAGCTGAACGCAGAGAAGCAGGGGGGTGTTTTCGCCCGCAGGGAAACCTCCCTGTCTCGCTACGCGAGCCTTCCCCCCCCTTCGCAGTGGGGATACCGCGTAAGCCCCCTCGTTGACGTACGAGCCGCGGGGGAAGGGGCATCTCCGGGGATGCGATTTTAGCAGGTTCAGTTCAAGCACATCAAATAACACAGGAACGAAAAGGGACCTCTTCATGAAGTACGTGGTACTACTGGGCGACGGCATGTCGGACCAGGCGATCAAAGGGCTGGATGGCAAGACTCCGCTGCAGGCAGCGAAAACCCCCAACATGGACTTCATGGCGCGCCGCGGCGTCCTGGGCCTCGCCCAGACCGTTCCCAAGGGGTACCCGCCGGGAAGCGACGTGGCGAACCTCTCCATGTTCGGCTACGACCCGGTGCTCTGCTACACCGGCCGCTCTCCGCTGGAGGCGGCCAGCATGGGGGTCGCGCTCGGCCCCGACGACGTCGCCTTCCGCATCAACCTGGTGCACCTGGAGGCCCGCGGCGGCAGGCTCACCATGGACGACTACTCGGCGGGGCACATCTCCAGCGCCGACGGCCGCGAGCTGGTCGAAGAACTGCAGCGCCAGCTCGGCAACGACGAGTTCTCCTTCCACGCCGGCGTCAGCTACCGGCACCTCCTGGTCTGGCACGGCGGCCGGACGCAGGTCAAGGCGACCCCGCCCCACGACATCACCGGGCAGGACATCATAAGCTACCTCCCCCAGGGGGAGGAGTCGGAGAAGCTCATCAACCTCATGAACAGCTCCCAGATGATCTTCCACAACCACCCGCAGTTCAAAAGGCGCTGCGAGAAGGGGGAGACCCCCGCCAACTCCATCTGGCCCTGGGGCCAGGGGAAGGCGCCGGCCATGGACGGCTTCGCCGCGCGCTTCGGCCTCACCGGAGCCGTCATCTCCGCCGTCGACCTCATCAAGGGGATCGGCGTCTATGCGGGGCTCGACATCATCGAGGTGCCGGGCGCCACCGGCTACCTGGACACCAACTTCAGGGGGAAGGTGGCCGCCGCGCTGGAGGCGCTCCGGGAGAGGGACTTCGTCTTCGTCCACGTGGAGGCGCCCGACGAGGCCTCCCACTCCGGCAAGCTCGCCGACAAGCTGCAGGCGATCGAGTGCTTCGACGAGCAGGTGGTCGGCCCCGTGCTGGAGGGGATCCGGCAGTTCGGCGAGTACCGCATCCTCTGCGCCCCCGACCATCCGACTCCCGTGGAGCTCGGGACCCACACCTCGGACCCGGTCCCCTTCGTCATCTACGCCGGCGAGCAGGCGGTTAGGGCAGGCGTGGCGGGCTACGACGAGGTCTCCGCCGCAGCCACCGGCGTCAAGGTCTCCGAGGGGTTCCGGCTCATGGAGCGGCTGCTCGGGAGGTGAACCCGGTTAGCCGGCCCGATCCGGCCCGGTCCGACGCTCCTCCTCCCGGAGGGGTGGCCGGGAGGGTGGACCGGGGGCCTTCCTGTATACAATGGGGCGCGAAACTACTGCCGTAATTTTCCACCGCAGCGCCATATTCCCGTTGACAAGTCGGGAGTGAAACGATTTAATGGCGGTCGATGAACCCCGACTCAGGTACGCTGCCGCAGCGTGCCGGGCGCTATCCCTACCACGCTCCAGGAGGAATTACATGAACCCGTTGGCCACGGAATTAAACGATTCTCTAGCCCAGCACAGCCCGTACGTCTTAGAGATGCTGTCCGATCTCGGCAAGAACCTCTTCTTCCCCAAGGGAATCCTGACCCAGTCGGCCGAAGCCAAGGATAAAGCCCACAAGTTCAACGCCACCATCGGCATCGCCACGGAAAACGGCGGCCCGATGTACCTCTCCTGCATCCAGGACAAGCTCTCCGGCTTCGATCCCAAGGACATCTTCCCCTACGCCCCCCCCGCCGGCAAGCCGGAACTGCGCGCGCTCTGGAAGGAGAAGCAGCTCAGGGAAAACCCGAGCCAGCAGGGGAAGCACTTCAGCAACCCGATCGTGACCAACGCCCTGACCCACGGGCTCTCCATCGTCTCCGACATGTTCATCGACAAGGGGGACCACCTGATCCTGCCGGACATGCTCTGGGGCAACTATAACCTGACCTTCGGCACCTGCTCCGGCGCGATCGTGAAGAAGCACCCGACCTTCACGGTGACCGGCGGCTACGACATCGACGCCTTCAAGGCGACCCTGCAGAACACCGCCGAGGAGAAGGGGAAGGCCGTCGTGCTCCTGAACTTCCCCAACAACCCGAGCGGCTACACCCCGACCGTGGCCGAGGGGGACCTCCTGGTCGCCGCCATCAAGGAGGTCGCCGAGGGGGGGTGCAACGTGGTCGCCATCACGGACGACGCCTATTTCGGCCTCTTCTACGAGGACAGCCTGAAGGAGTCCCTGTTCGGCAAGCTGGCCAACCTGCACCCGCGCATCCTGGCGGTGAAGCTGGACGGCGCCACCAAGGAGGAGTTCGTCTGGGGCTTCCGCACCGGCTTCATCACCTTCGCCGACGGCAACGACTACGAGAACGCCCCCGTGATGAACGCCCTGGAGAAGAAGGCGATGGGGATCATCCGCGCCCGCATCTCCAACTGCCCGCACCCCTCCCAGACCTTCGTCATCGAGGCGCTGCGCTCCCCCGACTTCCTGGCCCAGAAGGAGGAGAAGTTCCAGGTCATGAAGGGTCGCGCCCTGAAGACCAAGGCGGTGCTCAACTCCGGCAAGTACGAGAAGGCCTGGGATTACTACCCCTTCAACTCCGGCTACTTCATGTGCCTGAGGCTGAAGACGGTCGAGGCCGAGAAGCTGCGCCTGCACCTGCTGGACAAGTACGGGGTCGGCGCCATCTCCATCACCAAGACCGACCTGCGCATCGCCTTCTCCTGCATCGCCGAGGGGGACATCCAGGAGCTGTTCGACATCATCTACCAGGCGGTTCTGGACCTGGCGTGATGCGGCATCTGCCGTTCTAGGGAAGGCCGTTTCCCGCGCGCTTTAACCTGGCTGGTACAACCAACGCAGCCCTTGCCCTGAGACAGGTGCAAGGGCTGTTTTGTTTCCCGAGCATACCGCTTGCGCGTTAGTTAGCAGTATGCTAACATTTGTCATGTACTCGATCGAATATTCCAAATCTGCCCGCAAGGCGCTTAAGGGTATGCCGCAAACAACGGCTCGTCGTATCCTTGACAAGGTCGAGGCCCTGGCAGCCGATCCGATGGAGGTGAACAACAACGTCAAAAAGCTCACCAACCATCCAGGCTATCGCCTGCGGTTCGGTGATTGGCGGGTTGTGTACCTGGTTTACGAAAAGGTGCTCCTGATAGTGGTCGTGCGCATTGCACCCAGAGGAGATGCATACCGATGAAGGCACAGATTATCGACAGAAATGGCCAGCCTGAATTTGCAGTCATTCCGTATGCCGACTATCAGCATTTCTTGGAACTGCTGGAGGACGAAAACGATGCGAAGGGCGTTGCTGAGTTTCACAAAGCTTACGCCGGCGGTCGTGAGTTTCTGATACCCGAAGATATTGTACGTCGTGAGCTTTCAGGTGAATCAACGGTTAAACTTTGGCGGGAACATCGCGGCTTGACACAACAGGAACTTGCCAAGTCTGCGGGTATCAGCAAACCATACTTGTCACAGATCGAGACCGGTAAGCGTCAGGGGACGGTCGACACGCTTTCGGCACTAGCCCGCTCACTGGATGTGCCTCTCGACGTCTTGACGGAATAATCCGACTAAAGCAGTACCTGCGGCGTACACCAGACGCAAGAAAGGCTCCCGGATTGCCCCGGGAGCCTTTTGCACCTTCGGCCGGCCCTGTGTCGAGCCTGCCGTCCTCTAGTCGATCAGCTTGCCGATGCTGCCGAAGCGGACCCGGAAGTTGTCCTTGTCCCAGGACCAGTACTTGATGAAGGCGAGCCCCTTGATCTTGTCCATGGAGACGAAGCCCCAGAAGCGGCTGTCGTAGGAGCGGTCCCGGTTGTCGCCCATGACGAAGTAGTTGCCGGGCGGCACCTTGACCGGGTCCTTGAAGTCGCGCGGGTTCGCCTCCTTCGGGATGACGTCGGACTCCTTGTGCACCTCGTGGGGGTTACTGTACAGCGTGCCGTTCACGTACACCCTCTTGTCCTTCACCTCCACCGTGTCGCCGGGGGTCCCGATGACGCGCTTGATGAAGTCCTTGGAGGGATCCTCCGGGTACTCGAAGACGATGACGTCGCCGCGCCGCGGGTCGCGCAGCTTCATGACCCGGTTGTCGCTGAAGGGGATCTTGGAGCCGTAGATGAACTTGTTCACCAGGATGTGGTCGCCGATGGCGAGCGTGTCCTCCATGGAGCCGGAAGGGATCTTGAAGGCCTGCACGATGAAGGTGCGGATCACCAGGGCGAGCAGGACCGCTATGATGATGGATTCTGCGTACTCCCGTGCGATATGCTTGGTCTTGACTGCCTTGGGTGCGCTCTCCGCCGGGGTGTCGCTCGCGGAGTTCTTGGATTCTTCCATAGTTGCTCATTCCCCTTTTTCGTGACGGTAGGGCCGTGGCCCATCCGGGTTTGCGGCTACCCCTCCACCTTCAGGATCGCCAGGAACGCCTCTTGGGGGAGTTCCACGTTGCCGACGTTCTTCATCCGCTTCTTCCCTTCCTTCTGCTTTTCCAAGAGCTTGCGCTTCCGGGTGATGTCGCCGCCGTAGCATTTGGCGAGCACGTCCTTGCGCATCGCCTTGACCGTCTCGCGGGCGATGACCTTGACCCCGATGGCCGCCTGGATGGCGATCTCGAACATCTGGCGCGGGATCAGCTCCTTCATCTTGGAGACCAATTCCCGGCCGCGGTAGTAGGCCTTGTCCCGGTGGATGATGAGCGACAGCGCGTCGACCACCTCGCCGTTGATCATGATGTTCAGGCGCACCAGCTCGCTCTGCCGGTAGTCCAAAAGCTCGTAGTCGAGCGAGGCGTACCCCTTGGTGATGGACTTGAGCCGGTCGTAGAAGTCGAGCACCACCTCGTTCAGGGGGAGCTCGTAGACCACCATGACGCGGGTCGGGGTCAGGTACTTGATCTCGCGCTGCACGCCGCGCTTCTCCTCGCAAAGCGCGAGGATCCCCCCCACGAAGTCGTTGGGGACGTGGATGGAGGCGAGGATGAAGGGCTCCTCCAGGAAGGCGATTTCCGAGGCGCCGGGGAGCTGGTTGGCGCTCTGGATGGTGGTGACCGAGCCGTCGGGGGCGTGCACCCGGTAGACGACGGTCGGCGCCGTGGTGATCAGCTCCAGGTTGAACTCGCGCTCCAGCCTTTCCTGGATGATCTCCATGTGCAGCAGCCCCAGGAAGCCGCAGCGAAAGCCGAAGCCCAGAGCCAGCGAGGTCTCCGGGTCGTAGGAGAAGGAGGAGTCGTTCAGCTTCAGCTTGGCGAGCGCGTCGCGCAGCTGCTCGTACTGCGCGGTGTCGATCGGGTAGAGCCCCGAGAAGACCATCGGCTTCACTTCCTTGTAGCCGGGAAGCGCCGCGTCGCACGGGTTGTGCAGCAGCGTCACCGTGTCGCCGACCTTGGCGTCGGAGACGTCCCTGATCCCCGCGATGAGGAAGCCGACCTCCCCCGCGGTGAGCGCGGCGACCTCCTGCATCGCCGGCGAGAAGACGCCGACCTTCAGCACCTCGTGGGTCTTCCGGTTGCTCATGAGCTGGATCTTGTCGCCCTTCTTCACGGACCCGTCGATGAGCCGGACCAGGATGATGACCCCCTGGTACTGGTCGTACCAGGAGTCGAACAGCAGCGCCTTGAGCGGCTTCTCCAGGTCTCCGACCGGCGGCGGGATCTTCTTGACGATCTCTTCCAGGATCTCCTTGGTGCCGATCCCCTCCTTGGCGGAGGCGAGCACCGCGTCGTGGGTGTCGAGTCCGATGATCTCCTCGATCTCCTGCTTGACGCGCTCCGGCTCGGCTGCGGGGAGGTCGATCTTGTTCAGTACGACGAACACCTCGAGGTTGGCGTCCAGCGCCAGGTAGACGTTGGCGAGGGTCTGCGCCTCGACCCCCTGGGAGGCGTCCACCACGAGGAGCCCCCCCTCGCAGGCGGTCAGCGACCGGGAGACCTCGTAGGTGAAGTCGACGTGCCCCGGCGTGTCGATCAGGTTCAGGATGTAGTCCCGGCCGTCGTCGGCGCGGTAGTTGAGCCGCACGGTCTGCGCCTTGATGGTGATGCCGCGCTCCCGTTCCAGGTCCATCTTGTCCAGGAACTGGTCCTGCTTTTCCCGCTGGCTGACGGTGCCGGTGAACTCGAGCAGGCGGTCGGCGAGGGTGGACTTGCCGTGGTCGATATGGGCGATGATGGAGAAATTGCGTATGTGCTCGAGTACCATATTGTCCTTTGTCGTGGGGAGGTTAACTCATGAAAGATACAGGAGCCGGCAAGGATTGTAAAGTCATTTCTGGGGGCGGGGAGCTGCCGGCGCACCCCCCCCGGAGGGTTGTAACTGCCCGGCACCGTGCTATAAATGAGGTAACGGGATGTCCCGATCCGGCGTCGGGCCGGCGGAGCGCAGCTTGCCAAGCTTAGTATCCCGGGCGGAGGAACGCGCACATGTACGATGGCCACCATGTCATACCCGGATACACCCCCCCCGATTTCAACCGGCTGGGCCTCGCGCACGCCCCCGCGGTCCGGACCGAACCCGCCCCCGGGGACGGGGTGCTCCCCAGGAACTACCACGCCACCTCCAACCACCCGGAATACGTCCACCTGGGGAGCGGCACCTGGCTTTTGGCCAGGCAAAGCCGGATGGATTCGGTCATCGTGCTGCGCGGCGACCTCCTGGAGGTGGTGGAGCCGCGCCGGGTCAGGGAGGGGGACCCGGTGGTGGTCGGCCGCTCCGAGAACGGCGAGGAGGGGATCTTCCTGCACATCTCCGGTTTCGAGCCGCTCACGGAGCACGCCGCCGACAAGTTCTCCTTCCGCAACCGGGGGACCCGGGAAACCCCGTTCTCCCGCTCCTACGACGAGCTGTACCAGCTGCTGCGCCACGACCGGGAGCACGGCTACATCGTCTGGGTGCTGGGCCCCGCCGTCGCCTTCGACATGGACAGCCGAAGCGCCATGCAGGGGCTGGTCGAGAACGGTTACTGCCACGCGCTGCTGGCCGGCAACGCGCTCGCCACCCACGACCTGGAGGCGGCGCGCTTTCGCACCGGGCTCGGTCAGGACATCTACACCCAGGCCTTTCAGCCGATGGGGCACTACAACCACCTGGACATCATCAACGAGGTGCGCCTGCGGGGGGGGATCCCCCGGACCATCGAGGAGTTGCGCCTGAACGACGGCATCATCTGCGCCTGCGAAAGGAAGCGGATTCCCTACGTGCTGGCAGGATCCATACGCGACGACGGACCGCTGCCCGAGGTGCTGGCCGACGCCTACCAGGCGCAGGACGCCATGCGGGTCCACGCGCGCAGGGCGACCACCGTCATCGCCATGGCGACCCAGTTGCACTCCATCGCCTTCGGCAACATGGTGCCGAGCTATCAGGTCCTGGAGGACGGCAGCGTGCGGCCGGTCTTTTTCTACGTCGTCGACATGACGGAATTCTGCGTGGACAAGCTCGCCAACCGCGGCTCCGCGCAGGCGGTCGCCATCCTCACCAACGCCCAGGATTTCATGGTGAACCTCTGGAACAACCTGAAGGGGTGAGGCCGGGAAGAGGGGCGGGGAGGGGCCACGAAGCAGTGCGGGGGGAGCTCATGCAAGAAGAGGCGGGCTGCGGGCGGAGCATCCGGATCATCGGCGTTCCGGTCGACCTGGGACAGGCGCAGCGCGGCGTCGACCTGGGGCCGGGGGCGCTGCGCTACGCGGGGATTTCGGAGCGCCTGGCCGGGCTCGGATACCTGGTCCAGGACACCGGCAACATCGAGGTGCCGGTGCGCGACGTGCTTGCCGGCGAGCGCGAACTGCACTACCTCCCCTCCATCAGCAAGGTCTGCGAGGCGGTGTACCAGGCGGGGCGCCGGGCGGTTGAGGAAGGCTTCCTGCCGCTGTTCATGGGGGGGGACCACTCCATGGCCCTGGGCTCGATCGGCGGGGTCACCCACCTTGAGCCCGCCGGGGTGATCTGGATCGACGCCCACGGCGACTTCAACACGCCTCAGACCTCCCCCTCGGGCAACATTCACGGCATGGTGCTGGCGGCGCTGACGGGGCAGGGCTTTCCCGAACTGGTGCAGGTCGGGCGCCCGGGGCCCAAGCTGCGGGTACGCGACGTGGTCATGATCGGCATCCGGGAGCTGGACCCGCAGGAACGGCTCCGGCTGCGGGACAGCGGCATCACGGCGTACACCATGCGCGACGTGGACGAGCGCGGCATGGGGTGCGTCGCCCGGGAGGCGCTGGAGCGGCTGAAGCACCTGGCCCGCCTGCACGTGAGCCTGGACCTGGACAGCCTGGACCCACTGGAGGTCCCCGGCGTCGGCACCACCTCTCCCGGCGGGCTCACCTACCGCGAGGCGCAGCTGCTCATGGAGATCATCGCCGACAGCCGGCGCCTCGCCTCGCTGGACATCGTCGAGATCAACCCCATCCTGGACCACCGCAACCAGACGGCCCAGATCGCGGTGGAGCTTGCCGCCTCGCTGTTGGGCAAAAGCATCCTCTGAGCGGGCCGGGATGCGCGGCGCGCGGCGCAAAAGGCAGGGGCGCTACTCCCCCGCCTCAAGGTACACGCTCACCAGGAAATTTTTCCCGCCGTGGTCGAAGGTGAGGGTGAGCGTGTCGGGGACCGAGCCGGTGCTCATGACGTATTCGTCGCCCGACATGACCGAGGGGGTCGAGAGACGGACCTCGTGGCCATCCTTCACGAAGTGATGCTTGAAGGAACCGCCGATCATGTTGGCGATCTCCCCCAGCGCATCACGCACGTCGTCGTCGCACTCGGAGATCTCCATGCCGAGCATCAGCGAAGCGAATTCCTGCGCCAGGGTCTGCGGCGTGTTGATGCTGATCATCCCGTGGTAGCTCCCGGCAAACCCTATCATGGCGGTGACGCAGTCCTTGAACTTGGTGACCGTTATGGTGGTCAGTGATGCGGGAAGCTCCACGCCGACCATGGTCGAGAAGATTTCCCGGACGTCCTGATCCAGATGTCCGATCAGCTGTTCCCCCGTCGTGTTGAGCTGCCGCAGTATCTCGTCGTTAACCATGTCGTTCCCCCTAGGTGCCTAGCCTGTCGTGATCCGTATCCCTGTCGCTTTTGAGTAAGGTGGACAGGCTCTGCTCAAGATCCTGGTCCGCCTCTTTGAACTGCATGCCGATTCCGGGCGGGTGGCGCTCCCCCCACCTCTGCAGCCTGACAACGGTGAGCGCCGCGGAAAATTCCGGTTCGGGGGGCGCCAGGAACCTGACGCTGACTTCCTGCCCGACGCGGAAGCGTTCCGGGTTCATGTCGACGATAAAAACCCCGCTCCAGGAGAGGTTCACCGTGAAGCCGCGCCCGGACCCGATTGAGGTCGGGACGCAGATCTCCTTGCGCCGGTGCGACCTCAGCTTCCGGGGGGCGAAGCTTGCGCAGGTCTTGGAGAAAAAGTCGCTGAGACTCCTGTCCTGCCGGGCATCGCCAGCCATGATCATCGGGATCAGCAGGGGGCCCATGGACTTGACGCGCAGGGTCGGGTAGATCTCGGTCATGGTGTGGGCGATGATCTTTTCCGCATCCTTGGCTTTAATCATGGTGGCGAGGTCGACCAGGATTGCGCCGCAAGGCCCGGCGAGGGCGGCGTCCTGTGCCTCGCTGAAGCAGGCGCAGGGGAGCGTCTGCCTGCCCAGGGACCGGGAACTGGCAACTATGGCGGCTCGCGACCTGTCGTCGTGTGCCACGACCAAGGCCGGACAGTTCTGCCGGTCGGCTTCCGTGGGATTCATGGCTGTTCCTCGCCGACCGCAGCCAAATGACTCGCTGCATCGCAATTTTGCCAGACAGAGCTGTCGCAGGTGTACGGGATCACGTCATGGCATGGCCGTCTTATACGAGTATCGACAGCAAAACCGGAAACTTGAGCGGAAAAGGGAGTTTTGCCTGAAGTCTGTGCCGCATCGCATCTGCCTGGTGTTAGCGAAACGGGACACTGCAATGTGTTGTGCGGGGAGTGAGGAGGCAGCCACAGAAGGGATGCCGACCGGCAAAGGTCCGCCGGTCCGACCAGTTGCAGGGGCGCGGCCAAACGTTACGGTCTTGACGGGGCACCGGTGGTACGACAGGGAGGGACTCTAAGGCACCTTCCGCGGGGGGGGGGCGCGGGGTGTCTGCCGCGAGATAAGGACCCCGGCAGGAGCAAACGGCCGCTGCCGGGAGGGTCGTTCCCTTAAACTGCGGGCGCGCCGGCGGGAAGAGCGGTCCCGGGTCGCTTTCGGGGCCGGCAGAAGGGGCGGTCGGTGCGGGGTGCCGGGAGACTACTGCGCGTGCTTGTTCAGTTCGTTTCGCAGCATGTCGATGTCGACCTTGTGCACGGAGGCGCCGTGCTCGAGTTCCTCGAACTCGGCGATCTGGCAGTCGTAGCAGTCAAGGCCGTAGCTCTCGAACACCGGAAGCGTCTCGGGGTAGCGTGTCAGGATTTCCGATATGGTCATGCTCTTGGTAATCACGTGTGACCTCCCGAGTTGTGCTGCCTGGTGGAAAGGGAAAGGGGCAAACGCCGCCGGCCGGGGCCGGTGCTGCAAACATTGACAGATCCCCGGACTCCTGGCAAGGGGCCGAGGCCTCAGGACGCAGCCCTGATCCCCCGGCGGGTCGGGGGCAGGGCGGTGGCGGCGAAACTACCTGTTGAACTTCACGTCGAGCGCGGCCTTTACCAGCGGCGGGACCAGCTTGTCCACCGGCCCGTTCAGGGAGCTCACTTCCTTGACGATGGAGGAGGAGAGGTAGCTGTAGGGGACCGAGGTCATCATGAAGAGGGTTTCCACCTCCTTGGTGATGCTCCGGTTCATCTGGGCCAGCTGGAACTCGAACTCGAAATCCGAGACCGCGCGCAGCCCGCGGATGATGACCGTCGCCCCGCGCTTGCGGACAAAGTCGACCAGGAGGCCGTCGAAGGTGTCGACGCTTGCCTGGGGGCGGTCCACCAGGACCCGGGAAAGCAGGTCCAGCCTCTCCTTGACGCTGAACAGGGAGTTCTTCTCCGAGTTCCTGGCTACGGCGACGACGACGCCGTCGAAGATCTGCAGGGCGCGGTCGATGATGTCCAGGTGCCCGAAGGTTATCGGGTCGAAGGATCCGGGGTATACCGCGATTTTCAGGGGCACTGGTCACCTCTGTCTGAAATGGTTAGGAAGGAGAGGGCCGAGTCGCCGTAGCTCCTGCGCTCGATCTCCCGCAGCCTGCCGAAGCTGCGGGGGATCTCCTCCTTGGAGGAAAATTCGGCGACTATGGTCGTCCCGGCATCCACCAGCGGGGAGTCCGAGAGCAGCGCCAGCACGCTCGCGGTGATTCCTTCGTGATAGGGGGGGTCGAGGAAAATCAGGTGGAAGGGGGCCTCGCCGCGGCCGAGCCAGGTCAGGGCGGCGGCCGCATCCTGGAGCACGACCTTGCTGCAGTCGGTGAACCGGGTGACCTCGAGGTTCTTCCTGATCACCTCGGCCGACTCCCGGTGCGAGTCGACGAAGACGGCGTAGGACGCACCCCTGCTGAGCGCCTCGATGCCGAGGTTCCCGGTGCCGGCGCAGATGTCGAGCACCCGCATGCCGTCAAACTCGCCCAGGCGGCTCAAGAGTATGCTGAAAAGCGACTCCTTGACCCGGTCCGCGGTCGGGCGCACCCGCATGCTCTTGGGGGCGACCAGCCTGCGCCCGCGTGCGTTTCCCGCGATCACGCGCATCTGCAGCATCCCTTTTCCGACCTGCCGCCGTCGGTTGTTTGTGGCGTTTAATAAGCGATTAGCTGTAGTATCACGATGCTACCATCGCGTCAATGGCAACTTTGCTGTTGACACCATGACTGGCCCGTATATAAATAACGGGGATACACGGCCAGAGCTGCCAGCGCACTGTACCTCGGAAGCCCGACCACTGAGTGGCGCCGGGCCGCACGGAGGAAATCTGCGGCAAACGAAGCTTCTTGTTCGAGACGGCACTCTTCTTGGTGGTTCCCGCGCGATCCTCTGTGCAGATCTGAAGCGGAGTCTTCAGTCTCTCGATCCAACGTTATTCCGGTACTCATTTATTCGACAGGGGGGGCGCATGAGAGATGGAACCACCATGGAGCGGGGCGATCTGGCCGGTTACGCGGCCAGGAGTGACGGCTCCAGGGGGCGCAAGTACCCGGAGGAGTTCCGCGACAACAGGCCCGCCTTCGAGCGGGACCGGGATCGCATCATTCACTGCGCGGCCTTCCGGCGCCTGGAGTACAAGACCCAGGTGTTCGTGAACCACGAGGGCGATTACTACCGGACCCGGCTCACCCATTCCCTGGAGGTGGCGCAGATCGGCAAGGGGATCGCGCGCAGGCTCGGGCTCAACGAGGAGTTGACCGAGACGCTCGCCCTGGCCCACGACCTCGGGCACACCCCCTTCGGGCACACCGGCGAGGAGGTGCTGAACCGCCTGATGGAGGGGGCGGGGGGGTTCGAGCACAACCTGCAGTCGCTCCGGGTGGTCGACGAGTTGGAGGAGCGCTACCCGAACTTCAACGGGCTGAACCTTTCCTGGGAGGTCCGGGAGGGGATCGTCAAGCACTCCACCCAGTACGACACCCCGGCGAGCGTCTATTCCGAGTTTCTCCCCGGCACCGTGCCGAGCGTCGAGGCGCAGCTCATCAACCTGGCCGACGAGATCGCCTACAACAACCACGACATCGACGACGGCCTCAAGTCGGGCTACATCAACCTGGCGCAGCTGAAGGGAGTCGAGCTCTGGGACGAGGTGCATGAGGGGATCCTGAGGAAGTACCCGACGATCGACCCGGAGCGGGGGGTGTGCCAGACGGTGAGCGCCCTGATCGGGGTGCTGATCGCCGACCTGGTCTCCACCACCTCCGCCAACCTGGAGCGGCTGGGGATCTCCACGCAGGAGGACCTGCGCCGGGTGAACCTGCAGGTGGTCGCTTTCAGCCCCGCGATGGCGAAAAGCAACGCCGAGTTAAAGCGTTTCCTGTTCCAGAACCTGTACCGGCACTACAAGGTGGAGCGCATGCGGGTGAAGGCCGAGCGCTATCTGGTCGAGTTGTTCGAGGTCTATCTCAAGCACCCGACGCTCCTACCCATGAAGCACCAGCAGAAGATGGAGCGCGAGGGGAGGGAGCGGGTGATCTGCGACTACATCGCGGGGATGACGGACCGCTTCGCGCTGGACGAGTTCAAGCGGCTGTTCGAGCCGTACGAGAGGGTGTAGAGGGAGTAGAAGATGGTCTAGTCCCCCCTATGAAATAGGGGGGAAGCTGAACGTAAGTGAAGCAGGGGGGTCCTTCTTCCGGGAGGAGGACCCCCCTGTCTCGCTGCGCGAGCCTTCCCCCCTGCTTCGCAGGGGGGACCATCCCGTTCGCGCTAGACGTCAAGAAACAGGGAGAGGGGGTCTAGTCCCCCCTATGAAATAGGGGGGAAGCTGAACGTAAGTGAAGCAGGGGGGTCTTTCTCCCGGGCGGAGGCCCCCCCTGTCTCGCTGCGCGAGCCTTCCCCCCTGCTTCGCAGGGGGGACCATCCCGTTCGCGCTTGACGTTAGGAACAGGAAAAGGCGGGGATAGCTGCCCCGCCTTTTCCTTGAATTTCAACGATAAACTGCCGCGCCTTCCGCCCGTTACTTTTTCTTCTTCTCCGCCTTCTCCTTCGGCAGCTCCAGCTTCGGCTCCTTGGCCGCGCGGTACAGCAGCAGGGTCCTGCCGAGCACCTGAGCCAGGTCCGCCCCGCAACTGGTGCTGAGCTCCTCGCCCACCTGGTGACGGTCCATCATGCAGCTCTCCAGTATCTTCACCTTGATCAGCTCGTGGCTCGCCAACGCATCGTCGGTTTCCTTGATCAGCGACTCGCTGACGTCACCCTTGCCAACGGTGATGACCGGCTTCAGGGCGTGCCCGAGCCCGCGGAGAAATCTCTTCTGTTTTCCTGTCAACATGCCTTCTTCCTTTGGTAACCTTTGCACAACCGGGCAAGCGTCACCCGAAAATGCGCCAGCCGCTGCAAAAAGCCTTTTTAATTTTCCGAATCGGTCGGTGATGTATAGCATTTTGCACGGCATATGGCAAGAAGGCAGATTAAACCGGGGTTTTCGGGGCAAGCCCGCGGCTTTGTCCCAGCCGCCTTTTTTCGTCCAATCCGTCGCCTCCGCGTGCGACGCCTTTGGCTTTTTATCGAAGAAAAACTTAACGATAACCTCCCCCTCCGGCCTGCAGATTGACCTTGACTCTCGCAGGTCGCGATGGTAACTTTGTCCAAATTCGAATACCTTTTAAATTAGCCCCGTGAGGTTATCAAAGGTGAAGCATAAAGTACTCTTGAACTGATTAAGTGAGAGCCTTTTCGCCTTTTGTGCGGAGAGGCTCTTTTAATTGCAGGGTCCATCGGGCCGAATGGGACGATGGAGCGCAGACCTACCTCTTGTTGGAGCAGATTCAATCGGCGCAGGCGCCGGCAAAGGAGAATCGCCATGGCAGAAAACACCGTAATTCTCGACGGCACCGGGGTTAAAAGGGCGCTCACCAGGATCGCCCATGAAGTTCTGGAAAAAAACAAGGGTGTCGAGGGGCTGGTGCTGGTCGGCATCAGGACCGGCGGCGTGCACCTCGCCCACGAGCTGGCGGCTCGGCTCTCCGAGATCGAGGGGGTCACGGTTCCCGTCGGGGCTGTCGACATCACCATGTACCGCGACGACATCAAGGGGTGCGCCGAGCACCTGCCGGTCGGCAAGACCGAGCTTCCCTTCTCCGTCGAAGGGAAGAAAGTCGTGCTGGTGGACGACGTGCTCTTCACCGGGAGGACCATCCGGGCCGCCATGGACGCCATCATCGACCAAGGCCGCCCCTCCTGCATACAGCTTGCGGTCCTGGTGGACCGCGGCCATCGCGACCTGCCGATCCGCGCCGACTTCGTGGGGCGCAACGTGCCGACCAGCAGGAGCGAGAACATCATGGTCGCCTTCGACGCCGAGAACCGCCCGACCGAGGTCATCTTGCAGAAATAAGCGAGGCCGCCGCGCCATCCTCCCCTTCCTTGACGGGAGGGGGGCGTGAGTGAAGCTCCCAACGCAGGCTCGCGTGGTGCCTTCCCCCTCACCCCGCCAGGGGGGAGGGAGGTTTACCAAGGCGCGGCACGAGCAAAACTGGTGGTAACACCAACACGGTATTTTTCGGGAATCACTCGATTCCATTGAGCCATGCAGCATTTTTCAGGGGAGGAATTCATGGGGTTCAGGCACAAAGACATCATTGCCCTCAAGGATTTGACCAGGGAGGAGATCGAACTACTCCTCAACACCGCGGACAGCCTTGACGAGATCAACCGCCGCGACATCAAGAAAGTGCCGACCCTGCGCGGCAAGACGGTGGTCAACCTCTTCTACGAGGCCTCCACCAGGACGCGCACCTCCTTCGAGATCGCCGCCAAGAGGCTCTCCGCCGACACGGTGAACATCACCGCGTCCACCAGCTCGGTGACCAAGGGCGAGACCCTTTCGGACACCGCCCACAACGTGCTCGCCATGAAGCCGGACATCATCGTCATGCGCCACGCCGTCTCCGGAGCGCACGAGTACCTGGCCAAGCGGGTCTCCTGCTCGGTCATCAACGCCGGCGACGGAGCGCACGAGCACCCTTCCCAGGGGCTCTTGGACCTGCTCACCATGCGGCAGAAGTTCGGTACGCTCGCGGGGCTCAAGGTGGCGATCGTCGGGGACATCACCCACTCCAGGGTGGCCCGCTCCAACATCTACGGCCTCACCACCATGGGGTCCCACGTCTTCCTCGCCGGCCCGCCGACCATGATGCCGATCGGGATCGAGCGGCTGGGCAACGTCACCGTCTGCAAGGACATGCGCGAGGCGGTGGACCAGGCCGACGTGGTGATGATGCTGAGGATCCAGCTGGAGCGCCAGGGGAAGACCCTGTTGCCGAGCATGCGCGAGTACTCCCGTTATTTCGGGCTCAACCCCGAGGTGCTGGCGCTGGCGAAAAAGGATGCCATCGTCATGCATCCCGGTCCCATCAACCGCGGAGTCGAGCTTTCCTCGGCGGTAGCCGACGGGGCGCAGTCCTACATCATGAAGCAGGTGGCAAACGGCGTCGCCATCAGGATGGCGATGCTGTACCACGTCTGCGGCGGCGAGCCGGCGGCGGAATAGGGTCACTGGGGATCGCTCCCACACTCCAGGGCGGGAATGCAGCCAAGGGACGCTCCCGCGTCCCGGTTTTAGCTTAACCTAAACCTCAACCTTAACCTGATTTATTCGAGGTGCTTTGAGATGAATCTGTTGATAAAAGGCGGGCGCTTGATAGACCCCTCCCAGGGGATAGACGAAATCATGGACGTCCTGATCGCCGACGGCGTGGTCCTCGACCTGGGACACGGATTGGGCGCACCCGAAGGGACCCAGACTATCGACGCCACCGGGCTTGTCGTCACACCGGGGCTCATTGACATGCACGTGCACCTGCGCGACCCCGGGCTCGAGTACAAGGAAGACATCGCGACCGGAAGCCGCGCCGCCGCGGCAGGCGGGTTCACCTCGGTCGCCTGCATGCCGAACACCAAGCCGGTGATCGACAACAAGGCGGTCACCTCCTACATACTGAACAAGGCGAGAAACGAGGCGGTCGTCAACGTCTTCCCGGTCGGCGCCATCACCCAGGGGAGCAAGGGCGAAAGCCTGGCCGAGATGGGCGAACTCAAGGAGGCGGGGTGCGTCGCGGTTTCCGACGACGGCAGGCCGGTGGCCAATTCCGAGCTGATGCGCCGCGCGCTGGAGTACGCCAAGGGGGTCGGCATCACCGTCATCTCCCACTCCGAGGAGCTCTCGCTGGTGGGGGAAGGGGTCATGAACGAGGGATTCACCTCCACCGAACTCGGTCTCAAGGGGATCCCCTGGGCCGCCGAAGACGTCGCGGTCGCGCGCGAGGTGTACCTCGCCGAGTTCGCCGGCGCGCCGGTGCACATCGCCCACATCTCCACCGTCGGCTCGGCGCGCATCATCCGCAACGCCAAGGCGCGCGGGGTGCAGGTCACCTGCGAGACGGCGCCGCACTACTTCACGCTGACCGACGAGGCGGTGCTCGGCTACAACACCAACGCCAAGATGAACCCGCCGCTTAGGAGCGCCGCGGACGTCGCCGCCATGAAGGCGGGGCTGGCGGACGGCACCATCGACGCCATCGCCACCGACCACGCGCCGCACCACCCCGACGAGAAGGATGTGGAGTTCAACATCGCCCTGAACGGCATCGTCGGCCTGGAGACATCGCTTCCCCTGTCGCTGCGGCTGGTCGAAGAGGGGGTCCTCGACCTGAAGGCGCTGGTTGCCTGCATGTCGTGCAACCCGGCGAAGATTCTCGGACTGGAGCGCGGCACGCTGAAGCCGGGGGCCGTGGCCGACGTGACCGTCATCGATCCCGCGAAGCAGTGGCAGGTGATCGCCGAGAAGCTCGAGACGAAATCGAAGAACACACCGTTTCTCGGGTGGCAGATGAAGGGGGCCGCGGCCTACACTATCGTGAAGGGGCAGGTGGTGCACAAAGGGGTTTGACGTCCAGTCACATTTCAGGCCGCGCCCACCGGGCGCGGCAGAAGCAATACACCGATTCGGGAGATAGATACATGAAAGCAGTACTGGCTCTGGCGGACGGCCGGATCTTCACAGGCAAGGCGTTCGGCGCAACGGGAGAAACAACGGGCGAGGTGGTGTTCAACACCGCCATGTCGGGGTATCAGGAGGTACTGACTGACCCCTCCTACAAGGGGCAGATGGTCACCATGACCTACACCCAGATCGGCAACACCGGCGTCAACCCGGAGGACGTGGAAAGCGGCCAGCTCTACCTGTCGGGCTTCATCGTCAGGGAATACCTGGACTGCTACTCCAACTGGCGCGCGACCATGAGTCTGGACGCCTACCTCAAGGAGCACGGCATCGTCGGCATCCAGGGGATCGACACCCGGGCGCTGACCCGGCACCTGCGCGACAAGGGGGCGCAAAACGGCGTCATCTCCACGGTCGACTTCGACACGGAAAGCCTGGTGCGCAAGGCGCGCGCCATCCCCTCCATGTCCGGGCTCGATCTCGCTTCGGGGGTCAGCTGCAGCGCGCCCTACCACTGGAGCGAAGGGCTCTGGGACCTGACTGACGGCTATCCGCAGGTCGACCGGAAGGACCTCAAGTACAAGGTTGTCGCCTACGACTTCGGCATCAAGCTGAACATCCTGCGCTGCCTGGTCTCGGCCGGCTGCGACGTGACCGTGGTCCCCGCGACCTTTCCCGCGGCTTCCGCGCTCGCCATGGAGCCCGACGGCATCTTCCTCTCCAACGGCCCGGGAGACCCGGAGCCGATGAAGGAGGTCATCGAGAACCTGAAGGCTTTCGTCGGGAAGAAGCCGATCTTCGGCATCTGTCTGGGGCACCAGCTGCTCGGCCTCGCGCTGGGCGGGCGCACCGTGAAGCTCAAGTTCGGGAACCACGGCTCGAACCTCCCCGTCATGGACATGGCCACCCGCAAGGTCGAGATCACAGCACAAAACCACGGCTTCTCCGTGGACATCCTGTCACTCTCCCACGCCTGCCAGTTGGCGCATGAAAACCTGAACGACCAGACCGTCGAGGGGATGAGCCACCAGGAGCTTCCCATCTTCTCCGTGCAGCACCACCCGGAGGCGTCGCCCGGTCCGCACGACTCGCACTACCTGTTCGACCGGTTCGTGGAGATGATGGAGAGGAACCGTTGAGTGGGGTACGGCGTCGAGTCGTCGAGTAGATCGAAACAGGTACTTGATGGTGGCATTGCGGGTCCGCCTCCAGCGGGACGCGGCTCTGCGATAACCACATAACGACTCAACGACTCAACGGCATTAAGCATGTCATACCTGGATTTATACCATAGCGGCGAGCTGATCCGGCGCATCAAGTCCGGGTTCAACCCTCGGGAGGGCAGACGGCCCGTAGATTAACGAAAGGACTTTTGCTGTATCCCCCCTACGCAGTAGGGGGGAAGGCTCGCGCAGCGAGACAGGGGGGTCTCCCCGCTGGCGA